>ERZ791765.6-NODE-6-length-411688-cov-16.010441_pt1 | contig 411688 bp, 380 predicted proteins | sample MGYA00509949_ERZ791765 | MGnify/ENA primary metagenome ERZ791765 (study PRJEB30046, sample SAMN00791980) | human gut metagenome | study: EMG produced TPA metagenomics assembly of the A metagenome-wide association study of gut microbiota in type 2...
CCGACCTCTCCATCATTCACCTTTCCCTCCCTGCCGCCCGCTCTCCCTTTTCCGGTCAGGCTGTGAAAAAGTCCGCTGTGTACTGGCTCCACAAGGAGTGAAAAGACATCATTGGACACCCATTATGGAACTGGCTGTAAAAAACAGATTTCTCCTGCACGTTGTACGTTTAACTCACCTTTTGCGAGAAAACACAGGTTCTTACTGATTTTGGGGTAACTTTTTTTCACCTTGTGGAGCCAGTAATCAGCGGACTTTTTCACAGCCTGGCCGGAAACGGAAGCGGGGGCGACAGGGAGGGAATCCCTGAGCGGTTCCCTCCCTGTCGCCCCCGCTTCCGTTTCCTCAATACCTCACGCAAAAGTCAGCGGATCTTCCGCGTACATCTTTCACTTGAACTTTTTGCATTTTACTCTTATAATAACTAGAAGGGAAAGGAGGCGCTCTCTTGGCACAACAGAAGGTAAGGCCCCGAAAGAAGGAGGCGGCCCCGAAAAAAAAGAATAAGAAGATCATTAAATACCGGAAGCCGCTTCATATTAATGTCGGAATGATCATCTTCGCATTGATTTTTGTTTATATGGTGTTCAGCGTCTATACCTACATACGGAGGGACAAGGTCCAGTTCTATGAAGTACAGGAAGGAAGCATCGTGAATAATACCGATTATACCGGTATTATTTTGAGAGAGGAAGAGGTGAAGACCGCCGACCGCTCCGGATACATCAACTATTATATCCGGGAGGGAAAGAGGGCGTCGGTGGGAACTCGGATCTATTCCATTGATGAAACAGGAAATATCGCATCATTCCTGGAAGAAAATACAGAAGAAAATGTCACACTGACAGCGGAGAATCTGGCTGATTTAAAGAAACAGCTGACAGTATTCAGCCTTACGTACGACGACAACCGTTTTAACTCGGTTTACGATACGAAGTATACGCTGGAAGCGGACGTGATGGAATACATGAATTTTAATGCGCTCGATAACGCGGGAAGCCTCCTTGACGAGGCGGGATTTAATTTTCAGCAGGTGCGGGCCGATGAGGCCGGTGTCGTGTCCTACGGAGTGGACTCTTATGAGAGTCTGAACGCTTCAGGAATTTCGGAAGCGGTATTCGACCGCAGCAAGTATACGAAGACGATTACAAAAGCAGGGAATCTGATTGAAAAGGGAATTCCTGTCTATAAGATGATCACGTCGGATCAGTGGTCCGTGGTATTTCCGCTGAGTGACGATGATGTGAAGGCTTATGGGGATAAGACAAGCTTGACGGTCACATTTTCCGGTCATGACTTAAAAGCCACAGGCAGCTTTTCCATGCTTACCGGAACGGACGGAAAGCCATACGGCAAACTGGATTTTGATAAATACATGGTCCAGTTCGCTTCAGACCGTTACGCGGACTTTGAGATTATTTCTGATAAGGTGGACGGGCTTAAGATTCCGGCCAGCGCCGTGACGACGAAGGACTTCTATCTCGTTCCCATGGAGTACTTAACCCAGGGCGGCGACAGCTCCGAAAGCGGATTTAATAAAGAGGTCTATTCGGAATCCGGAAGCTCTGTGGTATTTGTTCCGGCGACGATCTATTATTCCGAGGAGGACAACTATTATATTGAGATGGGCGGAGAGAACGGCTTTAACGCAGGCGATTACATCGTGAAGCCGGATTCCACAGACCGCTACCAGATAGGGGCGAGCGCGTCCTTACAGGGTGTGTACAATATCAATAAGGGCTATGCTGTGTTTAAGCAGATCGATGTGCTGGCGTCCAACGATGAATACTATACAATTAAGAAGAATATGACGTACGGTCTGGCTGTATACGACCACATCGTGCTGGATGCGTCGACAGTCAGTGAAGGTGAATTAATCTATCAGTAAAGAGGTGTTACAATATGGTAAAAGAAAATCTGGAAGAGGTAGAAAGACGGATTTCAGAGGCCTGCAGACGGGCGGGAAGAAGCCGTGAGGAAGTGACGCTGGTAGCGGTCAGCAAGACGAAACCGGTTTCCATGATTGAAGAAGCGTACGGGACCGGAATCCGCGATTTTGGAGAAAACAAGGTTCAGGAGCTGTGTGAAAAGCACGAGGTGCTGGAATCAGATATCCGCTGGCATATGATTGGCCATTTACAGAGAAACAAGGTACGCCAGGTGGTGGACAAGACCGTCCTGATTCACAGTGTGGATTCGGTCAGGCTGGCGGCCCAGATCGACGAGGAAGCAGCAAAAAAGGGCATTACCGCAGACATTCTGCTGGAAGTGAATGTGGCGGCGGAGGAGAGCAAATACGGCTTCCGCCTGGAGGAAACGGAGCAGGCGCTGAGAGAAATTGCGGCATTTTCCCATGTGCATATTCAGGGATTGATGACAATTGCGCCTTTTGTAGATAATTCCGAAGAAAATCGGCCAATTTTTAAAAAATTATATCAATTTTATGTTGACATGCGCGGGAAAAACATTGATAATGTTACTATGAGTATGCTCTCAATGGGTATGACCGGAGACTATGAAGTAGCGATAGAGGAAGGAGCAACTCTGGTAAGAGTCGGTACCGGCATTTTTGGTACAAGATATAAGATTGGAGAGAATGAAGGATGAGCATAATTAGCAAATTGCTGGAGAGTGTGCATTTAAACGGTGACGATGAAGAGGATGACTACTACTTAGATGACGATTACGAAGATGAAGATGACAGACCTGCCAGAAAAGGACTCTTTGCCAAAAAAGATGAAGATGACTATTACGATGACGATGAAGAGTACGATCAGAAGCCGCGCTTTCTATCACGTTCTCCAAAGGTAGTACCGATGAAACAGCGCTCCATGATGGAAGTTTCCATGGTGAAGCCGACGTCCATCGAGGATGCCAAAGAGATTTGTGATTATATGCTGGCTGGAAAAGCAGTTGTGCTGAATATGGAAGGAATCCATACGGAAGTGGCACAGCGAATTATCGATTTTACATCGGGTGCGACATACTCTATGAACGGCAATCTGCAGAAGATCTCGAATTACATATTTATAGCAACTCCGGAATCCGTAGAGCTTTCCGGTGATTTTCAGGACTTGCTGAATAATGGTACGCTGGATATGGGCGGAATGAATCTTCGTCTGTAGCCATGACGATAAAAGACAATCAGATTTTAGGTATAGTACAAGCAGACAATCTTCCAACCACCGGCCTGCCGGCGCCGCGGGATTTTTCGTGACGGGGACCGTCAGGAAGGAAGATTGTTTGCTTTCTATTTTACTTTGGAGGAACCGTAATATGGAGAAAAGAATTCCGGTACATATGGATGGAAGAAAAGTATACGATATTGTAATGGAACAATCCTTCGGTCAGCTGGAGGAAGAGCTGCGCGGGATGAATCTGGAGGAACGGAAGATCTGCGTCGTCACGGATTCCAACGTGGCCCCGCTCTACCTTGAGGAGGTGGAACGGATTGCCTCGGCCTGCTGCCGGAAGACAGAGCATTTTATATTCCCGGCAGGGGAGGAGAATAAGAACTTAAATACGGTAAAGGATCTCTATGAGACCCTGATCTTGAAGAAGTTTGACCGCCACGATTATCTGCTGGCCCTGGGCGGCGGCGTGGTAGGAGATTTATGCGGCTTTGCGGCCGCGACGTATTTGAGGGGGATCTCCTTTATTCAGGTTCCCACCACCCTTCTTTCGCAGGTGGATTCCAGCATCGGAGGGAAGACCGGAGTTGATTTTGACGCCTACAAGAACATGGTCGGCGCTTTTCATATGCCGAAGCTGGTCTATACGAATATTTCCACGCTGAAGACCCTTACGGATGAGCAGTTTTCTTCCGGTATGGGAGAGATCATCAAGCATGGCCTGATTAAGGATGCGGCATACTATGAGTGGCTGGGAGAGCATGGGGAGGAGATCGGCCGGAGGGATCTGTCCGTCTGTGAGGAGATGGTCCAGGTCAGCAACCGGATTAAACGCGATGTCGTGGAAATGGATCCGACGGAGCAGGGAGAACGGGCGCTGCTTAATTACGGCCATACGCTGGGCCATGCAATCGAGAAGCTGGCTGATTTTAAGCTGATGCACGGCCACTGTGTGGGACTGGGATGTATCGCGGCCATGGGAATCTCTGCTGCCAGAGGTACGATGGCGGAGGAGAAACTGCTGCGGTTAAAAGAGATGATGGGGCGTTTCGGCATGCCTCTCACGGTCAGCGGACTTTCTGCAGATGAGATCATTGAAACGACGAAGAGTGATAAAAAGATGGATTCCGGGACGATACGCTTTATTCTGCTGGAAGAGGTAGGAAAAGCTTATATTGACAAGACCGTAACGGATGATGAAATGAATGCGGGACTTTCACGCATTTTGGCATAAGGAGACATACATGAAACAGAAAGCAAAACTTGTTACAGGACTTATCATAGGATTTCTGGCGGCAATCGGTCTGGACCAGTGGACGAAGCTGCTGGCGGTCAATCATCTGATGGACCGGCCGGCCTACGTCATATGGGATGGGGTGTTCGAATTCCTGTATTCGGAAAACCGCGGCGCGGCCTTCGGGATGTTCCAGGGAAAACAGTGGTTTTTCCTGATTATCGCTGTGATTGTGGTGGCCGCGGCTGTGTACTCCATAAGCCGTATGCCGGCTACGAAGAAGTATCTGCCGCTGCATTTGATCGCCATGTTTCTCTCTGCCGGCGCAGTTGGCAATATGATCGACCGGTTTACGAGGGGCTATGTGGTGGACTTTTTGTATTTCAAGCTGATTGATTTCCCCATCTTCAACGTGGCGGACTGCTATGTGACGGTGTCCATGTTTATCTTTATCCTGCTGTTCCTGTTTCTGTATAAAGAAGAGGATTTGAATTGCCTGTCAGGCCGGAAGGAAAGGGAAGCGGATTGAAACAGCAGTTTACGGTAGGAGAGGACGAGAAAGCCATACGGATCGATAAATACTTATCGGAGCAATGCCCCGATATCTCCAGGTCCTATCTTCAGAAGCTGCTGAAGACAGAGGCAGTTTTTGTGGGCGGAAAGCCGGTTAAGAGCAGCTATAAGACGGCGGCCGGAGACTTGATTGAGCTGGAGATTCCTGAGGCGGTAGAGCCCGAAATCGTTCCGGAGGAGATGGAACTGGATATCCTGTATGAGGACTCCGATATTATTTTAATTAATAAACCGAAGGGGATGGTGGTGCATCCCGCCGCAGGGCATTACAGCGGTACGCTGGTAAACGGGCTGATGGCCCACTGCCGGGCGGATTTATCCGGTATCAACGGCGTGATGAGACCGGGTATCGTTCACCGTATCGACATGGACACGACCGGTGTTCTCATCGTCTGCAAGAACGATATGGCGCACAACTCCATTGCGGAGCAGCTGAAGGTGCACTCCATTACGAGGAAATACTACGCCATTGCCCATGGCGTGATGGGGGACGACGAGGGGACCATAAGCGGGCCCATCGGCCGCCATCCGGTGGACCGAAAAAAGATGTGCATCAATGAGAAGAATGGCCGCGAAGCCGTGACCCATTACCGGGTATTGGAACGCTTCCGCCAGTTTACGTATGTGGAGTGCCGGCTGGAGACGGGACGTACCCATCAGATTCGCGTTCACATGGCGAGTATCGGCCACCCGCTTCTGGGTGACGCGGTATACGGTCCGGCCAAGTGTCCCTATAAGCTTACGGGACAGACACTGCACGCAGGCGTGCTGGGAATCGTGCATCCGAGAACCGGGGAATATATGGAATTTACGGCCCCGCTGCCGGAGTATTTTGAAGAATTATTAAGAAAATTACGTACCACCTAGAACTCTTTCTGGGTGGTATTTTTAAAGAAACTGTTAAGAATCAATAAATATATAGATTTTTCTGAAACTTTGATGTATAATAGGCATATAAGATAACTGGAAGGAGCGGTCTATATGAGCGGAAATTTAGTAATTACAATAGGAAGACAATGCGGTAGTTCCGGTAAGATCATCGGACAGAAGTTAGCCGAGGAGATGGGCGTGAAGTGCTACGACAAGGAATTGCTGGCACTGGCAGCCAAGAACAGCGGTTTATGCGAGGAATTATTTGAGACTCATGACGAAAAGCCGACCAACAGCTTTCTGTATTCCCTGGTAATGGATACCTATTCCATGGGATATACGACGTCCGGCTATATGGATATGCCGATTAATCATAAGATATTTCTTGCACAGTTTGATACCATCAAACAGCTGGCAGAACAGGAGTCCTGTGTGATCGTCGGAAGATGCGCCGATTATGCGCTGTCCGATTATCCGAAGGTAGTGTCCGTATTTATTACGGCCAGCGACGAGGACCGCATCGCTTCCCTGAAGAAGCTTTACAATGTGGATGATGCAAAGGCAAAAGACATCATGGTGAAGACCGATAAAAAGCGTGCAAGCTACTATAATTACTACTCCAGCAAGAAGTGGGGCGATACGAGAAGCTACGATCTCTGCATCAACCGGAGCGCGGTAGGCGTTGACGGCGCGGTGAAGATGATCCGTGCATTCGCGGAAACCAAGCAGGAGTGGCTGAATAAGAATACTTAAACCAACCGATGTGGGGCCCGGAAACGGGAGCATCAGGGAATTAAAGACCCGCCGCTCGCGGGAAGAACGGGGAACGGCCGCAGGATCAATCATTGATTCTGCGGCCGTTCTTCGTTCTTATTCCACGGTAACGGATTTTGCCAGGTTTCTCGGCTGGTCCACATCGAGATTCTTGCCGGTGGAGGCGTAGTAGGCGATCAGCTGGAGCACGACCGCGATAGGGAAGACGGTAAAACGGTCCCCGATCTTCGGAATGCGGATATGAATATCGGCGACTCCTCTATCTAAGACGGCGTCCTCCTTGGTGATGAGAATTACGAAGGCGCCGCGGGCCTTGACCTCGCGGATGTTGGAGATGGTCTTGGCGAAGACTTTTTCCTGTGTGGCGATAGCGATAACAGGTACCTCCTCTGTGATCAGAGCGATGGTACCGTGCTTCAGCTCGCCGGCCGCATAGGCTTCCGCGTGAATATAGGAGATTTCCTTCAGCTTCAGCGCGCCTTCCAGGGAAAAGGAGTAATCCAGTCCACGGCCGATGAAAAACGCATCGGGTTTGTTGATTAAATGTGTGACCAGAGCCTTGATGGAATCTTTCTGAGCGATCATGGCCTCCATGGCGGGAATGGCCTCCAACAGCTTCTTCATGAACTCGGTGGCCTGGGGGACGCTGTATTTGCCCCGCACAAGGGCCATACGGCAGCCAATCATATAGAGGGCGGCCAGCTGCACGGAGTAGGCTTTCGTGCTGGCTACAGCGATTTCAGGGCCTGCATGGGTATAGAGCGTGTAATCACTCTCCCTTGCGATGGTGGATCCCTTTACATTGACGACGGATAAGGCGGCCGCGCCGTAATTCTTCGCCAGCCGCATGGCGGCCAGCGTATCGATGGTCTCTCCGGACTGAGAGATGATGATGACGAGTGTGTCCTCGCCGATCAGGGGCTCCTCGTAACGGAATTCCGACGCTACCGACACTGTGACCGGGATTCGAAGGAGGGGCTCCATCATGCTCCTGGCTGCCATCCCGGCGTGCATGGCAGTGCCGCAGGCCACGATGTGGATCTGGGAGCAGGAAGTGAACACATCATCCGGGATCTGATCGTCGGTAAAATCGGGCAGCCCCTTGCTCAGACGGGGGAGTATGGTGTTTCTCAGCGCCTCCGGCTGTTCGTGGATTTCTTTCAGCATGAAATGGGGGAAGCCGTTTTTCATGGCGGCATCCATGTTCCAGTTTACTTCCATCAGTTCCGGCATCTCTTCATGGCGCTGCAGGTTGTAGAGGTGGACCTTATAGGAGGTCAGACGCACGATATGGTCTTCGGGGACGACAAAATACTGTCTCGTATAAGGGATGAGCGCCGTTAAGTCCGAGGCCACGAAGGAGCCTGAACGCGTGTAAGCCGCTACGAGGGGGCTTACATTCCGGATGGCATAAATCTCTCCCGGGTAGTCTTCGAACATGATACAGAAGCTGTAAGAGCCCTTAATCAGGGCTACAAGCCTGGTGATGGCCTCCAGCGGGTCACCCTGGTAGAGGCTGTCGAGCACCCAGGCGGCCACCTCGCTGTCCGTCTCGGAATGAAGCTTAGCTTCCAAGTGAAACTGTTCGGTCAGCTGATGGTAATTCTCGATGATCCCGTTGTGGACCAGAGTGACTTTTCCGGCCTGATGGGGATGGGTGTTCTGTGTTGTCACACCGCCGTGGGTCGCCCATCTCGTATGGCCTAAGCCGCAGTGGGAGACGTCTGTGATCCGTTCCATCGTCTCCTTTAAGTTTGCCACCTTGCCGGTCCGGCGGACCAGGCAGATGTGGGAGTTCTCCATGCAAAGCGCGGCTCCGGCGCTGTCATACCCGCGGTATTCCAGCTGGGAAAGTCCGTTTAAAAGTATTTTTTTAGAGTCCAGGGGTCCTGTATAACCAATAATTCCACACATAGTTGTTAATCTCCTCTCAGTTTTTCTGATAAAAGGCCGCACAAAAAAGAGACTGTCTGTTTCTCGTCTTTGAGAACGGCAGCTTTTTCAGCTTCGGTTTTAATTTTTGTCTGTCAGTCTGTCATTTTAGTCTGTTATGCTGTTTAGTCGCATCAGTCCGGTTCCTGCGCGTTTGTTTTGCGGTTACCCGCATATTTCGTTCAGGATACACGCCCGGATGGCATGGAAGAGCATCCGCCGAATTCTTCGATAAACTCTTCTCCTCGTTAACCTTCAGTACCGGTCTTCACCGTTCACGCTCGTACTTACAGGTGCATGGCGCTTAGCTTTGCTATTGAAATTTATGCCTCCTCATAAATTTAGTCTATTATATCCCGAACAACTTTGTGCGTCAATAGAAGGTTTACAACCATTTTACGAAAACTTTCTTTTTCATTTTACATTGCCCTTATAAAATTAGAGCATACCGGAAAGAAAAGGAAGGAACTGTTATGGCGAGTTTATCGTTAGTAAATGTGTGCAAAACCTATAAGAACGGTTTTGAGGCGGTGAAGGATGTGAACCTCGATATCAGGGATAAGGAGTTCCTGATTCTGGTGGGACCGTCGGGGTGCGGGAAGTCGACGACGCTCCGTATGATCGCCGGGCTGGAGGAGATTTCCTCCGGTCAGCTCTGGATTGACGGTCAGCTGGTCAACATGCTGGAACCAAAAAACAGAGATTTATCCATGGTGTTTCAGAACTACGCGCTGTACCCTCATATGACGGTGTATCAGAATATGGCCTTTGGGCTGAAGGTGCGGAAGACACCGAAGGAGGAGATCGACAGACGGGTGAGGCAGGCCGCAAAAATTCTGGATATCGCCCATCTGCTGGACAGAAAACCACACGCGCTGTCGGGAGGCCAGAAGCAGAGAGTGGCGATTGGCAGCGTGATTGTAAGGGAGCCGAAGGCGTACCTCATGGATGAACCTCTCTCTAACTTAGACGCGAAGCTGCGGTCGCAGATGAGGGTGGAGCTTTCGAAGCTGCACCGGGAACTGGGCGCTACCGTGATCTATGTGACTCACGATCAGGTAGAGGCCATGACGCTGGGGACGAGGATTGTCGTTATGAGGAGTGGTAAGATTCAGCAGGCCGCTGCCCCCGGGGATTTATATCAGAATCCCGTGAATAAATTCGTGGCTGGTTTTATCGGTTCTCCGGCGATGAATTTTCTGCCGGCGTGGGTGGAACGGCGCGATGAGAGAGTCTGCCTGGAATTTGGCAGCAGCAGACTGTATGTAAACCGTATGTGCGCCTCCCGGCTGATCGAAGGCGGATACCTGGGAAGACGGGTGTATCTGGGGATCAGGCCGGAAGACTTTCATGAGACGGGACCCGGGGAAAATGCGCTTCCGCTGGAAGTGGAAATCAAGGAAATGCTGGGTGCCGAACAGCTTCTCTATGGAAACAGCGGACGAAATGAGCTCTGCGTCCGTACGAAACCGGATTTCAAAGCGGAACCGGGAAGCACGGTGACGGTCTTTGTCGACATGGACCGCATCAAGCTGTTTGACATGGAGACGGAAGAAAATATTTCATTTCATAGGGGAGTTCGTCCTATGTAATGAAAGCCCTACGGGGTATGCGCACTACGCGCTGAGGAAATATGGCCGCTAAAGCGACCGCGCTCCGGCGCGCGAGTCCGGCAAAACGGACTCTTTATTCTATCTGTAAGGAGTGAGTATTCCAATGAAAGTGAAAGCAATGGTAAAAAAGGCCGGCCCATACGCCTATCTCGTCCCGGCCCTGGCGGTTTTCGCGGTTTTCCTGTTCTATCCCTTTTTCAAGACCATCTATTTAAGCCTCTATAAAACGAACAAAATGGGGCAGGCCAGGCTCTTTGTGGGAGCCGGAAACTATAAGGACTTATTAACGTCCTCCTCATTTTTAAACAGCCTCGTGGTAACGGGTGTGTTCGTGGCGATTGTGGTCTCTGTAAGCATGCTGCTGGGACTCTTTACGGCCCTGCTGTGCAATAAGACATTTCCGGGAATCCGGGTCTTCAGCACAGCCTATGCGCTTCCTATGGCGATCGCCTCCAGTTCGGCAGCCATGATCTTCAAAATTATGCTTCACCCGTCGATCGGCATTGTAAACAAGCTGACGGGACTTAATATCAACTGGATCAGTGATCCGAAATATGCGCTTCTCTGTGTGGCTCTTGTGACCGCATGGCTGAACAGCGGGATCAATTTCCTGTATTTCAGTGCGGGACTCAGCAATATCGATGAATCGATCTACGAAAGGGCGTCCGTGGATGGCGCCGGCGCGTGGGCCAAATTCTTTCATCTGACACTGCCGGGACTCAGCCCTATTCTGTTTTATACGCTGGTGGTCAATATCATTCAGGCCTTTCAGTCCTTTGGCCAGGTCAAGGTCCTGACACAGGGCGGGCCGGGAGAATCCACCAACTTAATCGTATATTCGATCTACCGGGATGCGTTCTTTAACTACCGGTTCGGAGGCGCGGCGGCGCAGTCGGTTCTTTTGTTCGGCATCATTATGATTCTCACGCTGTGCATGTTCCGGCTGGAGAAGAAGGGGGTAAACTACTGATGGATTCTACCATAACTGCAGAGAGAAACAAAATGAGCGAGGCGGAGATCGCCAGACTCTACCAGGAGGCCAATCAGAAGGCCCTGATCAAAAGAAGAGTGGAACGGACCGCGCTGGTAGCTGTCAACGTCGTGGCGGCTTTTGTGATCCTGCTGCCGCTTTTCTACGCCGTGAGCATCGCTTTTATGCCCTCCAGTGAGCTTTTTACCACGGAACTTAATCTGTTTCCGTCGAGTCCTACCATGGATAATTTTAAGGAGGCCATGAGAAAAATTCCGCTGGGACGGTTTATTCTCAACTCGTTTATCGTGGCGGGCGCCATTACCTTCGGGCAGATCATATCCTGCTCTCTGGCGGCATTTTCCTTCTCTTTTTTAGACTTTAAAGGCAAAAATGTCCTGTTCATGATTGTCATGGCGACGATGATGATACCGGGCGAGGCCACCATCATATCCAATTACTTAACCGTCAGCCGTCTCAAATGGCTGGACAGCTATCAGGTGCTGATTATCCCGTACCTGACATCGGCCATGGGGATCTTCCTGTTTCGTCAGTTTTATATGACGTTTCCCATTTCACTGTATGAATCGGCGAAGATCGACGGATGCTCGAATATAAAATTCATTTTCCGAATTCTGATTCCGCTTACGAAGGCGGCGATCGGAGCTATGGCGGTCTATACCTTTATCAACGCCTGGAACATGTATATGTGGCCGCTGCTGGTTACCGGCTCTGATTCCATGCGGACCGTGCAGATCGGAATCGGAATGCTGGACAGTGTGGATTCCCAGTCCATATCCATGATGATTGCCGGCGTGGTGATGATCATTATACCGTCCATTTCGGTATTTTTGATCGGACAGAAACAATTGATCCATGGAATGTTTTCGGGCGCCGTCAAAGGCTAGTTCCGGCGGTATTAGCAGACCGGCGCCAAATGAGGCGCACGGCAATCCCGATGCAGATAAAATAAGAAAGAAAATTCTGGAGGAATAAGCATGAAGAGAAATGCAATTGCTGCCTGCATGGCCCTTATGGTGGCCGCAGGAAGCGTGACAGGCTGCAGCAGCCAGACAGGAACGAAAGAAAGTGATACGACGGCACAGGATACGTCTGCGGGAACAGAGGCGGTGAAGAGCAGCGCGGCAGAGAATAAGGCGGATGGTGTAACCATCACCTTCTGGCATTCCATGGGCGGCGTGAACGGTGAGGCGATCAATACTCTGGTGGAGCAGTTTAATAAGGAGAACACAGATAAAATCACCGTGGAAGCCCAGTATCAGGGCAGCTATGACGATGCGATCAACAAGCTTAAGAGCGCCCAGATCGGCAGTATGGGGGCCGACCTCGTTCAGATCTATGACATTGGCACCCGGTTCATGATCGATTCCGGCTGGGTGATCCCCATGCAGGATTTGATCGACGGGGAAGGATGGGACTTAAGCCAGGTAGAACCGAACATCGCGGCCTACTATACGGTGGATGACGTCCTTTACTCCATGCCGTTTAATTCCTCTACTCCAATTCTCTATTATAACAAGGACATGTTTGAGAAGGCGGGAATCACGGAGATACCGGACAGCCTGCCGAAGATTGCGGCTGTGGGAGACGGGCTTCTCGAAAAGGGAGGTGCCGGAGAGGTGATTTCCCTGGGAATTTACGGCTGGTTCTTTGAACAGTTTACTTCCAAACAGGGCGCGGACTATGCGGACAACGGCAACGGAAGAACCGCGGCGGCAACGGCAGTCGATTTTGACAAAAACGGCGCGGGCGTTAAGACGCTTACCGCATGGAAGGCTTTGGCAGACCAGGGGTATGCGCCTAATGTGGGACGCGGAGGAGATGCCGGACTGGCTGATTTCAGCGCAGGAAAGGCGGCTATGACGCTTGGATCTACCGCTTCGTTAAAACAGATCTTAAATGACGTAAACGGCAAATTTGAAGTGGGCACCGCTTATTTCCCGAAGGTGAGCGACGAGGACCAGGGCGGCGTGTCGATCGGCGGCGGTTCCCTTTGGGCGCTGAACAACGAAGATCCGGCGAGACAGAACGCGGTCTGGCAGTTCGTGAAATTCCTCGTTTCTCCGGCCAGCCAGGCTTACTGGAATTCCCAGACCGGTTACTTCCCGGTAACCGTGGCTGCACATGAGGAGACGGTATTCCAGGAGAATATTGCGAAGTATCCCCAGTTTGAGACGGCGATCGACCAGCTTCATGATTCCACACCGCAGTCAGCGGGGGCGCTCTTAAGCATTTTCCCAGAGGCGAGACAGATCGTGGAGACAGAAATTGAAAATATGTTAAACAACGGCACTTCCCCGGAAGATACGGTGGCGAAGATGGCCGATAGCATCAATAAATCCATTGAGGATTACAATCTCTTGAACGAGTAAAGAAAAGGAGTACGGGACGATGAAAACGAAGGTTTGGGCACACAGAGGGGCGTCGGCCTATGCGCCGGAAAATACGCTGGAGGCATTTGAACTGGCGGTCAGCCAGGGCGCGGATGGAGTGGAGCTGGATATCCAGATGACGAAGGACGGCTCTCTGGCCGTAATACATGACGAGACCATCGACCGGGTCTGCGACGGCAGCGGCTGTGTGGCAGATTTTACGATGAAGGAGTTAAAGAAGTTCCGATGCAGCAGGCTGCACCCGGAGTTTGCGGATGCGAGGATTCCGGAGCTGGGAGAGGTGCTTTCCCTTATCAAACCTTCGAAGCTGACCGTAAATATCGAACTGAAGACGGGGATCGTCCGTTATAAGGGGATCGAAGAGGCGGCCGTTAAGCTGGTAAAGGAGATGGGAATGGAGGACCGGGTGATCTATTCGTCCTTCCACCATCCCAGCCTCTTAAAGGTGAAACGGTTGGACCCGGATGCCAAAACGGGACTCCTGTATTCGGATGGCTGGATCCATGTGGCTTCCTACGGGAAGAAGCTGGGAGTGGATGCGCTCCATCCGGCACTCTACCACCTGCGTTCCGGGAAGCTTCTCAAGGAGGCGAAGGAGAAGAAACTGCCGCTCCACGTGTGGACTGTGAACGAGGAAGGGGCCATGAGGATCCTTGCGGAGCAGAAGATCGCCGCCCTGATCACCAACTACCCGGATGTGGCGCTGCGTGTGGTGCGCGAGATGAGCCGATACTGAATCTTAATAAACAATTAATTCTTTTTCTCTGTTTTTTGACGGGACAATATGGTATATTCTTACTTTAGAAACGATAACAGGAAGATGAAAACCGATGAAACGAAACAGAACCGTCAGAAACCAGACTATATCCGCCATTTTTATGGCTCTTGTGGGAACCGCGATTCATGCGGGGGCCCAGTCTTATCTTTCATCCTATGATATACCAGAAAATAAACCGGCGCGGCCTGTGGTCTCTATACCGCCTGTCGTGCCGGAGGAAACAAAGCCGGTGGAAACTATGCCGGAGACGGAGGCGGAAGAAGTATTTTCGCCTTCTCTTGCTGCGCTGAATCTGGCTTATCTCTATCCGGAGGGCGCAGACCGCACGGATGCGCAGAACAGTCTGGCAGGGCAGATCCTCCGTGAATTATCTGTAAAAGACTCGGAATGGCTGGCCTCCATCTATGATTTATCCAACCGGAAGCCGGCAGAAGCCGCTGCAAAGCTGGGACTTCCCGCGGACCGTGTGCGGGGACTCTACAATCCGCTTGATGAATCGCAGACAGAAGACAATCCTGACAGCTGGCTGCTCTCCGAGTGGTCGCGCATCGACATGGTCTTTACTGATGAAAATGGAAACAGAATTATGGCTGATTCCAATATCAAGGAAATCATGGCCATGGCAAATACATACTTTTATTACACGGACCCTGAGGACAGTGATGCCTTTCTGAATTACGTGCTGAATCTCTGGGACAAGTCTCACTCGATTCATTATTCCATCGGAGAGGTGTATTACTGCGACGGCTGTCTGGAGGAGGCGTCCGGTGATACGGAAGCCTCTGAGGCAGCAGGAACCGCCGGTTCGGGAGAGAACCCGGAGAATGCATCAGGAGACGGTTTGACGGGCTCTGAGGAGGCGCAGAGCGGAGCGGACGGGACTGCGGCTGCCTCCGCTTCAGATCATTCACAGGCGACGCCGGAAACAGCGGAGATTGGGGCGGGAGTGCCGTCTGCTTCAGAGGCAACGGCTTTGGGAGAAGACAACAGGACAGGGAGTGGAATGGCGGAAGGGGCAGCAGAAGCCGTGGAACAGGAGACCAAAGCGGAGATCGGCCCTGGAATCGCACTGATGGAAGCATCTAAAGCCGCTGAGACAGAAACGGCAGAGGAAACGGATAAGGAAGAGGAAAGGGATAAGGAAGAAAAAACGCCTCTGACGAAGTGTCCGGGGCATGTGGACCTTCATATTACTGCGGCTGTTGCAGGCGCCTCTTCATCGGAAAAATCGCTGTTCTCCATAGCGGAGGAAGTGACAGCCGCCGAACAGGAAGCTGGTTTTCCCGGCTGGACCGAGGAACATAAAAACGCGGTACTAGAACTGGCCGCCCAGGACTGGAAGGCTGCCTATGGGCTGACGGTTTCGTCCACCTATATTTCGAATCCGCTTTCGCAGTCTGAGACGGAATACTACTTAAGCCTTCTTCCTGCGGACACCTCTCTGGAACGAAGGCGCCTGATCCGCTACGCCCTGTCTTCTGTGGGAAAAGTCCCGTACTACTGGGGCGGAAAGCCATCGGCGCCGGATTACGACGGGAATCATTTTGGCTCCCTGGCGGCTGCCGATGAGAAGGGCCGCACGATGAAGGGACTGGACTGCTCGGGATGGATCAGCTGGGTATACTGGTCGGCGCTGGGAAAGAGGCTTCCTGCAGAGAGCACCGACGGACTCGCCAACTGCGGCACCGCTGTGGCGAGAGCGGATTTAAAACCGGGAGATATTATTGTCCGGCTGGGCGACGAGGGGCATGTCGTCATGTTCCTGGCATGGGAATCAGAGGATCGGATGAAGGTGGTGCATGAGTCCAGCGGAAGCGTAAATAATGTGACAGTCAGCACCATGCAGGCCAGCTGGCCTTATTATAGAAAGCTGATTGACTGAGAAACGTAAGAGAAAAGCAAGAAACAGTAAGATTGTTTCTGGTAGAATAAGTAAGGTTTGCCAAAGTAAATCACAGGAAAGGACTGAATAACCTGTTATGGATTATGAGGATGAATTAGACCGTATGCGTGCACAGAAGAGGCGCAGCAGCGGTGCAAAAAGAAAGGTGGACAACTTAAGCGGCCGTGCATATCATGAGAAAGGTGACGGTAGAAACCCAAGAGTGGAATATGCGGGACGCCAGGATGTACACCAGAAGCTGCGGGAGGAACGGATCCGCAAGAAGAAAAAGAAGAAACGGATGCTGATGATCGAACTGGCCGTTTTGGCCATATTGGTGGTGAGCGCATTTTTGATTTTTGGGAAGGGAACGAATCAGAAGGGATACTGGACGATTGCAATATTCGGTGTGGATTCCCGCGATGGAAAACTGGAAAAAGGCGCCCTGTCCGACGTTGAGATGATCTGCAACATTGACAAGGCCACGGGGGAGATCAAGCTGGTGTCCGTATTCCGTGATACATATTTAAAGATTAACAGCGAAGGAACGTATCATAAGATCAATGAGGCCTATTTTAAGGGCGGCCATAAGCAGGCAGTAGAGGCGCTGAACGAAAACCTGGATTTAAAGATCGATGATTACGCCACATTTAACTGGAAGGCGGTGGCGGAGGCCATCAATATCCTGGGCGGCGTGGATATTGAGATTACAGATGCGGAATTTTCTTATATAAACGGTTTTATCACTGAGACGGTTAATTCCACTGGGATCGGCTCCTACCAGCTGAAGAGCGCGGGTATGAATCATCTGGACGGAGTGCAGGCGGTGGCGTATGCCAGACTGCGTCTGATGGATACCGATTTTAACAGAACGGAACGTCAGAGAAAGGTTGTGACCCTCGCGCTGGAAAAGGCAAAACAGGCCGATTTTGGTACGTTAAAGACACTGGTATCCACGGTATTCCCTCAGATTTCAACGAGCATTGGGATCGATGATTTATTTACGATTGCCAAGGGGATTACAAAGTACCATATAGGCGAGACAGCCGGTTTCCCATTTTCCAGGACAACCATGAGAATCGGGAAAATGGACTGCGTAATTGCGACGACACTGGAGAGCAACGTCATTCAGCTTCATCAGTTCCTGTATAATGTTGAAAATTACTCCCCGTCTTCCACGGTGAAATCCATCAGTGCGAGAATATCGGAGGAGAGCGGAATCAGCGAACCGGGAAAGAACGCTCCCACAGGCGGCGGCTCTACGAAAAAGAATTCGGGGGCAGCTTCTGCGCCCAAAGAGACGGCTCCGCCTGAGACGGAAAGAGTGACAGAGGTGAGCGTGGAAGAGACCATGGAAACCACGGAGGAGACCGAAGCCGAGACAACGGAGGAGGAGACCACCGCGGCTGAGACCAATGGTGACGGAAGCCTCATCGGTCCGGGCGCCGGCCTTGACGGTGCGGCGAAAGAATCGGAGGAGACGAAGGGAACGAAAGAGACGAAGGAAGAAACTAAGGCAGAGACGAAGGCCTCTGAGCCGGCTGCGTCTGAGACGACGAAGGCTCCGGAGACACCAGCCCCCTCAGCGCCTGGTGATAAAGGTCCGGCAGGAGGTTCTTCGGGTGGCCCGGGAGAAGTGGGACCTGGGGTCTGATGCAGTGACAGGAATAGTGAAAAATAGCGGTATGAAATAGAATCACAGCCGACAGGTTGACATAAAAATATTATGTTGACCTGTCGGCTGTTTTTTATGGAAATGAAAAAACGAAAACTTTAAGAAAACTTAAGTCTTTCTCTTCCTTTATCTTTAGATTCCGGGTGTACGATTAAGAAAAAGAAGAGAATGAAAATGGATTGGAGGGTATTATGAAGAAAATCATCTGTATTCTGAGCACAATGTTCGCGGCATTGCTGCTGATGGCCTGCAACGGCCTGTCGTTCAGCGGCAGCAGAATGGGGAATGGCAGCCAGCTTATTATGAGGTACAGCATATTTAATACCACGGATTCCCAGTACTTTGAGATGGATCAGGGGGACGTGATCGACGCCGATATCGTGAGTGATTCGGGAAAGCTGTCGGTAACCGTTCAGAGTGAAGACGGGGAAACGGTATATGAAAACGAGGACGTCCCCACAGGCGCATTCCAGATCGAGATCAAGAAGAAGGGGATATATAAGATCAAAGTAACCGGAAAGAAAGCGAAGGGCAGCTTAAGCTTTATAAAGAGCACGGAGCAGGATACCCTGGAAGCCAATCTGGCAGCGCTGAGCAATTCTTATTATGAGGGGCAGTCTTCACGGGCTTATGAGATGGTGCAAAAATCCATCTTCAAAAAATTGCTGTTAAACGGATGGCTCGATGAGATAAGCGGCATGGAAAACGCCAGGTGGAATTACGATACCTTTACGAAATATACGGTTTTAGACCGTGATCCGGTTCCTGATGAGGAGCAGGGGGAGCTGTACTGCTGTACATTTTCCGCCGATAACGGCAGATATGGTTACATCGTGATATCGTACAGCGGCGACGGCCTGTCAAAAATTCGCGCGGTTGAAACTCCATACCTCTATGATTTCTTTTCTGAACGGGATCAGATTAAGAAGGAGCTGGAGACGTCCGGAGTGGATTTATCAACGGCCTCCGCGCAGAGAGCGGAAGCATTGGGAGAGGACGGCAGCGATCCGGCAGAAGGAATTTACTTTACCGACAGCAAAGGAAACCACTATTTTTACAGCTTTTCATAGTACATGTAAGTGGGAAATAGAAAACGAAGACTGTGCAGCAGGCTGATTTTAGACAAAAATATATGCCATTCTGGAATTTGGGGAGTGTCCATGAATGGCATGTAAAAGAAGAGCTGAATGTAGTATAACACAAAAAGTTACAAAAGTCATGCTAAAAATGCGTTAATTATCAAAAATGTAACCAAAACCGCTAATTATATAGCAAAAATATAACTGTATGGCAGGAATATGGAACGAAAAATTCATATTTCTGCCATTTACAATGTGCTTGACAAATGGATGGGACTGCGTTAAGATTAGTGTAATATATGATAGTAACAAAATAATAATATCTAAATGATAATAACTAAAAGAAAATAAGAGAGACGGAGAAAGGGGACGCCATGAGAAACAGAATCTACGATCTGGAAACTTTAAGAAAGGCCTATAACAGAGGCGATCATTTAAAATATCTATTTTTCTGGGGACACACGCCGCCTGCGGACGGACGCATCAACGAGTCGTGCTTCAGCCAGTGGTGGATGTGCCGGTTTGCGGTTGACGGTACGGAATATACGTGTGCGGAGCAGTTTATGATGGCGGAAAAGGCCAGGATGTTTGGTGACGGGGAGATGCTCTCCATGATTCTTAAGGCAAAGCATCCGAAGGAGATGAAAGCGTACGGGCGTGCCGTCAGGAATTTCGATAAGGATAAGTGGGACGGCGCCTGCTATGAGATCGTTAAGCGGGGGAATCTGGCGAAGTTTTCCCAGAATCCGGAGTTGTGGGATTATTTGAAGACCACGAAATCGCGAATCCTGGTGGAAGCGAGTCCGAGAGACCGGATCTGGGGCATCGGTATGGGAAAAAGTAATCCCGATGCGGAATGTCCTGTGAAGTGGCGGGGGACTAATTTCCTGGGCTTTGCCCTGACGGAGGTCCGTGACCTTCTCCTGGAAAGGGAAGAGGGGGAAAACGGATGAAGAAGAAGGAGCTGCGTGACCGGAACGGGCTGACAGAGGCTGAGTATCTGAGCAGTTACGAACCGGGCGATTACGTGCGGCCGTCTGTTGCGGCCGACATGGTTATCTTTACCGTCATGGAGACGGAGGAGGAGAATTACAGGAAGCTTCCGGAAAAGGAGCTGGAAGTGCTGCTGATTCAGAGAGGCGTCCACCCTTATCTGGGCTGCTGGGCGCTTCCCGGCGGCTTTGTGCGGCCTGATGAGACGACGGAGGCGGCGGCCAAGCGGGAGCTGAAGGAGGAGACAGGAGTTGACCACGTCTATCTGGAGCAGCTTTATACCTTCAGCGAGCCGGAGAGAGACCCGCGTACATGGGTTATGAGCTGTTCCTACATGGCGCTCATCGACTCTTCCAAGGTTCGGGTAAGTGCCGGGGACGATGCGGATCAGGCGGTCTGGTTCCGTACTTCCTTCCGCTTAATGGATGAACACATCGAGTACAGAAAGAACATGACCTACGACGGCATGAAGACGATACGCACAAAACGGTATGAACTGGAATTAAGCCATGAGGACGTGGTGCTGCGTTCCATGATAGAAAAAAAGATTGTAAAAACAGAACACGAAACAGTTACGGAATACAGAATTCTGGAAAATGACGGGCTGGCCTTCGACCATGCGAAGATCATTGCCTATGCGCTGGAACGGCTGAAGGGAAAGGTGGAGTATACGGATCTCGCCCTCCATATGATGCCGAAGGAGTTTACACTGACCCAGCTGCAGCAGGTGTATGAGGTCATCCTGGGGAAAACGCTGCTAAAGGCGGCGTTCAGGCGTAAGATTGCCCATCTGGTAGAGGAAACCGATTCCTTCACGGAGAATGAGGGCCACCGTCCCTCCAGACTGTTCCGCAGAAAATTGGAGGAAGAATAATGGACAGAAAAGCGACGGCGCGGGAAACGCTCCGGATCCTGGAACAGGGATATTATCTGTATGGAGACCAGAGGATTTCCATCGAAGAAGCACATGAAAAGTCAGTAAAGGAGAGCGTCCTGATCACCCCGGAGGAGGGGGCGCAGCTTTTGGAGGCGTATGAAGAAGGCGGCCGCACAGGAGATGAGCAGTGCGGATGCACCGTGGGAGACATCTCCACCGTGGAGGCAGCCTGGAAGTTATCTCTGGAGGGAAAGAAGAATATCGCCATCCTGAATTTTGCCAGCGCCAAGAATCCCGGCGGCGGTTTCATAAACGGAGCCATGGCCCAGGAGGAAAGCCTGGCTGCCTCCAGCGGGCTTTACAGGACGCTGACCGTCCACGAGGAGTATTACAGAAACAACCGGGCGTGCCAGTCCATGATGTATACGGACCACGCCATCTATTCTCCGGAGGTAGTATTCTTCCGGGACGGAGGCTTCCGGCTCCTGGAGAAACCGTTTACTTCGTCGGTCCTGACACTGCCAGCCGTCAATATGGGCCAGGTCCTGTTAAAGGGCGAAGACTGCGACACGGCGGAACGCGTAATGCGGCGCCGGATGAAGCTGGCTCTCGCTGTTTTTGCAGAGAGAGGGGCAAAGAATCTGGTTCTGGGAGCGTACGGATGCGGCGTATTCAGAAACGATCCGGTAAAAATCGCCGCATGGTGGGAGGAACTGCTGAGCGGAGAGTTTAAAGGCGTTTTTGAACAGATCGTATTTGCGGTTCTGGACAGAAGTAAAAATAAGGCATGTCTGAACGCATTTGCATATTATGGGGTTCTATGCTAAAATTGTTACAAATGGCCAAAATTATGAGCCTTTGGCAGACAGGTACGGCACCTGCAGGAGGGGTAAAGGAAGATGAACGAACAGATAACAGCCAGGGAATGTGTGAAAGCGCTTTGCTGCGCCTGGTTTGAACGACGCAGTATGGAGGAGACCATTGCTTTTTTTGCAGATGACGTCATGTTTATCGGTACCGGTGAGGAGGAAGCGGCCCACGGAAAGAAAGAGATGGCCGAGTATATCGCTCAGGACATCCAGGAGATACCGGAACCGTTCGCGGTGGGAGTTACGATCGTTCACGAGCAGCGGCTTGGAGAGGATCTCCGGAATTTCTCCATTGGGCTGACGCTTAAAAATACTCTATATTCCTGGCTCCTGCGCGGCTTCTTCATTCTGATGCGGGAGCACGGTGTGTGGCTGGTTAAGAGCCTTCATTTTGCAGAACCCAGCGACAAGCAGGGGGACGAGGAACACTATCCGCAGACGCTTGTCATGGAGAACATCGCAAAACAGCGTCAGAAGCTGCTGGACGATTCTCTGCCGGGCGGCATGATGGGCGGATACATAGAGGAAGGATTTCCATTTTACTTTATCAACCGGCGGATGCTGGATTATCTGGGCTATGAGAATGATGAGGCCTTTATTCGGGATATCGGCGGAATGATTACCAACTGCATGCATCCGGAGGACCGGGAGCGGGTGGACAGCGAGGTGGCCGGTCAGATAGCGGTCTCGGGGGAGTATGTGACCGAGTACCGGATGAAGAAGCGCGACGGCTCCTATATCTGGGTTCACGACCAGGGACGCGAGGTGACGGCGGAAGACGGCAGACCTGCGATCATGTCGGTCTGCGTCGATGTCACCGCTCAGAAACAGGCCAGGGAAGAGGTCCTGAATCTTTATAATAACATTCCAGGCGCCGTGTTCCGGTGCCGTTTTGACGCGGAGTTTTCTGTGATTGACGCCAATGACGGTCTGTTTGAATTCCTGGGCTATACCAGAGAGGAATTCGCGGCTATGGGGAATACCATGGCTTCCGTCATTTACCCCGATGACCTGGAGATTATGGCAGACCGGCTGAACCGGCAGCTGACCCATGGCAACACGATTCACAACGAGAACCGGCTGATCTGTAAGGACGGAACGGTGAAGTGGATCTCCATCAAGGCCCAGCTGCTGAAGGAAGAGGGAAGTGAACAGTATTTTTACTGCGTTTTCGTGGATATAACGGAGGAAAAGCTTCTGCAGGAACGTATGAGGGAGCTGTACGAGAAGGAACTGACCTATTTTGCGGAGATGTCTTCCTCGGACGGCAGCATCCAGGGACGCATGAACGTCACGCAAAACCGGGTGGAGAGCTATCTGTCCACCTCGGATATCATCCTGACCCATACGGGAACTTCCTACGATGAGACGATTGAGAGTCTGTCCTCCTGTGCCGTGGACGCTGCATATGGAGAGGAACTCCGCTGGGCGCTGCGGCGGGAGAAGCTGCTGGAAGACTATGCGGCCGGAAAGACGGATTATCATTACGAGTTCCTGTGCAGATATAACGGCGGAACCTTCTGGGGGAGCATGAACTTCAAGTCCTGCTTAAACCCGGAGACCGGCGATATTATCGTTTTCTTTTATGTCCTGGATATTACGGAGCAGAAGCTGACGGAGCGCCTGCTCAAGAGGATTGCGGAGCTGGATTATGACAGCATTACGGATGTCGATATCCGGCGGAATACGTACCAGCAGGTTTCTTTCAACAGTTCGGAGAAGAATCTGATTCCGTGGCAGGGAGAATTCCAGAAAGAGATTACCAAGATTGCGGAACAGTATATGGACAGCGCGGCGAAAAAGGAGTACTTAAGCCAGCTGGACAGCGAATATATGAAGGAGATGTTAAAGGATCAGAACACTTACTCCTTTGTGGCGGAGATGCGGGATGAGTACGGCAACGTGCGGGTCAAGCGGTTTAAAGTGTTCTATATCAGCAGAGAATTGGGGCGGATCTGTATCGTGCGCACCGATGTAACCGATATCGTGCGGGGCGAGCAGCGCCAGAAGGAGGAGCTGGCGGCTGCGCTGGCGGCCGCGGAGCAGGCGAACGCAGCCAAGAGCGATTTCCTCTCCAGGATGAGCCATGAGATCAGGACGCCCATGAACGCCATTATCGGCATGAGCACCATTGCGGCCAAATCCATCGGGGACGACGATCAGGTAGCCGACTGCATCTCCAAAATCGGCATTTCCTCCCGCTTCCTGCTGTCGCTGATCAATGATATTCTGGACATGAGCCGGATTGAAAGCGGAAAGATGCTGCTGAAGAACGATAAAATTCCCATGGAAGAATTCCTCTGCGGAATTAATTCCATCTGTTATCCGCAGGCGGCCTCGAAGGAGGTTGACTACGAGTGCATTGTGGACCCGGTTCTGGACGATTACTACATCGGCGACGCCATGAAGCTGCAGCAGGTTCTGATCAATATTTTGAATAATGCGATCAAATTTACCGGCGAGAGCGGGAAAGTCACCCTCTCGGCGTCTCAGCGGAGCAAGATGAAGAACGATGCCGTTCTGCGCTTTATTATCAACGATACAGGCATCGGTATGAGTGAGGAGTTCCTGCCCCATATTTTTGAGCCGTTTACCCAGGAGTCCATCGGCACTACCGCCTTATACGGAGGCACGGGCCTGGGGATGGCGATCTCCAAGAGCATTGTGGATATGATGGATGGCAAGATCACGGTGCGCTCCATCAAGGGAATCGGCACGGAGTTTACCGTGGATGTGAAACTGGGGATCACGGAGGAGGAGAAGCTGCGCCATAACCAGAAGAAGCAGAATTTTAATTTCTCCCACTTAAAGACGCTGGTCGTGGATGACGATGTGGCTGTCTGTGAGAGCGCCGTCGTGACGCTTCATGAGATGGGAATCAAGGCGGAATGGGTGGACAGCGGGCGCAAGGCCGTGGACAGAATCAGGGAATGCTGGGGCCGGGGCGCCTATTACGATATGGTCCTGATCGACTGGAAGATGCCGGAGATGGACGGAATCGAGACGGCGAGACAGATCAGGCAGATTGTGGGGCCTGATGTCACGATCATTATCATGACCGCCTACGACTGGAGTTCCATCGAGCACGAGGCGAAGCTGGCCGGGGTCAATCTACTGATGAGCAAGCCCATGTTCAAGTCTTCCCTGGTGTCCGCGTTTTCAAGGGCGCTGGGAGAGAAGGATGAGCAGGAACAGGTATCCGCAGGCTTTGATTTCGATTTTTCAGGGAAACGCGTGCTTCTGGTGGAAGACAATGCGATCAACACCGAGGTGGCGGCTCTGCTGCTCACGGATCAGGGCTTCGAGGTGGATACGGCGGAAAACGGACTGCGGGCGCTGGAGATATTCAGCAAAACGGAGCCTGGCTATTACGACGCCATACTCATGGATATCCGTATGCCGATCATGGACGGATTGTCGGCCACGGTCAATATCCGCCATTTGAGCAATCCGGATGCCAGGGATATTCCGATTATTGCCATGACGGCCAATGCCTTTGACGATGATATCGAAAAGAGCCGGGCGGCGGGGATGAATGCGCACCTGGCCAAGCCCATAGAGCCGGAACGGCTGTATCAGACACTGTATGATTTTATCTTTGGAAAGGAGGAGTGACACAGATGCGTGAAGACTCTCTCTCCATGAATCAGCCGGCTCCTCTGGAGCCTGAACGGACATCCTGCGTCGAAGAAACGATGCAGGATGTTTTCGATGCGGTTCAGGGCGGTCTTTCGGTCTACCGCGTCGCCGGAAAACAGTTTGTGCCCTCTTTTTTCTCGGATGTGCTGGGCCTCATCTGCGGCCGGGACAGGGAACGGGTGATGGAGGCGGTATGTGCGGCTTATGACAGCGGTGAATTATTGGACCTTTCATGCAGGATCAGGCAGAACAACGGAGATCCTGTGTGGATTCGTCTGAATGGACGGCGGGCAGCAGGCAGGGATAAATTTTGTATTGTGTATACAGTCATGTCCGCAGAGAACCGTCTGCTGAAGCAGATTGCAGATGAGACGGCGGACGGAATCTATGTGATTGACAGGGAGACGTATGAGCTTCTCTATGCCAATGAATCAGGCCGGTTTCGCGGGCAAGAGCGGGGCAGAGTCGGACGGGCGTGTTATGCCGCCTTGTACGGCAGAACGTCGCCCTGCGAGTTCTGTACACTTACCAGCCATGAGCCGGATGGAACGTCTCATATCATGGAGACGGGAGAGACGGGGCGGTTTTACAGCACCCATTTCCGTGAAATTGACTGGAATGGAAGGCCGGCCATTGTAAAATACGTCCGGGATGTCACGGAGGAAGTGACCAACAGGAGAGAACGGGAACGTCTGGAGCAGTATTTCCAGACGGTTTTAAAGCATCTTCCCGGCGGTATCGTGGTGGTTCATTATGAGAAGGACGGGACGCTGAAGCCGGAATTTATCTCCGAGGGCTTTGCGGACATGACGGATATGACACTGGAGGACGCGTGGCAGCTGTATGAGACGGATGCCCTGGCCGGTGTCCATCCGGATGACAGAGTCCGGGTGAACGCGCAGATGGAGGCGTACGTCGGGGGAAGTGACCGGAACGGTGAGATCGTGTACCGCCTGGAAAAGGGCAGCGGCGGTTATGTCTGGATAAAGAACAGCCTGACCATGAACCGTGACAGCGAGGAGAAGCGGATTTATTCGGTTCTGAGGGATATGACGGGGGAACTGGAGGAGAAGGAGCTGATCCGGAAGCAGTACAAGGATGTGATTCTTCAGCATTACCATACACAGGATTCCAACGCCCTGATCGTGGGTCACTGCAACATTACGCAGAACAGAATTCTGGAAATCATCGATTACACGGGAGTGAACCCGCTAAAACTGTTTGGAAGCGTGCGGGAGGAGTTTTTTACCGGAATGGGCACTCTGATAGTGGATGAGGAAGAGAGGCGCAAATTCTATGGTATCTATTTGAATGAGCCGTCCCTTGCCGCGTTTAAGCGCAAAGATTTTGAGCAGTGTATGGAGTGCTTCGTCCAGATTCCGGGAGAGGCGACGGGCCGGTACGTGCAGATTATGATGACTCTGGTGGATACGCCGGACAGCAGCGATGTCACCGGTATCCTGGCGATCACCGACATCACCGATCAGACGATTAACGACCGGATTCTGCATCGGCTTACCACCGCCAGCCATGACTTTGTCGTGGATATTAACCTGACGGCAGACTATTACCGGGTACTTACGCAAAGCGACAGCATCTTATGTGTTCCGCCGCCCCAGGGAAACTATTCGGAGTGGACCTCCTGGGTGCAGACCTCGGGCGTTATGGCGCCAAGAGACCGGGAGCGGTATAAGTACAACATGAATCCGGAGTATGTGATAAAAAAGCTGCAGTCAGGGCCTTATTCCTTCACCTTCTCCCTTATGGATCAAGACGGGGATATCCGCACAAAAAGTATAACTCTGTCCCCGGTCGACCTCCGACTTGGAAGAATCTGTCTTACGAGAACGGATATTACGGATTCTGTCAGGGAGCAGCAGGGAATGCTGCGTCTGATCGCTTATACCTTTGAACTGGCCGGATTTATCAATCTGGCCAGCAGGAGTCTTACCATGTACACGAGGGCGACGGTTCTGGAAAATCTTCCTCCCGCCTATTCCGAGTGCTATGAGGAGGCGATTTTGGGATTTATCGACCAATGCATCACCGAGGAAAATGAGGCGGAAGTCCGCGCCAGATTCCGCATCCATACGATTCTGGAAGGCCTTCGGGAGAAGCCGGACGGATACGATTTCCTTCTTTCGTACCATACGGATGAGGGGGAGCGGTACAAACAGATCACCGTCATGTGGAGCGATGTCAATCACTCGACGGTAGGCCTGGTGAGGGCAGACGTGACGGATACGCTGACTGCCGAGAGGAAGGCCAAGAAGGCGCTGGAAGACGCCCTGGCCCTCGCGGAAGAGGCAAACCGGGCGAAGAGCGACTTCCTTTCCACCATGAGCCACGATATCCGCACGCCCATGAATGCGGTGATGGGCATGACTGCTCTGGCGATCGCCCATTTAGGGGACCGGGACAGGGTGGCGGACTGCCTGCAGAAGATATCCATCTCATCCAGGCATCTGTTAAGTCTGATCAATGATATTCTGGATATGAATAAGATCGAACGTTCCCAGATTACGCTGAACCGTATGAAGATATCCTTAAACGAGCTGCTGGCGCAGATGTCCGCGATGATGGCGCCTCAGGCCAGGGCGGCGGGGCTTCAGTTTGCGGTCCATATGGAAGACGTGAGACACAAGCATTTTTACGGCGATTCCCTGCGGTTAAATCAGATTCTGATCAATATTCTGGGAAATGCGGTAAAGTATACGCCGGTGGGCGGAAGCGTGGAGTTCCGGCTGACTGAGATTTCTCCGGTCGAGCCTTCGGCAAATGAGGCCGGCCGCGCCCGCTATCTCTTTACGATCAGCGATACGGGTGTTGGCATGTCGGAAACGTTTCTGGCCTGCATGTTTGAACCGTTTATGCGCAATGAGAGCACAGAACGCATCGAGGGAACGGGACTGGGGCTCAGCATTACGAAAGGGCTGATTGACCTGATGGGAGGCAGAATCCAGGCAGAAAGCCAGGTGGGCAGAGGAAGCTGCTTTAAAATAGAACTGGAATTCGACTGCCTGGAGGCGGAGGAAGAGGCCGCGGCGGAGGCTGAAAGGAAGACGGAGCCAGAGGCGGCCAGGTGGAATGCATTTTCGCTTGCTGACGGCGATACGTTTGCCGGATGTCTCTTTCTGGTGGCTGAGGATAATGCGATTAACGCGGAAATTCTCTGCGAGCTTCTCGCCATGAGCGGCGCCAGGACTGTGGTAACGACCGACGGAAAACAGGCGGTACGCGCGTTTATGGAGTCGGAACCCCATACATACAGCGCTGTTCTGATGGATGTCCAGATGCCGGGGATGAACGGATATGATGCGACCAGAGCGATCCGCAGCATGGAGCGGGAGGAAGCGGCAGCTATTCCGATTATTGCGATGACGGCCAATGCGTTTGCCGAGGACATACAGGCGGCGGCAGCGGCGGGAATGAACGCCCACGTGGCAAAGCCTGTCGATATGGCGGTGCTTCGGGAGACCCTTTTGAGGGCACTTAAGAAAAAGACAGTTTGGGAGGCAGAAGATAGTGATAGATAATCAAAAGACCGTTTTATTTGAGCAGATGCCAGTGCCGAAGGCGGTTATGAAACTGGCAGTTCCGACTATTTTAAGTTCCCTGGTTATGGTCATTTACAACCTGGCGGACACGTATTTCGTCGGAATGATGAACAATCCGGTGCAGAACGCTGCGGTTACGCTGGCGGCCCCGGTGCTGCTGGCATTTAATGCGGTCAACAATCTGTTCGGCGTCGGCAGTTCCAGCATGATGAGCCGCGCTCTGGGACGAAAGGATTACGAAACGGTCCGCCAGAGCTCAGCCTTTGGCTTCTACTGCGCGCTGTTTTTCGGCTTCCTGCTGTCCTTCGCCTGTACCGTGTTTCACCAGCCGCTGCTGACGCTTTTAGGCGCGGATGCGAACACGGCACAGGCTACGGCGGAGTATTTAAAATGGACCGTGTCTTTCGGCGCAGCGCCCGCGATCTTGAATGTGGTTATGGCATATCTGGTGAGATCGGAGGGCGCATCGCTCCATGCCAGTATCGGAACCATGAGCGGATGTCTGTTAAATATAATCCTCGATCCCATATTTATTCTCCCGTGGGGGCTGAACATGGGGGCGGCCGGAGCGGGGCTTGCCACCTTTTTATCCAACTGTGTGGCCTGCATCTACTTTTTCGTCCTGCTTTACGTGCGCAGATCGAATACCTTTATCTGCATCCTTCCGAAGAATTTCCGCCTGAAGAAGGCGATTATTCTCGGCGTGTGCGGTGTGGGAATCCCGGCGGCTATCCAGAACCTGTTTAATGTGACGGGGATGACGATTATGAATAATTTCACCTCTTCCTTTGGGGCCGATGCGGTGGCGGCCATGGGAATCGCTCAGAAAATCAACATGGTGCCGGTGCAGATCGCCCTCGGCTTTTCCCAGGGCATCATGCCGCTGGTCAGCTACAGCTATGCCAGCGGAAACAGGAAGCGGATGAAGGAGGCGATCCTCTTTACGGTGAAGACGCTGCTTCCCTTCCTGTTCTGCGTGTCCGTGTTCTATTATATCGGGGCGGGCAGCCTGACCAGGGCATTTATGAACAATGAGGCCATTATCGCCTATGGAACGCGGTTCCTGCGCGGCTTTTGCCTGGCGCTTCCGTTCCTCTGTATGGATTTCCTGGCAGTCGGTGTGTTTCAGGCGGTTGGTATGGGAAAAGCGGCGCTTACCTTCGCCGTGCTCCGTAAGATTATCCTGGAGATTCCGGCACTCTATGTGCTCAATTACTTATTCCCGCTTTACGGCCTGACGTACGCCCAGTTCACGGCGGAATTTGTGCTGGCAATCGCGGCCGTGTGGATGCTGACACGCATCTTCAGAAGAATGCGGGAAGGCGAAGCATCGGTGGGATAGAGTATGGCTGAAAAACTATATCTGCTCCGCCTCAGCGTTTCGGGCGGTAGATGATTTCATTGACGGTGTAAACCGTGACAAATGCATTTTTATCCGTTTTCATGATATAGGACATCAGCATGGCGTATTCGTTTTTATCGACGATGGTGATGATCTCTTTTTTCGGCTGGTTGTCGTAGGCTCCGATTGCCTCATAGATGGTGGCGCCGCTGTGGAGATGGTGGAGGATGAAGTCTCTGATTTCTTCCTCGCGCTTCGAGATGATGCACACCCGTTTCTTTAAGTTGAAGCCGAAGATGAAATGATCCAGTGCGATCCCGTTTAAATACGTTCCCAGCACGCTCAGCACCACGATCTTCTTATCGTAGACCAGGGCGGAGGACAGCGCGACGCACATGCCGGCAAGGGACATGGCCTTTCCCAAGTCCATGTGAAAGTATTTATTCAGAAATTTTGCAACGATATCCAGGCCGCCGGATGACGCATTTCGGTTAAACAGCATGGCGAGTCCGATGCTGACCACGAAGATGTAGCAGAGCATGTCCAGAAACGCATCGTTTGTAATCGATTGATTGTTCGGGAAAAGCAGTTCAAACACACCCAGCATTACAGGGAGCAGAAGCGAGGTATAGACGGTTTTTGCGCCGAATTCCCTGCCGATAAACAGAAATCCCAGGATCAGAAGGAAGATATTTAAGACAAGGGTGATGGCCGATATTTTCAGCGGAATAAAGTTGCCCAGAACGATGGCCAGACCAGAGATGCTTCCTACCGACACGTGGCTGGGGATCAGAAAGAAAAACACGGCAGCCGCCACGATGACGGTGGCAAAGGTTATAATTAAGAATTCCCGGATTGCTTCCCATTTCTTCATATGGAACCTCCAATAAAATAAGTGATATTCTCCGCGGCGCGTCATCGGCCGTGAGGAGTTCTGTCTCGTATTGTAACATAAGGAAACCGTTCTTGCGAGAGCAAAATGCAGTAAAATTATAAAAACAGGAGGCATTCGGCCTCCTGTTTTCTATTGCTGCGGCAATTACAAAGGTACCTTCATTTTCTTCTTGACATTTTACTAAGGTACCTTTATAATGTGAAAAGAAGGTACCTTAGTATTTGACTGTTGAAAGGAGGGAGTACCATGTCAACAATAATAATCGGTCTGGTTTTATCTGCAATGGCGGTCTGTTCGCTGAGACTTTCTGCCTTGCGTCTGGCAGGGGGCTGCAGCGGCGGGTCCGGTCAGCCGTACATTCCTAAAGTGAAGGTTCGGGATCGTAATCGGTTCCATTATCCATACCATACGAGTTTAAAAGTATCCGGGATGTCGTCCGGCAACAGCGCCGTCTGTGTGGAGAACGCGTTAAACAGCATGGAGGGCGTATGGGCAAAGGTGAATCTGCTCAATGAAAAGGTCAGCGTTTATATGAAACGGGAGGTGGACGAGGCGGCGCTTCGGATTGCACTCAAGGACGCGGGCTATGCAGTCAGCAGGGAGACGGAATATGGAGCGGCGGAGCTTTGATCAAACGACGACAGGGTATGAGAGGAGAAGGACGATGAAACAGAATGCGCACGAACTGATGGAGCGGTTAATGCGGATGCAGTGGCTGCTCAACCGGTATTTTCACCGGAATTTAAGAGATCGCGGCGTTCCCTACAGCGGGCAGGGAAGGGTGCTCAAGGTATTGAAGATGAAACCGGAGATTCCCCAGAAGGAGCTGTCGGAGATTCTGGGAATGAGGCCTCAGTCCATTGGGGAACTGCTGTCCAAGCTGGAGAAGAAGGGCTTTATCACGCGGACGCCGTCACCGAATGATAAACGCGTCATAATCGTTCACTTGACGGAGAAGGGGGCCGGCGCAGAGGAGAGCGAGAACAGCCAGCCCGGTCCCGACGATATATTTGGCTGCCTTTCCGAGGAAGAGCAGAGTACATTTAAGGAGTATTTAGACCGCATGATTGACGATCTGGAGGAACGCTGCGGTGAAGGCGGCGAACGGAGACGGCGCTGCCGCCGGAGTCAGGAATTCTCCTCTGAGTACCAGGAAGACGCAGAGGGGGCTGACTTTGACCGAAGACAGAGGCGCGACCGGTTCTTTCGCGGCTGACAGTTTATTTTGTAGTTACCATTTTACTTTCCATACCAATATTGAACAGGAGGCAGATGTTCCTATGGCACTGACGATGTCACGTGAAAATTATTTGAAGATTATTTATATCCTGAAGAAGGCGAACGGGGAGGTCCGGTCGATTGATATTGCAAATTATATGGAGCTGTCAAAACCCAGTGTCTGCGCGGCGGTGAAGCAGCTGCAGGCGCAGGGCTACATTACAAAGGATGGGAACGGGATCATCGAGCTTACGGAGAGCGGCAGAGCGGAGGCCAAAGAGGTGTTTGAGAGGCACTGCTTCTTCGAGGAAAAGCTGATTGCCGTCGGCGTTTCCCCGGAGCAGGCGCATGCAGATGCTGCCAGACTGGAGCACGCGGTCAGCAATGAGAGCTTTCATGCGCTGAAAAAGGCAGGCCTGCCCGCAGGCAGCTAAATATGCACAATGAGATATAGGAGATATGCACAATGAAATTAAAATAGTGTCATACCATGGTTTCTGTGCTATACTGGACATGTGTCAATTTACTTACGATTATTAGGAGATAGCTGCATGAAGAGAGATGTCATACGAAAGAACAGTCAGGACGCTGAGCTCTTTCCCTTCGCGCCGATCCGCAGACGCTTTCTCATATTCTGCATCGTATGTGTCCTGGCGGTCCTGTTCAGCGGCGCATGTCTTACGGTCCGAAGAATGAGGCAATCCGCAGAGGCCGCGTATCAAAGCGCTTCTGCACAGATATCGCAGAAGGCAGGGGAGTCCATAAAGCTGCTGACTTCACTGGCGGCGCTGCCGGAATTTTATGATCCGGACGTCCCGTGGGAGTCGAAGACGGCGAAGCTTGATGAGATCAATCAATATTTCGGGTATATGTTCATCTGCTATGTGGATGAGGACATCGAGGTCTATACTCTGGGAGAGGAAGCCGCGAGCCTGGCCAGCCGTGAGTATATGCAGACGCTTTATTCGACCAGGGAGATTCAGGTGACGGATGGCTTCGTCGCAGGGGCGGACGGCCGGACTTTGAATTACACGGTCGCGGTGCCTCTGATTCAGGATGACGTCATGACCGGCAGTCTGTTCTGTTCCATCTATTTCGATGATGCCGTCAATCTGTTAAAGCAGTCCGCGGCGGCCAACGGGGCGGAGGCCGTGCTGATCGGTTCCAAGGGCCAGATCATGTCGTCCACCGGAGGCCTGGCGTTTGGCGCGTCCTACACGGAGATTCTTCATGAGTATAAGCTGATCGGACTCACGACGGACAAGCTGGAGACGCTTCTGCTGGCGAGGGATTCCGGCTCTTTCCGGAGTCTGAAGGCGGGGAATTCCCGCTATACCGTGTTCGGGCCGATCGAGAATACGAACTGGGATATTCTGGTGACAGTCGATTTCCTGTCGCTGTTTTCTGCGGAGCTGCCATCCCTTCTGCTGGCTGCGCTGTTTCAAATACTCATTACACTGATTCTGTATCTGTTCGTTAAAAAGCATATTTTCGGTCAGATGGCGATCATGGAAAATCTTCTGACCTCGATACATAAGATGGAGAAAAAGCTGTACAGCAATGCAATCGCACCGGAGAGCGTTGATTATGAGGATATTCTCCAGATGTCCAGCAAGGGGCTGCGGGATGAACTCACAGGTCTTGCGACCAGGACATTCTTCCTGAATCAGCTGGAAAAACTGCTGCGGGACGGAAATTCTTCAGGCAAACTGTCTCTCTGCTTTGTAGATCTGGATGATTTAAAGCTGCTGAACGACACATACGGCCATGAGGCCGGAGATTCCGCGCTGAAGAAGATCGGCTTTATCCTGCGCGGATATGAAAAGAAATATGAGGGCGTTGTAGGCAGGTACGGCGGTGATGAATTTATTCTGATCCTTAAGGACATCGACAGCGTGGAAGAGCTGAATGATGTTTTGAGCGAGCTTGCCGAACGGCTGCATTTTTCCATTACCGTAAACGGGACGGAGATCCCTGTCCACTGCAGCATGGGAGCGTGTGTCTGGAATCGGAAGGATACGTTAAAGACCCTGATCTCAAAGGCGGACAAGGCCCTGTACGATGTGAAACGCCATGGAAAAGGAACGTACTCCCTTTTCCTGAATGGAGAATAATACTATGTTTTTCAAAGACAAAAGAAAGTGGATTCCATTCGGTATCCTGATTGTGTTTGTGATCGGTACTGCTGTGCTGGTACGGAGTGAGATTCAGTCTGCCTCCGTTCAGAAACGGCAGAAGGAGGCGCAGACGGCGCTCAGCTTCTTCTATGAAAATCTGTCGGTAAACTTTGAAAAGCTCAATTATGCGAAGCAGCTGTCTTATACCGATCCTTACCTTGACAGGGATCTAACGCTGTTTGAGCAGGTATCGCTGAGGCTGCTGGCGGAATATTCCGCCATTGAGGCGATCGCTTACTTTGAAGGAGATACGCTGACGGCAGTATATCCGAAGGAGGAATACGGGGAAGTCGTGGGAAAAGAGCTTCGGGAGTTTTCCTACAGCTATACTCTGGCAAAAGTGATAAAAGACGGCGTGATCGAGGGACCGGAGCAGCTGGGAGTCAACCAAAAGGACGTATTTCTTTTTCTTTATCCCATGATTGTGGAAAATGAGTATAAGGGAGAAATCGCGGCGGCCCTCGACCGGGACTACGTGATCTCACAGATGGGACTCGGCTTTCTGGAGGAGGCAGGCTATGATTATGAGCTGTGGAGAGTCAATTCCATGGGGGAGAATAAAAACGTAATCGCCGTATCCGACTCGTCGATTGATTTTTCCGATGCAGTGAAATTTACGTTCAGTCTTCCTGCCGTATGGACGCTCAGCATCATACCGGAGAATGGCTGGTTTTCTGTAAAACAGCGTGTGGCCGTTAATGTCTGCTGCGGTGCGGCTGCACTTCTCATCATAGCGCTGGCTATGCTTGCGTGGCGGATCACGGAGCAGAAACGGGAGATTTACAAAGCTGGCTATACGGAGCCGGACAGCGGTCTGTATACCGTCGAAGGCTTCTGCAATTTTGTTGACCGCCGGATTGGGAGAAGGCCGCAGACCAGCCTCTGCGTGCTCTATGTCCGGCTGTCCAATTTCCGCAGGCTGTCCGGGGCGGCCAGCAGGGAGGAAGTGCTTGCCTACCTAGGCCGGATCCGCGGGAGCATCGGGGAGAATTTCCCTGCCGGAACGCTGGCTGCAAGGCTGGGCGAGGAGGTTATTGCGATCGCTCTGTTTGAAGACAGGGAGAGTGGGGCTGCTGAGGAGATGATCGAGGAGTTTGTTCTGCAGCTGTTCTGGAAGCGGAGCATGAATGGTAAAAAGGAATTCGTGAATCCAGAATACTGCACGGTGTCCTATTCGGCAGACGGTTCCCATGCGGCAGAGCTTCTAAGGCATGCGGCGGAACGTTTTGAGAGGGAATTTAAAGAGAAAGAACAGATGGTGTGAAGAGGACATGCCTGAGAGGAAAACACATGAGAAAAAGGACTGACAGATGGAGGGCAGCAGTGGCCTGTATCGCTCTTTGCGGCGTGCTGACTGCCTGTGGACAGAAGGAAAAGGTACAGGACTTAAAGGAAACGGGAATCACAAAGGAAACGGGAATCACAGCGGAAGCGTCAGAGGGTGAAAACGGCGGCGGAGAACCTGAGATTAAGATCGAGAACGGGAGCAAAGAGCAGCAGGCAGCAGGAACCCAGGGAGCGGATTCTTCCGGCACCGGGGAGAATGGATACAGGATCATCAGGGACCAGACGTTTGAGGCGAACTTAAATCCTTTGGGAAAGGTGACATTTGTCTCCTATGAACCGGAGGCAGGGGAAAATTCCACCGCAGATGCACGGTTCGAGCTGAAGGACGGCGGTCGGACTGTCGCGGTTCTGGACGGCGTATATAAGGATAATAACCGTGAAAAGGAACGGTTCCAAAAGGTGGAGGCGGTGTCCTTCCCAGACTATAACAGCGACGGTTTCAACGATATTATAATCATATGCAGCTATTTACCGATGTCCGGGACAGAGGCCGGCCGTTCCGAGGTGAGAATCTACAGCGGAAGTGAAAGCGGCGCATTTACCCTGGAAAAGGGACTGTCGGAGGCAGCCGATTCTGCACTTGCAGAGAAGACGGTTCAATCCGTGCTGGGATTTCTGGGAGCGGGAAAGAAGAATGAAGCGCCAGCCGGATGGAAGCAGGCGTACATCGATTATCTTCAGGCCCAGGACGGAGAAGAGTGGGTTGGATATCAGCTGATCTATCTCAATGATGACGACATACCGGAGCTTGTAAAGATCGGAAACAGTGAGGCGGTGGGCTGTATGATTGCCGCCTACGCCGGCGGCTCTGTCGTTGATAACCAGCTGAACCGGCTGTATTTCAGTTATATTGAGAAGGGAAACCTTCTCTGCAATTCTGAGGGGAATATGGACAGCTACTATGATCTGGTATACACCATGGCAGACGGTCAGTTATCGCTGGCTGCCAGCGGTTACTATGGGGCAAAGGACAATTCAAAGCTTGAATTCGACGAAAACGGGGAGGTGGTCTACCAGTATGAATGGAATGGCACGCTGATGTCCCGTGAAGAATACAGCCAGGCCCTAAATGCAGTCTATGACACCTCGAAGGCCAAGGACGGGTATGCGTGGGAGCAGTATCTTTCCAGGGAGCAGGCTATTCAGAAAATCAGTGAAATGCAGCAGTAACATTGCAAAGATGGAATGACTATGGTAAAATATAGAAAAATTCTGTAAGAAAGAGAGGCGTCAATGATGGATAAAAACGTATTGGATTATGTTGTTGAGAAGACGAACGATTTAATGGGTGCACCGTCATGCAGCGGCGAGGCAAAGGCAGCGGCCCAGGCCTGGCTCGATGCGGTTGGAACGGACCGGGAAGCGGAAGAAACCAGGAAGTATGTGGAGGAACTGGAAGCGGATATTATGCCGATTGACGGCCTGATTGGTTTTGCAGAATCCGAGCACGGTGCTCAGGTCTTCGGAGCGGATAAGGCGAAGGCGGTTGCGGCTCATGCAAGAGAGATCAAAGCAGCCGGAGCAAAGTACTGTGATTGTCCGGCCTGTGCGGCAGCGGAGGCAATTCTGGATAAGAAGGATACACTTCTGGGCTAGGAGAAACGAAGAAACGGAATACTTAACAGGGCATCGGTCAGCAATGGCCGGTGCCTTTTACCACATGAACAATACAGGTTTAGAAAGCGAATTGTATGGAGCTTAAATTAGAATTAGACAGCCGGTCCTGCGGCGTGTCTCTCTTCCTTCCGGAGGGAACGAAACCGGATAAAAAAGCCGTGGATGAGCTGAGAAGTATGATGCAGATGGAACGTACCGTGGAGCGCATGAAGGCGGAGGGAGGCTTTTTTGAGAATCCGGACAGCTCAGTGAGAAGAGCCGCTGTGACGCCGGATTTTCACAAGGGCGCAGGCATTCCCATCGGCACGGTACTGATGACGGAGGGATTTGTGATTCCCCAGGCCATGGGCAATGACATTAACTGCGGGATGCGGCTGTATACCACGGATTTGAAGGAGGAAGAACTGGAGCGCAGGCTGTCCTCCCTGCTGCCGGAGGTCCGCCGTATCTTCTTTGAAGGCGGCCGCGGCATTGCCATGAATGGAATTCAGAGGGAAGCCATGCTGAAAGATGGCCTCACTGGCCTGCTTGAGACATCCGGAGAGGCGGCGGGAAAAGGAATCTGGAGGCTTTACAGCCGGGAGGAGCAGGAAAAGGAACTGGAGTACACCGCATTTCGCGGAAGTCTGAAGGCCGGAGATACGGAAGGCTTGGGAGATTTTACCGGAGATCCCCATTCCCTGTCCTACGATGATCAGATCGGTTCCATAGGAGGCGGAAATCATTTCGTGGAAATGCAGCGCGTGGCAGAGATCTATGACGGGCAGACCGCCAACGCCTGGGGAATCAGGAAAGGCGCGGTCCTTATTATGATACATACCGGTTCTCTGACGATCGGCCATCAGAGCGGCAGGATCAACCAGATGATAACGAAGGGACTGTACCCGAAAGGCATTCCCCATCCGGACAATGGGATTTACCTTCTGCCGGAAAGAGGCGGAATGGACAGGGAATGGCGCCGTTTCCGCGATACCACCCGCAATGCCGCTAATTTTGGATTTGCCAACCGGATGTTTCTGGGGCTGATGCTTCAGAATGCCGTTGAAAATACGGTGCGCGCCTTTGGGATGAAGCTTCTGTACGACTCGCCCCATAATTTTATCTGGGAGAGAGAGGCGGAAGGCCGGAAGTATTACATTCACAGAAAGGGCGCCTGTTCGGCCAGAGGCATGGAAGAGATGGAGGGAACCCCCTTCGCCTATTACGGGGAACCGGTGATGATTCCCGGTTCCATGGGAAGCTCCAGCTATCTCCTCAGAGGCATGGGGAATCCGGATGCGCTGTGGAGTGCAAGCCATGGGGCGGGCCGAAGGCTGTCCAGAGGGGAAGCGATCCATGGCAGCGATGAGGAATTCCAGAAGTTTATGAAGAAATTTCACGTTGTAACGCCCATCGATCCAAACAGGAGTGATTTGAAGGGGCGGAGCGATATACTGAAGAAATGGGAGGAATCCATACGTTCTGAGGCTCCCTACGCTTATAAGGATATCGACCAGGTGGTGAAGGTCCATGAGGACCACGATATGGCCGGGCTGGTGGCAAGAATGGAGCCGTTGTTTACGGTAAAGGCATAAGGATTGTGAACAGATTTGACGGCGAAGTGATCAGAAGCTACGAGGTGGAAAGCACGGCCGATGAGATTTGGATTACAGAGAGAGTCAACAATCTCTTATTTCAGAAGAAGTGTTAAAGTGACAGAAGAAAAAACAGAAGAAAGAACAGAAGAAAGACGGCAGAAAGACATTGGAAAGGTAATAGACAGATCATGATAAACAGAGAAGATATGCTGGAACTGACAAGGCGTATGACCCTTGCAAGAACATCCTTCACGAGGATCGCGGGCTGTTATGTGGACAGGGACGGAGATTTTGAGGGGAGTTTCAATACGAATTTTCTGAAAATATCCGCGCCGGAGAGGACGAAAAAACTGAAGCTGGCAAAGGAAATCCCTTTTTCTGCGACAAATGTTAATCTGAAGAAGTACGAGTTTCCCCAGAGCATGCGAAAGCCGGGAAGTATGTGGCAGCTGCTTATGGCCATGAATGAGTGCGGCTTAAAGAACGATGCCCTGATGGACACCTTTTACGACCTGGTCATGGAAAAATACCATAAAAATGCGGCATACGCGATTCTGGTTTTTCATGACCGGTACGATATCCCGGCAAAGGGGTCTGACGGGGAACGGCAGTGGGAGTCTGAGGAAGTGTTTGAATATATGATCTGCGCCATCTGCCCGATGACCGGGGAATATGAGCCGGGAAAACCGGAATGCGGCTTCCTGTTCCCCGCATTTACGGACAGGAGCGGCGATCAGAACCATATTAATATCTTCCAGGCGGATGCCGACCGGCCTCACAGGGAACTGCTGGAGCTATTAGGGTTGGGATGAGGGCTGGAACTGCCTTTTCAGAACGATGTTAAGGAGTTGGGGAAACTATGTGGGGTGTATGTCTCGATTTTGGAACCGTGCAGGCTGGATTGTTTCAGACTGTCATACAGTATGAGATTAATGATGCAGCAAACTATGAAAATGGAAAAGTGACCATTCTTGCGCCTGTGACGAATCTTACCATAGAAGCAGATAAGATTAAGCGGTTGGAGGAAGCGCCGGGCCATCTGTACGGAGAACCGGTTTCTCCAAGGAACCATCCGGAAGTGACTGGCGTTGTCACAGGTATCTGCTGGCATTTTAAAAGAAACTGTTATTATTACAAAATAGCGGTTGACGGAAAAAGAAAAAGCAGGCGTTATTTTGAGGGTGATTTGAGAGATTAGATCAGAAAAGACCATATTTTCAGGGGATTAAGTAGTTCGGAGCATGAGAAAAGGGCTCGATTGATGCAGGGAAAAGCAGGTATGATAAGTGCCTGCTTTTTATGACTGCAAAAGTGATGTTAGAGAAAGGCCGGGAGCTTAAAATATGGAATGGTATGAGAAAATGGAAAAGTTTCTTTTTGTCAATAATTTCGGCCAGTACCTGCTGAACTTTTTAGCGGACAGGGCAGAAATTACCGGGCAAAGCAATTCTGAAAAATGGAATCTGTTTTTTGAAAAGGTTGAGGGCTGGAAGAATCAATTCTTTATCTCTTCAGAGCCGGTTGAACTCTACGGAGTGAACGGCTGGTATGTGGATCTGGAATTCAGCCGCTTCCGGCGCCCGGATGGTACGGAGGTTGCAGACGAGATCATCCGTTATGCTTTTGATCTGTAGGTACCTGGACCGGAGTTTCAGGTAGTTTGTTAAATAGCAGGCCAGGGTGAAGTGAGATCAAACAGATTGCATTTTCATGGTCATAGTGTTAAAATAGAATATAATGACTGATACACATATGGACACTGTATTTGCGGAAGAGACGTTTGACTGGGTAAGAAGAGGATTTATCGTGATAAAAAAACTGTGCAAATTTTGCGGATGAGATTTTTGAGGGATTTATATTCGAATGCCGGTGATGGACGGCTGAGCCGCATCGGTTAAAATGAGAGTGCTGGAACGGCAGGATGTCAGGACGATACCGATCATCGCGATGACTGCCAATGTGTTCGCAGATGACCGGCAGAAGACTGTGGAATCCGGAATGAACATTTGGCGATACCGATTGATATTCCGCAGTTATATCAGCCCCTGGACCGATGGCTATAGATGGCTCTCTAAAAACGCAGCGCATGCCTGCTCCAGCTGCATCAGTCCCGGTTCTTCTATGGGAAAATGCCCAGCGCCTTCCAGTATGACCGTGTGCTTTTCGCATGCCAGACGTTGATAGAAGAGAAGACTAAACTTTAAATCAGTCCAATGATCTTCGGCGGGATGAACCAGAAGAAAGGGACAGGATTTGAAATCTTCGGGTTCTGTTTTTATAACCGGATTCAGCATGGTGTGGATGAAGGCCAGAGATACCCTGGCTCCGGAAGATTTTTTGTCTTTCATCAGAACCGCGGCAAGCTCTTCATTGTTGACAATCGCTTTCATATTGCCAATCCATTTCATTGGAATTCTGACACGGCCTGCAACTCTTTGCAGCAGCGCCAGAGCGGGCTTGGCGGCCATTCCCACATAGGGATTTTTTGCAGAATGCTTCGTGACTTCCTTGTCTCTCTGATCGAGAATACAGGAGGCCATCAGACCGTTAAGCTGGGGGCATTCCGTGGCTGTTTGATAGGCCAGCATGCCGCCTGCGCTGAGTCCGAATAAAAATGTGGGGAGTTGTTTCGTACTTTGATAGTGATTTACAATTTCTGTTCCGACGGAAACCCATGTCTGCCAGGTTACGTTCTTTGAACAGCGGGTATACCCATATAATGGCAGATCCGGACAGATCACTTCGAATCCATTTCTCATTAAGGGCAGCGCTAGAGCAGAGAGCATGCGCCCGTTTCCGCCGACTCCATGAAAGAGTATGACTCTTCCTTTGGGGGAAGCAACTTTATAATGATCAATATGGATCTCCATAGTGTCTATGGTTAAATAATATTCTTCGGGCAGTTCCGCTTTCTCCAATCGATTATGAGGCGGCAGATATTCCTGAACCTTTAACCAGGTCCGGTCATTTTGATAGCTGTCCATTCTGTTTATCTCCTTACTGTTTAAATGTCCCACTTGTGGCATTTATGATTTTATATTATAATAAGACTATAGTCAATGAGGGGGAGACATGTTCCCCATATGACATAAAATGTGGCAGGAGACGCCTATGAACATGAAAAAAGAGAATCCCCTTACGGTTCAGTCGAAACAGTGGATATTAGAAGCGCTGCTGAAATTAATGGAAGAGAAAAATTATGAGAAGATCACGATCAAAGAGCTGACGGCCCGTGCGGATCTGGACCGGAAGACCTTTTACCGTAATTTCCGTTCCAAAGAAGAGGTGTTATACTTACAGCTTCAGGAACTGTGTGATCTCTATATTCAAATGCTTCAGGATTTGCCGCAGCTTTCAGCCTATTCCGTGACAGAAGCGTACTTTTCGCTATGCCGGCAGTACGCCCATTTTTTCATGCTGCTGAAGCGGAACAATCTTCTTTTTCTGGTGCTGCAGAAATTTGACGAGTATTTGCCTGCGATCAATGATCTGTTTCTCAGTAATCCCGTGTATAGGGGCAAATCAAAGCAGGAGCTTATCTATCAGGCAGGCGGGTTCTGGAATATCACGATTCACTGGATAAACGATGGAATGGAAGAGAGCCCGGAGGAGATGGCGGAGGTGATCAGCAGTATCATGCCGTCACCGTTTAAGTAGATACAGGATCGTAAGAAACAGAAGGACTCGGCCGGAAAACGGTGATGGTTGATTCCTTCTGTTTTTATTTGATTTCTGGCCTATTTTTTCCTACAATGAGAAACAAGCGCTATAGGAACCAAGTGCTGCATGTATCATAATTTCCCTAATATTCATTATATGGATATAATGAATATTTCTGTTTAACATACCGGGGCCCCCTCGGGCGTATTTAGTAATAGCCAGCAGAAGTGGTGATGGCGGCAGTGATTAAAAAAGAGTTATAGATAGTGAAAAATTATTTCCACGCATAGTTGAAAACCAATCCAAACCATGGTACGATAAAGAGAGCGATTTCCAACTATGCGCGAAACACTTCTTAAATGCGAAAAGTAGTAGAAGAGAAGCACTACGTTTCACAGTCTTTTAAATCATCTAAGCCGATTTGTAAATTCACTTTATTTTTAATGGATTCCATAACCTGTTTCTCCGCCTCCAAACAGCCTATTTTCCTCTCCATAAGCTCCAAATCAGCAGAGCCACCATAATAACGCATATTCCTTTCAAAACGTCTATCAAGCCATTCTAAACGTTCTACAACAAGACGGCGAAGATACAACAGTTCAACCACTGAAAAAACCAAAATAACACCTCCCATAAAGGTAACTCCGCGACGGCGGGCCCCCCGGCGATGCTCCCACCGTCCGACCGCAACAACAGATTCTCAAAACGGTTAATGGGTAAACAAGGAAAAGCGGCTAAATCACCACCCGGCCGGGACTGAATAACGAGCGGTAAATCGTAAACAACAGGAACAAAACACCTAAAAACAAAACGGCATATAAATACAGGGAATCCCGAGCAAGGACCGGATACCCCCCAAGATCAGAATACACAATATAGCTATCAGCACGTAAAGTAAAAGCACCTTCTGAGCCAGAATCCCACGTGTAATAACGGGAATCATAAGCAATATAATCAGCATCAACAGAGGTAAAGACGTTACCATCACATTGCAAATCATCAGCATACACCAACCTATAAGAATACTGACCCGATCGGAACAACACATATGACACATTGCCAATCTTCGGCAGCGCATCAGACATATATTGAATCACAGCCGTAGAAATAGAGGAATCATAAGGAGTGTAATTACTATAAAGCGCCGGCGCCGAAGGAGGCATTCTTATTACATTCGAACGCGTCGCCACCGATGGAGAGGCCAGAGAATCCATATAATCCTGCCACTCGTAAAAATCATCAAAGCCATCTAAAGAGTTACCTTCATCAGCACTTTCCCGAATATCCGGCGAATAAACTTCCCAATCAGCCGCAAAAGCCGGTACGCAGAATAAAGCATTGAACAGTAAATATAAAATTCCAACATAGATTAACCTCCTCATAAGCGGACCTCACCTTTAAAGGCCATACCAAGAAACAATGTGACCACACGTTGACCAATAGCAAAAACTACAGCATAAGGCATAGCCAAAGCAACAGCATCAGCAAAAAGTGTAATAGCATTCTGCATCATCTCACCCCCAATCCTGCCGATAACGATTCATAACTGCATAAGTATCATAAGAATCATAGAGCTGCGGAGAATGGAACCAGAAAAAGCGTTTAATACTGGAAGCAACAACTTCTCCATTCTCTTCATGTGCGTTCTTTGCATCGATCAGCGAATTAATCTGAATGCATTTAAACAACGTACGGCAGGCCACCGCATAACGGAATTGCTCCCGGAAAGGTTTCGCAATCCGGGAAAAAACCTGCGAGGTACCAACAATATGCTTCCGCTGTTTCCGTTGCTGAGACACAACCGTGAAGATATTGGAATCCATCTTTTTCGACTCCAGCGAGTTAAATTCCAGATGGATCTCATCCAGCAGATAGATAACTCCAGCGTAGCCGTTATCAATATCAGTAAAGCAGTGGACTCCGTCCCATGGAATGAATTCGATATCTTCAGGAAGCTTAAGCGTCATGTTGCTGCATACTTTCACCTGCGGATACTTTTCACAAAGCTTTTGGACATACTGGACAGCCGAAATTGTCTTTCCGGCTCCCTGCATACCACAAAAAACAATGATACCCTCCGGATCGAAAAACTCCGGATGCTGTTTCCGGAAATCCTGATTATACTTGACAACCCTTAACATATTGACTGGATCAAGTGAACCCATATACCATTTAAACGACATAGAACCCTCCAAATAAAAATGGGGGAGACCCATCTCCCCCATATAAGACTACATGGAAACTTTGCCTTTACGGAAAGCAGACATGAGAGTTCGTACAGCCTTGCGACCGCCCCACCACATGAATACTAGACCAATACCAGCAGCGATCGCGGAAGCAATCACACCAACTACCGTAGACACAGAAATCTGAGCCGTCATAGCTGTAATAATTGGCGCCCAGTCAGCAGGTTTAACAACGGAAGAGGACTCGGAAGCCCAAACCGGAGAAGAAGCTAAAACACAAAGCCCCGTAGCTACTGGAACAGTACCAAAACGCTTAATTGACTGATACAGTTTCATGACATAACACCCCTTTCTTAATTGATCGAAATCAAATTAATTTTGCCTGATACCGGATTATAATCAAACTCGGCTTCTACATCCGAATAAGGCTCAATAGCAGCATAGCGGACATAAGACTCAGCGTCCACATAACAGCGCAGAGAATCCAAACCCTGACTAAGTCCAATGATATAAAATATTTGAGACGGATCTTTAAAACCCTTACGCGTCTCCGCACCCATAAACTTACAAAACCCAGTAAACCTCATAATGTAACCTCCTTTTTATCTACTAATAAAATCTTAACAAAAATGTGTCATTATGACAAGTTCAATATGTGCCAAAAAGACACATATTTTTTCGGCACATATGCTACAATAAAACTATAGAAAGAAGGTGAAACATTGTATACAGAACAATTCCCAAACAAACTAAAAGAAGCACGTAAAAGATGCGGAATGACACAAGAAGAAATAGCCAAAGAACTAGGATTGCCCAGAGGAAATATCGCAAATTACGAAACAGGCAGAAGAGAACCAGACTTAGAAACAATAGCCAAATTAGCAAACTATTACAATGTTTCTACAGACTGGCTATTAGGAGTAGGAAAACAAAAACAAATAGAAAACTAAACAAAAAGGACTAGGAAAACCCAGTCCTTTTATCTCAGTCCCACGTACAAACAACTTCATCGATAAAATCAATAGCATCATCTACAGAATCAAAAAGACGATCCGAAAGAAAAGGATCATCAATACGATATCCCAACTCATCACCAGCCGCAGGATCAGACGACTTAAGGCAACAAATACTAAAATACTTATGACTCCACACTTTCACATAACGATCACTTAAACATTTCATAAAGGCACCTCCAAAAACGTATTGACAAAACAAAATCAAACGATTAAAATGAATTTACAACTCAAATAGTTTTAACCCTTGGGTCATTTCCCCATACTGTACAACACTAGATTTCTTATACTCTGCAACCTCATCTAGTTCGGTGGATAAGATAAAGCGATCAGTAGCGTCAAGATAGTAGGTTTCCTCTACTGGCAATAGAAGATTCCGAGAACACCAATAACGCTTACGACCATATGACGCATTACACAAATCTTTTGTGACGTACTTCGTTATGTAGGAAGTGACCCTTTCTTTCTCCCGAATCTTCGTTGCCGTCATCCAACCCAACTTATAACTACCAAACTTATATATCTTATCCGCCGTTCTTACATACTTACTTCTATTCAACATTCTAACACGCTTAATCACATACTTACCAGTCCATACAATCTGTTTTTCATTCAAACCACTAAACAACCCATGAAAGTGCCATGCACCGTCCTTATGACGTTCAGGAACAACCAAATACGAAAGATCAGGAGAAGAACGTCTAATATTATTTAACCATTTACTTATCTTTTTTGTACATAAATCATAATCATATCTATCAATCTTCTCAGGACTAAAAGTAAAAGTCACGAACCATTCCCAATCATTACAACGCGCATAATCAAATACTTTCTTTTGTGTTCTCTTCATACTAACTTCCGAGATATGTTCAAAATGCTTATCGATATCAAACTCTATATCCTTTGTCCACTGATTGTCAAAAGGATTCTTCACCCGATCTTTACGAAAATACCCCCTATAATACACATCCTGATGATAGATACGATACTGTTTTGTTAAATCTGGATACGTAATTACTTTCACATTATACGGTTCCATTTTTACCTCCTTTTTATTAAAATGAGTGTTAAGTGTTTATACTGTCAAGTAATGGTCTCGGCCCACGCCGCTGGCGTTGGGCCGAAACCATCTCACTTTATCCCCAAAAAAGGAATTTTTCTCAGAACGAACATTACAAGCTTATACACCTTATCAAAGTTCGCAACCACAATCACCAGCGGCAACATAATACGAATCAGATCAATGCTAAAGAAAAGGAATACAAAACACATCCCGGATTTCATATATTCGATTAACTGATTCACTACGGATGATATTTCGGCGGGAAGCTCCGGGAGAGATATCCAGCCAAAAATAAGTTTCAGGGCAGAAGAGAAGAGGTTTAAAATACTTTCTACTATCAATTCATCATAACCTCCTCCCATTTTCGTTCACACAGATGAATAAAATTAAAGACCAAAATGACACTGGTGCCCAACTTAATGGCATCTAATACAAACTTGAAATTCTCATTCAGAAACGACGTCAAATTAAAAGAGGATTCTTCCCATAACTTGAAGCCGGATATAGAGAAACTTGGAAGAGTTAGAATACAATCAGTGGAAGTGGAGCCGAGGAACATTTCCGCCAGCTCCGCGAGCAAGTCGATCGGGAAGGATAGAAAGCCAAGTCTTTCCCCAAACCACGAATACAAATCATCAAAATAGCTTTTAAAAAAATCTTCAGACGGAATAAACAGGTTCTTCAGCCCTTCAATAATTCCGCTTATAATTCCGGTTTTCACATCTTCGAGTTTTTCCGTAACCTTATTCGTATTTTCGTCCTGGTTTTTAGTAAGTTTGTCGGTATTCTCATCCTGATTTTTTACAACCTTATCAGTATTCTCATCTTGATTTTTAATGACCTTATCGGTATTCTGATTCTGATTATCTGTAATTGTATTCGTTTGTCCCTGTATCTTGTCTGAAAGAGTATTTGTCTGCGAATTAATAGAACCAGTTACCTGATTCGCAACATTGTTCACAGCATTCGTGATCGTAGTGGTAGAAGTAGTAATCTGATTACTGATATTACTCACGGTGTTACTAATATTCGTTACTACATTTTTTATGATCGTAGTGTTAGCGGCAGTAGTCTGACCCTGTTGTCCTGTATCAGATGCAGGAATATAAGAAGAGGAAGAGCGGAGATAATAGAAAGCACCACATCTGTTTACATCATCTGAAGAATCAACATAAAAAACTAAATCGCTTAAGTCCATATCATATTCAGGTGTAAATGTATATGTAACTATATCACCACGTACAACACCACTTACTTTGTTCCATTCACCCGGAAAATCAATAGCGTGACGAAGTGAACTACCAAAATTTGAATAAAAAGAGAACTCGTATTCATAACCCTTTTTTAACACACCGCCAGATGAAAATTTATAAGTATAATAACCCCCTTGAAGTTCTCCAAAGGAACGAGGATACAAACTAATGCCACTAACAGATACAGTTTTTAAACTAAAAGGCGCATCCGATGAATCATAAACTCCACCAATTGTCAATGAATCTTTAGGTTCCGTATACTGATTAACCCCGATCATAAAAGACGATGTCGTATTTACATTAAAATAAACCGTATACTGATAAGGATTATAAGCCCCAAAATAGAAAATACCATTATCATCTAAATGATTTCTAAAATAATCTACATGACCTAAAGTTTGACCTGCTGAATTAAACCGGTAAGCGTTTATCGTACTAAAAGAAGATAAATTTGCAGAATCAACTCTAAGACGAATTAATTTATTACCAGTATTTACCCATGCCAAAGCTTTACAATTAGAAGGAACCCAAACCCAATTTAAGGAAGAATCATAGCTTAATTGAGTCCAAACATCATCATAACTAACAGAATATAAGGGAGATAATTCTGAAGCCGCCGCCTTAACTGTAAATGATTCAACAGATAATAATTGATTCGAATAATAATCAGCATCGGAAGCCGTTGCCAGATCATCAGCAAAAACAGGGAACGTAAAAGACACGGCCAGAGCAACAGCCAGAACAAGAGAGTAGACAGATTTTCGATTCATAAAAGGCCCCCTCAAAAATTAATAGCGAACAGTTGAAAAAGCCTTAAAACCATGGTACGATAAAGAGAGCGATTTCCAACTATGCGCGAAACACTTCTTAAATGCGAAAAGTAGTAGAAGAGAAGCACTACGTTTCACAGTCTTTTAAATCATCTAAGCCGATTTGTAAATTCACTTTATTTTTAATGGATTCCATAACCTGTTTCTCCGCCTCCAAACAGCCTATTTTCCTCTCCATAAGCTCCAAATCAGCAGAGCCACCATAATAACGCATATTCCTTTCAAAACGTCTATCAAGCCATTCTAAACGTTCTACAACAAGACGGCGAAGATACAACAGTTCAACCACTGAAAAAACCAAAATAACACCTCCCATAAAGGTAACTCCGCGACGGCGGGCCCCCCGGCGATGCTCCCACCGTCCGACCGCAACAACAGATTCTCAAAACGGTTAATGGGTAAACAAGGAAAAGCGGCTAAATCACCACCCGGCCGGGACTGAATAACGAGCGGTAAATCGTAAACAACAGGAACAAAACACCTAAAAACAAAACGGCATATAAATACAGGGAATCCCGAGCAAGGACCGGATACCCCCCAAGATCAGAATACACAATATAGCTATCAGCACGTAAAGTAAAAGCACCTTCTGAGCCAGAATCCCACGTGTAATAACGGGAATCATAAGCAATATAATCAGCATCAACAGAGGTAAAGACGTTACCATCACATTGCAAATCATCAGCATACACCAACCTATAAGAATACTGACCCGATCGGAACAACACATATGACACATTGCCAATCTTCGGCAGCGCATCAGACATATATTGAATCACAGCCGTAGAAATAGAGGAATCATAAGGAGTGTAATTACTATAAAGCGCCGGCGCCGAAGGAGGCATTCTTATTACATTCGAACGCGTCGCCACCGATGGAGAGGCCAGAGAATCCATATAATCCTGCCACTCGTAAAAATCATCAAAGCCATCTAAAGAGTTACCTTCATCAGCACTTTCCCGAATATCCGGCGAATAAACTTCCCAATCAGCCGCAAAAGCCGGTACGCAGAATAAAGCATTGAACAGTAAATATAAAATTCCAACATAGATTAACCTCCTCATAAGCGGACCTCACCTTTAAAGGCCATACCAAGAAACAATGTGACCACACGTTGACCAATAGCAAAAACTACAGCATAAGGCATAGCCAAAGCAACAGCATCAGCAAAAAGTGTAATAGCATTCTGCATCATCTCACCCCCAATCCTGCCGATAACGATTCATAACTGCATAAGTATCATAAGAATCATAGAGCTGCGGAGAATGGAACCAGAAAAAGCGTTTAATACTGGAAGCAACAACTTCTCCATTCTCTTCATGTGCGTTCTTTGCATCGATCAGCGAATTAATCTGAATGCATTTAAACAACGTACGGCAGGCCACCGCATAACGGAATTGCTCCCGGAAAGGTTTCGCAATCCGGGAAAAAACCTGCGAGGTACCAACAATATGCTTCCGCTGTTTCCGTTGCTGAGACACAACCGTGAAGATATTGGAATCCATCTTTTTCGACTCCAGCGAGTTAAATTCCAGATGGATCTCATCCAGCAGATAGATAACTCCAGCGTAGCCGTTATCAATATCAGTAAAGCAGTGGACTCCGTCCCATGGAATGAATTCGATATCTTCAGGAAGCTTAAGCGTCATGTTGCTGCATACTTTCACCTGCGGATACTTTTCACAAAGCTTTTGGACATACTGGACAGCCGAAATTGTCTTTCCGGCTCCCTGCATACCACAAAAAACAATGATACCCTCCGGATCGAAAAACTCCGGATGCTGTTTCCGGAAATCCTGATTATACTTGACAACCCTTAACATATTGACTGGATCAAGTGAACCCATATACCATTTAAACGACATAGAACCCTCCAAATAAAAATGGGGGAGACCCATCTCCCCCATATAAGACTACATGGAAACTTTGCCTTTACGGAAAGCAGACATGAGAGTTCGTACAGCCTTGCGACCGCCCCACCACATGAATACTAGACCAATACCAGCAGCGATCGCGGAAGCAATCACACCAACTACCGTAGACACAGAAATCTGAGCCGTCATAGCTGTAATAATTGGCGCCCAGTCAGCAGGTTTAACAACGGAAGAGGACTCGGAAGCCCAAACCGGAGAAGAAGCTAAAACACAAAGCCCCGTAGCTACTGGAACAGTACCAAAACGCTTAATTGACTGATACAGTTTCATGACATAACACCCCTTTCTTAATTGATCGAAATCAAATTAATTTTGCCTGATACCGGATTATAATCAAACTCGGCTTCTACATCCGAATAAGGCTCAATAGCAGCATAGCGGACATAAGACTCAGCGTCCACATAACAGCGCAGAGAATCCAAACCCTGACTAAGTCCAATGATATAAAATATTTGAGACGGATCTTTAAAACCCTTACGCGTCTCCGCACCCATAAACTTACAAAACCCAGTAAACCTCATAATGTAACCTCCTTTTTATCTACTAATAAAATCTTAACAAAAATGTGTCATTATGACAAGTTCAATATGTGCCAAAAAGACACATATTTTTTCGGCACATATGCTACAATAAAACTATAGAAAGAAGGTGAAACATTGTATACAGAACAATTCCCAAACAAACTAAAAGAAGCACGTAAAAGATGCGGAATGACACAAGAAGAAATAGCCAAAGAACTAGGATTGCCCAGAGGAAATATCGCAAATTACGAAACAGGCAGAAGAGAACCAGACTTAGAAACAATAGCCAAATTAGCAAACTATTACAATGTTTCTACAGACTGGCTATTAGGAGTAGGAAAACAAAAACAAATAGAAAACTAAACAAAAAGGACTAGGAAAACCCAGTCCTTTTATCTCAGTCCCACGTACAAACAACTTCATCGATAAAATCAATAGCATCATCTACAGAATCAAAAAGACGATCCGAAAGAAAAGGATCATCAATACGATATCCCAACTCATCACCAGCCGCAGGATCAGACGACTTAAGGCAACAAATACTAAAATACTTATGACTCCACACTTTCACATAACGATCACTTAAACATTTCATAAAGGCACCTCCAAAAACGTATTGACAAAACAAAATCAAACGATTAAAATGAATTTACAACTCAAATAGTTTTAACCCTTGGGTCATTTCCCCATACTGTACAACACTAGATTTCTTATACTCTGCAACCTCATCTAGTTCGGTGGATAAGATAAAGCGATCAGTAGCGTCAAGATAGTAGGTTTCCTCTACTGGCAATAGAAGATTCCGAGAACACCAATAACGCTTACGACCATATGACGCATTACACAAATCTTTTGTGACGTACTTCGTTATGTAGGAAGTGACCCTTTCTTTCTCCCGAATCTTCGTTGCCGTCATCCAACCCAACTTATAACTACCAAACTTATATATCTTATCCGCCGTTCTTACATACTTACTTCTATTCAACATTCTAACACGCTTAATCACATACTTACCAGTCCATACAATCTGTTTTTCATTCAAACCACTAAACAACCCATGAAAGTGCCATGCACCGTCCTTATGACGTTCAGGAACAACCAAATACGAAAGATCAGGAGAAGAACGTCTAATATTATTTAACCATTTACTTATCTTTTTTGTACATAAATCATAATCATATCTATCAATCTTCTCAGGACTAAAAGTAAAAGTCACGAACCATTCCCAATCATTACAACGCGCATAATCAAATACTTTCTTTTGTGTTCTCTTCATACTAACTTCCGAGATATGTTCAAAATGCTTATCGATATCAAACTCTATATCCTTTGTCCACTGATTGTCAAAAGGATTCTTCACCCGATCTTTACGAAAATACCCCCTATAATACACATCCTGATGATAGATACGATACTGTTTTGTTAAATCTGGATACGTAATTACTTTCACATTATACGGTTCCATTTTTACCTCCTTTTTATTAAAATGAGTGTTAAGTGTTTATACTGTCAAGTAATGGTCTCGGCCCACGCCGCTGGCGTTGGGCCGAAACCATCTCACTTTATCCCCAAAAAAGGAATTTTTCTCAGAACGAACATTACAAGCTTATACACCTTATCAAAGTTCGCAACCACAATCACCAGCGGCAACATAATACGAATCAGATCAATGCTAAAGAAAAGGAATACAAAACACATCCCGGATTTCATATATTCGATTAACTGATTCACTACGGATGATATTTCGGCGGGAAGCTCCGGGAGAGATATCCAGCCAAAAATAAGTTTCAGGGCAGAAGAGAAGAGGTTTAAAATACTTTCTACTATCAATTCATCATAACCTCCTCCCATTTTCGTTCACACAGATGAATAAAATTAAAGACCAAAATGACACTGGTGCCCAACTTAATGGCATCTAATACAAACTTGAAATTCTCATTCAGAAACGACGTCAAATTAAAAGAGGATTCTTCCCATAACTTGAAGCCGGATATAGAGAAACTTGGAAGAGTTAGAATACAATCAGTGGAAGTGGAGCCGAGGAACATTTCCGCCAGCTCCGCGAGCAAGTCGATCGGGAAGGATAGAAAGCCAAGTCTTTCCCCAAACCACGAATACAAATCATCAAAATAGCTTTTAAAAAAATCTTCAGACGGAATAAACAGGTTCTTCAGCCCTTCAATAATTCCGCTTATAATTCCGGTTTTCACATCTTCGAGTTTTTCCGTAACCTTATTCGTATTTTCGTCCTGGTTTTTAGTAAGTTTGTCGGTATTCTCATCCTGATTTTTTACAACCTTATCAGTATTCTCATCTTGATTTTTAATGACCTTATCGGTATTCTGATTCTGATTATCTGTAATTGTATTCGTTTGTCCCTGTATCTTGTCTGAAAGAGTATTTGTCTGCGAATTAATAGAACCAGTTACCTGATTCGCAACATTGTTCACAGCATTCGTGATCGTAGTGGTAGAAGTAGTAATCTGATTACTGATATTACTCACGGTGTTACTAATATTCGTTACTACATTTTTTATGATCGTAGTGTTAGCGGCAGTAGTCTGACCCTGTTGTCCTGTATCAGATGCAGGAATATAAGAAGAGGAAGAGCGGAGATAATAGAAAGCACCACATCTGTTTACATCATCTGAAGAATCAACATAAAAAACTAAATCGCTTAAGTCCATATCATATTCAGGTGTAAATGTATATGTAACTATATCACCACGTACAACACCACTTACTTTGTTCCATTCACCCGGAAAATCAATAGCGTGACGAAGTGAACTACCAAAATTTGAATAAAAAGAGAACTCGTATTCATAACCCTTTTTTAACACACCGCCAGATGAAAATTTATAAGTATAATAACCCCCTTGAAGTTCTCCAAAGGAACGAGGATACAAACTAATGCCACTAACAGATACAGTTTTTAAACTAAAAGGCGCATCCGATGAATCATAAACTCCACCAATTGTCAATGAATCTTTAGGTTCCGTATACTGATTAACCCCGATCATAAAAGACGATGTCGTATTTACATTAAAATAAACCGTATACTGATAAGGATTATAAGCCCCAAAATAGAAAATACCATTATCATCTAAATGATTTCTAAAATAATCTACATGACCTAAAGTTTGACCTGCTGAATTAAACCGGTAAGCGTTTATCGTACTAAAAGAAGATAAATTTGCAGAATCAACTCTAAGACGAATTAATTTATTACCAGTATTTACCCATGCCAAAGCTTTACAATTAGAAGGAACCCAAACCCAATTTAAGGAAGAATCATAGCTTAATTGAGTCCAAACATCATCATAACTAACAGAATATAAGGGAGATAATTCTGAAGCCGCCGCCTTAACTGTAAATGATTCAACAGATAATAATTGATTCGAATAATAATCAGCATCGGAAGCCGTTGCCAGATCATCAGCAAAAACAGGGAACGTAAAAGACACGGCCAGAGCAACAGCCAGAACAAGAGAGTAGACAGATTTTCGATTCATAAAAGGCCCCCTCAAAAATTAATAGCGAACAGTTGAAAAAGCCTTAAAACCATGGTACGATAAAGAGAGCGATTTCCAACTATGCGCGAAACACTTCTTTAACGAATAGTTATCGCTAAAAAGCGCCATTTTACATCAATTACATAAAGGAGCCAATTTACATGAAACTTCAACGGCTATACAGTCTCACCCGCCAGGCTATCGACCACTACCATCTGATTGAGGACGGCGACCATATCGCTGTCGGTATATCCGGCGGTAAAGACAGCCTCACTTTATTATATGCCTTACAGGGATTAAAACAATTTTATCCGAAGCAATTTGAATTATCCGCTATTACAGTAGATTTGGGCTTTGGAGAATTTGACTTATCTCCTGTCAAAGAACTCTGTGAGCGATTTTCAGTTCCTTATACGATAGTTTCTACGGAAATTGGAAAAATATTGTTCGACACACGCGAGGAATCCAATCCGTGCGCCCTTTGTGCAAAGCTTCGCAAAGGTGCTTTAAATGAAGCGGCCATAAAGCTGGGCTGCAATAAAATTGCTTATGCGCATCATCGTGAGGACCTGATCGAAACCATGTTATTATCATTAATTTATGAAGGCCGGTTTTACGCATTTTCTCCCAGTACGTATTTGGACCGTACCGGATTAACGGTGATTCGCCCGATGATTTACGTTAAGGAAGCCGATGTAATTGGCTTTAAGAACAAATACGATTTACCGGTATGTAAAAATCCGTGTCCTGTGGACGGCCATACAAAACGGGAATATGTTAAAAATTTAACGAAAACACTGGAACGGGAAAATCCGGGTGTAAAAGATCGTCTTTTCCATGCGATTGTCGATGGAAATATTGAAGGCTGGCCGGAAATTCTCAGAAAACCCACAACGGAAGTTATAAAAAATCATGAATAAATCATGAAGGAATCATGAACGAATCAGGAGGTATTAATTATGAGTACACTCTCCTACCATCAGCAGAGAGATATTGAGAATGTAAAACATTTAAGGGAACTGATCCGGGAACTTCCGCCCTTCTGCGCCGATTTCTTTCGTGGAATCGAGCCGCGCACCTCCTCCAGGACCAGAATTGCCTATGCGTATGATTTAAAAGTATTCTTCGATTTCCTTTTAAAGGAAAACCCTGTGATTGCGAAAATGGATATGAAAGACATCAGTCTGGACCATCTCGACAATTTAAAGCTTGTGGACATGGAAGAATATATGGAGTATTTGAAATACCGTTTTAACGATAAAAATCAGGAAGTCACCAATAAAGAACGCGGAATCATGCGAAAAATTTCTTCGCTGAAGAGCTTCTATAATTATTATTACCGGAATGAACGCCTTGTAAACAATCCGGCGGCTCTGGTACAGCTTCCCAAGCTTCACGAAAAAGAGATTATTCGTCTCGACGTGGACGAAGTCGCTCTTCTGCTGGACGAGGTAGAAAAGGGAGATGCGCTCACGGAGAAACAGAAAAGCTATCACGATAAGACGAAGCTGCGCGACCTGGCTCTGCTGACGCTGATGCTGGGGACTGGTATTCGTGTGTCGGAGTGCGTTGGCCTGGATATTGATGATATAGACTTTAAAAATGGCGGAATCCGCATTCACAGAAAAGGCGGAAAGGAAGTAACTGTTTATTTCGGCTCTGAGGTTGAAGACGCCCTTAACGATTATCTGGAAGAACGGAAAATGATCATTGCCGAGGAAGGCCACGAATCGGCCCTGTTTCTCTCTCTCCAGAGAAAGAGACTCGCCGTGCGCAGTGTGGAAAATCTGGTGAAAAAATACGCGCGGATCGTGACCCCTTTAAAGAAAATTACGCCGCATAAGCTGCGCAGTACCTATGGAACCAATCTGTATAAAGAGACAAATGACATCTATCTGGTCGCAGATGTACTGGGACACGCCGACGTCAATACGACGAAAAAACATTACGCGGCTCTTGAAGATGAACGCCGGCGCAGTGCGCGGAATAAAGTATGGCTGCGTGAGGACTGAGATGTCCTTAATTTAAAAGAATCGATTGAAAAGTGGGTAGAGATTAGACACTCTGCCCACTTTTCTTATGTTACTGTCCCGCAGTATTTTTGACAAATTCCCTGACTGCATGCAGCTGCTTCTCACTTAAGTCAAAATACCCTTTGCTCCCAAACGCGGCATGATTCGTAAGAAACACTTTTACAGGCAGTGTTTTCTCACATACGCATATCCCCTTTTCTTTTGCAAGCGCGCCGATCTTACGAGCGCCATCCATTCCGCCGGCAGTCGAGAACGCCGCAATGGATTTTACCAGATTGGAATCCAGCGTTCTCAAATACGCTTTCAAATCAGGATCGATGTCCCATTTATATACCCCGCCGCCCACATACAACAGATCGACGGGTTCCTCTAGCGGAACACCGATGGCCTGCGCTCTGACGCCTGCGATTTTGCTAATAGCTTCTGCGACGGTCTTGGTATTGCCTCCGCGTGATTGGTACCGTATCGCGATTTTCATAATCCGCCTGTCCTTTTACGAGTGTCTGCAGGCCATACGCAATCCCGCGTAAAATTCCATGGCCAGATGCAGGGAATGGCCGCTCACAATTTCATCCGGCGTATTTTCAGGCCAGTAAACGGCCAGCTTGGCCTCAAACCCATCCGCTGCAGGCTTAAACTGATGATAGGGAGTATTGATTTCAGTCACCCCATCCGTTAGATAGGCACGCCCAGCCATAGATACAGGATAATCCGGGTCTCTGTCTGCCCGAATTTGCTGCCCCAGCTCGGAAATGTCAACCACCCGTACGTTGCACAGCGTCGGGGTTCCATACATGCCAAAGGGTTCAATGCCGCAGAGTTTCCCGTCGTCAAACGCTACATTGCAGATAAAGTGCTCCGGGTGCGCGGAGAGGCCGACGCGGTCATCGTCCTGCATAGAACGCATCATCATCATAAACTCCTGTAAGGAAACGCCGCTGACTGACATATTACAGCGTGAAACCCTCATAGGCTTGTCCTGGGAAAATGCAAGCTCACGCCACATTGCATCGGACTTTGCCAGAGAGTCCTGATACAGTTCAATGATTTTATCGCCGGTATACTGTATGCGGGTATTAATCGAAATCTCCCACGCTTTTCCGGCTGTGAGATGGTCGATCTCGTCGTCGGTCAGAGTCGCCTCCCCCTCCTTGATTTCCACGCCATGGCGTTTCATCTGGTGCAGAACATGGAGGTTCCGCTCATATTCCAGCCGTTCCAGATGACTTTTTTTCCATACCTCACCGTTGACGGTGAAGGTGTAATTCATTTGAGACATAAAATTTCCTCCTTGTGATGGTTGATATTATGGTGATGATTGTATTGTGCAACAACGTGTTGTGTGATATATTATCAGATATACAGCTTTTCAGTCAACAACACTATACCAGGGAGATGTCGGATTGTTATGAACAAACAGCCGGAAATTACAGATAGAACGAGGCAGACTTTTATGGAGGCGTTTTGCCTGTTATATAGCAAAAAGCCCCTTGAAAAGATAACTGTTCAGGAAATTGCAAGGAAAGCCGGATTCAATCGAAGTACATTTTATCAGTACTTTTTAGATGTTAATGATTTGCTCTGCGATGTCGAAAATGAATTTTTAAAGTATATTTCTGATAAACGCGGGCAGGCTGGAGCCGGCAGCACGCCCTTTATCGAAGACATTGTGGTGCTGTATGAAACAAAGTCCATCTACATCAATGCTCTGTTTGGCAGATATGGCAGCAATCAGTTTTTAGAACGATTAAAGGCAGCGGTTAAGCTGGAGATGCCGGAGCTTGACCGGTCGACGAATGACGGGCTAAAACCGTATTTGATGGAATACCGTTTCTCTGGTGCGTTGTCGTTGTTTCGCTTCTGGCTAAGCAGGGGAAAAGACCTCTCCACACAAGAATTTTTGACTTTGATAGCGAGCCTGTATGAGCATGGAGCATCCTCCATCAGTTTTATTGAAAATGGAGAAAAAGAATCACAGTAATAATCAGGCCGCAGCGGAATATCCCCCCTGTGGCCTGATACTTATACAACCGTAGCTGCATACCCCTTCTGCATTTTTCCTTTTTCAACACACTGTATCACCCCATCTACGTAGAAGGGAATATTATCTTCGCTCCCATTGATAATGCGTCCCTTTACCTTTTCCCAGGCTTTAATGGAGACAGAAAAATCAGGAAGCCCAATCACGAGAAGCGGCTGCTCTTCCTTCTGGAGCCATACGTATTCGCCGCCCAGATTTCTGCGGACCGTTTCAAACACGTATGCGCCAATCATGGTGGAGGCGTTATAAACCGCCTCGTCGTCTTCGAAAATATAGTCCGCCATTTCATCAAGAAGTTCCTCTGCAAGCGTTAAGCTGTCAAAGGAGTAATCGAATGTCCCCCTGTCTGAAAAATTCACAGCAAAACTGTCTGCAGTACTGATCATATCATCATATAAACGATTCATATTCACACCCTTCCGAATATCACTGTAACTATACCATCCAGCCTCTGCCATTTCCATACTTTTTCACATTTTCCCTGTATATGATAAAAAACACTTGACAGAATGATGCGAAGCCATTATGATCAAGCTAGGTAATTTCAGGAACAACAGAAAGAAAATTATAGAAATCAGAGGTCTGAGAGATTGTTTATTAGATTAAGATAGTAAAGACTGTTCGTTATAAGAGATCATGTATAAATTCCATGGTGGCACGGTACCGTATCCATTCGCAGGTACGCTTGTTTTGCATGGTTTATTTATATATGTTTATAACCGGAACAGTTTTTTTGTGTCTTAGTCTGCCGATCCGGCATGGATACAATCTCTTTTTTTGTACCTGAAATTACCAATATCACGATTAGGAGGTACGCGATGATGTCAGGAATGATATGCTTTTTTATTCGGTTACGATTCAAATGTGTGAATAACAGGATGATAACCCGTTTATAATCAGGCGGTTACAGCCGCGTACTGCACAGAGCCAAATCGATCCGGCTCGCTGCCCGCGGAAATAAATTTGCCGCCTGAAGCTGCGCCGCGCCCCTCTCCTTTCCAGGACGGTGAGAAATGGGAACGGCAGCAAGGAGGCTGAACAATATATGAAACAACAGAATGAAACCATAAGACCCCGCGCTCTGCTGGCTGGGGTACATTTAAACGAAAACAATGATTTTGAAGCATCCATGAAAGAACTGCACAATCTGGTGAAGGCCTGCGATATGGATCCGGTGGCCAGAGTCGATCAGAATCTCTCCTGTATTAACGCCGCTTACTATATCGGCTCGGGAAAGGTTGGCGAGATCAGGGAAGCCGTGGAGACGCTCTACGTGGACTATGTCATTTTCAACGATACCTTATCTCCCTCCCAGCTTAAAAATCTGCAGAGGGAGATCGATGTGCCGGTATGGGACCGGACCTACCTGATTCTGGAGATATTTTCACGGAGAGCCCGGACCAAAGAGGCTAAAATGCAGGTGGAATCGGCCAGACTTCAGTATATGCTGCCGAGACTTATGGGACTCAGAGACTCTCTGGGGCGCCAGGGCGGAGCCAGCGGTTCCTTGAGCAACAAGGGATCCGGTGAAAAGCAGATTGAGCTGGACCGGCGAAAAATCGAGGGGCGTATCAGCGAACTGAGGCGCGAACTGGAACGGATGGAGCAGGAACGCGAAGTCCAGAGAAGAAAACGGACCCAGGGAACGTGTCCGCAGGCCGCGCTGGTCGGATATACCAACGCAGGCAAATCCACGCTGCTGAACAAACTGGTGGAACTGTCGAGCGGAAAAGAGGAAAAGATGGTTATGGCGAAGGATATGCTGTTTGCCACGCTGGACACCACCGTTCGAAAGATATCCCTGAGCGGCAGCCAGGATTTCCTGCTCTCCGATACGGTCGGTTTTATCAGCCGCCTTCCCCACAGCCTGGTCAAGGCGTTCCGCTCCACGCTGGATGAGATACGTTATGCGGATCTTCTGCTTCATGTAGTGGATTTTTCGGATGAGCATTACAAAGAACAGATAGAGGTAACAGAGGAAACGCTGAAAGAACTGGGGGCCGGTGATATTCCAAGGATCTATATTATGAACAAGGCCGATTCCGTTATGGAGGAGGAAACGTTCCCTAAAATTTCGGATAACCGGATCTATATGTCGGCGAAATACGGCATCGGAATCCCGGAGCTGATGCGTATGATGGAGAAGATTCTCTTTTCTGAATACCAGGAGGCCCAGTTCCTGATCCCTTATGAGAACGGTAATGTGGTCCACTACTTAAACAGCCGCGCCATGGTTCACAGCCGGGAATTTCAGGAAAATGGAGTCTGCCTGACAGTCAGCTGCCGGGAAGGCGACAGGGAGAAATATAAGCAGTATTTGACGAGATAAGATAAGAGTACCAATGAATAAAAGTACCTGATGCGCAGAAACCGTGTAACCGGTCTGCGGTATCAGGTACTTTTTTCACATGGCTCAATCTGTTTTCTTTCACTAAATCACGGAGTTTCTGATATGTATCTTTGTCAGCCTCTCGATCTGCTGCATAATCTCCGGAATTCGAAGCTTATGGGGACACTGCTTCATGCAGGACATACTGGTACAGCTTCTGCAGGCCGCCGCGCTCTCTTCTATTCCCAGATCGAGCTTTCTGAGGGCCCAGTAATCCTTTCCCAGAAAAAAGTAGTGATACTGCCGGAAAACCGTATGAATTTCCGTTCCATGCGGGCAGGTACACCGCTGGCACCTGTCGCAGGAAATCGGCTCGTAACGCTTCCCCAGGACGGTGAGCACCCTTTGAAAATCGGGGCGTTCCGGGACCGTATCCCCGGCTGCGGCTGCGTTTACCTCTTCCACTGTCCCTAGTCCGATCAGGGCGCAGGAAACCGGATAAGTAAGAACCCCTTCAATCAGTGTCTTTACAGGGAAAAAGGAAGGCAGAATCCCGGCGGCGTAAACCTTATTAACCAGAAATCCCTTTTGCCTGAAAAGCGGCTCTCTTTCGATGCGGTCCAGCATGCCGCGTTCCAGAATGTTGCCGCTTCCCTGCAGCACATCGATCCGGTCATCCTTTGCTCCTCTTAAGAGGATGTCGTAGTAATGGGAGGCAATACCTGTGAAGCGAATTTTCCCCTCAGCCTTCAGTTCAGCCAGAGCATCGGCGGCGCCGTACCGGCCAAAGACCTGATCTTCGTGATCCGGATCCACCTGATGGGAAAAATAGATGTCCGGTGCGGTTCCCAGGTTCTTAGTCGATTCAAGAACAGCCTGATACATCTCATTGCCGGTATAGAACCGGGCTTTATCAGAGATGACGATCTTATCGCGGCCGATTTTTTTCGCAAATGCTCCCAGTTTCAGTTCGGCGTCTCCATATTCCGGGACAATGGCCGTATCGTACAAATTGCATCCGAGTCTCCAGGCGTGCTCCATGACGGCGACAGCCCCTTCTGTATCAGGGCTGTAGTAGCCTGGAAGAACCGGGACATTGCCGCTTAATATGGGAATGGTTCCAAAACCGATCTCCGATACGCGCAGACCGGTAGTTCCGAGATCTCTGTATTTCATGGCATCACCCTTTCTGCCTCATGATTACGGCACCAGGCAAACGCCCTTTCCCCAACCTGTTCGATCCCCTCTGGCAGCGTGATATCCGTCAGGTTATAGCAGAATGCGAATGCCTCTTTCCCGATTCTCTTCAGTGTAGACGGGAGCACCACCCGTTTCAGCTCATGGCACCGGTAAAAGGTTCCTGGAAGAATCTCCTCAATGCCTTCCGGCAAAATGATTTCCTCCAGTGAGGTGCAGTTTTCAAATGCGCGCTCTCCCAGAGACTGGAGCATGGGCAGTTCTTCGATCCGTTTCAAACGGACGCAGCCGGAAAAAGCCATGCGGCCGATACGGGTGAGGCGGGAGGTGCCGCTCACCGTTTCCAGCCATTTACACTGTTCAAATGCGCACTCACCGACTGCTGCGGCAGAGTCCGGCAGCGTGATGCTGGTGAGAAGGTTGCTGTCCTTTAACGCACCGCGCCCGATTTCCGTGATTCCCTCCGGCAGAATTAAGCGGCTTATATTTCCCGTACATTCCAGCAGCAGTCCCGTTCCGTCTGTCTTGAAACAGTTACAGCAGTCCTCGAAAATCTGTCTTACCATGGATGGAAGCTCCTGATCCAGCGAAGGAAGGCCCTCCAGGCAGTACTCTCTCCCATCGGCTGTAACAATGCGTTTCAGCCGGATACAGTTTCGAAACGCATGTATCTCCACCACTGTCCGGGAGGAAGAAAATCTGATTCCGGTTAAATCGATGCAGTTGGCAAAGGCCCACCCTGAAACCCGTTTGACGATAGGGCTGATTACCACGTCGCCGGAGCAGGCGGCCGCGTCAATGATTATATTTTTAACGGTAACAGGATCTGTTCCGCTGACGGCGCGCAGCTGTTCCAGCCAGGGGGTCTTGTCAAATGCCCGCGGACCGATATACTCCACGGAATCCGGGATTGAGACTGCCTCAAGCCGTGCCTGATCCTTAAACACCTCTTCCCCGATGGTTTTCACGCCTTCGGGTATGGCCACAAACCGGCCGCAGTTCCTGTATTCGGTTAATGCGAACTCCTCATCGATGGTAAAACAGCTCAAGGCACTTCCATAGATGCGCCTGATGGCCTCCGGCAGCTTCCGGTCAAACAGAGTCTCATATCCCGTAAGCTGATACACTGTGTTCTCCAGTATAACCCTGCGCATGGCGGTACAACCGGAAAATGCATAGCTGGCCGGAAAATCCATGTTCTGTCCGTCACGCAGTAGGATTTCCTCCAGATGTCCACAGTCCTCAAAGCTGTGATCGGACAAGGCGGACAACGTGGGAAGCAGCATGCTTTTTAATGCATCACAGCGCTCAAATGCCCGTGTACCGATCCGTTTGGCCAGCGGGAAGTGAACCGCCTCCAGACTTTTGCAGCAGCTGAAGGCTTCTCTCCCCATGCGGCGGAGATTTTCCATGCGGCATATTTTTAAAGCCGAACAGCCGCAGAACGCGCCGTCCCCCAGGAGAACCGTCTCCTCTAACGTGACTGATTCAAGACTTTGACACCAGGCAAATGCTCTGGCGCCGATTTCTGCAATCCGGCAGGAGAAAGCGGTCAGGGAGATACATTTTTCGAAGGCGGAACTGCCCATCTCCTCAAGCGGGGCTGAAACATGAACCGACTTTAAATTCCGGCATCCTGCAAAGGAAGAGCTGCCAATTCTTTTTAAGCTTACTGGAAAATAGAGCGACCGGAGGCGGTCATTTCCGGCAAAGGCGTAGTCCGCGATCCCGGCAACGCCTTCCGGAATGGTCACGTCACCGCTTAAGCCTGAGCCGTCAATCAGAATACCGGAGACGATGGCGGCTCCGGGAAGCGGACCGTTTTCCAGCCGCTTCTGTTCCGCCAGAAATGGTGTACCGGAAAATGCCGAGTCTCCGATCTGAAGAAATACCCCCTCAATCCTTCTTAACTTTTCACAACCGGAAAACGCACTGGTTCCCACCACAGTACAGCGTTCCAGAGAAGGAACCTCTGTCAGTTCCCGGCAGTTTAAAAATGCGCGGGCCGACACCGAAGTCAGCTGACCGTCAGGCTGTGATGCTGAAACCGTCTGTAAGGCCGTGCAGCGGGCGAAAACGCCTTCCTCGAGGATTTTAACGCCAGGAGGGAGAAGGACCTCTGTGAGCCCGGTACAGCCGCAAAACGCATATGGCCCAATCTGCGACAGCGTCTTCGGCAGGGTGATGGAGGTGAGCTCCGTGTTCCCGTAAAAAGCGCCTCCCGCAATGGCCCGAACCTCATCTCCGAGAACGACGCCGCCGGAGAATCCGCTGCCGTCCAACAATATGTGACGGACCGTTTTACCGGCTGGAAGCTCCTTTAGAAAGCGGCTGCCTTCAAATGCGTGTTTTCCAATGGCTTCGATCGAATCCGGCAGTATGACAGCGGCGAGCTTCTCACACTGGAATGCAAATTTATCTCCGACATACCGTACCCCGTCTTCAAATGTGAGCCGTCTCATCTTCCCGCACTGGGAAAATACGTCGGTTCCGCAGGAAACCGGATTGCAGAATACCTGGGCATTTCGAATCCCGGAATGGGTAAATACGTTGCGCCCGATCACCTTCAGGGAAGGCGGCAGCACGATATCCCGCAGGGAGAGGCACCTGTAAAAGGCCATGTCGCCCAGAACGGTCACTGTCTCCGGCAGCACAATGTCTTTTAATTTCTCACATCCGTAGAAGGCCAGCTCTCCGATCTCTTCGAGCCTGGCGGAGAAACGCACTTCGTTTAATACACGGCACCGGTTAAATACGGATGGACAGATGCTTATAAGAGAATCCGGAAGGATGGCCCGAATCAGTTTTACGCAGTTTTCAAATGCGGATTTTCCAATATGTCTGACTCCCTCCGGAAACTGGATGGTCTGCAGGACGAGACAGTCTGCGAATGCTTCCTCCCCGATCATCTCCACCGAATCCGGAAGGATGACCCGGTCGATGGCTTCATTGCCTGCAAAGGCCCGCTCGCCGATCACGGTAATTCCATCGGGAACGACGACCCGTTCCTCGCTTCCGCGATACCGAAGCAGCGTGGTCCCGCTGATGGAGAAATTCCCCAGGACCTGGGCGTGGATTTCCCGGACTATGGACGGAGCGCCCGTTTCATCCTGGCCGCTTAAGCCGGTAAGCTCGTATTCACTTCCGTCCGCCAGGCGGATGGTATGAAGCGTGGAGCAGTTCTTAAACGCGTCTTTGTGAATGGCCACCCGGCCGCTGGCAAATTCCACCCGTTCCAGGTTGATGCAGTTTCGGAAGGCGCGGCTCCCGATTTCTGTGAGACTGACGGGAAGCCTTACGGAAATGATTCCTTTTTTATCAAAGAAGCAGCTTTTCCCGATCGCGGTAATTCCCTCGGCAAGTTCCACGTGTTTTAAATTCGTGAGAAAACGGGTGATGACGCCATCCTGTATCTCCATCATCCGGCAGATATCGGCGGCAATGGCGCGGACCGTCTCGGGAGCGTCGGAACCGGGTGCCATGGCGGCGACGGCATTGGCCATGTGATAGGAGGTCCCGTCGGAAAACGCGATATCCAGAAGACCGCTGCATCCGGTAAAACAGTCACAGATATGTTGAATATCAAGCTCCGGAGAGATCAGGATGCGTCGGAGCCTGATATCATTTAAAAATGTCTGAAGGCCCAGAGACTGAACACCGGGCATATTTACGGTCTCCAGGCTGTCACAGTAAAGAAAGACGCAGTTGCCAAGCGCCTTGACGGAGGCAGGGATCGTGATGGCCGTAAGGCTGTGGCAGCGGTGAAATGCGTAATTGCCGATGGTGTCCAGCCTGTCCGGCAGCGTGATTTCCGTCAGCTTCCGACAGCCCTTAAAGGCGTCATCAGAGATGACCGTGACCGTATCCGGAAGAAGAATCTGCTCCAGGGAGGTACAGCCCTTAAACGCCCCTTTTCCAATGGTGTGAACGCCACTGGGGACGGCAACGGAACGGTTCCGTGTCTCACATTGTTCCAGAATTCCGTTTTTTATGACCAGGCCGTCATTGTTATTCAGTTCTGAGCCTGCGCTGCTGCTGTTTGGGATATTTGTATCTGTTCCATTCATCTCCGGTCCACCTCCTCCTCATAGAATATTGCTTTTAATATCTGTTTCATTTCTTCCACATTGCCGCAGTGATAGAGAAGCTGCTTGTATTTTTTCGTTCCGCTCCTCTTCTTCATGCAGTAGGATGCCAGCTTCTTCATATAGGTCAGCGTGTAGGTCTCATCATAATGGCGGGAGGTCAGTTCCAGCTGGCCCATTAAAAGGCTGTATTTGTCTTCGGTAACACTGCGGCCGGTAAGACGGCTGAAAATGTACGGATCCTGGAGGGCGTAACGGCCGATCATCACTCCATCTGCGCCGGTGGCCTCCAGCATGTGCTGCGCTTCGCTGTCGGAAAAGATTCCGCCGTTGGCGATGACAGGGATGGATACGGCGGATTTTGCCTGTTCGATCTGATCGTAATACGGAGTGCCGTCATACATCATGCTGCGGCTCCTCCCGTGGATAGAGACCATGTCAGCGCCGGCTTCCTCACACATCTTCGTGAATTCCGCGGCAATCAGCTCGTCCTGCCGGATGCCGACGCGCGTTTTTACGGTTACCGGTTTTCCGCTTTTTTTACAGCCGCGGATGACAGCGGCCGCCCGTCTGGGATTGGCCAGAAGCGCGCTGCCCTCTCCGCTCTTAAAGATATTCGGTACCGGACATCCCATATTGATATCGATGATATCGAAGCCGGACAGAGCCTCGCTGCAGGCGGCCCGTTCCATCACCGCAGGATCGGAGCCAAGAAGCTGCACGGCCCGGATCCGTTCTTCTCTGGTGGTGTACAAAAGCTTTTCTGTGGCTTTATCTTTATATTTCAGCGCGTTGGCGCTGACCATTTCCGTAAAACAGAGGCCGGCTCCCAGCTCCTGACACAGCATTCGAAAGGGCCAGGAGGTGTAGCCGGCCAGGGGCGCCATCAGCACATTGGAAGGGAGAAGCAGATGGTTAAGCCTTAAAGGATTTGTGTTCATACTAATTACTCCATAGGTGTTGTCAGTTCCTTTTATTTTACCGTAAAAGAGCCGTTACGGCAATGAAAATTAAAACGGTGGATAAAGGAAGGGAGAACGCTGTTCTTCCCCTCTCTTTATCCACCGCAGAATTAATCCATGGTGACGAGATCGATGGACGCCGGATTGACGAATATGCGTATGCGCTCCACGGAAACCGTGTCGTAAGAGCCGATCTGCCGATTCTTTATATCTTCCAGAAGCTGATCCTTACCTGCCATAAAGAGCTCCATATCATCAAGAAGATAATCGAACTCGATTCCTACATACGGGTCATCCGATTCCTTATCCGAGTATCGCAGATAAGGGGCAACCGCTTTTACATTATAGGTGATCTGAAAACGAATGGTGTTCTCCGGAACGGTCTCATCCGGTAAGATCTCTGTGGAATCAGCCGAGTGTCTGCGAAAATAGTAATTACCGTATATTCTCAGCTTCTGCTCTTCCTGAAGCTGAAAGGAGTAGTCGAGATTCTCAGTTGTCATCTTCACATCGCCAATCATGGTCCTGCCGGAATAGGCGAAAGATGAAAATTCGGAGAAGGAAATTCCGGTGCCGATTCCGGTAATGAATACTCCGCTGCAGAAAACTGCGATCAGCGCTTTATGTAAGTTACGCATCCTGTACCTCCTCTGTGAGTGGAACGGCGGTTTCTTCCGCCTTATAACGATTCGTTTTATTCATGCGAAGCAGGCTTACGCAGAAAAAGGTAAATGCACCGCTGCAAAGCACGGTGCCGAACAGAACCAGGGTAATCCCTGTCAGGGGATATCCCTTAAACAGCCATACGATCAGAATGCCGAAACAGAACAGTGATCCCAGCACGAACAGACCGCCAAACAGGGCCAGAAACATCATAAACAGATTCCAGCACCACTTAAGGCCCCACAGGCAGAGGCGAATGATTCCGTGAAAGCAGCTTCCAATGACGAAGGCGATGGAATGGCCCAGCGTGTGCATGACGGGGACTGCCCTTCCAGAGACGCCGGCGGATGTTCTACTGTGTTCTCTCTTTTTTCTTTCAGTATCAATGGTCACGTTTTTTTTCTCTCTGTGCAGCAGCGAGCGAATCTTTCGTATGGGACAGAGGATCAGATAAGCCGCCTTTTTTCCTATGGCCTTTCCCGCTTCATAGCAGCAGACAGCGCCGTGGCGTGCTGCGGCAGACAGCTTCTTAAAAAAGCGGGCAAACTTATCACGCAGGTCGGCCCCGTGAACCGTGATCGGCTTTACCGGGAGCTTCCGGCCGTCCTTCGCCGCATCACCGGAAAATTCCGCTTTGACGTGGTAAGCCTCCAGAATCTGGGCGGCCAGCTCCTTAACACTTCCAAAATCGCGGATGGCCTCGTCCTCACTTAATCCGCTCTCCACCTTCATATCAATATGCTGGGAGTACTCCTCCAGAATATCCTGCTGTTCCTCATCTTCAAGGATAAGGAGGTGCCGGTTTAACTCTTCCAAAAATTCATTCTTATTCATCCTTCTGCTCCTTCAAAAATGTACATACCCGCTGTTGAAATTCGTTCCACTCCTGCTCCAGTGTCTCCCGGTAGAGAACTCCGGCAGCAGTCAAGTGGTAATACTTCCGCGGCGGCCCCTCTGTGGATTCCCGCAGATATGTCTCAAAATAGTGCTCATTGGTCAGCCGCTTCAGCAGCGGATAAATGGTTCCCTCATTCACATCGATGACCTTGGATACCTCTTCCACCAGCTCGTACCCATACATATCCTTCTTCCTCACGGACTCCAGCACCACCAGTTCAAGGACTCCTTTTTTAAACTGTGCATTCATTTTAAGTCCTCCTTTAATACTATATTATACATACTACTATGTAATGTCAAGTACTAATTAAAATAAAATACTGAAAGTGCACGAAATGTATTTATAATTCTGAATCCGATCGGGTCACGTGCATCAAAAAAACACCGGCCTCGCATGACCCGATTACAGATCATGGAAGCCGGTGCTGCCTATATTGATAGAGGAATGGAGGATATGGCCAGAAAGATACGGCTCTCTGCCCTTTGCCCTCTTCTACTCTTCGCTGTTTTTGTCTATGTTCTGCTTTCTTTTTTCTCAATGAATCTCTGGATTTGTCTCTTCATGTTCTCTGCCTCTGATTCTCTGTCTTTTATCTCTGCCTCTATTTTTCTGCCAGAACCTCAGTAACAGGCACACAGTACATGATGGTCAGATGCTGGCCGCTGTGGATCACATCCTCCTTCAGCCCGTTCATACTCTTCAACTCAGCGACGTAATCGGTGGTGGACATGCGGCAGCTCTCGGCATATTCATCGGCGATTCCCCAGAGTGTATCGCCTTTCTGAATCTCGATGCTGGTATAATACTTTTGAGACTCCGGAAGCTCTGTTTCATCGGCCAGTGCATTCATCAGAGAATGACCGCAGACGTTCGACAGAATCAAAACAACAAGTGCCATCGTAATCATTAATTTTTTCATCTGTATTTACCCCCTGTAACTCTTTTGTGACAAAAAGAACGTTTGTTCTGTATAGGTATATCATACCACTCGAACAAATGTTTGTCAAGAAAGAAAGCCACTTTTTTCGAACAAAGGTTTGCATTTTTATCGAACATATGTTACTATAAAAGAAAGAAAAAGGATTGAGGAGGCTGTGTTATATGGCTCAGGAGAAGATAACAGCGAAACAGCAGGAAATTTTAGAATATATCAAAGAAACGATCTTAAAAAAGGGGTATCCGCCGGCTGTCCGGGAGATCTGTGAAGCGGTACATTTAAAGTCAACCTCTTCCGTCCACTCCCATTTAGAGACACTGGAGGAAAAGGGATACATAAGAAGGGACCCCACCAAGCCGAGAACGATTGAGATTATCGACGACTGCTTTAATTTGACGAGACGCGAGGTTGTGAACGTGCCGCTCGTTGGTACCGTGGCCGCCGGTGTTCCGCTTCTGGCTGAAGAGAACATTGAGAATTACTATCCCATCCCCGTGGAGCTTCTCCCGAATGCGGAGACCTTTATGCTGAATGTAAAGGGAAACAGTATGATTAATGCCGGTATCTTCGATGGAGATCAGCTGATTGTGGAACGGTGCTCCACCGCTTACGACGGAGAGATCGTTGTGGCGCTGGTTGATGATTCGGCTACAGTAAAGCGTTTTTACAAAGAAGACGGCTACTACAGACTTCAGCCTGAGAATGATGAGATGGATCCGATTATTGTGGATCACCTGGAGATACTTGGAAAGGTGATTGGACTGTTTCGTTTGGGAATTAACTAGATTGCTGACAGCCAGAAACACGGAATTTTAGGAAAATAGAAAGCAAAAGCAGGAAGAGGTTGACATAATTAATTTATGTCAACCTCTTCCTGCTTTTGCTTTCCGGTTTCTATCTGTTTCGACCTGCTTCTGAATCCAGTCAGTTTCGTTCTGTTATTTCAGTTCACTGACATCCAGTGTCTTCCCATCGCGCCAGATGCGCTCCAGATCATAGAAGAGTCTGTTGTCACGGTCAAAGACGTGTACGATGATGTCGCCGTAATCCATAAGGATCCAGTTGGCAGACTGATAACCTTCCACCTGACGGCAGGTGCAGCCCATTTTGCCAAGTTCCTCTTCCACGTTGTCTACCATGGCCTGAACCTGGTTGGAATTGGAACCGCTTGCTATAATAAAGTAATCCGCCATAACGGAAACGTTGCGGATATCGATGATGCGGATATCTTCGCCCTTTTTGTCGGATAAAGCCGCGTAAGCTGCTTTTACCATCTCGCTAGAATGATTCATTGTTTAATTTCCTTTCTTTTCCTCGTGAAGCTGTTTGTAATAATCATATGCCAGATTCGTCATGGAATCCACATAACAGCCTTTCCCATTCAGATAATCCAGGGTATCCTTTAAAATCTGATAGATGCATTCCTTCAGATCCGTAAATGCCAGCGGGCGCACCAGAGGTAAATCCGGGGCCTCATACCGGCGCGGTTCGATATAATCCGCCGTGAAGATAATCTCCTCCAACAGTGTCATATCGGGCCGCCCGGTGGTGTGCCACCGGATTGCCGAAAGCACTTCCGGATCCGATATCTGATATTTCGTCTCGGCCAGCCAGGCGCCGTATTTCGCATGAAGGACAGCCGGGGCCTTCTTCTCATCTTCGGTCAGCGTGATCTTCTGCTTCTCGCATTTTTTGATGATGGTCTCATTGCTGTAGTGCTTTGCGCAGTCATGCAGAAGACCGGCCAGTTCCGCCTTGTCCAAATCACAGCCATAGCGCATGGCCAGTGCCGCTGCGGTAAATGACACGCTTATGGTGTGTTCGTATCTGGAAGGCGTCAGTTTTCCGCTCAATTCGTTTCTCAGCTGTGCAATGATTTCCTGCATTCCGCCACCTCCTGATATAGATGATGCTCTTTAATATACCTGGCTACCGGCTCCGGGACGAATGGTTCAATGGACTCTCCAAGCGCGGTCATCCGGCGCAGCTCAGCCGAGGAGATATCGATCTCCCTGCAGTGCAGCATGCGGACGTCAGCCTGATATTTCTCTTTCAAATAGGCAATCTGTGTTTCCATGGAACGGCCTGCCGACTCATATTCCCGTACTGCCGCCAGGATTACGGCCTGTGCCAGTACCTTTGCCGGTTCATGCCAGTGCTCGATCTCATAGAGGGAGTCTGCGCCGATGATGAAATAAAACGTATGGCCGGGATATTTCTCATGAAGAATTTCAAGCGTCTGCGACGTATAGGTGTTGCCGCTGCGCATGACTTCAAAATCCGAACAGGAAAATCCCTCGCGGCCCTCCATGGCGAGCCGGGTCATCTCCAGACGTATATGGCTGTCTGTTACACGGTGGTCCTTTTTGTGCGGCGGCTGTCCCGAAGGCATGTACCAGATCTGGTCCAGACCGTATTCGTGATAGGCCTGTTCTCCGAGGAGAAGGTGACCGTTATGGATCGGGTCGAATGTACCGCCCATGATTCCGATTTTCCCCATATTCAGTAACTCCTTACGTTACGCCGGCTGAACCTATGGAAGGATGATCTTTCTCTTCTTCTCTTCTTTCGCCGGTTTATAAAGGACAATTTTTCTTCCAATAACCTGAACCACCTCAGAATGGGTGCGCTCAGCCAGTGTCGCGGCGATTGCACTGCCGTCATCGAGACAGTTTTTTAATACCGTAATCTTAATCAGTTCCCTTGCTTCCAGAGCTTCCGCAATGGCGGTGGTAATCTCCGGCGTGATGCTGGATTTACCGATCTGGAAAATAGGCTCCATGGTCATTGCTAAGCCCTTTAAATAAGAACGCTGCTTGCTTGTCATATTTCCTCCATCATATTACTTCTCAATTTTATCATTAGTCTATTTGTAATAGTCGAATTCCAGACCGTACATACGGACGGTATCGCCTTCTTCGATTCCGGCTTTTTCCAGTTCTTCGAGAATTCCGTTTCCTTTTAAGAATCTCTGGAAGAATAAAAAGCCCTTTTCTGACTCTAAATTGGTATATCCCAGCATTTTTTCGATGCGCGGGCCCTCTACGACGTAGATGCCTTCCTCGTTTCTCTCCACCGTATAAGGCAGCGTCTCGTCGATCATCATCGCCGGATCGAATTCCTTCTCGAAGATAACCGGTGTAGAATCTACCGTCTGCAGCAAATCGTAAACAGCGTATAAAAGTTCCTTGACTCCCTGGCCGCTGACCGCGGAGATCGGATAAACCTTGATTCCCTTCGGTTCAAATTCTGCTTTCAGCTTTGCAACCGGATCCTCGTCCTCGGCGTAAATGACGTCGGTCTTGTTGGCTGCGATGATCTGCGGCCTTTTCATAAGATCCGGGTTGTAGGCTTCCAGCTCTTTATTAATGGCCCGGATGTCCTCAAGCGGATCACGGCCCTCTGTAGATGCGGCATCCACGACGTGAACCAGTACACGGGTGCGCTCGATATGACGGAGGAAATCATGACCGAGGCCGATTCCCTCGGAGGCTCCTTCGATCAGACCCGGGATATCCGCCATGACAAAGCCCTTGCCGCCGTCGATATCCACAACTCCCAGATGAGGATTCAGAGTGGTGAAATGGTAATTGGCGATCTTGGGACGGGCGTTGCTGACGCGGGAAAGCAGCGTGGATTTACCCACGTTTGGAAATCCCACGAGACCGACATCCGCGATGACCTTGAGTTCCAGCTGGACCCAGAGCTCCTGGCCGGACTGTCCAGGCTGGGCGTATTTCGGTGCCTGCATGGTTGGAGTGGCGTAATGCATGTTGCCCTGACCGCCGCGGCCGCCTTTTAAGATGACTTCTCTCCGGTTTTCACCGGACATATCGGCGATGACTTTTCCTGATTCAAACTCTTTGATGACCGTTCCTTCCGGAACCTTGACGATGAGATCGCCGCCATTTTTCCCGTGGCAGCGCTTCTTGCCTCCCTGTTCTCCGTCCTGGGCAGCGTATTTGCGCACCTGGCGGAAATCGCTTAAGGTATTTAAACCGTCATCCACTTCAAAGATAATATCGCCGCCGTCGCCTCCGTCACCACCGTCTGGACCGCCGCAGGGAACATAGAGTTCCCGGCGGAAGCTGACGTGGCCGTCGCCGCCTTTTCCTGATTTAATAAATATTTTTGCTCTATCGGCAAACATGAATTCACCTGTTTCCTTTCCATTGGCATTTTAAAAGAAACGGCTTCATACGGTGAGGTATGAAGCCGGTCTAATTATTCGCTTATTACTCTTGGATAAACAGAAACCTGCTTTTTGTCTCTGCCTTTTCTTTCAAATCTGACAACGCCGTCCACCGTAGCGAACAGTGTATCGTCTCCGCCGCGGCCTACATTAAGACCTGGATGGATATGAGTACCACGCTGTCTGTAGAGAATGTTGCCGGCTAATACGAACTGACCATCGGCTCTCTTAGCACCTAACCTCTTAGACTCGGAGTCTCTGCCGTTCTTTGTAGATCCAACACCTTTTTTATGAGCGAAGAATTGAAGGTTCATCTTTAACATCACTTACACCTCCTCAAATCGAATTTTTATATATTGTTTCCCATATGATTCCATGATATTCGTAAGCCCGAGCACCAGAGAATTCATAAGGAGTTTTGATTCCGGACTGATCTCTCCTGAAAAACGCAGCTGAAAGTCTCCCGAACGTTCATCGGCACTTCCCTCAAAATCGTCTTCCGTAAAGGTCTCGATCGAGTTATAAGCGGAGAATACCAGGGCTGAAACGGCGGCACAGACGATGTCCTGCCCTTCCTCACCGTACCCGGCATGTCCTGTAAGCTTAAGTTCGCGGACCACTCTGTCTGAATCTTCCAAAACTGTTACTTTAATCATAGTCTCTGCCTGAATTAAGCGTTGATCTTTTCAATCTTCACCTGGGTATAAGCCTGTCTGTGACCATTTTTCTTATGGTATCCGGATTTTCTCTTATACTTGTAAACAATGACTTTTTTCGCCTTGCCTTCTTTCACAACTGTACCTGTTACGGTAGCACCTGTTACTGTCGGGCATCCAACTGCTAATTCGCCGTTGTTTACTACCAGTACCTGATCAAATGTGACTGCTTCACCAGCGTCAACACCAAGCTTTTCTACTTTAATGATATCGCCTTCAGCTACTTTGTACTGCTTACCACCTGTTGCAATAATCGCGTACATATGGCACCTCCTATTATCATTACTCGCCAACTGTGGTGCTTCGCTTTTACACGAAAACTTTTAGACCTCATTGTGCGGCATACTGTAACATAATACCATTTGTCTTTTGTAAAGTCAACATAAATAAAACAAAATTATAAAGTTTTTCTGGCCGTTTTTGCCTTGTATTTCCACTTTCTTCTTAGTATAATGGAAAAAGTTTGGTTTGACAAGGAGGGGTAATACCCATGAAAACAGATAGAAGGAAACAAATTTTTATCCGCTGCTGCTACGGCTATTCGGTCAGCGGGATGGCGGTGCTGGTGATCGGAGCGATTCTGCCGTCGGTGATTGCAGAGGCCGGAATCAGCTTTCTGGCTGCGGGCGGACTGCTCTCCGTGATGGCGGTGGGGAATCTTCTGGCCAGCTTCCTCTTCCCCGTCATGGTTCCCGCCATGGGAAGACGGTTCTCCATCACAGTGATGACCGCCATGGCGCCGCTCTGTCTGCTGGGACTCACTCTTCTGCCGCCGCTTCCTGTCATGTACGGCATTATGCTGGTCTACGGCCTTGTGAGAGGTTCTGTTACAATTATAAATAACGCCGCCGTCAACGATATTTACGATGGAGGCGCGGCCGGGAAGCTGAACCTTCTGCACTGCAGTTTCGCGGTCGGGGCGTTCCTGGCGCCATTTCTCACCGCAGTCCTGCTGAAGCTGGGATTTGGCTGGCGGTCGGTCGTCTATCTCCTGATCTTCATCACCGCCACCTCTGCACTCACTTACGGAACCATGGATTACAGTCTGTTAAATGAACGGGCCAGAGATGCGGCGCATTTAAAGCATTCCGGAAAACGGGAGGGGCGGGAATTCTTAAAGTCCTTTCAGTTCTACTGCATCGCTCTAATTCTTTTCTTCTACCTGGGTGTGGAAAATTGTATTAACGGCTGGTTTGTCACGTATTTGCAGAATACCGGGGTCATGAGCGAGACGTATGCCACCACGCTGGTGTCGGTGACCTGGCTGGTCATCATGGCGGGCCGGCTGGTCTGCGCCTCACTGTCCGGAAAGATGAGGCGCAGCTCTCTCATACTGATGAACGCACTGGGAAGCGGTATCTGCTTTTTCCTGCTGATCTCTACGAAGAGCCTTCCGCTCATTACACTCGCGCTGATCGGCTTCGGCTTTTTCCTGGCGGGCATCTATCCCACCTGCATCGCCGACGCGGGACCGCTGATCCAGGGATCAACCTTCGGCATGTCGGTGCTTACGGCGATCTCTGCCATGGGTGGCATTCTGACACCCCAGATAGTGGGCGGCGCAGCGGATCATGTCGGGATCGTGGCGGCGATCGGGATCCTGGTGGTGAATGTAATTCTGGTGATTCTGCTTGCAGCGATTAATAGGAAGAAGTACTGTGATTGAGGCTGAGAGCATAGGAAGAAGTACTGTGACTGAGGCTGAGAGCATAGGAAGTAGTACTGTGACTGAGGCTGAGATGCATAGGAATAGGTATATTGACTGAGATTGCGATAAATAGAAGGAAGTATCGCGGCTGCGAACAGGATGCAAAGAGCACAGAGGGAAAGAATATCCATTCAGCCCTCTGTGCTTTTTTTGACAAAAATATTTACTTTTTCCATGTGGATGGTGCAAACAGCAGAAGCATCGGGAAAACCTCCAGACGTCCGGCCAGCATATCGAACATCATCACCCATTTCGACATGGCCGAGAAGCCGGAGAAATTGCCGGTGGGGCCGACAGCGCCGAGTCCCGGTCCGATGTTGTTGAAGGTCGCCGCTACAGCGGTAAAATTCGTTGTAAAATCAAAGTTATCGAGGCTTACGATCACGGTCGAGAGAACGAAAATCACCAGGTAAGCCACCAGAAGTGTATTGATGGACCGGATGACCTGATGCTCGACCGGTTTGCTTTCGATCTTTATGATCTTGACACTTCTCGGATGAAGCAGGGAAAATAACTCCTTTTTCACCGATTTAAGCAGAATAATGACCCTGGATACCTTGAGGCCGCCGCCCGTACTTCCGGCGCAGGCGCCGATGAACATCAATACGACGAGCAGGCCCTTGGAGAATTCCGGCCATTTGTCAAAATCTACCGTGGAGAAGCCGGTGGTCGTGATGATGGATGCTACCTGGAACGCCGCGTGGTGGAAGGCCGCAAAGATGCTGGTAAAGCTTCCGCGGATATTGAGGGTGATGAGAAGAACGGTCACGCCGATAATTCCCAGATAAGCCCTCGCCTCCTCGCAGCGAAGCGCGTCCTTCGGATGGTGAATCAGGAATAAGTAATACACGTTAAAGTTAATGCCAAAGAGTATCATGAACACGGTGATGACTCCCTGGAGATAATAGCTGTCATAGAAGGCAATGCTGTTGTTTTTGATGCCGAAACCGCCGGTACCGGCCGTACCGAAGCTGGTTGCCAGCGAATCGAACAGCGGCATGCCGCCGACAAGCAGGAGGATGACCTCCACCACTGTCATGAAGAAATAGATTCCGTAGAGAATCTTGGCGGTGGATTTAACCTTTGGAACCAACTTGCCTACAGATGGCCCCGGGCTCTCCGCTTTCATGAGGTACATGTTATAACCGCCTGCCAGCGGAAGGATGGCGAGAATAAACACGAGAACACCCATGCCTCCGATCCAGTGTGTAAAACTCCTCCAGATCAGCATACAGTGGGACAGACCTTCCACATCCGTTAAAATACTGGCTCCCGTCGTCGTAAAACCGGAGATTACCTCGAACATGGCATCCTCAAAACGGGGAATCTCCCTGCTTAAGTAAAAAGGCAGGGAACCGAAAAAACTGAGCACAATCCAGCTCAATGCAACAGAGACAAAGCCCTCCTTGGCGAAGAATACCATATTATCCGGTTTCCTGCGTGTCAGAAGAAGACCGGTCGTTCCGCATACCGCCATGACGGCCAGGAACCAGATTCCGCTGCTTTCCCGGTAAATGGCAGCAACCACACATGGAAGCAGCATAAAGATGGCTTCCATATTCATAATCCATCCCAGAAGATAGACGATAATTTTCTTATTCATTTCCTTCGCCTTTTCCTACTTTAGTATATCCTTTAAATCATTTAATCCGGTATTGGTGGTAACGATGATGACACGGTCGCCGGTTTCGATAACATCTTTGCCGCGGGGGCTCCGGATCCTTCCATTGCGGTTAATACAGGCAACCAGAAGATTGTCCTTTAAGCGAAGCTTTTCCAGCGGAATGCCGACGATCGAGGGATCGTTCATCACGCGGAATTCCAGAGCCTCGGCGCGGTTAGCCACGATTTTATAGAGCGTCTCCACATTGCTGCCCATGGAATTCTGCATGGCGCGCACGTACTGCAGGATGGAATCAGAGGTAATTAACTTGGGATAGATCACACTGCCTAAATTCATGGAGTTAATTACATTTTCAAAGGCTATCTTATTGACCTTTGTGATCAGCTTCGCCTTCGACTGGCTGGCCGCGTACAGCGACAGCATGATGTTTTCCTCGTCGAATCCGGTCAGGGATGCAAATGCCTCTGTCTGGCGGATGCCCTCCTGTAAAAGCAGCTCCTGATCAGAACCGTCGCCGTGGATAATCATGGCCTTTGGCAGCAGCTCGCTGAGCTCGTTGCAGCGTTCGCCGTTCTGTTCGATGATTTTAATCTGAATCTTCGTGTTTTCCAGAAGCTTTGCCACGTAATACGTGATCTTGCCGCCGCCCACAAACATGGCGGTTTTAATGGTATTATTGATGATTCCGGCCTGCTTGAAGAATTCCGTGGATTCTGCAGGAGGCGCGATGATGGAGATCTTGTCTCCCGCCTGCATCTCGAAATCACCGCTGGGGATGATGACCTCCTCTCCCCTCTCCACCGCACAGATCAGGACGGTACAGCGAAGCTTGTCCAGAACGTCACGGACCTTCATGGCATGGAGCTTCGAGTGGTCGGGAACGAGGAATTTTAAAATCTCGATACGGCCCTTGGCGAAGGTATCGATCTTGATGGCCGACGGAAAGCGAAGCAGTCTGGAGATCTCCATGGCCGCAGCCATCTCCGGATTGATGGCCATGGACAGCCCCAGCTCCTCCCGGATATAACGCGTTTCCGAGTTGTATTCCGGATTCCGGATTCTCGCGATCGTATGACAGTTACCTGCTTTTTTTGCAATCAGACAGCAGAGCATATTTAACTCGTCTGAATTGGTGGTGGCGATGAGTAAATCTGTTTCCTGGATTCCCGCCTCCATCTGAACCTTGTAAACCGCACCATTTCCCACGACACCCATGACGTCGATCCGCTCAGTGATAGCGCTTAGAACAGCTGTGTTCTTATCAATGATCGTGATGTCATGATGTTCGTTGTTCAACTGTTCGGCCAGGGTAGTTCCTACCTTCCCACACCCGACAATTATGATTTTCATGTGTCTGCCTTCCCTTTTATAAGCGCGGCCTGTTCATGGAACGGCCTGCGTATTTTTTTCCTGGTGACTTCCACCAGATTCAGTTTTGTAATTTCCACAACGGATGTCTTAACCGGATCCTTTGCCAGAACCCGGGACAATACGGATAAGAGTTCCCGCTGATCCTCTTCTGTCTCCATATCGATGAAATCGATGATGATGATTCCGGATAAGTTGCGCAGCCGCAGCTGGCGGGCGATTTCCACGGCCGCCTCCGTGTTGATCTTCATAATCGTGTCATGGAGATTCTTTTTGCCGGAGTACTTCCCGGTGTTGACGTCGATCACGCAGAGCGCCTCCGTAGGCTCGATGACGAGATAGCCGCCGGATTTCAGCCATACCCGTTTGCCCAGCGCTTCACTCATGAATTTTTCCACTTTGTAAAGCTTGGACAGCGGCAGCAGGGCGTCGTCATAAAATGTCAGCTTCTGTAAGTCTCCGGGCTGAAAGCTTTTGAGATAAGCCTGAATGGCCTCGTAAATATCGGTCTCATCCGTCACGATCGCTCCCAGAGAACCGTGAAAGCTGTCGCGGATATCAGTCAGATACGACGGAGGGGTCCGGTATAAGAGACTGTAGCATGTCCGGTGAAGGGCGTCCTCCATGACTCTGCGGTATAACGCCTTTAAGCTCTTAAGTTCTTCCAGAATCGCATCAAAAGAGGCTTCCGGCGCATTTGTTCTCACAATTATACCGAAATCCTCTTCCTTTTCTGCTTCCAGAATGGGTTTGATCCGTTTCTTCCACTCCAGATCCGACAGCTTTGAGGAAAACCCCAGCTGCCGTTTACCGGCCGTCAGGACGATGTAGCGCCCCGTGAAGTTTAAATTGCCGGTAAGGACGGGTGCCTTTGTCTTGACTGCGTCACGGTCAACCTGTACGATGATCTCATCGCCGGCCCTCAGCTTCCCATCCGGACTGGCGGCGGAGGCATGATGAATATAGCCGTCCGCAAGGCTTAAATATCCCATACAGCCGTCTCCGATCTCGACGAAGGCCGCCCCAATGTTCTTCACGATGTTCTTTACTTTACCAATATAAATGCTGCCGAGAATGGAACGCTCTTCCTCCGGCTCAAGGTTCAGGGAGACGGTATCACCATCTGACTGAACCATCGTAAGGATTGCTCCGTTCCATCTCGTAATGATGAGCTTATTCAACTTCTTCACCTATAAGTCCCAAAGGTACCAGGTTTCTGTGTTCTTCATCACCGGTATTGCCGTAGACCTCTTCCCGCTGGATTAGAAAGGCGAATTCCGGGCAGGACTCGCCCCGCCACCGGTCATACGTCTCCATGATCAGCTCCGGCTTTAAGTTGTCCTGGCTTCCGGCGGAAACCTTCATGAAGATACGGTCTCCTTCTGTGGTAAGCTCGTAGATGGCCGGCTTTAAATCCATCTCCCGCTCACCCTTTTTTGTCTTTTTCACTGCGAGAATCTGATCCTGCTGATAAAATTCCTTCAGGCCTGCAAAAAAGGCTTCCAGATCCTCCGGCGCTTTTCCCTCGCGGAACGTAAGCGTATAGTCCGCGGCGGCCACGATGGACATGGCATTTTTCGCCTTGTCCTCCAGTTTATGGCACTCCAGAACTTCAATTCCGTCCACCATAACCGCGTTCAGCTGTTTCACCATGGTATCGCAGTCGCTCATGGAATTTACCTCAATGTCCATGTACTCTCCGCTGCTCGTGAGGCCGAGCCCCAGGGGAGCCGCAAAGGACATGATCTGGTGGGGGCTGAAGCCCTCACTGTATTTGATATCGATGCCGGCACGCCGCATGGCCTTCTGAAAATACCGCATGACATCGAGATGACCGATAAATTTAACGGGGCCCTGCTTCGAGAACTTAATTCTTACTTTCATAGCAGACACCTCCTCCAAAACGCATCCCGCCGCAGGCAGAACATCTCTGTCGGCAGTTCGGCGTTAATTTTTCATCAATGGCGTTCAGCCACTCTCTCTTTAAGAACTCCTTGGAAACACCCGCGTCGATGAAATCCCATGGGAAAACTTCGTCCAGGCTTCGTTCTCTCGTCGTATAGAAATCCACGGAAAGGCCGCAGGTCTCAAAGGCTTTCATCCAGATTCTGTTGTCGAAGTATTCGGACCAGGAGTCGTAGATGGCACCGTTTTTATAGGCTTCCTCGATCAGCGCTCCGGTCTTTCTGTCGCCGCGTGCCAGAACTCCTTCCAATACGGTTAAATCCGCCTCGTGGTAATTGTACTTAAGGCTCTTCTGGTTCTTCATCTGCCGGAACTTGTCCTTGACGATGTAAGCCCTTTCGATAAACTCTTCTTTCGTACACATGCGGGCCCACTGGAATGGAGTAAACGGCTTTGGTACGAAGAACGAAGAACTGGCCACTACGTTGACCTTACCGTTTCTCTGTTCCTTCGGAATCTCATAGTAGATTTCCGCCACCTTTTCAGAGAGTTCGGCAATGCCTTCCATGTCCTCCTTCGTCTCCGTCGGAAGACCCAGCATGAAGTAAAGCTTCACACGGTTCCAGCCGCCATGAAAGGCGTCGTTCGCGCCCTGTAAGATCACTTCTTCCGTCAGTCCCTTGTTGATTACGTCGCGGAGTCTCTGAGAGCCGGCTTCCGGGGCAAAGGTCAGGCTGCTCTTCTTTACATCCTGTACCTTGCTCATGACGTCTAAGGAAAATGCGTCGATTCGGAGGGAGGGCAGGGAAATATTCACGCCCTGTCCCTTGAACTCATCGATCAGGAAATTCACAAGCCCTTCCAGGTACGTATAATCGCTGGAGCTTAAGGAACTCAGGGAAATCTCCTCGTGTCCCGTGCTTTTCAGCATCTTATAGGCGTAATCTTTTAGATATTCGAGGCTGTGTTCGCGCAGCGGACGGTATACGTTGCCGGCCTGGCAGAAACGGCATCCGCGGATGCAGCCCCTCTGGATCTCTAGAACCACGCGGTCCTGAGTCGCTTTGATAAAAGGAACCACGGGAGTCTCGATATAGTATGCGTCGTCCATGTTCACCACCAGCTGCTTGGTGATGGTCTCCTTCGCATGGCTGTTATTGGGGCGGAAGCTTTTTATGGTTCCGTCCTCATGGTATTCCACATCGTAAAAGGCCGGAACATAGATACCTTCAATCTCGGCGGCCTGTTCCAGGAATTCACGGCGGCTCCTGCCCTGTTTCTTATTTTCTTTATAGCGGTCCATCAGTTCGAAATAAACCGTCTCTCCCTCACCGATATAGAACATGTCGAAGAAATCGGCCAGGGGCTCCGGATTATAGGCACAGGGGCCGCCTCCGATGACGATGGGATCACTCTCCGTCCGGTCCGCCGCGTGAAGCGGAATCTGTGCCAGATCCAGAACCTGCAGAATGTTCGTGTATGACATCTCATACTGAAGCGTGATTCCAAAGAAATCAAAATCTCTGACCGGTTCCTGCGATTCCAGGGCGAACAGCGGAATCTTCTTTTCCCGCATAATCTTGTCTAAATCGGTCCATGGGGAATAGACACGTTCGCAGTAGATGTCTTCCCGGCGGTTGAACATATCGTAGAGAATCTGCATGCCGAGATGCGACATACCGATTTCGTACACGTCGGGGAAGCACATGGCAAAGCGGATGTCCACTTTTTTCGGATCCTTATTTACTGTATTTACCTCGCCCCCAATGTAACGGGCAGGCTGCTGAATACTTAGTAATATTTCATCATTTAAAGCTAGTTTTCTCATTCTTTTTCCTTATTTATTGTGCTGTCTGCACAGTATTTTTGGTTTGCGCAAAGGGCCAAACTGAATTGAAAAGAGCTTGAAAATACATCCTGATTTGCTCTTATTTGTTCCTTTTTCACCCCTTTTTTCAAGAAAATCGGGCCCTTTTTTGAAAAAAACGACAAATCTTTTTTATCCCGACTACTTAACATGGGATAACACAATATGCCACAATGCATAATTATAAGGCATTTCACAGTATTAAGCAACACCATTCGGCAGAACATAATCAAGAAAGGACGGTGAAAATGCACAATCGATCACCTGTGGCTCATCAGACGGAAGAATCTCGTCAATGAAGCTGTCAAATTCCGGAACCCCGTGGCTGATAATTTGATCCGAGCCCGTATAGACATTTAATGTAAACAACTCATCATAATGTCCCAGCGCTATGGACAATTCTTTTAAAGTTGTCAAAATTAAATTATCCTTCTTAGCCTGAATTGGCTTCCTGTGATGTTATCAGCTGTATTTTATCCGAATCAAATACAATATCGCCGACTTTTTCTTCGCCTTGCAGCAGAGAGATATCCACAAAAGATTTCACGTCTACGTCTGCCTCATAGAGCGATAATGAATGGTTCTCGTTAACAAAAACCATATCCTTATTAAAATAGGAATAATCAAACAGAACAACCTCTTTATTATGTGTGTCAAAATATCCGGCCAACGACCGGTGGATACCTGATCCCCATGAGTAAGTAAAGTACAGTTCGCTTTTACCATTCTGGTCGATATCTGCAACAGCAAACGATGTGATTCCTAATCCGCCGAAGTACTCGCCAAGATTATATGTCTCGTTTTCATACAAAAGAAAACCCGCGCAGCATTGATCCAGCTTGAAAATTTGAAAGCCGTATTCATCGGAAATCGTTTGTGGTGTAACATTATAGCAAAACTCATTCTGATACAACATTTTTATTTCACTGATTTTCAGGAACTCTTCTACCCCATTGGCAGACGGGGTAAGCTGAAACAGGACAATATTGCTGTTATCGTCCGGCAATGTGCTCTTACCATCACTGCAAGCGGCTACCCATAACACAATTGTGAGTGTAAAAGCAAAGAAATATAGTTTTTTCATTCCGCCACCTCCAGGAAAACGAATCAAGGTGTCACCTTACATCCGGTGTCATTTAATAACCCAAGAGGGGTTACCGCACCGGGTACCAAGCCCATAATTCCCATTAAATCATCTGCCGATGCAAAGGATAATGGTCTTGTATTGTTGTTTTTACGAAACTCTTTTAAATTCACTCGTTTATCGCCTTTGACAGTAATGAGATAATAATTTCTTTTTTTGTCATCCCGAACAAATAGATTTTTTGCATCGTATTCAGGATATGGTATCTCTATATTAGAAAGTTCCGCCATATTGTAAACAGCCTCGTGTTAACCTGGAATTTACACTTCTGAAATATTTTTGATTTGTTCTAAATCACCACTGCATAAGACTTCAAGGTTTCTGAATATCTTTTCAGGTGACCAATCCCACCATTTTAGTTCCTGCAAATATGAAATAATTTTATCATCAAATCGCTTTCTAATAATTTTACAAGGATTTCCGCCTGCGATATGATAAGCAGGAATATCTTTTGTTACAACTGAATTTGCCCCAACGATAGCCCCATCACTAATATGAACACCTGGCATAACAGTAACATTTTGACCGAGCCAGACATCGTTTCCAACAATTGTATCGCCTTTGTATGGCAAATCTTCCAAGGCAGGTGTGCATTTTTCCCAACCACATCCCATGATATTAAATGGATAGGTCGTTACGCTTTTCATTTTGTGATTAGCACCGTTCATTACAAATTCAATGCCCTTTGCAATGGCACAAAATTTCCCAATAATCAACTTATCTCCGAGAAACTCATAATGGTGGGTCACATGTTCTTCAAACTTTTCTGCACCATTTACATCATCATAGTAGGTATAATCGCCTATTGTAATATTAGGGCGAGTGATTACATTTTTAATGAAGCAGACACTTTTAATTGCTTCATTTGGATAAACTGCATTTGGATTCGGTCCGTATTGCATATTCAAATCCTCCTTGATAAATTCAAAGTTATTAATCAAAATTATTAAAAACTGATATCCCTAAAATCTTTATATTCCACCCATCATTGTAACCTGTTTCTGATTCTAAATCTAACTGATGATATTTTGAAATGTCATACAAAACTGCTCTATAGCGAACACTGCCGCCATCTTTATATCTTGTTGGAACAGGTATCAAAAGCACAAGTAAAATAATAACTGCAATAATAATTTTTGATTTCTTCTTCATCTACATGATCTCCCGTACAAATTCAAACTTATCAGGCAAAATATTCTGTCTCTATGAAGCCGACTTGCGGGCAGCAACCTCCGCACAGACCAGCCTGGCTATTTGCTCCGCTGTTTCATTTGTCAGTAGGAAGAACATTCCATCATTCCGGCATTTTTTATATGTGTCACCATTCAAGGTATAAACAAAACCTTTCACACAGGTGCCGCTACAAGCATTAGGATCAATCAGTCTCTTGCAATCACGAGAAGCCGTCATTTTCTTTTGCATATCAGCGGGCAGAGAAGCGATTACATCTCTATACCTGCCAGCGTTGTCACCGTAAATCCGTGCTAATACACCCGACTTCCGAAACACCCAATTCATTACTGTTTTCTTCTCTAATTGATATGAAGCAGCATAACCGCTCTTTACTTCTTTAATTACAAGGTTACAGCCTTGTTCTATAAGTTTATAATTAAGTTTCTCGACAAACGCACGGTGTTTTGGTTCAACTGCCGTTAGAAACTCTCTAAATGAAGCCTTTTCATTTGCCATTATCTTTTTCTCCCTCAACTTCCAATTGAACAAAATCGCTGCGCGATGGCCTGCCAAGGCTGTGGCGCAGCGATTTTGTTCAATTCAAATTTATCCAGTTTGTCAAACTGGAAATTCACTAATTGAAATCATGGTTTATAAAGATTAAAACCATGTTCCCGCTGATAAGCTGGTCCTTGTGATTTTATTCCAGCCCAATCCCTATCGCTTTTTACTTTATCAAATAGCCTCCGCAAATTCTTATTTTTCTGCCTGAAAAGCTGGGGATTTGTTATATTACTTCTCTATTGAAATAAACGGAGGAAAGGTGTCCGAGCTATCGTTACGTTGCATGGTTCTTGTATCCACCTCAAAAGACCTGCCATCATATTCATAGTGAAGCTTTTCATTTTTAACATAAAAACGATGTTCCGCTTGAAATGCAACGGGCTTAAAACGCCCTCCCTGTATCGGCTGGTCACGATACAATACTTGGTCTTCTGATAATTTTAGCACATCATTTTCAAGACGCAAATCATAAATACCACTTACGATAGCCTCTGCCGCCACATTTTTTCCCGAAGCCGAAATGAAACGAAAACACCCTGTAATACCATCAGTGCTTTTTCTCTTTGCCAGTTCAAATCGGAACAAGGATACAGCGCTGAAATCTTTTCGTAATTTTTCTCGTTGTCCCTCCTTATCTATAAGCCATATCTTCTCATTTGATACAATAAACATATCCAACTGAAATCCACTCTGAGAATATTTTAAATTAGAAAAAGATATTTGATCAGAGTAAACGCCCTGTAACGCTCCATTTTCCAGCTTGTAAACTAATTCATTTGTAAACAACGTTTTACCATCCACATTCGCTTCAATGAAGTTGATAATTTCTTTCATTTTCACCTGTCCGCCCTTTCAATCTGAAATACACCTTCTCTGCAAAAAAAACGTAGCCCATTTATCGTTGGATTAATTATACTTCATTTTGCCATATATGTATAGCGTGAGCGTGAAAGAGCCCATGGCCTCTACAGGATAATTCAGACTTGTGAAACAAAGCAGTCAGGGGGCTGATATTGCTTCAATAAGTAGGCGTTATAGTAACAGTATCCGTCAATCCAGTACCAGCCATTTTCGAAAGCTGCACCGTATGTGCCATCATGGATCGGGTAAAAAAACACCAGATACCACTAATAAGATGCCACCCTTCTGCCAACTGGCCGCTTTCATCCAGATAATAAAGTTTTCCATGTCCTGGCAAAAGCCGTCATACACTGAGACACTGTAAGCAGCACAATAAGCGGCTTTCCTACTACTTTCCTAATCTTCATAGATTGACCTCCTTTCTCTGATAATTATGGAGGCCAACTCTTTTATTTTGGTTCTGCCAGCAGCAGGTCGGGAGTTTCCGTATATTTCGAAGTGTACTCAGTCACATTGAAAATCCGATTTTGATATGATATGATGATTTAAGCAAAAGCCTATGGAAAACGACCACAATTAAAGTTATACCGCTTCGGCGATATGATAAATAAGAAAAAAAGAAGGAGTGATTGCGATGGAAAAAACAGTTTTCTCATTTACTATCAAACAAAAAGAAAAAAGGAGAAATTACTATGAGTACAATCACTTATCAAAAACTATGCAAAAACCATCTGCATGATGAGGTTCTCGACAAATTTAATCGTTACCAAAAAGTCAGCCGTTGCTGGAGAAAACAAAATGATGAATGGGTTCTGATAGATCATCCGTATATTGAAGATTGGGATTTAGAAAAAAAACGGAATATTGTATCCGAATTGGTTAATTGCGTTAACAACAACGGAGTGGTTTATGGAGCGATTATTGACAACACGTTAATAGGGTTTTCCTGTATTTCTGCTGATTTTTTCGGCAAAAATAACGAGTACCTTGAACTGTTAATGATGCAAGTTTCTACAGAATATAGGAACAAGGGCATTGGCAAACAGCTTTTTAAATTAATTGCCGATAGTGCAAGGCAGCTTGGTGCAAAGAAAATTTATATTTCTGCACATTCTTCAGAGGAATCTCAGGCTTTTTATCGAGCAGTTGGTTCTGTAGATGCAGTGGAAATCAATCAAGTTATTGCCCGAAACGAACCCTTTGATTGTCAAATGGAATATGTACTTTAACGACAAAACTTAAGTAGCAGAAGCCAGCCCGCCCTTATCAACGATAAAATGAACGTCATGCCGTTGTTGACAAGCTCGCCAGCCTCAGCTTATGTGGCAATTAAGAGGGCGAAAGCAAAGAGGGCTTTCGCCCTCTTTCTATGATGAAATGAAAGTCACGCAATAGGAACCAGTACAGCCTTGATTTGAGCGGTTTTCAAGATACAGAAAACACCCAGTATCCATCGTATGCATATCCTGTTTTACCAATCAGCAAATCTTCCGTTTTAGTAAATACAACTTTCTTAATAGCATTGATTCTATCTACAGCATATATTTGAGCCTTTGTAAACACGCCTTTACACCCTAACAATGCATCAATTTCTGGTGTGATAAGCGAAAAAATATCATACTCTCTTCTATGACAAAATCCGGAAGCGGCCGCGGCCGCACTTCAATCAACGTATCTCTCCGAACACTGTTAATTTTCATATTACCAATTTTAGGATTAATATAGTTATATATGATATTTCGGTACGATACATATGTTCCGTTTGCTATTTTAATATCATCAATCATATGGTAGTAAAGCCGATAATCATAAAACTCTTTTACTGTTACTTCAAATGCAACAAATTCATGATTATGTGATTGTACGCTCATTTTTATATTGCCATAGTTTCCAATACACAGAAATTCACCCCCCACCGTACTCCACTACTTTCCCTCTGCCGGAATTCTTAGCCATATACATGGCGGCGTCCGCGCGCCCGACTAACTTACCGAATGTGTATGCCTCCTCCTCAACCCAGGCCACACCGGCCGATATTCTGATTGGCAGCTGCTCACCATCAGGCAGGACGATTGGATGCCGGTCGAGTGTATCAAAGAAAGACTTAATCTGCTCATGGAGAGCTTCTCTGTTCTCATAGCCGTACAGCAACATGAAGAATTCATCCCCTGACCGTCTTCCCACCACAGTATGTTCCTTTGGAATTTTCATCATGCACACGGCCGTCTCTTTAATATAGAGGTCACCGTACTCATGGCCAAGCCGGTCGTTGACTTTTTTCAAGCCGTCCAGATCCATCATAACCATGGCCGCTGTGCCGATTTCCTTTTGCTGGCGCAGCTTCTCCTCCGCGCATTTCCGGAATGCCTCCCTGTTATAGATCCTGGTCAGGCTGTCATGATCACGTTCGTACTGAATCCTCCGCTTCTCTGTCATGTCCGCTGTCACATCTTCTATGATCCCCAAGGAGTTTCCCTGGTGCTGCGACATTGAAATCCGAATCCAGCGCTCCGTTTCACCGTCCCTGTAGACATCCCTTTCCTCCGGCTCCGGATTTTTGCGCACCTCATCCAGTCTGGCCCAAAATGCCTCATTGTCCACATACAGGCGGCCTCCGTCCTCCTCCGGCAGGTTCAGAAGGCCAAATATCTGCTTTGTAACCTGGACCTCGCCGCCCTCCGGACTATATTCAAAGGCGCCGATCGGTATACCCACAAGATCCATAATATGCGACATTTTTAACGTGGAATCCAACAGGTTTTGGTTGGATATTTCCACTGCCTGCGACAGCAGATCCAACTCCTCAAGCCCGGTCCGCTCCAGCTTTATTTTCCTGGTAAAATCAAAATTCCGAACCTTTTCCGCCAGTTTTGTGATGGGTTTCGTAATCCTGCGGCTGATAATGCCGGCCGCAATGGCACCGAGAACCAGGGATACCAGCAAAGCGAACAGGAATATCCGCAAAATGGTGTATGGAAAGCTGAATAATGTATCCCCCTTCATCAGGCCGACCACCACCCAGTTTCCGCTGTCGTAGGGCATATTTTTAGCATTATACAGATCCAGACTTTTGATGCAGGCGTAGATCTCTCCTCTGCTGTTCGCATTCTCCACTTGGCAGATCGAATACTTACCGTCCTCTCCTTTCACCTCCAGGCGGTCAACATTTCCAAACAGCCGCTTTTGGTACTCCCCCTTCCGTATCAGAGGGATCAGGTAATTTTCCCCCTCCGGATAAACGGCAATCATGTAACCCGGTGAATCCTGTGTCGCTAATTCATTGGCAGGCAGAAGCTTTTTTATATACTCCTCCGATACCTCCACGCCGACAACGCCTCTCACCTCACCGCCCTGGTCAAACAACGGCACCGTATAGGTGATGACAGGTACGTCTCCGGGTGTTATTGAAAATGGTTCGCTCCAATACCCCAGCGCCCTATAATCCAGGGACTGACCGGCCGCGCTGATTGGCATCCTGTAAAAATCCTGGCTGCCGCCTTCCTGGGAGAGACCATAATGCCAGACACTGTCCAGGGGAATCTGATATTTTCTCGAAATATCAGCCGGTCCCAACACCTGATACAGATCGCTGTTGTCCGTGCTGTTCGTCTCAGGATCATAGTCCCTGATGTACAGTCCCGCATGGCTCTTCGCCTCCCCTGTTTCATGCAGAATCACAAATGTTCCTGTAGTTCCGCTGACCCTGAGCATGGAGATAAGAGTATCGGCAACATCCGTCAGATATGCCTTCTCCTCATTTCCATCCCAGTCAGCAGGCAGTTTCCGGGACAATTCCTGGACATAAGGGTCGATATTGGTCCATCGGTTGTCAATCTGATCCTTCAGGGAACTGGCTCTGAGCGTTACAGTAGACTCGAAGGACTGATACACTGTTTCCCTGGCCTGTTTTATTATTCCCCCGGCTATCAGCATCCCCAGCACCAGCAGCGACTGTGTCAGCACCAGGCAGACTGTAAATAAAGAGTATTTTGAAGCAATGGATTTCCATTTCCATTTCATATTAATAATTAACTCCCCACTATTTTTGCCATGTTATTAAGCCAGCCCTCGTACCATATGCGAAAATGGGCTTCGTCCGTCACCAGTTTTTCCGCTTCCTCAGGGGGCATCCCTTTTTTTGTTTCTTCCTGAACCTTCATGCGGGCACTGTTGACCGTTGTCATCATGTAATCATTGTAGAACTGGCGCATTTCATAGCTGCCGCTAAAGGGCGGATTCGAATAAAAATGATATTCCGCCAGCATTTTCTGAGTTGCCTGCGCAGAAAGCCCAACTGCCGGATTCACCTCCGGAGCCTGGGAATAGGATTCCATTGCCCTGGTATATACCTGCTCCAACGCTCCGTTTTCAACGGGCAGATATCCGCTGTCCACCGCAAAATCAAGATTCTGTTCTTCCTGGGTAAGCCACTTTAAAAAGACCGCTGAGGCATACTCATGGGCCGTGTCGCTTTTTCCCATAGCAAATCCCGCGCCCTGCACCATCGCCCAGGGCTTCCCCTCCCGGAAACAGGGGTATGGAAGCACAGCACTTTCGATGTTATAAACCTTATCCTGACTTAGGGTAACCTCCTGGGGAAAATAGGCCGAGCCTGCGCTGGAACCCACATACATCAGAATATCCCCCACCTTTTCATCATCAGAGCGGAACTTGCCCAGATTTGCGTAGTATCCCTTCACATATGGCACATACAGATTTTCCCATATAATACGGGCCAGTTCTTCATCAAATGAAAACTCTGCCTCATTGTTCTCAAATTTGTAGATATTCCGGTCCGTCTGCACGGACGCGATAATGATATAGTTGGCCAGACTGTCAATTCCCAGCAATGCCTTGCCGCCGGACCACTCATAATAAGCTTCCGCTGTCTCTACAGTTCCCTCCCAGGTAGAAAGGCTGCCCAAATCGGCCCCTGTTTCGCCGGAAAACTTATCCCAATCCGTCTTGTTTAAAAATAAATTCTCCGTGGACCGCACCACCGGCATGATTTTAAGACCATATTCTCTGCCGAAGCTGCAATCCTGTAAAAAATCGGTCCGGTAAGCACTCAGCTCTTCCTCCGAAAAATACTGGTTCAAATCCACCAGCATTCCCAACTCCTCTATGCGGTAGGCGTTCTCCGGATATGCCGCGAACAGATTGGGCATCGCATCCGCCCCCAGCCTCTTGCTGGCCGCATTGAACGTTTCCTCCGCAAGCTGGTTAACATCTCCGTGGCTGACGCTCTCCACTATAATTCCCTTCTCCATGCCTACCGTATCGTTAAACCGTGACACCAGATCATCAAACGCACTTTTTGTCCGTCCATTGTAATAATTCCAGACCGTAATCATAACCGGCTGCTTAGGATCCAGCTGATGTTCAGCCTCCCCACCACGCGAACAGCCGCTTCCCGCAACTAAAATAACTGCCATAACCACAGCCATCAGGCGGGCACACCGTTTTTTTATCATACTGTGCCTCCCTACTATTCTATAGCTTTTATTTTATCATGTTTTTAAATTTTAGGAAACTGGCAATTTAACCGGCATACCCCTTCGAAAATAACGAAAATCCCCAGCACAGCTGTTATGAATATTCAATGCAGAATATTCAACAAACATTCAGCCATGCCGGGGATTTCCTTATGATCAGTTCCGCCGTAATTCATTTTAATCAAACATTAATCCGCTCTGCATACGCCTGTGGGCGAGATATTTACTTTCCCTTCTTGCATTGATATCCAGCCGTAAGTCTATCGGTTATGCCTACGCAGCTTCTATGACGGCAGAACTGGCTGTAGAGGCCGTAAGAAACGCCTGCCTGAATGTGAAGGAAACCAGAGGAATTCTTCTGCATACATACGAAGACGCTAAGGAAGCCAGGAGGGCAATTTTCGAGTATATAGAATCCTGGTATAACCGAAAAAGGCTTCACAGTGCAATTGACTATATGACACCCCAACAGAAAGAAGATGAGGGATTTAAAAAAGCAGCGTGAGCTTTCAACTTTTTTTGTCCAAAGTATTGACATAGGTCCAGACATAGACAGTAAACAACTTATGATGAAAGGACCTCAACCGCACAGCTATGTTTCTTATCCACCTTATCATAGCTAATGCCGACAGCAAGAATCCTTCCACCATACTGTGGAGTTTCTCCCAAATGCCTCCTGAACCGGAGTGCATATTCTTTATCTTTTATTTGTTGGATCGCCTCCTGAGGTGTATGGCCTACTTTCAACTCTAATATGATACAGTCCGCACTTTTGTCTCTCTCCGGATAAAAGATAAAGTCCACATATCCCTTTCCGGCCTTGTCTTCACGTTCCACTTTATAAATATCGCGTGCCGCCAGGTATACAAGATTTACGATTGCGGTTAATTCCGTCTCATAATTATAGATTAAAAGAGGTACCTCTGTATTGTGCGTCTGCTCCAGAATCTCAGCCATCGTTTTCGTATCTGCATCAAGAGTGGCCCGAAGCATACGTCCGGACTCTTTTGCAAGATTATATACATATCCCAAAGTTGGTTTCTTTTGCAGCATGTCTGAAATTTTATCCATCAGCTCTTTGTTTGGAATCGATACCTTCCCATTTTCAAAGCTTAGGAATCCATAAACCACCATGGCAGAGAATATCTCCTCCCTGGTACTGAGATTCATCGATGTTGCCGCATATTCCCTGATTTTGATAGAGATTGCCTCACCGGAAACCATAAGTGCCAGGTCGTCACGAACTGCATCCACACACATGGGTTCAGGCCCAGCAGGATACTCTGGAGCATTTCGGCAGTAAAAAGCTGACGCCTGCTCCCGTCAAACGCCTCATACTCAGCTTCCATGAAGGCGTAAAGGTCAGGCAGGATCGGATAATCCTCCGGATCCCTCCATCGTGATCACTCTGGTCACTGATGTTCCATCTGGCATAATTAATATGTAATGCTACATTTATGTTATTTTCTCCCTTCCTACTTTGGGCCAAATTGGCCGAAGCTACAAAGGCTGGCTGTCCAGGCTGTTACTCTCCTCCTCCACATGATTCACAGTAATATAAATCCTGCGAACCGGCAGGGTCTTATCGATGATCCTGTCGTACAGATCCATGGTGGCGTCCATAATCAGTTTTGTGGAAGAAGTCTGCCAGTTTAGATTCGCCGTTCCATGGGCGTGTTTCGGAACCCTGCGGCCATAGTGATCTGTGGTGACGGCTCCCTTATACTGTTTGTTAATTTCCGGTCTCGTCAGATTCTCTATATCGCAGCCTACTGTGAGCACCACTTGGTCTGTTACAAGCCCTTTATCAACTAAATCCAATACCAACAAATCCGTCATCTCCTGGACAATTAGTTTTGCTTTGACATGGTCTATAAGAAGCTCTGCATTGATGCCAGCAGCTTGTAGAGCATATCGTTTGCAAGGAACCACCGAAAGTTTTCTCCACAATATTCCGGCTGGCATTCTGTACTACCTGTTCTCGCAAAACACAGGAACGCACGATTAAGTTCTCGTTGATTAGAACTCCCTTGACCACCATTTTTTTTAACTTGGTACATGTTGTGGATTTCTTCCAGCCCAGCTTTTCGTTACATAATCTAACCAATTCAGAAGACTGTACCGGCTCGTTTTCCCACACGATGTCTGCCAGGTGAAATTCGCTCTCCCATAATCTCAGTAGTTCTTCATTCATAAATCGTCGCCCCCCTCAGTCTATCATTGTAATTCAATTATTCGCAAAAGGTCTATTAAAGAAGACCTTATATGTCGATACATTAGCATACTCCTTTTACATATATTTACATGCAATTAAAAAAACGAAAAGAGTCCAATTTTTAGAACTCTTTTCGTTCCTTGACTATATGTACATCAATCTCTTATACCTGGCTCCGCAGAAACTCCAAAAACTTCTCCACGCCGCCGCCCAGCACCTGCACCTTATCTGGTCTGGCGCCAGCCGCCTCTGAGACATCAAAGAAATCCCCGTCTCCGGTCAAAGGCGTTTTCATATAACTATCACTGCCAAACAAACCATCATCCAGCCCAATATATTCGTCCCCCCAATAAGCGCAGTCCTTCGGCGCTATTGCGTCTTCTTCCATCAACAGTGTCAATATAGTATTCACATTGTCACTTTTGCTGGAGACACCCACTTCCAGGTATTTTGCATCGGTCGTAGATGCAGCTTTTACGCCGTACGCCGCCGCCGTCTCATCCGCCAGCTTCACAAGTCCCAGGAGCCCTCCGTGAAAATTATGGGCCTCCAGAGTCTGTTTCACCTGATCAAGTTCGCTGGACTGGAAGAACAGCTGATCACCACGGTTATTATCCACCATCAGATCGATCTTGCAGTAATTGGGGCGGCTGAACACCACATCGGTGGGATAGCCGTATTGCTCTAGCAATATACGGTGAATCGCGTAGGCCGTATCATGAATGGCCAGCATCTCCTCTTTTCCAGGGATGCAGTGCTTCCAGATATACGGTGAACCGTCCTCGTGATAACGGTAATTATATGCGCCTCTGCCCAGACCAAGCCACAGATGCGTTAACTCCTCCGGTGTAAAATATTCATGCAGACGCCCCCCAGCTATATTCTCATATGTTGTACCGCTGACCACCACCAGCTTTATGCCTTTGGCCAACAGAGGTTTCATCACTGCTACCGCGTCATCCACCGGCGCCTTCCGCGAGATGACAGCAGTGCCATCCCAATCAAAGAAAATTGCTTTATATTGTTTTTGACTCATGGACGATATCCCCCTCCTTTGCGAGATGGTATTCCGTATTGTTAAGTTTAAATGAGACAGCGTTTCCCTGCTCCAGTGTGATCTGGGTGCCATCTTCCTTTACAGATACTTCCAGGCGGCTTCCCTGATAATTAATCTTAAAGGTATAGCCTTTCCACTGTGACGGCAGATACGGAAGTAATTCCAGGTACCCGGCATTCGATCTAAGTCCTGCGAAACCATTGACGATCGCCTGCCAGGTGCCGGCCATATTGGCCGCATGGATTCCTGCGTAGAAGTTATTATGATAATCATCCAGATCCATTCTCGCGGACTGGGTGAAATATGTGTACGCTTCCTCATAATATCCGATTTCACAAGCCAGGATACCGAAGATGCAGGTCGAGAGCGAGGAATGATGTAACGTGACCTCCTGATAGAAATCATAATTTCGTTTTAATTCCTCTTCCGTAAATAAGTTGCTGTGCAGATACATGCCTAATATGGCATCCGCCTGCTTTGACATCCTCTGGCGGTACACAAAAAGCGGGTGGAAATTCTCATACAGCAGATGACGTTTCTCCGGGGCGATCTTAGAATCATCCCAGGGCTTGCGCATCATAAAACCGTCATCCAAAGGGTACACCTGACGTTTTTCATCATATGGGAAATACATATTATCTATGATCCGCTGCCAGTAGACAGTCTCGTCACTGGTCAGTCCAAGCTTTTCTATCAACTGCTGACAGGCAGCCGGCTCATGCTTTTTCAAAAGCTCCAAAGCTTCCAAAGCATTCCTTAAGTTCTCTCTGGCCATCAGATTGGTGTAGAAGTTATTGTCAACGATAGCATTATACTCATCCGGCCCGGTGACCGCGCAGATACAGTACCGGTTCCCCTTGCATTCCGCAAAGCTGCCCACATCTGCCCACACTCTGGCCGTCTCGCACAATACCTCCGCCGCGCAATCCTTCAGATATTCCATATCTCCGGTCACAGTCACATAAAGCCAGAATGCATATGCGATGTCCGCATTGATGTGATACTGGGCTGTTCCCAGCGGGAAATATGTGGATGCTTCCTCACCATTGATGGTTCTCCACGGGTAGAGTGCGCCGGTCTGGTGCCCCAATACCCTGGCACGATCCCTTGCGATATCCAGAGTATTGAATCTGTAGTCCAACAGTTTTTTCGCTATATCTGGAGCTGTGTAGATAAATACCGGCATAACATACATTTCCGTATCCCAGAAATAATGGCCTTCGTAACCCTCTCCAGTCAGCCCCTTGGCCCCCATGCCGGTCTTCCCGTCACGCCCGGCGGCCTGCATAATGTGGAATAAATTAAAACGGATTCCCTGCTGCAGAGCATCATCTCCATCCACTGTAACATCAGCGTTTTTCCAGAAATCATGGACATAGTTCTTGTGAGATGCGCTTAGTGAATCGTAACCTTCTTTTTGTGTTGATTTCAATTTGCATAACACAAATTCATGCAGATCATCTTTTGCCATGTCCAGATCTGATGTATAGACGATAAATTTCTCCAGGCACACAGTCTCCTGCTCTGCTATTTTTATCTGATAATCAGCATCTGCCGTGTATTCTCCTGTTTTAAAAAATACTGAATAATTTTCTGCCGGGTACCCCGTTAATTTATGCCCTTCGGGCAGGGGCACGACCTGCGACAAGGTATGAGTCGCCCCGCAGGCCATCGTCAGTCCGCTTTTCAACGTATGCCCCTGATAAAACAGCCCATCATCGCCTGCCTCCAAAGCTTCCGGCACAAGCCTTCTTCCAAATGGTCCATAATCCACAAGAGGATTCGTCACTCTGGTATGATTTTCCACATCCCCATTCAGTTCAGATACAAACCGGATCGTTCCGCTGAAATTCAGCGCTGTCACCCGATACCTCATCGCCATCAGATTCTTATCCGTGAATGATACAAAGCGTTCCAGTTCCACCTTCACACTTCGTCCTTTTGGTGACGTCCAGACGAACTCCCTTGTTATGGTGCCTTCCTTCATGTGAAGCGCGCGGCTGTACTCAGTCACAGCCCCTTCGCGCATATCCAGCATCTCATCATCCAGATACAGTCTCACAGCCTTTACATCCGGGAGATTGAGCAGCGACTGGCTCTTTTCAGGGAAGCCAAAATTCCACTCCCCGTACCGGATATCCTCGCTCTCATAGAATCCATTGATAAAATTCCCTTCCAGCCCTTCCGTTGCAGGGAAATCATAGGCTTCCTCATAGGTTCCTCTGGTCCCAATATAGCCGTTTGACAAGGCAAAGGTTGTCTCATTCCGGTAATTATTCTGTGGGTTATATTCTGTCTCTGTCACATCCCATGGTTCGATGGGATAGATCGGTTCTCTATACTGTTCCATAAAATCTCCTCATTCCTTACTCTTTTACAGCCCCCGCAGTCAGACTCTCCATCACCTGTTTCTGCAGAATAATAAATATAACAATAGTCGGCAACACCGTCATGACTACAGCCGCAAACAACGCCGAATAGTTATTCGCAAAGGTACCCATATAATAATTCAAAGCAATGGGGATCGTCCTCGCACGGTCACCACTGGTCAACATAAGTGCGAAATAGAACTCATTCCATGTATTGATAAACTGAAGCATAGCTATGGTTACCAGCCCCGGTTTCGCAAGCGGCAGAATAATATAGACAAATGTTTTGAAAAATGTCGCTCCATCAATATACGCGGACTCTTCAAGCGCCGGAGAAATGGTTTTATAATAACTCATCATAACAAAGAACGACATAGGAATTCCCATCGCCGAATACACAATCACCAGTCCCAGCTTCGTATCAAATATCTTAAGTGCCCTCATAATCGTAAACAGCGGCTGTGAGATCGCCTGTGCCGGCAGCATCAGAGATGCAGAGATCAGAAGCACGATCACTGCCTTCATTTTAAAATCAAACCTGGACGTCACGTAGGCGCACATAGCCACAAACATCACTGTCACCAACACACTGCAGCCTACAATCATCACACTGTTAAAGAAATATTTTGCTATCGGCGCATACTGGAACGCGGAGGCATAGTTCTTAAATGTAATGCTCTTTGGCAAAGAGATTGCGGAAGAGTTGATCTCCGCATAAGTCTTAAAGGAGCTTAAAAATGCCCAGATGAGCGGACCAATGGCGATAGCAACGAAAAAGATCATATAAGCATATTTAAAAATGCTGCAGATTACCCGAATCGATTTTGGAGTCTCTCTCATCTTACTTTACCTCCTTCTTGATCTTTTCCTTGCCCATGGCAAACAATCCCTGAATCAGAACAACCAGCACAAGACCTACGAGAATCTGAACAACACCTACGGCGTTGGCTTTTCCGTAGTTATTCTCCAGCGTGGCCGTCTTGTACAGATAGATCGGCAGGTTCAGCGTCGCAGTGCCGGGGCCGCCTTTTGTGGTCACATAGATAATGTCAAACTGTGATACCATAGCTACAGATGCCAGAACCACACAGGTTCCCACCACATTTTTCATAAGGGGAAGCGTGATGTAACGGTCAAGCTGCCACGGTTTGGCGCCGTCCACTCTGGCCGCCTCATAGATCGAGGTATCGATAGCTCCCATCTCTGCCAGGAATATAATCGTGTTAAATGCAGAGTAGAAAATCCAGGTGCAGGTCACAGTCCAGAATGCAAATTTGGAGTTGCCGAACAGGTTGGGAATCTTTGACATATCAAGGCCGAACACGCCGTACATAGATTTGAGGATACCAAAGCTGGGGTTTAACAGAAGTGTAAACATAACGCCGGTCGCTGCTGTCGGAATAATATTGGGAATCATGTAAGCTGTTCTCACAAACTTCCAGCCCTTCGGTTTTCTTCTCAACACCAGAGCCATCAACAGTCCCAGCATAACGTGGAATGTAGACTGCAGAGCTACCCATACCAGCGTATTTTTTATCGAGATCAGAAAATCCTTATCGCCGAAAATAAGCTGGAAGTTCTTCAACCCTGAAAATGCCGGTTTCGTTGTGATTGTGTAATCGCAGAATGAGGTGAAGAGCACCGTCACGATAGGCACTGCATATACAATACAGAACAGTACCATACAGGGCATAACAAAAAGCGTGATCCACAAATTCTTTTTCTTAACCATAATGAACTCCTTTCACAATTCTTTCGTGGAAATATGTAAATATAAAAATGTGTAATTTACCAAACCATTGTAAACAAATATTTATATGAGCATAAATATAGCGGGAAAGGCCGACGGCCCTTTCCCGCCCAGATTACAAGCATTCTACGCTCTCGATACCGGGAGTTCGAGGGCAGAGCCCTCGAACTGGAATCACGTAGGTGAAATTCACTTCCGCACGTATCCTAAAATTTATGGCGCAGCCATGAATTTTAATTTTTCGCTGCTGACTCACTAAGCTTGTTGCAGAACTCTTCCGGTGTCATATTCTTATATGCCAGCTCTGGAAGTACGGTAGAGAATGTATCGATTACGTTCTGATACCAATATGCCTGGTTCTGTCCATATGTATATTTTGCAAGCGGCTGTAAATCAAGTACCTCTGCCATCAGAGGATCACTGCTCTTTAAGCTGTCAGGAATGGTGATCTGAGAGGATACTGGCTGTAAGCCTGTCATCTCAAGCGCTTTGACCTGATTTTCTACGGTTGTCTCAAATTTTAAGAATGCAACTGCTGCATCAATCTTAGCCGGATCTTTTGCGCCTACCATGTCGCCAGGAGTTGGAACCATCTCCATACCGCTGCATGGAAGAAGCATAACGCCAACCTTGTCATAGAAGCCTTCCGGAGCTTTCTCTGTGTTCTTGAAATCCGGGATCATCCAAGGGCCATTCGGGAACATAGCAACTTCGCCATTGAAGAAATGGGTAGCCATCGGATCGTATTTGCCGCCAACTGCATCTGCTGTGGTGTATTCGCTCAGCATTTTCTGTAAATCTGTGGTTGCTTTGATCACTTCCGGTGTAGCATAATCTGTCGGGTACATGGTGTTCATCCAGGTATTTCCTGCATCGCCGGCAGTTCCGATCAGTCCGCTGTACCAGAGGTTGGTCAGCCAGCCGCTGTCTGCTGTATCCATACCTAACGGGATACATCCTGCTGCTTTTAACTTCTCACATGCTGCAAAGAAATCATCCCAGGTAGCAAAACCTTCTTTTGGAGCCTCGATACCAGCTTTCTGGAACAGTTCTTTATTATAGTAGATGTAAGAAATCTCTTTGGAAACCGGAACACCGTAGATCTTGCCGTCAACCGTATTGAATTCCAGAGATTTATCATCAAATAATGCTTTCCACTCAGGATCCTTCTCAAAATATGGTGTCAGATCGGCTACCTTACCGGATTTAGCTGCCATCTCAGTGATATTATTTCCACCGTTCAGAACGATATCAGGTAAATCTCCGCTGGAGATCAATAATTTAATTTTCTGGTTGTAAGCATCTGTTGTAGGAATTTCCTCAAAGTTGAATTCTACATTCTTGCCTGCGTCCGTCTGCTTGAATGCGTCAAACAGATAGGAATAATATTCTGCTGCGTAATCCGTACCTACGTGGTAGTTGATCACATTTAATGTTACCTTGTCTGCAGTAGTACCTTTATCTGCTGAACCACTCTCCTGCGCTTTTGTAGCTTCAGCCGCCGGCTGTGTGCTGGTACCGGATGAACACGCTGTCATACCTGCTGCCATCACGCCTGCCAATGTCATGGCTGCTGCACGTTTCAGAAAACTTTTTTTCATATCATTTCCTCCTTGTATTATATCGTTATGATCGTATTATATCGGTTCTGAGAGTCCATTTGAATTCAGATTCTTGCCCGTTTCTATGAAATATTTGCATAAGTTTCGATTGATTTTGTACGAAATTAGCACCATTTTACTAAAACTATGAAAATCTTGACATTTTCTGTGAAATATCTGCGCATTCTTCAAATTCCGTTGAATCCCCCCAATTCCTATGAGATAATTAATGCAATTACTTTCATTCACTGGAAGAGGGGAATCAACATGAAAATCAACACGCTTCGTTCCTTTATCACACTGGCTGTATCCGCAACCGTGGCTGCTGCTCTGTTTTGTGCCGCTACTTTATTTTATACGAAAAGTGCGGACACACTCAAGGACAATTACAGTAAAGATATCACCAGACAATTGAATCAGATCAATAACCAGGTCGAAGATCAGATCGACATCATAGATTCCGTATATCCACTGTTCATGTCCAACAATCTGATCCGTGAATATCTGGACCCGGCCAGCAGTGTATACACCAGCAAAAGCCCGGTAGAGAAGCGGCTGGAGATCGAGCGCCAGATGAGCTACCTTCTGATCAGCACTTACCTTTGGGATGAAAAGTTTGTCAATTCCGTCTATATATTTGATATGAACGGAGGCTACTCCAAAGTATCCTTATATGAGAATAATTCAGAACTGGACCAGGTAAAAACCATATATGACCAGGTATCCAAGGAAGGTGCCTCCCTGCAGATCAAGACATTAAACAGCGATAACCACTCGATCTATTTCTCGCGGAACGTGAACAGTATGTACACAGGCAGTCAGATTGGCACCATTATCCTTGATATCAGCCAGGATGCCTGGAAGCAGTCATACAGCAGAAATACGGACGAGAACTGGCTGATCTGCATCTTTAACAAGGATATGCAGGTGTTAAGCCATGCACAGTCCAGCAACACTGCCGTATTTCAAGGTCTGATGGAACAGGCTTCCACCGGAGGAAGTCCATTCAGGGAAATCAAGCTGGACAAGACCAGCTATTTCATGGCCTCCCAGCAGTTGGGTACCAGCGGGATCACCTCCGCTGTGGCAGTTCCAAAACCGTACTTATTAAAGGATTTGAACCAGACGCTCCGAAGCTTCCTCTTTATCTTCCTGATCATCATCTTGATTACACTGGTTTTCACCATTCTTCTGAGCCATCTGATCACGGCACCCATCGAGCGAATGATACAGCACATTAAATGTATCGCCGATGGCAAACGGGAACAAGCCGGAAGCGCTCCGGTCAGCCTGTATTCAGAATTTAATGATCTGGCGGGAGCATTTGAGGCCATGCTTGAACAGCTTGATATCTATTACAATGATATTTACCAGAAACAGCTTTTGCTGAAGAACTCAGAGATCAAGGCACTCCAGTCACAGATGGATCCCCATTTTCTGTTCAATGTTCTTGATACCATCGCCTGGAAAGCACAGATGAGTGGAAATGAAGACATTTACCAGATGATCATATCCCTGGGTGAGCTGCTTCGCTCCAACATTCTGTCCCACGAAAAGGATTTTGTAAGTCTGGAAGAGGAACTTACCTATGTAAGATTCTATATCTACCTTCAGCAGACCAGATTTGAGGACAAATTTACCGCGGAGATCCACGCAGACCTGGACGCAAAACACATCACAGTGCCGCGTTTCTGCATTCAGCCGCTTGTGGAGAATTCCATCGTCCATGGGCTGGAACCGAAAGCAACCTTTGGCAGACTGGCCGTGAACATCATTGAACAGGATGATTTTATAGAGATCAATGTGGCAGATAACGGCGTAGGATTTGCAGATTCCAAATCTTCCACAGAGCACGGCAGTGCAGACTCACCGCTTAATATTGATACCTTGAAACCCTCGAAGGAAGACTCCCGCACCCATATCGGTCTGCGCAATCTAAACAAGCGCCTGATACTCCTGTATGGTGAGAATTGCCGTCTGCAGATTATGAGTATCCCGGACAAATGCACCACTATTACTTTTAAAATTCCAAAAGAAAGAGGAAACGAACTATGACCTTTCATCTGATGATAGTAGATGATGAACCTACCATAAGAAAAGGATTATCTAATTTTATCAAATGGGACACCTTAGACAGTATCGTGGATGCCACAGCCTGCGATGGAGCTGAGGCCATGGAACTGATTCGCCTGAAGCAGCCGGATATCGTAATTACAGACATCCGTATGCCTCAGGTGGACGGTATCGCCCTGGCTAAATTCATATACGAAGAATATCCTCAGATCAAAGTGATCCTGCTGACGGGCTACGCCGATTTCCAGTATGCCCAGTCGGCAATCTGCTATGCCGTCAGCGATTTTTTACTGAAACCAACCTCAAAGGATAAGCTGATTGAAGCCGTGAAGAAAGCCCAGGCTGCCATCGCAGAACTTCGGAACCGAACCGTCATCCAGAAGGAAGACTTCTCCTACCTTCAGGAGCAATACCTGGCGGAGGTCACCAGCACCCTCAGAACCGACATCGAGCTTCTGGAGCGCAGTTCAAACTATAAGATTGAATTAGACAGGTATTACGCCGCAGCATTCCAGATCAACGCACCGCACAATCAAGTAAACGAACATGATATCTCCGCCCTGAAGAGCATTCTCGCAGGGCAGTCAGAGACTGGCTACGTCTATGGCTATGAGAACCGTCTGCTGATCTGGCTGTACCGGACAGAGCTGGCGGATACAAGGCGGCTTCAGGAGCTAAGGAATACCTGTGATGAACTGCTGAGCAGTATGCAGTCCCTCTATGATATCCGATTGAACGCCGGAATCAGTCTGCCTCACCGCGGACTGGGCGAATTATCTGCTGCTGCGATTGAGGCCATCGGTGCCCTAAACATGAATTTTTATAATGACGCTTCCATCTCCGTCTTTGAAACAAGGGTGGAGAGGGAGTATTTTGACACGGAATCGGAATTCACCATGGAACTGTACCATTTTGAAAATATGATGAAAGAATGGGCTTTTGAGGACGCCCGAAAATGGATTCACGTCCTGTTCTCAAGGCTCCGCGTCAATCTGACCCGCTCCTTTGACGTGAAAAGTGTGTGCGTACAGATCTATTATATATGCTCCCGCATACTGATCAAAAAGAATCTGATCCCGCCCTCTCCCGCAATGATCGAGCAGCTGCAGTCCTGTACCACGCTGAGCCAGCTGGAAGATAATATCAATCATCTGTTTGACCAGGTAACCGAAATGCTGGCCAACAAAGGTATGGTCTTAAGCCCATTAATAGAAAAAGCTATGATTTACATTCACTCGCATCTGGATGAAGCGTTGTCGTTGGAGACCATTGCAGACTATGTCCATGTGAACCCAACGCATTTGAGCCGGACGTTTAAAAAAGAGTGTGGGGAAAGTATTACAGAATTTATCAATAAGGTGAGAATAGAGAAGGCCCAGGAGCTGCTGTCTTTTTCGAATACATTGGCTTATGAAGTGGCCGAGAAGGTTGGGTTTAATGACCCGTCATACTTCTCTTCTATCTTCAAGAAATATACCGGGCTGAGTCCTAAGGAATTTAAGCAGATGCACTCTATATGATGGCTTTAACCGGGGGCTAAGGAGGACGCCATAAAAGCCGCAGGGGGGGAGAGCTAACCGTAGCACCCAAAGCTTCTGGCTTCGTAGGCGGAAGCGGCTTTTACCACGTTCCCAGCAACACCGGCTATTGCAGCCCCCGCTACTGCACACTCTTCCCGCTTGGATCGATATAATTCGGCGTTTTCAGGATAACAAATATCATCATATGGAATTGAGTATACTTCATTATTATTTAATAAAAAACGTAACATATATACTTTTCGTTGTATAATAAACGACTTTTTCGTATAAACCTATCAATAATCTTATTTCTTGATAGAACCCATGTATTATTGATATCCTCGATAACTAGCGCATCATATTCTTTGGGAAAATTAGGTAAAAACGTTTCCTTTATTGGTATTGAATAATGATAAAGTCCGTTTTTTAACATAAGCCCCTCATTCAGAGCTAGATCACAAGCCTCCTTTAATAATTTTCCATCATAGAATTCAACATAAGGACTTTTGTTTTTCTTTAAGGTCATCCCTAAAATCTATGGATCTACGCCGCACCATCGACTTCTATAGCCAAAGTTCCAATTCAAGAACTTTTCACTGCTAAACGCAAAACAACCTCTTCCATGTAATTTATAATTAATACCATTTACATAAAATTCCATAATATGAGTCTTGCTAATATATTCAAAAAAATCCCACTTTGTTTTAAGTTTTAAATTTTTCTGTTCATTTCCCCCTTCCAGCAATATACGTATATCATTTACATTTGCAATATATTCATCAATAATAAAATTTATTTTATCCTCCACAGTATCATCTCCCACAAATTTCAAATTATCGAACTCCTCGCATTGTCCTCTTGCTCTTGTAAAGCAACATGACCGCCCGTGTTGCTTTCTGGCTGGCTTGGAAAGATCCACCTATATCGACTCATTGCCCCGATGTGAAATAGTACCATTGTTCAGATAAATTATGAAAAAATCGTAAGGTTGAAAAGTGTGCGGGTTAAAGTGAAGAAAACTACCCATACATTTAAACCGCCATAAGCGGGGAGCAGACTCCCTATAAAGTCACCATTTTTAACCTGTACTTTATCACTGGACACAGAGATTACAAAATCAAAATTAACAATGAAGGATTTGTGGATCCGTATAAAATTGGTATGGCGCCTGTCCATCTGTTTGATAAATTCCTCCAGCTTACCTTTTACAGATATAATTTCATGAACTGTAATCAGTTTTACATAATGCCCATCAGACATTATATATAGTATTTTTCCATATTCAATATGTTGAAAACTCTGGCCGCCATTAAAAGCTAAAAGTGCCGCCCTTCCATTCAGCTTATCAATGGCTCTGGAAAAGGAAGAAAAGAATTTCTCTTCACTGATTGGCTTTCCTATGAAATCAAATACATCCGCTGGAAGAAGGGTTATCAGAACCTGCTCATGATTTGATACATATATCAATATGGCATCCTTTGTGCCCAGTACTTTTCTCATCATCGCATAGCGCAATATTAATCATTTAATTTTACCCATTATTAGGAGTATAGCAAGAACTGCGACCGCATAGAACATACTTCCACTGATTTACGGCTTAAACTGATAGAGGACGGCCATGAAAACAAGTACGATGACCAGTCCTAACCGCGTCCGTCTCCTATATATACATAGTTCAGTTTCAGACAGGGGTTTATTACTGCTTTCCAATGGAACAACAAAGAAAATTATACCAGAGGATACAGCCATAATGAACAGAAACACCCAGAAATCCAGTTCCATATATTTCAGCCCCAAGAGGGACACAATAACAATAAGGATAGAAAATAGGTAACATCGAGCGGGAGTCTGTGCATGATACCCACCAGCATAACTGCGGATGGGAATGGAGGTGAGCATGAAAACCATGCATTGCCACCCCATTCCCATTAACAAGCATCAGGCCATACCTACAGAGTTCTTTTACTTCTGCTGTGATTTTTCCCTGCTGGAAAAGAAATTCAGTTATTTTGTCCGATAAAACCCGGATCATTTAATTTTGGTGAAATTATTACTATACTCTCCTTTTTCAAAATTACTTTAGGGCAGGCATTTACAACGTTCTTAAGAGATTATTAATTGAAAATCCCCCTCTGGTATGATAGGGTAATATTGAACTTTACAGACGATTCCAAAGCATTCAAATCCTATCATGAAAAGAAAGCAAAGGGAGTCCATTATGATAAAATCACTGAACCTTTTCGTTCCTGCTGTCCTGGCGGCCGTCATGCTGTCAACTGTTTCCTGCGCAAAAGCGCCGATTTCCATCGACAGTGAATCCGCCTCTTCTTCCCCTGCTGCCGTTCCTGACATGCCCCTTGGGACGGAACCTGTCCAGACTGTCAGTCCGCTGGAGGAATACCTTTCCGTCGTTGAAAGATATATTGACGATGTCATATTTCAGACAGCGGACGAAGAAGATGTAAGACAACTATCGGACAAGCTTCAGGGGCATTATGAGATCACCGGACGGACAGACGGCGGCGGACTGGAATATTATGTAGCTGTCAGACGTGAGGATGCTCCGGTATATGATGACTACGATTCACTGAATGTGGGTGAGCTCGATGCTCAGCTTTATGTTGGTTATTATGACCAAAATTCCGATCCTGTCGTCCTCTATGAGTTGGGAGGCTACTCCCTGCTGGACATGCCTTTTGGGTATGATACCGGTCTGGACAGCTTCTGTTTTGGAAAATACGATGATGACGCCTTGACAGAGAACCCATCCTTTCTCTATGCATTCAGCCAATCCGGCAGAGATATGCTTGATTTCATGAAGAGCAGGCCGGAACTGTCCTTTTACCAGGAAGGACAGTCTTATGTCCAGTTTTATTATCAGGATGAGAGCACGATAAAATTTTATTCTGAGCCATATACCTGCAGCATCGCCCTTACCGGCGCGGAGCAGGAAGAACTCCGCCAAAAACTGGAGACTTCTAAGACCGAAGAAGGCATCGGGAGCTTCCAGGAAGCCATGACTTTTATGCGTAAAAGGGGCGGTATAAAAGACGGAATCTACTCCACAGGTTCCTCCCTGCTGCTCGACGGCCACCGCTATAAGAGCTTCGGTAATTCTGAGTTTCCAGGATATTTGATGGTTTTGGATGAGGAAACGGGCGATCTTCTCTCCCTCGAATATAACGAGGATATCTGCCGGTTCATCAGGGAAAAAGTGAAGGCGGCCGTCGGTTTGGATTATGGATATGTGGATTCCGGCTGGTTTAAGACGCCGCTCAAGAGTGCTTCTATTGCATTTCCAGAATATATGGGGATAAGCGGCGCCGAAGAGGCCCAGCTGCGGACACAGACTATAGAAGACAGGACTAAGCTGGATGCCCTTGAAAAGCTTATGGATCAGGCGCTGAACAACGGAGAAGTCTACGGATTTTCCGCCTGCCCTTACGTTGCCCCTGTTGATTTTGTCCGGGAGGACGGCGAGACGCTGCGCATATTCGTTGCCACAGATTCCTGTGATTCCATGGCCTATGAGGGCCGGATCAGCTTCGAATACGGCAGGCAGGCCGATTTGGCAGCCATCTTTGATGAGGCGATGGTGAAACGGCTGGAGGAATAGAACATAAAAAGGAGGAGCATACATTCGCTCCTCTCCATCAAATGACGCCAGTTTATACTGTTTATTTCGTTATTCTGTCAACCATGCCAATAACTCTGATTTCACCTGTTCCAAAATCTGTTGTCCAATGATTTCGTCTCCTGCACTTCCTGCTAAGGTACAGTTGAATGTGCATACATCCCGAAAGGTACTAATTGTCAATTGAAAATATGGTGGAAGCCGAAATGTACCTGCTAAAGAGCAGCTTACAACATCGATATTTTTAAAATAAAGTCTCATATTAGCTATGGTTAAATGGTCAGGCTCTGATTGAAACCTGCGCAGATCAGCCGGACAAGGAATGACAACCTTATTGATATGTTGGAGACGGGCAATCACGCGAACATAGGCCGTCATAAAAACATCGTTGAGGCTTACACCGCATTTTTTTGCTTTCGCCTGAAGTGCTGTCAGATCATCGGACGTAATGCTGCAGTTTAACCAGAAATAGTTCTTCCCATTTGAAACAGGCCGCAATGGCGGAACGGCGGTATAGCGCCCTCTTCTGGTCTGCACGGTTGGCGGCTGAACATGAATATTTTTCAAGAGAGGGGCAATCTCTCTCTTGTTTTGTAAATGAACAGCTGGAGACTTGCCGTTATATAAAGAGGCCAAAAGGTACAGATATTGTAAAAATCCATTGCCGTCTGTTAGTATGTGGCTTATTCCAATCAGAACCGTATCTTTTCGCTCTTCTCTATAAATGGTAATTCGAAGCTGGGGGCACTGACTTAAATCCCATCGCAGAGCTTCCACCAGATCGACTTCCACCAGATCGTATTGTTTGATAATAACTGTATGATCCGCAGTAAAACCTTGATTGACAAAGCACCCGCGCCTGAAATTGTAAGAATATAGAACCTCCGGTACGATTTTGCTGGATAAGTGTATCGCGTTTTTTAGGCGGGCTGTATCGAGATTTCCCATTGTTTCCATGCGGCAATACAGCAAGGGATATACCTGGTTCCTATGGGTGGCTTCTACGAAATCCATACATTCACATTTTGTGATGTTGTTACTTCCTTTCCCTGTCTTCCTGCGGCAAAAGCCGATGACGATCTTTTTTTGATTTTGAGTTTGCTTATCCATTCGTTTGATCTCCGTTTTCTTCGCATGATCTCCGTTTTTTATTTTGTCACATTGATGTCCCCATTCTTTGTTTCCAACCCTATTTTTACGTCAGCGTCATTGCCAATCGTTCCCCCAGCTGTTTTTTCAGTAATGGATAACAATTCCGGAAAGGACGTTTGGGTAGTGCCGTTTTGGGTTGTGGCAGTAAACGCAAAATGCAGGCTATCTGGAATTACCAGCGTAATGCTGCCGTTTTTGGTGTATGCGGATAGGTCGCCGGTTACTTCCGCAAAAGTAAGCTTTAAGCTCCCATCTCCTGTTACTTTAAAGTTTCCAGAGCCAACGCCTTCGTCCACTGTCAAATCTCCGCCTTTCGATTTGTATTCAATCATGCCGGTTATGGAATCCAGCCGTGTATCTGCATTGGTAGTATCAATTGCACAAACTTGCGCGGAAATATTTTTTGCCGTCAGCTTTCCTCCGGTGCTTTTAAAAACAATTTTGTCAGCGGTAAGGTTGGAAACTTCAAGTTCGCCGTTGGTCGTATCGGCGTGGAAACTGTCTAATGTCAGGGCAACACCGGATAAAATGTTTCCGTTCGTTGTATGAATGGAAAGGCTGTCCTGATAGGCCTCCGGCAAATAAAGCTCCATATAGGAATGCACGCCGTTCCCGATGGGACGCGCGCCCTCGGATATGGTTAGTACGCCTCCCACTAAATCTATTTTGGCGAAATACGATTTTTGGGTTTTATCCATATACTCCACAACAACAATTTTGTCAGAATTACACTCTTTCATGGTCACGCTTTCCCCATCATAATCGACCATAATTGACTTCACATCGGTCAGTGAAAACTCTTTCGTTTGGGTGGGACCCTGCGAGCTGGAACAGCCGCCGGATAATGCAGTAAGACACAGAAGACTTGCCAGTGCGGCAGCGATTTGCGTTTTTGAAAACATAATAATTCCTCCTATAATTGAATGGTTCATTTAATAAAATGGGTATTTTTATACGGGGTCTCTCTGCGCCCCGTATAAATGATTTATTTCTTGTAGGCATATAAAAGATTATCCATACAAATCTCTTTTGCCACAGAAACAGGAATGTTCTTTTGCGTTTCAAATGCATCGTTCTGGACGTGCATGCCCCACCAGGCTAAGGTTTCGACAATTTGTTGCGCAGTCAGCTCCGGGTATTTAACCGCCCGCATCTCTCCGCTGTGAAGATAGATCTTGACGTAGCGTAAAATATTATCAAAAAAGCTTTTACGGTATCTTTGATAGTAGTCTCCCAATACGCCCATATCGTTTATGTTTTTTTCTAATACGAGACAGCCGGTTCCATATCGCGCTATTGTATCAAAAGCGTCAGAAATCATTTGTTCAAATAAATATCCGTCTGCTTCTCTTGATAACGGTTGGCTGAATTTTGCGTGGCTTTCATTCAGGACCGTAATAATTTCTTCGGACAGCCTCTCGAAAAAACGTTCATCAATCGGATATTGAAATTCCTGCTGTATAAAATCAGGGTCAATGGTACATTTCAAAATAAAGTCCAAGATGTCCTTTTTCCCCTTAAAATATACATACAGCATACCTGTTGATAAACCAATCTCCTTAGCGATATCTTTCATTTGAGTTCTCATATATCCCTTGTTGATAAACAAAGAACTTGCGGCTTCATAGATTGTCTGCAGTCTGTTCTCCACGGGTGCCCTCCTTTTATTGAACTGTTCATTCAATTACAGTATACACTGCTCATTAGAAATGTCAAGTGCACCAGATGTCAATCGCGAAAATTTCCTTTTGTTGTGGTTTCAAGGGCTGTGATAGAGCATAACAGTCCCAGCCGTATTCCTCTTGACCGCAATCTCTTTTCGCGTGATCACTCCGCGCGATTGCAGGAAGCTTCGAAAGATTGTCAAAAATACATTCAGACAATTGGTTCGGGCGGTATGACAGTAAGATTATTATTATAAATGTCCAGCTCCGTAATCCAGCTTCGATACTGCTCATATGCGGCCTTCTGGGAGACGTAATTCTGCTCTTCCGCAATGCATTCCTGTATGATCGTATTCTGGCTTTCTATTCTTTCTTTCAGGGAACTGCGCAGGAGATGGTTATTCTGTAGAGCAGCGGACACCTCCTCACGGACCTCCGTTTTGTCTGTCGAGCAAACCAACTGATCGGATATGGGACAGACGGGTTTGTCAAGGCTGGAAAGTGTCGTATGGAAAAGCTTAATATTACGTTCAATCACCATGAGTTCGCAGTTCATAGCCATTCTTCTGCTTTCTGCTTCTGCTTTTCGCGAACAGGTATCTATGAACTGGCGGTCAGACGGCTGAGCAACCGGCACCTCTCCGATCAGCTTCTGAAGCTCAGTGATCCGCCGATTCTGAACAGCGCGCCGTTTGACCGCCTCTTCGTACTGATTCCATTGTTCCAACACACAATTCATACAGTTTTGCTGCATGGTTCGTTCTGGCAGCAGGTTTCGGATTACTGACAGCACGCCCTGGCAGGTGAGCTTCCGAAATAAAACCCTGACCCTTCCATATCTGCGCCGCTGCCCCGGAGGGTGCCCTGAAATCCAGCCGCGGTTCTGAGGGCTGACCACAGAGGCGTCTCTGGGAAGCATGGCCAGAGACGCATAGTCTCTTTCTGCTTTTATTTTCAGGCGCTGATCCCCGTATTGTTCTGTTGTTTTCTGCTGCCTTTTTAATTTCTCGGCTTTCGATTCCTTTGCCATTTTCAGTTCTCCTTTTTGAGGGTTAAAAGTATGGATAGACATACTCTGTTGCCGGTTTCTCTGCTTTGTCAATACTCTGTGCTTTCAGCATCAGGGTCTCGCCGTCCGCGCTGGCTTCGAGCGTTCCTTTTACGACCACCCAGTCGTCCTCCTTAAAATCCAAAGTTCCGCTGCAGTCTACCAGGAAGCCGATCGGTGATAAATCCGCCGCGCAGCACCACATAGACAGACGAACCAAAGCGAAATCACTGATTTTTTCTATCTCAGGGTCTTTGTATATAAATCCTTTCATCACGACGGTGTAGCCCTCATACTTTTCGTAGAAGGAACTCAGCTCATACATCCAGGTATAGTAATCTTCGTCTGCGATTGTGATGGTTTTTGTATCCTCGTCCAAACCGTTTAAGTCGTACCAGGGACTTTCGTCTTCGTTGACGGCTGTTTCATCGGCTGTTTCATCGGCTGTTTCACCAGCTATTTCATCGACGGATTCATCAGCGATTCCTTCCGTGATTCCTTCCGGGGATCCTGTGTTTTTTGTGGCTGTTCTGTTTTCAGACGGTGTATCGGTTTCTAAAGCTTCCTGGCTGTCTGCCACGGAATCCTTTTTTTCACTTGGCGTCTTCTGATTTCCTCTGGCAGACAGAAGCCCGCCGCCATTTCCTGCTGCCATCGAGATCCCGGGACCGTCGTAATTTTGAATCATACTGCTTCCTCCCGGTGCAGCAGGACGGACGGCGAGCAGCAGAATCGGTATAATAAAAACGAAGGAGCGTGACAGGTTTGCCTTGTACTGCGGTGTCAGCAGTTTCCTTCCCTCCAATACAGTCCAAAGAAGCATCAGAGCCGACATTCCGTAGAGGTACGGCTTCATTCTCGGCGTCACATAGTTCAGATACTCACCCGAGTATGTCAAACGAAAAAGCAGATATCCAAAAATCAGATAACAGCAGCATTCCGTCAGCACCTGGAGATTCCAGCCTTTTCCTTTCAGCATCATATCCATATACCTCCGCTTCCGCACAGCATAAACAGTGCGACTACAATGAAACAGACAAGAAACGCGGTCACGGCCAGCCGGACCACAAACTTCGACCGAAAGCCCGACAGCAGCATGGCAGCATTCTTAATGTCCATCATCGGTCCGAATACCAGGAATCCGATCAGTGGCCCGGCAGGGAGGCTTCCTGCCATACTTCTCGCCACCACCGCGTCGGAGGATGAGCAGAGTGACAGAATAAAGGCCAGCCCCATCATCAGAAGAAGGGCTTTCCACGGGGCAGACCCGCTTCCGGCCAATACGGCAGAAGGAATGAGGTCCTGAAACAGCGTTGATACAAAAATACCGGTGAGAAGATATTTTCCCACGGCAAAGAACTCGTTCTGCGCATGACGGATCATCATGGAAAAACGGGCCGCCCGGGTATTTTCATTACCGGTGGGAAGACTGTAATCTCCACAGCCGGATTGTACCGGCACGGCTTCCTCCAGCAGATAATCCCCCGGTGTCCGGATCAGATAGGTCAGTCCGCAGATCACCGCGCACAGAATCCCCAGACCGCAGCGGACCGCAATCATCCGGTAATTGCCGTTAAAGGCATACCAGGTGGAGAGAATTACCACAGGATTAATAACCGGGGATACCAGCATAAAGGTTACCGCAGAAGGCAGAGGGACGCCTTTCTTAACCAGACTTTTAAAGACCGGGATGGAGGCGCAGTCGCAGACTGGCAGGCAGAAGCCAGCCAGAATCGCAAACAACTGGCCTGTCAGAACTTTTTCCGGGAACCTTCTCTGAATCCAGTCCGGTGGTATATAAACCTGGATGGCGGAGGAAAGCAGGACTCCGATTGCCAGAAACGGGGCTGCCTGTAAAAATACTCCGAGAAATATGCTGGCATAACGCCCAACAGGAACCCCGAAATCTCCGAGCAGGTTAAACGCAAACAGATAAGTCAATGCAGCAGTCAGAACAATCAGGAACCAGTGTCCTGGCTGTGCGTTGAAGTGAAACATTTCACGGACAAATCGCTCCCATTTCCGCTCGGAAAACACCCGGATATCCGGATTGCAGTTATAAAGGAGCCTGGCGTCTGTTTTGCTATGTAAGTGTTTTGTGGCTCTGATGTAAGCGCAGTCGCTTCCTGCAATCTGCGAGAATGCCGCGGCTCCGGCATCGGGAATCCTGTACTGCAGTCCGGTCTCATCCGCCATATAGATTACTTTTTCCACGCTCACCATCGGTGCGGCTGAAAACTGGAGCAGCATTTCCTCCAGCTTGTGGAAGTGCTCCATCCCGTTCCATTCTACCAGCATTAAATCCGGATTGTGCTGTTCTAAATACTCCAGAATCCGGTCGGTAATACTCATGGGTAACTGCTCCAGCTGGCTCTTGGAGAACACCAGCTTCTGAATCTGTCTGTCATTTCGGAGCGCCTCTTCCCCGGACTCGAACTGGATAACCAGGACGTTCAGCTCATGCAGCTCCTCTTCCATCAACTTGTTAATCAGTGTTGTTTTTCCCGAATCCAATAATCCGGTTATGACCCATGCGGGTGTCCTCATATCACAATTCCTCGCTGAATAATGTCTTGATCTGCTGCTCGTCAAGCCCTGTTCCGATAAAACAAAGCTGGTTTCCTTCTATATTTGCAGGCACTATCTCCAGGCTGCCCGGCATAAAATGAAAAATCAGACTATGAGGAGAACTTTTTACAATTCCCTTTCCCCTAAGAATCTCTCCATCCGCCTGCTTTACGACATGCAGCACCTTTTTTCGAAGCTGTTCTTCTGAAAGCGGCTCCGTACACTCCAGCGTTACTGCCGAAAAAACCTCTCTGGCAAAATGACGGTAAAGAATCCCTTTTTTCTGTTTGCTGTCCTTCCGGTATCCCGTTCTGATCTGAACCGGCTTCATGGATACCGTCTGCTCCATACCCAGCTTAAACAGGGCAATATTTCGCGGCCCATACTGGAAGACAGGGCGTGGAATGGAATCCCAGAAGTCCGCTTCAATTCTGGCTTGCGGATTGATATCCAGAATACTTTTTTTTACCCGTCCGATTTCTTTCTGACACTCCTCCTGGTGGCTCAGCAGGATTAGATCTGCATAGGATATCTGGTCCTTAAAAAACTCTCCATAGTTTTTCAAATACTTATCAAAGAAACGGATATCCACCACGGTAATCGTTCGTTGAAGGTGAAGGTTTCCCTTATCCTCCTGTTTTAAGCATAGTCTGGCGATGTCAGAAAGCTTCCCCACGCCGGACGGTTCCACCACAATGGCGTCCGGCGCATAATCCTTCTGAATCCGTTCCAAGGCTTTTTCAAAATCGCCGGTCAGGCTGCAGCAGATACAGCCTGCATTCAAGCTGGTGACCGTCAGGCTGCATTCCCGAAGCAGCCCCGCGTCAATCCCCGCCTCCCCGAAATCATTTTCAATGACAACGATCTTCTTATCCCGGAATACAGAACGTACCATGGTTTTAATTAATGTTGTCTTACCCGCGCCTAAAAAGCCGGATATAATATAAATATCTGTCATTTACTCTCCTTTTCCGCCAGCCTTCCTATCGCGGCAGGCCGGCTTCCTGTTTTAGCTGACCTCCAATCCTCCGGAACAGCCTTTTTCCTGCAAATACCAGAAGCAGGAATATGACGCCAACTAAAACAATGGTTCCTCCCGGTTTTAATCCCAGATAGTAAGCAGCAAACAGTCCGGTAATCATAAAGGTCACATCGAGTCCCACCGCCCATAAAACGGTCTGGCGGTAATTTTTACCGAACTGCATGGCGCAGGCCACCGGAACTACCATCATGGAGGACACAATCAACGCTCCCACGGTTCTGGCTGCGACGGAAACCGTCACTGCGATCAGAAAAGTGAACAGAAAATTTACCGTCCGCACCGGCACGCCGGCCAGCCTGGCGCTCTGTTCATCCAGGGACACGTAGAATAATTCTTTATACAGCAGCAGGAACATCAGAAGCACTGCGGCGCTGACTGCCACCACGAGATGCAGCTCCATATCACTGATTGCCACGATGCTGCCAAACAGAAAGCTGTTAAAGTTTGCCGCATTCTTTACAAATCCGGACAGGACGCCAGCCAGCCCCACTCCTGCGGACATGATGATGGCAATGGACATCTCGGAATAACGCGGCAGCTTCCTGCGGATCAGTTCAATTCCCAGGGAGGCGGTGATACAGGCAATCGCTGCTGCCGCCACCGGATTTATGCCCAGAATCAGTCCGGCCGCAACTCCGGCCAGAGAAGTATGGGACAACGCATCACCGATCATGGACAGCCGTTTAAACACAATGACAATTCCAATACAGGGAATAACGGCCGCAAGAAGGATTCCAACAACAAAGGCACGCTGCATAAAGCCGTAATTAAAGATCTCCATGAGCGCATTCCCCCTCTCCGGCCCGTATCAGTTCCATGCCCCCATTCTCCAAAAGCCAGATATCATCTGCAAAGGCTTCCAGCCGTTTCCGGTCATGGGTAACCATCAGTACCGTTACCCCCTGTTCCAGGTTAATCCTCTTTACCAGCTGGTAAAAATCCTCCGTGCTCCGTTCATCCATCCCCGTTGCCGGTTCATCTAAAATCAACAGCCTGGGTTGACTCACCAGCGCCCTTGCCAGAAGGATTTTCTGCTGCTGGCCGCCGGACAGCCGTCCAATCAGCCGTTTTGCATAATCTTCCATCCCAACCTGGAGCAGTGCCTGGCGGACCTGGTCTTTTTCTCTTTTTCCGGCAAAACGAAAGAGTCCGATCTGGGCATATAGGTTTGCCTGGACGATCTCCTCCACAGAGGCCGGGAAATTCTGACAGGATGCCATGCCGCTCTGGGGGACATAGCTTAAGCACTTCCAGTTTTTAAACTGCCGGATATCGCATCCGAAGATAGAGATTCCCCCATTTTTTTCACCGGAGGATAGTTCCCCCAGCAAAAGCTTTAACAGAGTGCTTTTCCCTGCTCCATTTTGCCCCAGCAGAACCGCAAAGCGGCTCTCGGGAACTGTAAAATCAATTTGTTTCAGGACCTGAGTGCTTCCATAAGAGAAGTTCAGTCCTCTGACTGCAATGGCATCCATCCCGTTATACTCCTTGTCTGTCTTTTGTCATTTTTATTCAGCCTCTCTTATTTCAGCGCTGCCTCCAGCTGTTTTAAGTTCTCCTCCATTACCGAGAAGTAGTCGGCGCCGCTTTCCAGTTCCTCATCGCTTAAGCCTTCCAGCGGATTTAACACCTGTACTGACGAACCGGTTTCCTTTGCAATGGTTTCGGCAACCTTTGGGCTTACCAGCTCTTCGAAAAAGATAACCCTGACATGATTGGCTCTTACAAAATCGATGATCTCCGCCATTCTTGCAGGGGAGGGCTCAGAATCCGGGGACAGTCCCTCGATTCCCACCTGATTGAGACCGTAGGCGTCACAGAGATAGCCGAAGGCTTCATGGGATACCACAATATCCTTGTTCGGCAGGGAAGACAGGGTATCTTTAAATTTCTGATTTAAGTCAGCGAACCTGGAGGCGTACAATTCGTAGTTGGCTTCATAGTAATCCCTGTTGTCAGGATCTGCTTTTATGTAGGCATTCTTGATATTTTCCATCTCTTTTTCCGCATTCAGAGGGCTGAGCCATACATGAGGATCATACCGCCCCTCTTCTTCCGGTTCCCCGGCGCCTTCCTCCTCCTCATGGCTGTGGCTGTGGCCGTCTCTAAGCGCCACCCCCTTGGAGGCCTCCACCGATATCAGATTTTTGTTATCTAAGCTGGCCAGCACATCGTCCACCCAGTGCTCCATTCCGGCTCCGCTGTAAATGAACAGATCGGCTTCTTCCAGATTCCTGATATCGGCAGCAGCCGGCTCCCAGTCATGGGGTTCTGTGCCGGACGGAACCAGGGTAATCACTTCCGCCTTGTCGCCGCCGATTTTAGCTGCAAAGTCGTACATGGGATAAAAGCTGGCCATAACCTTCAGCATTTTTTTGCTCTCCATGGCATCTGCTTTGGCTGCCGGGTTCGGCGCAGCGGCTCTTGTGCAGCCGGAAAGCATGGTAGCGGAAACAAGCGCTGTCATAGCCAGCGCACACAGCATTTTAATCGAATAAAATTTCATAAAATAAATCCTCCAGATTGTGTTTTTTAGTCATTCAGCCCTTCGGGCAGAGAAAAAGGGTACACAAAAACAAGGCAGATTTCATGACAGGCGTATCCTGTCAAGCCATACACAAAAAGTGAACGGCTAACTGCCTTGCGCGAGGATGATTCAATTATCTAAACGGATTTTTAAGCTGACCAAAGATACCGGGCACAGAAAGAGTCCGGTCTGACAGAGTGATAAGATTTTTGAAATGACAAGATATGCAAAGATGACAGCTGCTCCTGTTCCAACTGCTTTTGACAACAGCTGTATTGTACATACGCAGGCTTCGATCTCCGCGCAGACAAGGCAGTCTTCACCCGTACAGTCATGCTCAGCATGTGTGACGATAAAAAGACCGGAGAGAAGCAGCACTGCGGTCACAAGAAACGCAGCAAGAAATGCATAGAGTCGTTTGTTTTTATTAAAATAGTTCACTTCCTCTCCTCCTTTCCGTCTCACTGGCATTTTCAATCCAGCATTTTTACATTTTATATATTATAACAACAGTTATGACATTGTCAAGGAATCATTTTCGCTTCCGCTGCTAATAGGGATACACATACCCGTCCACCGGTTCCGCCGGCATGATATGGGATACCATAATCAGAGGATTGGCATACTTGTGTCCGCCATACTCCTCGTAGGCTGCCGTAAGCGTTCCCTCTACCGTCACCCAGGAATCTTCTTTCAAGTCCGACGCACCCGGATAACTGCACATCAAACCAGCCGGGGCTAAATCAGCCACACAGCAGGTCATGGCAAGGCGGGCGGCTGCGAATTCATCTTTCCCGAAGGACTCCGGATCTTTTAGTACATATCCGGTTATGACAATCGTGTATCCTGTATACTGCTCCATGTGTAAATACAGTTCAGAATACCACATGCCAAACAGGTCATCAGATATTGTGATCTTCTTCTCCGCCGCATTCAGCCCGGGCAGCTCCGCTCCAGTCTCAGTTCGTGTACTGATTAATGAATCCGCCGGTCCATGGAAAATCATGAACAGAAGAAACGGGATTATCAGCAAAAAGATCACCTTTTTCAATTTAAAGTTCGTTTTTCCCGCATCCAGACTTCCTGTGACAACATAAACGGGGCTTTTCATAGTTCTCCTTATAAAAAAGTTCTCCCTAATGTTGTATTCTCTGTTTTTAGAATTTATACACGTCCTGCTGAAACATAGTTCCCCCTGTTCCTGCATACTATAAAGAGAAATTTTATGTTGTGAGGCTTTCTATGAACCGTCTTAAGCGTTATACACTGGCTGGAATCCTTTTTGTTTCCGTGTTCGGTACTCTGTCACATTTTCTCTATCAGCTGTCAGGAAACAGCTTTCTGGTCGGACTGTTCGCTCCCGTAGGGGAGTCTACCTGGGAACATATCAAGCTGTTATTTTTCCCGATGCTGTTCTATTCTCTGTGGATGTCAGTTCGTCTTCGGAAGGAAGAACCCGGTGTCATACCGGCGCTGGCAGCCGGAAACCTTGCGGGCTGTGTGCTGATCCCCACCATTTTTTACACATACTCGGGAGTCCTTGGATTTCATCTGCTTTCCCTGGATATCATCACCTTTCTGGTGAGCGTTTTGGCCGCCTTCGCCCTTGCCCTGCGTCTGACTCCAAATGGGAAAATTCGAAAGTATGAACCTGTTCTTGTGGCCGTAATTGCGCTGATTGCAGTGCTGTTTTTCGTTTTCACATACGGTCCGCCGGAAATCGGATTATTTGCAGAACCGGGAATCTGAATAGAAAGCCGATAAACTCGTGAATAATCACGGTTTATCGGCTTTCTTATCACAGGAAATTTAGCCATTGGTCCAGCGTCCGCCTCAACTGTTCCAGATTAATGGGTTTAGCCAGGTGCTCGTTCATTCCGGCTTCCGCCGTCTTCTGACGGTCGTCGGCAAAGGCATTCGCGGTCATGGCTATAATCGGAATGCGTTTGGCATCATCTCTCTCTATGGCCCGGATTTTCCGGGTCGAGGTGCAGCCATCCATCACCGGCATCTGCATATCCATAAAAATCAGATCGTAGTATCCGGGAGGGGATTCCATGAAACGCTCCAGGGCAACTTTCCCGTTTTCAGCGAGTTCCACCGTAACTCCCAGCATTTTCAGCATTTCTGAGGCAATTTCCTGATTCAGATCGTTGTCTTCCACCAACAGGATTCGTTTTCCCATAAACAATGAGCCGGTCTGCGTCTGCTCTTCCGGCTGAGCGGTGCTTTCGCTGTCCAGAAACTGCTTCAGCTTCGAAACCAGGCGGGAGCGGAACAGTGGTTTGGTAATGAAGTCATTGGCTCCTGCCGCCGCTGCCCTGTCTACATAGGTCGAAAAATCATAGGCGGATATCAGAATAATCGGTATCCGGTTCCCCAACGCCTCCCGCAGCCTCTGTGTCGTCTCGATTCCATCCAGTTCCGGCATTTTCAGGTCGAGGATTACCGCAAAGTAATCGCGGCCGCTCTCATGCATCGCAGAGGCCCGTTTTATCGCCTCCTGGCCGTTTAACACCCATTCACACCGGATGCCAAGCGCTTCCAGGCGGGCGCAGGTGTTGATGCAGGTGATTTCATCGTCATCTGCCACCAGGACAGACAGTCCCCTGAGCGCTTCGTCGTCAGCGATTCCGTCGCTTCTCCTTAATATCACCGAGGCGGTAAACCTGCTGCCTGCGCCGTACTTGCTCTCCACCTGTATGCTGCCGCCCATCTTTTCTGCAATGCTCTTACAGATGGCAAGGCCTAAGCCAGTGCCCTGTACGGCGTCGATCTGCTTCTCATCCGCCCGTTCAAACGGCTCAAAGACACGCGTCAGAAATTCGCTGTGCATCCCGATTCCGTTGTCCTCTACCACGAACTCATAGCAGCTTTTCTCCGGATCGTTTGATGGCTTTTCAAAAATCTCCAGCCGGATTAACCCTTCCGTCGGGGTGTATTTGATTGCATTGGTCAGCAGATTCATGATCAGCTGCTGGAGCCGCTGCACATCACCAAGCACAGATTCATGCTCTATATCGTTGAGATGGATCTGAAACTGCTGCTGTTTTTCATCGACCAGAGGCTGTACCATGGATACCACACTGTGAATCAGCTCCGCCAGATGAACCTCCTCCTCAGACAGCGTGATCTTACCGCTCTCTACTTTGGACATATCCAGAACCTCATTGATAATACTCAACAGCAGCTTTGCCGAGGAATCGATCTTATCGAGACAGTCCACCAGACGCTCCTTTATCTCTAAATGAGCTCTCGCAATGGACGACATCCCCATGATCGCATTCATGGGGGTACGGATGTCATGGCTCATGCGGGACAGAAAATCTGATTTTGCCCGGTTGGCTTTCTCTAAATCTGCTGTTATCTGTTTCTCTTTTTGAAGCATCTCCATTAAATTCGACTGGAGGCTGATCTCCTCCGACATATCTGTGTAGGTAGCGTAATAGATGCGGCACTCCGCGGTTGACTCCCGCAGGCTCAAATCGGATCTGACCCACACATACGTACCGTCACCGCGGAGCAGCCGGTACTTCTTGACACTGAAATGATCCTTTTTGAACCCCTCCTGATAATCCTGCCGTACCCATTGATTGTCCGGTTCCGGAATATTGGCGAAAAAATCGTCAAAATACTCACTTTCCAGAACTGCGGCGTTACGGTCAGGAACAACGGCGTCCTCCGCGGTCCGGGGAATTCTGAGGATCCGGTACATCCCCAGATTGGCGTACAGCGGTTTTGCCCTGCCATCCGGATAGAGACGCACGAGAATGACACCCGATGAAATGGAATCCAGCAGATCGTATGCGGCGTCCGTCCGTTTCTGCGACGCCAGAAGCGATTTCTCCAGTTTATTCTGGTAATCTCCATTGATCTGTTCATACCGGGTTTTCAGCAGGAAGATACCGATGATCTGGGCGATCGTCATGACGCATTCCCTGGTCTTCGTGTTGCCTTCCCAGTCTGTACGGAAACGGACGGAGTCGGACAGGCCAATGCAGGCGGCCAGATGGCCCTGAGCCTGAATCGGCGCCTGAAGTAACGAACGGGTGCCGAGCCGTTTCAGAATCGCAGCCGATTCCTCAGGCAGGGTATCCGTGCTCCAGAAAGCGGTGGTACTGCCCATGGCGAAGGCCCCCTTCTGTGCGGCCAGCCTCTTCTGATTGGTGTCCTTCCTATTCCAGGCGGAATCCATGAAGCCTGGTGCGGTCCAGAGATAGGTGTTGATAAACTGACTGTCGGAAACGGAATATTCCGATATGTAGACACTATCAGCTGAAAACTCGTTTCCTACTAATATCAGCACGCGGCGGACTGCCGCGTCAAAATCCGTTTCGTTCCATAGAATGTCCAGGATCCGCGTTTTTAACTGGCTGTAATTATCTGTATTCATATGCTCCTCCGCATGATTCTCTTATCTTCTGTTTCGAGTCCTGGCTCTTCTTATCCTTGTAACGGGAAATGTCCCGGCAGCACACAAGGCATGCTTCCATCCGGTTCCACTGTACAATCGAGGCGTCAGTCAGAATCCACATTCCCAGAATATCGTTGTACAGCTCCATGGTACTCTGCCCGGTCTCAAGGGCTTGTTTAAGCGCACAGTTTTCGCAGGGACTGTCCCGCTTATAAAACACCTCATAGCAGGGCCGGCCGGGTTCTGCTTCCGGCACCAGTTCCTTTGTCTTTCGGTTGAGGTAACGCAGGGTGTAGGTATCCGGATCCAGGACATACAGCCATACCTCCTGCTGATCCAGAACACTGTGCAGGTTCAGCACGGATTCACTCAGGGCATCCTGCGTCCGGTACTTGAGCAGGAACACGGACAGCAGCTTGCCTGTAAAGGTCAGCGCCTCGATCTGCTCCCTGGTCCAGAAACGGCGGATTCCGCAGTCATCAAAGCCTACCAGACCGTAGAAGGTACCATTTTCCCGTATGGCGTACTGCAGGGTGGACAGCACTGCCCGCCCCTCCAGAAATCCCTTTTCCCGGTCCGCCAGTTTGCTGATATTCTGACAGTAAAAGAGTCCGTCTTCACCAAAGTTCTCCCGGTAATCAAAGCCGTTACTCACATAGGGAACCTGCTGGAGGTAATGGATCTGCGGCTCGATGCCTTCGGCGCACCACTCAAAGGTGTTGTTGCAGCGCCGCCCATCTTTGCTGCTTTCAATGATATAAGTCCGGCTGATTTCAAACATCTCCCCGATCAGGGCCAGAATGGACTGCACCGCCCTCCCGAAATCCTCAGCGCCGTATAAAATATCAAACGCCCTCGAAATCAGGGTGGGAAGATTCCACTGCTTCAAACGGTCCGAATCAATCTCCGTGCGGCAGACAGCCGCTTCCGCCTCCGGTCTGCCGATAAGCCCATTCCGCATCTCATCCTGATAGCAGACCGCCTGCTTTTTGCCTGCTGCCTTGGCCCTGTAAAGGGCACGGTCGGCGTGTTCGAATAAATCCCGAAAGCTCAAGGCGCCGCCCCTGGCAAAGGCCAGGCCGACACTGCACGAAAAGGCCATATCTCTCATGTTTTCATGAAGCAGATCCTTCAGAACCGAAAGGATCTCCTCTGCACGCTGCTCTGCCACCTCTTCCTTACGGACGTTTGGCATAAAGATCAGAAATTCATCGCCGCCGATCCGCGCGACCGTATCCTGGCCGCGGAACAGCTTCGCCACATTTGAGGAGAGCTCGACCAGTACCGCATCCCCGAACATGTGGCCGTATCGGTCGTTGATCTGTTTAAAATCATCCACATCCAGAATCATCAGGGCCGACAGGTCATCGGGAGCGCAGGCCGAAAAGTGTGCTTCTATCCTGCCCTGGGCAGAAACCTTGTTATAGAGGCCGGTGAGCACATCGCGTGCCGCCCGGTCCTCCAGGGACGCTTTCTCTGCCTTCTGTGAATCGATATCCACGATCACCCCGACGGCCTTAAATGGCTTGTTGTCAATATCAAACTGAGCGGTGGCGCGCACCAGCCTCCAGCGATAGACGCCGGCTCCATCCGCAATGCGGAATTCGGCTTCCTTATAGGGGATGCCGATTCTCATGGTCTGCATCAGATCCTGAAATACCGGTACATCGTCCGGATGGATGTGCGATATTCTGGGGATCTCACTGCTCACATTCTTTGTAATAGGCTGGTAACCGTACTGACTCTTCCATTTGGGGGAGAGATACAGTTCATCGTTTCGGATATCCCATTCAAAAATAATATCATTCGTCTGTTCCATAATGATATTGTGCCGTTCCAGGGACAGACGCAGCTCCTCCTCCGCCTGATGGTGGCGGGCTGCATCCAGAATTACGCAATACGCAACCTCAGCACCATTCTCCACCGTGATGAGACAGTGATCGGATACCCAGACCGTAAGGCCATCCTTTGCCACAAGACGGTATTCGAGTTGCAGAATCTTTCCCTCGTTGCGCTGTTCCTTAAACTGCTTTGCCAGCTTCTCCCGGTCAGGGGGATATACGAGTTCCATCAGATGGTTTTGAAACTGCGTTTCGATCTCGCGTTCGGAATAATGCAGCAGATTCACGAGGCTGTGGCTGATTTGGATCAGTGTAAAATGCTGATCGCACCGGCACTTCTGAATGCCGCCTAAGAGCAGGTCGGCCGCCGGATAAGCGACCGGCAGCGGTTCGAAAGGAGCCGGATGGCCTGGCTGATCCGGCTGCGGAAATTCTTCCTTGCGCCACACCAGCAGTACCCGGTGCTGACGGGGATTCTCCAGATTGATACGAAGCAGAGAGGCTCTGCACCAGACGTATGTATCCCTGCTGCGGTCCAGGATCCGGTACTTCCGGTCGCGGCAGGTCAGTCCTTCGTCGAAAAGCTCCCTGATATAATTATCCAGCAGGGCTAATACCTGCGCACGGTCTTCGGGATGAACCGCCGCTTCCGTAAAATTGCGGATGGCGTCCTCGAAACGGTTCCCAGACCGCAGCGCGGAAAAATCCTGATCCGCTAAGTAGACCAGATGATAGACACCGGTATCGTAATCCAGTTCCATGACCGTTGAATCCATATGGCGCAGCAGGGTGAAATATTTAAGCTGGCTCTGTTCCAGTGTGTTGTCTCCCGTATCATAGAGGGAGGCGGACGGAATATGCGGAGCCGTCTTGATCTTGCCGGGCAGATGGTCGGCATACTCTGCGGAAAGCTGAGCAAATTTATCCCTCACATTTTTGAAGCATTCCAGAAGCCGCGGAGAAAATTTCCCGCATTCTCCATTCAGAATCATACTGAAGGCCTGGCTGGGGGCGATGGCTTTTTTATACACGCGGTCTGTCGTGAGCGCATCGTAGCAGTCCGCGATGGCCACCACCTGTGCGCAGATGGGGATGCTGTCCCCTTTCAAGCCATCCGGATATCCGTTTCCATCCCATCTCTCGTGATGATAGCGGCAGATCCGGTAGGCATATTCAAAATACTCCTGATCCCGCAGACTGTCCAGGTCTGTGAGAAGCTCGCAGCCTTTCATCGTATGGGTCTTCATGACTTCGAATTCTTCATATGTCAGTTTCCCGGGCTTGTTGAGAATACTGTCGGGAATGGCAATCTTACCGATGTCGTGCAGGGAAGAGGCCTCCATAATAAGCTGGATCTTCCGGCTGTCCAGGTTGTAGACCTGGTAGTTCTCCGCCACGTCCTCCAGCAGAATCTGTGTGAACATCCGGATGCGGCGGATGTGCTGACCGGATTCAAGGCTGCGGTATTCGATGACCGAGGTGAGCATATCGATCACCGCGGCATTGGCCTCCCGCGTGCGCGCGGACTGTTCCGCGACCATCGTCTCCAGCTGCCGCCTGTAGCGGCCCAGTTCAATAATATTTTTAACACGGTTTTTAATTTCAGCGGGATCGAAGGGCTTGGCGATGACATCGGATGCGCCCAGTTCAAATACCCTGGCGCGGTTTCCCATGCTGTCATCCGCCGTGATCACGATGACCGGTGAGTGGTAAAGAAAACGGTTCTCCTGCATCTCCTTTAATACCTCGTAGCCATCTTTTTCCGGCATGACGAGATCGAGGAGAACCACGGTGATTCGTTCGCGGTACTGCCGCAGCAGGATCAGGGCCTGCTCTCCGTTCTCTGCCTCCAGCAGGTTGTATTCATCCTCGAATAAGTTTCTTAATATAGCCCGGTTGAGATCTGCATCATCTGCAATTAATATAGTTTCTTTCCCGTCCAAAGGATCACCTCACTTTTTCTCCGCTGACATATCATATAAATAATTATTATAAAGCATAACCGAAAAAAACTCAACCACATATGGACAGAGTAAATAGCGCGTGAAACAAGCAAATAAAACCGGCAAATGAAACCGGCAAGTGAAACCGGCAGCAGGCGGGACATATACGCATGAAATAGAAAAACGGACTCCGAAGAGTCCGCTGTTTGTAATCCTGATTCTATGGCAGGAAGATGAAAGAATCCCCATCCATCTTTTTTTGTTCCTTTCTATGACAGCATCTGCGACACTACCGGACGCAGCCTTGCAGCCAGCATAATGGCAAGAATGCACAGCAGGCCATCCGGAAACATGGTAGGCAGACAATAGACTGCGAAAATCGCCGCCCAGCCTACGGTGTTCGGTGTAACGACTATAAAATGTGTAATAAAGTAAAAATATAAGATTCCCGTTCCATAATAAATGACGTAACCGATCGCCGCCGCAAGGATCCAGGTCCTGATCTTTGACGAATGCAGGATCTCACATACCTTTCCCATCGCATAGGCCGCAAAGGCAAAGCCCAGCAGAAAGCCAAAGGTCGGCCGGATTAAATAGGCAGGGCCGCCGCCGCGCGCAAAAACCGGAAATCCTACCAATCCAATGACCAGATACGTTGTGACACTGTAAAATGCCCGCTTCGATCCCAGCAGAAGACCTGCCAGAAGCACGAAAAGCCATTGAAGTGTGAAATTCATCGTATCCACGCCAACCGGAATTACAATCTTTAAAAAGGCCCCTACCGCAATTAATGAGGCAAAAAGACCACAAATCGCCATATCCTTCGTCAGTTCTCTTCTTTGAGCTATCACTCCATTTTTCTCTCTCATCTGTATCCTCACCTTTCTGTCTCAGCTTTCGCAAGTGCTCATGATGATTGTACACTTTTTTTATAAATTTTACAATCTTTTTTTAGACGGACTGCGGTGTGAAACGTAGGCGTGTACCGCAGCGTCACAGCCGCAGCCCCTTGATATCCTTGATCCGGGACAGAATCATGTTGCAGCTGCTGCTGAGTACTCCGGGAAGCGGGTCTATCACTTCCTCGATCAGCTGTTCCATCTCCTCTCCCGACGCGGCGACCGCGTGTACATGGAGCTTGTTCTTTCCGGTGACACGGTAGATCTGGGTGATGGTTTCGTTCCGGCGCAGTGTCTCTGTTACCTGGGCCAGTGTGTCCGGGCTTGTCTCAATCTCAAAGTAGCAGGATACGGCTCCGCTGATCTTCTGGGGATTGATAATGGTGGTATACTCTTCGATCACGCCCCGTTTTTCCAGCGACTGGACCCGCATCTTGACGGCCACCCGTGAGATACCGACCAGGCTGCCTATTTCCGAATAGGACATGCGGGCATTTTTAATCAACAGCTGTACAATTTTCTCATCCAATTCATCCAGGCCTTCAAGAAACATGTTATCTCCTTCTTTTACGATCGTTTTTCACGGTCATAGATACAATCATTTCACCAGTTACTCTCCTGATATTATAAAATCAATTGCTGCAAAAGGCAATCTATTAATTGACACACGCTCTTTTAACCGATATAATAATTACGAAACGTAAGTTATAAATTACATATAGAAAGGTTTTGCGCGATGATGAAAGGTGATTTAACACAGGGGCCGGTGATGAAAACCATGCTTCTCTTTGCGGTTCCCATGATTTTAGGCAATCTTTTACAGCAGTGCTATAATGTGGCGGATACTCTCATTGTGGGCCGTTTCCTCGGGCCGGACGCACTGGCTGCGGTGGGATCCGCATTTACCCTGATGACTTTTCTGACCTCAATCCTGCTGGGACTCTGTATGGGAAGCAGCGCCGTCTTTTCGATCCGGTTTGGGCAGAAGGATTTTGACGGGCTGAAAGAAAGTATCTTTACCTCCTTCCTTCTCATTGCGGTAATCAGTATCCTCCTGAATCTGCTGGCCTTTTGGAGTGCGGATCTGATTCTTGTTTTTTTAAGAGTGCCGGAGGAAATACGGGGGATGATGCGGGAGTACCTGATTGTCATATTCTGCGGTATCATGGCTGTGTTTCTCTATAACTATTTTTCCTGTCTCCTGCGCGCCATTGGTAATTCCGTCACGCCTCTGCTGTTTTTAGCTGTTTCCGCCGTGCTGAATATCGCTCTGGACCTCTGGTTTGTGCTGGGACTTCACCGCGGTGTCGCCGGAGCCGCTGAAGCCACCGTAATCTCCCAGTACGTTTCGGGAATTGGAATTGCCGTCTATTCCTGGTTTTCCTGCCCGTGGCTGCGTATCGGGAAAGAACACATGAGAATCCGCCGCTCCTGCTTAAAAGAGATTGCCGGATTTTCCGTGCTGACGTGTGTCCAGCAGTCCGTCATGAATCTCGGCATCCTGATGGTGCAGGGTCTTGTCAACAGCTTTGGTACAACAGTGATGGCGGCATTTGCGGTCGCCGTGAAGATTGATTCCTTTGCCTATATGCCGGTACAGGACTTTGGCAACGCCTTCTCCTCCTTTATTGCCCAGAATTTTGGCGCAGGAAGGAAGGACCGGATTCAGACCGGATTTAAGGGAGCGGTCCTCGTCTCCTTTCTGTTCTGCCTTGGGATTTCCGCGATTATCTGGATCTTTGCGCGTCCGCTGATGCTTCTGTTTGTCAGTGAACGGGAGACGGCTATTATTGCGGAAGGAATGCGGTACCTTCATATTGAGGGGGCTTTTTACTGCGGAATCGGCTGTCTGTTTCTGCTCTATGGACTTTACCGTGCGCTGGGAAAGCCAGGCATGTCCGTGGTGCTCACGATCATCTCCCTGGGAACCCGCGTCCTGCTCGCCTATGTTCTGTCTTCCATTCCGGCGATCGGTGTGGTTGGAATCTGGTGGTCGGTGCCCATTGGGTGGTTTCTGGCGGATGCGGTTGGGTTGGGGTACTTTATCCGGTACAGACGGCGGCTGCTATAGAAGTGCCGGCCAGGACGTTGTAGAAAGGGCATTATAGGTATTACGTGCATTACGGGGATTATGGGTATTATGGGCATTATAAAAAGATGAAGTATGGATCACAGGGTCCGGACTTCATCTTTTTATTTTATGCTTTGGGCGTTCACGTTTCTTTGTATTTTCGATTCCTTACTGCTTTTACAGGCTCATACCAGAGTACAGAAACGGCAGCGATGCAGAGTGCTGTAAAGAATTGGAGCAGGGATAAGGGCGCCAGCTTCAAAAATGAATGAATTGGGCTGTAAAGGCTGACTCCCAGAAGCAGCAACGTCATAAAGGCGGCCAGACGCATGACGCGGTCCCGCGCCAGTTTCTTCGCGGAGCACCAGGCGCTGTCGCACTCGGAAGCATTGACCAGCACAAGGAACAGATTGCCCAGGATCACGATGGAAAGCCCCATGGAGCGCGCCTGCGGGGCAGATTCCCCCTGACTGAGCGTCAGGTAATAGCTTCCGAAGGAGGTGCCGAAAAGGACAAGCCCCTGCACGATACTTTTTGTCAGAGAGGAAAGGCGCAGCAGCTTTTCCGATCGTTTCCGCGGCGGTCTGCACATGACGCACGATTCTGCGGGCTGCCGCTCCAGGATCACGGAGCAGGTCGGATCAATCATCAGTTCCATTAATACGATGTGTACAGGCAGAAACATGAGCGCAGAAGGTGCGATCCCCAGCATGGAGGCCGAAAGGGAGGCCAGGGCAATGGGGATATGGATGGTGAAGATATATCCCACCGCTTTTCGGATATTGTCGTAGATCCGCCGCCCATCCCGCACGGTCTCGACAATGGTGTGAAAGTTATCATCCATCAGGATTAAGTCTGCGGCCTCCCTGGATACCTCACTTCCCCGTTTTCCCATAGCGATTCCAATGTCCGCATATTTCAGCGCAGGCGCATCATTGACTCCGTCCCCGGTCATGGCGACGATCTCCCCGCTATCCTTCAGAGCCTTGACAATCCGCATTTTGTGCTCGGGAATGACCCGCGCGAAGATCGATACCGACTTTACGGTCTGCAGCAGCTCTTCCTCTGTCATGCGGTCCAGCATCTCACCGGTGACACTGCCGCTCTCCCAGTCGATGCCGGTCTGCGCAGCGATGGCCGCCGCAGTTAAGCCGCTGTCTCCGGTGATCATGACGATACGGATACCTGCCCACCGGCAGAGGGCAATATCTTCCCTTATGCCTTCCCTCGGCGGATCATAAAGTCCTGCAAGCCCGGAAAACAGGAGGCCGCATCCAGCCAGAGAGTCCGGGACATTTTCATCCGGGGGCAGGGCCGCAGACGCCATGGCGATGACACGGAGTCCTTCTCCGGACAGCTCCGCGACCTTCTCTTCCACCGCCTTCCGCTCATCTTCAGAGAGGGAACAGAGTTCGAGAATGGCTTCCGGAGACCCCTTGGCAGCTACGAGGCGTTCCCCATCCAGCTCCCAGACATGCCCCATTCGCCTGGATTCGTTGGTAAATGCATACTCCTGAATAAGCGTGCCGCGAAAGAGATCATCCTTTGTAACTCCAGACTTCTCACAGTATTCCAGCATGGCTTTCTCCATGGGGTCATAGGCGTCGGTCTCGCAGGCCAGCCCCATAAGGAATACCAGCCCGCTGTCCCTGGCGGCCTCGGGCCACAACGTTTTCACTTCCATATGGTTCTTCGTGATGGTTCCGGTCTTATCCACACAGAGGACAGAGACGGCTCCCAGAGTCTCGACCGAAGGCAGATGACGCACCAGAGAGTGCTTCTTAGCCAGCCGCCATGCTCCCATGGAGAGAAAGACGGTGAGAACCACGGGAAATTCCTCCGGTATCATGGCCATGGCCAGGGTGACTCCCGACAAAATGCTTTTGATCAGGCGTTCCTGGAAGGGATAACCGGCCAGATTGATGTACGTGAAGGCGCTGACGAGGAGAAACAACAGCGCTGCGATTCCCGCACAGACGGTGACCAGGCTCTTCGTCTGCTTCTGAAGCGGAGTCATCACCTTTTCCGCTTCCAGAACGTGGCTTCCCGCCTTTCCGTATTCCGTGGCCGCACCTGTCTTTTCCACCAGAACATAAGCATTTCCCTGTACAGCCAGGGTGCCTGCGTAGCAGAAATCGTGTTTCCAGTAGCCTTCGCTGCTCTCCGGTTCCGGGGACGGATCGGTATTGGACGACCGGGCATGCTTCCAGACACGGACCGGTTCACCGGTAAGCGTTGATTCATCGACACAGAAATCGCTGCAGGATACGATGGAGCCGTCGGCCGGAATCTTGATGCCCTCGCAGAGCACCATGATATCCCCGGGCACCAGCTCCGCGCTGGCAATCTCCTGTCTGACACCGTCGCGGATTACCGTTACTCGCGGAGCAGACAAATCCCTGAGCGCACGCAGCGTGCGGTCGGTCTTCCATTCCTGGGCCACATCGATGGTGATCATACAGGTGACAAACAGGAGCATCACTGCTCCATCCCGCGGCTCTCCTAAGATGAAGTAGATCACCGAAGCGATCATCAAAAGGAGAAACATGGGTTCCGCCATAACGTGGAGTGCTTTCTTAAAAAAACTTTCTTTCTTTTGCGGAGTCAGTTCATTTCTTCCGTACTTTTCGAGAAGCTTTTGTGCACCGGCGGTTGTCAGACCTTCCGGCATCCCATTGTTCCAAGTCTCCATAAGGAACCTCCCATAATAGATTACGACAAAAAAGGCGCACCTGTGGAACATACTACTGTCCCACAGATGCGCCTGATACCCATCTGCTGCCGTCTCGACGGCCCGGCTTCATGTCATTTACAGACATTGCCTGCTCAGTTTGTACTGTTGATCCCGCATCCTTTCAGATGGAATGCAGTGCAAAGAGATTATCTGATGTTATTTTATGATGGAGGAGAGAAAGATGTGACAAAGGATTTGTCAAGAGGATTGAATGCAGGATTATAACAAGAAAGAGTCCGGCTCGCCGGACTCTCGCGCCGAAGCGCGGTCGCTTCAGCGGCCATACTTCCTTGGCGCGGAGTGCGCATCCTCCCGGAGGTTTTTTATTTCATAGGACGAACTTTCGTGTAAGAAAATAAAAAACGACAGAGGATACCGCACAACGCGGTACACTCTGTCGTTCTTTATAAATTTCAGAAAACCAGGCAGCCCGATTCTAACGAAACGAATTATAAAAGTCTTTCAAATCCGCCTTTGTTTCCGCGTCAAGCTCCGTTTTCTTTATGCCGAGTATGGCTCCCTCCAGCGAATAGAGACGATGAATGCAGGCGGAGTCATCGATGGCCTTGATACGCAGCCAGGCCTGACGGCTTCCGAGCTCCTTAAGTTCTTCATAAGTCGTGATACCGACCTGATTTAACTGTTCCTCCACTACTTTGCCGATATTCGGCAGCTTCGCCAGTTCTCCCATAAAGAATCCTCCTTTAGCGTTCTGCGAATTTTTCTACAATCTTTAGCAGGAGCTCAACCACTTTTTCCATGGACTGTACCGGAATAAACTCATACTTACCGTGGAAATTATAGCCTCCGGTGCAGAGATTCGGACACGGAAGACCCATGTAGGAAAGACGGGCGCCGTCGGTGCCTCCGCGGATCGGAGTTACGATCGGTTCGATGCCGATCTCTTCCATCGCCGCTTTGGCAATGTCGATCAGATAGATATTCGGCTCGATGATTTCTTTCATGTTGCGGTAGCTTTCCTTGAGTTCCAGATTCACGGTGCCTTTTCCGTATCTGTCATTTAAGTAGGCGGCAACACGCGTGATAAACTCTTTCTTCTCCGCAAACTTTTTCTCGTCAAAATCGCGGATGATGTAGTCTAAATGAGCCTCTTCCACGGTTCCGCGCATGGAATCCAGATGGAAAAATCCTTCATAGCCTTCTGTATACATGGGATTTTCAAAGACCGGAAGCATGTTGTGGAACTCCATGGCCATGAGTATCGCATTCCTCATCTTTCCTTTGGAGGAGCCTGGATGAATGCTGGAGCCGTGGATATCCACCTTCGCGGAGGCTGCATTGAAGTTCTCATATTCCAATTCTCCTAATCCTCCGCCATCCACGGTATAGGCGGCATCTGCGGCGAATCCTGCCACATCGAATAAATCTGCGCCGTGTCCCACTTCCTCATCCGGTGTGAAGCCAATGCGGATCGTTCCGTGGGGAATCTCCGGGTGAGCCAGAAGATACTCTGCCATGGTCATGATTTCTGCGACACCGGCCTTGTCGTCCGCACCAAGCAGTGTGGTGCCGTCCGTGGTGACAATGTCCTGTCCCTTATACTTTAACAGATCAGGGAAATCGGCTGTCTTCATGGTGAGACCGGTCTCCTGATTCATCAGGATGTCTCCGCCGTCATACTGTTTTACAATCTGCGGGTGTACATTGGCACCGGAGTAAGCCGGAGCCGTATCCATATGAGCGATAAAGCCGATTACCGGAACCTTCTTGTCCATGGTGGCCGGTATGGTGGCATATACGTATGAGTTCTGATCCACGCGCACGTCCTGTGCATGCATGGCGCGCAGTTCTTCCGCCAGTACCTCCGCTAAGACACGCTGGCTTTCCGTGCTCGGAAATTCTTCCACGTCTTCCTTCGATTCGGTATCGTAGGAAACATACTTTAAAAAGTGATTTAAAACTTCTGACATGATTCATGTCCTCCTTTGAGCTATAGATCTCTGTATCGTTGTGATAAGTATCTGACGGTTTCTGTCCCTTCAGACCTTCTTCTCTCAATTTTCTAATTATAACATAAACACGAACAGGGTGAAAGCCCCTATTATGTGTTTCCTGGCCTGACTAATCCCGCCTGCTGTCCGCTAATTCCGCCCTCACAGCTTCTGGAAATACGTAGTCCCATGAAAGCTGCAAAGCAGGGTTATCCAGCATGTCGCGATAGGGGGCAATTTCATTTTCCCACTGTTCCTTCGTACAGGGATCACCGTCCATCGTATAGGTATTCTTGTCAGGGTCGCCGTCCACCGCAAATTCCACGAGGAAATCACGGGATTCGGAATCGATAAGGAAACCGTCAAAATCCAGTCTTCGATAGTAATAGCAGTCGTAGCTGAGACCGGTTGCCTTATAACCGATCATTCCGCCGTCCTTCAATGGAGTCAAAGGCCTGGCATATCTGTCAGAGCTTCGGAGCAGGGCGAGCTTTCCGCTGCGGCACGTATAGATATTATAGAAATAACCGCCCACGATATGCAGCTCCGGGACCCCGTCTCCATTGCAGTCTCCGAAGGCATAAACGGCATTCCCATCTCCCATTGGATAGTCGGCCGTAGCCGTAAGGGAATACATGGTATCATCCTTTAAAAGTTCGCGGTACAGGCTGACTGCGGTCTCAGGAGAAGTCTGCTGGGAATAGATTTCTTCTTCGCTGGCTGCCGCTGTCTCAGGGCTTACTACTGCCTTTTCATATATGTCAGCCAGTTCCTCCGGCGTATAGACGAATTCGATCACATCTGTCATAAGGATTTGATCCCTGAGACGGTCGTAGCGATAGCAGACTCCATCTATAAGAATACCTTCCGTCAGCGTCTGCTCCAGTATGTCAGTCTCTCCTATGATGATGGGAGGAACGCAGTAATCTTCCTCCAAGCTGGTATAATAAATAAAGTGACTGGTGAAAAAATAATTGCTCTCCATGCGACCGGTCTCACCATAAAGAACCAGTCGGTACCGGTATATTTTCCCCCCTTTATCCGTATAACGGGTAATGGTTCCGCCCTCTGTGCTGAGATCCACGAAATCTCTTGTACTGCCTTTGATATTGATGACAAACGAATCGGTTGGCTCATCGTAATAGACGCTGGATCGGTATTGGCTCATAAAGGTGCTGATCTGTGCGGCAATCTTGCCGCAGGTATCGGGAATGGAGGGCTGGTTGGCTGATGACGACTCTGATGGCTCAAATGTTTCAGATGGTTCCGATGTCGCAGAATCGTCTGTGGTCACGGGCATGGTGGCAGACATGCTTTCTGTCTGTAAAGTTTCCTCACCCATGCCCGGAGCCTGTCTGCACGATATAAGTAAGATGGAGATCAACGGAAACAGAAAACAGGCCAGTGCATACTTTCTTCTTCGTGACATTTTATTCTCACCTGCTCTTTCTGCATTTTGCTTTTTCTGCATTTATAGGGAATAGAGCTGACTTTGTATATTGATACGATATGATATAGCGAAACAATATCATATACAGTAACAGAATCATATACAGCAACAGTATCATATACAGTAACAGTATCATACCCCACATAAAAAGTCACTGTTTACATGAACAGATTTTATCTTTGCAGCCTCCATTTTTCACCACAAAAAATCCTTTAAAAGAAAATAGCATTTATCTTCTCTCAAAGGATTTTTCTATACAGATTAACATAAAATTATTATGTCAACTCATCGCCTCTATCTTATTTCTTACTTACCTGTTTGCCAGTTCCCGCGTAATATCTTCCCAGGTTACACCCTTATCCGCCATCAATACCATCATGTGGTACAGGAAGTCGGAAATCTCATACTTCACTTCCTCCGGGTCAGGATTTTTAGCCGCAATCACAATCTCTGTCGCTTCCTCGCCCAGCTTCTTCAGGATCTTATCGATTCCCTTGTCGAACAGATAATTGGTATAGGAACCCTCCTTCGGATTCTCCTTGCGGTCGAGAATAATGGCGAAAACGTCTTCAAATACCTTTAAAGGATTCGTCTCCTGATACTCCTTCTTTACCAACGTCTGGAAGAAGCAGCTGCGCGCTCCCGTATGGCAGGCCGCGCCGATCTGATTGACCTTTGCCAACAGGGTATCGTTGTCGCAGTCTAAGGAGAGAGACTTCACATACTGGTAATGGCCGGAGGTCTCACCCTTCAGCCAGAGACTCTGGCGGCTTCTGCTGAAATACGTCATGAGGCCGCTGTGAAGCGTCGCCTCAAAGGCTTCCTGATTCATATAGGCCATCATAAGAACCTCGGAGGTCCGGTAATCCTGGACGATCACGGGGATCAGTCCGTCGGAGTTCAGCTTAAAGTCTTCCCACGCCACCGCACTTTCAAAGGTATCAACTGCAATACCGTTCTTCTTTAACTGCTGCTTTAATTCCATGCAGGAAGGTGATTTTCCGGTCATGGAACCGATGACGCCGGATACACGGCCAGAAGCCAACATAGAGGAAAATACAGCCGCATCAGGACAATCAGATGAGAGGATAAACGTCTCTTCCTTCTCCTCCAGCCGCGCGGTCTCCGCTTCCGACGGACAGGCACATCCGAGAATCATGACGGAAGCGCCAAGCTGGCTGTATTCCGCAGTCCGTTCCAGCCAGGTGAAATCCGGCAGCCAGGCGTAGATCTTATCATCACCGAAACGGTCGGAGGCCTCCTTCATCAAGTCTACATTTTCATCTACATCTACATTGAGAAATACGGCCTTTGCGCCTGCGTAGAGGTATTTCTTCACATCCTCCAGACGTCTGACGCGGCCTCCGGTTATAATGGGGACATCGGCCGTTCTGGCGATTTCCTTGATCAGTCCGATGGAACGCTCGTGATCCTCATCCGTTTCGGACAGATCATAGAGGAACAGCTCATCGGCGCCGCTGTCACCGTAATACCGGGAAAGCGCGAGGACATCATTCTCACAGCAGTCTGCACCCCACAGTGCGGCCGCCTTTCCCTCGCGGATACCGAATCCCGGAATCACCTTTTTATATTCGTTCATAACATCATTCTCCTTCCGCACCACTGTCATTCGAATGCTTCCACCGCTTCTTTTAGATTAATTCTGTTTTCATACAGAGCTTTTCCAATAATTGCTCCCTTTACACCAGCCTCATGAAGGCGTCTCAAATCGTCCATGGAAGACATTCCTCCGGAAGCGATGATGTCCATGCCGGTTGCCTCTGTCAGGGCCTTTGTGGCCTCCACATTGGGGCCGGTGAGCATGCCGTCTCTGGAAATATCGGTATAAACCACATGGCGGACGCCGTATTCCTTCATCTGACCGCATAGATCCGATGCCGTTATTTCGCTGACCTTCTCCCAGCCTTCGATGGCTACCAGCCCATTTTTCGCATCCACACCGGCGACGATCCGGTCTGCGCCGAAATGGGTAACTGCGTCGCGAAGGAAAAGGGGATTTTGGACCGCCTTTGTCCCGATGATTACGCGGCTGACGCCCAAATTCAGCATACGCTCGATGGCCTCCTCTGTCCGGATTCCGCCGCCGATCTCGATCGGCTTGGAGAAGGCTGCGACGATCCGTCTGATGGCGTCTTCATTGACCGAATAGCCTGCCAGCGCGCCATCCAAATCCACCAGATGCAGGAATGTGGCCCCCTGTGATTCCCAGTATGCCGCCACCTTCTCCGGAGAATCGGAATAAACGGTGATCTCTTTGAACTTTCCCTGTCTTAAGCGGACACACTGTCCGTTTTTCATGTCAATAGCCGGATATAACTGCATAATATTCTCCTTCTTCCCGGTTTACAGTGTCCCTTTTGTCGACAACACATCCGTGATTCTGGGGTCCGTCTGTGTGGCCTCGTCGAGAGCCTTGGCAAATGCCTTGAAGATGCCCTCAATGATATGATGGTTATTCTCCCCGGACAGCTTTCTGATATGAAGATTCATTTCCGCCGCATAGGAAACGGCGTAGAAGAACTCCTTTACCATCTCGGTCTCAAGCTGCCCGACTCTCTCGGCTGTAAAGGCCGCGTCGAAAACGAAGTAGGGGCGGCCCGATAAATCGATGGCACAGAGAAGCAGGGACTCATCCATGGGAAGAATCATATTTCCATACCGTTTAAGCGATTTCTTATTGCCAACCGCCTCTTTGATGGCGGTGCCCAGCACGATGCCCGTATCCTCGATCGTATGGTGGGTATCGACCTCCAAATCGCCCTTCACTTCCACGTCCAGATCAAACAGGCCGTGGCGGGCAAAGCTGTTCAGCATATGATCAAAGAAGCCGATTCCCGTCTGAACAGAAGCGCTGCCCGATCCGTCCAGGTTCAGCTTCAGGCGGATATCCGTCTCTTTCGTCACTCTCGTTATTTCCGCAGTTCTTCCCATATCCTCGTCCTCTCTTCTCTATTTTTCAAATCTGACCCTGACAGAATTGGCATGTGCGGTCAGCTGCTCTGCCTCTGCAAATGCCTCGATATCCTCATGAATGGCCTCCAGAGCGTCTTTGGAATAGTAAATGATGCTGGATTTCTTCACGAAGTCGTCTACGTTCAGCGGGGAGAAGAACTTTGCCGTTCCGTTGGTCGGAAGCACGTGGTTCGGGCCTGCGAAGTAGTCGCCAAGAGGCTCAGAACTGTATTCCCCGATGAAGATGGCTCCCGCATTTTTCACACGAGTCATGTCTTCAAATGGATTCTTCGTCACGATCTCCAAATGCTCCGGAGCGATTTCATTGACCGTTTCCAGGGCGTCTGCCATGGTGTCTGCCACCAGGATGTAGCCGTAATTATCCAGTGATTTCTGAATGATCTCTGAGCGGGAGAGCTCCTTTGTGAACCGCTTCGCCTCTTCCGATACCTTCTTTGCCAGGTCCATGCTGGTGGTAACCAGAATGGCAGAGGCCAGTTCATCGTGTTCCGCCTGAGATAAGAGATCCGCCGCTACAAAACGGGGATTGGCACTCTCATCGGCCAGGACCAGAATTTCGCTGGGACCGGCGATGCTGTCGATGCTGACATGGCCGTATACCGCCTTCTTGGCCAGCGCCACGAAGATATTGCCGGGGCCTACGATTTTATTGACCCGCGGGATGGATTCGGTACCAAACGCCAGTGCCGCGATAGCCTGGGCGCCGCCCACTTTATAGACCTCGGTCGCCCCTGCAAGATGCGCCGCGGTGAGGGTCACGGGATTGACCTTTCCGTCTCTGCCCGGAGGGGTTACCATGACGATCTTCTCGACTCCGGCCACCTCGGCGGGAATGATGTTCATGAGAACGGAGGACGGATAAGCCGCCTTGCCGCCGGGAACGTAGACGCCGACACTGGAAAGCGCTGTGATCTTCTGGCCCAGTATCGTTCCATCCGGCTTGCTGTCAAACCAGCTGTACGTCTTCTGCTTCTCGTGGAAGGCCCGGATATTCTTCATGGAGCGCTTCATGACCTCCAAAAGTCCCGGTTCCACCTCTCTCATGGCCTCTTCAATCTCCTCTTTTGTCACCCGGATGGTGGAGGCGTCTATCACGGCATGGTCAAACTGCTCTGTATAGGAAAATACGGCCGCGTCGCGGTCACGTTTTACTGTGTCCACGATCTCCTGGACCGTATCTGAATAGGCGGTATAATTGTTCGGATCACGCTTTAATAAGTCTGCGAGAATATCCTTTTTGGAAGTTTCGTCTAACGCAACAATTCTCATTTGTTTTCCTCCTTGTAGTGAGCGTTTTAAAACATCAGCCCATCGACTGCATTAAATTCCTCAAATCATGGATCAGACGGGTAATCCGGTCGTTTTCCCGCTTCATGCTGACCTGGTTGACTACCATGCGGGCAGACAGCGGACAGATCTCTTCCAGCACAGTTAAGCCGTTTTCCTTGAGCGTCGTGCCCGTCTCTACAATGTCCACGATGACCTCGGAGAGGCCGACGATGGGGGCAAGCTCAATGGAGCCGTTCAGCTTGATAATCTCCACGGTCTGGTGCTTTTTATTGTAAAAGTAATCCTTTGCAATGGCCGGATATTTGGTGGCCACACGGATTCTCTCGTGATGCTTTAACAGCTCTTCTGCCTCTTTCGGTCCGCAGACACACATACGGCAGTTACCCAGCCCTAAGTTCATCACCTCATAGAGCTTCCGGCCCTCTTCCAGGATGGTGTCCTTTCCGACCACGCCGATGTCGGCGGCGCCGTACTCCACGTAGGTCGGCACATCGCTTGCCTTGGCCAGGAAGAAACGCATCCCCAGCTCCTCGTTTGTAAAGATCAGCTTCCGGGAACTCTTATCCCGCATCTCTTCACATGTGATTCCGATTTTTTCCAGCAGATCCAGCGACTGTTCTGCCAGACGGCCCTTTGCCAGGGCAAATGTCAAATATCTCATGTCATCCCTCATCTTGTAACAGTTCAGACGGCTCATCTTCTTGACCGAAAAAACGGTCAAGAAGCATCGAATGTCCATCCGATGGAATAATCAGTGCAAAAACGGTCTTATAAACAAGCTTAACGCCCGCCTTTGCACTGATTTTTCCGCCGTCTGAACTGTTACCTCATTTTAAGTATTCGGACAGCGGTATCTCGTCCATCCGGTCTAAGTTCAAGTTCACGATCTTTACGGAAAAGCCCTTCTCATCTAAGTACAGCAGGTTCGTAATGGTGGTGCGCCCCGCATAGGCTTTATACGCCTCCAGCGTCTTGTCTGCCTTCTTAAGCTGAAGCTGCACCGGCATGGAGGTATCGCGGAAGTGCTTCGCAAGCTGGATCGCCTGCTCTCTGGATTCCGGCTCGAAGAGAATCATGGTATTGACCACCCGGACCGGCGTATCGATCTTCTGTCTGGATAAAGCCAGCATCAGATCATCGACGGAGATTCCGAAGCCCACGGCCGGTGCATCCTTTCCGAACTGGACGAGAAGCTTGTCGTACCGCCCGCCGTTTACGATGTAATCTCCGGTTCCGTAAGTATAGGCCTTGAAAATGATTCCGGTGTAATACTGGTACTGGCTCAGCATTCCAAGGTCATACGAAACGTATTCCGACAAATCGTAATATTCCAGAATCCGATTCACCTCTTCCAGACGGTCAATCGCCCGTAAGGCCCGCGGGTTTTTCGTAAACTCTCTGGCGGCCTGGATCTCCTCCAGGGAACCGAACAGTTCAGGAAGCTTTAGAAATGCATCCTTTAATTCCTGTGGAATGGGCTGTTCCATCACCAGCTCCTCCACGCCGAAATAATTCTTGTTCTCGATCAGCTCACGAAGCTTCTCCTCCATCTCCTCGTCCATGCCGGCTTCCTCTAGAAGGCCGCGGAAGAAATCGACCTCTCCCAGCTCCACCTGGAATTCCGTGAGGCCAGCCGCCTTCAGGGCCCGGATAACCATGGCGAGAATCTCCGCATCCGCGTCGGACGAGTCGTCACCGATCAGTTCCACACCGGTCTGGGCCGCTTCCTTGAGCCGTCCCTGGTAGCTGGTGTTATTGATAAAGGTCCGCTCCAAATAGCAGAGCCGCAAAGGCATATCCTCTTCTGTAAAATACTTCGTCACACATCTGGCGATCGCCGGCGTCTCATCGGGCCGGAGCACCAGGGTATGGTTGTCCCTGTCGAAAAACTTAAACATCTCTTTCGCTTTAACGCTTCCGCGGGATTCATTAAAGATATCAAAGAATTCAAAGGTCGGCGTTTCAATGTCCTGATATCCGTACAGATGGAATATCTCTAAGATCCTGTTCTGAATGGCTGCCTTTCGGGTACATTCCACTCCGTAGATGTCCCGGACGCCATCCGGTGTATGTAATAATTTGTTTGCCATAGCTTCCTCCGAACGTTGCTGCATACTGCTTTCGTATGGTAAAGTGCTACCATGATAACGTGTAGTTTATTATAAGGGACACTGCCCGACTTGTCAATCTCTTCTGTCCAAATCTTTCTGAATCATCTCCAGATAGTGGACAAAGATATCCCGGCAGCTGCGTATCTGCCAGGACTTATCCACTTCCTCATAGGTGAAGCTTTTGCGCCCGCCCTCCTCCATTCGAGTCCAGAATCGAAGGATTTCGTCGAACGGAAGATAATATATCTCATTTTTCACCGTATAGGACAGGATGATGAAGGAGATGCCTCCCTGCTCCTCGAATTCACGCATAAAGGCAATCTGATGCGGGTGGATATTGTGCAGGGGAAACGTCTCCACGGCGCACTCCTTGGCGTCAAAACAGACGGGAATCCCCTGTACGGCCCCGATGTAGTCTACCGTACTCTTCTGATCAAAATAAGCCAGCGTGATGTGGCGGCTCTCCTTATCGATGGAGATGGGGGTAATCGGGGTCGGCACCTTCTGGATCAGGGCCAGTTTCTTCTCACGGTAGCTGTCGTTGCTGCGGTTTATGATATCTTCCAGTGCGGAGCCTCTTAAGCCCCTCGTGTTCCATGTTCCCATAGCCTAACTCCAATCCCGGCAGATTTTCCGGAAGGTCTGCGGGAGCGGCGCTGAAAAGGTTTTGCCGGAAAGACCGGTCAGCGGTTCCGGCAGCTGCGGAAATGTCACCGTACAGGAATGAAGCATCTGGGAACGGATATTCCAGCGCTTTTTCGCCTCTTCATTGACCGAGCTGTCGCCGTATTTGTAGTCCCCAAGAATGGGATGGCCGATAGAGGCCAGATGCGCCCGGATCTGATGGGTCCGCCCTGTAATCAGCTTGACGCTTAACAGCGTGCAGTCCTCCGCCCAGCCGAGCGGTTCATATTCCGTCATAATGGGAACGCTTCCCGCCGTTTCCGTTGTGGTGACGGTCACCTGGTTCGTGGCCTCGTCCTTTTTAAGAAATCCGGTAATGACCTGTTTTTCCGTCACACGGCCCTTTACCACGCACCGGTAGTATTTATGCAGGCTTCTGTCCTTGAAGACCGCGGACATAATCTGAAGGCCCGGCAGAGACTTGCCGGCGACGACGAGGCCGCTGGTGTTTCTGTCCAGGCGGTTGCAGACGGATGGGCGGAAGCTCTGGAGCTGTTCTGTGGATAACTGTCCGCTGGATATGAGGTAATCGATGATGTATTCCACCAGGGATTCATCGGTGTCCTTCGCTTTCTGGGAAAGCATTCCCGAAGGCTTGTTGACCAGTAGAATATGGTCATCCTCATAAATGATATGCAGATTCACCTTTTTGACCTCCTGGAGCGTATGAGAGGAAAACTTCTCAATGGTCTCCTCGGAGAAGAACAGCTTGACCTCGTCTCCCTGGACGAGCTTCTCCGAGCCATCGCATTTTTTCCCATTCAGCGTGATGTTCTTCTTGCGCATCATCTTATAGAGAAATCCCTTACCGGCCAGATTTAAGTATTTGGCCAGCAGCTTGTCGAGCCGCTGACCCGATTCATTTTCAGAAACAATGAGAGAACGCATCTTTCAATTCCCCTTACATGGATAGATTTTTAAGCAGCTGGAGCGTGTAGTCCACACTGCCGTCATCCTCGTATTCTTCCGCCGGCTTCAGGCTCTCCATCCGGTGGAAAAATGCCTTTTCATCGAGAATGATCTTCACGCTAAGATCCAGCTTGTGTCCCGCAAACATCTCTTTTAAGAATTTCTCCGCTTTTGCAGTGTCCAGCTTCGGCGAGGTACAGTATAGGAATACGCCGCTGGGATGGACAATGGCTGCATCCGCCGGGATGATAGCGTCTCTGGTGGTGATGATTAAGTCGTAGAGAATGGAAAAACGTCCCTCATACCCTGCCGCTCTCCGGTGAAAGTCCTCGGAGGGCGTCTTATAACGCCAGGCCGCGAGAAGCGGTGAGGCCACGTTGGCCGTGGGAAGAACGGAAAGGATGGCCATGACCGTCAGAATATTCTTCCAGGCCGTGTTGTCCACAAAATATCTTGCGATCAGCTGGGCGATAATCATGGCTGCTCCGAAGGCGACTTTGCCTGTCTCCACTTTCTTATGATGGTTCCGGTATCCGTACTGCCCCTTGTTGTATTTTTTCACAGTTGTCATTCCTTTTTTATCGGTATAGTGTTGATTCAATCCCCGTTTGTTATAGCGCCTTCATGATTCTTAAGATCATGCCGTGAGGCAGAACCTTGCAGAGCAGATGAAATGCCTTCATGGTAATGCCGTAGACCGACACGGTCCGTCCCATCATATTGTCGCGGATCGCTTTCTTTACTACGCGCTTCGGATCCGCCATGACGATCCGCTTGTAGACCGGAATCTCGCCCGTGGTCTCCGCAATATCGAAGAATTCCGTCTTGACTGGTCCGGGGCATACTGCGGTCACATAGATGCCGCGCGGTTTTAACTCCTCGTTAAGCGCCCGGCTGTAGCTGAGTACGAAGGACTTCGTGGCCGCGTAGATGGCAAAATCCGGCTGCGGAAGAAATGCTGCCGAGGAAGCCAGCTGAATGATGCGGCTGTTCCCGGAGAGGTAGGGAAGCACCATATGCGTGACCACGCAGAGCGCTTTGCAGTTTAAATCCACCATACCGGCTTCATCGGCAAGATTTAAAGAACCTACCGGTCCAATCTTTCCGAAGCCCGCCGAGTTGATCAGCCATTTGACATCGGGGTGCTCTTCCTCCAGCGTGCACTGAAAATCCATCAGTTCCTTATGGTCTGTTAAATCCACGGCGAAGATGCGCAAACGCACTGGAACCGTGGATACCAGCTCCTTCAGCCGGTCTTCGCGTCTGGCGATAACCCAGATTTCATCGATTCCGTTAAAACGGTCCGCCAGCTGCCTGACAAATTCTCTGCCCATTCCTGAGGAGGCCCCTGTTACAACTGCAATCTTCATTTGAATCCCTTCTTTTCTCTTTTATTTTTTAACCTTTTTATGAACGTTTCTTATAGTCTTTCTCTTTCCCGCCGGTTTGTCATCCCGCTGCTTTGCAGCCGGATAACCGCCTGATGGCTGTCCATTCCCCGGCCTTTTCCCGCCGGCAGACTGTCCGCCCCCGGAAAATCTGGGACGGATCAGACATTTTTTGTCGTAACCGATTAAGTCGGTGCGTCCGGCTTTCTTCAGCGCTTCCTCCACCAGTTCGTAATTCTTTGGATTGCGGTACTGGATGAGTGCTCTCTGCATGGCCTTTTCATGCGGATTCGTGGGGACGTAGACCTTTTCCATGGTGCGCGGATCGTATCCGGTGTAGTACATGCAGGTGGAGATGGTGGACGGCGTCGGATAGAAATCCTGCACCTGTTCCGGCATGTATCCCAGGTCCCGCAAGTACTCGGCCAGTTCGATGGCCTCGGGCAGGCCGGAGCCTGGATGGGAGGACATCAAATACGGGACGAGATACTGCTTCATGCCAAGCTGTGCGTTCATATCTTTATATTCTTTGACAAACTGTCGGTACACCTTATTCTGCGGCTTGCCCATGCGGCTTAGCACCTTGTCCGCCACATGCTCCGGTGCTACCTTTAACTGGCCGCTGACATGGTACTGGCACAGTTCCTTTAAAAACTTCCGGCTGGGGTCTGCCAGCACGTAGTCAAACCGGATTCCGGAACGGATGAAGACCTTTTTCACCTTTGGCAGAGAGCGAAGCTTCCGGAGCAGTTCAATATAATCCGAGTGATCTGCCTTTAAATTCCTGCACGGTTCCGGGAACAGGCACTGGCGGTTCGGACATGCGCCTTTGGTCAGCTGTTTCTCGCAGGCAGGCGAGCGGAAATCAGCGGTGGGGCCGCCCACATCGTGGATATAGCCCTTAAAGTCCGGTTCTTCGGTCAGAAGCTTTGCCTCAGCCACCAGCGAATCATGGCTTCTCACCTGAATGATCCGTCCCTGATGGAAGGTCAGTGCGCAGAAGCTGCATGCGCCGAAACAGCCGCGGTTGCTGATCAGGCTGAATTTGATCTCCCGAATGGCCGGAACACCGCCCTCCTCTTCGTAGGACGGGTGATAGTTCCTCATATACGGAAGGTCGTAAACCTCATCCATCTCCTCGGTGGTTAATGGCTTGGAAGGCGGATTCTGAACGACGTAGCAATTGTCCTGGTACGGTTCCACCAGACGTTTCCCTGTAAATGGATCCGTGTTGCTGTATTGGATATAATAGCTCCTGGCGTATTCTTGTCTTTCCTCTTTCATGGCGCCGTAGGATGGCAGGGTCAGCGCGTCGTAGACGCTGTCCAGGCTGCTGGTCTTGTAGACCGTTCCGTCTATGAAGGTAATGTCTTTGATATCGATTCCGCTGTTTAATGCGTCTGCAATCTCGACGACGGACCGCTCTCCCATTCCGTAGGAGATTAAATCAGCCTGGGAGTCGATCAGGATCGAATGCTTTAACCGGTCAGACCAGTAATCGTAATGGGCCAGCCGCCTTAAGCTGGCTTCGATGCCGCCGATGATGATGGGAACCCGTTTGTAGACGCTGCGGATCAGGTTGCAGTAGACGACCGTCGCGTAATCGGGCCGCTTTCCCATAACGCCGCCCGGCGTGTAGGAATCCTGCTGTCTCCGCTTTTTGGAAACAGAATAGTGGTTTACCATGGAGTCCATATTTCCGCCGGATACGAAGAAGCCCAACCGGGGTTCTCCCAGCACCCGGATGCTCTCCGGATCTTTCCAGTCCGGCTGGGCGATGATCCCCACCTTGTAGCCGTGCGCCTCCAGAAGCCGGGTTATGATGGCGTGTCCGAAGGAGGGGTGGTCCACATAGGCGTCACCGCTCACATAGACAAAGTCACATTGGTTCCAGCCGCGGATATTCATATCGGCGCGGTTCATTGGCAGGTAATCGTGTATCATATTGCAGCTCCATTTCTGTTTATAATATCGTAATAATCGCGGATAAAGTAGTCGGCCAGACTCTTCTTCTCCGCTTCCATATGCCTGGAAAATTCGTCATCCACAGCACAGACCGTCATGCCGGCCCGTTTTCCAGCCAGTATTCCGGCGGGTACGTCTTCGAAGACAAGGCATTTACCAGGGGCTACGCCCAGACGGCCAGCTACATTCAGATAGATGTCGGGCGCCGGTTTTCCGGCTGCCACCTCGCAGGCGGTGGCGATAACTTGAAAATAGTCTCCGATCTTCAAAGTATCGATGACTGCGTCTACCATCTCTCTTCCGTTGCTGGTGGCAATGCCGGCCGCGATGCCGCGGGACTTCAAATGGCTGAGAAATTCACGGGCACCGGCCTTTAACGGCACCTGATGGCGGTATTTCTCAATGGACATCTCCCGCCAGATGGCTTTGATGTCTTCGATGGATTCCCTCAGTCCGAACCGGTCCTTGAAATAGACGGCGGTCTCGGAAAAACTCATTCCCTCGATCTCCTTCTGCAGCTCCGGAGGACAGTCGTGTCCATAGTTTTTAAGGAACTCAATGTCGATATCCTTCCACATCCACATGGAGTCCACAAGCGTTCCATCCAGGTCGAATATGACCGCTTTTGTCTCTTCTATCATCATCATTACTCCTGATTTGTCTTTTTTAGCAGTTCCAGTTCCTCATGGGTCAGCGGCCGGTACTCTCCCGGCTTCAGTGCCTCATCGAGCACGAGCATCCCCATGGATAACCTCTTTAAGTATACCACATGACACCCCAGTGTTTCAAACATCCGTTTTACCTGATGGAATTTTCCTTCATGAATCGTAAGGCGGATCTCAGACAGCTCACCGGAGTCCCCTCGATGAACGACTTCCAAATCAGCAGGAAGCGTTTCCGTTCCGTCTGAGAGAACCAGGCCCTCCGCCATACGGTCTTTCGCGTCTTCTGGAAGCATTCCCTCTATTTTGGCGTAGTAGACCTTGTCCACGTGCTTTTTCGGCGAGAGCAGGCGGTGGGTTAAATCTCCGTCATTGGTCAAGAGGAGCAGCCCCTCTGTGTCGATATCGAGGCGGCCCACAGGAAATAAATCATCCCGTTTCCTGTCGGTGATCAGATCCACCACCGTCTCATGCAGCCTGTCTTCCGTCGCAGAGACGACGCCCTGCGGTTTATGGAGCATATAGTATTCATATTCCACATAGGACACGTTCCGTCCATCTACGGCAACCGTGTCGGAGGAGGGAGAAATCTTACGCTCACTCTTCTTCTCCGTTACACCGTTTACAGCGATGCGTCCCTTTCTGGCCATCTCTTTGATCTGGCTTCTCGTTCCCTCGCCCATCTCCGTTAAATATTTGTCCAGCCTAATGGTATCCTTCATCACTGCCACCGCCATCCCGGATAGTATTTGTTCTTGAGCGCCATGCCCGTTCCCTTGGCAAACCCCAGGGGATAGCCGTCCACGCAGACGAGGCACCAGCCCTTGACAGGCCCTTCCTCCGGCGTCAGGGAGATCGTTTCTCCCTTTAAATACCGGATGACGCGGTCATCCTCCTTTTTCCAGGAGATAGTCTGCCTAAATTCTTCTGCATGAAGGGTCATGGCAAGAACCTGTCCAGGCTCAAAGCGTTTGTTCTTCAGTTCGCCCAGGAGAAGCCCCGTTCTCAGATAACGGAGTTCCTTTGCCGGAACAAAGTTTTCCGGCAGATAGTAGACAGAATCATTTTTAATCATGATTCTGGAGTCCTCGAATTCCCGGTTCATGAGGGCGAGAAAATCCGTAAGCTCCGTTGGAAGGGCTGGGGCCTTTTTCCCCTGCGGCTCCGTCCTGGAACGTTCCCGGCTGCCAGCAGCCGTCCTCTCCGCTCCACCGCCATTTTTCCGCAGCAGGGATATGAAATGCCCCTCGCCCTTTATCTTATGAGGAAACAGACGGATACAGCCGTCGAGGCCGATTCCCCCCGATGCGCCTTCAAACAGAGGGAGCCTGATCAGTTCCATCTCCTGGTGGTTCTCCAGAATATGGCAGATAATCTCCTCATCCTCACAGCGTGAAAAGGTGCAGGTAGAGTAAAGCAGCAGGCCGCCTGGAGCCAGCATGCGGACCGCCTGGTCCGTGATCTCCTTCTGGATTTCACTGTAGTACTCCGGTCCGCGCTCCTCATAGCTTTTCACCATATCATCGTCCTTGCGGAACATCCCTTCCCCGGAGCACGGCGCGTCGATCAGAATCTTATCGAACCACGGGCCGAATACATCGGCCAGTTTATCGGGAGTCTCGCTGGTGACACAGATGTTGGAAATCCCCCAGAGCTCCAGGTTTTTAAGCAGCGCTTTCGCCCTCGAATTGCTGATGTCATTGGAGATAAGGACGCCTTTTCCAGCCAGCTTAACACCCAGCTCCGTGCTCTTCCCTCCGGGCGCCCCGCACAAATCCAGGACCCGGTCTCCCGGCTTCACCGGAAGAAGCATGGCCGGAGTCATGGCGCTGGGCTCCTGCAGGTAATAGAGTCCGGCGTAATAATAGGGATCCTTGGCCGGACGTTCCGTTCCCTCGTAATAAAATCCGTTTGGAATCCAGGGCACCGGTTTTAAATCCCAGGAAACCAGTTCCGGAAATGCTTCCGGCGTGACCTTTGCCGTATTGACCCGCAGTCCATACAGCCGTTCCTCGTCGAAGCTTTTTAAATAGGCGGAAAATTCCTCTTCCCCCAGTAAGTCTCTCATTCTGTTTAAATACTCTTCGGAAAGTTTCAATTCGCTCACGTGTGTAACCCCTGCCTTTCTCTATGGCAATCTTAATATACTAATAGGAATATTTCAACCGGTATTTCTGCAGATATTTTAATACCCAGTAGGGATTTAAGCTCATTTCGTCTTCATGGTCCGTCTTCATATAGATCCCGACATGAAGATGAACTTCAAAATTACCGGTGGTCCCTTCCACCGTGCTGTACCCGGTGTCACCCATGAAGCCCAGCAGTTCTCCGGCCTTTACGGCATCGCCCTCCTGCCACTGCCGGCTGTAGCCGTACAAATGGGCGTAATAGAGATAAGCGCCGCCGGGAGCGCGGATTCCGATCCGCCATCCGCCTTTCTCCAGCCACCCCACCTTTTCCACAACCCCATCCGACATGGAGACAACGGGATAATATCCCCGGGGCCGCTCTGTCCCCATGATGTCACAGCCCTCGTGGCCGCGCTCTCCGCCGTACGTGCGCTTATCCATCCAGCCGTTTTCAAAGGTGACGGGGGGAGATGCGGCGTTCGTATTTTCCGGGATGGGAAAGAACTTTAAATCGCCGAGGACAGTCTCATACGCCTGTTTCAGCTTCCGGTATTCCGCCGGTTTCACGGCCAGCAGGCGGTCTGTATGGCAGGCGGTATCCTTGACATCGGTCAGATCGTAATTGTGCTCGATCATCAGGGAAGTGAGCAGATCGTAATCGAGGGGACCGGATTCTGCGATCAGGTTACCCAGCCTCATACTGCGGAAATCATCGCTCTCACAGGTATAGGCGTCCAGCTGGTAATAGGTAGGATTGTTGTAAAGGTAATCGATCATGGTCACATGAAAGAAGGAAAGAAGCAGGATTAAAAGAAGAATCATCATCATATCGATACGGCCTCATCATATATTTGTATAAAACAATCTATTCAGGTGCTCATGAAAAAATCCTTCTTCCGCTTCTGTTCCGTTGCGGTGCTCTGCGTTCTTCTGTTAAGTCCGGCGGCCGCGACTCAGGGGGCAAAAAACGGACTGGTTCTGTGGGCCACGGTAGTTCTCCCCACACTCCTGCCGTTCATGATCTGTTCCAACGTCATCGTCGCACTGGACGCGATCCATATTCTTACATTTCCCTTCCGCGGGTTCCTTCGTAATTTTTTAAAGCTTTCGGATGCAGGAAGCTACATTCTCGTCTCCGGCCTCCTCTGCGGCTATCCCATGGGAGCCAGAAACTGCAGCGATTTTCTCGATGGGAAACGGATCACGAAGGCGGAAGCCAGATACTTATTAAGCATCTGCAACCATCCCAGTCCCATGTTTCTGCTGGGCTACGCGGCTTCAGAGCTGCCGGGTGCCGTACCGGTGTGGATGCTTATGGCCGCTGTTTATTTACCGGTGGTCCTGATCGCCTGGCTGTCCCGGAAGCTCTATGGAATCCAGACAGTCTCTCCGTCGCTTCCATATTCCAGGGAAGCACAGCTGACCTTCGATGAGAGTCTGATGGATTCCTGCGAGGTCATGGTGAAAATCGGCGGCTATATCATGCTGTTTTCGATTCTTGTCTTTTATATTACGGAACTCCCGTTACATAATCCGGCCGGAAAAGCGGCACTGCTTGGTTTTGTGGAGATCACAACAGGAATTCGCGCCATCTCCAGTTCGATTCCGTCCATGGCGGGGGGCATGTGGATCGCCGCCGCTACCGCCTTCGGCGGGCTGTCCGGAATCTTTCAGACAAAGAGTGTCATAAAAAATGCCGGATTATCCATCCGGCACTATGTAGCATGGAAAGCGGTTCACAGTCTGCTTTCTGCAGCAATCTTTATTCTATTGGCATGCTGCCGTCAGCTTCCGTGGGCGGCATAACCGCGCCGGTCAGCTCCTGACGGTTGGAGGAGACAATATCATAGCTGGACTGCATGGAAGTCATAAAGGCATCAAACCTGCCCTGTGCTCCTTCCATGGAGTGGCTGATGATGGTCTGAAGGCTCTTTAACATATCGTCCGTGTACTGGACAGCGCTCTGGCGGATATCGTTGGCGTCGGAAACGGCCTTCTCGACGATGTCCTGGGCCTGTAAATTCGCCTGATTGATGATCTCATTGGCCTGGGCGTATGCCTTCTGCATGATCTCATGCTCGTTTACCAGTTCATCCGTATGGGCGGATGCCTGGGCGAGTATGGAATCTGCCTGCTGATGAGCCTCGTTTAAGATCACGTCGCGGTTGCTGATGATCTTCTGATACTGTTTGATCTCATCCGGAATCCGAAGGCGCAGCTCCACAAGAAGCTCTTCCAGTTCGTCACGGTTTACGACGATCTTACTGTTGGAAAGCGGCTGGTACTTACAACCATCGATATATTCTTCAATTTCACCAATTAACTGTTCAATTCTACTCATCATAATGCGTCTCTCTCCTTACCCGTTTTTCTATCTATTTTCTATCTGCCATCTTCCTCCTGATGCATTCTGCCACACTGGCAGGAACGAATGCACTGATGTCTCCGTCATAGAACGCGATTTCCTTGACGATACTGGAGCTCAAATAGGAGTATTTTAAATTCGTTGTCAAAAATATGGTATCCACTTCCGGTGCGATAACCCGGTTGGTCTGTGCCAGCTGAAGCTCGTACTCAAAATCAGTGACGGCACGGAGTCCGCGGACTACGACATCAGCCTGATTCGCCCGCACAAAATCGATCAAAAGCCCTGCAAAAGCTTTCACTTCCACATTGCCTAAATCTTTCGTTATTTCCTTTAACATATTAACACGTTCTTGGACAGAAAACAACGGAGTTTTTGAATTATTATTCAAAACTCCGATAATTAACTGATCGGACATCCGGGCCGAACGCTCGATGATATCGAGATGGCCCAGCGTCACCGGATCGAAGCTTCCCGGATATACGGCCGTTTTCATAAAACCACTCCTTTTGCTATAAAAACATGTTTATTCGTCTTATAGATCTTTTCTCTGCGGCATTCGTACCCCAAGGATTCCAGATATTCGAAGCCGGTGTTTAAATCCGCTTCCACAATTAGGAGCGTGTCCTCTGAAATAAGCGGAGAAGATGCCAGATACTCTAGAACCTGGCGTTCGGATTCCTTCCCGTAGGGAGGGTCCATGAAGACGAAATCAAAGACGTAATCCTTACCCTCCAGGCGGCGCAGGCCGGTGATAACGTCACAGTTCATGACAATGGACTCTTCCTCCAGCTTCGTGGTCTGTAAGTTCTCCCTGATGCATTCCGCGGCCTTTGGATTCATCTCGATAAAGACTGCCCTGTCGGCTCCGCGGCTTAAGGCCTCGATGCCGATGCCGCCGCTTCCGGAAAAGAGATCGAGAAAGGTGCTGCCCGGCAGATCCGGATTTAAAATGTTGAATAAAGTCTCCTTGATGCGGTCTGTGGTGGGTCTCGTATCCTGACCCTCTATGGTTTTTAAAAGAAGCCTTCTGGCTTTTCCTGCTATTACTCTCATGAAATGGTGTCCCTCATTCTTCTGGTGTTATGTACCATTATAGTATGAAAACGGAAGATATACAACCCAATTACAGTAAAAAAGAACCTTCAGTTTTAAACTGAAGGCTCTTCCTTATTGTTTCTTGGCTTATTTACCAGCCATCTGTCTTTCCTGAGCTTCGATCATTTTCTTAACCATATAGCCACCAACAGAACCGTTCTGTGCAGAGGTTAAGTTTCCGTTGTAACCGTTAGTTAACGGAACACCGATCTCGTTTGCAACTTCCATTTTGAATCTGTCCATTGCTTCTCTTGCTTCTGGTACGTTTGTTGTGTTAGAAGATTTTCCTGACATATTGATATGCCTCCTTTTCGTCTATCACCATGCTTTTGTTTTGTGTTTTTCATGGTGTGTTTTGTGCTACACTCCTATTATGGCTCTGAAGGAGAATAATACACTAGAAGGTTTTTCCAAAATTTTATGTCATAGAATACAGACTTTTCTAAAAATTATCTTCCATATGAACAAACTGTACCTTCATACCCAGCGCCCGGTAAAAGGCGGCCGCGCTTTCGTTAAAATTCCAGACGGTCAGTTCTGCACCTTCTGCACCAGACAGAACCGCAGCCTCTTTGATTTTTGCATACAGCATACGGCCAATGCCCCGACGCCGAAACGGTTCCGATACAATAAAATCTTCAATATAAAGAAATTTCTTTTTGCAGAGCAGTGGGGAAGCGGTTTCCGTCAGCTTCGCAAAACAGAGCCCGGCCGTTTCACCTCCGCTGGTCCTGGCCATATACAAGAAGTATGTATCATCTTTTTGCATGGCCTCATACTCATCTTTTGTTAAAAGAGTCCCACACGGCTGAAAAATATCAGGACGGGCCGTAACGTGCATCGCATGTTCCTCGGTGATCAGACGGCATATCACAGAGTAATCGCTGGAAACTGCTCTTTCTATATGAAACGGTTGAGACTGCTCTTGACTCATGACTGCCTCCTTCTTTTTTCGCAGAAGATCCGACCGCGTTTACCGTTTCCCACCAGTCAATACGGTCTTCACGAGATATTCTGCCCTCTCATACTCTTTTTTTTCAACATAAAGGTAATACTGTCTTAAGACGGATTCATCCATAAAGGCAGTTCCCAGCGTCCGGCGGCCCCGTCTTCCGCAGTCAGGCACGGTTTTCCAGTCATACGGGATCTGATTCGCAGCCAGAATATCCTTTACACGGTTAAAATCGTTCAGTGAAAATGTAACCAGAACTTCTTTTTTCTGCCAGAAAAACATGGTTTGTGTCCTCCTATTGATCCGATGGTTCTCCCAGTATTTTTTCGATCGAGGTCTTTACCAGCTGGAAGGCCACTTCGTTCATTCCGCTGTTGATGATGATGTCCGCCAGCGGTTTGGTAGGTTCTACATATAAGTAATGCATGGGCTTGACGGTCGTCAGATACTGTTCCACTACGCCCTCGATATCCCGTCCGCGCTCCTTGACATCCCGGATCACCCGACGCAGAATCCGTTCATCCGCGTCCGCCTCCACAAATATCTTGATGTCAAACATATCGCGGAGCCGCTGGTCGGCAAATACCAGAATTCCCTCCACCAGAATTACCCTTTTTGGAAGGACTGTGAGAAACTGATCCGACCGGTTGTGCTGGGAATAATCGTATACGGGACATTGGGCGGACTCGCCGCGCTGCAGTCTGGACAGCTGATCCAAGAGAAGCTCCGTCTCAAACGCCTCCGGATGATCGTAATTCATTTTTTTCCGCTCCTCAAAGGGAATGCCATCCTGCTTTTTATAGTAATTATCGTGATAAAGGACGGCGATATCATCGTGAAACGCATCCTTTAACCGGTTGGTAAATGTGGCTTTCCCTGATCCGGTTCCCCCTGCGATTCCAATTAATATGCTCTTCATAGATTTATTCCTCCCGCGTTTTTTTGTATTTACTCTCTGTATTCTTTTGATTCGATCTGCGAATCTCATTCAAACGCTCCAAATCCTCTTTGGTGCATCCATTTCCGTAACGCGCCTTCTCGTATACCTGATGGTAGATCCCGCAGAGGGAAGGCTCCTCCGGAAATCCGCTTTTATGTTCCAGCTCCTCCGGTGTTTCCGTCCGGGAAATCCGGCCTCTGCCGTCAAGCCGTCTTAAAATTTCTCTTTTATACGCCCTGCGGATTCTTCCCTCAATGGTAAAATCTCTCCACAGAGGCGTCCCCTTCGCCTGTCCGGTATGGATCCTGCTGAAAACAACGGCCGGTTTCATGAATTCCTTTTCATCTCCGTCTTCTCTCGGCTTTAACAGACGGATCAGCAGGAAGAACAGCTGTCTGAGCAAATATACAGCGAGAAGTACTATGAAAACGACGGCAACGGCTGTGAGAGCCGCATCCAGGATTTTTGCGATGAGCGAAGGCGCCGCCGCCTCTTCTCCCAGCTCCGGAGGGATAAAGCTCCCGGAAGGCATGGATTCCACCGGCTCGTTTACGGCTTCCGGAAGAAAACGGGCCAGAAAGCGAAGAATGGCGGTCAGGACAGACTTTAACCCGTTCACCAGCCACTCCAGGTGAAGAAGGGAAAACACAGCCATGAAAGCTCCTGTTACAGCCAGAAACACGGCCATGTACACTCCATTTACCAGCTTCATCTGCGATTTCGGAATCTGATCCGTTGCCGGATGCATGCTCAGAAAACTGTCGCAGGAATGGAGCTGCAGATGAAGCAGATAGAAAAGGATTACCAGAAATAATCCCGCATACCCTGCTGTCATGAGCCGCGAACTGGGAATGAAGTATCCAGCAATGTAGAGGAAAACAGACACGACGGCCAATATTATATGGATTCCGCTTAAATCGGCGGTAATCCAGCGGTTGATCCATTTAAATCTTGTCATAAGGCACCTCCCACTTCATCGTCAGTGCAGCCGGGCAGAGGGAAAACACTGCCTCATCTTCCGGCCGCAGCGGTGCGATCCATAAGGATCCCGGACTATAGCGGCAGAATTCCTGGTATGCCGTCTGAAGCTCCGGCCGTTTGCAGGATGAGATCATGATATATAGACAGTCTTCCGCCTTCTTTTCCAGACTTCCTTCCCTCATCAGTGTCTCGAAGGGAGTCAGGGAAATGTCATAGCGGAGACGGCTGAGCGCCTCCATGCACCGGGTGACGTGGCCCGCTCCCGCCCCGGCGGGGACGAAGGAGGGCTCTTCGGCCGCCGCGTCGATGCCGTTGCTGAAAAATCCGGTTGGAATTCCCGCGGAGACAAAGGCGTCAATGAAGGAACCGCAGATCGAGATGGCCTCCTCCCGAAGCGCCTCCGACGCCCACGGATAGTCCGAATCCATATTCAGAAAGAGGAAGATATTCTGGGAGGCCGTGGACTCATGGACGTTGACCTTTAAAGCGCCGGTTCGGGCCGTGGCCTTCCAGTTGACACTGCGCATGGAGTCGTAGGTCTGATACTCCCGGATTCCCTTCAGTTCAAAAGGATCGGTAACCAGTCTGCTTCTCGACAGGCAGGTGCCCATCATCTTCTGAAACGGAACATTCAGACGGCCGCAGTCCGCAGCCGCCGGATAGACGTATAAATGAGAATCCAGGGACAGAGTCTCGATGAAATGGCCGGAAAAGAACAGATCATGGCTGACCAGATCCAGACTCTTTATTTCGTAATATCCGCGTTTGCGGCAGTAGAACCGCAGCTTTCTCGTGATCTTCTGATAAGGAAAGACGGAGAAGACGTCGTTGCGGTACGTATAGTCGGAGACAGCGGAGTTCTCCCCCGTGACGAATTCCAGTTCTCTGCCGATGCGGAATTTGACCCGCAGAATCGAGAGCGGAAGAAACTTCGCATTGACAACGGTCTCCAGGAGATACGCCTCTCCGCCGCAGACCGCGGGATTTCCCTGAAACGCAGCGTCCGCAGTCAGCCCCTTTTTCCAGAACCGCTCGTATAAGACGCGCTGAAGGACATAGAGAAAGCAGGCCCCGAGGGCCATCAGGATCAGTTCCATTTATGTATTCCACTCCTCTGTAGGCACAAAGACGGTATTTAAGAGCTGTTCGATAATTTGGCGGCCCGTACTTCTTCCGGTCAGCGTTCTGGCGAGAACCAGCCTGTGAGCCAGGACGGGAACGGCCAGCGCCTTGATATCTTCGGGAACCACGTAGTCCCGCCCCTTCACCAGGGCATAGGCCCGGGCTGCCCGGTAAAAGGCCAGGCTGCCGCGGGGACTGACGCCCCCTTCCACTTCGCTGTGCTTCCTGGTGGCGAGAACCAGTTCGACGAGATAATCCATCAGATGGGGATGGACGTATACCGCCTCCGCCTCCTTCATCAGGTTTAAAAGCGCCTCCCGGCCACACACGGCGGTCAGGCTGTCATAGGGATTCTCTTTGCCGAAGCGTTCAAGGATCTGCCGCTCCTCCCCCGCGTCCGGAAGTCCCATGGGGATCTGCATCAGAAAACGGTCCAGCTGGGCCTCGGGGAGCGGATACGTCCCCGCCGTCTCGATGGGATTCTGAGTCGCAATAACGAAAAACGGTTCTTCCAGCTTCTTCGTCTCCCCGTCGATGGTCACCTGGTGCTCTTCCATACACTCCAGCATGCTGGACTGCGTCCTGGGCGTGGCCCGGTTGATCTCATCCGCCAGAAGCAGATTGGTAAACACCGGACCGCCGCGAAAGACGAACTCTCCGGCCTTCTGATTGTAATAGTTGAGGCCGGTTATGTCAGACGGCAGCAGGTCCGGCGTAAACTGCACCCTCGAAAAAGACAGCTCCATGCTCTTTGCCAGAGATTTTGCCAGCATGGTCTTGCCGGTTCCGGGAACATCCTCCAAAAGTACGTGGCCTCCTGCCAGAATCGCAGAGAGAAGTAAGTCCGTCACCTCTTCTTTTCCCACCAGTACCCGTCCTATATTTGCCTTGATTGCTTCGATCACTTCTTTCATTCCAGTGCCTCCTGCCATAATATGGAAATTATAACCTTTCCTGCTATTTTATCAAATTAACCGCAGGCATACAAGAAGAACCGCCTCTTTCCGGATAAAGAGGCGGTCGTTTTTCCTGGTTATTCAGTTAATTTATGGTATCTGCATTCTCATAGACCACGGAAACCGGCTTCAGTTGGTTGTAGTAATTGGCAAATGTAACCGTCATATACGGATATACATAGATATACGCCAGACCGCAGGTAACGCCGCCAAGCAGCATCCAGAAGAAGAAAGAGAGCTCCAGGATAAAGTATTCCATCTTGTGGCCGGCCATCATCTCCTTGCTCTCGCGGATACACTGCATAATTCCCTTATTGGGATCCTCAACCATGATGAAGATGGCCTGGGAATAACGGTACGCTGCAATGATACCCGGTATTACAAGCAGTATACACCAAAGCAGGACAAAAACCGATATCATAAGCGTCAGCCCTACGGCTTTCAGCAGATAACGAACCGATGAAAACAAATCTCCATAAGACATGGACCCATCCCGGTTTGCCACTTTCAGGCAGTAGCTGCTGTATCCAAACTGTAAAATCGTGCTGATCACTAAGTAAATGACAAAAAATACGAGAGAAGATACGATATACGTGCTGGCTTCCCCTGTGTTTACGGAAGATCCCGTGCCGATGATATTGCCCCAGAAATCGAGAATAAATTGAACACCCGACAGAACCATGAGGATCACTCCCATGATGAGCGTAACCACATAGGGGTTAACAGCCGCCTCCCGCATCTTATTTTTTGCGTCAAATTTTAATTCCTGCCTGTTCATTCATGCCCTCCTTATATATCGTTGAACTATTATATTTTTAACAGCATAAGTCTATCACGCCGACTTACTAATTTCAACCATTTTCTGAAAATGTACTTAATTTGAAAGTAATACGTTTACAGATTTAGCTTGTCATAACTTTTTTCCAAATACAGATTGAGTTTTTTGCCAAGCTCGGCGTGATCCTCTGAGCTGAGCTCCGGATCCTCATCCAACAGCCGGTTGACCTCCTCAGACACCGTCTTTAAGATATTGGCATCGGTAAAGATGTCGGCCAGCTTGAATTCCAGATCACCGCTCTGTCTGAGCCCGAAGATGTCTCCCGGGCCGCGCAGCTTTAAATCCTCGGAGGCAATGAAGAAGCCATCGTTGGATTTGCTCAGGATCGTCAGACGTTCCCTGGTTCCATCCTGGCCGGAGCCGTCCACCAGGATGCAGTAGGACTGGTGCTTTCCGCGGCCGACACGGCCCCGCAGCTGATGAAGCTGGGCCAGTCCGAAGCGCTCCGCATTTTCAATCATCATGACGGTGGCATTGGGAACGTTGACGCCTACTTCCACGACGGTGGTGGAGACGAGAACCTTGATCTCCCCGGCGGCAAACCGTTCCATGACCGCATTTTTCTCTTTCGCCTTCATCTTACCGTGGAGATATTCCACCGGAATCCCCGGCAGCGCGCTCTGGAGTTTCTTCGCATAATTCAGAACATTCTCCGCCTCGATCATCTCACTGGCCTCCACCATGGGGCAGATCACATACGCCTGACGCCCGGCGGCCACCTCCCCTTTGATAAAGGAATATGCCGTGTTCCGGTAGCTGGTGTCCACGACACAGTTCTTGATGGGGAGCCGGTTGGCCGGCAGTTCATCGATGATGGAAATATCGAGGTCGCCGTAAATGATGATGGCCAGAGTTCTGGGGATCGGCGTCGCACTCATGACAAGAACGTGAGGCTCGTCCCCTTTCCCGCCCAGCATCTCCCGCTGGCTGACACCGAACCGGTGCTGCTCGTCGGTGATGACGAGGGCCAGCTTGTCGTAGACCACCTTCTCCTGTATGAGCGCATGGGTTCCGACAATGATATCGGCTTCGTGGGAGGCGATTTTCCCGTAGGCGGTCCGCTTCTCCTTTGCCGTCATGGAACCGGTTACCAGCACCACCTGTTTGTCAATGCCATTTTCCTCGAACAGGGAGAGCATGGACTCGTAGTGCTGTCTGGCAAGAACCTCTGTCGGCACCATGAGCGCGCCCTGATATCCGTTGTAAGCCGCCTCCAGCAGGGCGAGGACGGCGATAATGGTCTTTCCGGAGCCGACATCACCCTGAATTAACCGGTTCATCACCTTTCCGCCTGTCATATCGCGAAACACCTCCGTAAGCACCTTGTTCTGCGCGCCCGTAAGCGCGTAGGGAAGATTTTTCACGAGGCTGATCACTTCATCGGAGGGCGTCATCCGAAAGTGGCTTTCCCGGTCCACACGCCTGTCCTTTAGACGGCGAACAGCCATAAGAAACAGGAAGAATTCGTCGAAAACGAGCCGTTTCCTGGCGAAGAGCAGTTCCGTCCGGTCTGTGGGGAAATGAATATGTTCGATGGCAAAATTATATTCCGCCAGTTCATGGCGGATCCGCAGATCTAAGGGCATGTAATCGCGGACCATCTGTCTCACCGACAGGGCCTGCTTCACTGCCCGCACAATGGTCTTGTTGGGAAGCCCCTTTGTCTGTCCGTAGATGGGCTGCATGGAGTGGATAACCTCCCCGTAGGCATCGCCCAGAAAGATCTCCGGCTGCTCCATCGTAAGGCGTCCGTTTTTCTTAACCACCCGTCCGCGGAACACGGCGCGCATACCGGCCTTTAAAGTGGCGTGCAGATAAGGCATATTGTACCAGGTAAGGGTCAGGGAACCCGTAATGTCCCTGATCATGGTGGTAATCACCTGAATATGGCTGTAACGCTTCACTTCCGCGCTTTTAAACAGCACTCCGGAGACTGCCATCACGGTATCCGGCTTCAGTTCTCCGACAGAGACCGGTTCCTCGTAGGCATCATAGGCCCGCGGATAGTATTCCAGCAGTTCATCCACGGTTCCGATACCCAGCTTCCCAAACAGTTTTCCGGTCTTCTCACCAATGCCTTTTAAGGTATCCAAAGGTTGTTGATTCATGTTTCTTTCACCTTTCCCAAAAAAGTTCCCGGGCAGATTGTCTGCCCGGGAGCTGTTCCTGTTTCTTCTGTTCTACTCTACGGATATCAGATAATAGTAGATTGGCTGACCGCCCGGATGGAGCTCTACTTCACAGTCGCCGAACGATTCCTCTGCCTTCTCACGAAGCGTCTCCGCATCTTCCTCCGACACGTCCGCGCCGTAATAGATGGTAATCAGCTCAGATTCGTCATCCACCATGGATTTCAAGGATTCCAGCGCCGTGTGCTCGATGGCTTTCCCCACCGCCAGGATTCCGTGGTCTCCGAGAGCCATGATGTCACCCTCGGTGATCTCGATGTTGTCAATCATGGTGTTGCGCACCGCATAAGTAATCTGTCCGGTCTTGACTCGCTGCATCTCCTCGGTCATTACTTTCTCATTCTCTTCCGCTGATAAATCCGGTGCGAAATTGATCAGAGCGGTAATTCCCTGCGGGATCGTTCTGGACGGAATTACGATGACATGCTTATTCTTTGTAAGCTTCTTGGCCTGTTCTGCCGCAAGTATGATGTTCTTGTTGTTCGGAAGAATATAAACCGTATCGGCATTGACACGGTCGATGGCGTTTAACATATCTTCGGTGCTTGGGTTCATGGTCTGGCCGCCCTGAATCAGGTAATCGGCTCCAATTCCCTTAAAGATCTCGTCGAGCCCCTCGCCGACGGATACGGAGATGAAGCCGTAAGGCTTTCTCGGTCCTGCGTTCTTCTCTTCGTCCGCTTTCTGCTGAGCGGCCAGCTTTTCCGAATCCTTAATCAGTTTTTCCTGATGCTCTTCCCTCATGTTGTCGATCTTCATACGTGACAGGGAGCCGAAGGTCAGTGCCTTCTGAATCGCGAGTCCCGGATCGTTGGTATGGACGTGAACCTTGACGATATCGTCATCTGAAACGACAACGATGGAATCGCCGATGGATTCTAAATATCCCTTAAATTCATGTTCGTTCTTCTCATCGTAAGGCTTCTCCAGATTCACGATAAATTCCGTACAGTAACCGAACTTGATATCGAAATCATCGGTTACCGCAGCACCGCCTGATACGCTTCCGGCGCTCGCTGCACCTTCCACGGATAAATCCAGTTCCTTGCCCATCAGGCAGTCGAGAGCGCTCTTTACGACCTGCATAAGGCCCTGTCCGCCGGAATCGACGACACCGGCCTGTTTCAGCACGGGAAGCATCTCCGGAGTCTGGCTCAGCACGTAATCGCCGTGTTCGATGACCTTCTGACAAAATTCGATGATATCTTCCGTCTCTGTCACCAGTTCCACAGCCTTGTCCGCCATCCCCTTGGCAACCGTCAGGATCGTTCCCTCTTTCGGCTTCATAACGGCCTTGTAAGCCGTCTCTGTCGCTCTGACGAAGGAATTCGCAAGAGTCGTCGTCGTGATCTTATCCACCGTCTTTATTTCTTTTGTAAAGCCTCTGAAAAGCTGGGAAAGAATAACGCCGGAGTTGCCGCGGGCGCCTCTTAACGAGCCGGAAGAAATGGCCTTTGCCAGAGATTCCATGTCCGGATGCTCGATGGCCGCCACTTCCCTTGCCGCTGACATGATGGTCATCGTCATATTCGTACCCGTATCCCCGTCCGGAACCGGGAACACGTTGAGTTCATTGATCCATTCCTTCTTAGCTTCCAATCCTTTTGCACCGGCCAGAAATGCTTTCTTCAGCATCTCTCCGTCTATATACTTCATACCCACAGGTAGTTTCCTCCTTAATCTATCACTCTTACACCTTCAACGAAGATGTTGATCTTATCTACCGTCATGCCGGTGAACTCTTCTACTTTGTACTTCACATTTTCGATCAGATTGTCAGCTACCGCCGAAATGCTGATTCCATATGCTACGATGACATGGAAGTCGATGGTGATATGGTTGTCCTGTATATTCACGTTAATTCCGTGCGTCAGACTTTCGCGTTTTAAAAGCTTAACAAGGCCGTCCTTCATGCTGACAGCCGCCATGCCGACAATACCGAAACATTCTACTGCAGTAGTGCCCGCGTACATAGCGATAACATCAGGGCCAATCTGGATTTCACCCAGTTTATTATTGATGTAACCCTTCATAATTTTTACCTCCTATCATTCTGACTGATTTGATTATACATTATTTTCCCAAAAAAAGAAACAAATTTTTAAATTTCACTTGCAAAAGTATGCAATTTCTGTTATCATACATTTGTTGTGGATTTTTATAACAGAAAATCCAAGTAGCGTTTAAGGAGGTGCAATCATGGCTAAATGTGCAATCTGTGAAAAAGCTGCTCACTTTGGTAATGCGGTGAGCCATTCCCATAGAAGATCTAACAAGATGTGGAAAGCAAACGTAAAGTCCGTTAAAGTTAAAGTTAACGGAGGCAACAAGAAGATGTACGTATGTACTTCCTGCTTAAGATCTGGTTTAGTTGAGAGAGCTTAATCATTTAGGAAAACTCCAGGCTGATAATAGCCTGGAGCTTTTTTTGTATTGCCGGAAAATGCTCCTGCTGAAGCAGTTTTAGAACTCTTTATTTTAACTGGAAACGGGTATCAGCGCATCTCTCCCGTTTCCAACAAACACTCTCTACCAACAGAATAAGTTGTATCCCAGTACCATACAGGCGATGATGAACAATATCGTCATGATTGTTGCCGGGATAAAAAGCAGAATTGCCATTCCTGCGCCAAAGCAGAACAGCATCAGACCACATACTCTCTTCATATAATCCCTCAATCCATTTACATGCTATATGATATAGTATGCGGCTTATCCTCTTCTTATTCAGTTTTTTCCTCGTCTGCCGCAGCCATCTCTTCCGCTACCTTTAATGCCTCAGGGGAAACATCTTGGGACCCCCCTGTAAACTTATTGACAAAATCAGGCACCATGTCCAGGATCTTCGTCATGGCATCCTGCTGTTTGATGTTGACCAGCTTCGTTACGCCGTTCTGAATGATTAAAATGGCGCTGGGGCTCATCTTGGCATTCATACCGCCTGCGCCCTTCTGCTTTGCGCTTTCAGCAAATGAACCGGCAGCCATGCCGCAGGTCACATCAACCAGAGGAAGAATGATGGTATCGTCCACCTTTACTGCCTCTCCCACTACGGTTTTTGTCGTTACAAAGGTATCCATACCCTTGAACAGAGCCTCCACTGTAGATGTAAAATAATTATCTGCCATCTGATCTGTTCCTCCTTTAACGAAGCCATTTTCTTAACAGGCCTCTGAAATTCTTATCGAGCAGCATCCTCCCCGCAATGAGAAGCAGTGTGCCGGCCCGGATTCTTCCTTTAAAATGTCCCTCTGCTGTAAATACCTGTCTGTCAAATACCGGGTAAATGTCAAGCTGCTTATGGCAGAACGGGTAAACCGCACTGACCGCAGTTAAAACCTGACCGGTCGTATAGGGATCGTCGAAGCCGAATACCACTTCGCCCTTTCCTTTTTTGGGAAGGAGGTGGCGGATCAGCTTCTTTAACTGCCTCAGAAGAAGACGGATTGTCTTTCGGTTATTTTCATTGGAAATCCAGGCTTGAATCTCTTCTTTTTTCTCTTTTATGGTTTTTAGTTTATCACAGATCCCCTCGAAAGAATACTTAAGTTTTGCGAAAATTGACGAAAGCCTGTCGACGGCCGCCAGGGCCTTTCCGCCGATTGTCTTTTTACTTTCATGTTCCTTGTCGGAACTATTCTGATCTGAACCTTCCTGCACTGAACCATTCTGATTTGAATTACCCTGACTTGGCTCTTCATTCAGCCGTGACGTTTTCTGCTGCTCCATTTTCTGCGGCTCTTTGCGCTTTTCTTCTGAATTTGTGCGCTCGCTGCCAGAAGCATTGTCTTCGGGAAGTTTTCCTTCTTCCGTGAGCCGTTTTTTCCCGGAGCGTTCCACATCCTTCAGGATATCGCCGGAGAATTCTTCCGCATCCTCGTCAGTCACTTCCATGGCGTGGACCAGCATCTCTTCCGCATCCTCTCTGCTCTCTTCCACGGGTTTGAAGAGCCGGAAGCCGAACAGCCGGATGAGAATGGAGAACTCGTCCTCATAAGCTGCCGTTACAGAGACAATATGTAGCAGCCATGTGACACGGACTTTCCCTTTCAGCCGTTCGTAATAAGAGCCTTCGATCCGGTATCTGACCGGTACGAAGAGAATCAGAAGGAGCACGCCGAGAACGAGTCCCAGCAGAATCAGAACCAGAATTCCCAGCAGTTTTAAAATAAATAATATGATAGGAAGCATGGACACCTCACATCTCGCCGGCTTCTGGAACATGTTCAGACATGTTTCGGGCCTGATTGTCGCGGCCGCTCGTACACGGAGCGTGCGAGTGATCGTTTATATAACCGGTCAAATCGAAGCCGCCGGTATTCCGGTACAGTTCATCTATAATCTGCCTTGTCACCTCCAGGGCCTCCCAGTAGTCGGCAGCAATTCCGATGATGAAGAACTCCTCATCCCTGTACCACGGGGCCGAAAGCTCCATGGCCGGATAGATATCAAGTACATTATTCCCACTTAATGAGGGTGTAATCACATAGGCCCCTGAAATCAGGCGGGAATTTCTGATTGCCTGAATGATTTGATACCGTTTCTTTTTCGCTTTGTCACCCACATATAAGTGGTCATACCAGCTTATCTTCATAATCCATCAGCTCTTCCAATAATTCCTTGCAGGTTTCTTTTTCCGCCTCGTCCCCGCAGCTTTCCAGGCTCCCTCTGATGTAGGATTTGATCTCATCAATTGAATTAAAGTACACCGGAAGGTCCGAGAGCACTTTCGCCATAATGGCGCGCATGACTGGTCTGGAGGTGCCGGAAAATACGGTTTCCAGCTGACCAAAATATGCTTCTGCGGTTTTTTCCAGGTACGCCCTGTCTACCAGCTCCTGCGTGCCGTCCTCTTCTTCGCCGCTTTCTGCGGTGACCTTCTTTAAATCCATAAAGGAACTTCCGGAAAGGAGAAGATCAACGTTGCCGGCTCTCACATAATCGGGATCGGCGAGCAGCTCCGGTGTCTCCGGCGGAAATTCCGAACGGAGATATCTCTCATAATAGGCTTCCTGACGCCCTTCCAGCTGCGTAAGAAGCGCCGTGAAGGACTCTTCCGCTTCTCCGCCGCCATTTTTCGTTAAGCCATTTAACACTCCGGTGATGATGGAACGATAGAGCTTCTCCTCGCTGACATCGATTACTGCGTCGCTCTTAGCGAGAGAAAGAACGTATAAGTCGTTGATAATTTCCTGCAGGCTTACGAAGCATTCTGCTTCTTCATTCAGCTCTGCACTCACACCCATAAGCTTCGCCTGGGCTTCCGAAAACGCCTCCGGTGAAAGGCTGCGGTAATCCATATGGCCGAACTGCTTAAGCGTCTCATATAAGGATCTGCGTCCCTCCGCCATCCCTTCCGGAAGGGATGCCATGGATTCGGTCTTAAGCGTATACATCATGTCATTTAAGCTGTCCACAGGAGAACCGGTATAAACCGAGAGCCCCTCCAGCACGAGGCTGTAGAATTTCTGCTTTGTCAGACGAACAGGGAGCTGGCCGATGATCTGGCGGATGCGCCCGTTCATAACGGCAGATTCCTTGGTATTCGTGATAAATGCCATCAGCATATCCGTAAAGGTCTCGTCGTTGTAGCCGGTTTCCGGCAGAGTCTTATAGGATCTCTCCAGCCGGTTTAACACGTATTCGTAAATCTGAAAGCAGTCTGTGTAAGCCGTCAGAATCTCCACCTCACGGGTAACCTCTTCCCGAAGCTGGTCCAGCCGGTTAAGGATCTCTTTCCCCTCCAGATACGCTCCAATGAGCTCATTGAGGGTCAGAAGAAACGCGCCGCCTTTTCCGGGAAGCTCCGGTTCCTCTGTCAGGGTTTCGTATAAAGTATAGTAATTGAGTGCCAGCCTCGTATAAGAATATTGATACGCCGCTGTCATCTGTTTTTTTATGAAACGGGTTTCCAATGTATTATCCTCCTGAAGACTTATCCCCGATAATTTGCGAGTATGGACCTGCGCAATAGATCGAGAGACTTTACGACGGCCTGCTCTCTGATCTTATCCCGGTTGCCCTTGAAGTGGTACTCTTCCACTTTCACCTTATCTTTCATATAGCAGGCAATATAAACGAGCCCCACAGGCTTGTCTCCCTCGGTCGAAGGTCCGGCGATTCCGGTGACGGCGATACAGACATCGGCGTCGGTTGCAAATACACCGCCTGTGGCCATCTCCTTCGCAGTCTGTTCGCTGACGGCACCGTATTTCTTGAGGGTTCCCTTGCTGACATCGAGAATTTTCCTCTTTGCCTTATTGGAGTAGGTGACGAAGCCCTCACGAAATACTTCGGAGGCTCCCGATACATTAACCAGGCGTCCGGCGATCAGGCCGCCGGTGCAGGACTCCGCGGTAGTAACCGTGAGCTCATACTTTTTAAGAAGACGAACGACCGCCATCTCCAGGGTCTCCTCTTCCTTTGTGGTATAGATATCATCACCGAAACGGTTCTTGATCTCCTTTACGACAGGCTTAATCAGGCTCTTGGCCGTCTCGTCATCGGCCGCGCGTGCCGTTACACGCAGATGTACCTCCGCCGTCTTTGCGTAAGGGGCGATGGTCGGATTCGTCTGTGCGGCGATCAAATCCTTGATCTGGTCTGCCACCTGGCTCTCCCCGTGGCCGCAGATCTTGATCATCTGGGAACGGATTACCTCAGGCTGTAATTCCTGAAGATAAGGGGATACCGCGTCCAGGAAAAGCGGCTTTAACTCATTAAAGGGGCCGGGAAGGAGAATCGCTGCCTTTCCTGCCTTTTCCAGAATGAGTCCGGGGGCTGTGCCGTTATGATTGTCAAGAACTTTGCAGCCTTCCGGAATAAGCGCCTGTTTCCAGTTGTTTTCCGTGATAACCGGATAGATGCTATTCTTAAAATACGTCTCGATCCGCTCTCTCGTATGAGGGTCTTCCACCAGCTTAAAGCCCATAACCTCGGCGCAGACTTCCTTTGTGATATCGTCCTCCGTAGGTCCAAGGCCGCCGGTCAGGATGATGATATCCGCCCTTTGCAGAGCCGTGTTAATATCTTCTGCCAGCCGTTCCCGGTTGTCTCCCACTGTTACCTGATGGTACATGGAGAGGCCGAGTGACGCGCATTTCTCCGCGAGAAACTGGGCGTTGGTATTCACGATATTTCCGAGTAAAAGTTCTGTTCCGACTGAAATTAATTCAACAACCATAATGATTTACAGACTCCCTTCCGTAAGAACACGATAATTTTTCGCAATGTAATCGATCAGTGAAACCACTGTCAGAACCAGCGCGATGACGCTGAAAATGGTGGTCAGAATGGACAGTGCCGGGATATTTACAATCAGCAGCACAGACATAATCATCTGAGAGACGGTCTTAAATTTCCCCCAGTAGCTGGCGGCAATCACGACACCGTTGTCAGACGCTACCAGACGGAAGCCGCTGATGATGAACTCGCGGCTGATGATGATAATCACGAACCAGGCCGGAAGCTGGCCAAGGCCGACGAAACAGATTAAGCCGGAACAGACCAGAAGCTTGTCTGCCAGCGGGTCCATGAATTTTCCAAAGTTGGTTACCAGATTGTATTTCCTGGCGATCTTTCCATCCAGTAAGTCTGTAAAGCTGGCTACGATGAAAATGACCGCGGCGATATAGCGGTACGTCTGGCTCACACCGCCGTCAAGCAGCATAAAGAGTACAAAAAACGGAATCATAATGATTCGAAGAATCGTCAGTTTATTCGGTAAATTCATCTTCTATCTCCCCTATTAAATCGTATTCCAGCGCGCCTGTCACCCTGGCCCTTACAAAGGCTCCGGACATCAGCTCCTCGCCGGTCTGGATGAAAATCATGCCGTCCACGCCAGGGCCGTCCATATAGGTTCGTCCCACATAGGCGTTTTCATCGGCAACCTTGCCTTCGATCATGACATCCAGGGATCTTCCAACCATGGACTGAGAATGGTCAAAGGAGATTTCCTGCTGAAGCTCCATGATGGCATCGCGCCGTTCTTCCTTCACTTCCTGCGGAATCTGATCCGGGAATCCGGCCGCCGGAGTGTCTTCCTCCGCGGAGTAAGCGAACACGCCGAGGCGCTCAAACTCCATCTCGTCCACGAATTCCATCAGCGTCTCATGATCCTCCTCCGTCTCTCCCGGGAATCCGGATATGAGGGTCGTACGGATTGCGATATCGGGAATCTCACTGCGGAGTTTACCGACGATCTCCTTTAACTGCTCCCTGGAAGTTCTCCTTCCCATGCGGCGCAGGATGGTATCGCTGGCATGCTGAATCGGCATGTCAAGATAATGGCAGACCTTTTCCTCTGTTTTTATGGTTTCGATCAGCTCATCGGTGATCTCCTCCGGATAGCAGTACTGAATCCGGATCCACTGAAGGCCGGAAATGCGGCATAGTCTCTTTAAAAGCTCCGGAAGCGACTTCTTTCCATAGAGGTCCACGCCGTACAGCGTCGTCTCCTGGGCTACCAGGATCAGTTCCTTTACGCCCTGATCGGCCAGTGACTGTGCCTCCGATACCAGCCGTTCCATGGGAACACTGCGGAAATTGCCGCGCAGGCTGGGAATAATACAGTAGGTACAGTGCTTGTCACAGCCTTCGGCAATCTTTAAGAATGCGTAATGGCCTCCGGTAGTGATTACCCGGTCTGTCTTCACCTCAGGAATGAGATCCAGATCGTGGAAGCACTGGACGTGCTCCCTGCCGCCAAGCGCCTCGGCCAGCACATGGGATATCTCGTCATAGGTGGTGGTACCGAGGATTCCATCGACTTCCGGAATCTCATCGATGATCTCCTGTTTGTAGCGCTGAGCCAGGCAGCCGGTAACGATCAGCGCCTTACACTTCCCCACTTCCTTCATCTGCGCCATCTCGAGGATTGTGTTAACGCTTTCCTCCTTGGCGTCACCGATGAAGCAGCATGTGTTGATGACAATGACATCCGCATCGTACTCGTCATCCGTAAAGGTATAGCCGTCCTTGTTTAAAAGCCCCAGCATCATCTCCGTATCCACCAGGTTCTTATCACAGCCCAGCGAAATGCATAGTAATTTCATAAAATATTATAACTCCTGTCTTTTCGTATGTCTTTTTGCATCTTTATTTCGTATCATGTATTTGCATCATTGCATCATTGCATCATTGCATCATTGCATCATTCATTTCGTATCTTTGTTTCAATCCTCGCGGCCAGTGAACTGGCGGACATGCTGCTGTCCGTAACACCACGGTGAATGGAAAATGGAAAGGCCATCTCTGCCAATGTGGAGACGGCCTTCAACCCCGGGCACTGTTAAGAAGTAACGCAGCCATCTGATTTGTCTAAAGCTCCATACGCCGCGTTGTCGTCAATCGCCGTACTCCGTACGCCTCATTCCTCCGCCTTGCGCATGAAGCTTTATCCTGCATCATCTGTCCAAGTTGTTTCTTAACAGTGCCTTATCAATCGTCTTCTTCCGTTGCGTCCGCTTCGCTTAAGATCTTTACATCGCCGTCATATAATTCTTCTACGGCAACGGAAAGCGGCTTCTTTCCAGCGGTTGGAAGATCAGACTCAGCTCCTCCGATGATCTGTCTCGCTCTCTTTGCAGCGGCGATCACGATGGAATAACGGCTCTGAACAACCGGCTGTTCTCCTGGCTCTACCTCGCTGTTTACTACTTTAATTAAATCTGAATAAGATGGATGTAACATCTTTCATTCCCCTTTCCTAATAGCTATATATTCTTTAATTCTTCCCTGATCTGGGATAAAAATGCCAAATTATTTGAAACTCTGCTGTGCTGTACCGCAATCATCTTATGAAGCTGCTCTGTACAGGAGCTGATTTCATCGTTGATTAAGATATAATCGTAGGAATCCATGCCCTCCGCCTCTTCCACTGCCCGGCGAAGTCTTGCATTAATCACATCCATGCTTTCCGTGCCTCTGCCGATCAGGCGTCTCTTTAATTCTTCCGCGTTGGGCGGCATGACAAAGATCAGGATGGCTTCCGGAAAACGCTCCTTTACTTTTAAAGCGCCCTGAATCTCAATCTCTAAAAGCACGTCTTTTCCCTGTTCCATCTGGCTTAATACATACTCCTTCGGAGTTCCGTAGTAATGATTGACGTACTGCGCGTATTCGATCAGCGCATCCTGTTCCATCATCTCTTTAAAGCGGTCTTCCGTCACAAAAAAATATTCCCGTCCATCCACTTCTCCCTCTCTGGGATTCCTGGTGGTAGCGGATATGGATAACGCATAATTGTCATACTTCTCAAGCAGAGCCTTCATAAGGGTGCCTTTTCCGGCGCCTGAAAATCCCGATATGACTGCCAGCACACCATGTTCGTTCATAAGTTTCCACCTCGTTATGAGCACTTAGCGCCTCTACTTAGCGTCTGTACTCTATTCTATGTTCTGAATCTGTTCCCTTACCTTCTCGATCTCGGTCTTCAGCGCAATGGCCTTATCCGAAATCTCCAAATCATTGGCCTTCGATAAAATGGTGTTGGCCTCCCGGTTCATCTCCTGGGCAATGAAATCCAGTTTCCTTCCCACGCTGCCGCCGGCTTCCAGCTCCGCCTTCGTATTCTCAATGTGGCTTCTCAGACGTACGGTCTCTTCATCCACACAGATCTTATCGGCAAAGATCGTCACCTCTGTGGCGATTCTTCCTTCATCAATGGTCGTATTGGAAAGCAGTTCTTTTACCTTGTCTTCCAGCTTGGTGCGGTACTCCTCCATAATCCGCGGGGAGCGCTCCTCGATAAAATCCACAAGACTGGTCATAAAGCTTAACTTGCCCTGTAAATCAGCCTTTAGATTCTCACCCTCCGTGACTCTGGTATCAACAAACCGTCTGGCGGCCTCTTCAACCGTCTCGGACAGAAGCTTCCACATGTGTTCCTCATCTTCCGGAACCTCCTCCATCGAGAGAACTTCCGGACATCTGGAAAGCGTGGATACTGTCACATCATTTCGTATACCAAACTGAGTCTCCATCCTGGCAAAATAATCCATATATTCGGCGGCAAGCGCGCTGTTATACTTCAAGCACAGCTTGTTCTCCGTGTAGTCTTCATAAGTAATAAATACGTCGACTTTTCCGCGCTGGATATAATTCTTCAGCAGATTCCTGATTCCGGCTTCAAAAAAATTGAACTTCTTTGGCATCTTGATGCTTAAATCCAGGTATCTGTGATTGACCGCCTTCATCTCGACGGAAATCTTATATTCATCCGTGACGGTTTCGAATCTTCCAAAACCTGTCATGCTTTTTATCATTCCTTGTGCCTTCCTTTCGCCATAGATACCATCCATTATAAGTCATAATAAAAAACAAGTCAAATAGTTTTCTGGACGGTTCTTTCTCGTATATAAACCTCTTTGCAATAATAGGCTGCTATTGCGTCTTTAGCAAAATAGCAGACCTGTGAAGGTCTGCTATACAAATATTGCTTTTAATATTAACTACTTTTAAACGCTCATCTATTCCCGTGGTTATTATACATTTATTGTCTTATAGGCTATATCGCACCGTTTTTTATCATGCGCTATTCCCACACACAGAACTTCACCAGTCAGTCCCGTATAATATTGGTTGTCAAGGATTTGTTTTAACGCCTCCTCTTTTAACTGGTCAATATTCTCTCCCTGTTTAAATTCCAAAATCACATTGATATTCTTTGGTGATACCGACTGCAGTGTAATATCGCTCCGACCATAACCGGCTTCCAGATTACTTGTCACCTTATAGGATCCGCGCAGAGTAATGCACATCCCCAGAAACAGCATATGGTAAGCGTTTTCCCTCGCGTCCATGTAGCTGGTACAGGAAAGCACAGTATCCTGATACAGTGAAAGAAACAGATCCATGTCCTTATTTAAAAGGCAGGACATCATCTGCTGCAAATCCAGTCCATCTATGCCGGATAGCTCGGCAATCAGCATCTGAAATTCTGACATCACCTCGTCATTTGGAATACGCACCACCACTGTGTTTTGGTCTATCCGCCGTATTGCTGTCAAATAACCGGAATTTACTAAAAGCCCCCACAAGCTGTAATTACTGTCCCTTTCTACATATGAAGTTTCCAGTGTAATCCACACAGCAATTTCTTTCCCTGCAATCAACTGTTCAAGTTTTTCCCAGAACCTCCGGTCCGCTTTTTTTAAAGCCATTTTCACGAGATAGTTTGAGGAAGTATTTATCCAGTAATTATCCAGGCTTCCCAGATCGGCATAATTTAGGATTGACCAGGGATTATACATCTCAATATCCCCAAACCGATATCCGTCATATTTTCTGCGCACACTCTCGTCCATCTTCAAGCCGTAGTCAGCTAAAAGCTGCTCTGTCTCTTCAGCGGTAAGTCCAAAATACGGAGCATATGTTTTATGCAGCACCGTATAAACCCTGGCATTATTAAACTGTGAAAAGACGCTCTCTTTTGCAACCCGCTGAACTCCTGTAAGAAGAGCCTGCCCCAATGCAGGGTTTCCTTTCATGGCGCTTCCATACAGATTGGAGAAAAACTGGCCTAACTGATCGTGATAACCATATTCATGACTGCTCATGATTGGCTGGTCATATTCATCAATCAATAAAATTGGCGAAATACCGTAGCTGTCTTTCACAAATTGTGTCAGCATCTGTATTGAAAAGGAATACTGCCCATGGTTGGCCTGCGGATCCCTCAAAACATCAATCATTTCATAAAAATCCCTTGTTTCAAAGCAATCCTTATCTAATTTGTTTCGAAGGATTTTTTCGTATTTCAAGTATTCCTGGTACAGATTCCGCTTAACAAGGTACAGCAGTTCATCAACCGTGGCACCTTTGCAGTCTTTAAATGTAAAGTAAATGACCGGGCGGGAATTAATCTGCTCTGCATATTCCGTATCCATAATTGCCAGTCCTTTAAAAATGTCCCTGCTGTCTTTTGTAATATCAAAGAATTCCCGGAGCATCGTCATGTTTAACGTTTTGCCAAAACGTCTTGGACGGGCAACTAGCGCAACCTCGTCCTTCATCTCAATAAAATCTTTTATCATCCGTGTTTTATCTACATAATATGCATCATTCTCTCGCAGTTTTCGGAAATCATCATTTCCAATGGGTAAAATTTTTCTTCCTGCCATATGCTGATCCTTCTTTCCCATTCACTCATCTGTCCTCATCATACCATATATCCAAGCGGCTTTCCATAGATATCTTTTCATAACGTAACTGGACGAAAGGTGGATTCCATAGTATAATATAGCCAGTTTCATTCAGTCAGTTAAAAAGGAGAACAGCTATGAAGAAGGAAAGTATGATCTGGTACGATAGAAAGCGTCTCTGGTGCGGACTCCCATGGACCTTTACGAAGTATGGAATGGACGAGGGCCGGCTTTTTGTAGAGACCGGCTTTTTAAATACGAAGGAAGAGGAAGTTCGCCTCTACCGCATTTTAAATATCAGTTTGAGCAAAAATATTATCCAGAGGATTTTCGGACTGGGTACGATTCACATTGACAGCACGGATCTGGATTTAAAATGCTTAAGAATTACCAATATTAAAGACAGCGACCACGTGAAGGAGATGCTCTCCAAGAAGGTGGAGGAAGAACGCTTAAGGAACCGTGTCAGCGCCAGGGAATTCATGAATCACGGCGAGGACGGCGATGATACAGAGGCGGACTTAGACTCGTTTGAAGGGCATGAACATTAAGCGGACATAGATATTAGACAGACATGGATATTAGAAGACAGGAACACGGAAGGATCGAGGTACGACAATGGCATTAGACGGAACTGTAATGGCCAGTCTCACAGCGGAAATCGGAAATCGGCTGGAGGGCGGAAAGATTGCGAAGATCGCCCAGCCGGAAAAGGATGAACTGCTGTTTACAGTCAAAAATCAAAAAAACACATGGCGCCTGCTCATTTCGGCAAGCGCCAGTCTTCCGCTTCTCTACTTTACGGAGCAGAACAAGCAGAGCCCTATGACAGCGCCCAATTTCTGTATGCTCTTAAGAAAGCATATTGGAAACGGCCGTATCATGAGGGTCAGCCAGCCAGGGCTGGAGCGAATCATCTGCATGGAGATTGAGCATCTCGACGAATTGGGGGACAAGCGGATCAAGAAACTCTATATTGAGATCATGGGCAAGCACAGCAACATTATCTTCTGCAATGACGAAGACATGATTCTCGACAGCATCAAGCATATTTCGGCCCAGGTCAGCTCCGTTCGTGAGGTTCTGCCCGGACGGCCCTATTTTATCCCGCAGACCGTGGAGAAAAAAGACCCGCTCACCATATCGGAGGCGGAATTTACGGAACTGATCGGCCACACGGCCGCGCCGGTACAGAAAGCGCTCTATATGAAGCTGACAGGCATCAGCCCGATCGTCGGCACGGAGCTTTGCCATCTGGCCTCCATCGACGGCGATGTGTCAGCCAATGAACTGACGGAGGCAGAGCTTATCCATCTCTACCATATGTTTTCCCTGATGATGGACGACGTGAAAAGCCGCAGCTTCACCCCGAACATTATTTATTACCAGAACGAGCCGGTGGAATTTTCCGCTCTACCGCTTACCTGTTTTGAAGGAGAAAAGTACCAGGCCGTAACTTACGATTCCATCAGCACGCTGCTGGAGGAATACTATGCGTCCCGGAACATCTTAACGAGAATCCGCCAGAAGTCCGTGGACCTGCGGAAAATCGTCCAGACCGCTCTGGAGCGAAACTATAAAAAGTATGACCTTCAGATGAAGCAGTTAAAGGATACGGAAAAACGCGATAAATACAAGGTCTACGGTGAACTGCTCAACACGTACGGCTATGAGCTGGAGGGCGGCGAGAAAAAGCTTACCTGCCTGAACTACTATACGAACGAGGAAATCACTATCCCGCTGGATGACCAGCTGTCGGCCCGGGAAAATTCTCAGAAATTTTTTGATAAATACAACAAACTGAAGCGGACGTACGAGGCCCTGTCGGAACAGACCCTGGAAACGAAACGGGAAATCGATCATCTGGAATCGGTCAGTGCCGCGCTTGATATCGCGCTGAAGGAAGAAGATCTCGTTCAGATCAAGGAAGAACTGATGGAGTATGGTTACATCAAGCACAGGCGCGCCGGAGACAAGAAACCGAAAATCACCAGCCGTCCCTTCCATTATATCACCTCAGACGGATTTCACGTCTACGTTGGCAAGAACAACTACCAGAACGACGAACTCACCTTCAAGTTGGCGAATGGCGGCGACTGGTGGTTCCACGCAAAGGGCATTCCCGGCTCCCACGTCATTGTAAAGACGGAGGGAAAAGAGCTGCCCGACCACGTATTTGAGGAGGCCGGCGCCCTGGCCGCTTACTACTCCAAGGGCCGGGAGAACGAGAAGGTGGAGATCGACTACATTCAGAGAAAGCATATCCGGAAAGTGGCCGGTGCTGCACCGGGATTTGTCATTTACCACACGAATTACTCCTTGGTGGCCGAGCCGAAGCTGCTTCTCGAGGAAGTCAGCGAAAAAAAGAATTCCTGATCCGGGAGATGATTTTATACAGATAAGAATTTGCCCATTTCATACAGGCGGCATAGAATCAGGCCGTCCTGGAGGAAATGGGCTTTTTTGTGTTATATGACCGCTGAAACGGCCGCGCTCCGGCGCGCGGGTCCGGCTTAGCGGACTCTTTGTGAAAGAATAAACTTGACATGAAATGTCGTATTTCGTATGATAGAGCCACTGGAGGTGAAACGTTTGAAGAGTGACCGCATGTTTGGAATTCTGTGTATTCTTCTGGAACGGGAGAATGTGACCGTAAGAGAACTGGCCGGATATTTTGAGGTTTCCACACGCACGATTCACAGGGATTTGCTGGATTTATCCGCTTCCGGATTTCCGGTGGTGACGAGACAGGGAGTCGGCGGCGGTGTCTCCCTCCTGCCGAATTTCCGCTATAATAAATCGGCGCTCAGCGAAGATGATATGAAAGTGATACTGGCCGGCATCGAGGGGCTGGCCACCATCGATGACAGCGCGCGGATGAAGACGCTGCTGGCGAAGCTCCGCTTCAGCGACGGCAATCGGCTGCTGCTGGAAAATGACATCATTCTGGATTTCACTTCCTGGAATCAGAACAGCTCTTTCCTATCCAGGATCGGGATGCTGCGGAAAGCGATCGCCGGGCATTTTATCGTGGAAATGGGTTACTGCAGCCCCAGCGGCACGGTGACGAGACGTGTCGAGCCGTATAAGCTGATTTTCAAACAGGAGACGTGGTACCTGCTGGCCTTCTGTCTGCTGAGACAGGAATTCCGCATGTTCCGCCTGAGCCGGATTACGGATTTAGAGGTCAGTGATTCCGTCTTTGATGAACGGAGCGATTATGAGATTCCTTCGATGGAAAGCCATTTTGTCAACGACGGAGGCCAGACGGTTACCGTGAAAATGGACCGTTCTCTTGAATTTCTGGCGATTGATTTCTTTGGCCGCGAAAATCTGGTTTACCGGGAGAAGGATATTGTTGTTACATTTCTCACCGGAAGGCCGGAATGGGTTCTGAGCACTTTTTCCGGATTCGGAAACAAAGCCGAGATTCTGGCGCCGGACAGTCTCCGGCAGGAAATGAAACAGTATCTGGAGCAGATGGCAGCATTATATTAGACGGATAACGTGAAATATGACAGGACGCTGTCATATTTAAACAGTTATACTTGTATCAGAAAGATCTGAATGTTCTCAGACATTTACAGAATATGTTCTCAGACATTTACAGAATATGTTCTCAGACATTTACAGAATGAAATCGATTGGAGGTACCGTATGGCAGTTGATAAAAAATACGAGGCGGACGTGGCCGCGATCCTCTCCCACCGCTACGACCAGGGAGGCACGCTGTGGGACACACCGGATCACCGCCTGCAGAAAGGGGCGCCGTTTTCCACTCTGGACTGTGTGAGCTATCTCCTGGAGCTGGGGATGGACCCGGAAGAACCCATATTAAAGGAGGCCGCAGATCTGATACTCAGCGCATGGCAGGAGGATGGCCGTATCAGGCTTTACCCGAAGGGAAGTATTTATCCCTGCCATACGGCCTGTGCGGCGCAGGTGCTCTGCCATCTGGGATATGCGAATGACGGGCGGCTGCAGACCACATTCCGTTATTTTCTGGATACCCAGTATCCCGACGGCGGCTGGCGATGCAGGAAATTTTCCTTTGGACACGGTCCTGAGACGGAATACTCCAACCCGCATCCGACACTTCTGGCACTCGATGCCTTCCGCTTCAGCGATTATTTAAACCGGGAACCTGCATTGGACCGGGCGGTGGAATTTTTACTGGAGCACTGGACGATCAAGAAGCCCATCGGCCCGTGCCATTATGGAATCGGAACGCTGTTCATGCAGGTAGAGTATCCGTTTCGGAACTATAATCTTTTTGAATACGTCTATATCCTCTCCTTCTATGACCGCGCCAGAAAGGATCCCCGTTTCCTGGAGGCATTTCACGAGCTGGAGGCGAGAACGGTAAACGGGCAGATCGTGGTGGAACGGGTCGTGCCGAAGCTGGCTAAGCTCACCTTCTGTAAAAAGGGGGAGCCAAGCGAACTGGGGACAAAGCGCTTTATGGAAATACAAGATCATTGGAGGAAGATGCCATGTACGAATTGATTCCGGTTACAGAACAGAGCTACTATATTCAAAACCCCTCAAAAATCGGACTGGTCAGGTTAAATGATACCGACGTGTGTCTGATAGACAGCGGAAACGATAAGGACGCCGGGCGTAAAGTGCGTCAGATTCTGGAAGCCCATTGCTGGCGTCTGACTGCCATTTACAATACGCATGCGAACGCCGATCACATTGGCGGAAACAAATATCTTCAGGGGCAGACCGGATGCAGCGTCTATGTCCCGGAGATCAACTGTGAGTTTACAAAGCATCCGGTGTTAGAGCCGGCATTCCTCTACGGAGGATTTCCGCCGGAAGACCTGCGGCACAAGTTCCTTATGGCACAGGAAAGCGATGCGTCGCTTCTGACTGAGGACACGCTGCCCGAGGGCTTTGAGATCATTCCTCTGCCGGGACATTACTTCGACATGGTGGGTTTTCGCACCCCGGACGACGTGGTCTTTCTGGCCGACTGCTTATCCAGCCGACAGACACTGGACAAATACCAGATCAGCTTCATTTACGATGTGGCTGCGTACTTAAAGACGCTGGAGATGGTGAAGTCCTTAAGCGGGAAAATGTTTGTTCCCGCCCATGCGGAGGCCGTGGAAGACATCGCGCCCCTTGCACAGTACAACATCGATAAAGTATGGGAAATAGCAGAAAAAATCACGTCTCTCTGCAGAGAGGCGCTCAGCTTCGAGGATCTGATGCAGAAGCTGTTTACAGAATACGGTCTGGCTATGAATTTCGAGCAGTACGTTCTCGTGGGCAGCACTGTCCGCTCCTATCTTGCGTGGTTAAAGGACACGGGCAGAATCACGGTCTCATTCGATCAGAACAGGATGCGTTGGACAACCATCTAAAGACAATAAAAGTATCCCCGCCCTTTCGGCCTTGCTTTACAGATGGCCGAAGGGGCGGGGATATTTTTACTAGTTTTTCTTTTCCTGCACTGTATCGTCTCTGACTCTGTCCCACAGAAACGGGTCCTCTGTCAACTCCAGATAATGCTTCAGCCGTTCCCGAAATGCCAGGATCCGCGCATCCGCACAGTCCTTTTCCACTTCCAGGGGATTCATTTCATACGGGTCAAGCTCTCTGTCATAGAGAAGCTCTCTCTGCGGCTCATCGGGAGTGTAGCCATTGGTGATGACGTAGGTATACCGTTTGTTCCTGATACCCCGCCAGCCATAGGCTTTGTGCGTCAGACCGCGCTTTGAAAATGCGGCAACCATGTCCGCGCCCCCGGGATAGGAACAGATCAGCATATCTTCCGGTTCGCCGGATACTGCACTGCCGGCCTCTGCCGGAGTCGTGGTCAAACTTCCTGCGTGGCTGTAACCCTCGCACGTCTCCGGCACCTCCAGATCCAGAAGCTCCAGAAGCGTCGGCATGTGGTCGGGACTTGCGAAGATCGCCTCATTCTTTCCGGGCTCCAGTCTTCCCTTCTGCCGGAAAATAAGCGGAATGTGAAGCGCCTCATCGTACCAGATGTTCTTGCTCATAAGTCCGTGAGAACCCAGCATCTCCCCGTGATCGGCGGACAGCACCACCAGCGTGTTTTCCTCCATGCCGTTTTCCTTAAGCCAGGTCAGGATTCTGCCAAACTGTTCGTCGATTCCATGAACCGCGGCTAAATACTGGCGTGTCTGCGTCTCTAAGAGACCGCCCTCTTCCCGCATGGATTCCGGCACATTGGGACGGTAGCGAACCTTTAAATCCTTAAACTTTTCATAATAGCGCTCCGGCACCAGCTCATAAGGCAGGTGCGGCGGATTATAGGATACAAACAGTGCGAACGGTTCGTCTTCGTCCTTCTTCTGATCCATATATTCGATGGCTTTGTCGGTCTCATATTCCGCGGACCATTTGCCGGGCCTGATCTGAGTCTCGTCATTCAGCCAGTAGTGGGGATCGAGGTGATCGTCGCACGCCCCGTAGGACAGGAAATAGTCGAAGCCCTGTCTTCTCTCTCCCGGCGGCGTATAGGCGTCCCACTCTCTGGCGCCGGACTTCGGATGCGGACTAAAATTGAGCTCCGACGCATCCAGATGCCATTTGCCGATATAACCTGTCGCGAAGCCCGCGTCTTTTAAAACATTGGCGATACAGGTCTCCTGGGGCTTCAGCATGATCTTCTCTTCCAGACCGATCTTGCAGTTCGTCCACATTCCCACGCGGAACGGGTATTTGCCCGTCATGAGCGAAGCCCGGTGCGGGGAACATAAGGGAAAGGTGCTGTACGCATTGGTACAGCAGACACTTTCCTCTGAAAAACGGTCAATATTCGGCGTTACTGCCTGATCGCTTCCGAGAGCGCCTATGGCCTCAGCGCGCCACTGGTCCGCGAAGACATACAAAAGATTGGTTTTCATCGATGTCTCATCTCCTTTACCAGTATAACTTCCAATCCTTCGAAAGCCGGGTCAGGGCTTCCATATAGAAATAATCTCCCCATGTATTGCATTCATCCACACCGCGGTTCGTGCAGGTATTCTCCCTGGAATCCCGTGCATACGTACCGTGGAGCAGCAGTCCGTTGGATTTCGTGATGTCTGTGTTGGCGCAGTGATCCACGAGGGCCTTAAGCATACGGTCCGCGGCCGTTAAATAGCGGTCAGCCTTCTCCTGATCCAGATACTTTGCCATCTCCAGGATTCCGCAGACAGCGATGGCCGACGCGGAGGAATCCCTCGGTTCTGTGCTTCCCGTGTCGAAATCAAAATCCCAGTAGGGAACGAGATCTTCCGGCAGATGTTCGATGAAGTAGTCCGTAACACGGCAGAATAAATCGATGTATTCCGGGTTCTTTAAATAGCGGTAGCTGAGCGCGATCCCGTAGACGCCCCATGCCTGGCCTCTCGCCCATGCGGAACCGTTCCGGTTGCCCTGATGGGTTACGCCGTAAGTGGGCTCTCCCGTCTCCACATCGAAGAAATGGGTATGGTAGGTGGAATTGTCGGGTCTCAGGATGCATTTCATGGCGGTTTTGATGTGATGCTCCGCCTTCTGTGCGTAGGACTCATCTCCGGTCACCTCCGTCGCCCAGTAAAGGATGGGAAGGTTTAACAGACAGTCGATGATCAGCCGGTACTCCTTAGGCTCTCCCGGATTTCCCCAGGCCTGAAGGAAGTTTCCTTTCTCCCTGTAGCGCTCCGCCAGATGATCGGCCGCCAGAAGCGCCGCCTTTTTTGCGTGCTCATTGCCGGTCAGCTTGTAAGCAGCCACACAGGACAGGCTGTATAAGAAGCCCATGTCGTGGTGGTTTACGTCGATTTTCTTCTCGATTCGCTCTAAAAAGCTTTCCACCTGAATGTCGGCGGCCTTTTTAAATGCCTCATCCCCGGTATGCTCATAGGCCAGCCAGATCGAGCCGGTCCAGAATCCGGTGGTCCATTCCACATTTTCCGTCGGCTCATAGAAGCCGCCGAAGCTGTTGGAGGACTGAAATTTTTCTGTAAATACAGGAAGGTTTTCCCGGATAACAGCTACGGCGCCGTTAAGCGCCGTAGTTGTCATCCCCTCTTCCATGCCCGGATAATTCCGGATTGTGTTAAGGGTCTGTGCCATAATCAATTCTCCTTATTCTTTTCCTTTCATTTTACCCCTTAATTCCGCTGGCTGCAACGCCTTCCACGAAGAACTTCTGACAGCTTAAGAATACGATGACAACCGGGATCAGGGAACAGACGGAAGCCGCCATGATCCATGCGTAGTCGGCACCATACTGGGAAATAAACATACGGATACCTAACTGAATCGTCTTTAATTCTTTTGTCTTTAAGTAAATGAGGGGTCCCATGAAGTCGTTCCACACATTGGTGAAGGTGAAGATCGTCAAGGTCGCCATCGCCGGTTTTCCCAGCGGAAGAACGATTCTCGAGAAGATGCCGAATTCATTTAAACCATCGATTCTGGCGGCCTCGCAGAGCTCATCCGGGATACTGATATAGAACTGACGGATTAAGAATACGCCGAATGCGGAGAATGCCTGCATCAGGATCAGTCCGATATGAGTATCATTTAAGCCCATCTTGGAGATCAGAATGAACTGAGGAATCATGTATACCTGCCACGGAACTGCAATAGTGGTAACATACATCAGGAAAATCAAGTCTCTTCCCTTGAATTTCGTCTTTGTGAAGCCGTAAGCCGCAAGACAGCTGGTGAACAGCTGGATTACGGTGGTACAGATTGTCAGCTTCGCAGTATTTAAGAAGAAGGTCGTAAGCGGAAGCTTTTTCCAGATAATCTGGTAATTGTTCCAGTGTATGGAATCCGGCCACCATTTCATGGGAATGGAGAATACGTCCTTGTTAAGCTTTAAGGAGGAAATCACCATCCAGTAGAAAGGAACCAGCATGAATAAGGACAGTAAAACTAATAAAATATAGATCAAACCTTTGTATGATTTCTGTTTTGTCTGCATACCGTTTCCCTCCTTTACATTAAGTCCTGAGACCATTTTTTCTCACCGGCGAACTGTACGAGCGTGATGACAAGTACAACGGCGAAGAGAATGATCGCGCCTGCGCTTGCCGGCCCCAGCTGCCAGCTGGTAAATGCTTTTTCATAGATGTAGTTGACCAGGGTCTTGGTCGCATTGCCAGGGCCGCCGCCGGTCATAACGTATACTAAGTCGAATACCTTGAAGCACTGGATCGTCAGCATGATCAGGACGAAGAATGTGGTAGGTGTCAGCATCGGAATCGTAATGTAGCGAAGCTTCTGCCAGCCGTTGGCTCCATCGATGCTGGCCGCTTCGTAGAGGGAGCTTGAGATTCCCTGAAGGGCTGCCAGGTAAACGATCATGTAATACCCCATGTATTTCCAGATACTGACGATGGAAATGGCCACCATGGCCCAGTTCACATCGACCACCCAGCGGGGTGGATTGGCAATTCCTATGAATTTCAGGAATTCATTGACCGGTCCGAAATCCGGCTGAAACAGCATGTTCCAGACAGCTCCCACCGCCACGATGGAGGCGATATATGGGAAATAGATTGCCGTACGGAAAATGGCGATTCCTTTCAGCTTATTGTTTAAAAGAACGGCCAAAAGCAGAGAAAGCACCAGGGTCGGAAGGACCGTCATGAGTGCGTACTCGATGGTGTTCCAGAAGGACTTCATGAATATTTCGTCCTGAAAGATCTGAGCGAAATTGGCAAGCCCGACAAACTCCATGGGAGCCTGGGAGGCATCCCATTTCATAACACTTAATACAAAAGAAAAACATACGGGAATGAAGATGAAAATCGCGTAACCGATCAGATTCGGCAGTATGAACGCGTAACCGACCATATTATCGCGGATCACTCGTTTCTGACGCGAGGAAAAACCTTTCTTTTTTTTCTCTTCCATTTATTATACCTCCTGGCTTCTGCACTTTTTCCCATAAGAAAGAGCGCTCACTATAATAAGTTTACAGAGGCGCTCTTTCTGTCATGGGAACCTGTTAATAATTAGTTCCAGCCCTTTATTTCTGCTACACGTTTGTTCAGTTCTGCAATACCATCATCGATGGAGTAAGCCTTGATCATGATCATCTCATGTACTTCGTCTAATGGCTTACGGATCTCTTCGATCTGCGGATCAAGAGGACGGTCAAATGCGTAATGTGTATAGGTTAAAGCTTCCTTGTTGCTGTCGCCTTCCGGGAAATACTCTGCGGATGCGATGGTGTTGATGGATTCGTCTGTCTGGATACCTGTGAATACGCCCTGCTCAGCAAGAATGTTGGCTGCTTCTTCAGAGGATGCAAACTTTACGAAATCCCATGCTAAATCTTTCTGATCTGTGTAAGCGCTGATTCCGATTGGTGTTAAAGCACCTACGGTGTAACCGGATTCTGTATCTTCCGGATGAGGAATTCTTGCTACGCCCCAGTTGAAGTCTGTCTCGCCTTCTGCCTGAGCCTGCATCATGGTTGCGATGAACCAGCTGCCCATCGGCATCATGGCACACTGCTGATTTTTAAATACAGATGAATAATGAATGTTGGCTGTCTTTAATGTGGAGTAGTCCTGCATATAACCATTTTCCTGTAATGCAAGTGCTTCCTCATAATATGGCTTTAAGAAGGAGTAATCTTTCTCAACAACGGTGTGCTTTCCGTCCTGTACAGCCCAGTTGGTAACGAGCGCCTGCCATGTATGGTCATGTGTTCCGTATACCTTTGCGCTTCCCTCGCCGGAGGTCATCTTTGCTGCCAGTTCGTCGTACTCTTTCCATGTCATGTCGTTGGATGGATACTCTACGCCGGCTGCGTCGAATAAATCTTTGTTATAGTATAATACGTACCAGTCTGAACGGTACGGAAGTCCGTATGTAGTGTCGTTATACATTAACTGCTCTGCTGCGCCGCTGTATACGGATAAGTCCAGACTGTCTGCTTTGATCATTTCATCTAACGGAAGCAGCTGGCCCTTATCTGCCATCTGAAGCATGGAGCCCATGTCCTTCACCCAGATAACGTCAGGATCGGCCTGAGCAGCGGATAAGCTGATTCCCAGGGAGTTGTTGTACTCATCTGCGGAAGTGTCGATTACCTTGATCTCTACGTTTGGATTCTTTGCTTCATATGCTTTTACTACTGCGGAGAACTGTGGGGTTGTGTCGTAATCCCATGTGGTTACAGAAAGAACCTGCTTCTCACCGCTTGCGGCCGCTGTGGTCTCTTCCTTGCTCTCAGCCCCTGCCGCTGTTGTGGCCTCTTCCTTCGCTGTCGTCTCAGGTGCCTTTGTTGCTGTGTCCTTGCTTCCGCATGCTGCGAGTGATGTGCATACCATACCGGCTGCAAGTGTCAGTGCTGCAACTCTCTTTAACTTCATGTTAAAACCTCCCTATTCTTGAATCACATTTGTCTGTGTTCCTTTGATGACATAAGAATACCAGATTTTTCCCTTCCGTTAAATTAACGATTTTTATAATTCTGTTACTATTTTTCTGATTTGGGAAAATGGAAAAGAGAAAAAATATAATATTTGCAGATTCTTGTATTTTTTTCATATCAGGCCTTTCTGGCAATTGAAATCCTGCTGTTTTATTAGTATGATATCCATAAGAATGTGGAGAAAGGGATGGAATATGAATAAAGAAGAGAGACAGAAAAACGGGAAAATGCCGAAGACATTTCAGAAAAAACTGATCTTATATAATATGCTGGTCATCATCTGTATCGCAAGCGCGGTAAGCTTCTATAACTATCGCTCCTATTGCCAGGATGTCATCATCAGCGAGACCAATAACTCCGCAAACCGTGTCCGCACCCTGTCTGAACGTCTGCAGGTTGCATACGATGAGATGGTGAATATCGTATTAAACTGCGCGGAGCGCAAGTCGCTGTTTTTCGCCACCACGCTGGACAGCCCAAACAAGCCTTATAATACCTCCATGACCGTCTACGCCTCCGATGTGCTCCGGGATTTCTGTGCCATCTCCGGTTACAGCAGGTACATCAATAAAATCGTTCTCTACCATAACGGTCTCGTCCTTCAGGCCGGGAATTCCTTCGGTGCGTCCATGGATGTGGAAAACATTATGAAAGCCCCATGGTTTTCCTCCCTTTTATACAGAGAGAACGCTCAATATACCCTCTCGCTGGAGGACAATCCGTTCAAGTCCGGCAAAGGCCGGCCCACGGTACCGAAGCTTCTTCCGCTTCTCCGGCCCCTCCAGTACAGCGCACGCAACAAGCCGGAGGAATCCTGGGTCTTTTTAGGGATTACGCCCACCCTGTTCTCCGACACGTTAAAAAGTCTGCCTTCGGATGTCCTCGTATACGCGGTTACCGAGGGAGGGGATATCATCGCCTCCACCGACGAGGAACAGGAATTTGATACCTCCCCTATTATAACCAGACTCCTGGCTTCCAAAGAGCAGGAAGGCAATTACCAGATGAAGCTCCATCACGAAAACTGTGTGATCACCTATACGAAGCAGCCGGTCAGCGGCCTTCTTTTCTTTGAAATCCGGCCTGAGAGCCGGATGCAGCTGGATCACGGCGTCATCAGGAGAACCGTTCTGATCATATTTTTCTTCTGCATCGCCATCGGGCTCACTCTCTCACTTCTGATCTCCCGCCAGTTAGGCGCGCCCATCAGCCGTCTGACGAAGCGCCTGGAGCTGATATCAAAGGGGGATTTCGAACCGGATCACTCCATTGAGACGGACGACGAGATCGGTATGATCGGGCGGCAGATCAATCAGATGTCGGGACGCATCTCCAACCTTTTAGAGACCAGGGTGGAAAGTGAAAAAGAAAAAAAGGATCTGGAAATCAAGATGCTGCAGGCGCAGATCAATCCCCATTTCCTCTATAATACACTGGATTCCATCAAATGGATCGCCACCATGCAGAAAAACAGCGGAATCGTGTCCGTAGTCACGGCCCTCTCCTCGCTGTTAAAGAACATGGCGAAGGGCTTCAATGAGAAGGTTACGCTTCGCCAGGAGTTGGATTTTCTTCAGAATTATGTTATTATTGAGAAGATTCGGTATATTGAACTGTTTGATATCGATATTATTGTCGATCAGGAGGAGCTCTACGATGCGAGGATCATTAAGCTGACGCTGCAGCCCATCGTGGAAAACGCCATCTTCAGCGGCATTGAGCCCAGCGGTCGCACCGGTCTCATCACAATCCGCGTCTGGGTCAAGGCCGGCGTCCTGCACATATCCGTCACGGACAACGGCATTGGCATTTCTCCGGAAAACATTGAAAAACTGCTGACCGATACATCCAGAATCACCCGCAGCAACATGAGCGGCATCGGTCTTCCCAATGTAGACCGCAGGTTTAAACTGGTCTATGGCGAGGATTACGGCCTTACGATTGAAAGTGTCGTTGATCAGTATACCACTATTACCATAACGCTGCCGCTGGAATTTTAGAGGCTGGCCGCAGGGAGGAAAGTAAAATATGTACAGAGTTATTATCGTGGACGATGAACCGCTCATCCTGGCTGGTATTGCATCTCTTATCACCTGGGAGGAGTATGACTGTACCATCATCGGAAAGGCCACCAACGGCCCGTCTGCTTTCGATATGATCATGGAACTGAAGCCGGATATTGTCATCACTGACATCCGGATGCCAGTGTTAAACGGACTGGAGCTGGTGGAGAAATGCAAGGATGAAGGCTGTACCTTCTCCTTCATCGTGCTGACGAATTTAGAGGAGTTTCATCTCGTTCGGAAGGCGCTCTCCCTGGGTGCCTCCGACTATCTCGTCAAGCTGGATTTGAATGAGGAAGCGCTCGCCGCCTCCCTGGCGCGGGCCAAAGACGCCTGCGAACTGCTTGTAAGCCAGAAGCAGCATCAGCTGCTGAATGATCTGATAAAAGACAATCAGGAGAATTTGTCTAAGAACTATTTAAGCCAGCTTCTGCTGTCCGGGAATGCGCCGGAAGTGCCGGATAAGGTGAAGGAGGAGTATCCGGAACCATTCCTTCTCCTCTTTTCCGTAAGTCCCATCAATATCGCGTTTGAGACGGATGACGATCCTTACGATTTCCACCAGATCAGCAAACAGCTGATGGATATTCTGGGCGGAATCGCTACCAGAACCTTCCTGCGCCACACGCTTCTGGAGTTCCGGACGGATACGTACTTACTGGCCGCTTCCTTAAAGGACGGCGATGTGTTTGAGACGGTTGTATCGGAGTTCTGTCAGAAGATGGCGGTGGCTCTAAAGACGTATTTCGAGTTCAGCGCCGTATTCGGTGTGAGTACAAGGAAAAAGGAGATCCCGCTTCTCACAGACGCGCTGGCAGAGGCGCAGACCGCGCTGGAAGTCTACTATTTCGAGTCCAGCTCTCCGGTGGTCTTCTACCAGGGGCAGAGGTATCACATGAGCCGGGCAAAGGATTTCAATATCAATATTTTTAAAAAAGATTTATCTGCCGCGATTGCGCAGAATGACAGCGATAAGCTGGCGGCCGTCTTTGAACAGATCATCACCCTGTTTAAGGAAAACCAGCCGGGCAAGGAGCAGGCGGCCAGCGCATGCATCAACCTATATACGTATCTGTATTCCTATTTCGAGAGTGCGGACAACAGCTACGGCGATATCTTCCCTTACGCCATCAATGTGGCGGGGCGGCTCTATCAGTTTAACAGCCTGGCCGATATACTGACATGGCTTCAAAGCTTTTGCAGCAAGCTCTGCCGCCTGTTGAATGACCGCAAATCCACCCGTTCCGACAAGCTGGTGGAGCAGGCCAGGGCCTATGTGGACGAGCATTATATGGAAAAGCTGACCCTGGCCGATATCGCGGACAGTCTGAATATCAGCGCCGGCCATTTGAGCAATACCTTTAAAAAGCTGACCGGCAGCACCCTGTCCGATTATATCGCCGCGGTGAAAATCGAACATGCCAAGGAACTGATCGATACTCACCAGTATCTGATGTATGAGATTTCAGATATGCTGGGGTTCGACAACCCCTATTATTTCAGCAAGGTATTTAAGAAAGTGACGGGAATCTCGCCAAGAGAACATGAAAACAGGACGCCTGCCTCGTGAAAACCGGCTCGTAAAACCTGTCACATATAACCTGTCTCATAAAACGGCGGGGGCGTCTCCGGTACCATACGTTTGCAGTATGGACTGGAGACGCCCCCGCTTTTTCCGGGATATTGCAGTTAGAGGTCGTCGTCAGCGCCTGGGATCAGGAACAGGAAACTTTTCTTCCCTTCCTTGTAGGCCCGTTTGGCCAATTCCTCACACTGATAGGAGTTTAAGGCTTTAGCGGCGATCGCGAAAACCTGCTCCCGTCCGTCTTCGTAGGCCCGGTATGCGTATTTTATCTGGTCTTCCTCGGGGAGATCTGAAAACAGGAGGGAAAAGAAAGAGATTTTTTCATCTTGATACGCCTGCTCTCCGGTCTCTTTTAAGAGATCCCCGTCTGCCTCATCCATGAGAATGCTGAAAAATGGGACCTGGTCATCCTGATAGGCTTTTTTCAGATACTGGCGCCTCTCCTCTGTCGTCAGAAGCTTATCTGACAGACTGAAACAGGGAATATTCTTCTCCTGATAAGCCCGGTCGATCATCGTGTTCTGCGTCTTCTTCGATGCTTTTTCCAGCACAGCAGAATAGTAGTCTAACTTATTTCCTTCATAAAATTTAACGGCCAGCTCATCGTATGTCTCCCGATAGGGACCGTCCACTCCCACCACGACCGGATTCGTCATGATAAAGTTTGTGACCCACTGATTGGTGGAATTCTCTTCTGCCTTGCGTTCCTCCAGAATGGCCAGACGAATGGCTTCCAGAACCTCCGGATCCTCCGCATACTGTTTCATCTCCTCGATAAAGGACACCGTATATACGTCTCCGGCCGTGACCTGGCGGGTCGTCTGGTACAGGGAGGAATCGTTGTTCCACGCCAGACGGATTCCGTACTTGTTTGCGAAAAAGCCTGTGACTTTAAAGCTGTGCCGCCATTTTTTGCTTTCGGGATTCTCCGAGTCGTTGAGCCAGGCATCCTTTTTCTCTGAACTTTTCTGCACCTTCAGGCCCGTCTCCTGCGCTCCTGCCGAAAAACCGCCGAGGACCAGAAGTGAACCGGTTAAAAGTGCGGTTATCATGAGTGATGCCATCTTTTGAATTCTTGTGGTCTTTCTTGTCTTCATAACAGCCTCCAGTCTTTCTTTAAGCATATGGGTATTTTCACAGAGCGGCATGGAAACCGCGTGTCCGGCTGTTCCGTTTGTTCCCTTCAGGGAGAAAAGGAGCGTATCGCCGTAGGCCATCCGCTGTTCCGCGGACAGGCCGGAAATCGCTTTCTCGTCGCAGGAAAGCTCACACGCGTGATCGCATTCCCGGCGCATAAAATAGACGAGCGGGTTAAACCAGTGGATGGAGACAGCAAGCTGGATCATCCATTTATAGAGAATATCCTTCCGCTTGTAGTGAATCAGCTCGTGGCGGAAGATATCGTATAGCTCAGACGGCATAAGGTCGATCTCCGGAAGCAAAATACAGGGCTTTAAAATCCCCGCCAGCATGGGAGAAAACGTTTCTTTGCAGTAAGACACCGGGATCCTGCGCCGGATCTTCAGTTCCAGCGCCACACTGCGGCAGATTCCGGCGGCCGCGGTGTCTTCTGCGGACACAGAGACCGACCGGAGAAGCTTTAAACATCTGCGGTACGCGAAGATCTGGCGGCAGAAAATCAGCAGCGCAGGGATAAGCCAGATAACCCACAGGAACGAAAACGCCCGTGAGCCGACGGCGGCCATTGCAACAGGATTACTGAAAGGCCTCTGCGGCCCGGAATCGCCTGCTGTGAACGGTTCTTCCAGGTCAGACATCTCGTCATCGGGCTGCGCGTATCCATCATCCATCGGAGAAACGGGAATCGTAGAAACCGGAACTGGAGAAACCGGATCCGTAGAAATCTGATCTTGGGGAGCCATGACAGCAGAGACGCCTGCGGCCAGACGCTCCGAGCCCCAATCGGCGGCGCGGCCGATCATGCCGGGAGCCGGGGACAATGGAATCAGCAGTCTCATCACAGCCAGCAGCCAGATATAGTACTGCCATGATTTGCTGAACCGGCGTTTCCACAGCGGCCGGCACAGGAACAGTACGGCGATAATGACAGAGGCCGATAAAGAAACGGATAAGTAGAGGTAAAAAAGCTTCTGCATCAGGACTCCTCCTTACACTTCTCCCAAAACCGTTGCAGCTCATCCGCCGCTTCGGAGTCCAGCTGCTCCTGACCAAACAGGGAGGTGAGCAGATGCTTGACACTGCCGTCGAAATATTCCCGTACAAACGTGTGGGCCTGCCCTGACAGATACTCTTCTCTCGTCACCGCGGCCGTATATTCGCTCATTCTGCCGCGGCGGGTGGAAATGATAAATCCCTTTTCAATCAGACGGGTGATAAAGGTGCGAATCGTGGTCCGCTTCCAGCCCCGCCCGTTCTCTTCAGCTTTTTCTAACAGCTCGGCGATATAGATGGATCCGCCGCTATTCCAGATAATTTCCATAATTTCTTTTTCCGCATCGGACATTCCCTGTATCTCTTCCATAATGGCACCTCTTTTTTATTACATGATGTAGTCATACTTTGATATTACATCATGTAGTCATTAATGTCAACACCATTGTGGAAAATAATGGCCGGATGCACAAAGGGCCGGGGCGCACAAAAGTCGTCCCGGCCTGCTGATATCACTGATATGGTTCAGAGAAAATATGGTTTTTTGTTACAGACTGCAGTATCCGACGATCTCACAGTCTGCCGGCAGTTCATACCCGTTCAGACTGCCGATGGCCCACTCTGTCGGGAATGGACGGCGCTCGTCGAGAACCGCCGCAAAATTCAGCATGACAGCCCCGCAGTTTAATCTGGCGTCGAGTTCTCCGGTCATGGAGTCCATCATCTTCACCAGGATTGCTTTTCCGTCTGCCAGAAGGAGGCGGAAGGACTGGCGGTTTAAAAAGGTAGGCGCGTAGCTTGCCGCATATAAGGCCTCTCTGAGGCCGTCATCGATATACATCTCATCTAAATCGGCTTCTTTTCCCCATGCATCGCCGTATACCATCTGTGCAAGTGAAATCTTCGGGGCAAGATGGCCCTCTCTCGTGATGACATCCACATCGGAAATACTTCTGATATGCAGTCTCGTTAAGCTTCTCTCTTTTTTTCCATAACCAAAGGCTGTGACGGCCGCCACCTTTTTGCCGTCCCCGATCTTTAACGCCGCCCGGAGCGCCGGATCGTCGTCAACCGTCAGCCAGCAGCTGTCGAGTCCCAGGTCGGTCATGTGAAGAATCATATCTTCATTCATATAGCCGGCGTTTTCAAGATACCCCGGCTTCACTTCCGACAGGAGAAGTAAGTAGGCCGGCGCCTCGAACGTAAGGCCTTCGTATCCGGCATTCCCCTGAAGCTGGCCGCATTCTGATCCATCGAGTATAACCATGTCTGTGCTGATATCTGGTACAAGACGCCTGCATTCTGCGAAACATTTTGTGAGTGCTGCTTTCAGTTCCCCGGATACTGGTTTGTCCGTAAATTCTCTGATTGATTTTCTGGCTTCCGCCGCTTTTCTGTAATCCATATTGCCCTCCTTGTTTTGTCATTCTTTTTTTATTATAACACTGCCCTTCCTGTCGGGCAAGACTAATGCCTGCGCTTCTTTCCGGAAGAGCCCTTACGTTTGGCAAGCAGGGCCTCGAATTCTTCCGCCGAGCAGCCGGATTCCTGCATCCACTGCTCTCTGCGGTGTTTTCTCACGGCAGCGACTCTCGCCTCCCTGATTTTCTGCCTTTTTAAGAAGAACAGAATACCACATGCGACGGCGGCCAGTGCAGCGGCAGCTCCGGCAGCCAGGAGCCAGCCGCGGGACAGATTCATCCGGAAACGCCCGCCGGGGGCGGCCTGGTCTGACAGGCCTTCGGGAACGGCGGATCTGGTGAGACGGCTCCTGACCGCGGGATTGGGGGAAATCCAGGCGTGGCCGACCGTCCGCTCTCCGTATAAGTAATTGACCGTGACCACGGTTCCCGACGGAGTCAGGGACGTCTCATCATAGCTCACAATGGGAACGACGGCAGACAGATCCGCCTCCTTCGGCAGCACGATCCGGCTGTTCTGGTTCAGCAGAAGAAGCGACTGATCCGTATTGGAATCCGAGTAGGTCAGATGATTCTCCGGTACGAGGCTGCCTTCATAGTCGGTAAGCTTCATGGACTGAAAGCGGCTGAAACCGAAATCCAGCAGCTTTTTCGTATCGGTATAATGAGTCTGATGGCCGTTTAAAATGACAGCGATCAGCGTCATATCGTCTTTCTTTGCATAGGTCACCAGCGTGTTGCCGGCCAGCGATGTAAATCCGGTTTTTCCGCCGAAAACCCTGGAATCATAGGCGGCATCGTTCTTCTTAAGCATCTTGTGACCCGGCGAGATTGTCTGTCCCTCGGGAGCCTTCTGGGAGGGCGGAATCTTATAGACTCTCGTCCCCATGATTTCAACGATCTCGGAATAATTCAGCGCCGCCCGGGCGATCAATGCCATATCGTAGGCCGTCGTGTAATGCTCCGGATCGTTCAAACCGCTGGGATTGACGAAATTAGACCCGGTACAGCCAAGCTCCTCTGCCTTTTGATTCATCAGCTTTGCAAATTCTTCCGTGCTTCCGGCCGCATGCTCCGCCAGCGCATTGGCAACCTCATTGGCAGAATGCAGGATCAGGCCGTACAGGCTGTCCTTCACCGACATCCGGTCTCCCGTATCCATGCTCAGGCTCTTGCTCCCCTGTTCCACGTTGTAGACTGCATTCTGTGAGAATTCCACTGTTTCATCCAGTTTACAGCGGTCCAGCACTACCTGGGCCGTCAGAAGCTTCGTGATGCTGGCCGGATAATACGCCTCGTTGATATTCTTCCCATAAAGGATCGTTCCGGTCTCCGCGTCCATCAGGATTCCGCCATCCGCCTCGATGGCCACCTCGGACGGCCAGTCTGCCGCCCCGTACGCTGTCATGGGCATGAGGCTCGCAAATACCACTGCCAGACAGAGTACAAAATAACTCCAAATGTTCTTTTTATGCCGCATAATCAAGTCTCCTGAACATAAACATATTCATTTTCAAAGGAATATTCTTCCCGGTAACGGTATCCTAATGCATGAAATTCCTTTAGCCCTTCGGCGGTCCTTACGCCGTTTGCGGCCATGAAACGCACCATCTCGCCCCTCGCCATCTTCGCGGCGGTCGCTCTCACACGGACCTTTCCCTCCTGCTCTGTGCCGAAGACACAGGTGATGAAGGTGTCGGAAGCGGTAAGCCACGGTTCCACCGCGCGGCTGTACTCTTTCGATGCGAGATTGACAATCACGCCATCCCCATCTGCCGTCAGCTCCTCATAAAGCCGGTTTCCCCAGAAACCATACAAATCTTTCTTTCCATCGACCGGGAGTCTGGCCTGCATCTCCAGCCTGTATGGAACAACGCCGTCACATGCCTTTAAAACGCCGTAAAATCCGCTGAGTATCCGTAAATGTTCCTTCACATATTCCCACTGGGAACCGGTGAAAATATCGGGAGCCATGGACTGGTACTGGAGGCCGACATAAGCCAGTACGGCCGGTGTCAGGCTCCTCTCTAAATCCATTGTCTGGTAACGCTCGTAGTTCTGCTTTGTAATCGCGTCATTGGCGCCGAACAGCTTCTTCAGCTGCTCCATGGAATACGCCTTTAAAATATCGTGAAGCCGTTTTGCATCCTCTAAAAAAACAGGCATGCCCGTCTCCTCTATGATGTCTGTCTGTACCCGCATCTTCTTGGCCGGGGATATGATAATTTTCATTCGCATTCTCCTTGTTGTATAGTCGTAACTATTCAGCCGTGCAGCGGCTCATCCTGCAGTAAATCGTAAGCAATGGCGGAAAATACCCGTATTCCTTCTTCCAGCACCTTTTCGTCGAAATCGAAATCTGCCGTATGCTGCGGTGCTTCCATGGCCGTTATATTCCGCATGCAGATGGCCTGGCCGCCATGAGATTGAACACGGTTCATCATCAGGGATATGTCCTCACTGCCCCAGTTTCTGGCGCAGCGCACACTGCTGACCCGGATATCGGGAAGCTCCCGCTCAATAACCGCAGCGGCCCTGTCTGCCAGCGTCAAATCGCTGTGGTGGGAATCGGCGGCGCCCATGCAGATCATCTCACAGGTACAGCCGTACATGGCCGCAGCCGCCTCACAGACGCGTCTGGCGTTCTCTGCCATATACTCGTTGATCTCAGTCGTCTCCCCTCGCAGCTCTATCTCCATTTTTGCGTAATCGGGGATGACATTTCTTCCGGTGCCTGCGTGAAGCGTCCCCACATTGACCCGGCTGGCGCCTTCGCTGTGACGCGGTATCGCCGCTAACCCCATCGCTGCGCAGGCCGCCGCAAGAAGGGCGTTTCGTCCCTTTTCAGGGAAGCCGCCCGCATGGGCCGGTGCACCGCGGTAGATGACGTCGTACTTGGTGGTCGCAAGGGAGCCATAGGTCGCCGGAGTCACCGCTCCGTCATCGGGGCCGTCCAAAGGCGCAAGATGCGTTCCGACGAAATAATCCACATCGTCCAAATGGCCTTTGGAAACGATGGCTCTGGCTCCCCGCACGCCTTCTTCGGCGGGCTGAAAGATCAGTTTTACCGTTCCGTGCAGCTGTGCCCGCAGATTCATGAGCACTTCCGCCACGCCGAGGCCGATGGCGGTATGGCCGTCGTGGCCGCAGGCGTGCATGACGCCGGGGCACTGCGATGCAAAGCCCTCCCGCGCCGGTCTGTGGCAGGTGTTTTCATCCTCCAGGACGCCGAGGGCGTCGATATCAAAACGGAGGGCGCATACGGGGCCCTGCCCGCAGCGCAGGATTCCGATTACCCCGGTGTATCCCGCCTCCATCTCCTCTGTCAGGTATGTAAGGGGCGTATCCCAGCCTTCCCTAACCAGCTTTGCGTGCTCCCGCCGTGCCTCGTCGGATGGAAGGCCCATTCTGGCTCTGTCATCCACCACCTGGCGGCCAGTCAGCACTTCATAGCCCAGATTCGTTAAAATCCCGGCGATGACGGCAGAGGTGCGCATCTCCAGCCAGCCCATCTCCGGGTGCCGGTGCAGGTCTCTTCTTAGCGCCACGCTTTTCTCATAAAGTTCCTTTGCCATAACTGTGATCTGATCGTACATCTATCTTCATCTCTCTTCTTTCGTATTTAGCAGTTCCCTAAAAGTTTAACATAGGAAACATGGAAAAGCAATTGAAGGAACTTCCAGTTCCGCGTATAATAATCTTAAGTTTTTATAACGAAAAAATTAGGATACCGGAGGCACTTATGAAAAAAATACTGGTTGTCGGTTCCACCTGCGTGGACATCATCCTGAAGCTGGATCATCTTCCCATAACCGGAGAAGATCTCCATCCAAAGAGTCAGACCATGGCACTTGGGGGCTGTGCCTGCAACGTGGCGCACGTGCTGCTGTACTCCGGCTCACAATTCACCTTCCTCTCCCCGGTCGGCGGCGGAATATACGGCAGCTTCGTCAAGGATGCGCTGACTGCTCATGGTTTTCCCATCCCGGTTTATCTCCCCGAAAAAGAAAATGGCTGCTGTTACTGCCTCGTGGAGGCTTCCGGGGAGCGGACATTTCTCTCTCTGCACGGGGTCGAATACACCTTTCAGAAAGAGTGGATGGAGCCTTACCGCATGGAAGATTACGCCATGGCCTATCTCTGCGGACTGGAGGTAGAAGAACCTACGGGGGAGGCGCTGGTGGAATATTTCGAGAAAGAGCGGGGCCCGCAGCTCTTTTTTGCGCCCGGCCCGCGTGGAATCAGACTTTCCGGAAACCGGCTGGACCGGATCCTGGCACTCTCGCCCGTGCTCCATATCAATGAGCAGGAAGCGCTGGAACTGGGAGGCCGGGACAGTGTGGCAGACTCTGCGGCCGCCCTCTTTCAGATCACGGGAAGTCCGGTAATCGTAACCCTGGGTGAACGCGGCGCTTACTGCCATGAAAGCGCAGAAGTCTCCTATTCGGTCCCAGGAATCCCTTCACAGGTCGTGGATACGATCGGAGCAGGCGACGCCCATATCGGGGCGGTTCTCGCCAGCCTTCAGAAAGGAAAAAGCCTGTACGATTCCATCGCGGCAGCCAATCGGGTGGCGGCGGCCGTGGTGAGCCAGGAGGGCGCGATCCTTCCAGAGGATTCGGTTTTGTTTAGAGAAGGCTGAAAGAAAAAATCGACTTTTCCATGATGCAAAATAAAGGCATCAGAGCCGCGGTATCGTCATTCCCCGCAGTTCTGATGCCTTTTTATAATCTTCTAATCTGCATAATTCTAATCCGTATAGTTTTAATCCGCATAAGTTCCTTTGGATTTCACCAGCTTCGGACGGTATCCTGCCTCGGTGAGCGCGGCCATGATGGAGTTCTTGTGGTCGGTGCCGTAAGCCTCCAGTGTGATGCGCAGTTCCACAGCCGAGTTTCGGTTGATGCTGATGAACTGGTTGTGTTCCAGACGGATTACGTTGCCCTGCTCTTTGGCGAGAAGTGTGGAAACCTTGGCCAGCTCGCCTGGCTTGTCCGGAAGCAGGACGGATACGGTGAAGACTCTGTCTCTCTGGATCAGGCCGTGCTGTACGATGGAGGCCATGGTGATGACGTCCATGTTGCCGCCGCTCAGGATGGAGACGATCTTCTTGTTTTCCACCTTCATATGCTTTAAGGCCGCTACGGTCAGAAGGCCGGAGTTCTCCACGATCATCTTGTGATTCTCCACCATGTCGAGGAAGGAAACGATCAGTTCCGAATCTTCGATGGTGATGATGTCATCCACATTCTCCTGGATGTAGGGGAACAGCAGATCGCCGGGGCACTGCACCGCCGTGCCGTCCGCGATGGTGTTGACACCGTTTAAGGAAACTACCTTGCCCTGGCGCAGGGATTCCTGCATACAGTTTGCGCCAGCCGGTTCCACGCCGATTACCCTGATCTTCGGATTGAGCATCTTCGCCAGAGTGGCAACGCCGGTACAGAGTCCGCCTCCGCCGATGGGAACGAGTATGTAATCCACGGTCGGGAGTTCCTTGATGATCTCCATGGCAATGGTTCCCTGGCCCGTAGCTACGTCCAAATCGTTAAACGGATGGATAAAGGTAAGGCCTTTTTCCTCTGCCAGCCTGTAGGCGTAACTGCAGGCTTCATCGAATACATCGCCTTCCAGAACGACTTCCGCGCCGTATCCCTTCGTCCGGTTTACCTTCATGAGAGGCGTTGTCGTCGGCATCACGATGGTCGCGGAGATTCCGGCCAGCTTCGCGGCGTATGCCACGCCCTGAGCATGATTGCCGGCGGAAGCGGTAATTAATCCCTTCGCCTTCTCTTCCTCGCTCAAGGTGCTGATCTTATAGTAAGCGCCTCTTACCTTATAAGCGCCTGTATACTGCATGTTTTCCGGCTTGAACCAGACCCTGTTGCCGGTCTGGGAGGAAAAATATTCGCTGTACACCAGCTTTGTCTCCTGCGTTACCTTGCTTACAACCTCTGTTGCCTCTTCAAATTTCTCCAATGTCAACATAACTTACGCCTCTTCTTTCTCTTCCACATGGAATAATGCATTCACAAACTCCCCTGCGTTAAATTTCTGCAGATCGTCGATCTTCTCTCCAACCCCCACGTATTTGACTGGAATTCCCAGTTCCGACTGGATTGCCACGGCGATTCCGCCCTTGGCGGTTCCGTCCAGCTTCGTCAGGATGATTCCTGTGATATCCGCCACTTCCATAAACTGTCTGGCCTGTGAAAGTGCATTCTGCCCGGTCGTTCCGTCCAGCACCACCAGCGTTTCCCGGTATGCCTCCGGGAACTCCTTGTCGATGATCCGGTTAATCTTCTTAAGCTCTTCCATCAGATTTTTCTTATTGTGAAGCCGCCCCGCCGTATCGCAGATCAGAATATCCGCATGGCGTGATTTGGCTGCGGCCACGGCATCATAGACGACAGCGGCCGGATCGGAGCCTTCCTGCTGGGCGATGATGTCCACGCCCGCCCGGTTGGCCCACTCCGTCAGCTGCTCAATCGCCGCCGCACGGAAGGTGTCTGCCGCCGCGAGAATCACCTTTTTCCCGTCGTCCTTTAACTGGCCGGCCAGCTTGCCGACGGAGGTGGTCTTTCCCACTCCGTTGACACCGATGATCAGCAGAACGGACTGGCGGTTCTCGTATTCATACGCATTTTCCCCTAAATCCATCTGATCCCGGATGCTTTCCATCAGAAGCTCCTTGCATTCGGCCGGGTCCTTTATTCCCTGTTCCTTTACTTTCTTTCTCAAATCCTCCACAATCGACATGGTGGTCTGAATTCCAAGATCTCCCATAATCAGAGTCTCTTCGATCTCCTCATAAAACTCATCATCGATGGCTGAAAAGCCGCTGAAAATGGAATCCATCCCCGATATAATATTATCCCTTGTCTTTTGCAGTCCTGCTACCAGTTTCCCAAAGAATCCCTTTTTCTCACTCATAGACGGCCTCCTTTTACTTATCTAAATCTTCTTCTATCAGATTTACCGAAACAAGCGTTGAAACGCCTTTCTCCTGCATGGTAATACCGTATAAACGGTCTGCGGCCACCATCGTTCCGTGACGGTGGGTGATAACGATAAACTGTGTATATTTCGTCAGTTTATGTAAATATTTTGCGTATCTGTCCACGTTCGAGTCATCTAACGCCGCTTCGATCTCATCCAACAGGCAGAACGGAGACGGTTTTAAGTTCTGAATTGCAAACAGCAGCGCAATGGCTGTCAGGGCCTTCTCTCCACCGGAAAGCTGCATCATGTTCTGCAGTTTTTTGCCCGGCGGCTGGGAGATAATCTGAATGCCCGCTTCCAGGATATCCTCATCTTCCACCAGCTCCAGAGTGCCGCGGCCGCCGCCGAAGAGCTCCTTAAACACCTTGTCGAACTCGGTGCGAATCTCCCTGAATTTCTCCTCAAACTGCCTTCTCATGCCGGTGTCCAGCTCCTCGATGATCTTAAGCAGCGTCTCTTCCGCCGTGACCAGATCGTCGTGCTGGGTCTTCATGAACACATAGCGCTCCGATACTTCCTTATAATCCTCGATGGCGTTGACATTGACATTGCCAAGCTTTTTGATCTCTTCTTTCAAGGATGCGATATGCTTTCGGATCTCCGGCAGAGATTCCTCCTCCCCGCCCTTAAGCTCCAGTGCGGCGGAATAGGTCAGCTCGTACTCATCCCACATGTAGTTTGCCGAGTTTTCCAGGCGCTCCTCCAGCTTCTCCTTCTGACTCTGCAAACGGAATAAATCCTTATCCAGACGGCTCATTCGGTCGGAAAGCTCTTCCCGCTTCTGGAAGAGTTCCTTCTGCTGTCTCGACTTTTCCTCTCTCTCTGCCGTCTTCTCCGCGATCACGGCAGAGAGGCCGGCAGCACGTATAACGGTATTCTCAATCTGTGCCTTTAATCCGGCGATTTCCGCCAGTTTTTCTTCAATAATCAGGTTGGAGTCATCGGTGCCCCCGGATAGGCCGGAAAGCTCTTCCTCCAGGCGGCGGACGTCTTCCCTGACCCGCCGGATATTCTCCAGTTCAAAGTCATCCTTCTGCTTGAGTCCGGACGCCTCCAGCTGGACGGTGGAGAGCGCTTTGGAAGCGTCCTCCCGTTCTGCCTTGGCCGTGTCAAGACGCTCGTGGCAGGAATCCAGACGGCTGTTGATATCCTGATTCTGCCCCTCCAGCCGGATGACCTCGCCTGCCAGCTCGTTCCGGCTCTTGCCGATCTCCCGGATCTGATCCTCCAGCTGGCTGTTTTCGCGTTCCAGATCGCCATAGGATTCCCGGATCTCTTCCTTTTTATCCTCGGTCCTGGAAATGCTCATGCGGACCGTATTCTGGCGCAGATAGCTCTCCTGCTTCCTGGATTTCAATGATTCCAGCTCTTCCCGGCTTTCTGCCAGGAGCGCCTCATTCATCACCAGATCCTGTTCGATCCGGTCCACATCGGTCAGCGCCTTGGTGCAGGCGGCTTCCAGTTCCTCGATCTCACGCTTTCTGCCCAGCAGGTTGCTGGTGTTCTTAAACGCACCGCCGGTCATGGAACCGCCCGCGCTTAAAAGCTCGCCCTCCAGGGTGACGATCCGCAGGGAATACTGGAATTTCCTGGCCAGTGCAATGGCGTTGTCGATGGTATCCACCACCACGACCCGCCCCAGCAGATACCGGATCAGCCCTTCATACTGGCCGTCTGTCTCCACCAGACTGTTGGCTAGTCCTAAGACACCAGGCTCCTTTAACGCCTTGTCCTGATTAAAGGTGTTCCTGTTGCCGATACTGGTAAGCGGTAAGAAGGTCGCCCTTCCGTACCGGTTTTTCTTCAGATATTCGATCAGCTGCTTTGCCGTCTGCTCGGAATCCGTCACAATGTTCTGGATGCTTCCGCCCAGCGCCGTCTCCACCGCGATCTCATACTTCTTCGGAACAGTGATTAAATCGGCCACAACGCCGTGGATGCCGTGAATGCGGTCTCTGACCTCCATGACGCGGCGGATGCTTCCGCCGTAGCCCTCATACCGTTCCGCTATATTCTTCAGCGATTCCAGCTTCGTATAGCTGGTGTGGTATTCCTGCTGCCTGTCGTTTAAATTCTTATTCAGACGGCGGACCTCGTGTTCCAGCTCCTCCGTCCTCGTCTCAGCCGCCGCCTGGGCGTCTCCGAGACTGGCGATCTCGGCTTCGATCTCTTCCAGCTGACGGTTTAATTCATCTAGCTGGCCGTCCTGCTCCGATTCGTCGCTTTTGTACTTTAAAAGCTTCTGACACACCTCGGAACGCCGGACATTTACCTGTTCCAGCATGGTTTCGTACCGCTGCTGTCTGGCGTTAATGGAGGCCTTCTCGTTTAAGGTGTCGATGATGCTGCCCTTGCCGGATTCAATCTCTTCTTCCAGCGCCCGGATCTCCTCATCCTTCTCCTTAAGCGCCTCTTCGGCCGCGGCCAGACGCTCTAAGGATTCCTTAACCTGGGCGGCAATGCCGCTTCGTTCTTCTTCGTAGGCGGAGACCTTCGTCTTCTTATCCGCGATTTCCCCATGGATCGCTGTCATTCGCTTTCCAATGTGTTCCGCGTTCATCTTTTCCGTGTTGATCTGCTCGTTCAGCACGCCTACACGGCCTTCGAGGGTGCCCTTTTCCATGTTGGTCTCGCTGAGAGCCGTTCTGGCCTCGCCTGCGGCTGCCTCCAGCCCGGATAAAAGGGCGTCCAGGGTCTCATATTCCACACGGATATGTTCGGAAGCCTGCCTCGTATCTTCCAAATCCTTCGATACGATGGCGGCCTTTTCCTCCGTCTCCTTTAACTGGCTACGCGTTCCGGCTGTTTCCAGCAGGAACTGGTTCACATCGTATTTCTTTAAGTCTTCCTTTAAACGCAGATATTCCTTCGCGGCCTCAGACTGTTTTGCCAGAGGGCCGACCTGTTTCTCCAGTTCCGTTAGAATATCGGTCACACGGACCAGATTCTGTTTCTCATCCTCCAGCTTCTTCTGGGCGATGGCTTTTCTGCGCTTGAATTTTACGATTCCGGCCGCCTCGTCGAAGAGCTCCCGCCGTTCCTCCGGTTTACCGCTTAATATCTTGTCGATCTGGCCCTGTCCAATGATGGAGTAGCCTTCCTTGCCGATACCGGTGTCGTAGAACAGCTCGTTGATATCCTTCAGGCGGCAGGTGCTTCCGTTGATCATATATTCGCTTTCACCGGAGCGGTAGACACGTCTCGTGACCGTCACCTGATCGTAATCGATGGCCAGCTGGTGGTCAGAGTTGTCCAGAGTGATGGCGACGCTGGCAAAGCCCTGGGGCTTCCTCGTCTCCGTGCCGGAGAAGATGACGTCCTGCATGCTGGAGCTTCGAAGCTGCTTCACCTTCTGCTCTCCCAGCACCCAGCGCACCGCGTCGGCGACATTGCTCTTGCCGCTGCCGTTGGGTCCCACGATACCAGTGATTCCGTTATGAAATTCGAACACGATCTTGTTGGCAAATGATTTAAAGCCCTGTATCTCAATGCTTTTTAAATACATACTTTATGTTGGCAGACGTCTATGCCTGCCTTTCCTTTTCCATTTTCTTAAGCTTTAAAATTCCGTGATAGGCGGCTACTGCTTCCGCAGCCTTTTTCGTCCTTCCGGTCCCCCGGCCGATCTCTTCCTCTCCAATGAGTGCCCGGGACTCAAAGATTTTATTGTGATCGGGCCCTTCTTCCCGCAGCAGTTCATAGGCAAGCGGTTTTTCCGTCTGACTCTGTACGATCTCCTGCAAGATAGTCTTGCTATCAAAAAAGAGCTGTTTATGCTCGATGTCGTTCATGATAAATCGAAGGATAAACTCTTTTGCATTAGCAAAACCACCGTCCAGATATATGGCGCCGATGAGCGCTTCCATGGCGTCCGATACGACTGAGGCCCTTCCGCGTCCGCCGGTCGCCTCTTCTCCCTTTCCCAGCAGTAAGTAATTTCCTAATTCAATGTCCTCGGCGCAGTAGGCGAGCGTCGGTTCGCATACGATGCTGGCGCGGATCTTCGTCAAATCCCCTTCCGGCTTATCCGGATATTTGTGATATAAAAAATCGCTGGAAACGACCTCCAGCACGGAATCACCTAAAAATTCCAGCCGCTCATTGCATTCCAGCTTGTTTAAGCGGTGTTCGTTGGCGTAGGAGCTGTGGGTCATGGCCCTTGTAAGCAGCTGCCTGTCCGAAAAACGGTAGCCAATCCGCCCTTCCAGCTCATTCAGTTTTTTGTTCATTGCGGTCCTCTTTCCTTTACTATGAAAGAAGGTGTTGCGGACAGGCGGCATAATGCCGCCCTGCAACACCCACATCTATTAATTCAGCGCGTTCTTAATCTGTTCTACCGCATCACCGACTGTAGCGATCTTCTCCGCTACCTCGGACGGTATCTCGATATCGAATTCTTCTTCGATACCCATGATGATCTGGAATACATCCAGGGAATCTGCACCTAAGTCATCTACGAATGTAGAAGCCATGGTTACCTCCTCCGGTTCAACGTTAAGTACCTCTGCGACAATATTCTGTAACTTTTCAAATTCCATCTTTTCCCTTCCTCTCTCCTATTCTTTATTTTCCTGATTTTCAGCAGTCAGGCTCTCTCTTATCTTATCATTAATCCCCTGTTCTTTAAAGGCCACGCATTGAAGAATGGAATTACACACTTCCTTTGCCTTGGAATTCCCGTGGGTTTTCACCACCAGACCGTTCAGACCGAGAAGCGGTGCTCCTCCGTACTGAGACGAATCAAAGGATTTCAGTGTCTCCTTAAGCGCTGGTTTTACAAGCAGTGCTCCAATCTTACTTCTTAAGTTCACCATCATGCCGCTCTTGACCTTACTGATCAGAGTGGCACCTACTCCTTCGTAAAGCTTCAGGATTACGTTGCCTACAAATGCCTCGCATACGATAACATCTGCGCCGCCATGCGGAATCTCCCTCGCCTCAATGCTTCCGATGAAGTTTATGTCCCTGCATTCCTTGAGAAGCGGAAACGTCTCCTTAACAAGTGCGTTTCCTTTCTCTTCCTCTGCCCCGATATTGACGATGGCGACCCGTGGGTTCTTCACCCCCATCACATGTTCCATGTAGATGGAGCCCATGCGTGCAAACTGTACCAGATGGGAAGCCCTGGCGTCGACATTGGCACCACAGTCAATCAGCAGAGACGCGCCCTTTTCAGTGGGGATTAACGGCGCAAGCGGAGGTCTTTCCACGCCCTTTATTCTTCCGACAATGACCTGACCGCCAACTAATATGGCGCCGGAACTGCCGGCTGAAACGAAGGCATCCGCTTCCTTCTTTTTCACCAGATTCATGCCAACCACAATGGAAGAGTCTTTTTTCTTTCGTATGGCATTCACCGGAGGTTCTTCCGTCTCGATTATCTCTGTTGCAGGAACAATCTGTATCTGTTCCGCCGGAAAGTTATGCTTTTTCAGCTCCTCAGCTACTGCCGGTTCCTGCCCTACCAGGAGAACGGAGATCTCCCTGTTCGCGTTCACCGCCTGCACGGCACCTGCTACCATCTCAGCCGGTGCATAATCGCCGCCCATGGCATCTACAGCTACTTTTATCATCACAATTCCCCTTTCAAGTCTGGCCTAAGATAACCTATTACATAATATACTAAATATTATTCTATAAATCAATATTAAATTTAAGAAATAAGAGTTCCTTATAACGGTCCTTCTTCTTTCCCTGTCTCTCATCATAGCAGATATTTCCAGTTAAAAAAACCCCTTTTTACGAAAATATACCCGCTTTTCACAGAAAACATTCCACTTACCCTGCCGTGACGGCCACTTACCGGAAAAGCGTGGATATTTTCCCAAGCGTACCTTATAATAAAACCAGATGAACCGGCGACCGCTGTGCGCATGGTAAGAGATCAAAGAACAGAAGGCAGGAGGCGGCAGACATGAAAACGTTGATCAGAGAAATTCCACAGGAGGAACCGGAGCACGCGGATCTATATGTGCACCGCAGGGATCAGGCGGTTTTGCGCCTGGCAGAATACGTGGAGCAGGAAGAGTTTCGCAGTGTCATCCTGACGTGCTTTTGCGGAGAGAAAATCGAGAGGATTCCCAGCAGTGAGATCGATTATATCGAGACGGTACAGGAAAAACAGCTGGTGCACACGGCTCATGGAACATTGGAAGTGAGGAAGAGGCTGTATGAGCTGGAGCATCTTCTCCCTTCCGGCTTCATACGGATCTCAAAATCCGTCATCATGAATATGGATCACGTAAAAACCTATAAACCGATGGTGAACGGCCTGATGGCGGCGGCATTTACAGATTCTTCCGTCGTCTATATTTCCCGGAAATACTTAAAGGACGTGCGCAGTCAGATCATGGAGGTGCGAAATGAAAGAAAATCAAAGGAAAGAACATCGATTCAACTGTAATTTTATTCAGGAAGAAGGTCTTACAGAGATTCTGAAGAAAGGGAGTCTTCTGGGGATGATAATGTTTATCAGCTCACTTGTGACGCTGCGCCTGGCGGCTCCGGAGGGACTTGAGACATTCTGGTCACTGCTCCTTGTAATCCTTCTTTCTTACCTGGCAGCCGGCTGTCTTCTGCAGCTCATCCGAGGCTTTACGCCGCAGCTGGATTCGGCATGGTTTCGGGGAGCGGCCGCCGTGTCCTGGTGCTATCTCCTACTGTTCTTCCTCTCTTTTCTGACATGGCGCCTTCCATCGTTTGTGCGCGCCATGCTGCTGACCAGCGCCGCGGTTCTTCTGCTGCTTATGGAGGCAGAATACCGTTATTTGAAAAAGGTGGCAAAGGACTTGAACAGCAGCGCCGCGGGAAGGACGCTCATCATCGATCTGGACGAAAAGCCGCGTTCCCCGGAAGCGTTTTTCGATCTTCTGGAAACCTACTGCCGGAAAAGCTCTGTTACGCTGGAATACGTAAAGAAGGACATTCCGGCCACCGTGAAGCTTGAAGGCCGCCTGCACACGGTGGCTCTTACGGAGTCCTACATGTACGGCGGCCCTGTCTGGTCTATGGAAATCCGGGAGATTTTATGATGGGACCGTGTCAGCCCATGCTTTCCGTATCCTTGAAGCCATTTTCTGCGAAGTTCGCATGCATCCTCGCTAATGCGCTGCGCAGAACAACGATCTCATCCCCCGGTATCCCCTGATACTGAAGCTCATAGATCTTTTCAGAGATCCTGCAAAGTGTGGCCGCCAAACGTGCGCCCGGGTCCGTCAGGGCGGCCATGGTCACCCGGTTGTCCTCCGGAGCCTTTCCGGTCTCCACATAACCGGATTTCACCAGCTTCTTTACGAGGCTGGTAACCGTCTGAGGCGTCCTGTCAATGTGGCGCGCCAGTTCGTTCATGGGCAGCTGTCCATGCTTCATCAACTCTACGATAATGGCACCGTGGGAAGGCACAATATCTGTGATGCCTTCCTTCGCCAGTTCTTCCGTAATAAAACGGCGTATCTCCCCGTCTATGCGGCTGATCAGTGTAAAGGTATTGTCGATCATTACGCTTCCCTCTGTTTCTTTCCCACATCCAGCATGGCGCCGTTCAGCTTAAGGGTCTCGCCGTTTCCTCTCAACTGTCTGGCGCACGCCAGATAATAGTGGCGGGCATTGGCGCTCGTCTGCCTCCGGCCAAGCTCGGTCAGCGCATCGGCCTTGAGACCGGAAGCTGCTTCTATCTCCTGGCCGCAGTCTAACAGGAGATCACACAGCTCTGCGGCCCACTGCGCCTCTCCGCGCTCCAGGGCGGCCTTTCCCTCAGCCAGCACCTGACCGGCGCCTCCCATCATCGCAACCGTCTTTTCTGCCCGTTCCTTCGTGTTCATATGACCCAGCTTCGTTGGGTTTCCGTCAAACCACCCCAGATAACCGGTATAAATGGACCGGACAGACCACTCCACGGTTCCGTAGTACTCCTGTAAATAGGAAAGTGACGCCAGGTGCTCAGGAAGGCGGACGCTGTCAGCCAGTTCATCCGGTGTCCGGCCCTCATTCATGCCGTGAAGCGTCTCTGTCAGCACGTATTCCAGCGCATCCCGGTAATTTTTAAGCGTCGTCTCCACCTCCGCGCTTCCAATCACGGCTCTGGTGTGGCCGGGAAGCAGATAATCGGCCCTGTACTCCCTCATCTTATCCAGGGAATCGATCCAGCCGCTGATATCCCGGTACTGGCCGCCGCGGATGGCGTATAAATTAGGCCAGGATTCATAATAGTTGTCACCGCAGCAGAGAACGCGGTGCTGAGGGAACCAGACAAAGATCTGATCGTCCGTCTCCCCTGGGGCGGCCGCGAGTACGACCTTCGTACCGTCGATTTCCAGCTCCAGCAGCTCCTCCTCGAAGAACTCCCTGCATGGAAGACTTCCTTTTTCCCCGTTGATTTCATTTCTCGGCCCGATTCCCACACAGATGTTTTCCTCCGGCGTCAAGCCGACGCCGAACTGTCTCGCCCCGCGCACGCCGCAGATGTCCTTGATCAGGCCGGTCCTTCCATACTGGGGATACGTCGGCTTTCTCCCGATAATCCGCGTATCGGGGCCTGCGAATACCGACGCGCCCGAGGTGTGGTCGAAATGAAAATAGTGCGTGTAAATGATCGTCCGGACAGGCTTATCCGTCAGCTTCTCAAATTCTTTCCTGGCTTCCATGGCCGGTGCAACGCCGTTTAACGTATCCACCAGAATGCAGGACTCCTCCCCTATCACAAGTGTACACGTGCTCCCGCCATATCCCAAAGCAAAATATACACGGTCACAGATCTTCGTAATCCCTTTTGGAAATCCGTTTTCCGCCTGTCTTTTTAATTTTTCCTCGCCCTCATAGATCATGGTCCGGCCTCTCTTTCCCGATTTACTTCGATATCGAATGTTTTTCTTTTATAATACTTCGATATCGAAGTAATGTCAACAAAATCTCGCCACTTCCTTATTTCACAGGACCCGCCTTTTTATGAAGGAAAAATACTGCCGCCAGGATGGCGCAGACAAATTCCGAGACGACCGGCGAAAGCCAGATTCCGTTCTCTCCCAGGAGAACGACCATGACGCCAAGAGCCGCAGCCAGGAAGAACAGACCTCTTCCCGCCGATACGGCAAAGGACTGCCAGGGACGCTCCACTGCGGTAAAGTAACCGGCCGACACCACATTAAATCCAAGAAACAAAAACGACAGCGAATAGAGGCGCAGCGCCCTCATGGTATAGGCAAACAGTTCACCCTCCCCCCGGTCCAGAAACGCGCCGACAAAGATCTGCGGAAACAGTTCCAGGACAAATACATAGACAACCGACACGATCACCTCCATCAGGAGCGAATACTTTAAGAGCTTCCGGCACTGACCGAATTCTCTGGCGCCGTAATGGTAGCTGGTAACCGGCTGCATCCCCTGGGCAATCCCCGCCATGGTGTTCAGCACCAGGGTATTGATATAGGAAATGACCGTATAGCTGACGATACCGCTCTCCCCGATCACGCGAAGAATGATCTGATTGAACAGGAACACCACAAGACCGCCCGAAAGCTCCGTGAATCCATTAGCCAGGCCGAGGGGAATAATTTTTTTATAAACGCCCGGATTCCATTTGAATCTGCGGAAACAGAGTTTCTTCCGAAAGCGTGTAAAATATGTAAAGAATATGATTGTGGAGGCGACCTGAGCCAGTCCGGTCGCGAATGCCGCTCCCCAGACGCCCCAGTGAAATACCATGACAAAGACATAATCCAGAATGACATTGGTCAGTCCGCACACCATGACACCGATCGTCGAAACGACAGGCGTTCCATCCGTTTTCACCAGTGCCTCCATATTATAGGACAGGATAAAAAATACGGCAAAGGCCCCGATGGTCCCCACATAGCTCTTTACGTACTCCAGGTTGTCCGGCGAGGCGCCGAGAAACACGGCGAGAGGCTCCAGAAACAGAAACGTGAGCACGGTCACCACAAGGGAGACAATGGTTAAGACGACCAGATTCATGGTGAACAGGCTGCTCGCCTCCTCTTCCTTCTTCTGTCCCAGTGCAATGGAAATCAGCGTGGAGGTCCCCGTCGCCATCAGCAGGCCGATGGAAAAAATGCAGATCACATAGGGCATGGAAAGATTCACTGATGCCAATGCGCGCTCACCGACTCCCCATGCCACAAACATCCCGTCCACCATGGTATACAGTGCAAAGATCCACATGGATACAATCGATGGAATTACGAACTTGAAAAACTTCTTTAACAGCAAGATAAAACCTCCCGGAGGGAACTATCCCTCGTTTTTATAGTGTCTCAAGAATTGCGTTCAAGTAGGAGAGGCTGTTTTTGGCGGCTGTTTCCGTATCCGGATCATTCGTGATTTCCAGTGCCAGCACGCCGTTGTACCCCACACGGCTTAAGGCTGCCAGTGTTTCCGCAAAATTATAGTGCGCATGCCCCGGATACCAGCGGTTATTATCCGCCACATGGACGTGGCCGATGGCGCCGCCGGCGCTTTCGATGGCTTTCCCGATATCATCTTCCTCAATATTTAAGTGTACCGTATCCAGGTGAAGCTTCAGCCGGTCAGAGCGGACCGCGCGAAGAAGCTCTAATGCCTCTTTGATCGTGGTTCCATAATCGCTCTCGAACCGGTTCATCACCTCGAAGCCTAAGGTTACGCCGTGAACCTCTGCTTCTTTCGCACAGAGCTTTAAGCTCTCCGTCAGATTTCTTTTAAATGCTTCTCCATCCTGACCGCAGTCGGAAAATCTTCCCGCGATGAGACCAATGATAACTATACCATGAAATGGAGAGGCTGTCACCATGTGCCCGGTCAGGCGGCGGATAGCCGCAGCCCGTTTCTCAGGATCCAAGCTGCCGAGACAAATTCCGTCTCTCTCGTAGGCAGAGCCTGTACCGATGGAGGTGAGGACCACGTGGTTCTCCTCCAAAAGCCGGTATAACTGTTTCCGGTCGATCTGATCCGAGTCGTAAATGTGAAGTTCCACGGCGCGGTACCCCAGCGCGGCCATCTGGGGAATCGTCTCTTCAAACGGTCCCCGAAACAGGATGGGATCATCCCCGCCTGCGGATATACTTGCCGTAGCGGCAATCGTCATGCTCATGTCTGTTCTCCTTCCGTGGTGAAGCCTGAATTTCCGGTTATTTTATCGATGTTTTCCAAAAGCAGCGGTTCCCCGTCGCATCCGCTTATGGAGACGTCGTTCAGAACCAGTTCCTGTACATTGTTGATGTAGAGGCCCATCTTTGCAGTCAGCTGGATGTCATCCATCATGGCGGGCTCATCCGGTTCCGGGTTCTCATCGTAATCAATGGTCACATGGTCAAACTCCACGTAATCCACCTTCCTCTCCGGCAGTCCGTATATAAATGCTCCGGCCACGTGGCAGTTATGCGCCTCAATGTTTCGGAAAATCATCTGCTTCACCGATGGGGTCCGCTCGTCTGCCGGAAGCGGCGACTTGCATTTCACATAATCCGAATGGCAGTCGGGATCACAGCAGTTGTAGTAGGAATTCAGGACAAAGGGCGTCAGCACATGGTCCATGCGGATATTTTCAAAACAGATATCTTCGACGACGGCGTCTTTTCCTCTTCCACGTCTCGTCTTGATCCGCAGTCCCCGGTCGGTGTGCAGGAACAGGCAGTCTTTCACATGGACGTGTTTCACGCCCGCTGCCATCTCGCTTCCGATAGTCACCGCCCCGTGCCCGTTGTTCATGCAGCACTGGCGAACCTCGATGTTCTGTGACGGCACTTTGTATTTATGGCCCATATAATACTTTCCGGACTTAAGTGCAATACAGTCGTCCCCCAGGGAAAAATAGATGCCGGCGATTTCCAGGCCGTTCACCGATTCGGGGTCCATGCCGTCTGTATTCGGGGAATCCCAGGGATTTAAGATGGTCAAATTCAGGAAACGGAGATCATCTGAGAAATAGGGATGGATATTCCAGGAAGGACTGTTCTGCACGGTGACCCCATGAAGCACCACGTGATCGCAGTGGTTCAAAAATACCATACGGGGCCGGAATGCGATGATTTTCGCCCTGTCGTCCTCCCACCAGTCCTGAAAGGTGGCATTCCCATCCAGGATTCCCTCTCCGGTGATCACCACATTTGAGACATGGATTCCCGTAATCATGCTGGTAAAGATATCGAGGGGATTTCCCTCCCAGGATCCGAGATTGTACTCCGCTGTCTCATCGTAGCTCTGAATCATACCGGGAAGCACGCCGAACCGCTCCCGCTCTGCATGGCCCAGGAGCACGGCGTTCTTCCCGATATCCAGCGTGAAGTCACTCTTTAAAAACAGGCTGGTTACGAGATACGTTCCCTCCGGGATAAACACTCGCCCGTCTTTCGGACAGGAGGCGATCGCCGCCTGGATGGCCAGTGTATCGTCATGGATTCCGTCTCCCTTTGCTCCAAAGTGCCGCACGTTCAGCGTCACAAACTCATAGTCGGTACGGACTGAAAACTCCGCGTAAATCTCTCCGCCGCACCGCAGGGATACGCGGTATTCCGTGTCGGGCGTAAGGCCCGATACGGTCTGGATGACGCGGCTGCCTGTTAAGACGAACCGGTCATCCAGCCATACTTCATACTCTTTTTCTGTATAGAAGACTCCGAAGTCCTCCCATTCCAGAAGGAACTTCCGGGAAGTCTTAAAAATCACGTTTGCTTTCATTTTCTTACCCCTTTACACCGCCTGCCGCAATGCCGTCCACGAACTGATCCTGTGCCAGGAAGAATACGATCAGAGACGGAAGCAGGGTGATGACTGACAACGCCAGAACCTTATTCCACTCAAAGCCTGTCTCCGCATCCGTCAAGAGACGGAGCCCCAGGGAAGTCGGATACTTCTTTACACTGTCGATATAGATTAACGGTCCCTGGAAGTCGTTAAACGCCCACATGAACTGGAACAGCGCCACCGAAACGATGGTTGGCTTTACCATAGGCACCACGATGTAGACCAGCCGTTCGAAGGAATTGCAGCCGTCGATCTCCGCCGCTTCCTCCAGCTCCCGCGATACAGACCGCATGAACTGAACCAGCATGAAGATGAAGTACGGCTCGGCTCCGAAGAAGGCCGGAACCACCAGCGGCAGATAGGAATTCGTCCATCCCCATGTCCGGAATAAGAGGAACTGGGGTATGTTAAGCACTACCTGCGGCAGAAACAGCGTCGCCAGCAGGATGGAGAACCAGAAAGTCTTTCCCGGAAACTCGAAACGGGAAAATCCGTACGCCGTAACGACGCTGGCCACCACCGCTCCGACCACCTTCGGTATGACAATCTTAAAGGTATTGATCAGATAAAGGCTGTATGGATTGCCTGTCGCGGTCCAACCGTCAATGTAAGCCTGAAACGACGGACTCTTCGGAAGAAAGCTGATGGTTGAATAAATCTCGTTGTTGCTCGCCTTAAACGATGCGCCCACCATCCAGAGCATAGGGTAAAACATGACGAAGCCTACCAGGATCAGAACGGTATAGCGAACCACGGTACTGACCTGTTCTCTTGTTTTCTTACTCATCTCAATCGTCCCCCTTATCTCTCATCATCCGAGTAATACACCCAGTACTTCTGGCTGGCAAAGGAGGCCACGGTCAGAGTACAGATGATGATAAACAGCAGCCACGCCATTGCACTGGCAAGCCCCATCTCATACGTACGGAATGCATTCTGGTAAATCAACAGGGAGATCAGCGTCGTCGATCCCAGCGGTCCGCCCTTCGTGATGATAAATGCGCTGTTGAACTCCTGGAATGCCTCACAGAGCTGTGTGATCAGGTTATAGAAAATAACCGGCGTAATAAGCGGTACTGTGACGGAGAAAAACTGTCTCCATTTGCCGGCTCCGTCGATGGAGGCGGCCTCGTAAAGCTCCTGCGGAACGCCCTTTAACGCGGCGAGAAAGATCACCATGGCGGAACCGAACTGCCATACACGAAGCAGACAGATGACGAAGAGCGCATAGTGCGTGCTGCCGAGGAAATTAATCTTTTCACCGCCAAACATCTGGATAAACTGGTTAATCAAACCGTCTCCCTGGAAAATGAATTTCCACACGACTGCGATCGCCACGGAACCTCCCAGGATAGAAGGGATATAGTAGATGGTCCGGAACATTTTGACGAATTTCAGCTTAAAATTCAAGATATATGCGATGAACAGGGAAAATGCCAGTTTCAGCGGCACCGTAAGAAACGCATATTGAAACGTAACCTTAAATGCCTTTATGTATTTCTTCGTATGAAATATACTTAAGTAGTTGTCGAGACCGACGAATTCCGTTCCCGGCTTAAATAAGCTGTAGTTAGTAAAGCTGTAAAACAGGGACATGATAAATGGATAAAACTTAAAGATCATGAATCCGATGATCCACGGCAGGATGTAAAAAAATCCCCTGTATTTGCGGTAAAAATTCTTCCAGTTTCGTGTCTTTGCGGGCTGTGCTTCCATACTCTCACTCCTATCATTCCATTTTCATCAGTTCGGCCGTTACCATCATAAGTACCCCCATGGCCTTTACATCATCATCGACTACCGGTTCAGACAAGTAGTAGGCGATGCTTCCATCCCGCTCCGTGCGCGGTCCAAGGCCTGCCACTGCGCATGTGCCGGATAAATGGTATGCGCCGTCGTCTGCCTGGTATATTTTCTGCTCCAGAACAGCATTATAGATTTCTCTTCCCCTTGCGGCATACTTTTCTTCCAGAAGCACCCCCAGGCGGCAGCCTTTTAAGACCGCGTAAGCCACCATGAGTGATCCGGAGGTTTCCAGGTAATTCCCCTCCTGCTCCGGAAGTGCAGGAAGCTGGTAGAAAAGCCGGCTCTCCTGATCCTGATACGTTAAGATTCCGTGAACCGCTTCTCTTAAAAGCTCGCCAAACCTGGCTTTTACCTCATAGATCTCCTCGGAGGCCAGCTCGCAGCAGTCAACGAGAGCCATTAGATACCAGCCGATGGAGCGGAGCCAGAAGTTCGGGGAAAGCCCTGTTACGGGATCGGCCCATTTTCTGTCCTTGTACTCGTCGTAAGCGTGGTAATACAGGCCGGTCTTCTCATCGAACAGAAGCTTCCTTGCCTGGTTAAACTGATTCATGATATCGCTGTAATTCTTCCTCTCGTTAAAACGGTTTTCATATTCCATATAAAACGGCTGTCCCATATAAAGGCCGTCCAGCCAGACCTGGAAGGGATAGATCAGCTTATGCCAGAAGTTTCCTGTAGTCAGGCGGGGCTGGTAGATCAGCTGGGTCATCAGGGTATCGCACGCCTTCCTGTACCGCTCCTCTCCCGTCTCATCATAGAGAAAGTAGAAGATTTTCCCTGCATTGATAAAATCCAGATTGTATTCTTCACGGTGATAGCTCTTTATGGTTCCGTCCTCTTCAATGTAGGGACTCACCATCTTAACGATAAAATCCAGATACTCACGGTCTCCCGTCAGCTCGTAAAGACGGGAGGCGCCGACAAATAAGCAGCCGTCCTCATAGTTCCATTCATACATGGACTGGCCGTCGATTTTCACCAGATAATCGTCAAGCCCCTCGTAATTTTTCATGTATTCTTTAAAAAATGGCATCAGATTCATAAAATGACTTCTCCTTTTTTCGTTGAATACAAAAAGGAACGCCGCCCCGGCAGCGCCCCTTTCTGTTATATCCGATCACTCTTATTAGTATGGGTTAGCCGCATTTACGTCATTGATGGAATCGATTAGGTACTGGGCCATCTCCGCCGGATCTGCTCCCGCGCTTAAGTTGTCAAATACTTCGTAATAAGCGCCGGTACGTTCCTTTAACGCAGAGTTTTCGAAGTTCGGATCAAAGGTATAGTGACAGAACGCAAGCACCTTCTGGTTGCCTTCCAGAGTTTGTCCGCCTAAGATATCCGCATCCTCCAGAATCTTCTTTGCCGCCGTGTTGCACACGGTGCCGCGCTCGGTTCCCATTAATTTTACGCCGTTTTCATTGGAAGTGATGTATTCCAGAAGTAAGGCGGCCTCTTCCTTATGTTCGGAGGTCTCTGTGATGGCGAAGCCCTGGGAAACCTTGCTCATGCCGGCTGGATTGGACCCCAGATCGGTCGGGTAGTCTCCAAGTACCAGTTCCTGGCCTTCATCTAAGGAATCGGCGATTTCCTGGACGTTGGAGTCGTATTCGGTCAGTCCGGCATAGTGGCCGTCCATCCACTTCTTGTTGGATAAGAAGTTTTCCGCACCGTCTCCGGCGATCGTGGAAATCTTTGGGAATACGTGGTCTTCTTCCAGAGAATTGATCCATTCCATGCCCTCTGTCACTTCTTCCACCGTGTAATTGACGGATAAATCCTTAATCCATTCTTTTCCGTACTTCTCCTGAAGGTACATTACCATCCAGATCATTCTCTCGTAGCCTTCCTCAGCCAGCGGATAGTAATCATCGCCGAGTTTTTCCTGAAACGCCTTTCCTGCGGCGCGAAGCTCTTCAAATGAGGTGGGAATGGCCACGCCGGCCTTGTCAAAGGTAGTCTTGTTGTACATCGGAAGCTTTCCCGTGATGGAAACCGGTACGCCCTGAAGCTTTCCGCCGACGGTCATGGCCGCCAGGTTGGTCTCCGACCAGTTATCCAGGGAAACAATGTCTTTAAACTGATTTAAATCTGCGAATTTGGAGCCGTCAGATGAAAACTGGTAAAGCCAGTTCCAGTTGACCTGCATCAGATCCGGAGCCGTTCCGCCTGCCAGCTGGGTAGCTACCTTATCGGTCCAGCCATCCCAGGAGGAGTATTCACATTCTACGGTTACCCAGGGATATTCCTGTTCAAATGCCTCAACGGCCGCCATGGTCGCCTTATGTCTCGTCTCCCCGCCCCACCAGGAAAAACGCAGGGTAACAGGTTCTTTTCCGTCCGTCGTGGATGCGCCTCCCGCAACGGTGGCCGCCTCCTGCGACGTCTGTGCCGTAGTCTGTGTCGTCTCTTTCGCGGCATTGCCCCCGCATGCCGTAAGTGATGCTGCCATTGCTGCGGCTAAAACCGCAGCTGTCATTTTTTTCATCATGATCATTCCCTCTCCTTTTATCGGTTACCGCGCTTTTTTTGCTTCCAGCTCGGCTTTCGTCAGCTCAATTTCAAACCAGACGTAGTTTACATTTTCATCCTCTTCGATTTCGATGGCATGCTCAATATCGGTCGGTATAAACGCCCAGTCTCCCTCATGAAGCTCGATTTCCTCATCCGCCGCGCGGTAGATGAACTTCGTTCCCGGCATTCCGTAATACCACTGATATAGGTTATCATGGCTGTGAGGAGCCGCCTTGTTCGGTCCCTTACCGATGATAGCGCCCATGGTCATGCGGGTGAGGAAATGGGTATCCAGAATGGAAAGCGCCTTGATGCCTTCCGGACGGAAGCCCTCGATATATTCGATACAGCCGCTTAATGGACAGAATCTCGGCAGCGCAATGTGCCAGTGATCAAACTGCTCGTAATCCTCCGGAAGCATGACAGAAGTCAGCTGTAAAAATTCCATGTCTGTTGCGGCGTGTAAGATATTCGCTTCTTTGTCCATGTTTGGGATAAACAGAGAAGGTTCTTCGATATTAAATGCCTTCTTCGGTGTGGCCACATAGCCTTCGCCCCTGGTAAAGTAGTAAATCTGTGTCTGATCGCCAAAGGTTTCCAGCGTAACTACGGTACCGGCTGCCACTTTGCATTTGTAGGTATGTACGCCGTCTACCATCCCCGGAAGCATCTCCGCTCTTAAAATTCCGTCTCCTGCTGTCTCAAATTTCATGTCTTCTTTTTTCTGGTAATGAATCACTGACATCTTAAATAACCTCCCTAATTATGTTTCATATAATCTTTCCAGAGAGATTGATAATCCTTTAAAACCTCCTCCCGGCTCAAATCGCCGGTCAGATAAAAGCCCCAGAGTTCAGCACTCTTTTTTTTCAGTTCCCCGGGAAGACAGTTTACCACGTCGAGCGCGGTCCCGCCTTTCTTGATGCTTTCCTTTACTTCGGCCGCCAGAGGGGACAGCCCCTCCAGGCTTTCGTCGTTCATGGCCATGACCGGAAGGCAGCCCATCGTCTCTCTTAAATACCGGGACGCCTCTGTTGAAGTGGCGAGCCAGTATAAGAATTCCTCGGCTTCCTTCGGATGCCGGCTGCTTTTCACCACAGACAGTGCCTGGACTTCCACGATCAGCTTATTTCTCTCCGCTTCCTCGTAGAGGGGAATCGCTCCGATGGAGATATCCCGTTCCAGAGCCGGTTTGGACTTTGCCAGAACCGGCGCGAGCCAGCTGCCCTCGTCATTCAGCATTGCGTATTTTTCAATGAAGAAGTAATCTCTTGCGGTCGGGGCTCCGGTTGTTAAGGAATCCCGGTTTCCGAAACGCAGGGTCAGATCAAAATAGTCCGCCAGCGCCTGCCAGTTCTCTTCATACTCCTGCTGACGGTCTTCCTCTAACAGAGATTCCATATACGCGGTGGGATTGTCCTCCGCCATCGCAGGAAGCATGAATAAATTGCCCGCCATGGTAAGCAGCGTTTCTTTATAGTGGTTCATCATGGGCTTTATGTCCTGTTCCTCCAGATCCAAACATAACTGTTCGAATTCGGATTTCGTTTCAGGAAAACGCTCCCAGCCGGCTGCCCTTAAAAGCTTCTGGTTATAGGCGATACCGATCCCCTGAATCTGGAGCGGTACCGAGTATACCGTTCCCTCCAGACTTCCCATGGTGCGGTACGGCATCGGAAGCTTCTGCAGTACGTTTTGATCTTCCAGCGGAAGCAGATGGTCCTTCCACTCTTCCATGGAACCCTCGAAGCCGACGCAGATAATATCTGGAAGCTTCTGAGACGCCAGGCTGACCCGCAGCAAATCGGAATACATACTCCGGTCCACCAGATTCCATTCGATGCTCCCGATCTCCGGGTGCTCCTTTCTGTACAGATCCGACAGTTCCTTCACATATCCGCTCCATTCGGAAGACGGCATGCTTACGGTAAGTACAATTCCTGGTTCTGCGGCTGCTTCTGCCGCGCCGGTTTCTGTGATTTGACTTTTGCATCCCGCTGCAGCCAGCACAATACCTGCTGTTATTAAACCGATTCTAACCCTTCTCTTCATCGTAAAACACTCCCCCTGATGTGTTGTTGTCACAGTATTTTTTATAGTATACCATGACAGTTACAGGGGCGGAAACTAAAAATAACCATCACTCTGTTTCCAGGATTTTCTCTCTCTTTCTTTGTTGTGCCTTCATTGTAATAGAACGTGACTTCTTTTTACACTCATGTTTTTGATATGATAGGAGGACTATTTTGACTTCATGCCATTTTAAGCGGGTATGTTTTGTAAAACGCTGAGTAAAAGGAAATGTACACGGAAAAATGCGGCGTGATCTTCTTTCTCGGAAAATAATAAGGTCTTTCGCGTGTTTTCTGTTTATGGTATAATTATTTATTATTGTTTCTATAAAGATATAGGTAAAGGAAAGGAAAAGGGCAGATACAGGGGAAACGGAGGAACAGTCCCTTCCATAGCTGCGTCGATAAGCCCCGGTGCGTTCTATGAAAAAATATAAGCTGCAAATTTCCTATGTAATACTGCTTACGCTGTGCCTTCCACTCAGCGCCCTCTACTTCACACTGTTCGGCGAAACAGCCGCCGTGGCGGAGAATGCGGATTCAGCCAGTCATCTGTTGTCTGCGTATATTCCCTTGGGTTTTGTATACTGGACAGGTGTAACGGTTTTGGGAATTTTCAATATGATTCAGTCATTTCGCAGTTTTAAAGCGGGCAGTGTTTCTGAGTGCGTCAATGGGATGCTCATACATAAATACGGTCTGGTTGTCTTTTTTGTCATCAACTTCTGTACCATAGCGCTGCTGATGTTTTCCACCGGTCTGATTGCAATGATCGCAAGTCAGGGAACGATTATTTTTGCACTGCCCTTTCTGCTGCCCTGGCTATTTGCGGCTTTGATCGCGGCTTCCTTTTTTACCTGGCTGGCCATGATCCCCGGCGCCTTCTGGGGAATCCAGGTAATCCGCTTCACCAGAGTTCAGCGCGGCATGAGTATGGGGAAAGCCATTTTTCATGGATTCCTGCAGTTTGTTTTCATGGCGGATGTACTGGATGCCGCTTATCTTTCCGTTAAAAAATGGGGACGCGGAAAACGAAGTGCGGCAGTCATCTGCGCTCTGTATGTGCTGCTGGTCGCAGGAGCTGTCTGGTCCATCTGCCGTATTTTCGCATAAAAAGATTAGTCACCGTGAAGCAGCACCCGGTCAGGTCCTTTGCGAATTTACTGTTATGGCAGAATGATGCCATTTATGTGTTTTGGGGGAAGTAAGTATGAACAGTCAGCGTTTTGTCAGTATCCGAATCAAATTATTATCACTGCTCTTTATCTGCATTCTCGTTCCGTTTCTGGTATACTGGTTTTTTTCCTATGAGTATATCAAAACGTCACTGGACGAGGAGTTCGTCTCTCAGACGACCGATACGATGCGCGCCACCGGGAACAGTATTTCCGATTACGTGAAGCTGGTGGATTATACGGCGCGCGGCCTCTATTTTAACTCTGAGGTCATGGACATCCTGTCGGAAAAGGAACAGTCTGTATCCAGCTACCGCCTGCTTCAGACGGAGTCCCGCATCTTCGATTTCCTTCAGACCCTTTATTCCAGTGTGCCGGATGCCTCACAGATCCAGCTTTCCGCATTTAATTTAAAAAAGTCCCTGCTGCTCCAGTCCGATATGCAGCGGTATGAAAAGGACCATATCTATTTAAGCCAGGAACGGCGTTTCCCATGCGAACCGTACCACTCCTATGTGACGTCAGCCCACATGCAGTCCAACTATAATTTTCAGGAGCTGTCGGGGCGGGAATTTTCCCTGGTTTTTTCTCTGCATATGCCCATTTATCAGATTCCTTCCGTCACCGATTCCCTGGGAGAGATTACCATCGACATTCCCATATCGGTTCTGGATTCCATCTGCTCTCCCCTGTTCAAGGAAAAGGAGTACCTCTGCCTGGTGGATGGAAATGGCAGCTATGTCTACAGCAGCACTCCCGCAGAGATCGCCACGCAGACCCGCAATCCGGTTATTCAGGATATCCTCTCCTCTTCCCTGGAGCCTGGCGTCCCGCTGGTTCTCGACACGGATTCCGAGGACATCGTCATTTGCAGCCGCATTCTGGAGGATCCGGTGGACTGGTATTTAATCAAGATATCTCCGAAAGCCTTTGTCTATGAAAAGGCAAGCCGCTTCTTCCACATGATGCTTTACTCCTTTATCATCGTGACTCTGGCGGAGATTCTTCTGATCGTTATAACCGTCATACGTTTTACTGCGCCGATCCGAAAGGTGACAGCCTATGCGGAAGCCGTCAGCGCCGGTGATCTGGATGCCAATATGTCGTCCTACATCACATACACGAAAAATGACGAGATTGGCTCTCTGCTCATCACGATCCGCAAGATGATGTACTCCATCAAAAACTTTATCATTCACCAGTACCAGCTGGAGCTGGCAAACCGGACAAGTGAATTAAAGGCCCTTCAGGCCCAGATCAATCCTCACTTTATCCACAATACGCTCCAGTGCCTGGCGACCAATGCCCTGGAGGGCGGCAATCTGCCTCTGTACCAGTCCATCACGGCCCTGGGACAGATGATGCACTACTCCATGGACACCGCTCACAATCTCGTGCCCATAAACGATGCGCTCCATTACATCGAGCTGTATCTAAAGCTGCAAAAGCTGCGTTTTCCCAACACGCTGGAGACAGAATTTGACATATCCGATGAGGCAGGCGCCATGCTGATTCCGAAGATGACGCTGCAGCCGCTGGTTGAAAACTCGATCCGGCACGGTAATCTTCTGAAGCTTGACAACAGCCGCCTGACCATACGCGCTTTTGTGGAAGGCAATTACCTCCATTTGTTCGTCAAAGATACCGGAACCGGCATTTCTGCTGAAAGACTGGAGGAGCTCACGCACTCGCTTCAGCAGGTAAAGGCAGCTGCCTCCTCATCCGATGCGGAAACCTTTGTCGATGCGCTCAACCGTTTTTCCGAAGAACGTCCCGTTTCCAGAACCGCTGATATTCAAAGTGAACAGCAGCTGGAGACAGACCGGGAAAACCGATACGTGTCAAACAATATCGGCATGCGCAACGTCTACCAGCGCCTCCTGTTAAATTACAAGAACCAGTGCTCCATGGAGATCAGTTCTGATGGAAAAAGCGGGACGGTGATCCATATCCAGGCAGATTACCGGATGCTGGAGCATCACTGAATATCACAGAAGAATGGAGAAAATCATGAAAGTCTTAATTGTAGATGATGAAGCCCATGTCATCAGGGCCGTAAAACTCCTGGTGCCGTGGCAGGAACTTGGAATTACGGAAACTTACGAGGCGCTCACGCCCCAGGATGCGATCCGCATCATTGAGGCGGAACAGCCGGAGATCTTAATCACCGACATTGTCATGCAGGATTTAAGCGGAATCGACCTGATGAAATATATTGCGGGTTCCCTGAAGCATATCAAGGTCATCGTTATTTCCGGCTATAATAACTTCGATTATGTGAGAAGCTCTCTCCAGCATGGAGGTGTGGATTATCTTTTAAAGCCACTGGATCAGGATCAGCTGATCGAGGCCGTAAAGAAGGCGGCTGACGCCTGGAATCAGGAGCACGATTTATACCATACGGCTCAAATCCACAAGGACCAGATCGATTCCATGGCCACCCTGTGCCGTGAGAATCTGCTGTCGCGTCTGATTCACGGCGACCATCCGGAGCAGGCCTGCAGAAAACTGATGGAGCTGTCTCCCGAGCTTTCCGAGCTTACCGCCTGCGGATTTACCTACTGCAATCTGGAACCATTTATATCCGGGGAAGAAGCTTCCTGGAACGAGCCCTTTCACCGCTACAGAGACGCGCTCGCCTGCTTTCTTGCCGATTCTGGTGCGGGCTTTCTGCTGCCTGCGGACAGCCGTTATGAGATCGCTGTTTTTCTCACCGATTACAGTCCGGCCTTTCAGGAGCAATTAAAGAATTTTTTGCAGTCTGTGCGGCAGTCACTGCCGTTTCCGGTCTGCATGGGGGTGGCAGCCGGTATTTTTCCCGGAGGAATTATGGAGACGTACCAGAAGGCAAGAGCCGCCTTTGGAGCCTGCAATATGGCGAGCCTCTCTCCTGTTCTCTGCAGTCTGGAACCCGGTTTCCACAGGCCGTTCCATGGTTTGACCGAAAAACAGAAGGAAGTGGATGACCGAATGCTGCTTTCCGCTCTGCTGACAGGGAATGAGCAGCTGATTGACGACAGTATCTCTCTCTGGATTCGCAGCCGCATTCCGGAAGATGCTCCGCTTCTTGCCATTGTGCTGGAAGCGGTTCAGGATGAAAACCGTCTGTTTGCCTCTTGGGCCGAACTGTTCGAAAACCGTCACAAAGGATTCCGCCATCAGACGGAGTATGTGGTCTTAAACTTCCGCGACATCATGGACGGATCGATGCGGATATCCTTCGAACGCTTCCGCCGCCGAATGCGGGCGGATATCCTGTTTCTCTATGGGGAGCTGAAGTCCATTCACTCTCCTGAGGCCGATATGATCTATCAGGTCGCACACTATATCGAATTGAATTATAACCAGCCTTTCAGCCAGGCAGCGTGCGCCCAGACCTTTTTCGTCAACCAGGAATACCTTTGCCGGAAATTCAAGCAGACATTCCACGTGACCATGATCACGTATTTGAATGATCTTAGAATCAACCAGGCCAGGCAGATGCTGAAGGATCCCATGATAAAAATCCGCCAGATCGCCCACGAGGTCGGTTTCGAAGATGAAAAATACTTTTCACGCCAGTTTAAGAAGTCCACAGGGATGACGCCCAACGACTACAGGGCGCGCTATCAGGAACAGCTCGGTGAGTAAAATCTGTATTTGCCGGTAAAGTAAAAGGTGCAGCCGCATCAGGCAATTCATATGCCTGGTGCGGCTGCACCTTTTCTATACCCATTATCTGTCCTTATCTGATAAACTCAATCTTTCCCGCAGTCACACATTTTCCGGACTTGCGGTCAAACAGCAGAATATCATTTCCTTCAATATCCACATCCGTCTTCTCTCCGATCTGATAGGTAACGCCTCCGAAGATTACTCCGGTCAGCAGGAAATCGCCGACGCGCAGTTTAACGGTGGACTCCATACCGGTAGGCATGGCGCCGTAGACGGTGGCCTCTAAGCTTCCCTGGCCGGCGGGACTCAGTTTCAGGCATTCCGGTCTGACACCGATGACAAAGTCCTCGTCTGTGATCACGGGATCGTCTTCCACCGCGTAATCGCTTTCGTCTACCTTCGCAATATGGTATTTAAAGGTCTCATCTTTATTTCCTTTTTCCACGGCCTTCTTGTCTTTTAAGACTTCCTGTTTTTTCTTCTCGGCCTCCTCATCAGCCTGGTTCCGTTCCATAAACCAGCGATCCATGGAAAGCGGTTTTTCCGGCAGGAATACGGCTTTTTCACCGTCCAGGACGGTCAGCTCCATGGAACCATCCGATCTCTGTCTGCCCTTTGCCTCCATGAAGTTGATGGAAGGATTGCCGACGAAGTCTGCCACAAAGAGATTGTGCGGACGGTTGTAAACGTCTAAGGGCGCCTCATACTGCTGGAGTACGCCGTTGTTGATGAGGCAGATCTTTGTAGCCAGTGTCATGGCCTCCATCTGATCATGGGTAACATAGACGAAGGTACTGCCCGTCTCCACATGCAGACGCTGAAGCTCATAACGCATCTCCAGACGCAGCTTGGCGTCTAAGTTCGACAGCGGCTCATCCATGAAGAGCACCGAAGGTTCAGGCGCCAGGGTTCTGGCAATGGCGACTCGCTGCTGCTGCCCGCCGGATAGCTCTGCCGGGTAACGGTTCATGAACGGTCCGATCTTGACGATGCGGGAGACACGTCTCACCGCCTGCTCCACCTCTTCTTTATGGAGCTTTCTGTTTTCTGTCAGCACTTTTCCGCCGCTTACCACGGCGAAGTCATTGTTTAATTCCTGGCCCTTGCCCTTATAGGAAGCACGGAGGGAATCCAGCTTTGCCTGAAGCTCTGCGGCCTTTGCCTTCGCAGCGCCGTCCGGATCAGAGCTTTCCTGAATATTGAAGCCGAACAGTGTCTTTGCTGTGTAGATCGACAGTGTGTAGGCGTCGATCAGCTTTAAATAGACCTTATCCATATCCAGCTTGCCTTTTTTGTCACGGCACTCTTCCACCAGTTCACCGATTCGTTTTCCGCTCTTTAGGGCCTGGATCAAATCATTGGTGGTCTTTGCCTCGAAATCAATCTGCGGCAGTTCCTCCTTGATGTTGCTGAGCCCAAAGGAGATGTTCTGATAGACGGTCATATTGGGCCACAGCGCGTAGTTTTGGAATAAGAATCCCACTTTTCGTTTGTTGGCCGGCACATTGATGCCTGCCTCACTGTCAAATACCACCCGGTCGCCGATGGAGATCCGGCCGCTGGTAGGTGTCTCCAAACCTGCGATCATACGAAGGGTTGTCGTCTTTCCGCAGCCGGAGGGGCCTAGCAGGGTGATGAAAGAATTATCTTCTATATCGAGGTTCAAGTTGTCTACTGCGTAGAACTTCCCCCATCTCTTTGTCACATTTGTCAATTTTATTTCTGGCATGTTAATTACCTCCGATACCGTCGTCCAGACTCGCTCCGGTCAGTTTATTTACTAATGTATTGAATATCAGGATCGTTACGATCAGGATTAAGTTGATGGCGCTGGAAAATGCGTATAAGCCCATCTCGTCAAAGTAATCCAGAGTCGTGGAAAGAATGAAGCCCTGCGTACAGAGAAGCAGGAATAAGGATAGCTCTCTTAAACACGTCATAAACGGAAGCATGTATCCGCTGATGATGGCCGATTTCTGAATCGGAATGATGATCCGGAACATCCTCTTAAACCACGGCAGATCCTGAATAATCGCCGCTTCCTCGATCTCATTGCTGATCTGCAGCATGGAGTTTAATGCGCTCCTGCTGGCAAATGGTATGTACTTGATGGTACCTGCAATGATTAACAGCGTATAGGTGTTGAATAAATTGATCTTCTCATTGGAAAAGAGAATGAAGAACGCCGCGCCTACTGCGATGGACGGCATTAAGTATGGCAGGAAAGCCATTCCGTTCACGTAGTTGGCCCATTTGCTCCTCCGGTTCTTCGATACCGCGTATCCGATTAAGGTACCGATCGTTCCGGCAATCAGTGCGCAGCATATGGAAACGAGAAGCGTTCCCCAGAAAGCGTGCCAGATCGTGGAGTTATATAGGATTCCCTTCTGGCCGTACATTCCGTTTTCCGTGATATTTTCACTGGTGATCCACCATTTAGTCGTTAAGTTGCTTAAATTTCTCGTGTACAGGAAGCTGTAATCTCCCGGGTTCGGAAGGAAGGTCTCCAGTGCGAAGGAAAGGATCGGGAAAATACTCGTAAAGAAGGTTGCCACGATCATCACGATACCGATGACATACTTTCCCATTTTCCCGAGATTGATCTTGGAGAGCTGGCCCGATTTACCGGTAACCGTCGTGTAATTCTTTCTGCTCTTTAAACTCACCTGGTTCATGGTCAGGATCGCCACGCCGAATACCATCATAATAATGGCAAGAATACTGGCTTCACCGGTATACTTGGAGTTCATGGAGATATACTTGGTGGAAAGCGTCGTAAAGCCCAGATAATGCGGTACCGGATAACTTCCCATGGCGCTTCCGAATACCAGAAGAACGGTGGAGAGAATCGCCGGTTTTACCATTGGAAGCGTGATCCGGAACATGGTTTTCCATTTCGGCGTATCGAGAATGGTGGCCGCTTCCTCCAGGTTGGCATCCATGTTGCGGAAAATACCGCCGATCAGGATATAGGCGAATGGCGCATAGTGAAGGCCCAGGACGACCGCACTGGGAAAGAGTCCCTGGCATACCCATTTGGGCGCCAGAATCCCGAACAGCGAAGCCAAAAGCCCATTGGACGTTCCTACAACCGCGTTGCTGTTAAATAAGTTCTGCCATACGACCGCCAGTGTCCACTGAGGCATAATGTACGGGAAAATGAAGATAGAGCTTAAATACTTCTTGAATTTTAAATTGGTCCTCGTGACAAGGAATGCGAACACGCCGCCATAGAGAATCGAGATAAGACAGGTCAATACCGCTAAAAGCAGCGTATTCCATAACGGTTTCCACAGATTCGTTCTGGCCAGCCGGCTGGTAAATAAGTCAACATAGTTGACAATTGTATAGCCAGATGCCTTTCCCGTTAAATGGGCATCGATGGTTCCCGGATGGATCATGAGCGTATCCTTCACAATTGCCACGATTGGTGCAACCGTTGTAAAAGTCAGCACAATGCCGAACAACAGAAGGATGACATTCTGCGGTTTGGAAAAGTATGTCTTGATCTTATTAAGCACGATGACCTTATTGTTTGACTTACGATTAACTGTCTGGTCCATAACTAACTCCTTATAAAATGGGCTGCCGCATTAAGAACAGCCTTAATGCGGCACACCCGTTATCTCATTGCTGCGGTGACCCGCTTAAGCTTCTGCGAGTGATCGTTTACTGAGCAGAATCGCTGTATTTTGTCAGCAGCTCAATCCAGCTTCCTACTGTAAAGGATACGTCCGCACAGTATTCCGGATCTTCCAGAACCAGTTCGCCGTCAGTGGTCCACCACTCATATCCTCTGTCGTTCTTGCTGTCGAATTCGTTCTCGCCCTTGTCATTGTAGCCGCCCTTGCTGTGGCCGTAGATCTTTTCGGTCTCTTCCATAACCTTCGGGTTAGAGGAGTAACCGCCCATATCTTTGCCCCATGCGGAGAATCCGTCTGCTGTGTTGGTCATATAGGCGATGAATGCACAGGAGGTCCACGGAAGCGGGCTGTTGTTAGTCAGGAATAAGTAATGGCAGTAGCCGTAGCCGCCGATGCCCTTGTAGCCATCCTGGTAGGCTGCAACTTTAATATTGTTGACGGATACTTCCGAAGATTCCTCAACGGAACGAAGCTTTGAATATACGAGAAGTCCGCACTGGTCTGTAGCAGTCTTGGATACCAGGGTGTTGCAGATCGGGCCGTCATCGGTCTGTTCATTGTAATTTTCTACCCAGAGTTTGATCCATGCCAGGGCGTAGGCGCCATTTTCACCGAGTCCCAAATCCTGAGCATCGGTTGCCATCTCATCGACCACCGGCTTGAAATACGCCTGTTTGCTGCTGTCTAACGCATCATATGCCTCTTTTAACCATCCGGCGTACGTATCTTCTGTCAGCATGTATAAGAAGTTCTTTCCTACAACCTCTGAATCAATGTCCATGTATAACGGGTGAACACCTTCTGCCACGAAATCCCAGCAGTTATTGAATTCCGCATTTCCGGTGGAATTGTACATGAATACCTTGTTCAGTGTCTGCAATGGAAGGAACCCTGTGTAAGCGTCTGCTGTAGTGCCGTTGGCATCTGCCCATTCCTTCGGAATAAAGGTCTTTAAAATACCGGTCTGAACCATCTTGGATTCGATCTGGTTGCCATCCTGGATCAGAGTCATGGCAAATGTTCCCGAAGACTTCAAGGAGTCAGCCGACAGCTGTTCGAAGATCTTATTATTCTTCGGCTGCTGCAACTCATATTCCATGGTATAGGAAGGATCGATGGACTGTAAGTATTCGATGAACAGCGGTAAAGCGGTCTTTCCACGGCTGGAGTTGCCAACTCCGTAGAAGGTCTTTCCGTTGGACTCTTCGATTGCCTTTTTTGCCAGCTCTTCCATGCTCATGGACTCGGCTTCTTTAATGATCTTTTCCACTTCCGAAAGATTTGCGTCGTCCACTTTCGGTTCCTCTGCTTTTGCTTCGGTCTCCGGGGCCTTTGTCTCCTCCCCCTTCGCGGCCTCTGTCTGAGCCGCTGGTGCTGCGGTCGTTGGATCCGCCGCCTTAGAACCGCATCCGGCAAGTGTTGCCGCCAACATGGTACTGATTAGAACTGCTGATAAAATTTGTTTTTTCACTTCTTACTCCTCCTTCTTATTTCCTGCCTTTTCGATGCTGTAGCATCATCTGATGTAATTATTATATCTGGTCTCTTCGTCATTTTGAACTGGACAATACTGTTATTCCTTTGTGTATTCTGATATTTTTGTATGTTTTTCCTGCTATCCCATCAAAATTATTATATATATTGTACATTACATAGACATAACAACTTAATACGACTGTGTATAGTGGCGGTTTTTGCCGGTTTTAACTGTTTTTGTACTGCACTTTTATTTATACCGTTTGTTATTTATACCGTTTGTTATTTATGCCGTTTGAGAAAAGGACATACCTGTAAACATCGTTGGGTTTAAAGGTTATTATGCGCTAATGCGGTTACGCTTAAATACTGCCATACTTTTCGAAATCCCCCGCTTATGCTATACTTGATACAATACAGAAACAATCTCCCCAACATTTATTTCCAATCATTATTTCCACATGAAAAGGAGCCGTCATCCCATGAAACATTATATCATTGTAAAATTTTCTGAAACCGTCAAAGAGAAAGAAGCCCTGTATCCGGAAATAGAAGTCCTGTTTAAAAAGGCAGAAAAAATAGAAGGTATACACCAGGTATCCTTCTATCCTTCCGTGATTGATCTGCCTAACCGATACGATTTCATGATTTTAATAGAGCTGGAGCGCGAGGCGCTTGCTGTTTTCGACGCTTCCGATATTCACCGTGACTGGAAAGCAAAGTACGGCAGCTTACTCACTGCCAAGACGATCTTTGACTGCTGCTAAAGCGTTGAATGGCCTTAAGAATGGCCTTAAGAATTCGCAGCCTGGTATTCGGAGGGGGTGACGCCCGCTATTTTCTTAAATGTGCTGGAGAAATAAGTGATATCGCGGTAGCCTACCATCTCTCCCACCTCATACACCTTATAGCGGCAGTTGGTCAGAAGCTTCATCGCCTCCCTGATTCTGCACCGGGTTATATAGGCCATAACAGTGTAATCCGTCTCTTTCTTGAACAGATGGCTTAAGTGTCCTTCGCTGATTCCAAGAGATTCGGCGATCGTTCCCACACTTAAGTCACTGTCATTGTAATGCTCGGTTATGTAGGCGATTGCCTCTTTGATATACCGGCTCTTATCACCCGTCTTGATTCCGGGAGAAAGAATCTTTGACTCCTCCTGACGTTCCTTTTCTTCCCGTTCTTTTACCAGCTTATCGCGCACCCTGCTGACTGCGTCCTCCAGTTCGCCATCCTCAAACGGTTTCAGTAAATAATCGAAAGCCAGCAGCTTTAACGCGTTTCTGGCGTATTCGAATTCGCTGTAGGCGGTCAGAAAGATGACGGAGACATGGTTTCCCTCCTCCCGAAGGACTCTTAGCATCTCGATCCCATCCATCTTCGGCATCCGGATATCGGAGATGATCAGATCTGGGTTGTATTTGCGGCACGCCTCCAGGCCCTCGAGGCCATTGGCCGCCTCTCCGGCCACCATGCAGTCTAAGGACGCCCAGTCCGTCTCCATGACAATTCCTTTTCTCACAAATACCTCATCGTCAATTACCAATACCTTAAGCATCTCATAACTCCTCTCCCTGTCTGACCGGAATCATGATGGTCACCTTCGTGCCTCCTTCTTCCGGCCTGCAGACCGACAGCCCATACTCCGCACCGTAGTGCAGCCGGATAATCGTATCCACATTGTAAAAACCGATATGTCCGAGCTGGAGCAGATCTTCCTCTCCGCCCTCTGACGGTACGCCCGCTCCTGCTGTCCGATTATTTAAATGGTTCAGTACCTCGTCGCTGATTCCGCAGCCGTCATCCATCACCTCTATAAAGAGCCGCTCCTCCTTCGAAAACGCCCTGACGAGGATATGGCCTTCCTCACAGTCTCTCAGCCCGTGTATCATGGCGTTTTCCACAATTGGCTGAACGACCAGTTTCGGAACCACACAGTCTGCAAGCTCCTGCGGAAGCTCGTAATCGAAACAGAATTTCCCCTGAAAACGGATCTTTTGTATCTCCGCGTAGCAGTCCACAAGCTCCAGCTCCTCCTTCAGGGTGATAAACTGGGCGTTGGATATGCTGGTCCGCAGAATCTTCGCCAGCTTTGCCGCCAGGGTGGCGATCTCCGGGATGTGGTTCGCCTTGGCGACCCATTTCATCGTATCCAGTGTATTGTACAGGAAATGGGGATTCAGCTGGGCCTGCATCATTGCGATCTGTACCTCGTTCAGCTTCTTCTGCTGGCTGACCTGCATTTCCATATAGGCCTTCAACTCCGACGCCATGGTGTTGAAGCTGCCGGACAGCTGGCCAAACTCATCATCCCTCGTGGAAATGACCCTCGCGTCGAGATTTCCGTTCTGCACCTCGTGCATGGCCTCATTCAGGCTCTGGATCGGACGCGACAGATGGTTGCTCATCTTCGCTGCCACCGCCACACAAAGCATCAGACTGGCGGCCGTCATGACGATCAGCACGCTGTACATGGATTTCGTCGTGTCAGCCGTAAATACCTTCGGCCGCAGAAAGACGCTGTAGAGTCCCGTCCCGCCGATCTCAGAAATATAGATGCTGTTATTATGAAATGGCTCATCAACTGCCGCGCCCGCCATCAGTCGGTGCCTCAGAACCGTCCCGATCTCCTCACGGACCGCGGTTCCCGTACTGTAGACCGTTTCCCAGAAGCTGTTTAAGATACAGACGCCATCCTGGCTGCCGTAAGTTCCGCCCAGGATCTTTTCAAAATTGGAGCCATTGATACTCACAAGAACATACCCCACGCTGCTGTCTTCGGAATCCAGGATGGGACGGGCGGCCCGCAGCAGAATATTGGACGATCCTGAATATTCCTTCTCACGCCGTACGGTCATCTCGTCCGGGTGGGCCTCCGCCACCTTTAAGATTCCCCAGTAAACCGGAAGCTGGGTATGAAACATGCCTGCGCCGGTAGAGTAGAGGCAGACGCCCTCTTCTGAGTAGAGATCAAACTGAGCCATCTCCCGCAGGCTGGCAGTCTCCTCGTACAGCTTCGCATAGACCGCGCTTCTGCCCCGGTTGCCGGATTCCCTGATGGAAGCCGCAATCTCCGGCTCTTCGCTCAGACGCAGCGTCACCTCATCGATGGTCTGAAACAGGGTGGTCAGCTTTTCTTCCATGACAGCCGCCTGTTCCATATCTTTTTTCTGGTAGTCGCGTTCCAGTTTCACTTTGAACATCTGAATCAGGAAGATACAGCTGAGGACCAGAGGAAGCAGCGCGACGGCCACAAAGCTTACGAGAAGTTCCCGTTTAAACGATTTTTTGATAAAGTTCCACATGGCGATTCCTCTCTACCGGATCAGTTCCGACCATAGCGCCAGGATCTCATCCTGATGCGCGCTGGCCCATTCGAGATCAAAATCCATGATCTTCATGTCTTCACCGGCCGTTTTCATCTGTAAATCCTTCCTCACTGTCCTGCGGCAGAACTGGTCCATAATCAGATTCTGGACATCGTCGCTGACCGTAAAATCAATGAACAGCTTCGCATTGTCCTCATGGGGAGCCCCCTTGACCAGGGCACAGCCATCCGGCACGGTGCTGGTGCCTTCCTCCGGATAAATCATGGTGATATCCGCCCCTTTGGCTATCCGCTTTTTTGCTGTCTCCTCCAGTGTGATCCCGACGAGATGAATTCCCGTACTGACCTCATCCACGACCTCCCCGGAACCGGCTGAGACCTTTCCATCCAGAGCGGATACAAAGTCCTCCATCAGCTCCCGCTCGTCCATGTCAAGCACCTGAATCATGGTAGCGAGAGCCGTATAGCTGGTACCCGATTTTCCAGGTGCCGCAAATGCGATTTTCCCCCGCCACTTGTCATCTAAAAAGTCCTTCCAGCTGTGAGGCGCCGCCTCCGCACTTACCAGCTTGTTGTTGTAGATAAACACGATAGGAAGCTCCGTAAACGCGGTCCAGCTGTCATCCGGAGACAAATACCTGTCGTCCAGTTTATCGCTCAGCTTACACCGGTACGGCTCAAAATACTCCCGGTAAGCCTCATAGCTTTCCACTCCGCCTCCGAACATGATGTCACACGTCTGCTGCCCCGCTTCCCGGCCGATGGCCTCTAAAAGCTCGGTGGAACCGCCGTCCCTCACCTCGACCCATATGCCGGTCCGCTCTTCGAACTCCCTGATAATAGGGCCGTATACTTCCTCTTTATGGGAGGTGTATACGATCAGTTTTTTGTCTTCGCTGACTCCGTAACCATCCGCCTGCCGCCTGGCCTCGGTTCTGGCCGCGGCCGCGGGACCGGTTTCTTCTGTTTTGCTGCATCCATATAAAACGGCGGACAGCAGGATCAACAGGGCCATACATATCATGATCCTGACAGCCTGCTTCCGCCGAATTTGTTTTTCCGATCTGATAAACTCGTCCATAAGTCCCTCCCCCTGGAGCATCACTTTTTCCATTATACCATCTTAGGGAGAGATTTCCAATATGGACTCATACTCTTATTTTCTGTAATGTTGATACACTGCATACGATTAGAGAGACTGCGGGTGAAGGAATCGAACCTTCCTTACCGGAGTCAGAATCCGGTGTATTACCGATATACGAACCCGCATGACAGGTTTTCTTTACAGTTTTCTTTCATTTCCTCCTTTTTCATGTTACTCCATTGGTTTCCAGGACTTCGCTGGCAACGATAATATCATTCATGGGAATGCCGAACAGGACGCTTAAGGCGAACATATTGTCCAGACTCGGCAGCGTCTCGCCTCTCAGCCATTTATAGACGGCGTTTGTCGTTGCAAAACCGAAATATTCCTTTAAAAAGGGAACAGAATAACCTTTCGCCTTTCTTAATTCATTGATTCGTGTCCCGGTCGCCTCCGGGTCAATCGCAGGGCAGCTCATACATCTCCTCCTTCCTTCTCTGTTCAGGGCGGCCGGCGGGATTCGAACCCGCATGAACCGGAACCACAATCCGGCGCATTACCAGGTCTGCCACAGCCACTAAAAAAGCCGTTTACCCATTATGGATAAACGGCTGAAGGAATACGAGTGAATTACAGGCAGATACCGCCCTGCATCATACTTTCCGATTATGCGCATACCATAAGGGTAACAAAATAACACGCTGTCTATAAGCGTTTTCCTGTCGCTGGTCCTTATGGCTGTGATGTACAGATAATCGAATCATGATGGCTTCCTCCTTCTCTCTTAACTGACTTTATTCTATCCAGGATGTCTATATCCTGGCAGTATACAGGCGCGGGCGATCGACTGAGAGGCGGATTTACGAGATCCACGCCCCGTCGCTCCCCACATAATACCCATCCGGCGTCGTAGTATTTGCGAGCATCGCTCCGCTGTCGCTGCAGTAGTACCATTTGGAGTTCCACTGGACCCAGCCGGTTACCATGTAGCCGGTCTCATTAAAATAGTACCAGACGTTGTCGATGTACTGCCAGTTGCTCACAGTATAGCTCCGGTCTGCGTTGCAGTACCACCAGCCGATGTCATCCTTTAACCATGCCCCGCTACCGGCCGTGGCCCCCGGACCGCTGGCGCCCGAGCTGCTTCCTGAGCTGCTTCCATCGGAGTTGTCATCGGAGCTGCTGTTGGAACTGATTTCAGCGGCTTCTGCGGAGGTCACATACCAGGACTCCGACTCCTTCCAGCTTCCCTTGTTTGAAGAATTGTAGACTCCGCGCACCTGGAAGGTGTAATATCCGCCTTTCGTTATGTAGCTGCCGAAGTGGTAGCTGGTCTTTGTCGTGGTAATGACGGAGGTGACGGCGGTGCTTCCCCTGTAAAGGCGGATCTCATACTTTTTAGCTTCCTCATTTTCATTCCAGTAGGCGGTCCCATCCTCCGCATCCCAGTCCAAGCCGTCTACATCCAGATCGTACTCGCTCTCTCCTTCCAGTGCCTCCAGGGTGATCGAGACGACGAGAGTGCTGCTGGTACGGCTCACCGAAGTGACCGTGCCGTCATTTCCGGTTAAGTTGACGTCTCCCTTCGAAAAACCGGAGGCAAAGTAGTAATCATCGGCCGCCTCCAGAGTTACCTTGATCTTCGGCTTGTCTCCGTCCTCCCACTCGTCGGAAGGTTCATTCTTTATCTCCACCTCTTCCACATAATACTTGCTGGAAATTGTGGAGACCGACACATCTGCTCCGCTGCTTCCGACTTCAATATCCGAGGCGATCCGAAGGGATACGCCGCTTATCTTCGTACTCGTGGCCGCCATGGCTGTAAATGGACTGGTCATCAGTACTGCCGCCAGGAAAAAAGCTGTCACTCTTTGCACAATACGCATATATGTTCCTCCTCTTTCTGTTCTGTAATAAAAGTACCACAGAAAGCTGAAATATACCTGAAAGAGACAGAAAAGATACTGGCTGTATTTAACCGCAGGCTACGGAAAGCAGTTCCTTCCCCAGAACTTCATACGTATAATCGCCGTTTCCGCCATTTACAGAGAGAAAGATTCTGTTTCCTTCTCTCCGTGCGCAGGCCGTCATCACGGTTTTTCCGGACAGGTCCGTCACAGCCGATGCAGCCTCCATACCATCCTCCGGCAGATACAGAAGGAATTTCACCCCTTCTGCGTAGTTGTAATCAGGCTTTTCGCTGTTTGAGCCAACTGCGATCACACTTCCGGGACGGACCATAAGCGGCAGGGAGAAGTAATCGTGGGTCTCCTTCTGCCAGCGTCCGCCTGTCACGGTTTTACCGGTCAGCAGGTTTACCCAGGTTCCTTCCGGCAGATAGTATTCCACCTCCCCGGATTCCTTGAAGACCGGAGCCGCTAACAGAGAATCGCCCAGCATATACTGTTTATCCAGCGTCTCGCAGGCGCGGTCGCCCGGAAATTCCACGAACATCGGACGCATCATCGGAATGCCTTCCTCGTGAGCCTTTACCGCCTGAAGGTAAAGATACGGCATCAGCGCACATTTCAGCTTAACGAATTTCCGAAGCACACGGCACGCCTCCTCGTCGAAGAGCCACGGAACCCGGTAGGAGGAGGACCCGTGAAGGCGGCTGTGGGAACTCAGGAGGCCAAACTGGCACCATCTTTTGTAGATGTCGGCCGGCGCCGTATTCTCGAAGCCGCTGATATCGTGGCTCCAGAAGCCGAATCCCGCGCATGCCAGGGAAAGGCCGCTGCGGATAGTCTCCGCCATAGAAGAATACGCCGCGGAACAGTCGCCGCCCCAGTGTGCGGGAAACTGCTGGCCGCCCACCGTCGCGGACCGTGCAAATACTACTGCTTCCCCGGTTCCGCGCTCCCGTTCCAGAAGGTCAAATACCGCCCGATTATAAAGGTATGTGTAATAATTATGCATCTTCACCGGATCGGAGCCGTCAAAATATGTAATATCTTTTACCGGAATCCGCTCACCGAAATCCGTTTTGAAGCAGTCCACGCCCATGTCCAGAAGCGTCTTCAGCTTTGTCTGATACCATTCCACTGCGCCGGGATTTGTGAAATCCACCAGTCCCATTCCGGCCTGCCACATATCCGTCTGCCATACGTCCCCGTTTGTCTTTTTCATCAGGTATCCCAGCCTCATCCCTTCCTCGAATAGCGGGGACTTCTGGCCGATATAGGGATTGATCCACACACAGATTTTCAAGCCTCTGTCGTGATAGCGCCGCAGCATGCCTTCCGGATCCGGAAATGTCTTCGGGTCCCAGGTGAAATTGCACCACTCATACGCCTCCATCCAGTAACAGTCAAAGTGAAAGACGTGCAGGGGAATGTCCCTGTCCGCCATACCGTCAATAAATCCGGAGGTCGTCGTCTCATCGTAATTGGTCGTGAAGGAGGTGGTGAGCCACAGGCCGAAGGACCAGGCCGGCGGCAGAGCCGGCCGGCCGGTCAGCTCCGTATATTTGGAGATGGTCCCTTTGGGCGTGGAGCCGTTGATCACACAGTAATCCAGGCGTTCACCTTCCACGGAGAACTGTATACGCTCCACCTTCTCGCTGGCAATCTCATAGGCGGCATCCCCTTCGTTTTCTAAAAGCACGCCATATCCTTTGTTGGTAATGTAAAACGGAATGTTTTTATATGTAATCTCACTGGCCGTTCCGCCGTCTTCATTCCACATCTCAACAGACTGTCCATTTTTTATGAACGGGGTGTAGCGTTCTCCCAGCCCGTAGACATACTCGTCCACGTCGAGGGCCAGCTGTTCCACCATGTAGCATTTTCCGGTCTCCCGGTTTGTCATGTGAGCCATATTCCGAAATCCGGTACTTGTCAGTTCCCGGTCGCCATCCAGAAAATGGATCCCCCAGGAATTTGGCCTCTTGTCGATTACAGCGGTCGTTCGTCCGCTTCGGTAACGGATCTCCTCATCGGTCTCCTCGACTACGGTGTGAGGTGATGTCCCGTAAATCCTGGCAAAGGGACCGCGGCAGACCGTTCCTTCGAAATGGCTGACCGACACCCGGATGACATCCTCCATCGGGCTGGTCAGCCGGATCGTCAGCATGCCCAGGTTCAGACAGTCGCCGCGGTCTGCTATGTGTTTTCCCGGCGCATAGACGATCAGTTCGTTATCGTTCCGTCTGCTGTCCGCATACTCCACCGCATAAAGCGGTGTCATCTCCTTTTTTATACACCAGTATCCTTCTGTAAATTTCATCGTGTCCCTCCTGAAACGGCGTCCCGTTTTCTCTTTCATTCTCTTTTATTATAAGTAATTATAAGCACCGAATATAAATACGGGAAGGTTGAAAATTTACCCACCCCAAAAGGGAAAAATATGCATTATTTTTGCCAATTATTGAAAAAAATACTTTCAAACTGAGCCGCCTTATACTAGAATAGACTGAAGAGAAACCACCCGGACTCAGAAGCGGTTTCTTCCTGTCCCTGACGGACTGAATTATGTATCTATAGATGAGTCTACATTTGTGACAGTTCAGACGGCTCATTTTCTTGACCGAAAAATCCGGTCAGGAAGCATCGGATATTCATCCGATGTGAAAATTGGTGCATAAAGCCGCTTACAAGTAAGCTTGACGCTGCTTCCTGCGCCAATTTTCCCGCCGTCTGAACTGTTACAAACATTTTACAAGGAGGACATTATTATGTCACAGAGAACGGATATTCACAAAGTACTAATTATCGGTTCCGGCCCAATCATCATTGGTCAGGCATGCGAGTTTGACTACTCCGGTACTCAGGCCTGCAAAGCGCTTCGGAAACTGGGATACGAAATTGTACTGGTTAATTCCAACCCGGCTACGATTATGACAGACCCGGAGACAGCGGATGTAACTTACATCGAGCCATTGAATGTGGAACGCTTAGAGCAGATTATAGCAAAGGAACGGCCCGATGCCCTGCTTCCCAATCTCGGCGGCCAGTCTGGCTTAAACCTTTGTTCCGAGCTTAATAAAGCAGGAATTCTGGAAAAATATAACGTACAGGTCATCGGTGTACAGGTGGATGCCATCGAACGCGGCGAGGACCGTGTCGAATTCAAGAAGGCCATGAATGAACTTGGGATCGAGATGGCGCGCAGCGAGGTGGCTTACAGTGTGGACGAGGCGCTGAAGATCGCGGACCAGCTGGGCTACCCGGTCGTTCTGCGCCCGGCTTATACCATGGGAGGCGCCGGCGGCGGTCTCGTATACAACAGGGATGAGCTTCAGACAGTCTGCGCCAGAGGCTTACAGGCCAGCCTGGTAGGCCAGGTTCTGGTAGAGGAATCCATTCTCGGATGGGAGGAGCTGGAGCTGGAGATCGTCCGTGACAGGGAAGGACGTATGATCACCGTATGCTTTATTGAAAATATAGATCCGTTAGGCGTTCATACGGGAGATTCCTTCTGTTCTGCCCCCATGCTGACCATCTCTGAAGAATGCCAGAAGCGCCTTCAGGAACAGGCCTACCGAATTGTGGAATCGGTGCAGGTAATCGGCGGCACCAACGTACAGTTTGCCCATGATCCTGTTTCTGACCGCATTATTGTCATCGAAATTAATCCGCGTACCTCCCGCTCCTCCGCGCTGGCTTCCAAGGCCACCGGCTTCCCCATCGCCCTTGTGTCCGCCATGCTGGCTACCGGCCTGACCTTAAAGGACATTCCGTGCGGAAAGTACGGCACCCTGGATCAATACGTGCCGGACGGCGATTATGTGGTTATCAAATTTGCCCGCTGGGCATTTGAAAAGTTTAAAGGCGTGGAGGACAAGCTGGGAACCCAGATGCGCGCCGTCGGCGAGGTTATGAGTGTCGGCAAAACCTATAAGGAAGCCTTCCAGAAGGCGATCCGCAGCCTGGAGACGGGACGTTTTGGTCTGGGCCATGCGAAGGATTTCGATACGTACACGAAAGAACAGCTTCTCCACATGCTGATTACCCCTTCCAGCGAACGCCATTTCATCATGTATGAGGCACTGAGAAAAGGCGCTTCTGTGGAAGAAATCCATGAGATTACCAAGGTTAAGGCCTGGTTTATCGAGCAGATGAAGGAACTGGTTGAGGAGGAGGAAGCACTCCTCGCCTGCAGAGGCGGACTCCCGTCTGACGATATGCTCACCACCGCTAAAAAAGACGGTTTCTCCGACAAATACTTAAGCCAGCTGCTCCAGATTCCGGAGGAAACCATTCGCAGCCGCCGTATCGCCATCGGTGTGGAGGAAGCGTGGGAAGGTATTCACGTAAGCGGTACTGAGGACAGCGCTTACTACTACTCCACCTACAACGCGCCGGATCAGAACCCGGTCAGCACAGCCAGGCCAAAGATCATGATTCTCGGCGGCGGTCCCAACCGGATCGGCCAGGGCATAGAATTCGATTACTGCTGTGTACACGCCTCTCTCGCTCTTAAGAAGCTGGGATTTGAGACCATCATCGTCAACTGTAATCCGGAGACCGTATCCACCGATTACGATACCTCGGACAAGCTGTATTTCGAGCCGCTGACGCTGGAGGATGTGCTGAGTATTTATAAGAAGGAACAGCCGGCAGGCGTGATCGCCCAGTTCGGCGGCCAGACACCGTTAAATCTTGCGGCGGATTTGGAAAAGAACGGCGTGAAGATTTTGGGAACACCGCCTTCTGTCATCGATCTCGCCGAGGACCGCGATTTATTCCGGGCCATGATGGAGAAACTGGAGATTCCGATGCCCGAGTCCGGTATGGCGGTGGACGTGGAAGAAGCGCTGGCAATCGCGGCGAAGATTGGCTATCCGGTGATGGTTCGTCCTTCCTATGTGCTGGGCGGACGCGGCATGGAGGTCGTCTACGACGACGAGAGCATGATCGGTTACATGAAGGCCGCAGTCGGAGTGACTCCTGACCGTCCCATTCTGATCGACCGCTTCTTAAATCACGCGATGGAATGTGAGGCAGACGCCATCAGCGACGGCACCCATGCGTTTGTGCCTGCAGTCATGGAACATATCGAGCTGGCCGGCGTTCACTCCGGTGACTCCGCCTGTATCATTCCGTCCGTACAGATTTCTCCGGAAAATGTGGAGACAATCAAAGAGTACACCCGCAAAATCGCGGAAGAGATGCACGTGGTCGGTCTGATGAATATGCAGTACGCCATTGAAAATGATAAAGTATACGTTCTGGAGGCCAACCCGCGCGCTTCCCGTACCGTACCGCTGGTATCCAAGGTCTGCAACATCCGTATGGTGCCGCTGGCTACCGATATCATCACCTCCGAACTGACCGGACGTCCGTCCCCTGTGCCGACTTTAAAGGAACAGACAATTCCGAACTACGGCGTAAAGGAAGCGGTATTCCCGTTCAATATGTTCCAGGAAGTAGACCCGATCTTAGGGCCGGAGATGCGTTCTACCGGAGAAGTGCTGGGACTCTCCCACTCCTACGGCGAAGCGTTCTATAAGGCTCAGGAGGCGACACAGAACAAACTGCCGCTGGAAGGAACCGTGCTCATTTCCGTCAACCGCAAGGATAAGGCGGAGGTCGTGGACGTTGCGAGAAGCTTCCTTGAGGATGGATTTAAGATTGTGGCAACCGGCAATACCTGCGAACTGATCCAGGCCGCCGGAATTCCGGCGACGCGCGTCAACAAGCTCTACGAAGGACGCCCCAACATCCTGGATATGATCACCAACGGACAGATCCAGTTAATTGTCAACTCCCCGGTCGGAAAAGACAGCATCCATGATGACAGCTATTTGAGAAAGGCCGCCATCAAGGGAAAAGTTCCATATATGACCACCATCGCCGCCGCCAAAGCAACGGCCAGCGGCATCCGGTATGTGAAGGAACACGGGCAGGGAGAGGTTCATTCCCTCCAGTCTCTTCACAGCGAGATCAGGGATAAAGAATAACCTTACTTTTCTAATGTAAAAATCCAAAAGCACCGATAACGGTTGAAATCAATCGTTGTCGGTGCTTTTATGCTTCGGAAAAATTGTTTCACCGGATAACTGCGTGCCTCGTTTTTCCGGTTTCACCATGTCTTCCACCATGGAGATCAGCGGAAACACATCGTTGTAATGCTTCTGTATAAACATTCCGTTTCGTTCCTGGAACAGCCGTTTTGCCAGCTTGTCAACGACTGGTATCACGATTCGTTCATGCTGGCACAGCATGGGGGCCACGTGGTCTATACTGCCTGTCACCTGATAATTCAGGCAGCCGCAGTGACAGTTGCAGCGGCCGATGACGGCACATCCCTTACACTCCTCTTTTTCCAGTTCATTGCGTTCAAACAGCTTCGTGCGCTTTTTCTCATCGATTCCGCCCGCGACATCCCCGATCGAGAACTCTCTGTGTCCCACAAACTGGGTACAGGGATAGAGGAGGCCGTCAGGGGCGACGGATATCTGTTTTCTCCCCAGCTCACACCGTTCGTGGCAGTACTGTTTTCCCTGTATATGGCTGGCTATCTTCACCTCAAAGGGGCTAAAATAAAATTTCTCCTCCCGCTTCGTCAGTTTATAGTAAAAATCAGCCAGTTCCCGGTACTGGCGTCTTAATTCGCGAACCGATTCCTTCGTCCAGTTCCCCGCGTAATTCAGGCTGCAGATGAAGTAATGAAATCCCTTCTGCCACAGCTCCTTCACCCCCTGCGCATACTCTGCCGCTGTTTCCGGCGAGACGGTCATCATAACCGGCGCATAGGGGCGCGAGGCCAGGAGCATGTCCGTCACGGCTTCCAGGCGGTCATACGTGCCCGCTCCGCCGTGATCCCGCCTGAAGAAATCGTGAGCCGCTCTCGTTCCGTCGTGGGACAGAGCGATAAATATATTCTCTTTTCGGGAAAACTCCAGAAATTCCCGGTCCAGCAGCGTTCCATTGGTCGTCATCTTAAAATGAAACCGGACTGGCCTTTCCCTTTCCATGGCCCTGCAGTATGCCACCGTATCGCGAATCGTATCGCGGCACAAAAGAGGTTCCCCTCCAAAGAATATAATACCGCAGGAAGGCTCTCCGGAAGCGGCTGCCAGACGGACTGCGTGTTCCGCGGTGGAACGGTTCATATACTCCGGTTTCTGACATACGTAACAGTAACTGCACTGCAAATTACAGTCATTGGTCAGGTGCAGGGTCATATGCATCAGATTACCCCCTGTCCCTTCAGCCAGTCTATGAAGTCCCTTACCTGCGCCTTTAAATTCTCTTCGGCAGCTGCCCGTGCCATCTCATCCTGCTCTTCTGACATGGCCGCCCAGTAGTTTCCCTCTCTGCCTTCGTACTTCTTCTGGATTTTATTGTATTCTTCGATCAAATCGCCGTAGTCATAAGGATCATAGAATATTCCTACGACCTCTTCCGGAGAGGCCTTTTCCAGGCTTTTTTGCAGCCTCACCGCGGTATCCTGGATCGCATAGCCCTCTACGGTTGCATATACGCCTTCTTCCGTCTCATTCCAGTTTCCGACATCTGACTTGGACACGAACTCTATGGCGATCTTTTTATCAGGATCCCAGCCATCTGTCTGGAGACTGCCTTTCACTGTTTTTTCTTTCGCCTTTTCTGATTCGGGATAGATATGCGTGACGGGTAGCTTTACATTTTTCAACTCCGGCGCGGCCTCCTGTGTCAGTATGAGGCCGCCGTAGCTTTCCGCCTCCGCCCGTATGATCTCAAATGCCTCCTCTTCAGACAGAAAGTATGGCGAAACGACCGCAACACAGCCGTAGGCCCCGCTTCCACCGCCGTGAATAAAGACCGGAGCGACCCGATCCGATGCTCCCTGGGCGCCTTCCGCGCTTGCACCGCAGGCGCTTAAGGATACAGTCAGACCTAATGCCGTCATAACGTATGCGTTCTTTTCCCATCTGGACGGAATTCGTCTCAGCAGCTGCGGATCCGCCAGTATCTCCTCTTTTACCGGGTATCCGGGATTTTTATATCTGGTTACCGTTTTTACCTTCATCGCTCATCCTCCTCTGCGGGAATTCGCTGTGTGCTTCCTCTGTGTGCTTCCGCGTCCGGTTACTGTTTTCTATTAGAAAAGTATACCAAATTGTCCGGACGAAAGCAACATTTGCCCGATAAAGGAAATCAGTACGGTACCTCCGACACAGGAAAAAGCAAGGCTTCTTAAGTCTTCCCCAAAAGCCTTGCTTTTTCCTGTGTCTTCAATAATAGAAATCTGCTTTGACGATCCCCGGACGGAACCATCTCTTCCCTGAATGTCAGTTTAGCGTAGCCTGAATCAGCTTCTCATGGCTGTGAGGCTCCGCCAGTTCCAGAACGCGGTTTAAGTCAAGGCCTATGGCCTCCGTGATCCGAATGCCATACTCTTCATCGGCCCAGCAGCAATGAACGGCATGGCGGTATTTGATATTCTCCGTGACAGGCGCAATATTTCTCGCGGTGTTGCCGATCAGCAGCTCCCGCTTGTCCTCTTTCAGTACTCTCCACAGGTCGCCGCCTGCCCGGAAGCAGTCGTCTGTAGGATCGTCCTGAGGATCGTAGGCATACATCGCCCCGGATAAATCCAGCGGCGGTTCCATGACGTCAGGCTGAGCCGCCCAGTCTCCCATGCTGTTCGGTGAATAGGCGGGAGCGCCGCCGTAATTGCCGTCCGTCCGCATGAGTCCGTCTCTGTGGTAATCGTGAACTTCGACCTTGGGACGATTGACCGGAATCTGATTGTAGTTGATGCCCAGACGGTATCTCTGCGCGTCGCCGTAGACAAATAAACGGCCCTGCAGGAACTTATCCGGTGAAAAACCGATTCCGGGAACGACATGGGCCGGTGTAAACGCGGACTGCTCGACTTCTGCGAAATAGTTTTCCGGATTGCGGTTTAACTCCAGCACGCCCACCTTCTGAAGCGGGAATTCCTTATGACGCCAGATCTTTGTGATATCAAACGGATTTTCATAATGATTCCTCGCCTGTTCCTCTGTCATAATCTGGACATACATAGTCCAGCGCGGATATTCGCCCTTTACGATCGACTCATACAAATCACGGCCATGGCTCTCCCTGTCTTTTGCGATCAGCGCCCCGGCCTCTTCGTCCGTCAGGTTTTTAATTCCCTGCTGGGTAATAAAATGGAATTTACACCAGAATCGCTCATTGTCTTTATTGTAAAAACTAAAGGTATGTTCTCCATAGAGATTCATATGACGGAAAGACGCGGGAATTCCGCGGTCAGACATCACAACGGTCGTCTGATGGAACGTCTCCGGCAGCAGCGTCCAGAAATCCCAGTTATTCTGCGCAGAGCGCATGCCGGTCTGAGGATCGCGTTTTACCGCACGGTTCAAATCCGGGAAATTATGCACATCACGGAGGAAGAAGGTTGGTGTATTATTTCCGACCAGATCCCAGTTTCCTTCTTCTGTATAAAACTTGATCGCCACGCCGCGGATATCACGCTCTGCGTCAGCCGCGCCCCGTTCTCCCGCTACCGTTGAAAAACGTACAAAAAGATCTGTTTTTGTGCCCTTCTGCAGCACCTTTGCCTTCGTAAAAGCGGAGATATCCCCGGTACATTCAAAGGTCCCATAAGCGCCCCAGCCTTTGGCATGCATACGCCTCTCAGGAATTACTTCTCTGTCAAAATGTGCTAATTTCTCCAAAAGCCAGACATCCTGCATCATGACAGGGCCTCTTGGACCCGCGGTCAGCGAATGCTCATTTTCAGCGACAGGTGCTCCTACTTCATTGGTCAGTTTTTTCGCTTTTGTATCCATAAGTACCTCCTTCTTTCATAATTTTATTATATTCCTACATTTCCCAAAAGTCAAAATATATTTGTATACATTGTATATACACATGCCTCCGTATGTGATATATAATTGTCAAATTGCACAATACCCCTTTATAATTTCAAAATCATCTTCTGACAGGGATAATCAAATACAACGAGTTCCTCCGCATCTGTAAACCCGCAGGAATGGTAACATGCCCGCGCTGCGATTCCCTTTGGATCACCGTCCTGAAACGTAACGACAGAGACCTGATCGCCGGCTTTAAAGCACTCTGCCATCTTTCGAATCAGCCCTTTTGCCACCCCATTTTTCCGATAATCCGGATGGGCCGCCAGAAACGTGAGTTCTTTTCCCGCCTTTGTGAATAGAATCAGACCTGCCGACGTGCCGTTCCTGTCGTCTATGAAAGCCTCGTTCTTACCGATTGCCTCACTGAGTGCCGCCAGAAAATCCTCTTCCTTATATCCGGCGAAATCATCTTTCACCAATTCCATCATAGACAGAATCATTTCTTTATCTTCCTGTAGTACGTATCTTACCATAGTCCCTCCTTCTGCCTGCCAATCCTCTGTATTACTACACAGTAGTTTAACACAGGCGACCGTCAGCAGCAACAGATAATTGAGCCGGGAAAGCGCTCAGGATTCCATCGGGATTCCCAAGTGTATGCCAGAAAAAAACAATCGTTCGTGTTCGTGATACAAATACACTTCTTTCGAAAATGTCCGCCCAATACGGAATATTTTTCTTGCTATTTGTCCTGCCGCCCCTTATAATGTAGGTATCAGATACACGGAAACAGTATTTTCCATAATCAAACAGTTTAAAGGGGGTAATATCATGCAGGAACAAACCATGTGGGCATTGACGAAAAAGAAAGCGGAGGAAGGGCTCTGGATGGAGCGCGTGCCGGTTCCGGCCGTTGGACCGAACGATGTAAAAATCAAGATCCATAAGACGGCCATCTGCGGTACGGACGTACACATCTATCAATGGAATGACTGGGCACAGCACACCATTCCGATCGGCCTTACCGCAGGCCATGAATATGTGGGCGAGATCGTGGAGACAGGCGCGGGCGTAACCGGACATCAGGTGGGGGATCTGGTATCCGGTGAAGGCCATATCACCTGCGGTAAGTGTCGGAACTGTCTGGAAGGCCATAAGGAAAACTGCCGGGATGCAAAAGGAGTCGGTGTAAACCGAAACGGAGCGTTTGCGGAATATCTGGTGATTCCGTCCTCCAACGTGTGGCCCTGTAATCCGAATATTCCGGAGGAGCTCTACTCCATCTTCGATCCGTTCGGCAACGCCACCCATACAGCGCTCTCCTACGACCTTCTGGGCGAGGACGTCCTGATTGCCGGGGCAGGCCCTATCGGTATCATGGCCGCGGCCATCGCAAAATTCTGCGGAGCGCGCCATGTGGTCGTGACGGATTTAAACGATTACCGGCTGGATCTGGCGAAGAAGCTGGGGGCTACAAGAACGGTCAACTTAAGAAAAGAGACGCTGGCCGATGTGATGAAATCCATCGGGATGACGGAAGGCTTTGACGTGGGCATGGAGATGTCCGGAAGTCCGGCCGGTCTTTCCGATATGATCCATAACATGAAGCACGGCGGTAAGATTGCACTGTTGGGACTTCAGGGACGGGAAACCACGGTTGACTTAGAGACCGTTATATTCAATGGCCTGAATCTTCGCGGTATTTACGGCAGAAAGGTCTGGGATACCTGGTATAAGATGACCACCATGGTTCAGGCCGGTCTGGATATATCGCCGATTATCACTCACCGGTTTGATATCCGCGATTACGAAAAGGGATTTGAAGCTATGATTTCCGGACAGTCGGGCAAAGTAATTCTGGACTGGTCCCATATCAATGATTAAGGAAAAGGAGATTTGAAGATGGCACGCAAAAACGATATTTTAAGTATTTATACGAAAGAAGTGGAGGACATCAGGGAAGCCGGCCTGTTTAAGGGAGAAGCACCGATCGCTTCCGCCCAGGGCGCCCGCGTAAAGCTGGAGGATGGCCGGGAGGTCATCAACATGTGCGCGAACAACTATCTTGGCCTTGGCGACAACCAGAGACTGATCGATGCAGCAAAGAGAACGTACGACAACCGGGGCTACGGCATGGCTTCTGTCCGTTTCATCTGCGGAACCCAGGACATTCATAAGGAACTGGAAGCAAAGATTTCCACTTTCCTTGGGACAGATGATACGATTCTTTACTCCTCCTGCTTCGATGCCAATGGCGGCCTGTTTGAGACGATTCTCACAGAGAACGATGCGGTTATCAGCGACGAGTTAAACCACGCTTCCATCATCGACGGCGTCCGGCTCTGCAAGGCCAAACGGTATCGTTACAAAAATAATGATATGGCCGATCTGGAAAAGAAGCTTCAGGAGGCGGATGCTGCCGGAGCAAGAATCAAGCTGATCGCCACAGACGGCGTTTTCTCCATGGATGGAATTATCTGCAACTTAAAGGGTGTCTGTGATCTGGCAGACCAGTACCATGCGCTGGTCATGGTGGATGACAGCCACGCGGTAGGCTTCATCGGAAAGCACGGCCGCGGAACGGCAGAATACAACGGCGTGGAAGGCCGCGTGGATATTATCACTGGTACTCTCGGCAAGGCCCTGGGCGGAGCGTCAGGCGGATACACCTCCGGACGCAGGGAAATCATCGATCTGCTTCGTCAGAGAAGCCGTCCATACTTATTCTCCAACACTCTGGCCCCTGCGATCGTCGGCGCCAGCTTAGAGCTGTTTGACATGCTGGAGGAAAGCACGGAGCTGCGGGATCATCTTGAGGAAACCACCGCATACTACAGAAAGCAGCTGACGGACAACGGATTCGATATCATTCCGGGAACCCACCCTTGCGTGCCGGTCATGTTGTATGATGAAAAACTGGCTGGAGAATTTGCAAAGAGAATGATGGCAAAGGGTGTCTATGTCGTGGCTTTCTCGTTCCCGGTCGTACCAAAGGGGAAGGCGAGAATCCGCACCCAGGTATGCGCAAGCCATACAAAAGAAGACATTGATTTTATTGTAAAATGCTTCATGGAAGTTCGGGAAGAAATGGGCCTTAAGTAACGCGGATATTCGGTCTGCAGCCGTAAGGATATAAAGAAAAGGAAGTGATTTCGGCAAATCACTTCCTTTTCTTTATATCATGCCCTCATATCATGTGAAATTACAATCCTATTCCCGCAATCCTTTTCCTTCTCTCAAGGAATAGATTCCATAGGAAATGCTTTGAATCAACATGATCAGGCCTAACAGCAGGATCGACATACTGCCCGTTCCCATGTTTATCTTTCCTATAAATGCGATCACAAGTCCAAACAAAAGTGAATGTCTCGTTATCTGAAATGCCTTATAGCCGCAGCGGTAAATCTGCAGCCGTTCCGCTTCATCACAGCTCTCTTCCCACGTCCTCAAAAAGGACAAATCCGCAGGATCTCCCTTTTTCAGTGGATTCGTCTTTTTCACCTGTTTGATAACCGCTATTTCCACACAGACCATGGAGATTGTGGATACTAAAAATACGACCACAGACAAAAGCGCAAACGTGTTTCTCTTATCGAATCCTATGCCGAATGCCATAAACTGAATGACCAAATTGACATTGGTAAGAGTCAAAACAGTATTCTGAGCGTTGCCTACCTTTTTCTCCGTTACGCCTTCCTCATCGGAATCCATAAGGGGAGACCACTTTTTTGCCTTGTTCATCAAAACCAGGGAGCAGCCTCCCAGTACCAGCCAGACTATCAGCTGAATCCATAAGGCAGACCGCACTGCTCCCACATACAGCAGTTCTGCCAGGGATGCAGCCCTCCCTTTTGCAAATAAGATGGATCCGGCTCCAAGCCCGGCTCCAATCGCCGCCCCTGACAAAGTCCACAGCATTAATTTTAAATATGAATTTTTCACTTTCATTTTGTCTCCTCCTCTTCATACGCAAAAATGTCTTCCACTGTCACGGACAGAATCCGTGCCAGCTTAAGCGCCAATGTCACCGAGGGGGAGTAATCGCCCCGCTCTATTAAGCTGATCGTCTGCCTGGACACACCTGCCAGATTACCCAACTCCGCCTGATTCACGCCGAGCCTTGCCCGGTGTTCCTTCAACCTGTTATATAATGGCATAGCTCTCCTTTCCATATGACAATTACCATTTGCAAATTGACAACTATTCTTGTCACCTCAGTATAGCATTGACAACTTTCCTTGTCAACATATTTTGACAACAATATTTGTCAGCCAACCGCTGCATTTAAGGAACAGATCCCGTTATCAATGAATCAGGAATATAGCGGATCAGGAACACAGTGAATCCGGAGCATACAAAATGGGCTGACGGTTAAATATATTTTTTAACCATCAGCCCATCTCTTTTATCAGATTACCGTTTTATTTATCAGATTACAGGCTTATCCCGTCCGAAAACCTGATCAGGCATGCAATGCCCTGATTAACGCCTCTGAAACCAGGCCTTCATCGTATCCAATACCATTACCAGCTCCGCCTCCTCGATCACATACGGAACCATCGCGTACAGATATCTCAAAAACGGACGGCTGAATACGCCCCGTTCAAATGCGAACTGCTGGTATCCCTCCAATACAGCCGGATCGAAGACCTCCACGCAGACGCAGCCCCCCATCATGCGCACCTCTTTTATGCGGCTGTCCTCGAAGCCCTCCATCTCTCTCCTGGTAATTGCCGCGATCCGGCTGATTTTCGCCATATAGTCTTCCGACTCGAAAAGTTCAATCGATTTTAACGCCACGCTGCAGGCCAGGGCATTTCCCATAAAAGTAGGGCCATGCATCAGCGCCAGGAAGGGATCATCCCCGTAAAAGCCCTGGTATACCTTATGGTTCGCAACCGTCACCGCGTGCCCGATATAGCCGCCGGTCAGCGCCTTTCCCAGCACCAGAATATCCGGGCATACCAGATCGGCCACAAACCGGTGCCCTGTCCGGCCAAAGCCGGTGGCCACCTCATCGAAGATCAGAAGCACATCATACTCATCGCACAGCTCTCTGGCCCGCTTTAAGAAAGATATGTCGTACATAAGCATGCCACCGGCCCCCTGCAGAAGCGGTTCGACGATCAGGCAGTTCAGTTCGTCGTGATGAAGGTAAAATGCTTCCTCCAGCGCCGGTATTTCCGTCGGTATATGAATAACATTCTTTTTCTCCCCGAAGGCGAAGTGGTAATCCTCATCGTCTCCTACCTCCATCGCTTTAAAGGTATCGCCGTGGTAAGAATGAGTCAGAGACAGGACTTTCTCCCGTCTGATATTCCGGTTTGTATAGAATTGCAGCGCCATTTTCAGGGCCACCTCCACCGCCACGCTTCCGGAGTCCGAAAAGAAGCAGTAGTCTAAATCTCCCGGCAGCCATTCCTGTAGTTTGGCCGACAGCTTTTCCACCGGTTCATGGGTCAGTCCCCCCAGCATGACATGGGAAAAGCAGTCCGCCTGAGACTTGACCGCCTCAGTCAGCACCGGATGCTTATATCCGTGAATCACGCTCCACCAGGACGATACAGAGTCTATCAGTTTCCGATCCTCCGTATAAAGACAGACACCCTCCGCGTTGACAATCCTATAAGGCGGTTTCATCGTCTTCATCTGCTGATATGGATACCAGATCATATGGATACCTCCTCTCCCGGCTCATATAACGACGCCAGCGCCTCTGCCTCCATGGCCAGCTCCGTATCGCCGTCTTTGACACAGGCCAGCACGGTAAGGCCTGTCAGCGATTCACACATGTTCCGATTGTCCTCCTCCATCACATCTCCGGCATGGTAATGGTTGAAAATAATTCCTTTCACAGGAATATTCCGGGCGCGCATGTACCCGGCCGTGAGGACCACATCGTTGATTGTGCCGAGCCCCGCGTCTGCGACGATCAGGCAGGCCAGTCCCAGTTCCCGGATCACATCCTCCAGCTGAATCTTTGCTTCGTCGTAACAGAGGGGACAGAGGATGCCGCCGCTGCCCTCCATGGTGACGTATTCATACTTCCGGCCTACGGCTTCGAAGCCCTCTTTCACCACCTGCATCTGCACCGGATTTCCCTCAAGCCGCGAGGCAAGGTGAGGCGAAAAGGCATTTTCATAGATGTACGGACACATTTCCTCCAAAGGCTGTCCGATGCCGGAGACTGTCTTTACATACAGCGCATCCCCCGGTATCAGGCTCCCATCTTCCCTGCGTTCATTTCCGCTCATGGCAGCTTTATAGTAGGCGGCGCTGCGTCCGCTCTCATGCAGCTTTTTGACAATCAGACCAGTCACAAACGTTTTTCCGATATCCGTCCCGGTCCCGGTGATAAAGATATTTTTACTCATCGTCCAATTTTACCTCGTATCCAATGTTTTTCAGCAGTTCCATATCCGTCTGTACCGTAATCCCTGCGGTGGTCAGCATATCTCCGCTTATGGCTGCGTTAGCCCCGCTCTTAAAACACATTTTCCCTTTATCCTCCACCAGCCCCCGGCCGCCTGCCAGGCGTATGGAGGCATCCGGGATCAGAAAACGGAATACGGCCGCCGTCCGGCATAATTCTTCGTTGGTGAGAACCGGATTATGTTCATAAGGGGTTCCGGGAATCGGATTCAGCAGATTTACCGGAATCGATTTAACGCCCAGTCCCCTGGCAGTCAGGACCATATCGATACGATCCTCCATAGTCTCTCCCAGGCCAATGATGCCGCCGGAACAGACGTCAAGCCCGGCTCTTACGGCGGCCTTTAAGGTCTCAATCTTATCGCGGTAGGTGTGCGTGGTGCAGACCTGGGGGAAATAGCGCTCAGACGTCTCCAGATTACAGTGAACCCGTGATGCCCCGGCACGTTTCAGTTTCTCAAACTGCCTTTCTGATAAGAGCCCGAAAGAAACGCATACCAAAATTCCGACCTGCGCTCTTATTTCGCGTATGCTTTCACAAACTGCATCCACTTCCCGGTCAGAAAGCCTTTTTCCGGAGGTCACAATGGAATAACGAAGGACGCCCTGTTCCGCGTTATATTTTGCCTGTTCCACAAGCTTTTCCGTTGACAGGAGCTCATATGCCCCGGTGCAGGCGGTGTGGTAATGGACACTCTGGGCGCAGTACTTACAGTCCTCCGAACATCTGCCGCATTTTCCATTGATAATTGTGCACAGGTCAAATGTGCGGCCGCAAAAGCGGGTACGGATTTCATCCGCTGCTTCGGTCAGCTCCTTTAACGGCGCCTCTGCCAGACACAGCGCTTCTGCCCGATTAATCTGTTCTCCTGCCAATACCCGTTCCTTTAACTCTTCAATCATATTCCCATTCCCCTCATTTTCCTCATAACAGGCTGAATGCGCTTTACAAGATACGCGGCCAGAACGCACAAACAGAGATCACCCGGAACTGCCAGAATAAAGCAGTACAAAAACAGAGGCCACAGTCCGATCGGCGTATTGATGATGAAATTGCAGATAATATAGTAATAAATCATCCCCACGCCGTAAACGATGAACAGACCGGTGAAATTTGCGGTCAGCAGCTTTTTAATCGTCAGTGGATACTGCTTTTCAACCATTTTTCCAGTTACATAGCTTGCCAGACAGAAACCGATGATATAACCGAAGCTGGGTTTTAAAAGGTACCAGAGCCCGCCTCCTTCCGCAAAAATCGGAAGCCCGGCCAAGCCTAATATCATATAGAGGGCTACACTGAGCGCTCCGCCCTTTCCGCCTAACAGCAGCCCCGCCAGCATGGTAAATAAAAACTGAAGCGTAAACGGCACCACGGGCACCGGAATTTTGATAAACGCTCCGGCGGCAATCAGCGTTGTAAACATGGCGGTGTATGTAAGGTTTATCGCCGAGGTGTATTGTAGTTTCTTTTCTGCTCTTTCTGCCATAGTTCCTCCTGTTGCTTTTTTGATTGTAAACTATAATATATATTAAGTTTACAATTGTAATAATATAGATATTACCAATAAATAACGCAAATGTCAACTTATATCATTATAAAGTTTACATTCTCTCCCTGCCAATATAACTGTATTTAAACAAATAATTTAAAGAAAGAATCTCAGAAAACTCCACGCAAAATTCAAAGAGCCATGATATACTGGCTTACAGGAGGAGTAACCTATGAAACGAATTTTAGTTATTGAAGACGAACCCGATATTCAGGAAATGCTTTGTGCATATCTGCGTGACGCCGGTTACAGCGTGTCTGCGGCCAGTGACGGAATCCAGGCGATGGACTGTTTCCACCGGGAAAGCTGGGATTTAATCCTGCTGGACTTAATGCTTCCCAAGATCGACGGCTACGGCGTATGCGAGCTCATCCGCAGGGAATCTGATGTGCCGGTCATCATGGTGACGGCTCTGGATACAGAGGAAAACCAGATCCGCGGATTCGATCTGCAGATCGATGACTACGTGACAAAACCATTTTCCATGCCCATACTTTTGAGAAAAATTGCCGCGGTCCTGCGCCGGACCGGGTCTGATGCAGAAAGCCGTCAGCTCATCTACCGTGACATCGTCATGGACTTAGACGCGTACCGGGTAACCGTAGATGGAGCATTGCTCGATCTGACCACCCGGGAATTTGAACTTTTAAAAGAGCTTTTACAGAATCAGGGGCGTGTTCTGACCCGTTCTGTGCTGTTGGGACAACTATGGAATTACGATTTTATCGGTGATGAGCGCATCGTGGACAGCCATATCAAAAATCTGCGAAAGAAGCTGAACCGTGACTATATTGAAACGGTAAGGGGGGTGGGATACCGTGTTGAAAAGATTCATTGATATCCGGACAAGTCTGACAGCGCGCATTTTCTTGATGACGATCGTGATTCTGCTCATATCCAGCAGTGTAACCTATCTCTTTCTCGCATGGGCGACGCCGATATCCTATCGCTCCATCATTGCCGATAATTTAAACGAAAAGGTGGACCGGCTGATCAGCGATTTAGGGGAAACGACCTTTGAGGAAAGCGGTCCGCTGATCTCCCGTTTTGAGAAGGAGAACAACGCGGAGATTCTGATTACGGCCGGAGACGGAGAAACGTCCCTCCTGCCCGGCAATGCACCGGAGGAGGAGGCTGTGGATTCAGTCATCATAGAAGATGATGGCTCTTCCGTATCCACATGCCGTTCCACTGCTACCGCAGTCGTTTCCGATTCCTCGGAAGTCGAATATACGAGTACGGACTGGGATGCGGCCGTAACGTTCAAGGGAAGCGGCAAGCCGTATGATTTAAGCGTCGTTATCCGTGTTTCCGCTGTCAATGAGACCTCCGAGGCCATGCGGCGTGTGCTGCCCTGTCTTATTCTGATTATGTTTGTCATCTCCCTGCTGGGGGCTCTTTTTTACTCCCGCTGCATCACCCGGCCCATTGTCAGGCTCAGCGGTATCTCCCGAAAGCTGGCGTCCCTCGATTTCGACTGGAAATGTCCGGAGACACGAAAAGATGAAATCGGTATGCTTGGCAGAAATTTAAACGAACTCTCCGATCATCTCAGAGACGCATTGTCGGAGCTCCGGGATGCGAACGCTTCTCTTCAGGAGGACATTGACCGGGAACGCGAGATGGAACACCGCCGGTCCGCCTTTTTTGCCGCCGCTTCCCACGAACTGAAAACACCGGTTACAGTCCTGAAAGGACAGCTTTCCGGTATGCTGGCCGGGGTGGACATCTATCAGGACCGGGATAAATATCTGGCCCGGTCTCTCGCTGTAACCGGCCGCATGGAGAAGCTGATTCAGGAAATGCTGACGATTTTCCGTATGGAACAGGACGACTCCGCTGTCCGCAGCGATCCGGTCAGCTTGACGGAACTGATTCAGGAACAGCTCGATCTGGCCGAGGATTTCGCCCAGCTGAAAGAACAGCAGATATCCGTCTCTTTACCACCAAAAGCCGTGATCCAGGGAGACCGGGTCCTGTTAAGCTGCGCCATATCCAACCTGCTGACCAATGCCTTGAAATACTCACCGGATGCGGCTCTTATTTCAGTCACTCTCTCCGAAGGGGACACGGGGTTTATTCTGGACATAGAGAACAGCGGAGTCCACATCCCACCAGAATCACTCCCCCGCCTTTTTGAACCCTTTTACCGGGTAGAGGCATCCCGCAGCCGTGAGACCGGAGGCAGCGGTCTCGGGCTCTATCTTGCCAGGATGATTCTGGACCGTCATGAAGCCGCGTGCACGGTCATGAATACCGGGATCGGAGTCCGGGTAACGGTGAATTTCAGTTGTCAGAAAGACGACAGTCTCCATGAAAACTACACATAAAATCCATCTCACCTCCAAATGGATCATTTATAATCAATGGGAATACACGCAGGAGGAAAAACAATATGCGGATAAATATTGAACACGTAAATATGATCTATCCAACAGGAAAACAGGCGCTTCACGATATCAGCCTGACGATGGAGAGTCCAAGCCTCATCGGCCTTCTCGGCCCCAACGGCGCCGGAAAATCAACGCTGATGAAGCTGCTGGTCGCAGGGCTTCTGCCGTCCTCGGGAAGTATAACCGTTGACGGCGAGCCCCTGGTGAAATGTGAAAGAGCTTTAAAGGGAAAACTCGGCTGCCTGCCCCAGCATTTCGGACTTTACGACGAGCTTACGGTCTGGCAGTTTCTGGACTATATGGCTGCTCTCAAGGGCTGCCCTGACAGCAGAGCCGCTATTGACGAGGCGCTCGCTGCCACCGGCTTAAAGGAGCTGCGCAAAACCCGTATACGGACTCTGTCCGGCGGACAGCGCCAGCGGGTAGGAATCGCACAGGCTCTGTTGGGAATGCCTGAATTCCTGATATTCGATGAGCCTACCGTAGGTCTGGATCCCGAGGAACGTATTCGCTTTCGGAACTTATTTTCGGAAACGGCACAAAACAGGCTGGTGCTGCTGTCCACTCATATCATCGACGATGTACAGTCTGTGTGCAACCGCCTCATCATCATCAACCATGGCCGGATCCTTTTCACAGGTACTCCGGAGGAGCTGATCCGCCAGGCTTCCGGGCATGTGGGCGTGTTTCTTGAAGATGCCAGTATACGCAGAGATTCTGGCCTTCACATCACCTCCCGGATCAATACGGCAAAGGGTGTGCTCTGCCGCGGCGTGGCAAAAACTCTTCCACCGGAGGCCGAGGCGGCAGAACCCACACTGGAGGACGCTTATCTCTACCTCATCACGAAGGAGGAGCAATAATATGAATGCATCCTCACTCTTTCGTGTGGAATTCGGCCGTCTCATGCGGAATCGTCTGGCCTGGCTGGCCGCCGCACTGACCGCGCTGGCCCCCATTGCCGGCTATTCCTTTTATCATCCTACCATCGGAGATTCTATGGGCGCGCTCTATCTGGCGAATCCGATGCTGACCGGCGGAATGGCAGGGACGCTTCTCTTCGCCCTGCTGATCCTTGCGGCCCTGGATCAGCCCGCCCGCAGCGGCACTGCAGCCCTCATAGAGACGATTATCCCGCCAGTGAAGATGCACGCCATACGGCTGCTGGCTGTGTTGAGTCTGGCTGTCCTGACGTCCCTGGCTGTCGGAATTCTCTACCTTCCGTACACCATGTGGAAATTAAATATCGTGTTCTCCTTCTCAGATTACTGGCTGGCCGTTCTCTTATTTCTGCTGTCAGGTCCTGTCATGGGGACTCTGGCTGCCGCCATGGCGATCCAGATAACCGGACGGCTGGATGTGAGCGTTCTTGCACTGCTGGTCGCTGTGATCTTTTCGCGCAGCCGCTGGTGCAGCCAGTACTTTCTCGCTCACTGGAATATTCCTCTGGTTTCCACCCTGTCCGACGCCTTCGGGAGCGCTGTCGTATGGCGCACCGCGTTCTACAGCCGTCTGGTCTGGCTGTGCCTGCTGGGCGGCGGCTGGCTTCTCTCTCTTCTGTGTGTCCGGCAGTACGGAAAAGGGGCAGCCGGTTCCCTGATTCACAGAATCAAAAGACCGGTACTCCCTATTTTCTCCATACTGCTTCTGCTTCTGGGTGCTGTTTTATGGAACAGGCAGCCCTTTATAGACCACTGTCCCGAGGACTGGATTTCCATGGAGACAGCCGATCGGTTTCATGAACATCTGACCACAGAGAGTACATCCCTGAACGTGACCATCGACAGCTTCCTGATGGGGACTCTATCGGGGGAGGCCTCCTGGCAGATTCGCAACAATTCCGGCAGTCCACAGGAGCTTTACTTCAATTTAAACAGTGGCTATCGTGTCCGTTCCATCACTGCAAATGGGGAGCCGCTTCCTTTCGAGGATCTGAAAAATGACTATATCGCTTCCAGAGAGCTGCGGTGTACGCTGCCTGCGGATGAGGAAATCAGCCTTGTGATTACATACGGAGGCATGCCCCGCATCTGGAATGCGCAGGAACGGGAGCTGTCCGGAAACTACATCAGCAGCAGAGGCATTTATCTTGCAAGCCACCATCTCGCTCCCACGGTAGCAGGCTGCGCCCCCGTGGAGGATGAAGATACGCCTGTCACCTTAACCATCACGCTGCCGGCTGCCATGACTCCCGTCTCTACCGGTTCTCCAAAGCAGCTTTCCGATAACCGTGACGGGACCGTCAGCTGGGTTATTACCGATCAGGGAACCGATCGGATACAGCTGTTTGCCGGAGACTATGTCTATAAAGAGCTGGCCACAGGCAGCGGTATGCCTATCCAGTTTTACTACAGCAAAAAATACCAGTCACGCCTGGAAAACGGAGCCCTGGAGCTGATGGAACAGGCCATCGCCTACTGCACCAGCCACTATGGTCCCCGTTCCTTTACCGAAGACAAACCGTTTAAGATCGTCCAGCTGACTGCATTTCAATTCGGCGGTTTTGCTAACCGCAGCATCAGCGGCATGGGTGAAACGTACTTCAGCGACGAGAATCTCAACAATCCGGACAAAGGACCGGCCAGCGCCGAGGTCCTGGCCCATGAAATCATCCACCAGTGGTGGGGCTTAGGCGCAACGCTGTACGATCCGGAGGACGAGGACTGGAATGACGAGGGAATCACCGTCTATACCACCTACCGTCTTATGAGTGAAATTATGGGCGAAGACTATGCCCGGGAAAACTATACAGACAAATGGAAGGCTGTCATGGAGGATCAGCACGCGTCCTTTTATCAGCGCCATCCGGAATACTTAGACCGCCTTCCCAAACGCTACTCAAATGAGATTCTGGCCTCCAGAAGCAGCGCCAACTGGTATGACGGCAACGCCCTGATGATCTACCGCGCTGCCGAGAAGGCAGGTCCGCAGAAAATTGATGAAATCTGGTCCGAACTCTACACCAGGCAGGCCTCCGGATCGTCCGATATGATCACGCTGAAGGATTTTTTAGATGCCTGTGGCTTAAAGAAAGGGGAGGTGGAACGTGAATAAGATATTCCGATATGAGCTGCGCCGTATGGTGTTCAGCAAATTTTACCTCGGCTTAAGCGCCGTAACCATCTGGTATGGATGGCAGCTATTAAATACCACAACGATTCTGGGCACAGCCCATACCGCGCCCTTTTCCCCCTGGAGTTTTGGCAGCTATCTGTCACAGCTTCTGCCCCTGCTCTGCGTGGCCCTGCTGTTCCTTGTGTGGAACCAGTGCAGCAATACGGCCCGCCGAACAGCTGTGCTGACCACCACGGCCGCGCAGAATCCAAGTGTCTACCGGCTCGTAAAATGCGGCGCTGCGGCCGCTGCCTGGCTTTTGCTGGTGCTTCTTCTGGCCGCCCTGGGAATTGGATTCCTGCTGGCCTTATTCGGCAGGGACGTCCCTGTCGGTGAGTACGTGGTGCCAGCGCTGGCGGCGGTTCTGCCTCCGATGATTCTTCTGCTGGGAACCGGTCTGCTGGCGGGACAAATTCACGCCTCCCTGCTTTTTCCAATGATGGCTCTGGTATTTGGAACAGGCTTTCTCCCGCTTCCCGACAGCCTCGATCTCTACAGCGGCGCTCTTTTCTCGCAGTACCCGCTGACACTGGAATACCTGGATCCCGCGTTTTCCATGCCGGTCTCGTCCGTAGCAGGAAAATGTGCCATGGTTCTCATTGGCGCTGCGGCATTTATTTACACGCAAAGGCCGGAACTGTTTCATATTCATAAACGGAATGTTCCATGGTCGGCTTGAAACGGTGATAGAATTTATCAATAAAATCTAAAGTCCACAGGGCATAATGCCTCACCCTCTATTTCAACAATATCATCGAGGGGAATTACCGTTCCATCCAGCATAATCAGCACGTCCCTGTAACGATCCACTTTCCTGACACGGCCATGGACAGTGACGTAGGAACCGCCGGCTTTTCGCTCGTCTGCAACGAAAAAGATGACCGTTACGGCTGGCTGTTCCTTTATTTTTTCTATCAACAGCAGCAGCTTATCATTCAGGATCTCCTTGCTGTTATCATCAAGTTCAATCTTCTGGTCAGTCAGCCGCGCCGTTTCCTGAATGGCCGCATCATGGCCGGTCAGGGCCGCAAACGGAGAAAACTGTGCCGCGCGGTCAGATACCGCCATGCTGGGATGCGCTGTGGAAACATGGTGGGGCAAATGAATGATGTCGTCATAGCGATCTGGTCGATCCGCCTCTCTCTGCATGGATACCTCCTGTATAATTACGCCTTATGACCGCCGATCTGGTGGTTGCGTTCGATTGTCATGGCCCCCTCTTCAAGGTTCATACCTTTCAGGAGGGCATTTTTCCCGAATTTCTTCTTAATATCCAGGACAGCCTTCTGAAGCTGCCTTTCCCGTTCCAGTTCCTGTTCTTCCAGTTCCCTCTGCTTTTGAAGAGCCTCGTAATCGGTAAACAGGTCCATCTGTTCAAAGCTCTCCTGCCTTGAAATACTGCTTTCCTCCACCACATGATTCACGGTAATGTAAATCCTGCGGACCAGCAGCTCCTGATCGACGATCCTGTCGTACAGATCCATGGCCGCGTCCATGATCAGTTTTGTGGAAGAAGTCTGCCGGTTTAGATTCACCGTTCCATGGGCGTGTTTCGGAACCCTGCGGCCGTAGTGGTCTGTGGTGACGGCGCCCTTATACTTATTACTGATCTCAGGCCTCGTCAGATTCTCAATGTCGTAGCCCACAGTCAGCACCACCTGATCTGTTACAAGTCCCTTATCCACCAAATCCAGCACCAGCAGATCTGTCATCTCCTGGACGATCAGTCTCGCTTTCGCATAGTCGTAGGGACACTGCAGCACCTGGCCGGAGCCGGTGCTGTTCGTCTCCGGTTTATAAGCCTTCACGTCTGCCATCGTACACGGCTCCCAGCCCCACGCATGGTCTATGAGAAGCTCTGCGTTGATGCCGAACAGCTTGTAGAGCAGCTCCTCATTATGGTAATCCGTCGGCTTCCCCAGGGAGCATCTGGCAATGTCCCCCATGGTATACAGACCGGCGGCCTCCAGCTTCTTGGCATACCCCCGCCCTACTCGCCAAAAATCCATAAGCGGTCTGTGTGTCCATAATATGCGGCGGTAGGAATCCTCGTCCAGTTCCGCGATTCTGACCCCATTCTCATCCGGCGCGATGTGTTTGGCTACGATGTCCATGGCGACTTTCCCTAAGTACAGGTTCGTCCCTATGCCTGCCGTGGCCGTAATACCGGTCTCCTTTAGCACATCCATGACCATCCTTCTGACAAGCTCACGGGCCGTAAGCCTATAGGTACGCAGATAGTCGGTCACATCCACGAACACCTCATCGATGGAATAAACGTGGATATCTTCCGGCGCAATGTAGCGCAGATAAATATTATAAATCCTTGTACTGTATTCCATATACAGCGCCATACGGGGCGGCGCCGCGATATAGTCGATGGAAAGGGCCGAATCCGCCTTTAAATCCCGGTCATTCACAGAAGACCCGGAAAAACGGAATCCAGGAGCCCCTTGTCTCCGTCCCGTGTTCGCCTCTTTCACCTTCTGAATCACCTCAAACAATCTGGCACGCCCCGGAATGCCATAGGACTTGAGCGCCGGGGAAACCGCGAGACAGATCGTCTTGCTGGTCCGGCTTGCATCTGCCACGACAAGGTTGGTAGCCAGCGGATCAAGCCCGCGTTCGATGCATTCCACGGAGGCGTAAAACGACTTTAAGTCGATGGCCGCATAGATTCGATTTTCAGATGTTTTCATAGCTGGATGCCTCCAATGCAAACATATGTTCTTATTAAGAATAGAATACCACAATTACTGAAAAATATCCAGTGAAATGATAGTTGGGAAAAAATAGTACTGATGAAAACGGATTGGAAAAATACTTTTGTTTATTATGACAAGAGTATTTATAGACCACAGAAAAAAAAGATATGATTGTTTATTACCAGCCGAAGGCAGACCCCCCGGCTGGTAAAGCTTCCATACAAACTCTTACTCGATGCCAATAGACGCATAGCTGGTGAGTCTGTTCTTATCATGGGACTTCGAATAGTATAACGCCTTATCCGCATACTTAATGACAGTCTGCGGCTCTGTGCTGTCTCCAGGAAAAACAGCGCTTCCTATGCTGCATCCCACCTGGATCCTGTGATTCTCACAGTAGAACGGCTGATTGATCGCCTTGATAATGCGCTGTGCGGTCTGTTCAACGTTGGATGCCGTCATATCAATGGGCGCAATCAGGGCAATTAAGAATTCATCCCCGCCAATTCTGGCGATAATCTCATGACTGCGTACAGCAGCAGTAAGCCGTCTGGAAATCTCGATCAGTAATTTATCGCCGATGTCGTGGCCGAATTGGTCATTGACCGTTTTGAATCCATCCAAATCCATATAAAGGATTGCAAGAGATTGGGCCGACCGGTCCAGCGTATCGCTGCACTGATTGATATAGGTTTCAAAGGCCAGCCTGTTTTTCAAACCGGTGAGCGGGTCGGTGGTCGCGATGGTCTTCATTTCACATAACGCGGCATCAGTTACATTTAAATCGCTGAACAGGTCAGAAAGGGCCGATTCCAGCTTCTCCAACTCATAGATTCCATTGCAGTCAGGCATCGGAACCTTATGTCCCGCTTTTAAAAGCGTAGCCACCTCGGAAAGCTCATTTAAGGGTTCGGTGAGCTTTCTCGATATCGCTCCACCTAGAATCATAAACAGGAACAGGAGAAATACACCGCTGACAGCCAGCCAAAGCAGAAGCTGCACGATATTTTGATAAGCGATATTTACCGGCTGGCGAACGACCACCGTCCAGCCGAGACCGCTATAGTCGTCATAACCGACAGAGGTACTGAAACCAGTCAAATACTTCTGCTTGTCCGGCCATGTGATGGAAGCCCAATGGCGTTCGCTGCTCCTGCTAATGGGGACCATTGTCTGTTCCAGAGATTCACCGATGAGTTCATTCGGCCCCAGCAGAACGTCGTAATCCTTACTGAGTACAAGTACATCCATTCTTTTGCTGTCGCTGAAGGTATCGGCGGTCATTGCAACCCGTTCCTGAGCCCAGTTCCAGTTTAAGTGAGCGGCCAGGACACCTTTGAAATTCCCCTCTTTATCATAGAGAGGAGAACTGATATCGACAAAGCGAAGCGGCTCTCCCGAAGGATTGGGGAGCAGCTCCGAAAGCAGAAGGGCTTCATGGACATCCCCTATAAAATCCCCTTTCGCTCCCTCTATAAATACGGGTCTGGCGGAAATGTCCGAATCTAACAGAATATCGCCGCTGGACGCTTTGACGATGCCGTTCGCATCGGTAACCCCTACCCAGGAAAAGGACGGAAAGGAAGCCTGAAGCTGTTTTATCAGTGTGGAATCGATTCTGTAATTCCCATCGGAGACAAGGGAGCTGGCGGCCTTCAGCATATCGAGCTGGTGATAATGATTCCACATAAACTGGTCGAGCTGCGCGGAGATCTGACCGGCCATATCGGTTAAGTTCTCCCCTGTTTCTGTCTGCAGCTTATAACCAGAGTACCGGCCGATCATCACCGACAGCGTGACAATAATACAAACAATAAATATCGTAAAATACTTGTTTATTTTTGTCTGCAGCTTTTCTGATTTCATAAAGTCCTCATTTCCCATTGTGCGATATTCCGTTTATCGGTTGTTACAGCAGTACACCGTTCTTTTTATCGATCTTAGTCATAGTTTACCACTCCCCTGCGCGTATGTCATCAACAATCACATCGCACCGGTCACAAATACATCACGCCATCCAATAACAAAAACCCCCGGAGGAAATCCTCCGGGGGTCTTCATTGCACTTCATGCTCATGTCATAAAGATTGTTGAAAATTAGTCTTCAACGCTGATGATTTCTTTCTTGTTATAAGAACCGCAAGCCTTGCAAACTCTGTGAGGCATCATAAGTTCGCCGCACTTGCTGCACTTAACTAAGTTCGGAGCACTCATCTTCCAGTTTGCTCTACGTTTGTCTCTTCTAGCTTTAGAAGATTTGTTCTTTGGACAGATAGACATGGTTACACCTCCTTAAACTGTTTAAAAATATCCTGGATGACCGCCATTCTGGGGTCCAAAGACCTTGTATCGCAGTCGCAAGTCTCATGGTTGAGATTTGTTCCACATCTATTACAAATCCCCTTACAGTCTTCACTGCAGAGAACCTTCATAGGCAGATTCAGTATGAGTTCATCACAAACCAACTGGTCCACATCCAGATTATAACCACTTAAATATGGTTGTTCATCGAGATCTTCTACACGCTCTTCCTCAGATTCATTCAAATCCAGAGTGCGGATAATATCAAATTCCAACGGTACTTCCACCGGATCGAGGCAGCGGTCACACGGAACTTTCAGAGTAAGCTTTGCCTTCCCCTCAACTTCCAGCTTCCGGTCACCCAGATTCATAATTCGCAGAACCACCTTATCCTTGGAGGCCACCTCATAATCGCCGTTAGGGCAATGATAGATGTCCATTTCAATATCGGGTGTATAAGTTTTCTCTTTCCCTTCCAGGGTAAACAACTCTGACAAATTAATAAGCATATTAATCTCCATTAATACGCACCTATGCTATTATACACAGGCGCGCATCATTTGTCAACAAAATATTTCCAATATTAAACAACCAGTTATTTCACAAGGGCTAATGTTTCTCTGGCGATGGACAGTTCCTCGTTAGTCGGGATCACGCATACTTTTACCTTGGATTCCGGAGTGGAAATGGTCACTCTCTTGCCTCTTGCCTTGTTGATCTCAGGATCGATTTCGATGCCGAGATATCCTAAATATTCACATACAGCGCCTCTGATCGGCTTATCGTTTTCACCGACACCAGCGGTAAATACGATGGCATCAACGCCGTTCATAGCGGCTACATATGCGCCGATGTATTTGGCTACACGGTAGATGAAGGCCTGGATCGCAACATCTGCCTTATGGTTTCCTTCACTCTGTGCCTTCTGAACATCTCTGAAATCGCTGGATACGCCGCCGGACATTCCGAGAATACCGGATTTCTTATTCAGGATATTCAGGACTTCATTGACATCCTTGCCCTCTTTGTTGCAGATAAACTGAACAACAGCCGGATCGATATCACCGCTTCTGGTACCCATGATCAGGCCCTCTAACGGAGTTAATCCCATGCTGGTATCAACGCACTTGCCCCCGATGGAAGCAGATACGCTGGCGCCGTTTCCTAAATGGCAGACAATAACTTTTGCTGTCTCAGGATCTAATTCACAGTACTTGATCGCTTCTTTGGATACGTAGCTGTGGCTTGTCCCGTGGAAGCCGTAACGGCGAATGCTGTACTTCTCATAATATTCGTAAGGAATCGCATATAAGCTTGCCTTCTCCGGCATCTTCATACCAAATGCAGTATCGAATACGGCTACGTTCGGTGTTCCCGGCATCGCTTCCTCACACGCTTCAATTCCCATTAAGTTTGCAGGATTGTGAAGAGGTCCTAAATCGAAGCAGTCGCGGATTACTTTCTTTACATCCTCATTAACAACGATGGAGTCACTGTAGACAGTCCCTGCGTGCAGTACGCGGTGTCCTACTGCCGAGATTTCGCTGGTATCCTTGATCACGCCGTATTCCGGGTCTACCAGAGCGTCCATAACCATCTTGATCGCTACCGTGTGATTCGGCATCTCTTTCTTAACTTCCAGCTCTTCCTTACCTGCTGCTTTGTGGGATAAATTGGAGCCTTCGATACCGATTCTTTCACACAATCCTTTTGCTAAAACCTCTTCGTTCTCCATATCGATTAACTGATATTTTAAGGAAGAACTTCCACAGTTGATAACTAAAATCTTCATTTTACAGTATTTCTCCTTTTATTATTTTACAATTTCGCCGTACTGTTCTCTGCCACAGGCAGCGGCATTGGATTCATCCGTGTCAATATGCATAGCCAGCGCATAGCTGTCGCTTACACGAACTACTACGTCGCCGAATACAAGGCTTCTGCCGTCTGTATCAACCTTAACGGATACAATGTCGCCGTTCTTAACGCCCAGTGCCTCGGCATCTGCGTTGGTTGCATGAATATGACGCTTTGCAGCGATTACGCCCTCTGCGATCTCAATCTCTCCGCATGGTCCGACGATCTTACATGCTCCGCTTCCAGCGATGTCTCCGGATTCCTTAATCGGCGCAGCTACGCCAATGGCACGGGCATCCGTTAAAGAAAGCTCTACCTGAGTTGCCTTTCTGACCGGTCCTAAGATGGATACGCCGGCTAATTCTTTTTTGGAACCTACAATGGTAACTCTCTCTTCGCATGCATACTGTCCTGGCTGGGATAAATCTTTCTTTCTTGTGAGTTCATATCCCTTACCAAATAAAATCTCAAGATGTTCCTGAGTTAAATGTACATGACGCGCTGACGTTTCTACCAAGAATTTCATACCTATATTCTCTCCTGTTCTTTTTAATAATATGAATGAATATTACAATTCTGCTTCTATTCTATGTGCTTTGATTAAAATTTTCAAGTGCTGTCTCGAAATAATTTGCATTTTTTATGAAACAATTGCATAATAGAGTGGAAAACAGCAAAAAAAGGACGTAATTTATGACGAAAAATGAAAATGCTTACATCGTCGGCATTATAGCGGAATACAATCCGCTCCACAAGGGACATGCCTGGCACATACAAAAAGCCAAAGAACTGGCCGGCGCTAAATACTGTATCGCCGTCATGAGCGGTGACTTTGTTCAGAGGGGCGCCCCGGCGCTTTTCGACAAATACGCAAGAACAGCCATGGCCCTGGAAGCCGGCGCCGATCTGGTACTGGAGATGCCGTCCATCTTCGCCGCCAGCAGTGCGGAAGATTTCGCGGCCTGCGGGATCGCGCTCCTGGACCGCCTGGGCGTTGTCGGTTCCGTCTGTTTTGGAAGCGAATGCGGCAATATGGAAGAAATTTCCCGTGCTGCTTCTATTTTAGCCTCAGAACCGGACCTTTATACGGCGGCACTGAAGGAACAGCTTAAAAAAGGCTTCACCTGGCCCCAGGCGCGGGCGCATGCACTCTCTTTAACCGGCGACTTCGATAAAGAGCTCCTGGATTCTCCCAACAACATCTTGGGAATCGAATATGCAAAGGCTCTCATAAGACGAAAAAGCCCGATCCGGCCCATCACGGTTCTGCGTCAGGGAAGCGGATATCACGACACCGGATTTTCCGACGTCTTCTGCTCCGCCTCCGCAATTCGAAAAGAGCTGGAAGCAAACGCATCAAACGGCGGCGAGGGGCTTCCCGCATCCGTTCTCCAGGGCATGCCATCATTTGCCGGAGACTTCCTGGAACCGGCTTATCCGGTCTTTTTAAATGACTTCTCGACGCTGCTTAATACGGCGCTGCTGCGCATGACGGCGGCATCGGATCCCTTTGAGCAGTATCTCGATGTCTCGGACGACCTGGCGGCCAGAATCAGGAAGGAGCTTCTCTCCTTCTCTTCTTTTGAAGACCGGATAGGCGCGCTGAAGACCCGGCAGTACACCTATACCAGAATCAGCCGCGCCCTGCTCCACCTTCTGCTCGGCATCACGGATCAGGAGATTATGGCCGGCCGCGCCGCAGATTACGCGCCTTACGCCCGTGTCCTCGGCTTTAACCGCGGTGCTTCCGCGGTCCTTTCAGACATCAAAAAAAGAGGGACCATCCCTCTCATCACGAAAACGGCCGACGCCGGCGATCTTCTGGAAGGAACGGCGTGGGAGATGTTTCAGAAGGATCTGTTCTGTTCTCACCTCTACCAGGCCGTCGTTTCCGGAAAATATCATACTCGTTTGAAAAATGAATATACGCATTCGGTCGTCATGAAGTCATGACGGCCGGATGAAATTCTCTATCTTATCTTTATAGAGCAGAAACCTGGATTTCGGAACCACGATTCCCTGACGCCACATCTCCATCAGCTCATCAAACACGACAAACTTCGCATCTACCACTTCCTCCGCCTGAAGCTTTAAATCCTCCAGATTTACATTCTGGCGGGTAATGTACGTATCCACAAACCGCTCCTTTAAACAGATGGAGTGGATCAGATGAAGCTCGTCTTTTGACGCGTGGATTCCGACTTCCTCTGAGAGCTCACGGAGCGCCCCTTCCACGCTGTTCTCACCTGTCAGCACAGATCCTCCGGTACACTCCCACAAAAGGCCGTACGGCTTATCCGGGTGCCTTCTGGTGAGCAGTATCTCCGATCTCTGGTTCACGGTCCAGACATCGGCTATAATATGGTACTCCCCAGGTCCCAGCGGCACGCCCCGCTCATGTGTCTTACCGGTCAGTTTCCTGTTCTCGTCGTAAACATCCCACAATTCCATAGGTTTTTCCTCCTAGAAATTGGCGCCGTTCCAGCCCCAGTGTTCCACTTCCTCGTATTTGATGTAAATCTTATCCTGAGGAATCCCCAGCACCTCCTCATAGATCTGACACAGTCTGGCCGTAAGCTTATCGTAAGCTTCATCCGTAGTTCCGCCGAAAATCTTCACCTCCACATAAGCCAGTTTCGTATCATTCTTCCCCTTGAAATAAAGAGAATAATTGTCCTCAAAGCCAACCATCAGCCAGCTTTCTGATTTCCCCGGAATCAGGGATATTGCCTGTCCCAGCTTACCCTTCAGCGTTTCCTTCTCGCTGTCCGTAAGCGGCACACTTACCTTGGAATTAATAAATGGCATAATTTTACTCCTTCCTATAATTTTCTCTATCATACCACAGTCAAAGAGAAAATGCCATTCTGATTTCCGTAATTCCAGCCCGGTTTTATTCTTCCAGCAGCAGCCCGGCCAGCGTCTGTTCCGTCCCCAAAAACTGCAGGATATCCTCGATCTCTTTCCGGTTGTCCTTCGGCCCGCCCTGTTTCACCGCGCGGATCAGAATGTTTTTCGGAGTGTGTTCCATATCGATAAATTCCAGGATCTGAGTCCGGTAGCCCCTGTTTTCCAGGATCTCCGCCCGGAGGGCATCAGTGTATAAGGCTGCCATACGCTCCTTGATCAGCCCGTACTGGAGCACCGGGCGCAGCAGCTCGTTGTCCATCTGTTTATTCAGCTCATGCTGACAGCAGGGGACAGAGAGAATCACGGAGGCATCCCATTTTACCGCCTTTTCCAGGGCGTAATCCGTAGCCGTGTCGCAGGCGTGAAGCGTCACAACCATGTCCACATGGTCCACGCCGTCGTAGGAAGCAATATCGCCGTGATAAAACTTCAGCTTGTCGAAGCCATAGGCCACGCTTAGGCGGTTGCAGTGGTCGATCACGTCCTGCTTTAAGTCCAGTCCGATAATGCGCACCTCATAGCCCTTCAGCTCATGGAGATAATAATACATGGCAAATGTCAGATATGATTTTCCGCATCCAAAATCGATGATTACATTTTCCCTGCTCTTGTTCAGTCTTGGGAGAATGTCCTCGATAAATTCCAGAAAACGGTTGATCTGGCGGAACTTATCGTAGCGGGAACGGACGACCTTACCATCGGCCGTCATGACACCTAAGTCCTCCAGAAATGCAACATGCTTTCCTTCCTCCAGGATATAGCGCTTCTGCCGGTTGTGGGAGGCCACGTTCGGAGCCGCCACCATTTTCTGCTGATTTTTCTTAACTTTAATCGTGACAGTCCCTTTCTTGCCAACCAACACACGGGCCTGTCCCCTGGACGATTCCACCTCTGCCTGCTTAAAACCGCTCTCCATCAGTCCCAGCAAGTAGGATACGCCTTCTTCTCTCGTCAGATTTCGGTGAAATGCCTGTTTCTCCGTCAGTTCTTCCGCCTGGAAAACCATGCCGCCTTTCAGCATAACCGGGCGTACCCGGACCTTCAGTGCTTTGCACGGGCCTGCACCGTCCTTAAAGGCCGGATTGCTCAGGATTATCCTGAGCAGGCTGTCGTCTAAAAAGTCCTCAAAGATCTTCTTAACCTCTTCTCTTTTTTCCAGAACCATACTGCTCTGCTCCATAAAATATTCCCCTGTCCTCTTAATTCTCCGCCGATACCCAGCTGCTTCTTAAGAGCTCCGGATGCGGCTCCAAATGCGCGTAATCATTAAAACGTTCCACGGTAAAGCGCGCATTGCCCGGGTTATAGGCCACCTCGGTAATGCTGCAGTTTTCCAGTGAATTCCCGAGAAGCCGGTATCTGGCCGGTTCCATGCCTAATAATGCGGAGGTCATGCTTCGGATTACACCGCCGTGAGTGACTACCGCAACCGTCTGATAACCGCTCTCAGCAATCTCACGAAATACCGGCATCACCCGCCGGATCACGTCTCCCGCACACTCTCCGCCCGGATACGGTAAGTCGGCTTCCATCTTTTCCTGTTCCTTCTTAAATGCGGCAAATTTTACCGCAATATCCTCGTCGCACATTCCTTCCATCTCGCCGAAGGAGATCTCGCGCAGCTCCTCCTTTACAATGTGTTCCACATTCCAGAAGCGGTTTGCCGTCTCCGCAGTCTGAAACGCCCGCAGCAAATGGCTGGAGTATACAGCTTCAATCTTCTCTCCTGCCAGACGTTCTCCCAAAAGCTCCGCCTGTCGGAAGCCCTCTAAAGCCAAATCCACATTAACGTTGCACAGCTGGCTGCACTGGCGGCCATGACGAATCAGATACAGTCTCATCCGATCTTCCTCCCAATTTCTCTTCTCTGTTAAGTACGGCCCAGATGGGTGTTCATTCATCTGGGCCTTTCTTTATTTAATCCTAATTTTTAAAGCTGTGGATTGGAGCCGGAATTCTGCCTCCGCGGGTCACGAACTTCTCACAGGAATAGGGATTGACCGGCATAACCGGGGCGTAGCCAAGCAGTCCGCCAAATTCCACCGTATCCCCAATGGTCTTTCCGATCACCGGTATAAGTCTGACAGCGGTTGTCTTCTGGTTGATCATACCGATAGCCGCCTCATCCGCAATAATGCCAGCTATGGTCGTCGAAGGTGTGTCGCCTGGGATCGCGATCATATCGAGGCCTACGGAGCAGACGCACGTCATCGCTTCCAGCTTTTCGATCGTCAAAGCTCCCATGGAAACCGCATCGATCATCCCCTGGTCCTCGCTGACCGGGATAAATGCGCCGCTTAAGCCGCCTACATAGGAGGAAGCCATGACGCCGCCCTTCTTCACCTGATCGTTTAACATGGCGAGAGCCGCCGTCGTTCCCGGAGCGCCTACACGCTCCAGACCGATCTCTTCCAGAATCTCAGCGACACTGTCGCCGACAGCCGGAGTCGGAGCAAGGGACAGATCGATGATGCCGAACGGGATATTTAAGCGTCTGGAGGCCTCCTGAGCCACCAGCTGTCCGACTCTCGTGATCTTAAACGCCGTCTTCTTGATAGTCTCGCAGAGGACCTCAAAATCCTTTCCTCTCGCCGTCTCGATGGCGGTCTTTACAACACCCGGTCCGCTGACGCCCACATTGATGATGGACTCGGCCTCCGTCACGCCGTGGAACGCGCCCGCCATAAACGGATTGTCATCAGGTGCATTACAGAAGACGACCAGTTTGGCGCAGCCCAGAGAATCAGACTCCTTCGTTGCTTCCGCCGTCGCCAGCACGATCTCGCCCATCAGCTTCACGGCATCCATGTTGATGCCCGTCTTTGTGGAACCCACGTTGACAGAGCTGCACACACGCTCCGTAACGGCAAGCGCCTGCGGAATGGAACGGATCAGCCTTTCGTCCGCGTCGGTCATACCCTTGCTCACCAGAGCGGAATAACCGCCGATAAAGTTTACGCCAACCTCGTGAGCCGCCCGGTCGAGGGTCTTTGCAATGGTCACATAGTCCTCCGGACTCTTGCAGGCCGCCGCGCCAACCATGGCGATCGGGGTAACGGAAATTCTCTTATTTACGATCGGGATGCCGAAATCGCGCTCAATCTCTCTGCCGACTGCGACGAGATTTTTAGCTGTAGTGGTGATCTTGTTATAGATCTTCTCATTGACCGCATCTAAATCGCTGTCGCTGCAGTCCAGAAGGCTGATGCCCAGGGTAATCGTTCTGACATCCAGCTTCTCCTGTTCTATCATTTTATTTGTTTCATTTACTTCAAACATATTCAACATATCGGGGGCCCATCCTTTTTCTTATGCTTATTCTTTCATTCCGAAGTGCAGTACTGGCAAAATGCTCCGTAAGTTTCTTCGAAAACGCAGAGTGGTACAGCATTCGCTGCTGTCAGATACGGTGCATCTTGGTAAAAATATCCTCGCGCTGGCATTTTACCTTAACACCGATCTCGTCTCCGATCTGTTCCAGTTCATCGGCAAGCTCTCCAAAAGGTTTTGTGGCGTCGTTCGTGTCGACAATCATCATCATATTAAAGAAATCCTGTACGATGGTCTGTGAGATATCCAGGATATTCACCCGGTTGTTCGCCAGGTATGTGCAAATCTTTGCAATGATCCCTACGGTGTCTTTTCCAACTACTGTGATAATGGTTTTCTTCATGCTGCTTTTTCTCCTCTTTTATATAGTGATAATTTCCGACATCCTGTCTCTTCCCGCAACCGCGATCGAAAAATCGGACGCCTTAAATGGATTATCTCCGTCTGTAATCTCCAGCTTTACGGTCTCGTAAGCCAGCTCCTCATAATTATTTTCCTTGCTCAAATGGCCAAGCAGAATCCGTTTTAAATTATCGTGCAGAATGCAGCACAGAAGGCGTCCGGCGTTCTCATTGGAGAGATGGCCGTGATCCCCTAAAATACGGCGCTTCAGGTAGTAAGGATACGGTCCTGCCTGCAGCATGTTGACATCGTGGTTGGATTCCAGCAAAAGCGCATCGAGTCCCTGCAAATGATCGATTATGTACTGGTCATAGTGCCCCATGTCCGTCGCCACCGCCACCGATTTATGGTCATGCTGGATCCGGTACGCCACCGGATTTGCCGCGTCGTGATCGATCGAGAAAGGCTTTACCTCCAGATCACCGACGAAGAAGTCCACATCCGGACAGATGGGATGGTACAGCTCTCTGGGATACTCTCCCAGATACTTCTGCTTTGATACCTCCTCCAGCGTTTCCTTTGTTCCATAGAGAGGAACACCGTATTTTCTTGCCAGGACTCCCAGTCCCTTTGTATGATCAGAATGCTCGTGCGTGATGACGATTCCGTCGAGCTCGCTGCCTTTTAAACCAATTTCATTTAAGCCCTGCTCAATCCTCTTATTGCTGATGCCGGCATCCACCAGAATATGGGAGTTGTCCGAACCAACATAGATGCAGTTTCCGCTGCTTCCGCTCGCTATACTTACCAGTCTCATGTTTCCCGTCCTTTATCTTTCAATAGGGCCTCCAGCCCGGCTTTTACCTCTTCCACGGTCCCGTTGTTATCAATCACCCGGTCCGCCAGTTCCCGGAATTCCTCATCCGACAGCTGATTCTTCATAATGCTTAGGGAACGCTCTCTGCTGTATCCCCTGTTTTCTTTCAGGCGCCTGATACGATTCTCTTCCGATGTATAAACATACCACATTTCATCGTAGATGTCATCCTGTTCCCTGCCCATAATTGCAGATTCTACCACAATTAAGTCCGCTTGTGAAGAACAAATTTTATCTTTGATCGTTTTCCATACCATCGGATGGATGATTTCGTTCATCGTCTCAAGCGCATTTTGGTCATGAAAAATGAGTGTGGAAAGCAGCGGACGGTCAATGGTGCCATCCGGTTTTAAGAAGCTGTTCCCCAGGGCGCGGACGACCATCTCGTAGCCCTCGTGCCCCGGTTCCATCAGCTCATGCGCCACCTGATCGGCGACAATAATTTCTGCTCCGTACTCTGTCTGCAGGATATCGAGAATCCGGCTCTTCCCGGCGCCGACTCCGCCTGTCAGTCCTATCACTCTCACTTTTTCTCCCTCTCTCCTGTAAGGCAAATAAACGCCCTGGTCCTATTTGGCGTCAAACCAGGAATCTCCGACGTTCGCTTCCACCTCAAGAGAAACTGATAAATCCGCTGCATGCTTCATCTCGTCCACCAAAAGCGCCTTTACCGCTTCCACTTCATCCTTCTGCGTCTCGATCAGAAGCTCATCGTGAACCTGTAAAACAATGCGCGATTTAAGGCCTTTCGCCTTTAATGCACGATCCACACGTATCATTGCGATCTTCATGATATCGGCCGCCGTTCCCTGAATCGGGGAGTTCATGGCCACACGCTCCCCGAAGGAGCGCTGCATAAAATTGGTAGATTTCAATTCCGGCACCGGACGTCTTCTGCCAAACATGCTGACTGCATAGCCGGTCTCTTTGGCGTCCGCCACAAGCCTGTCCAGGAATTCCTTAACGCCCGGATACGTCTCAAAATACTTATTGATATACTCTGTCGCCTCTTTCCTGGATATGCTTAAGCCCTCGCTCAGTCCAAAGGAGCTGATACCGTACACGATTCCGAAGTTTACCGCCTTAGCATTTCTTCTCTGCAGCGGCGTCACCTCGTTCAGAGGCGTATGGAAGACCTCGGATGCCGTGATGGCATGAATGTCATCCGCATGGCGGTAGGCTCCGATCAGCCTCTCATCTCCGGACATATGCGCCAGGACACGAAGCTCGATCTGGGAATAGTCGGCGTCGATAAAGACACAGCCATCCTCCGGCACGAATATCTTCCGAATCTCACGTCCCAGCTCCATACGAACCGGGATGTTCTGAAGGTTCGGCTCCGTACTGCTGATTCTTCCCGTAGCCGTGATGGTCTGGTTAAAAGTCCCGTGAATTCTCTCATCCGGCCCGATATAGACGGCCAGACCTTCCGCATAGGTGGAATTCAGCTTGGTGAGCTGACGATAGTCGAGAATCATCTGTACCACCGGATAATCGGGAGCCAGTTTGTCCAGCACATCGGCTGCCGTGGAATAACCGGATTTCGTCTTTTTCCCATTGGGCAGCTTCATATGGTCAAACAGAACCTCGCCCAGCTGCTTGGGAGAATTGATATTAAAGGTTTCCCCTGTTTCTTCATAAATCTTCTGCTCCAGCGCGACAATCTGCACCTTTAAACGGTCTCCGTACTCCTTCAGCCGCTCTCTCTCCGCCTTGATTCCCACCTGCTCCATGTGGAAAAGGCTGTAGATCAGCGGCATCTCAATATCGGTAAAGAGGCTGTACATCTCGGCCTTCTTAAGCTCCTCGGTCAGACGGTCCGCACTCATAAAGGCGATATAGCCCATGTAGCAGATGCACGTAAACGCCTTCTTCTCATCGCTCTCAAGCGCCTTTTTAATCGTCTGTTTTCCTAATAAATCGGCTCTGGACGGGACGGTCATGCCCAGATAATCACGGGCAAGATCATCGTAATCATACGTATCCTTAAGCGGATTTAAGAGGTAACCAGCCACACTGGCGTCAAACAGCGGGCTGTCTGATTCGGCTTTCAAAAATGGAAGCAGCGGCTTTAGCTTAAGCACAGATACCCGTTCGCATGATCTGCACAAATCCCTTGCCTTTTCTACCAGATATTCCGCCCGCATAAAGCCCTGGGGGACGAAACAGTAGGTGGCTTCCTCTCCTGTGCAGAGCGCCATGGCAGTCAGCTCATGGTCCTCGATCACAAGTTCCAGGCCAATCTTCGCCCCGGCTTTGCAGGCGGCAAAGATGGCTTCCGCTTCTCCAAAATCGGTGACCATCTGAAAATGCGCCTCCGCCGACGGACTCTCTACCGGCGTATCCGAGAAACGGGAAAGGAGTGATTTAAACTCCAGACGCTTCATATACTGGTAAGCGGCCGGTGTATATAAGTTGTCCGCTTTGGCATCGTCATAGGAAAATTCTATTCCGCAGTTTATATTGATCGTTGCCAGCTCCTTGCTCAGCTGTGCGAGACTGTAATTCTCTTCCAGTGACTTCTTCGCTCTTGGCGGTTTGATCTCCTCTATATGGGCGTAAGCGTTCTCAATACTTCCGTATGCCTCTATAATGGCAGCGGCCGTCTTCTCTCCGATGGACGGTACTCCTGGAATGTTGTCGGAGGAATCTCCCATCAGGGCCTTCATATCGATAAATTCCGTTGGAGTCACATGGTACTCATTCTTCACATCCTCCGGATAGTAGTCTTTAATCTCCGTACCGCCCCTGCTGGTCTTTGGAATCCGGATCTTGATATGCTCGTCGGCCAGCTGGAGCAGATCGCGGTCACCTGATACCACGACCACCTCCACGCCCTTCGCCTGGCTTTCTTTCGCCACAGTTCCCAGAATATCATCGGCCTCGTAGCCTGCCATCGTAAGGATGGGCACCTCCATGGCGCCGAGGACTTCTTTCATCAAATCCACCTGCTCGTGAAGCTCCTCCGGCATGGGTTTTCGCGTTCCCTTATACGGTTCGAACATCTTATGGCGGAATGTGGGTTCCTTTCGGTCAAAGGCCACCGCCACATGGTCTGCCTGCTCTTCTTCCAGAATCTTAAACATAATGTTCAAAAATCCGTATACGGCGTTGGTATGGAGCCCCTCTGAATTTGTCAGCTCAGGAACTCCGTAGAATGCCCTGCTCATGATGCTGTGTCCGTCTATTAATACTATTTTCTCTTTGTCCATGTTCTCTCCTGTCAGATGAGTCCCGACTGCAGCCAGATGCGGCACTGCAGAAGGACCGTAATAATTAATGCCATAACGCTGAGTGTGGATACCGCATAGCGCACGATCTTAACGAGCCGAACGGCTTCCAGTCTTTCCCTTGACTGTTCGATCGCTGTCTCAAGCGCTCCCTTGATGTTGTAATTGCCCGTCTCGGAGTCCAACTGCCGGATTCCCACGTCAACAGTAAAATATATCTCCAGCTCTTCCCTGCATTCCGGGCAATGTTCAATATGCTCCAGAAATTCAAAGAGTTCTTCATCAGTCAGTTCGTTCTTAATATAAGGCATTACAAGGCTTTCCGCTTCTTTACATGTCACCTCCGGACACCTCCTTCCACAAATCTCTATCTATCATACAATATATTTCCACCATTTTCAATTTAATAATCATAAAAAACACTTGCCAAATGGAAAATCCTGTGATAAAATAATCAACGCTGTGATTGTTACGCCGGCTTGTCGGAATGGCAGACGAGGTGGACTCAAAATCCATTGGTGGCAACACCGTGCGGGTTCAAGTCCCGCAGCCGGCACTACACCCTTGGCAGGGAATTGGACTAAAAATAACGTATCTGCGTTATTTTTGGTCCTTTTTTCTATTAAAAAAGGGGACCCGCCGAATGCAGCAGATTCCCTTTTACTTGAAACGCGATACCGTTCTATGATACCGTTCTATAATTCTTTCCGGACGCTTAACCCCAGCGGCTTGGCCACACGGTCCTTTATACTCTCCACTTTCCCCAGCATCAACCATTGCTTTGTGCATTCTGCGCTTGCTCTTTCGCCGTCATCCGGCCACATGGAACGCCATTTTGCAAAACATTTATTCTCCAGCTTGCTGAAAACCATATAGATCATCTGTAATTCTTCTTCGGTAAACTCTAAATTATAAATTTGCTTTTTTATCACTGTATGTACTCCCCCTCCATTGTCAATTATCTTATCCCGACCGGCTCCTGGTATAAAAAGTATACAGCTTTTCTTAAATTCGGTCAACTATATGAATATTTAATCCACCATATAAACATACCATATGTAGTAAACTACTGAAAAAAGGAGAATTGATATGGTTGACTTTGGAAACACCTTAAAAACATTACGATTACATGAAGAAATGACACAAGCCCAATTATCCCAGAAATTAGGGCTGACAAAATCCGTAATCAGTGCCTACGAAACCGGCCTGCGCCTGCCGTCTTACGATGTTTTGATTCACATTGCACAGATTTTTAAAGTATCCACGGATTACCTCTTAGGCGTAGAGCAGAAGGACAGTCTGGATCTGTCCGGGCTGACGCAGAATGAAAAGTCCGCACTGTTGGCACTGATCAAGGCTATGAAAAGCAGATAAGACTCCAAATGATACGCAGACTCTACTATGGGCTGCTGTTAATAACCAGGCTGCATGTCCCGCAGAGAAACGCTGCAGCCTGTCTGACTGCCGTAATAAGGTTCATTGGAATGCGCTGCGATGCATTCCTCCAGATGATCTGAGTTTAAAGAAAAACCAATTCCTTCATCCCTGTAATCGGTATGGTACCCCCCTCATCTTCATACATTTATATTCAAAAAGCGACAGTTCTCTGTATATGAAACCGTATTGAAGATATGCGATCTCCCGATCCTGATAATTGATGCTTTTACTCGTCGATATGGGACCGTCGTCCAAATCCCGATATGTAACTGCCCGGTTTCCGATGATCTTATACTCACCGTAATACGTCTCCTCCTCAGTTTGATTTGTCGAAAAAGCCGGCAATGGAAAACAGAAGCCCGGCCACTCCCACGATTAGAATCAGCCAGTCCATTCCGGACGAACAGAGCGCCAGCACAATTGCAAATAACAGTATTGCGATACCTAATGTGATTTTTTTCATAGTTTTCTGCTCATACACCTCCTCATCCTCAAGCCTCCCCTGTTTCATACGGTATTTCGGCTATATGCAGAATGCCGTCTGTTGAATTTTCCTTCCTGTTATTCTTCTCTGCTTCGTGTTCCACTTAATCTCCCTCCTTATTTTCTCTCAGACGTTTTCACTTTCTTCGTCCTTTTCTTTTTTTAGCTCTCTCGATACCTCATCCAGTTTTTTCATAATCATACAGGTGCAGACAATTACAATGGCCGCAAGAGCCGCAATCCCACTGTAAACCGGATCGACATAAGACTTTATAAATGCATCGCCTCCCGGCACAAGCACAGAGCTTATTCCTGCCAAAATAATAAAATTAAAATAATAAAACACCAGGAACGTTACAATTCCTATTACTGTTTCTTTCATATAGAATTCTCCTTTTTCTCAATAATCCTGCTTTTTTATGGAATCGGCGCATTCCACATTTACCGGATGGGGAACCTGTTCTGAGGTGACATCAAGATACGATATCAGCCCCAGTCTCTTCTCACCATCTTTACCCAGCTCATTATAACACGGCAAGCCCCTTTCCGCATACACTTCATAAGAAACTAATTACATCGAAACAAAATCTTAAGCAATTCTGCAATACATTTCCCCACCATTATGGTATACTATTCCTATCGAATTCAAATGATAAAGGAGGCTTTTTATGAAGCGATATACGGTTATTCTCACCCTTTCACTCGTCTGTGCCCTTTCACTTGCAGGATGCGGTAAGAAGAATCAGGACAAAACAGATTTGACAAGCACCCACACCACGGCGGCGGAGACCATGTCTCCCACCACGACAGCGGCAGAGACGAAAGAGACGACGGCCGCGGACAAAGAGACCACAGATGCGGCTGGCGGCGAAACGAAAAAAGATGACTCGAAGAAGGCAGACAGCGCTTCCAGCGTCACCACATCCATACACACCTACACCACCGGAAACATTTCCGTCGAATACCCGGTTGTCTCTAATTTGAGCAAGGCTGCCGTACAGGAAAAGATCAACAAGCTGCTAAACGAGCATGCGCTGGAATTCATCAAGGCCTATGGCGTGAATGAAAGCAAGGATTCCCTCACCGTGAAATGCAGGGTTGTCTCTGCGGACCGCAGACGCCTGACCGCTGTTTATACAGGTTCCTACATGCCGGAGGGCGGCGCGCATCCGGTCAGTCTCTTCTATACGAATACCATTGACACCGCACTCGGCGAAGACATGGGGCTCACGAACTACGCGGACCCTTATACACTGGCCGGTTATGTGCTGTCCGGTGACTGCCAGTTTGCGGACGCGGATACCGCTTTGGAAAAAGAATTGATGAAGGTTAAGAATGACACGGACATTGAGACGTATACCGAGATGTTCCGCCGCGCAGATTTCCCATGGAAGGCGCCGAAAACCACCTCCAAGAACTCTGACGAAGCCGTGAAATTTCCGGAAGTGTTCAGCTATGAGGAGCAGGGAACCATCTATGTTTCCATACCGGTACCTCATGCTCTTGGCGATTATGCTCTAATAAAGTACACTCCTGACACAAAATAGTGAAAATAGTTGCTATTTAACCCCATATTTGATAAAATAGTACGGAAAAATACAAAGATATGAAATGGGGTAGCAAAATGAGTGAAAAAACGCAACTGACAACACGAGACTATCTGCTCAGCATCCAACACCTGTTTGCCATGTTTGGCGCGACGGTTCTGGTTCCTTTGCTGACCGGTCTCAATCCATCGCTCGCACTGTTTTCCGCAGGTGTGGGCACCTTAATATTCCACTGCTGTACTAAGTTTAAGGTTCCTGTTTTTCTCGGCTCTTCCTTCGCATTTCTGGCCGCATTAAGCGCCATCATTCGACCGGAAGGTGCTGTGGTTGCAGAAAACATTCCTTTAGCACAGGGTGGAATTATTTTTGCCGGTCTGATCTATCTGCTGTTTGCACTGATTGCGTTTTTAATCGGAGCGGACAAGATCAAGAGGGTATTTCCTCCGGTTGTAACAGGGCCCGTGATCGTGGTCATCGGTATCAACCTGGCGAGCACCGCGATCGGTGATGCGACCGGCGGCTTAAGCCTGGCGGACGGCCTTACCTCTGAGATCGCCTTAAACCTGGGCATCGCCCTGTTTACGCTCTTCGTGGTAATCCTCTGTTCCATATTCGCACACGGTTTTTTCAAACTGGTCCCGATCCTAATCGGAATCGCCGCAGGATACGTTCTGTGTATTATTCTGGGCGCGGTCGGAGTCTTCCATATGGATTATTCCGCCATTACGTCCGCAGCATGGATTAATATCCCCTTTGTGACAAAGGATATGAATGGAGTTCCCTTTATGTCTCTTCCGAAATTTGAGCTGGGCGCCATTCTCTCCATCGCACCGATCGCCTGTGTTACCTTTATGGAACACATCGGTGATGTTACCACCAATGGTACGGTTGTCGGAAAAGATTTCTTAAAGGATCCGGGTCTCCACAGAACCCTGATGGGCGACGGACTCGCAACCTTATTCGCCGGATTCGTCGGTGGACCTGCCAACACCACGTATTCGGAGAATACCGGTGTTCTGGCCACTACAAAGAATTACAACCCGCGTCTTCTGCGTGTGACCGCCATCTTCGCGATCATCCTCGGCCTTTTTGGTAAGGTAGGCGCAATTCTTCAGACTATTCCGGGCCCGGTCAAAGGCGGCGTAGAAGTTATGCTGTTTGGTATGATCGCCGCAGTCGGAATCCGCTCTCTCGCGGAATCGGATCTTGATTTCACTCACAGCCGCAATCTAACCATCGTCGGACTGATCCTTGTATTCGGCCTCGGTTTTGCACAGATGGGCGGACTCAATGTCCACGCAGGCTCCATAACGCTTAACATCTCCGGCCTTTTCATCGCCGTTGTAATCGGAGTCCTCATGAATATCATACTGCCTCAGGCAGCCGATACTGTAAAAAACTAAAGAAAGGATTCATATACCATGGAATATCCAATTGAAAATGTAACTGTCTTCAGCCACCCGTTAATCCAGCACAAGATCTCTATCCTGAGGGATAAAAGAACCGGCACCAATGAGTTCCGCGCTCTGATCGAAGAGATCGCCATGCTTATGGGCTACGAGGCCTTAAGAGACCTACCCTTAAAGGAGGTTGAGGTGGAGACTCCGATCGAGACCTGTATGACTCCCATGATCGCAGGGAAGAAGCTGGCCATCGTTCCTATCCTTCGTGCCGGCCTCGGCATGGTGAACGGAATACTCGCTCTCGTTCCTTCTGCCAAAGTCGGTCACATCGGTCTTTACCGCGACGAAGTCACACACGAGCCTCACGAGTACTACTGCAAGCTTCCGAACCCCATTGAGCAGAGAACCATCGTGGTAACCGATCCCATGCTGGCTACAGGCGGTTCTGCCGTCGCAGCCGTGGATTTCATCAAGGAACACGGCGGAAGGAACATCAAGTTCATGGCCATCATCGCCGCTCCGGAAGGTCTGGAACGCCTTCACAAAACCCATCCGGACATTCAGATCTATGTCGGCCATCTCGACCGCCAGTTAAATGAGAACGCCTACATCTGCCCAGGTCTGGGAGATGCCGGAGACAGAATTTTCGGTACGAAATAAGACAATAAAACTGTAAAGCTGACAGAAGCTGTAAAATAAGTTCCAAAAAAAGAAACGCCAGTTCCGGCAAATGCCGGTTCTGGCGTTTCTTTTTAATCTTCTCTTATCCAATTCCTTTGTATACAATGCTCATAATAAACACCAGGACGGCGAGTCCCACGTAAATATATTTTGCAGCAAAGCAAAACAGCTTCCCAACCGGCTTTTTCCGGCCGGTATTCAGCTCCTCTCCGATCCTGTTTATTCCCAGAACCCAGTAGATCATGATCGCGCAGAGCACGGCTCCGAACGGCACGACGTAGATCGTTATCATATCCATCCAGGACCCCATATACGGCTCATACTCGATGAAAAGTCCGATCAGGAACACGAGACATCCCACGAGAAGAACCGCCTTCTTCCGGTCGAAATGCAGATGAGTCTGAACCGCTTCCGCACACACCTCGAACATGTTGACGAGGGACGTGATTCCTGCAAACAGCACGGATAAGAAAAACAGAACGGCCACCCATCTTCCGGCCGGTATCTGCGCGAAAACCTTGGGAAGCGTGATGAACATGAGCGGCGGACCGCTGGCCGGATCCATCTGAAACGCAAACACCGCCGGAATGATGGCAAAGCCTGCGAGCAGGGCCGCCACCGTATCGAGCAGAGCGGTCGTCATGGCCGCCTTCGGTATATCTTCCTTCTTGTCCAAATAACTGCCGTATATGATCATTCCAGATCCGGTAATCGACAGGGAGAAGAATGCTTGTCCCATCGCCATCACCCACGTCTCCGGCTTAAGCAGAAGCTCCCAGCGCGGGATCAGCAGATACTCATACCCGGCAAGGGCGCCGTCCAGGAAGAACACCCGCACCGCGATAATCACGAACAGGATGAAAAATGCAGGCATCATAATGCGGTTGACCTTCTCGATCCCCTTCAGGACACCGCCCACCAGCACCACCATAGTGATTACCACCACCATGAAATGCCACGGTACGCTGCCGAAATGGCCGGTCGCCTGGGAGAAATAGACCTCTGCCTCCATCCCCATCATAACTCCCGACAGAGAGCCAAACAGGTAACGGAGCACCCAGCCTACGATAATCGCATAACCGATCGCGATTCCCAGAGAACCGATCAGAGGGATGGCGCCAAGAAGTCCCCCGCCTCTTCTCCCTCTGCTCTTCAGCGCATAGCCGTAAGAACCGATGGGTCCGGTCCCAGTCAGTCTTCCGAATGCAAATTCCCCCGACAGCCCTACCATACCGAATAGAAAGATAAATCCGAAATAAACGAGTAAAAAAGCTGCGCCTCCGTACTGCCCCACGCGGTAGGGGAACATCCAGATGTTCCCCATTCCGACCGCAGAGCCCACGGAGGCCAGTATAAATCCAAGCCGCGAGCCGAACTTGCCGTTCTTCCCCGCAGTATGTGTTTTTTCTGACATGTCTCTTTGTACCTTACTCCTTGATTTTATCGCTGGCCTTCCTCATTGGGCGGCCTCTTTCCCGGCCTTTTTATCGGCCTTCTTTCTTATGCTTCCTCTGTTTCGCGTTTCTCTGCCACTTCGCCCTGCTTCTTGTAGATGCAGCCGCCGTCAACACAGCCTCTCACGCTGGAAAGCGGATAGATATTGGATTTCGGTCCGATTACGGTTCCTGGATTTAAGACTGAGCCGCAGCCGACTTCCACGAAATCACCCAGGATTGCGCCGAATTTCTTTAATCCGGTCTCGATATCTCCATCCTCTGCGTGGACTTTAACCAGAGTCTTGTCAGACTTCACGTTGGAGGTGATGGAACCGGCACCCATGTGTGACTTATAGCCCAGGATGGAGTCGCCTACGTAGTTGTAATGCGGTACCTGAACGCCGTCAAACAGGATAACGTTCTTTAACTCACAGGAGTTTCCCACAACGGCGCCTTCACCAACGATGACGTTGCCGCGGATAAATGCGCAGTGACGGATCTGTGCGCCCTTACAGATGATTACGTTATCGGCCAGACACGCGGTCGGCGGCATCTTGACGGATTTGTGAATCCAGATGGATTTGCCCATGCGGTTGTATTCGTCTTCCGGAAGCAGCTCGCCGAGGGAGGTAATATACTCACCGATCTTCGGGAGGATCTCCCACGGATACGTGTTTCTTTCAAATAAAAGTTTTGCTATGGTATGGCTGGTATCAAATAAGTCCTGGATTTGCATATCTTCTTTTTTCATGGTCTTAAGTCTCCTATTTTGTTTTTTTATAATTAGCCGCCGCCGCATCAAAAGCGCCCCGAAGGCCGTATTGATTGTTCAGCCTTAATACATTGGCCGTGCGTCCAGCGACAAAATTCTCGAGTTTCTGCATGTATTCGTCGGAGGTAATGCTTCCCTCCGCCACGTAGGTAAGCCCTTTTTCCCAGCTGGCCGTCAGCTCCGGATTCAAAAGCTGGCGGATCGAGGCGTTTACCACGTCAAAGATCATCTCCCCTAATAGTGTCGGGGTAATAACCTGGGTCTTCTGGTTCAAAGCCAGATATTTAATATTGAACAGCTTCTTTAAAATCTCGGCACGGGTCGCACTGGTACCGATGCCGCTTCCCTTGATCTGGGCCCGCAGCTCATCGTCCTCGATCAGCTGGCCCGCATTCTCCATAGCCAGAATCATGGAACCGGAGGTGTAGCGCTTGGGAGGTGATGTCTCTCCCTCCTTGATGGCCAGACTCTTAAGCGGGATTACGGCGCCCTTCTTCAGAGTCCCCAGCATGGCGATGAATTCCGGATTATCCATGTTTTTCTGTGTGGAATCCGTGCTGCCCTCCTCGGAGTCTCCGGAGGCATTCTCCGCCTGTCCGTCCTTTGGTTTGGCATCCGTTTTTTTCTTGCTTCCCGAAACATCCGCCACCTTTAAGTATCCCGCCTCCAGCATGACGCGGAAATTAGCGTAAAAGTGTTCCTTATCGATAACCAGCTCCAGTGCGTATTTCTGGTAGATGGCCGGAGGATAAAAGATGCTTAAAAATCGTCTGGCAATTACCTCATAGACCTTCGCGGAAAGCGGCGACAGGCTTCGTAAGGCCCCCATGCCCTGTCCGGTCGGTATGATCGCGTAATGGTCCGTAATCTGTTTATCATTCACATACCGCGTTTTTGCAATCCCTTTAAAGGAACCGGACTCCAGTGCTTCGGCCGCGAATCCGGCCAGTGGTTCAAAGTTCTTTAAGCCTCCGATGTTCTTGTAGATCTCCTTCGCCACCGCGGTGGAAAGGACTCTGGCATCGGTTCTCGGATACGTTACCAGCTTCTTCTCATACAGTTCCTGGACGACCTTCAAGGTCTCATCCGGACTGATCTTAAACATCTTGGAGCAGTCATTCTGAAGCTCCGCCAGGTTGTAAAGAAGCGGAGGATTCTTCGTCTCCTTCTTCTTCTCAATGGCCTGCAGCACCGCATTCATGGGCTGAACCGCGGAAAGTGCCTCGATTAAGGCTTCCGCTGTCTTTCTCTCTTTAAATCCGTTCTCCTTATAGAGATACGGGGATTCAAAATATCTGGAGCCCGGGGCACTTTTCCACTCTCCGTCAAAATCCATGTCCTGAGGAGAGAACGTACCGATCACCCGGTAAAACGGAGTCTTGACAAAGTCCCTGATCTCCCGCTCCCGTCGGATTACCATGCCCATAACACACGTCATGACGCGTCCCACGGAAATCACTGTGTTCTTTCCGGTTCTTAAGTAATTCGAAATATTCTGCCCATACTTTAGTGTGAGCAGACGGGAAAAATTAATTCCCATCAAATAATCTTCTTTTGCCCTTAAATAGGCTGAGGCGGAAAGATTATCGTATTCCGTCTCATCTTTTGCCTCCCTGATTCCTCTTAAAATCTCTTCCTCTGTCTGAGAGTCGATCCATACCCGCTTCTGGGCCTTATCCTTCACATCAGCCATCTGGGCCACCAGACGGTAAATATATTCTCCCTCGCGTCCCGAGTCGGTGCAGACATATATCGTATCCACGTCCGGCCGGTTCAGCAGACCGCTCACGATTTTAAACTGTTTTTCGACGCTGGGAATCACTTCGTATTTAAATTCCTTCGGTAGAAAAGGCAGAGTCTCGAGACTCCATCTCTTGTATTTTGGATCGTAGCATTCCGGATAGCTCATGGTAACTAAATGGCCTACGCACCATGTGACAATTGCCTGTTCCGATTCAATATAACCATCGCTGCGCCTTCCGTTTATCTTAAGCGCGTTGGCAAATTCCTGTGCTACACTTGGTTTTTCTGCAATGTATAAAGATTTTGACATGTATATCCCCACTGATTTCTATTCATAACCCGTCTATTATACCATTGAAAATCCGGAATATCAATGATACAATTATAAACAATTCTATTTCTATTTTATTACGTTAAAGTGAAGGAGTCCTATTATGTCTATTGCAAAAGTAAAAGAATATCTGAGAGATTATGGCAGAGACTGTGACGTACAGGAGTTTCCGGTGTCCAGTGCCACGGTGGAATTAGCGGCCAAAGCGCTGTCTGTAGAACCTGCCCGCATCGCCAAAACCCTTTCTTTTCATGGAGATGAAACGAACGGCTGTATCCTGATTGTCACAGCCGGAGACATGAAGATCGATAACGCCAGGTTTAAGAAACAGTTCGGTTTTAAGGCCCGGATGCTGGGCGCCGAGGAAGTCGCCATGCTGACCGGCCACGAGGTGGGCGGTGTCTGCCCGTTCGCCAATCCGGAACACGTGACGACTTACCTGGATGTCTCCATGCAGCGGTTCCCCTCCGTATTTCCGGCGGCCGGAAGCGCCAGCTCCGCGATTGAGCTTACCTGTGAGGAGCTCTTTAAGTATTCACAGGCAAGGGAATGGATCGATGTCTGCAAGGCAAAAGATGTACAGGCCATATAAAGAATGTCCAGGTTATCCAGGTTGAACTTATGATATAATTGCTTGTTTCTTTATATGAACAATGATATACTAACATTGGCTGAAGATGGTAACGTGATACAAGTAATCCATATCAGGAGGTATTCATATGTTAGAACATAGTGATTTGCAGGCAATCAGGGACATCATGAAAGAAGAAATCGGAAGGTCAGAAAATCTTGTTCAAGATATTATAAAGACCGAGATTGGTGGATCAGAAAATCTTCTCAAAGATATTATAAAGACCGAAATCGGAAGGTCAGAAAATCTTCTCAAGGATATTATAAAGACCGAGATCGGAAGGTCAGAAAATCTTCTCAAAGATATTATAAAGACCGAGATCGGCAGATCAGAAAATCTTCTCAAAGATATTATAAAGACCGAGATCGGCAGATCAGAAAATCTTGTATTAAATGAGGTTGACAGAGTACAGGAGAATCTTGAAACGAAGATGGAACAGCTCAAAAGAAATATGGATGAGTTGACACAGTATTATCGGACGGTAAAACTAGATCATGAAAACAACGCCCTTTTCCTTCAGATGATTCAGGAAATCAAAAAAGAAGTGAATGAACTCAAAATGAAAATCGCATAAACATTCCAAATGAAAGTATTGCATTCCTGGCAAAAGCAAGTAAAAGAAGAGGCAGTGAAAAAGAGTTGATCTAACTCCATTTTTAGCTGCCTCTTCCGCTCCTATCGCAGTTTGTCATTTTAAACACATCTTTATCCTGTATACTGGCTTGCCTGCATCTGAAACATCTCCGCGTACTTCCCGTTTAAGCGCATCAGCTCCTCATGATTTCCATCCTCTGTGATCCTTCCGTTTTCCAGAAAGATAATCCGTCTGCAGAACTTGCAGCTGGAAAGGCGGTGTGAGATGTATACGGCAGTGCGTCCTCCCGTCAGTTCACTGAAACGCCCATACACCTCTTCCTCCGCGTACGGATCCAGAGCCGCTGTCGGTTCATCCAGCACAATAACCGGGGAATCCTTATACAGCGCTCTGGCAATCGCCAGCTTCTGAAGCTCTCCACCCGAAAATTCCGTCCCGCTTTCCTCAAACTGCTTTCCAACGAATGTCTTGCTTCCATTCGGAAAAGTCTGAACTTTTTCAAAGATCCCTGCATTCTTAAGCGCCGATTCCAGGCGTTTCTCTGAGACAGCCGTTCCGGCAGCCACATTTTCTTCAATGCTGAATTCAAATATCTTAAAATCCTGAAATACCACGGATAAAAGCTTCCGGTACACTAGAGAATCAATCGTATGGATATCCACGCCGCCGATCAGGATCTGACCGCCAGTCGGTTTGAACAATCTGGACAGCAGCTTGATCATGGTGGTTTTTCCAGCGCCGTTTCTGCCCACGACAGACAGGCTCTCGCCCGGCTTCAGTTCGAAGTTCACATCACTTAAGATGTCGCGTTCTGTTCCCGGATACCGGAACGACACATGACGAAATTCCAGAGTTAGCTGGCTGGTGTCAATGTCCTTTTGGCCTTCCATCTCCGTTTCCACCGGAATCTCCTCCAGTTTCACGAATTCTTCCAGGTAACGGCAGTCCTGTCTCAAACGCACGATAATATTCAGCAGATTTGCTGTGGAACTGGAAAATGTCGCCGCCGCTCCCGTATACATACTGAAGCTGCCAATGGTAATACCGGTCAGCAAAGCCTTCACGCCGATGTATCCGTACACAAACGCACTGCGGAACGCCTCTAAAATCCTGGAAATCCCTTCAAACCTCCGTTTCAGCTCCATGGTCTGCTTCTTGAACTTGAATATGTTGTCGTCACATTCGTTATTGCGCTTCATCAGCAGTTCATGGAGGCGAAACAGCCGAATATCCTTTCCAGGTCCAAAATCTTCGAGAATCTGATAGTAATAGATAAAGAAGCGCTCCATACTTACGGATTCTTCGTGAATCTCCATCTCCTTTTTCTGATATCCTTTGTTGAGCCAGGCGATCACAATTGTGGGAATCATGATGACTATCAGGCTGATCACATCGAAGCTTAAGAGAATTCCAACGGCCCCTGCTGCCGTAAGGACACAGCGGATCAGTTCGGGAAACTGGCGCACAATATAGAGATGAGTCATTCGTTCCCGGATGGGAAGCATGGCTTTATCCTTCTGCTCTATGTACTTCGTATCCTCCAGATTCTCGTAGGCCACCCCCATGTTGTGGCTGCCGATGTCATACTCAATCTTAACCAGAATATCCCTTGTCACCGCATTCATATACCGTTTCAGCGCGCCTGCCGCCATCGATAAAAACAGCGCTGATAACGCGGCCGCCGCCACATACCCGGCCAGAAGGGAAAGACGTTTCTCTCCCATCATCTCATCGATCATGTATTTGGGAAAGAGTATTGCCACAAATGGAAGCGCCGCCTCCAGCATGGATTCCACAAACGCGGCCAGAACGTAGCCTGGCGATGCCTGAACTACTTTTTTAGCCAGAAATTTCAAATTATAAAGTTCTTTTTTTATGTTATGCTTCATGCGTCGCCTCCCCCTCCTCATAATATTTCTTCTGAGCCATAAACATCTGGTAATACTTTCCCTTCTTTTCCAGAAGTTCCTCGTGAGTTCCCAGCTCCGCCACACGTCCCCCGTCGATCAGTGCAATCTCATCACAGAATCTGGTGGAGGCCAGTCGATGGGATATAAACAGCAGTGTCCGGCCTTTTGAAATCTCCGCCAGCTCATGATACAGAGTATATTCCGCATGGGCGTCGAGGGCCGCCGTCGGCTCGTCAAAAATCAAGATCTTTCCATTTTTGTAAAGTGCCCGGGCGATTCCAATCTTCTGTTTTTCTCCTCCGGATACATCAACGCCGTCATGGTAGAGATACTTTGTCAGCGGAAGATCCGGATTCTTCCCGTGCTGTTCATAAAACGCCGAAAGCCCGGCTTCCTCTATGGCGGCCAAAAGGCGTTCTCCATCCGCACCGTCCTCCTCACAGGTGATATTTTCCTGGAAGGTCATGGCAAATAAGTTGATGTCCTGAAATACAGCTGCCAGCAGATTTCTGTAGTCCTGAAGTGCAAAACGGCGGATGTCGGTTCCATTTAGAAGAATCTCCCCCTCCGTCGGGTCATAGAGCCGTGTAACCAGCTTGACCAGTGTCGTTTTTCCTGCCTGTGTCAAGTAAGAACCAAAAAAAATCATAAACTATCTAAAAAAGCACAGCTAATAAGCAAGTTCTGTTGCTGATTAGTTCTACTTTTTTAATGGTACACCGCACCATAAATTAGTGCGGTTGTATATTATCTCCCCCCTTGTACCATGGGAGCATGTAGATTAGGTATAACCACAACCTTCCTGACACTTTACAGCGCCTTTACTTGCTGCTCATGCCTCCAGCGCTACCTGGACCGCGATTCAATTATTACGGAGGTATCATTATCATCTTGGGTTTTAGACCATTGGTTATATGATCCATGAGAAAGTGCCGCTCATACCTTTTACTTCTTCTATTACGATTCCTGGTGTTTACCTTATACTTGCATTTAAGGCAGGTAGCTCGTGGCGTAGCTAATTACTTTCTCTTCATGCTTAAAAGCATGTCCAAAACGTTTAGTATCTCAAAAGATGATTTTCAATATGCCATTTATGACACAAATAAGACAAAAAACATCTACCATGCTGATATTCTATTGTCAAAGTACGCAAACCTGAATCATTCAATTCAGTAACACATCAGTTAATCATTGCTAAATTGCCTGATGCTTATAAGCCTATTTTACGATGATTACCTATACTTATCCATTGACTATCAGTCCATAAATAATTAGTACACAATACAACAAGGGCCTTCCACTAACTCCTAAAGGATTGATGGGTCTGTTTTTATGATACAGTAATATAAATCTAAGAAATTATGTAATTTATTTTTAATTTTATATATTGTATAATAAGATAAAATTAAAAGATTTAGAGGATATATTAATGAAGATACTATTACGAATTAAATTTATCTGTTATGTTTTATATTATTATTTTTATACTAATCTACATCTTATGATTAATTTAACACTTACCATAATTATTATAACCGTAACACCTAATATTCTTTTAAAAATTGTGGCACCAATACCTATATTACTAATATTCAATTTTGTTATTTTTCCAATAAAAAAGTATGGAACTCATTTGCAGCTAATTAAGTCAGGAAAAACTTATGAATTAACTATGTGTGGAAAAATAAAAGATTTATCTAAAGAGGAAATACAACATCATTTCTTAAATAGTCTTGAAGAAGTTATTGATAACCCTTCTATCTTTCAATTAAAGAGCAAAATTCGTGTCCACACACATGGTTTGTTTGCAACTAAACTTTTTGAGGCTTTATACAAAGCGCATAACATTGATTACAACAGCAAATTATGGCGTGAAGGGATCGCCAATGGTTTTTTTGAATTAGAGCAATTTAAAATTGAGATTTATAAGAAGAAGGGCAAAAATATTATGATTGCTGGAAATTATGGATACAGTGTTATATTAAAAGATGAAAAACTAATTCAGGCTCTTAAGCACATAGAAAGATCCATTGATTATTATGACATAATTTTACCTCCTGATGTATTTAGAGTAACCAAAAATACATAGTATAAAATCAATCTGCTTAAATTAATCATTTTTAATTTGATTTTCAGTCAGGGGACTGCACTATACTCTTACTGATTAACACAAGAATGAAAGAAAACGGTATCATTTCGAAAAAGTATTTGGCTGCCATTTGAAAAGGCGCTGTACGGCATAAACCTGACAGCGCCTTTCTAATCGTTTCATAAATCACTTTGTAATTTCTTAAATATAGTAAACCAAAGTTATTATTTTTCTTTATCTATTGTAATTTTTCCTTATTTCGTTATTTCATGTAACTATTTCTCAGCACGCTATTCTCTCATAGATTTTATCAATTTCGTCCTGAAATTTAAAAATAATCTCTATATCGTGATTCCTATCCACTAATACCTTCTCAATGAAAGCATCGGCTATATCTGACGTAAGTATTTTTTCTTCCTTGTATTTTTCAACCAATCCAGCATATTCTGAACTAAATATAAAATTATCTTCATTATGCCTGTTAATATCATCTTCTATTTCAGCAATACGTTTATCCAATACGTCTATTTGCTTTGTCAGATCATCTTTTCTTTTCATATATTCCTTTTTTGTAAGCTGCTCTGATTTATATTTCTCATACAATTCCATCTTTTGACAACTTATTAAGTCAACAGATTTATGAAGACATGCCATTTCTTCATGCCGATCAGTTATATTACTCTTTAAAGACTTTTTAATGTTTCTTTCATTATCCAAAAATAAGTATATATTAAACTGTAATGCTTTAAAAACCGCTGCCTCCAAAACTGATGTCTGAATAGGTTTCGTAGTACAGACCGAAAAGGGATTTTCCCGTTTGTCCAAGCAAACGTAAACATCATAATTATATTCTAATCTTCTAGTCATGCCACAACCACATTCTGTACAATAAACCTTTTTATATAGTGCAGAAACTCTTTGCCGTTTGGTTTTTTTATGGCCAGCCTTTTCAGCTCTATCATCAAGCCAGTCATTCACACTATCAAACTGCTCTGTCCTGATAATGGCTAGCTGCCTATTCGGAACCAAAACTTGCTGATCCCGTTTAATAACACGAGTCTTCTTTGTACCCAAAGAACAGCTCTCCACTGTATGACGCACAGAATATCCTAAATAGGTTTTATTCCTTGCTATTTTAAGGATCGTTGCTCTATTCCATACAGATTTTTTACTAACCTTACTCAACTTCACTCCATACCTACTCGTTAAATAAATACTGGGGGGTTCTATCTTCTTTTCTGCCAGGAAGCAGATGATGTATTTATAACTTTTTCTCTGTTCCAAAAAATCCATTATCATCTGAACAACCGTAGCAGCTTCCCAATCTACTTCATATTCACGTTCCTTGGTATACCGATATCCATAAGTTGGTATCGGTCCATTATGCTTTCCCTGTTTGGCCTCTTCCATTTTGATTTTTTTATGCGCATATGAAAGCTGCATTGGATATATACCATTAATCAAATTTTTAAACTTATTTTCAAAGTCCAAACCATACGGATAGTCATTACTATCGTAATCGTCATTTACCGCAATATAGCGCACTTCCAAAAATGGGAATATTTTCTCTAAATAATTTACCGTATCAATAGTATCACGTCCCAAACGTGAAAAATCTTTAGTTACTACAACGATCTTATTGCCATATAAACTTCTAATTTTTTCCATCATTCTCTGGAAATCAGGACGTTCAAAATTCGCCCCTGTGTAGCCATCGTCAATAAACTCCTTTACTTCATAATCTGAAAATTCGTCCTTCTCTTTTTGGAAACGCTGCAATAATCTTCGTTGATTCCCAATGCTGCAGCTCTCATCGTCCCCATCCTCCTTTGAAAGACGTTCATAGAAAAACAAATATTTTTTTATCATTATCATACCACCTCGCATTCTACATCTATGTTAAATATGTCTTTAAATTTAAAGATAACCTCAATAGACGTTTTATCTACAACCCTAACTTCCGCAATCAATTCATCAATCACCTCTGCGGTGATACAAATATTTCCATGAATATCCAGTAAACTCGAAATCCATTTATTCTTCATAGAATACTTCCGGACTGCATCATTAAGTTCCATATCCAGCTTTCCTTTTTTCTCGATCAACTCTTCTCTTTGTTCTGAATACTGATTTTTAATTTGAAGATATTCTCTTTTATCCAAAAGTCCACCGACATAATCTTCATATATCTGCTGTTGTTTTACCGTTATTCTCTGCAACTCATCATCTGCTATTGCCATATTCTGTTGAAATTCCCTCTTTAGTTTAGTTAGAAATATGCCTTTTTTATATAACTTTCTTTCCTTCATTGCAGCTTTTACCCATCTATCCAAGAGAACTGTTACAGCTTTCAGAATATATTTTTCATTGACAAATTGAGCTTTACAGATACTTGGAGCTATATCATGTCCTGGGCAATGATACTCAAATCCCAACCCTTTTTTGGTCTTATACCTGTGTTGGCTCATATTTCTTCCACAAATACCACAGATTATTTTTCCGCCAAACAATCCAAGTTTCTTGTCGTTCTCTCGATTAAAATTATTTACCCACGCCTGTTTCGCAAGCTCCTGTGCTTCATCGTAAACTGATTGTCCAATGATACGCGGCAAAACGTTCTCATCTATGATCCACTCTTGCCGAGGGACCCTTCTGATTTTTTGGTTTTTGTAATAACTCTGCTCTGTTTTATGAGTTACCAGGCACCCTATGTAGGCCGGATTCTGAATTATTTTTGATATTGTATTACCAGTCCATAAATATTTCTCGGGATTCTTTTCTACCTTGTCTTGTTTTCCGTGTTTTATAAGATAATATGCTTGCGGACAGGGAATTCTCTCTTCATTAAGTTGCTTTGCCAGCCTAAAATATGTATATCCTTCTAAGACAAACATATTAAAAATGCGTATCAATACAACTGCGGCCTCATCATCACGGACAAGTATCTTACTGTTTTTTTGAGAACGTGCAAATCCATACGGTGGTCTTGCTCCCCAAAACTCTCCGCTTCCTCGATTCAGTTCATGAGCCTGTGACAACTTTTTCGATGCGACCCGAGCATAATACTCATTTGCCAGATGTTTAATAATATAAATCATCCTGTCTTTGCTACAGCGCGGATCTGCGCTGTCATATGCATCATCAATACTGATAAATCTTACGTCGAGGGAAGGAAACACAACTTCCAGAAGTTCAAGAGCCTCCAGGGAGTTTCTTCCAAACCGGCTGAAATCCTTGACGATGACTGCATTGATCTTCCCGCGTTTGATATCTTGAAGCAATTCATTAAATCCGGGACGGTCGAATGTTGTTCCTGAAATGCCATCATCATAATATTCTCCCGCCAGTAAGCCGTCCTGTATATTTTTCCTGATAAAATCCCGGTTCCTCTGAAGTTGATGTATAATAGAATCATCAATACCCACTTTGTTGCTTTTCACTGATAATCTTGCGTAGGATGCCCATCGGTTCTCTCTAAAAACAGGAGCTGATCTTTCTGCTTTAGAACTTTTTCTACTTGTTCTAGCCACACAAAACACCTCCTTCTCCTATTTGATTCAAGAAGCCTTGCATTTTGGCGTTGGGCAGTTCGTAATGAATCTGTTTGATCTTTTCTATTACTTGCCTGTATTCGTCTTCAAACCAGAATGTCACTTCCAGATTTCCCTGGGCCGTAACCTGTATGTCTTTAATAAAGCTGACCACCAGTTTTCGGTCGAGTTCCTTGATCTGACCAAATTTCAGAAAATGTTCAATCCAGTTATTCTGTCCACAGATATTTCGGAATATATTTCTGCTCTCCTCTTCCTGATTTTCCATCAACTGTTCCAATTCTCCACAGCGCTCTGAATACTTTTTTTTCATCTGCAGATACTCCTCTTTAGTAAGAATTCCCTCTTGGAAACTTTCGTAAAGAGACGTAGACAGTTTCAGATTCCATTGGTACTCCTTTTTTAACATTTCCATCCGGTTACTTTCTTTTTCAACTTTGCGGTCAGAAAACGGAATTGTCTCCACATATTGTAAAATTGACTTCAAGTTTACCATCATAGAAATTTGGTGTCGGATCAGCAGAAGCATACTTTTTTTAAGCTTTGCTTCAGATACACGGTGTGGTGAAGAACACTGCTCTTTATGATCCCTATTTGTTGAGCACACATAGTATCCGTATTCCTTCCCATTATACTTTGCAGGTTTTCTCACAAGTGACTGATGGCAGTCCGCACATTCAAGAATACCCGAAAAAAGGTAAACCGTATCCTGCCCTGGCGCAGTCCGCGTGTCTTTTTCCAAAAGATGATTAACAATCATAAAATCAATCCAGCTTACAATTGGCGGAATAGCCCCCTCCACAATGTCCCACTCTTCCTCAGTCTTATATATTGTTTTATGTACCTTAAAATTGGGAGTTGTGGTTTTTCCCTGAACCAATATTCCCACGTAGGCAATATTACATAGTATCCGCCCCACCGCCACTGCCGTCCAATGGCTGCGCTCATACAATTTGAAGGTTGTTTTATATGGGATACCTTGTGACACCTTGTAATCTGCAGGCGGCAAAAATCCAAGGCTATCCAATCTCCTGGCTATGGCATCCTGGCTAAGACCGCATATTTTCCATGCAAAAATGTCCCGAACCACCCCAGAAGCAATAGGGTCGAGGATCAGCCTGTGACGGTCTTCCGGGTCTTTTTGGTAGCCATAATATGCATATGCCCCAACAAAAAGCCCCTGCTCACGCATAGCTTTTAATGTGTTCCGGATACTGATGCTTGTATTTGCCGGGTAACTCTCATTTAGTAAACTTTTAATGGGTAAAGTCAGAAAATCCTGTTTACAGGATTCATCGTCACTGTCATAGTTATCATCGATTGCTACGAAACGGATCCCCCACTCAGGGAACCGGCGTTGGACATACCGCAGCACTTCCGTAAAGTCTCTTCCCAATCGGCTCAAGTCCTTCACTATAATACAGTCGATCATGCCCTTCTTGATCAATTCCAGCAAATTCTGAAAACCTGGGCGCTTGAAATTAGTACCGCTATATCCATCATCAATCTCCTCACCGACCAATTGGATTTCTGGATGATTTTCCTTATAACGGTTAACTATGACTCTTTGATTTTTGATACTGTCACTCTCGATTTGATCGCCATCTTCTACCGATAGGCGCAGATAAGAGTACGTTCGAAAGATATGATTATACTTTTTAAACATAAAAACAGCTCCTAACCACTTATTAGTCAGCTGTATGACCCTCCTGAAACGGACGGCTATACACCAAATAAGTAGCAGGAACCTGCTTAATCTTTAGTTCTATTCCGCCTTTATTCTACCATGATCCAAATCAGTTGTCCATACCATCTAACATAATCACCTACTTTTTATTTTTTCTCATTTGTGTTCTTATTCAAATCTCTGCTTTTTCCACTAAATTTTCGATAATATCAGATAGTGTTTTCCCTGTATTTGAATAAGCAACTTTTATTTTCATATTTCCCACCCGAAAAAAATATGGATTGATTCCACTTTCCAACAGCATTTTAATGCGCTTTTCTTTGGGCTGGGAAGTATCAACTCTTATACTGTTCAAATCCACCAATGTATTTGGATCCATCTGATCTATACTTATATTTTGTAATTCTTCTAATTCTTCAACGGTCAGCATTTTTAACTCCTATTAACTTATAATAAGCACAATTACAAAGACAATAATTGAATTAAACATAAATGCCAAGTCAATTAGAAAAAAATGGGCCACCAATATATGTATTCTTTCATCTTGTTCTCCTTTAATGCCAAAAATGTCATGATCATAACATATCATTATCCAGTTATTATTTTCCGCTTGCAGTAAGTCCAGTTTTTATCATATTTTCTTTCATACTTACAGCCATATTCAATAAAAAGGCCACTTCTCTTCCGGAACAGTCTTTAATGATCTCCATAAAATCCGAAATATATTTTTTCGTTTCTTTCCCATCATCTGCCCCTGCAACAAAAACCGGATATACATCTAATGCCTGTAATACATTTAAATATGACTCCATACTTAAATTTCTTAGGCCATTCTCTACTTTGCTCATATGATTTGCCGAAACGCCTGCTAATTCTGCAAGTTTTTCTATTGTAAGTCCTTTTGTCTCTCGCACTAACCGGATATTTTGGGCAATATCAAAACTGTTAAGTATCATATCCCTCTGTTCCTCCTTTTCATTTGGTAGTATTTTACAGTATTAAAGTATATTTTAAAATGGACTGGCTGGAATAATTCTACATGAATTTTCCCTAAAATTATCCATTTCAGTTTTTTTGCTATATAACGACACTTTTTTCGTGCAAAAATATCCGATCAGCCTTCCAATCCTTTGATTTACATTTATGGTAAATAATCCCATACACAAAAAAACGCCAGGCGTAATAACCATTTGGCTGCTACGCCTAACGTTTCTTTGTGTATAATTTATCTGTCTGCCTGAGATGCTTCAAAAGCGGCTGTCCACTGCCTGACAAAATCTTTAGCTAAACCGTTGGCTCCGAATATCCGTGTAAACGGTATAGCTCCTGCCTCCATTTTCCAATACTTGCACTTAGAGGCACCGACAGTGGTAAACTAGAAAAGTGTATGATCATTTCGCATTTTTGAAAGCAGGAAAAAGTGGAAGCAGAGGATATCGTGCTTAAAAAGGCAGACTTTAAGGACTGGGAGGCGATGTACCAAAACGTTTGGTCAAGACCGGAGACCACTCTGTTTATGCAATCGTGGGTTTTCTGATACTCTATCGTTTTTCGTATCCGTTCTATCGCCTTTGTCTCATCTGTTGTGATATTCCACGTCAATTGTTGATACAATCAGTGCAGAATAGCATATTTGCTAAAAAGGCTTTTAGAAGACGAAGGAAAAAGATGGTAGTGACATGGGAAAACAGTTGTACTGGCCCTCAACTATATGGTGGAGGCTATAGTAAAATGACTGCTTGACAGATTGATGCTGACAGCCCGAGATTTTCAAATAACAGAGTTACCTGCAGCGGCTCCGCTGACTGTGCGCTGACTCTTAATCCGCAGGAGTACAGAATCAGGAGGGCACTGAAACCGTTTGACATCGGATATCAGCCTACCGATATGATTATGAAAAAATAAGCAAGGAGCAGCTTTCTATGCTTGGAGGCTGCTCCTTGCTTTTCTATTTCAGAGTGGAAGCTCTATTCTTACACTTAATCCATGCGAGACAGCACTGAAAAAACATGCTTCAGCCTCCAACAAAAACACTTATCTTGTAGCCATCTGGATTGTGTACAATACTGTTGCATATCAGATTGCTTAACATTCGTTGCAATAATGAGCTATCGCCGTTCAGTATATCATCAAAAGCACATTCGTAATAAATGCAACAACACCGATCATTACTGGCTGTATATATCGTACAGTAATGGAGAAGTAATAATTGACAGCACTTCTCTGTGGTAATCCGATTACCAAAAGTCCATCGCTTCGTTTCCAGACATGGATTGGGTAATCTTCAAGATATCAGCGGCTGAACATGGCAATAGCGGGTTGTAGATATTTCGCGTGCTCAACTGAGTCTACCCGACGCATAATGAAAAGTGTCGCCATATTAATGACTCTCCTTTAGCGAAATGACATCATGAAGCCCATTCCCTAGACAACTTATCATTTGAACAGGTATTGCGTGGAAATCTGACCTTTTTCTTTTCTTCATCTGATTTTAATTTATTTATATTATCCTTCATGGATTCCAACATGTCCATGAAAAATCTTAATTCAACCTCGGAACACTCTTTTATTAAACATATAAAACGCTCCAACAACTCCACATGCCTCTCAATTCGTTCTACTTCTGATAACAAAACAGGAACAGCTCCTAATGCTTCCAGAATCCTTGTATATGTTTTCATTCCAATGTTTCTGGAGCCAGCTTCAAACTTACTCAGATGGCTTTGAGATATTCCTGCTAATTCTGCTAGTTCTTCTTGTGTCATTCCTTTTTGCTCACGTAATTTTCTAATGTTTTCTGCAATAGAACGAATATAATCCTTCATAAGTCATTCTCCTTTTAGTCATTCAATGAGTGTATTCCGTATTATGGCATCTATGCCTGTCATGATACCGTTTCCATATATATGTACTATCAAATTTTCCCTACATACATCTTTTGTAATAAGTACTTTCATCACATCTGGTCACCCCCATGCCACATATGTAGTTTTCTTCTCTGGCACTAATGTTTTCTACAAGAACCAGGACTGGTTTTAATTAATGATACCGATTATCCCATGCTGGCTGCCATAAGTATTTCTTCCATTAAACCCGCTCTTGTGGATCACGCGCCCCACTCAGGACATGCGCTGGAGATCGGTAAGTATCTCTCTTATTATCTGCTACTATGTGAATGCTGCTGCAAATTTTACGCCGTTTCTGACGAAACTGTGGTAGTTTTAATTCTCTGATATACAGCTACGAATACCGCAGACTTGATTCATCTGCGGTATTCGTAGTTTTTCTTTCCAAGTCTGCTTAAGTGTTATTCATCACTTAATCCATTTTCCTTCTGAATCCACCTGATATCCATCCGGTGTTATATCACTTACCAGCATGTCTCCATCTCTTCCAAGATAGTACCAGTCTTCCTTATAGAAATACCACTCATTGCACTTCATAGACCCATCTGCATTGAAATAATACCATTTCCCGTTCACCAGGACCCAGGTATCGGCACACATGGCACCATCCGGATTTAACAGATACCACTTGTTCTGGTCAGACAACCAGCCGGTCTGCATATTGCTATCCTGATCAAAATGATACCATTTCCCATTTATTTTAGCCCATTCATTTGTTGCATATGTTCCAGTGCTCTTTTTAAACTTCCACGGTTCATTCTGGCCGCCCTGCCACGTTCCGGTGATACTGTCATCCGGTATATAGACGCTTCCGCTGCTGTCGCTGTCGTTGTCATTGCTGCTGACCGTACGTCCCAGAACCTTAACTGTAAAGGTATCCTTAAAGGTTTTATCCTCTCCGTTTTTATCCACTCCCTCATACACCACTTTGATGGTCTTGCTTCCCTGTATTCCAAAGGACGGGATATCCAGATCGTACTCATCTTCCGTAAGCACTCTTTCCCTGCGCTCTGCATTGCTGGCGGTTGCCCGTCTTTCATAAGCGACTACTTTCATTCCCTCTGGGTCGAAGTCTTCTCCTGTCTTATAAACCGTCTTATCCGGCTTTTTCCGTACTTCTATTCCGGTTGTATAATACTCTTCCCAGACTTCTGTTACGGTTACGGTGAAGGAATCGGTAAATACTTCATTATCCCCTTCCTTATTTTCTGCCTCGTAATAAACTGTAACCTTCTTTGTCCCGTCTGTATCGAACGATTCATGCCTTATCTGGTACTCATCAGGATTTAGTGTTCGTTCGTTCCGTGATGCATTGCTGGCACTTGCCACTTCATAAGCGACTACCTTCATCCCTGCCGGGTCAAAGTCGTCTCCGGTCTCATACATTAACTTATTTGGTTTTCTCGTTACTTTAATTCCGGTTGTATAGACTTCGTTCTCCAGCGCTTCTATTACTTCCACTGTAAAGGAATCATAAAACGCCTCTTCTTGTCCATCACTTCCAACTCCATGATATACTGTGGTAACCGTTTTCGTTCCTGCAGTTTCAAAGCTCTCAGACTCTACTTCATACTCCTCCGGCGAAAGCACTCTCGAACGTGCAGCATTACTGCTGCTGGCAATTTCATAAATCGTAACTTCCATTCCCTCCGGATCAAAGCGGTCACCAATTTCATAGTTGGTACGTTCTGGTTTTTTCGTTACTTTAATACGTTCTGTGTAATATCCGGTTTCTGTTCCCTTCAGTTCATCCATTGCCTTTTTCAGCTGTTTGATCTGATCGTCCACTTCTTTCTGCGTTGCAAATACTTTTTCAGCTGTCTTTTTGGCCGCTTCGATTGCCTTTTTAACCGCTTCAATTGCCTCTGGAGAGTAGATATCCGTTTTCTCCGTTTCTTTTTCCGCCTCTTCTATCAGAGCTGTCAGGACCTCTTTATCTGATGAGGGCACCTCTGGTCTGCGCAATGCCCCGGTAACTGCAGGTACATAGAATTCTTCAATCGCCGCTAAATTTGGATGCGTTCCCGATCCATTTGTTCCCGGAAGGCCATTACTATCCAGGGAATTGAAGGTATATCGGTTCTTGTGGGGTTCCTTTCTAGTATCCAGTTCTGAATCGTCATAGAGATTGGCAACCGCTACTTCCCACTTTGCACAGGCGGCAAGCTCCAGTTCATGAAGTTTATCCTGCATTGACTCATCCCGTGAGCCAAGCTTATGTACCGCTACATAAACCAACTGAGCATCCGGCCATTTCTTCTTCATCTCATAAACCGTCTTCTCAAAAGCACCTGCAAAAGTATCTGTATCGAATCGTTCCGGATCACATTCCTCCACGATTGTGCCAAGGGACTCGCTGTCCTTGTTTAAGAGATACTCTGCGTCATTTGTTCCACCATCAAAGATAATATAATCCGGTGCTTCGTCCGGCGCACTATTTAACTGGGATAAAATCTGCCCTCCAGAATAACCGGCCTCCATAATGGTAGCCCCGTTTACCGCATATTTCTGAAGGATCATTCCCTCCTGATCTGCTATGAAATCAGCAAAGCTGTGTTTCGTATACTGATGGCCTGCAACAATACTGTCGCCAAACGCATAGAGCGTTTTTCCTTCCAGCGGCAGATCCAGTGCTGCTTCAGGAGCTGTCAGCCTGAAATTATCGATATACTGAGGCTGCCCGACCCACCAGTTGCAGGCAATCATCTTTGCAAGATTGGAAGCTTCTGTAGGAATTGCAATCTCCTGCGCTGCCACCTTGCCGTCTTTTTCCGTGATGGAATAGCTGACTGTTTTCTCCTCAAAATCAGCGTGCACACGGATCGTATACGTTGTATCCTTATTCATGTCGATATGATTCCAGGATGGTTCTTCGGCGGCTGCCGCTTTTGAATCATCTACTGCTCCTCCGGTTACGGATGGCCTTAAATCATTCTTATCTGCTGCCGCACATATCGCAAACAACAGTCTTCCGTATGAATCCCGGAATTCAAATCCCTGTTTATCTCCCTTTGTGCAGACATAATCGAATGTCATGTCAATTCCTCTTTGCCCTGTAATCTCAGGGCCAAAGGTCTTAACTGCTGTGGTTGCATTTCCCATACTGCCTGCCGTCAGTACCAGTTTTCCATTCTCAATCTTTGTTCCATGTGAAAATCCGAAATTATCAGGATCCGTCTGTTCTTCAAAGTTTTCTTCTATCAGAACATTTTCAAATGATCCCGGCATGTCTGCCATCGGAACTGTCACATCGTGCTGATTGACTTTTCCTCCCTCCAGTGTGATAGTGTCTGTTATATCTTCTTTCTCGCATTTAACCGTAATTGTAGCTACACCCGGAGCCAAGCCCTGCACAATCGAGTAAACGCCGCTCTTATTAGTCACAGCCTCAACCGTTTTATCTCCACTTGTCACTTCTACAACTGCACCCGTGACAGGATTCAATCCATCTGTAACAGTGCCGCGGAGAATTACCGCATCTGGAGCCAGGCTTAGTTCAAACATGCCGATCGTAGGTGCATTCTGATCCGCTACCGTCTGTGTCTTTGGCGAATCAAAGGTTGCCTCAGCATCCGTTTTTTCGAAAGTTGGATAATCCATTCTTCCAATATTAATACAGTCGCCCAGGTAATTCGTATCTGCCTTGTCCAGTGAAGTAAAATTAAACTTGCTTCCTTTGGATTTCAGACCATCATCTATGCTGTATCCATTCGGATCCCGGTCAACTCCCGCTGCAATCAATGGAGAGTCTACTCTGGGTCTCAATCCATTTGCCTCCAAAAGAACGCCGGTCTTGAAATTTCCCTTTCTGTTCAGAGAGGGCGCGTCTCCCTCAAACGGATCATCAGTCAGCAGAATCGGATTTTTATCCTTACTTGTAGGTGCTGTTCCGTAATATGCATTATTGTCATAGGCAAAGTTGCTGCCTCCGCTGAAATTAAATCCCTGTCCTTTTCCATCATAGAACACATTGTTAAAATAGGCGGCACTTCCACCTCCCCAGGGATCGAAATTATTGGTACCATTACCGTCTTTACTGCGGTAGAAGATATTATTATAAATCTGGAAATAGCCGCTTCCCATAGAGTAATGAACATAACTTCTTCCACAGTCCTGCACCAGGTTATAACGGATTACCCCGGAGTTAAAATGAACACCGCATAAAAGGAAGCCTTCCCCTGCATCATGAATGTAATTATACTGGATCAGAGAATTTGTTACCCGCCAGTCCGGATCTATGGCATTGTCATCGGCGCCGCCGCCCTTTTTAACCACATCAGAAATCTCATTATACTGAACTGCCACATTATCGGCAAAATACAGTTCGATTCCACAGGTTCCAATGTGTTCCAGGACATTTCTCTGAATAACGGAATCTTTACTGCTGGTCAAGTAAATACCATTGCAGGCATAGGCAGAAGCCCCCTGGTTGATGTAGTTATCCTGAATTATAATATTGCTGTGGGGATACCAGTTGGCATCGTAGTAATCCGGCGCTCCGCCTGCCCTGTTCCGATTCGCCCAACCTGGATTATTACTATACTGGCTGCCTTCACCATTCCATTGCTTAACTGTTATGCCACAGAAAGAATTATTGATAAATTCACTGTCCTCGATTACAATATCGCTGAACTGGGTTGGCTGGTTACCGCTCGGTTTCAGGCATTCGATAAGGATTCCTCCGGTACGCTTGGAGCCGTCAAGACCTGCATTGTTCACAATTCCGGCATCCTTAAGTCCGGTATCACCAATCCAACTCACTACACCGGTCACATCATGTATCAGCAAATCATGAAGATGGTAACCTTTTAAAGAAGCTACATCACGGCCCGCGATATGGATTCCCCGGTACTCACCCAACAATTTTCCATCTGCAGCGTTTCGGTCTGCATTATTAGTTTCAGGCGGTGTCCCGTCTCCGTTTCCATCTCCCGACAGTTGGGAAAAACCTTCCACGGTATTGGAGATATCCAGACCGCAGATTTCCCAGTATTCCTGATTGTACAGGCAGACCGCATCCGCAGCCTTTCCGTTTGTGGAGATTTTAGGCATAGCCCCCTCTCCGTAGCTGCCAAGAACTATTTTTTCATCCGCACTACCGCTTCCCTGTGGAAAAAGCGTCTCATTTTCCCATTCATCTCCGCAACGGAACAAGATCCTGTCTCCAGGGATAAAATGCTCGCGGTTTACCCGCCCAAGCGTCTTCCATGCAGTATTCTCCGATGTCCCCGCCGCTTCATCATTGCCCTCGCTACTCACATAGTAAGTCGTTCCTGCCTTATGCTCCTGCTGCCCCATCACTTTTACTGACTGAATGTAAACAGTTCCGCGATTCCAGCTGTCCGCATAAAACTGGATTGTATCAAGGCTGTCTGCTGCACTTCTCGCATTCTCATCGTACAACACATAAGAGCCGTCCACAGAGACACGGAACGTATTCTTTTCCAGGTTAATATCCATGCGGACGGTCTGCCACGTTCCGGGAACCGCTGTGCCTGCTGCCTGGTTGTTCGTACCATTAACATGGGTTTTATACTGGCTCCACTGGTTCGCATCATCACTTACGAAGACTGTATACGCTACCTTTCCATTTTTATCCTTAATATACGGGATACTCCACTGCTTGTTGCCTTTTTCTGTACCAAGCTTCAGTCTGGTTTCTATCGATACATAGGAGCAGTTACTTTTGTCGATTCCCAATGCACTTCTTACTAATTGCGTGACAGCTCCATCTGATGACCGTGTAAGCTTCAGGGCCTTTCCCTCTGCACTCTCACCTGCCTCAACCAGTTCTGCTGTTCCTGAACCTCCGCTGACCACCCAGCCGTCCTTTAAGTTATCCAAACTTTCCAGCCCGCTGAAATCTACGGCAGCAATTTCTTTCCAATCACTGGCGCCGGCCGTTTTTCCACCATTCCCCGGTGCAGCCAGTGTAAACATACCCGTTGCAACCGTCATGCCGGCCACAAGTACTGCCGCTATCGTACGGCGAAACCATGTTCTCTGTTTCAATCTCATACTATTCTCCCTTCCTTTTTTCTCCCTTCGCTGCGGGTACTCCCAACGAGCTTTCAGGATGTGCCTATATTCTATCCAAAACTTTCTGTTTTTCCTATGTAATTTTCCGGTAACCTTGCTGGAAAATTCCGACTTTATTATATTTTTTATAATTTTTATATTCAGCAGCCTCAAAAAAACGCCATTATAACCAAACAAAAAACACATAAATTATCAACAAAAGTTGCCGCCTCCCGTCTAAATTCTGCGCTTCGCGCACTCAACTGAGTCCTGCCGCCCCATACTAAAAGAACAGTATGGAATACTCTTGACATATTCCATACTGTTCCATATCATACCATTAACTGTTGCTGCAATCTGTCTGTTTCTATCCCTTGATGCCATCCATGGCAATTCCATCCACCAGATATCTTTGGAAGATAATAAAGAAAATAATTACCGGCAGCAGCGAAATTACTGACATTGCAAACAGTCCACCATAGTTGTTATAAGAGTTTGGATCCAAATACATATTCAGTGCCAGCGGAATTGTAAAGCGTTCCACACTGTTCATAAAAATCAGCGGCTGGAAGAAATCCTGCCAGATCCAGTAAAACGCAAAGATAGAGGACGTAATAATCGCCGGTTTTACCACTGGCACAAGAATTCTAAATAAGGTCGTTATCTTTCCGCATCCGTCAATTTCTGCCGCTTCATCCAGTTCTCTCGGAATTCCACGGAAAAACTGAACCATCAGAAAGATAAAAAACGCACCGCCAAAAATCCACGGAAGAACAAGTGCCGTTTTCGTATTAATCAAATGCAGCTGCTTTAAGATAATGTATTGAGGTACGACCATAACCTGCGGGGGAATCATCATGGTCATCATGACACAGCCAAACCAAAAGCCGGAAAATTTAAATTTAAGTCTGGACAATGCATAGGCCGCCAACAGGGAGGTCAATACACAGCCTACCGTTCCGATAACAGTTACGATCAGCGAATTGGTAAAAAATGTTGTAAACTTCACACCGCCGATCCCTGAAAAACCGCTGTTATAGTTAGTACCTGCATCCCATACCTTTGGGATCAGAGAATACGTATCCAGAAACATGGTATCATTGCTCTTAAAGGAACTGGCCAGAAGCCAGAGCAGGGGATAAATCATCAAAAATCCAAGCGCGCACGCTCCTATGTGAAATATTACCGAATTTATCTTTTTCTTTGTGTGCATTCCCATTTTCTCACCCCTCCTCAGATTCATAATAGACCCAGTTCTTCTGTGTTTTGAAAATAATCACGGTGAAGACAGCGATAATTGCAACCAGGATCCAGGCAAGTGCACAGCTATAGCCCATATCAAAATACGTAAAGGCTCTGCGGTATAAGTAAAGCACATAGGACAGTGTACTGTCTAACGGGCCGCCGTCGGTGATTACATAGCTCTCTGTAAATACCCGGAAGCCGTTGATAATCTGTAAAATCAGATTAAAGAAAATCGTCGGGGTCAGCATCGGAAGCGTAATTCTGAAAAATGTATAGGACGGCTTCGCTCCATCCACCATAGCCGATTCATAAAGGGTATACGGGATCTGCTTTAATGCGGATAAGAAGATCAGCATAGAGGAACCAAACTGCCATACTCCCATGAGAATGATGACACTGAGCGCCGTCTTGGGATTTCCCAGAAAGGAGGTGGTCTGCTGGATTCCAAATACGGACAGCAGTGTCATAACCACACCCTTATTTCCGAATATCTGCTTCCACACAACGGAAACCGCAATGCTTCCGCCTATGATGGAGGGAACGTAATAGAGGGTTCTGTAAAGCCCAAGTCCCTTGTGTTTCTTATTTAAAAGCATGGCTACAAAAAGGGCAAATGCAAGTCTTAGCGGAACGAGTACCAATACATATAAAAATGTCACTTTGAGCGCCTGTACAAACGTCTCATCCTGTGTGAAAGCACGTGCATAGTTGGCAAATCCAATGATCTTGGGATCGTTTAACAGGTTAAAATCCGTGAAGGAATAATAGATGGAAATAATCGCCGGAATCAGCCACATCCCGATAAATCCCACAAGCCAGGGTGCCATGAGCAGGTACGCAACTGCATTATCGGCCTGTCTGGAAACGGCTTTTTTCTTTTTACTTTTCATAATGGTTATCCAATCTCCTCTTTACTGTCAGAGGGGACCATGGTATATGGTCCCCTCCTTCTGCCAATCAGTTATTCCGTGAAAGAATTGCATCTGCGTCTTTTCTGAATTTAGCTGCTGCTTCTTCTGGAGTCATCTGCCCGTAGAATGCGCTGTAAGCAGCATTCTTAAAGGACTCATTAACCTCTGACATTCCAACCGGATCTGGATCAGGTGTTTCACCGCAGAGTGCCAGGGCATCTTCTACACCCTTGAACATCGTTGCCTGCTGATCCGATAACTTGCCAGATGCCACCATATAATCACGGATCTCTGAAGATACCGGAGTCCCTCTCTCCGCCATCATGATGTCGTTGGCTTCCTCTGAATTAACAAACCAGTCGATAAATTCTGCAGCTTCTTTTTTAACCTTGGACGTTTCCGCGATGGAGAAGAACATGCCTGGTTTCATCCAGAGACCTTTGGCGTCAGAACCGGCAACCATCGGAGGGGTTACCATTTTCAGCTTGTCGTTGGTTCCGCTTACTTTTGTCGCATAGTTGTTCCACTCTGTCAGCATGGCGCCTTCTCCGGTTACAACCGGTCTTCCTTCCTCTCCCAGAGTCTGGATCGCCGCATACTCATCCGGATTCGGTGCAGCCCCCTTTGCCATCAGATCAGCCCACATTTGGATAAAATCTGAGCAAAGCTTGTCATCCGCATAGCCGATCGCCTTCTTGTCTTCACTGAACAAGCTTTCTCCATGCTGTCTTACCCAGTAGTTAAATAAGTTGGTATCATCGACCGGTCCGCCTGCCATACCATACTTACCGGTCTTTTCCTTGACCGTTTCAGCCGTCTGAATAAAATCATCCCAGGTCCAGCTGCTGTCCGGCTCTGTCACGCCAGCATCCGCTAATACCTCCGGATTATATCCGACCGATAAATAAGAACTGCTGAGCACCATTCCATTTAGTTTACCATTGATGTTTCCTGTGTTAAGCAGATTTTGATCTATCTTGGAGGTGTCAATCGTTCCATCGTCCACAAACTGCTGTAAATCAGCCAGAGAATTATTTTTAGCATATGTAGTGATATAGAGATAATCCATCTGGACAATGTCAGGCATGGAACCGGAAGCAGCCTGGGTAGCCAGTTTGTCAAAATATCCATCCCAGCCTGACGGCATTGCCTCAAATGTTACATTTGGATGGGAGGCAGTATAGGCATCCAGCATTTTCTGTGTGTAGTCGTGACGCCCCTGGCCTCCCCACCAGGTAATTTTAAGGGTAACCGGTTCACCCGTACTCTCTGTCCCGGCCGCCTGTGTATCTGTCTTAGCGGCTTCTGCTGCCGTTGTCTCTCCTCCGTTCCCTGAACTGCATCCTGCCAGTGAAAACGCCATGGCCGCCGCCATACTTAAAGCTGTTAATTTTTTTAAAGACCTTTTCATAAATACGACTCTCCTTTTCTAATCTGGTTTTGTTTATTTCTGATAGCCTTATTATACTGTTTTCCACTGGAAATCTGAATGGAATTTACAGATTACTCATCTGTAAAATTCCGACTAAAACGTAAAAAAAGAAGCATCCAGGAAAAAAATATACTTTCTTAGATACCCCTCTTTTTTCATTTATTTGTAATTTTCCGACTTTAATCAACGAACGGTTAGCATTTTTCGATATTCAGACGGTACCAGCCCTGTAGTCTTCTTAAATACCTTGGCAAAATACTGTCCATCTGCGGGATACCCAATCTGCTCGGCTAATTCAGATATCCGGATATCCGGATCAAAAGCCATCAGTCGTTTTGCCAAATCTACCCGAATCCTGACTAAAAACGAAGAGTATTTCTCATTGGTGTAACGGTAGAAGAAACGTCCAAAATAATCTTCATTCATAAATAGTACTTCTTTCGCCAGATACTGCAGACTTAAATCCGGATTTTTGATATTCTGATAAATACTATATAATATATGTTTCATGCGGCTCCCATCTTTTGTATCAGGCAGTGACAGTTTCAGATAAGCAGTGCATTCTTCAATCACCATTTCCAGAATTCCCCAGATATCTCCATCGTTCAATTCGCATTCCGCTTTCCCACAGAATATCTTCAAAAAGAAACGAAAGGAATCTGCGATCCTTTTCCTTGAAAACCCACGAATTTCCATCTTTACAAAAGAAGTATAAATCTCAAACATCACCTCCGCGTAATCCTTTGCCTCCCTGATTCGGTCATAATCCAATACCATAACGGAATTGTCATCGGCCTCACCCAAAAAATCAAAGCTGATAAACTCCATCTTCCCTTCCGAATCACCTAAAAAGAACAACTCCTGAAGCTGAGAGTACAGATGGCTGACGTCCTCAATCCCCCCTGTTCTGCTGATCGCCGAACGAAGCTTTGTCTGTTTATACTTCCGATACTCCTTATGAACCTTTATAATCAGAGGCCGCAGATTTTCTGCCATCTCCGCTGGAATCAGATAAACCATCTCATTTTTTGTGGCTGTACTCATATAGACGTTCTCCACACCTAAAAGCTCTGTTAATATATTTGTCAGAGCAAACTGATCCAGCTGATCCAACTCCAGGGAGGACTGAATTCCCAGCAATACAAAGGAGTTTGTAATATCCTCCATAAATTTCTCCAGAAGGATTTCATCAGCCCTGGACACCTCCTCTTTGGTTATCAAGATTCCGAGTATCTGTTCTTTTACACGTGGAAGCATACGGTCAAAGGTGCTCCGGTACTCCTGTTCCGACTTTCTTCTGTTCTCCAGTTCTTCCAGTTCCTTCTTCACTCCCAGCAGCACTTCTACAATCTTTTCCTCATCACAGGGCTTTAAAATATAATGCCGGATTCCAAGTTCCATTGCTCTGCTGGTGTATTCATATTCCCCATATCCGGACAGCACCACAAAAAGTATGTCCGGATAAAGCTCTTTCGTATTGCGGATCAGCTGAATCCCATCCATAACCGGCATTTTGATATCTGTAATTACAATGTCAGGAATATGCATCCGTATTTTTTCAAGCCCTTCAATTCCATTCCACGCCATATCCACCAGTTCCATGTCCAGCTTCTTCCATGGAATAATCTCCGCCATTGCCTCGCGTTCAATATCCTCATCATCTACCAACAACACCTTATTCATCGCTTATCATCACCTCTGCCTTTGGAATCTTAATTGTCACCGTCGTTCCGCCTCCCGGTACACTGCTGATATCAAAATACGCCTCCTGATCAAATGCCATTTTCAGCCGTTCGTAAATATTCTTTAATCCAATACCATGGCCTTTCGGCTCTGCGGTAAAAGTACGGACCGCTTCCAGTTCTTCCTCCGTCATTCCGGGGCCGTTGTCCGATACAGTTATGGTAATTCTCCCTCCTTCTTCTCTGATCGTAACGGATATCTTACACGGCGTCAGCATCTTTTCCACCCCGTGGTAGATAGAATTCTCTACCAGCGGCTGCAGTGTCATATGGGGGATTAGATACTGCCCCGAGACTTCACATTCCACAGAAAAGGCCACACGCTTCCTGTACCGGTACTCCTGAATCGTCATATATTTCCTCAGACTGTCCAGTTCCTCATCAACGGCGACATATTGCTGTTTATTCAGGGCAGACCGTAAGATCGTTCCCAGAGCCACTGTCATTTCCGCCGCCTCGTCATTTTTTCGGGCACGGATCATCCAGTTTATGCTGTTTAAAGTATTATAAAGGAAGTGCGGATTGATCTGCGCCTGGAGCATCTTATACTTAGTATCCTTCAAAAGAAACTGTTTTTCATAATTTTCATGAATCAGATAATCGATTTTATCCAATGTCACTTTAAATTCCTGGGTCATCAGGCCGATCTCATCTTTCTGCGTACTGGTTCCTAAAAACTCTCTTGCCTGATCAAAATCTCCGGTTTCCACAATCTGCATACTTTCTGTTAAATGTTCCAGCGGCTTCACAATCATATGCGCAAGTTTTTTCAAAATCAGTGCGGTAATAAGAAACAGCAGAAGAAATCCACCAATCATCATATACCGCAGATTCTGATTCTGTCCGTAAATTTCCGAATAAGGAAATATATTGACATAGGTCCAGCCTGTCTTTGATGATTGTAAATAACAAGCAAAATATCGCTGTCCGTGTTCTTTAATAATCTGATACCCTTTATCTCCCTCCAGCTTAGGCAGACGCTCCATCATGCCCTTCTGCTTTTCATAGATAACGCCCTCATTTGAGTACACACAGAGCGTGGAACTGTCAGCTTCCAGATCGTCAATATTCTTTTCGATCATTCCTGCAACATCGCAGGTGATCAGAAGGCTCCCGAGATACTCCAGGCTCGCATCAATATGTTTTCTTACATCACGGCCCGTCAGCAAATAGGGATACTCTGTCGTTGGCGGCTGTACCACATAGGCCCCTTTTGCTTCATGAATCCGGTTCATCACTGAATCGTACAGTTCCTTACTGATCGTTCCCGTTGCAAGCCCCACAACAAACTGAGTTTTATCCCCGTCCGTATATACCATGTTGGATATCATATTTGAATTTGCCAGTTCTTTATTAAACAGCATACGGAGCTGATAAACTTCATAAGAATAATCCGCAGTAAAATGTTTCAAATTTTTCATTTTTGTGAGCTGTTCCTGAATCTGCGTATCGATTGCTATGTTATAGGAGATTCCTTCCACCTCGTCTAAACTCCGGTTTACCTCCTGAGTAAAAAAATCCAGTTCCTGCAGGGACTTTTCATACAATTTCCCATCATAAATATTGAAGCTGACCTGTAGTGCAGCAACGCTTATAAGAAAACAGATTCCCAACATCAGGACGTAAACAATAATCATCTTTTCCGCCAGTTTTAAATCTCTGTATTTCTGGTACCAATATTCCAGATATCTTTTCATCGACTGTCCTTTCAACGCTGCTCCTCTATTCTTCATTTTCCTGTTTTCGATTTGAAAAAAGCGACTTTTCCAGATAATTATAACCGAATACAGAGAAAACTGCAAAGACATAATAGAAATCAACTGCAAAACCGGCCATTGGATTTTCTGTAAAGGAAATAATGACCGGCTATATTTATTTCTGCAAAAGCAGGAGCTCTTCGCTTAAAAGCTAAAGGCTGATTTTGTCAAATTTATTATTTTCTTTTTCCTTCATCGCCTGATACAGTTCTCCATCCGTCAGGTGATTTTCATAATTTAGAAGAAGCATGATCTTTCTGTCTCGTTCCGGATATATAATTAATCTCTGCCATTGATAAAAGTATGGACCATCTCCAATATTTCTGATATACCCCATTAACAGCCTGAGTAAGTATGCCGTTTCTTTTATGTCTGTCTGACAGTCGTTATCGTAAAAGCCCTTCCATTTATCGTGTCCGCACTCTTTCATAGCCTCCTCCGCCAGATAAAAGTGGTCTGCTGCCTGGCCAATTTCGTAAAAGGCATTCAGATAATCGCTGCTTTCATATGCCGAATATCCCTTTCCGAAATGGATCACGCCCTCCAGGCAGAACGTGTGAATTTTTACCTGGAGCAGGAGGGAATCCTTCCATAATCTACGGCAGTCTTCCGGCAGTTCATCTGCCAGACTTACGCATCTGTCGAGCAGTCCTTGAAAGCGTGGACAGGCATTTTTACATTTTGACACATACCACTGAAGCTGTGCGGCGAAACTTTCTGCCGGTCCACACCAGCGAAGTTCCTCACAGGCAGCGTTTCCGCCATCCTTCATCCACTGATGAATCAAAACCCGGGTGACATAATTATAAAACTGTTCGCCCGCATGTTCGTCTTCCTCCTCTCCATACGGAAGCGCGGCTTCAAAATATTCCATAAAGCATTCTCTCATTTCCTTTAAGGATCTGTCCCCATAATACCTGCTTATGTACTGTTCCAGATGCTTTTCCGGCTCCGTTTCCAGAGAGTTCCATAAAGTGGCAGCAAAATCCAGAGGATAGACATGGGGCTTAATATTGGAGCAGTTCACGAGCCACAGCGTTGAAATCCCACAATCATAAGCATGCTTCAGTTCCTTTTTAACAAATTCCATGGGATTCGGCAGCATCGTGAGCACATTGGCAGCCTGAAGATCATAAAAAGAAACGTGATAGTAAACGCCATGTCTTCTGTCGCCCAGCCCTTCACCCGGAAGTGCAGGAACTCGCGGATTATGATTGCCCTGCCTTCTGGATACCATCTTTCCGTAACCGTTATCAGCCCAGATCATAATTACATTATCCGGAAGTTCGATCAGCCCCTGCTGATAAAGCTCCATGGTTTCTCCATACAGATTTGTGCCAAAAACAGGATTCGCAACGTATTTTTTTACCAGGTCATACTGTTCCTGCATAATACTGCTGATCAACTGTCCTCTCTTCTCCGGAGTATCATACTGGGGATCATTCTCCCAGAATGGGGTATCACCCTGGCCTCGGAAGCCAAGATTCCAGATGATTTTATGATTCATCTGTCTCTTTATTCCTTCCTCCCAAAGACCTCGGAACAAGTCTGGATACTCTTTGAATGAAGGGGTTTTATCCGGATAAGCCCGCAGGAACATCTCTGCCCCCAGGGGTTCCGCATGGTGTTGGGTAAGCCACAATCCCATGTCTCCCGCAAGACCGGCATATTTTTTTGAATTGCTGTCCGTTCCCGGAATCACCGTATTGCCGCCGCAGCGCAGCAGCGCTTCAAACGCCATTTCCCACGGATAGGCTGCATCTTTCTCCGCGTCCCAGTGGCTGATCAAAACCTCGTCGTTAATAAACCAGCCCCGGTAAGCGACCGGCTTTTTTTCTGAATGGTATTTTTTAAATAAAATGGGTATTTCTTTTTGTTTTACGAATCTCTGATCATTCCAGAACCAAAACGGAAGTATTTGCAGGCAGTGCTCACTAATGTAGATCAGTGCATAAATGAAGCCCAGTTCCTCCGAGGCCGTAATTGTCACCTTTCTGTTATTTTCTACATAAATATCATATTCTTCTGCCGCCAAATCCCCCTTTTTCAAGCATATCTTTCCTGATTCTGCTCTCTCCGTTCCTTCATCTGCTGGTTCCAGCACCATCGAAAGATCCCGGTAAAAACGTGATACTGCACGCCGGACAGGTTCACTCTTTAATTCCGCATCGATTGTGACGTCCCTGTTCAATATAAAAAAATCATTCTGCATATCCATAATCTCCTCTTCCCTTGCTTTTTATTTCTTAATTTTAATCCTTCTTATTAACAAAGAAAATGATCTTTTCCTATATTCTTACTGAAAAAAAGCGACTTTTTATCAGAGAATCCGCTCCAAGGAAATACTACTGACTCTTTACATTTAAAAATTTAATTACAGTTTCATATATAAAGTCTGTTTTTTCCAAATAACCTATCGGTATTCTCCATTCATATTTTAACGAAAAGTGTTAAACTTAGTTTATCACCAAACGAAAACCCGAATATGAGGAGGAATTTATTATGGAACATAAATTTATAACATTTCAGAACACCAAGCAGATCCTGCAGTTTGTTAATCTGGTAAGCAAACTGGATTTCGATGTGGACGTAAAATACGGAAGCCGCATAGTTGACGGAAAATCCATCTTGGGAGTGCTGTCTCTGGCTTCCTTTAAAACAGTCGAAGTAATCTTTCATTCTGTTACTGACTGTATTGCACAGTTAGATGAACTATTTGAACTGGCATCGTAATACTGCTTTACAAAATACTATGACAACGGGTGAACATTATATGGAAATGCAGACTTTAAAGGGGCATTGTAAAACAGATGGGCTATTCATCTATTTTATAATGCCCCTTTAACATATTTGGCAGTTACAAAAAATCCTTAAAATTATAGCATTGACTGGTCTACATAAAAAGACTATCCTGAATGAATATCAAAGATCAATAATCTTTGGGTACCCGGATCTTATATGAGAAGTGAGCGATAACTTTTCGTCCCTTTTACTCTGCCTGTAGCAAAATACTCTATCCTGTCTTGTTTCGCCCAGTCTTTCAGTGTACTGCATACCGCTTCCACTTCCCACGCCTGATTAGAAAAGATTCGCACGGCTACGTCTCCCGAAGCGGTTCTCGTCACACCTCCGCACACATATGGAAGCCCCTCCACGTATTCCCGAAAACGTGTCAGCAGCTCGTCACTTATTCCCATGTGAAACAAAAGAAGACTGGCCATGTGGGAATATCCTTCAAACAAGCCGATTCCCTCCATCATTGTCTCCGGCGGATTAAAACGACATTTTTCCCGGTAAAGCAGTTTTTCCTGTTGCCAGATACGGATGCCAGAGTGATAGAAACGGTAAGAAAACCGTTCCCCTCTGGCTGCGCGCCCACAGGCCATGATCTCCTGCCAGATCAGACTGCTGCTGTCATCCTCCAGCACAATATCCGTTGACGCCTTGAACGCGGAATCAGCAAAAGGAATCACAGGCATTGGACTGTAATCCAGAAAACTGCCGGCTCCTACTGTCAGGCGGATATTCCGGACTGCATATCCATCTCCCATTTTGTGGATCTTTTCGAATGACTGTGACGTACATTCCAGACTGGCTCCCCTTTCTGTACAGATGGAAATTTCCTGTACATCGCCCTCCATGATACCGGCCGACGCCATGAGCATCATAATCTTCATACCACCGTTTTCCTGCTCAAACGGCGTCATAACCTTGAAGGGCGCAGTAAATCCAAGTTCCTTTAAGTAGGTTTTCCCCTCCTTTGCAGAAGCGCTTATATTTAACACAGAAGTTCTGCCAAATGCATTTTTCCCGCTGTCTCCAGTGTTCTCCTTACTGAAATCCGTCTTCAAACAGAACACTTCGCTTGATCCATTTAACAATCTGATCCACCCCTTCATCTCCCCGGATATTGGTAAATACAAACGGCCTCGTTCCACGCATCTTTTTTGAATCCCGCTCCATCACCTGGAGACTGGCTCCTACCAGCGAAGCCAGATCTATCTTATTGATAACCAGTAAGTCAGAACGCGTGATCCCAGGCCCTCCTTTTCGTGGTATTTTATCGCCTTCTGCCACATCAATAACGAATATTGTCGCATCCGCTAACTCCGGGCTGAAGGTGGCAGACAGATTATCTCCTCCACTCTCTATGAAAATGATCTGTATGTCCGGAAATTTACCCATCATCTCGTCCACAGCCTCCAGATTCATGGAGGCATCCTCCCGGATAGCCGTATGAGGGCATCCTCCTGTCTCCACACCGATAATGCGCTCCTGAGGCAGGATGCTGTTCTTACAAAGGAACTGTGCATCCTCCTTCGTGTAGATATCATTGGTGATAACTCCGATACTGTAATCGGAGGCCATTTTTCTCGTCAGAATCTCAATCAGAGCAGTCTTTCCCGAGCCCACGGGGCCTGCCACTCCTATTTTTACATACTTCATCTTTTTCCTCCCTGTCTCTCCCGGCGTTTTCTTCCCTGAGTCCTCTCCTGATAGTTTCTCTCGCAGCGTCCCTTTCCTGGTATATTATGACATATAGAGCCTTGAGTATAATCCCTCATGCTGCATGCACCTGATTTCAAATCCAGGAGCCGACGCACCGAAATCTTCTTCTGTCAGCGTGTCCAAGCGTTCCATAACCTTCCGGAATATATCCTGGCATCCATATAAAAGCTTTTGGCCAGAAGTCTGGCTTAATGGTATGGCTTTCACACAATTGGTCACCATAGCGGAAGTCTGTCCGTACAAATAATGTTCCAGTGTCTCTTCCTGTCCGATTCCATGAGCGGCGCAGTAAGTTCCATATGCAATCACATGATTTTTCAGCCCGCCTTCCCGGACATACCGTGCGAATATACTCTTCTCGCACGGTGCAGCCAGGGCCTGCACCGTTTTCACGAATCGGGATCCCATCTTCTCACCTGCCTGCCGCACCTCCATAGGCGTTCTCTGTGCCGTAATACACTGATCCAAAAGAAGGAGTGCCTCCAGGTTCTCCATGTCCCCTGCAGCCCAAGCGAACCGTACCGCCAAAAGTTCATTTTGGCAAAAGCTGTACAACAGCATATTTTCAATATACTGCGCGGCAGTCTCTTCGCTGTTCACCATATTTTTCTGAATATACGTTTCCAGGCCATAGGAATGCGAATAACCGCCGATAGGAAACAACGCATCATTAAGCTGAAGCAACAGATACCGTTTCTCCTGTTTCATCATCCGCATCCACCCTCCTTACCAAATTTGCATTTCAAAATTTTCCTGTTAATGTGTGTGACTGCTCACCTTGCTTGAAATACTCCGGTCAAAATCCAGCTTTCTGACATCACTCCAGACAGTGACTCCATGAAGCTTCGAAAGCAGTACCAGAGTCGGTTCATTGTACGGGGTAATAAACTGGAGTTTTGTATCTCCCCACATCAGCGCCGCATGCTTATTTCCAATCTCATAACAGACCTTGCATGCCATACGGGCATGATCCTCCCTCACATCGATAACGATGACCTCGCAGGGGGGAACACATACCGTAATCACCGTATCCCCCTCCCGGTACAGTACATCGCCATCCCTCAGTCCTCTCGTCAGGATCTCCGTGCCAAGACGGATTCCAATCTCCCTGTCACCTTTTGTCGTTTTCTGGTTAATCCGCTTATATGCCTCATGCCATTCGATCTCCACCTCGTCTCTGAAACAACCGGAAAATTCCTTATCTTTTACATTACCCAAAATCTCCTCACATACAATCATATACTCTGTTCTTCCTTTCTCTCCTGCTGTTTAAAACAGGGAATACATCTGGGTGAGCGGCAGCCTCTCCGCCGGTTCGGATGTCAGTTTCACTCCATCCGCCCTCACTTCGTACGTCTCAGGATCTACAAAGATCTCTGGCGTCAGATCGTTGAGCTTCATGTCTTTCTTTGTAATCGTCCTGGTACAGTGAACCGGGAGTACCTGTTTTTCAAGTCCCAGCTTTTCCTTAATTCCGCTGTCATAAGCCGCCTGTGACACAAAGGTGGCGCAGGTTCGGTATTTTGCCTTTCCGTGGGCACCGAACATGTGCTGGTACATCACTGGTTCCGTCGTCGGAATGGACGCATTGGCATCCCCCATTTTTGAGGCGATGATCATGCCTCCCTTAATGATAATATCGGGCCTCACTCCAAAAAATGCCGGATTCCACAGGACTAAATCAGCCATCTTGCCCGTTTCAACAGAACCTGTGTAATCGGAAATTCCATGGGTAATGGCCGGATTAATCGTATATTTTGCGATATAACGGCGGATTCTTAAGTTGTCGCTTCCCTCTTTATCTCCAGGAAGCGGCCCTCGTTCCCCCTTCATCTTATGTGCCGTCTGCCACGTTCTGGTGATGACCTCTCCGATGCGCCCCATTGCCTGAGAATCAGAGCTCATCATACTGAATACCCCCATATCGTGAAGCACATCCTCTGCAGCAATCGTCTCTGGTCTGATCCTGGAATCGGCAAACGCCACATCCTCAGGGATGTTCTTATCAAGATGGTGGCAGACCATCAGCATGTCGAGATGCTCATCCAGCGTATTGACCGTAAACGGCATGGTCGGGTTGGTGGATGACGGAAGCACATTTAACGCTCCAGCCGCACGGATGATATCGGGCGCGTGGCCTCCTCCCGCCCCTTCCGTATGGTATGTATGAATCGTACGGCCGCCGATGGCCGCCAGCGTGTCTTCCACACAACCGCCTTCATTCAGCGTATCCGTGTGGATGGCTACCTGCACATCGTATTCGTCGGCCACGCTTAGGCAGTGGTTGATCACAGCCGGAGTGGCCCCCCAGTCCTCATGAATCTTTAACCCCATAGCTCCCGCCTCTACCTGTTCTCTCAGCGGTGCCTCGTCGGAGCAGTTTCCCTTTCCCAGGAATCCCAGATTCATGGGGTATTCCTCCGCCGCCTCCAGCATCCTGTGAATATTCCAGGGTCCCGGCGTACACGTTGTGGCATTGGTTCCATCCGCAGGTCCGGTACCGCCTCCGATCATGGTGGTCACTCCGGAGAACAAAGCGCAGTCGATCTGCTGAGGGCATATAAAATGAATATGGGAGTCAATTCCTCCCGCCGTTACGATCAGTCCTTCCGCCGCCAGCGCCTCTGTCGAAGCCCCCACCGTCATTTCAGGTGTTACTCCGTCCATGATATCGGGATTGCCAGCTTTGCCAATTCCTGCTATTTTTCCATCTTTTATTCCGATATCAGCCTTATAAATTCCCGTATAATCAATAATAAGCGCGTTGGTCAATACCAGATCCAGATCTCCCCCGGCGCTGGTTGTTAGTACGGACTGTCCCATCCCGTCCCTTATGGTTTTACCTCCGCCAAATTTTATTTCATCCCCATATCTCGTATAATCCTTTTCCACCTCTGCATACAGATCCGTATCTGCCAGCCGTATCCGGTCGCCTGCCGTAGGACCGTACATCATCGCATACTGTTTTCCGCTTATCCGATAACTCACCTATTTTCTCCTTTCCGCTTTTCCTCTCGTCAAATCATTACAGCCGTAAACCAGTTTCTTTCCACCCAGTTCCACCAACTGTACCTTCTTTTCCTCCCCCGGTTCAAACCGTACAGAGGTTCCGGAAGGGATATCAAGTCGAAAGCCAAATGCTTCGTCCCGGTCAAATTTCAGCAGTTTGTTCACCTCAAAGAAATGGAAATGAGAGCCAACCTGAATCGGCCGGTCCCCGATGTTTGCAACCGTCACGCTCTTTGACTCCCTGCCCTCATTTAATATAATATCTCTGTCCTGTGTTATTACTTCACCAGATTTTCTGTCCGTCCGTTTCGATATTCCCGGCCCAATCGGATTATGAACAGTTACCAGCTTCGTCCCGTCGGGAAACGTAGCCTCTACCTGCACCGCCTCCACCATATCCGCAACTCCGTCCATCACATCATCCGCATTTAAAATACCGCGGCCTTTCTCCATCAGTTCCGTCACGCTTCTGCCGTCCCTGGCCAGTTCCAGAAGTTCAGAGCTTAGGTAAGCCACAGCCTCCGCGTAATTAAGTTTCAATCCTCTGCTGCGCCGCTCCTTCGCCAGATTACCAGCCAGATGAAGCATCAGCTTTTCTTCTTCCTTCGGCGTAAGCCTCATAATCATTCCTCCTGTCTTTCCTCTTTTTAAGTCAGCCCTGTCGGCTGCCGGCGTCGCTTTTCTTACAGTGACATGGTCGCCTGCAGCCGCTCCTGATCAAGCGAATCCGGCTCACCGTCCATTATAATTCTTCCATTTTCCATGACATAGCAGTAATCCGCTATCTCCATGACAAACTCTAAATACTGTTCCACAATCAGGACAGCCATACGGGTTTTAAGCCCGGTAATCACGCGTCCGATCTCCTGAATAATGGAAGGCTGGATTCCTTCCGTAGGCTCGTCGAGTATCAAAATCTTTGGTTCTGCAACCACGGCCCGGGCGATTGCCAGCTGTTGCTGCTGGCCGCCAGATAAATCCCCGCCTTTTCGGTTCAAAAACTCCTTTAATATTGGAAATGTTTCGAAAATAAAATCGGGAATCACCCCTTTCCCATTCTTTGCTTCCAGGCCCAGAAGAATATTTTCCTCTACAGTAAGCTGTGGAAAAATCTCCCTGCCCTGGGGAACGTAACCGATTCCTCTCTTGGCCCGCTCATAGGAAGGCAGGTGGATCACCGGCTTTCCATCGAGAAGGATTTCTCCCTCTGGCGTCTTCACCAGACCCATAACAGCTTTTAAAGTGGTGGTTTTTCCTGCCCCGTTTCTGCCCACCAGACAGGTGACCCGGCCAACCGGCGCTTCCAGGCTTACATGGCGCAGCACCATACCATCGCCGTAGGCTGCATAGAGGCCTGCCAGTTCAAACGCCGCTTTATTCTCCAGTTCTGTTCTATCCATAATTTCACCTTTCCTCTCAGCTCCTGCCCAGATAAACATCGATCACCTTCTGATTCTGCTGTACCGATTCCATTGTACCCTCATCCAGAATAGATCCTTCATGAAAGACAGTGACCGTATCCGATACATCCCTGGCAAACTGCATGTCGTGCTCCACTACGATAATGGAACACTCCTTTTTGATATCCAGAAGCATTTCGGCTGTTTTTTCCGTTTCCTTGCGCCCCATGCCTGCCACTGGCTCATCGAGAAGCATAAGCTTCGGTCTGGCCGCCAGAAGCATACCGATCTCCAGCCACTGTTTCTCGCCGTGGGATAAGCTTCCCGGATATTTAAACCGCTTATCCGCCAGTCCGATGAATTCCAGAACATGGTTCATGTAATCCTGCTTTTCTTTTGACAGTTTTCGGAAGGTAGTGGAGTAAAGGGAATGGCGTCTTGCCACCGCCAGTTCCATATTTTCCTCAATGGTAATACCCTGGAACACACTGGGGGCCTGGAATTTCCTGCCGATTCCCAAATCTGAGATAGCGTATTCCTTCATTTTTGATACATCTTTCGTGCCATTTTCACCATGGAAGATAATATGGCCTCCACTTACACGGTTTTTTCCGCAGATAGCATCAAGAATCGTCGTTTTTCCGGCACCGTTGGGTCCGATAAAGAACCGGACCTCATTCTTTCCGACCTCCGTGGAAACATGTTTAACCGCCTTAAAATCACCGAACTGAATGCTCACATCTTCGATAGTCAGCACCGGAGCTTCCTCCGGTGTCATGAGGACTTCCGCCTGTGTCATATGCTTTCCCTCCCTTTCTTCATGATGCCGTCCGCCCGTTCTTCTTTGCAGAAGCAGGATAAGCCTCCCGATCTTCCATCAATTCCGGCCGTTCTTCCCGGCGCCTCTTCACCGCATTCCGGATCCGACCCGGTACTTCTTTTAAGGATACAAACCCACCCGGAAGCCACAGAATCACAACGACAAACAGAATTCCTATAAAATACGACCACAGCTCCGGGAAATTCTCACTCGCCAGGGTCTTAAACCCATTTACGGCCAGTGCTCCAAGTATGGGGCCTGCCAGCGTTCCTTTGCCTCCGATGGCCACCCATATAATCATTTCCACAGATGGGACAATCCCTACCTCTGCTGGAGAAATGATTCCCACCTGCCCCACATACAGCATACCAGCCAGCCCTGCGATCATGGCTGAGAGTGCATAGACAAACACCTTATATTTTGCCGTATTGTATCCGGCAAATCCGGCTCTGTTCTCGCCGTCACGGATAGCGATAAACACTTTACCAATCCGGCGGCCCGTCAGGAATCTGCATAAGCCATATACAGCAATCAGGCAGGCCAGTGTGACATAAAACATGGTAATCTTTGTCAGCGGTTCATTGATATTGCGTCCGAAAATCGTTTTAAAATCCGTCAGGCCGTTAGAGCCGCCTGTAAATGCCTGGCTGCCGACCAGCAGTGTACTCATGATCAGTGCCATAGCCTGTGACAGGATGGAAAAGTAAACTCCCTTAATCTTGTTATTGAAGGTCAGATATCCCACAAGGACTGCCAGTGCCACGGGCACCAGAAGCGCCATGGTGATAGCAAATGCCGGATTTCCAAACAGCTGCCAGACAAATGGAAGCTGCGTCACCCCGCTCCACGTCATAAAATCAGGCAGACCGCCGCTGGCCTCCATCTTTAAATACATGGCCATACAGTATGCTCCCAAGCCAAAATAGACACCATGGCCCAGACTCAGGATACCGGTATAGCCCCAGATCATATCGAGCCCGATGGCTATAATGGCAAAACACATATATTTTCCAAACAGTCCCACACGGAACATGGACATGCAAAAGGGCATGACGGCGAGAACCAGAAATATAAGCAGCGCCAGAACTGTCGTACCCTTGATTTTTTTCCTTTGATTCATACCTGTGCCTCCTGTTTTGATTCAAACACCCTCTAGTCTTCCAGTGCCCGGTTCTGTACCGCAAAGATTCCTTTGGGCCTGAACTGAAGCAGGACGATGACACACGCGAAGATGAGCACCTTGCCGATGGAAGCGCTGGTCAAAAATTCGAACGCTGTCTGTCCGATTCCAATAAATCCGGCTCCCAGCACAGAACCTAAGATACTTCCCGCGCCGCCTACAACAACAGTCATAAAAGTATCCACAATATAATTCGTTCCCAGTGTCGGCCCGATAGCGCCGATCCATGTCAGTGCACAGCCGGCCAGTCCGGCCAGCCCTGATCCGATAGCGAATGTCATGGAGTCAATCCGTTTCGTATTCACCCCAAGGCTGGCGGCCATCTCGCGATTCTGCATGACCGCTCTGATATTCCGCCCCTGCCTCGTCTTATACATCAGCACATAAACTCCGGTAAGGCAGCACACGGCAATCAGCAAGATGAAAATTCTCTTCATGGGAAGCGCCACCATCCCGGATATCCGGATGGTTCTCTCCAAAAATGCAGGAGCCTTTACCCCTACATTGGGGGAGCCGAAGATACTCCTGGCCGCCTGCTGTAAGATCAGACTGATTCCCCAGGTGACCAGAAGGCTGTCTGCCGCCCTCCCGTACAACCTGCAGATCACCAGCCGCTCCAGCACATAGCCCAAAGACGCAGCCGCCAGAAACGAAAGGATAATTGCCACGATACAGTAGACATCAAACACTTGCGACGGGAAATACGCCTGAAATATATTCTGCACCACATACGCCGTATAGGCGCCGATCATGATGAATTCGCCGTGAGCCATGTTAATGACCCCCATAAGCCCAAAGGTAATGGCGAGTCCCAGCGCGGCCAGCAGGAGAATTGAGCTTACGCTGATTCCGTTAAACAGCTGCATTAAAAACAGTTCCATACATTTCCTCCCATCTCATGTTACCGGACACACTTCCGGCATTTTAGCATCTACTGTGCTCCGGCAAGACCTGACGCCCAGTCATACCCCTTTAAATATGGATCTGGCTTCACCGGCTCCGGTGTACTCCACACTTCATCAATTAAGCCTTCTTCGTTGATCTTTCCGATGCGTACCGGCTTATAGATATGCTGATTTTCTCCGTCAATTGTAATTGTTCCCTCCGGCGCTTCTATGGATATGCCTGCCGCTGCTGCTTTTACGGAATCTACATCAGTGGAACCAGCCGCTTCCACTGCCGCCGCCCATAAATATACCGCATCATAACCGGCTTCAATGGGATCATCTGTCACACGGTCCGTGCCGTATTCCGCTTTGTATGCTTCCACAAATTTCTTGTTCTCCGGTGTATCGGTGGTCTGATAATAATTCCATGCCGTGAGATGGCCCTCCAGATAGGAGGCTCCGATACCCGCTGCCTCTTCCTCTGCGATAGATACGGACAGAGTCTGAATCTGTTCCGGAGTTAATCCTGCATCCTTAAATTGTTTGAAAAACGCAACATTGGAATCTCCGTTTAGTGTATTAAAGATAAAATCAGGCTCTGCCTGTTTAATTTTGCTTAAGATCGTCGTGTAATCCGTATGGCCCATGGGCGTGTACTCCTCTCCCACAACCTCCATCCCCAGCGACTCTGCCTGTTTTTTTACAATGGAATTGGCAGTACGCGGGAATACGTAGTCTGATCCCAGTAAAAATACTTTCTTTCCATAATTTTCATTCATATACTCAATAGCCGGCACGATCTGTTGATTTGGCGCCGCACCGATATAAAAGATATTCGGAGAAGACTCCATGCCTTCGTACTGAACCGGGTACCACAAAAGTCCGTTATTGCTTTCAAATGTCGGTAGAACCGCCTTTCTGCTGGCTGATGTCCAGCAGCCAAATACTGTAGCCACCTTGTCATTTAACAGAAGTTTCTCCGCCTTTTCCTTGAATGTGGCGTTATCCGAAGCCCCATCCTCAACCACAGGAACAATCTGTTTTCCAAGAACGCCTCCGGCGCTATTGATCTCTTTAATAGCCAGCAGTTCCGCATCCCTTACAGAGGTTTCACTGATTGCCATGGTACCGCTTAGAGAATGGAGGATTCCCACCTTGATGGTTTCTCCTGCGGAAGTCGTAACCGCTGCCGTTGTGGAATCACTCTCCGCTTCCGCCGCCTGTGGTTCTGCCTGACTGCTTTCCGCAGCGGAATCTGCCGCTGTTGTCTGACTTCCTATCTCCGACATCGCACCGCCGCTGCACCCCGCCAGTGAAACTGCAGTCACCGCCGTTACTGCCAAAGCTCCTAATTTCTTCCATAAAGTCTTTCTCATTCTTTGTCCTCCTTATTGATTCTGCCTGTACAACAGGAAAAAGCTGTCGGTCTCCCGTACCGGGAGTTTACCGACAGCTTCGTCTGCTCTTACTTATCCATATTTTCTTGTGTGATCTAAAACATGGATATATCATAGCGGATTTTTTTAAAGAAAAAAACCTTACAAATCCGGTATTACACATGACAAATCCGGAAATCACTGAGCAAGCGTGAAATCAGTCAGGTCGAAATTCCAGAAAAATGCCGGGCCTTCTCACACCACATCTCCGTATTTCCTATAATATGCCGGAGTACATCCTGTATAGTTCTTGAACAGCCGGGTAAAATAGTCCACAGTCGTATACCCCAGTTCTTCACCAATTTCGTACACTTTCTTATTCGTGTCTTTTAAAAGTCGTTTGGCATACTCCATTTTTACCCGCATACAGTATTCCGACATGGTAATTCCGATTTTGCCCCGAAATTGCTTTGCCAGATAATCCTTGCTGAATCCCATCTCCTCAGCGACAATATCCTGAATATGTTCCTGCAAAACACTCTCACTGATTATGGTGGTAATCCGTACCATCATACTGTCTGGTTTCTCCAGATGGTAACGGTCGATCAGATACCGAAGTTCCTGAAGTACCCGCTCCACATCCGTCAATACACGTTCTCCAATACAGACATCCATCTTATCGAGTACCGGTATCCACGGTGCCTGTTTTCCCATATACTCCAGCACCAGTTCCAGTTGTTTCTCCAGGGTCGCCCGAACTTTTAATGTCTGTCCCTGGAAACGCAACTCTTCGCCTTTTATTATCTCAGCTGCAATGCCCCCTGTCGTCTCCGTCACTTCCAGAAGCTTGTGATACAGCATTTCAGTCTGCCTGTCCCCATTCTGTTCCAGATAGTTTCTGGCAATCTCCAAAGCCTCCTCCATCTTTTCACAACTGTAGGGCTTTTCTATGTACTCCAGAGCCCCCAGCCGCATCCCCTCTTTCGCATAAGCAAAATCGCTGTAGGTACTGGCAAGAATTACAGGCATCTCATATCCCCGCCGCTTCATCTGGCGACAGAGTTCCAGCCCATCCATAACTGGCATACGGATGTCTGTGATCACCACATCGTATGTTTTCTGTGCCATCAGCGCCAAAGCCTCCTTCCCGTTGCCGGCCTCACCGGCCACCGAGAAATCTGACTGTTTCCAGAAATGGTATTTCGACACTAAAAATCTGATTGCCTCATCGTCTTCAACAAACAGTATCCGGTACATATACTGCTCTCCTTTCTGCAAATCATACTTTTATCCGCTGCAGAATCATTTCATAGTCAAACCGCAGCAGCGCTCTCTCCAGCTGCTCCGCACAGCCGCGTCCAAAGGCAGAGATAAAGACCTCCCGGTTGTCGCTCCACAACTCCTCCGCCGCAAAATCAGCCCGCTCCACCATGCCATACCATTCTTTGATTAAGTCTTTCTGCAGCTCACCGGAGAATCTTATGACTTCATTAAGGCTGATTTCTTCCATATTCTTCTGATTTTCCTCAAACTTCATGCAGGCACTTTCCGAGACTTCAACTGGCATTTTCCCAATCGGTTCCTCATTCAGTTTCTTATTCATATCTCCAATCAAATCCTTAACCAGCTTCTCAATCCGGCATACCCTCTCCTTTAATTCTCCTTTGACAAGCTCTTCTCCTTTCAGTTCATCTTCCAATCTTTCACAGGCCTTTGACAGCGGCTCCGCCCCGATAGCGCCGGACGCCCCCTTTAATGCATGCAGTAGTGCATAAATTTCTTCACTATCACCTTTTTCTGCCAAATCCATCAGCTTTTTTCCATCCCGGCCGTGTTCCTCCGCAAACATTTCAGTCACCTGCCGGTAAAGCAATTCATTTCCACCCAGCCTCCCAATTCCAAGTTCCACGTCAAGGCAGGATGGTGATATGTATGTTTTCAATACCTTTTCCAGTTCGGCCAGACTGATTGGCTTCATCACCACCTCCTCCATACCGTATGCAAGTGCTCTTTCTCTTATCTGTGCCTTCCCATCGGCTGTTAACGCAATAATAGGACATTGAAAAGTTTTTAAACTACGAATCCTCCCAGCCGCCTCATATCCACTCATTCCCGGCATGCGCAGATCCATAAAAATCAGGTCGAAATGCCTTTCAGATGCCATGCGGACCGCTTCCTCCCCGCTTTCCGCCTCCATAACTGCAACTCCCAGTACAGCAAACAGCTCCTTCTGAATCCTGCGGTTGATCCGGTTATCATCTACAAGCAATACCAAAGCCCGGCAAAAATCCCCTTTTTTTGGTCCGCCTATCTTCATCGGAATCCTCGCCGTAAAAGCGCTGCCTTTTCTCCAGCAGCTCTCCACTGTCAAGCTACCCCTCAAAAGTCCGGCAGTCCGTTGGCAGATCGCAAGCCCCAGCCCCGTTCCTGCTACTGGAGCGCTCTCCTCCTTACTCCCACGCTCAAACGCCTCGAAAATCCGTTCTTCATCTTCCTTTTTTATTCCTCTACCTGTATCTTCCACACGCAGAACCAAAACGCCTTCATCCTCCGTACCTTTCTCCCATAAAAGTTCCGCATGCACCAGGCCTTCATCCGTAAACTTTATTGCATTCGAAATCAAATTTCCTGCAATCAGCCGAAATTTTCCTTCATCTGCTAATACCTGCTCCGGAACTTTGTCATCTGCCTCAACTGAAAATTCAAGCCCCTTTTCCACCGCCAAACAGCAGAAACTGTTTTCAAGATCCTTCGCCGCCTCTCTTAGGCTCCACTCTGTCTCCTGTATTTCCATTTTCTTCTCCAGACTTGCATAATCAAGAAGTTCATTAACCATATCCAGAAGCTGTTTCGAAGCTGTCTCCATACAGGCCAGATATTCTCGCTGTTTTTCATTTAATCTCGTTTGTTTAAGCAGCGTTTCACATCCGATTACCGAATTCAGAGGAGTCCTGATCTCATGGCTGACAGATGCCAGAAATTCGTCTTTAGCCTTCATAGCCTCCGCCATCCGACAATACATATTCAAAACAGACTGCCCCAGCCTGTAAATTTCTGAAATTCCATCAGGTTTTAACTCCGCTGCTCTTCCTTCCTCAAGACACATCTGATAGGCAAGCGCCGGATATATAGTTCCGCGATAGCAGAAAAAAGCATATAAAAGGAACAAAAGCATAGAGGCTCCCTGTAACCCCCACAACATGACAAGAGCGCGGTCCGTTCTTCTCCTCGTTGCCGCCAGCTCCTCGTTCATCCGTTTAACAGCAGATTCCATAAACTCCGAAGCGTACTGGTCGATAACCTTCTTCTCCCCCGCATACCGATCTCCGCATAGCAGAGATATGGCTTCCATACGTTTTTCTTCCGGAGTCATAGCCGCCTCCACGACATTCAGAACATAAGTCTGGACCTCCAAAGGCAGCACTTCCTCATTCTCCCCCTTCCCATCCGCGGCCAGGCGCATAGCCCGCGTCTCCAGATAAATAAGTAGATCCGAATTTTTCTTTGCTGATTCGACCAGTCTCATGTCTCTGTCATCCAGTCCCAACTCACCTAAACGCTTTACAACCCCGTCCCGTCGTTTTCCCGAATGCACCTCTTCCCAATATCTTTCCAGACATGAGTTATCCCCAGTAACCGCATACAACCTTGCCTGTTCTGACAAGTAATCCGCAGCTTCTTTTAATTCCTCACACAGTTTTCCGCATCGATCTCGTTTAGCAGCCACCCGTACCTCGGCAGCCACCGACCGCTTAACATTCCACGTGCTGATAATCATGGCCAGCACCACAAAAATCAGTGCAGCCGCTCCTATACAATTCATAATCTTCTGATTAAAACGAAATTTTCTTTTCATTTATATCCTCTGTTTCTACTGTTTTCCAAAAAATATTCAGGAATGGCTTTTACGAATTTTGTGAACATGGTATACTATGAGCACTGGGTACACCCCCTCACGAACCTGATTCGAACTATCCCAACCACTTGGTCAGGTCTTTTATGAACTTAGTGCAAACGGTATAATATAAGCAAAAAAGTACGGAGGCAATAAATATGGAAGAATCTGCTGTCATTCTCATTGTTGACGATATGCCGGAACAACTGCGGATCACGGCATCACTCCTGAAAGAACACGGCTATTCAGTCCGGGCGGCAATAAGCGGATCTGCTGCGTTACACCTGGTAGAGCGTGAAATCCCCGATCTTATTCTGCTGGATATCCACATGGATGATATCGATGGCTTTACCGTCTGCCAAAAGCTGCGGTCCAGTTCCCGGTACGAAGATACGGCCATCTTATTCATGACAGCCTCCGGGGACCATGACAGCCTCCAAAAAGGGTTTGAAGCCGGTGCCCAGGACTATATTATAAAACCATGCCATGCTTCCGAACTACTGGCCAGAGTCAGCACTCACGTCCAGATCGTCACACAGGCCCGCCGCTTAAAAGCCGCCTACCAGGAGATGGATCAGTTCTGTCACAGTGTCTCCCACGATTTGAAGTCTCCGGTTCAGGTAATGAAACAGCTGACAGGCTGTCTGCGTGAAGAGCTTTTCTCTTCCCCCACAGGTATCGCCGAAGGCACAGAAGCAATCCTGTCCCGCCTCGATGAAAAATGCATTCAGATGGAAAGCATGATCGGGCGTCTTCTTGATTTTTCACAGATGACAACAGTCAAATACCATCCGGAACTTCTGGACGCAGCAGCCATGATCCGTGAAATCTTTGAGGAGCTGTCCAGCCTTGAGCCAGACCGCGTCATCCTCCTGTCCGATTCCCAGTTTGCCTGTCCGCCCATTCCGGGAGATCCCACTCTCCTCAGACTGCTGTTTCAGAATATTATAGGAAACGCTGTTAAATTCACAAAAGGCCGTGATCCAGCGGTTATCACCATCTCTGCCCGCCAGACCTCCTCCCACACTCTTCTGGAAGTGAAAGATAATGGTACCGGATTTGATATGACTGACTCCGGCCGCCTTTTTCGTGTATTCGAACGTCTTCATACCCAGGCAGAATACGAGGGAACCGGCGTCGGTCTTGCCATTTCAAAGCGAATCATGGAAAAGCACGGCGGTACCATTTCCATCATTGGAAAAAAGGGGAAAGGAGCAACCGTAACCTTGAAATTTCCAGTAAAACTTACACCTTTATTCTCTTCCAGTCGGACCCCTTAAAAGAAAAAGCAGGGCATTCAACGTTATCATTCGCCGTTGAATGCCCTGTTTCCTTCTGTATTATTGATGAGTATACCTGAATACTAATGAACGGAATACCTTATTAAATGCTCATAGTATACACGATGGGTTAAAAAACTTCAATGCTTTTATATGAAACCCCCTTATTAACTACTAAAATTTCATTTATGTGATATGTTTTATTACATTGTATTTTCTTTTATGTATGTTATAATATACAAAAGAATTATTAATTAGGCACTTGAAAGAAGGAAGCATGACAACACCAACTGAAATGATTGGAATGATGTTAGGACAAATTGAGCGGGGACAATCTTCCCCAACAATCAACACTCTCTGGAAAATAGCCACCGGTCTGAAAATTCCGCTCTCACTTCTATTGGAGGAGCAATCATCAGAATATACCATTGCTGCCGCAGAGGAGCAAAACGTCATACTTGAGGATAACGGGCGAATGAAGGCCTACCCCATATTTGCTTATGATCCAATCCGTAGTGTTGAATCCTTTTACATTACCTTTGAGCCAGACTGTAAGCATACGTCAGATAAACATAATGACGGTGTAGAGGAACAGGTTTTTGTCCTGCATGGCAGTTTGCAGCTTGTTTTGAACGGAAAAACAATTATCGTAACAGAAAATCAGGCAATCCGTTTTCACGCAGACATCCCCCACGAATACAACAATCCCTTTGCTGATAGCTGCACCGTTTATGATATGATCTTCTATTCCAAAAATGAAAAGTGAGGCATTCCAAAATGTATGAATTAATTCAGGTGGGAACAAATAGTTATTATATCCAGAGCCCGGCCAAAATAGGACTTTATGTAGAGAATGAGAAGGATGTTTGTTTGATTGACAGCGGAAATGACAAGGATTCCGGGCGAAAGGTACGCCAAATTCTGGAAGCACATAATTGGCGGTTAAAAGCAATTTACAACACTCATTCTAACGCTGACCATATAGGAGGCAACAAATATCTGCAGGGACAGACCATGTGCAAAATCTATGCTCCGGGTATTGACTGCGATTTTACACGCCATCCGCTTTTAGAACCATCTTTCCTCTATGGAGCGTTTCCCCCAAAGGCTTTACGGCATAAGTTCCTTATGGCACAAGAAAGCGATGTAGAATATTTAACAAAAGATAATCTGCCAAAAGGCTTTGAGGTAATCCGATTGCCGGGACATTTCTTTGACATGGTTGGTTACCGTACACCAGATAATGTTATTTTTCTTGCGGATTGCCTGTCGAGCATGGAAACATTGGACAAGTATCAAATTGGGTTCGTTTACGACATTGCTGCATACATCAAGACTCTTGAAATGGTGCAAACATTAAATGCTGAAATGTTTGTACCATCACACGCGGAAGCAACAAACGATATTGCACCTTTAGCACAATATAACATTGACAAGGTTTTAGAAATTGCAAAAAAGATTACAGATCTTTGCAAAGATCCGCTCTGCTTTGAAATGATTTTACAAAAGCTATTTACTGACTACTCGTTAACCATGAATTTTGAGCAGTATGTTCTTGTTGGCAGTACGGTACGCTCCTATCTTGCATGGCTCAACGATACGAATAGAATAAATGCCTGCTTTGAAAACAACATGCTGTTATGGAAAAAGAATAACTGATGAAATACGTTGTTATTAAAGGCCTATAAACAAAAGATAAACAACCTCTTAAGAAGAACAGCCATAACTGTAGCCGCAGCTTACAGTTATGGCTGTTCTTCCTCTTGGAAAGAGCCAATACACCGACATTCTGAATATATTCTTATCCTGCCAATGTCAGCTTCCTAAAGAGTCCCCTACTATAAAGTTTATAACAAATCCGCCAGTGTTTTTTCATAAAAATAGTCATGGACCATTTTATCAAACTCTGACCATAAAGGAAGGGTTTTACATATGGCGGCCCTGCTGCAGGGTTTGGCATCCTTGGAAAGACATGCAACGGTAGCAAGCGAGCCTTCCATTAATTCCAATATCTCACCTACTTTATATTCTTCCGGCTTACGGCAAAGTTTGTACCCGCCCCCACGTCCTCCCAGCCCAATCAGCATCTTTCCTTTGATAAGCTCTTTTACAATGATCTCCAGGTATTTTTTAGAGATTTCCTGCCGCTCTGCCACTTCTTTCAAAGGAATATATCCTTCACCACCATGTTCCGCCAGATCTATCATGACACGAAGAGCATAGCGTCCTTTTGTTGAAATCATACCATACACCGTCCTTTCTGTGATTTATGCCTATTATACCGCAGGGTGAATAGGTAAATCAATAATATTCAAAATTTTTCCAAATCACCTATTGACATAGTAGGCGATTGGTGATACTATAAGCGCATCAGTTTTGAGCTGATCATCAGGAAAGGAGGCGAAAGCAATGACCGGATTCTATACCCTCAAAGTTAATACTGTCATGTGTTGTCGAATGCGAAACTCCCGGGCATATTATATGGCTGGGGTGCGGTTATGCGCAGATTGCAGCATAGCTGACTGCCTCGATACAATGCTTAATTGATCTGTCAGCATATCGTATGCCATTTGCCCGGGAGCTTGTGATGAGCTTCCGGTTTTTTATTTGCTGAAACCGGAACAGCAGCCGATTGAACCGACAAATATAAATCCAAAGGAGATTACAAATATGAGTAAATATAAAAACGAATACAAATTTGAAACCCTGCAGCTCCACGTTGGACAGGAGCAGGCCGATCCTGCCACCGGTTCCAGAGCAGTTCCCATTTATCAGACCACCTCTTACGTGTTCCATGATTCAGCACATGCCGCAGCGCGCTTTGGGCTTGCAGATGCAGGCAATATCTATGGACGCCTTACAAACTCGACGCAGGACGTACTGGAAAAGCGGCTTGCCGCGCTTGAAGGCGGCGCTGCTGCACTGGCAACTGCATCTGGTGCTGCCGCAATCACCTATACCATTCAGGCTCTGGCACAAGCCGGGGATCATATTGTAGCACAGAAAACAATCTATGGCGGCAGCTATAATCTGCTGGCACACACGCTCCCCCAGTTCGGAGTTACCACAACCTTTGTGGATGCCCATAACCTTGAAGAACTAACCGCCGCCATACGGCCAAATACCAAAGCTGTCTACCTGGAAACGCTGGGAAACCCAAACAGCGATATCCCGGACATTGATACAATTGCAGAGATTGCCCATGCACACGGTCTGCCGCTTGTGATTGATAACACCTTTGGCACCCCATACCTCATCCGCCCGATTGAACACGGCGCGGATATCGTAGTCCATTCTGCCACCAAGTTCATCGGCGGCCATGGCACTACCCTGGGCGGTATCATCGTGGATTCCGGCAAATTTGACTGGAAAGCCAGCGGTAAATACGATCCTATCGCAAAACCCAATCCCAGCTATCACGGTGTCTCTTTTGTGGACGCGGCAGGCCCGGCAGCCTTCGTCACCTATATCCGTGCCATCCTTCTCCGTGATACGGGTGCAACTCTCTCCCCCTTCAACGCATTCCTGCTTCTGCAGGGCGTGGAAACCCTTTCCCTGCGCCTGGAACGTCATGCAGAAAACACGAAGAAAGTGGTGGAATATCTGTCTAATCATTCACAGGTGGAAAAGGTGAATCATCCCAGCCTGCCGGATCATCCCGACCACGCATTGTATGAGAAGTATTTTCCCGACGGAGGGGCCAGTATCTTCACCTTTGAGATTAAGGGCGGCCAGGAAGAAGCCTGGAGGTTTATTGACAATCTGAAAATCTTCTCCCTGCTTGCCAATGTAGCCGACGTAAAGAGCCTCGTAATTCACCCGGCCAGTACCACCCATTCCCAACTCTCCAGGGAAGAGTTGCTGGATCAGGGCATTAAGCCGAATACTATCCGCCTGTCCATCGGCACAGAGCATATTGATGATATTCTCGCTGACTTAGAGAATGGGTTTGCTTCATTATAACAAGTAATAGGAATGAAATTGAGATAGAAGGAGGCGGCTGGCTTGAACTGGGAAATTATCGGGAAATATTTGCCGTTATACCAAAAAGCAGCGGTACTGACAGTAAAAATCGGGTTTATGGGGATAGCGGCCGCCATCATGATTGGGTTACTATGTACCATCATTCAGTATTATAAGATTCCGGTCATCCGCAGGATCGTATCTGTGTACATTGAAATCAGCCGGAACACCCCTCTTATGGTGCAGCTGTTCTTCATCTATTATGGCCTGCCCAAAATAGGTATTCAGACAGATGCCGCTGCGTGCGGTGTTGCAGGACTGGCTTTCCTCGGCGGGAGTTATATGTCAGAAGCATTTCGCAGTGGGATTGAGGCGGTTGCGCCAATCCAGGAGGAAAGCGCATATAGTCTCGGGCTCAGTAAACTGCAGACTTTCTCTTATGTAATCTTGCCGCAGGCATTTTCCATCAGCGTTCCGGCATTTATGGCGAATGTGATTTTTCTGCTGAAAGAAACCAGCGTATTCTCTGCCATAAGCCTTATGGATTTAATGTTTACAGCAAAGGATCTGATTGGACTGTATTACAAAACTGCGGAGAGCCTTTTCCTGCTGGTAGTGTTCTATCTTATTATTTTGCTTCCGGTTTCCGTTTTGGGAAGCCTCCTGGAAAGGAGGTCACGCTATGCCGGATTTGGGTCTTGAGGTGCTGCTGAAAGGGAAAAATCTTGCCCGTATCCTTGGCGGATTAGACGCAGCACTCAAAATCAGCATGATTTCCGTCGCCATCAGTATCCCATTGGGAATCATTTTGGGCATTCTCATGACATGGAAAAATCCAATCTGCCGGGCGATCCTGCGATGTTACCTGGAATTTGTCCGGATTATGCCTCAGATGGTGTTACTGTTCCTCGTCTATTTCGGCACCACGAGAGCCTTTGGCTGGGACCTATCCGGGGAGCTGGCATCTGTGATTGTATTCACAGTCTGGGGAGCGGCGGAAATGAGTGATCTGGTCCGGGGTTCTCTGATCAGCATTCCCATACACCAGTACGAAAGTGCTGAGGCGCTGGGACTGTCGAGAATACAGAGCTATCAGTACATTGTTCTGCCGCAGGCCGTGCGGAGGTTAATTCCACTGTCAATCAACCTCATCACAAGAATGATTAAAACCACAAGCCTGATCCTGATGATTGGCGTCGTGGAGGTACTGAAGGTTGCCCAGCAGATTATAGAGGCAAACCGGATGGGCAGTCCCAATGCTGCATTCGGAATTTACTTAACGGTATTCTTCCTGTATTTTATTGCCTGCTGGCCAATCAGCCTTTTGGCGAAATACCTTGAGAAACGATGGAGGTGAGGAGATGTCAGAATCGGTATTAACCATAGAACATCTGACAAAACAGTTTGACAATTCTACTGTTCTGAATGATTTAAGCCTGCAGATTCACGAGGGCGAAGTCGTCGTGATTGTCGGTCCCAGCGGATGTGGAAAAAGTACACTGCTGCGGTGTATCAATGCCCTGGAGGACACCCAAAATGGTGAGATCCGGCTCCATGGGGAACTTGTCACGAAGCGAAGCAGAAACTTAGCCGGAATTCGCCAGAAGATCGGTATGGTGTTCCAGAGCTATGAGCTGTTCCCGCACCTGAACGTGTTGGACAATATCCTGCTGGCACCGACCAAAGTGCAGAAAAGGACAAAGGACGAGGTAAAAAAAGAAGCTCTTGCACTTCTGTCCCGTGTTGGGCTTTCGGAAAAAGCGAAAAGTTTTCCACGGCAGTTATCTGGCGGACAGAAACAACGGGTTGCAATTGTCCGTGCATTATGTATGCACCCTGAAATTCTGCTGTTTGATGAGGTGACGGCGGCGCTTGACCCGGAGATGGTCAGGGAAGTATTGGAGGTTATCTTAAACCTTGCAGACCAGGGACGAACGATGATAATCGTCACTCATGAAATGCAGTTTGCAAAGGCCGTGGCTGACAGAATTATTTTTCTGGATGATGGAAATATCAAAGAGGAAGGAACACCGGAGCAGTTTTTCGATGCACCGAAAACTGACCGGGCGAAAAAGTTTTTACAGACATTTACCTTTGAGCGGAAAGGTTCAAAATAAAATTGATATAGGGCGATGCCCGGAATGGAGATTATTATGAAAAAAATTCGTAAGCTTGTAACTGTTACACTTACTCTGTCGCTAGCGTTTTCTCTGGCTGCCTGCGGATCAGAGAATTCTTCAAATAATAATGTGACAGCCAACAGTAGGAAAACCCAGAATGTTGTTTACCGTACTTTGGATGAAATTAAGGAGAGCGGCACCATTAACATCGGCGTTTTCTCTGACAAGAACCCGTTCGGCTATGTAGATGAAAATGGAGAGTATCAGGGTTATGATGTGTACTTCGCCAACCGCATCGGTGAAGATCTTGGTGTGAAAATCAACTATATCTCCACCGAGGCGGCAAACCGCATCGAATATCTGCAGACTGGTAAGGCAGATATCATTCTGGCAAACTTCACAGTAACACCTCAGCGTGCAGAAGAAGTTGATTTCGCGCTTCCATATATGAATGTTGCACTGGGAGTCGTTTCTCCAGACAGCCGTGTAATTGAAAGCCTGGATAACTGGAATGCGGAGGATCCGATCATTGTCATTTCCGGCACAACTGCAGAAACCTATCTGATTGAGAACTACCCTGACATCCCACTTCAGAAGTATGATTCTTACGCAACCGCAAAGAATGCCCTGGAAAATGGGAACGGGGCCGCATGGGCCAATGACAATACCGAGGTTATTGCCTTTGCTTTGCAGAATGCCGGCTACACTGTGGGAATTCCGTCCTTGGGCAGTCAGGACAGTATTGCACCTGCAGTTTCCAAAGGGAACAGCACGCTTCTGGACTGGTTGAATGAGGAAATCAAAGCCCTTGGCGAGGAACAGTTCTTCCACAAAGATTACGAAGCAACACTGGTTGATACCTATGGCCTGGACTACGAAGACAGCCTGGTTGTTGAAGGCGGAAAGACAAAATAAATGATGAAGAATATACTGGTCTTTGGCGATTCCAATACCTGGGGACTGATTCCCGGCACTCATGAACGGTATCCATGGGGAGTGCGCTGGACAAGTATCCTACAGGAAAAAGAACGATGTAATAACACCCGCATAATAGAAGAAGGTCTATGCGGAAGAACCACCATTTTTGAGGATGAACTGCGCCCCGGAAGAAAAGGGCTCGATATGCTTCCTGTCCTGCTGGAAACCCATAATCCCCTGGATGCGGCAATCATCATGCTTGGAACCAATGACTGCAAAATATTGTATCGCGCTCCTGCCCATGTGATTGGGAAAGGGATTGTGCTTTGCCTGGACGAATTGCTAAAAGTAATTCCAGCAGACAGGATTTTATTGGTGTCCCCTCTTCTCCTTGGAGAGAATGTCTGGAAGCCGGAAAAAGATCCGGAGTTTGATCAGGCTTCCGTGTTAATTTGCAAACAACTGAAAGAAGAATACAGAAAAATCGCCTCTGCAAAAGGAACGGCCTTCATTGCGGCATCAGACTATGCAGCCGCAAGCAGCATTGATGATGAACATCTGACGGAGGACGGACACTCGGCACTTGCGGATATTTTGTACAACAAGCTGATAGAAATGAAAGTGATTTAGGAGGCTCAATCCAAACCTTCCATACCGGCATGGACTATGCTGAGGAGACCGCGTAGTCTATCGGAATGTGAGCTATATGACCGTCTATCGAATGTTTCACGAACTATTCAAAAAAAACAACGTGGATACGGTTATGGCAGATATGACTGATCTTGAAGCAGTAAAAAAGGCAATCATTCCCGGAACAAGGCTTGTCCATATTGAAACACCAGACAATCCCACTGTTGGCATAACAGATATAGAAGCAATTGCAAAAATCGCATGCAGTCAGCTGATAACACCTTTACTTCCCCGCTGAATCCCCCCCGGAGCTGGGAGCCGTTTTTGTGGTGGACGCCCTCACAAAATTTATCAATGGTCATGGTGATGCCCAAGAGGGAGCAATCCTTACCAACAATCTGGAGACGATGGACCGCATCCGCTATGAGGCACACAGGTTAACGTTGGCTCCGTCATCAGCCCATTTAATACATGAAGATTTTCCGTAGCTCAGTCACTTTCACGATACGTATGCAGAGAAGCCTGCTTCGCCGGTTTCTTTCAGCAAGGCTAAAATTTATCTGTTCCAGTTTTTGGGCAACCACATCAACATTCTCCGAGGGGTCTATTGGGCTGCCTAACAGCTCGCCTACAGAAACTTCCAAAATTTCTGCGTCCCGTATCAGTATGTCTGCGTCCGGAACAGACAGGCCTTTCTCCCATTTTGAAATCATTTGTCACACGACATGCAGCTACTCAGCCATGACCTCTTGAGAAATGCTCTTTGCTTTACAAAGATTTCCTAAATTCTCGCTAAACATCAAAATTGCTCCCTTCTAATGCTTACAGAATAACGGATATCTGCTGTTGCATTAAGCAATGCAAAGTAACATGAAGGATTATAGAATGTAATTTTCAGAATACGGTCCCTGCCTTTACAGTTTTTTGCTATAGATTTCCAACTCATACTTATTCCCGTTTCGCAAGTCAATTTTCTGTTCTGAATATTGGTAAGAAAATCTGCAGGGGATCGCAAGGGCTTTTGATGTACTATTCTCAGCCCGTGTCGAGTAAAAAAATTCTTTCCCGCCTAAATTGCTGCAATATTATAACAATAATTGCAAAATCTGTTTTCCATACCCTTTGCCTGTATAATCTGGGCCAAGGGTATTTTTCTGATATTCAATGGTTTTGCGAATACATTCCCTGGCCGCCGCTTCACTCTCTGTCACTCGCCATTGCATATACAGTGCTGCTTCCGACCGCGACCATACATTTTTGTACATCGTTTCCCAGTCTTCAAATTTAGCTTTCTCAAGTATGAGATCTTTTGTTTCTTCTGAAAATTCACTTGGCTTTATAATCATCGTTTCGTTGTGTGTCGCTTCTTTCTGCTTGCTACTGCAAACAGTCAGAAGCACTGCGAATAACACAAAGATGAGAAAAGTACCTTTTTTCTCGTCTTTCCGTTTTAATGTCAGTCCTCCCATCAGGACTTTTATAACCTGATTTCATAACTATACCTCTATCAAAAGCCAGTTTAAAAATATGGTATTCATTCATCACATTTCAGGCCAGAAATCCCCAGCCCTATTCCGCTAATAAAGCATACTAACTCTCCCCAACCGCCTAAACTGCTGTCCGGCGATATTAGAAAAAAGCCGCCAATCAGAATTATCGCAATACCAAATAAAATCCGTTTAAGTCCCTGCATTATGTATACTCACATATGTCAATTCAAGTATTTCTGATTCTCAAAATCTATTATCACAATAAAAATTAATCCGGCACTGAATTTCACAGCCCTAATCTGGTAAAATAAACAGACCATAAAACTACTAGACCAATGAATGCGAAGATGCGGTTTAATAAAATATATGTACCACTCGGTTCCGGCTTGTCTCCATTATGTTTCCAGAAATCAATATACCATAGAATTCTGGGATTTATTATATCTAATAGCAGTACAATGCTTACAATTATATAAATAGCCATATGAATCAATCCCCTCTGCCAAGAATACCTGATCCACCAAATGTCTACTGAAAAAACATCCTGTTTGCCAAATCTAAAACAACATCACAACCATTTCGCCCAATCGCCATAGTCAAAAATTCTACGTCCACCTTCTCATTCACTACAATGGTTTTCCCTTTCGTCCTCATGTGACAGCCTTTATGTTTTATGAATTATGGGTGTTCCATGTAATACGCCAATATTTTAAATTAAGTAATCCTATCATTGAAGAAGCTGCTATATGACCGATTAAGACATTGATACCATGCTGCAACGGAAGTATTACTGGCAGAACGAATATTGAGCCAATCAGGAGTAGCCCCAATACAATCTGTAAAGGCTTCATCCGCGCTTTCTTGAAATAGCTGATAGATGTTATAACCAGCAATATGATTCCCAACGCAAAAAACGCCATCCAATAATAGCTAGATAACCCACTATTATAATATCCTGCATAACCGGAATATCCCGTGATCAGAAAAATATATCCTAACCAACGGCAGCAAAGCATTTTAGAATTGTTTCTATTTTCTCGCCACTCGTTTTCCTGTGCGGCCTGTTCCGCTTGATATTTCTGCGGCTCAACCAGCCCGGACAGGCCAACATGGAATACAGTTGCCAATTCGGTAAGATTTTTTGCCTTAGGTTGGCTTTGGTCAGTTTCCCACTTTGAAACAGCCTGCCTACTGACGCCTAACTGCTCGGCAACATACTCTTGTGATAATTTCAGTTCGTTTCTTTTGGTTTTAATATTTTCACCTAGTGACATATCTATCGCCTCCTTTGCCCTAATTTTATAAGGAATCGTAGTTGCATACCACCAACTATACGTCAACTCATGGTTGCAATATGATTTTGTGAGCTTTTGTATGAGGAGATAAGGGCTATATACCCAAAATAAATTTTAAATAATCTGCGGTACTCACTTCAGCTATCATTAAACGTACATCAATCTGTTCGTTGCGTTAGCCTTTTATTATACATTTTCTTGGTACTTGCCTTATCATTTTTCAATCCTCGATTTGTCACTCTGTGTAACTCTTCATAAATTAGATTAAGTCTTGTAAATTATGTATTTATTTTAACAAATATTTCTCAAATGCTTTATGGGCATTAAAATGTACATCCCTAAAAAATAGAATCAACCATATAATGTATGCTCCGATGGCTGCATATGGTGTTAAAACATAAGATGAAACAGCGCCAATCAACATAATTGCTGCCCATACAAAACATGAATTTCTTATATCTCTTGCAATCCATGCCTTATCATACATTTCCTGCTCCTCTTTTGATAATGTATTAAATCCAGAAACAAATTTTGCTGACTTTTCCTTAAATATAGCAAATAGTACACCTATAATGCCAAAAGGAAGAACCAAAACAATACATGCCCAAAAACCAACGAAATTCATAATTATCACCCCTTTGAAAATTTAATTTTTCGGTTCTGCAAACCTGGATTCATTTTTTTGATTTCGATACCCTTCCTTAGTAAAAACATTATTCAGTTTTATTTCTGTAGGAATAATTGTAAGGGCCATGATTGCTATTTGTGTAAAAACTAAATAAACAATCAGCGTTTCAAAGTCTGGGCGGCCTTGAATATATAGGACAAATGCACTTGAAATCACTGCCAATATAACACCTATGCAAAAATTTATTTTCCCCCAATATTTATGCGCGTAAGACCACGTATCCTTATTTAATCTTGACATAGTGGTTCGGTAGCCTGAAAGCCCATTTATATCTTCAGGCGGATTGTTTTCCCACCGTTTGCCTAATATAATCATAGAAAGCGGAACCAGCAATGAACAAACCAATAAAAATATAAACACTTCAACTCCTCCTTCTGTCGCTCTTTGATATGTCTTTATGTGGATTGATTCAAGCCCTCTTAGTTAAAACAGTACTGGCAATATTTAATATTCGCTTGAAATCCTGCCTTTTGAGTACATGCTTGTTGAGGAAACACCTCCGTCTACTGGAAATGCCCCTCCTGTTATGTAGCCGGCTTCATCACTCACCAGAAATGCTACCATATGGGCAATGTCTTCTGGCCGGCCGATGCACTTCATCGACATCCGCATACTGCTGTGCAAGACATTTCTTCAGCATAATCAGCCCAGCTTTCGTGGCACAGTATAAAGGGGAAGTCAGTTCCGGCACCAGGCCTAGGCAAGATGCAATTATGACAATATTTCCTTTTGCTTCCATGATTTTGGGAAGCGCATTCCCAGTCATCCGATAAGTTCCTTTGATATTAACATCTACCATCTGATCCAGCTCCTCATTTGAGGTATCCTCCAGATATTTTTCAAAATATATACCCGCATTATTTATCAGAATGTCTACCCGCGGAATCTGGGATAACGCAGTTAAAATCTGATCATCTTTCCGGATATCCACTTGATAATATTGAAAGCCCTCCGGTGGCGCCTGGATGTCAAAAATAATAACATCCATGTCCATCTGAGATAATCGTTTTGCAATGGCAAGCCCCATGCCTGAGCTGCCTCCCGTCACAATCGCAACCTTTATCCTATCGCTCCTTCTATAAAGTATAACAGTATTTGCTTGTCATCTTGCTAAAAAGCTTCACGCTTTCACTCTACCAATTTGTTCTTTGCACAGCTGCCCTTTTCCAGGTATATAGAAACAAAAGTAAGATTCCACCCGATAGTGCATAGGCAACAGACCACATTCTTTCCGCCGCAAAAAGGCTGTATCCAAACAACATAAGAAAACAGGTTATTATAATAAAGCCGGCTCTGGATATCTTTGCCCTTTTAGAAAGTCCAGATAGATGAAATACATCCAAAAGGTGAATTATTTGTTCCTTTTTTATATTCATTCCTCGAATAAGCGTACATATGTTGAGGACGACGAGGACAAATACCGCTATAATCCAAAGAAAGGGAATAAATAATAATGCTGCTTGATTGTCAACCCCGTTTAAACCGCGATTCAATGCACTTATAGAAGCTCCAAAAAAGGCGGCTCCATTTAAAATTGAAACAAGACACATTGTAATCCAAAAAAACCATTTTTTCATTTCTCTTCTCCTTCCAAATGTGGAATCAACTCAATCAAAACCACTATTTTACTCATAAAAGAGCCTCCAAATAACCATATAAACATAAGAGAATATCTCCAGAGTAGGATGATCCTCTCCATATTCCGGCAGACAGGGATGTTCCCAGCAATGTGTGTATTCGGTATTCCTGTCATTTTATCAAGCCAGACTCTGCGCAGATCTCTGACTTCCCCTATAATATTACAATGGAACACTTTTTTGTAGAAGTCTATTAGCTTTATTTCGCAATAATATTGGTATGGGCATATCGAAACATCTATTAATTCCTCATTTCCATAATGAGAGGTCTACATTCCCTAAAACGGTATTCTTAATGACGAGCCACCTGCATTTATTTATCATTATAATGATATTATCTGAAAATGGCACAAAAATCCTTTAAATATTATCTTACAATTTCATGAAGAAACAGCGATACATACCATTTCTCTATTTCCTCAATAAATTTTTATTTTAATACCCGGTTAAATACAAATCCACATAAAAGCGAAAACAGACTCTGATATAACGTCTGCTTTCGCCTTCTATGTTCATATTGCTGTTTCACATATTTTTTAGAATTTATGTCTGGCACTAGTTTGATGCAGCTCTGCACCGTAGCGTATTCAACAACATTCCATGCATACTCTCTATTGATTCAATGGGCTATCTGTATTTGTCACTTACAATTATTTTTGATTGATTGCATCCAGAGCTGCCTGCGCGGTTTCTGCGGCCTCCTTGAGGGCATCGGCTGCCGGAACATTTTCAATTTCCACTTTATCTGCTGCAATGGCCAAAGCATCAAAAATTTTTCCGCCGGTAGGATCAATAGGATCCGGGGAGGCATGCATGGCCTGAGATAAAGGAACAAGGGCATGGGGATTTTCAGCGGTATAGGACTGATATTCCGGGATATCCAAGGTAGTTTCGCGGACTGGTATATAACCGGTTGCCATGGACCATCTTGCCTGCTGGGATGCATCCGCAAAATATTTCATAAACTGGTAAGCGCCGTCCTTGGTTTTATCTTTTCCTGTTTCCACCATCACTATCTGTAACACTCTGGCAACCGGCGCTGAGGGATTATCCCCGAACCCAGGCTGTTCCATGGCGCCCACCTTAGAAAAATCCAAATCGGCCTGATCGCCGGAGGAACCGGTATACCCGCCCGCTTTGTCTTGAAGTACGTCATCCATGGTATCATACCAATATTCCCAGCCCTGGCCCCCATAGTGTATTACCATGGTCTTATCCTCATGAATCCATCTGCGGGCTGCTTCCCATGTTTCAACCCATGGTTCCGTATTGATGAGCACGGTGCGGCCGTCATCACTGATCATGGCACCGCCGTTGCTGAGGGCCATATCAATCAGGTTGTCTTCTCCCCACATCGGTTCCCATCCATTAGCGCCCGTATTTTGTTGGATAAGGGCGGAGGCTTTCGCTAAATCTTCCCAGGTCTTAATCGTATCAGGCTGAATACCTGCCTTTTCAAACAAATCTCTGTTATAGTACATAACCTGTGTGGTTCCATAAGCCGGCATGGCATACAGGATGCCATCGTCACCAAGGCATTGGCGATAGAATACAGGAATCAAATCTTCTTTATTAAAGGATGAGTCCTGTTCTATATATTGGTCCAGAGGCGCTAACAGTTCCTTCTTTGCAAGGTTTCTGGTTTTATCAGAATCCAGAAGTGCAATGTCAGCAGCATTTTTCCCTGCGATTCCAGCCTGCAGCTTAGTGTATGTCTCATCATAATCAGCCTGCTGAACCCCGATTACCGTATACTCGGATTGGGACAGATTGAAATCCTCTATGATGTCCTCCATGACTCCCGCTGCGGTCTTACCGCCGGAATACCAGAATCTAACCTGAACTTTGCCATCGGCTGTAACGGTATCATCAGGCGCTTTCCCTCCGCAGCCTGTCAAAAGAGAAAGGCTGACTGCCAGTAAAACGGCAGCGCTTGTTCCTGTTCGGAAAGCTTTTTTGAATATTGATGTCCGGCAATGATTGATTAAGGGGCATTTTAGCTTCATTTTATGTTCCTCCTGTTTTGTGATTTATGATTGAATTGTTTTCATTAACCTTTACAGCCAAAGTCAGTAATGCCCTGAACAATCAGGCGCCAAGTACCAGCAAATAAAATCAGTAACGGCACGACAGTTACCGTGCCTGCTGCCATTACCAGGGACCACTGGGTCCCATAGGCGCCTCCCTCATAGAGAAAACGCCGCAGTCCCTGTGATACCAGGCTCAGATCCGGAGAATCGGTTATCAGAGACGGCCACATATAACTATTATAGGTATTAATAAAAGAAAGAAGGATAAATGTAACAAAGGAGGGCCGGGTCATAGGAACAATGATTCTTGTAAGAATCATGAGATGACCGGCGCCGTCCATCCGGGCCGCCTCCATGGTCTCCGAAGGAACTCCTGCGAATGCCTGGTGAAGCAGGAAGATACCGAACACACTGACACCATTGGAAAGAATAAGCCCCCCATAGCTGTCTAAAAGTCCTAACCTGGACAATATCATATAGCATGGAATGTAGGTTACTGCGGTAGGCACCATATAGGTGAACAGAACCAGCCGAAATAGAATATTCTTTCCTTTCGCCTTCATAAAAGTCACGGCATATGTAAAAAGAGCGCAGCATATGACCTGGATTATCACAACACTGACTGCTACCAGCAGGCTGTTAGCCAGATAGCGCGGAATTGGAGAGTGAAATAAAATCTCGCTGTAATTTTGGTATTGTGGATCTGATGGAAAGAAGATATCCACTGCCATGACCTCTTCTTTTGTTTTAAGGGAGCTGACAGCCATCCATAAAAATGGAAAGGCAGTAAAGCAGCATGCACCTCCTAATATAAAATGGACAACACAGGACCGGATGATATGGAGGGTGCGAGGGATATACTTCATGATTAAGCCTCCTTGCTTTTTAGTCTGATCTGGAGCAGCGCCAGGCTCAGACCAATAATCATAAGGATGACTACCGCCGCGGCTGCCCGCCCCATATCAAATTGTTCAAATCCCATCTGATAATATAGATATAGCAATGTCCGGGTGCTTCCTGCGGGACCGCCCTGAGTCAGGATTTGTATCTGGTCATAGGCGCGCAGGGAATCTGCTGTCATAATAATTCCTGTCACTAAAATAGCCGGCCGTAAAAGAGGCAAAGTAATATGTAGGAAGCGCTGCATACTTCCTGCACCATCAGCAGAAGCAGCTTCGTGAAGTTCTGATGGTATCCGGGACAAAGCTCCTGTAAAAAGGAGCATGACATATCCCAGATTCTTCCAGACAGTTACCAAAGCTACGCTGGCTAACGCTGTATTAGAACTGTGGAGCCAAGCAGATCCCGGAAGTCCAAGCAGGTGCAGAAGCTGATTTGCCAATCCAGAGTCCGGTTCAAATATCCAGGTCCATACAATCGATACAGCCACGGCTGGTGTTATCCATGGAGAAAAAATAATAAGTGAGTAAATCGTGTGCTTTCCTGCAGACCATATAAGAACTGCCAGAAGAAGCCCCAGAACCAGGACAGGAATCACAGTCTCCAGTGCAAACAAAAGAGTGTGTGTGAGTGCATCCCAAAAAGCCTTATCTTTAATAAGGGAAGTATAATTAGCCAATCCTGTTACATGAAATCCTGCGGTCATGTAATCCCAGTCCGTAAAGCTGATTCCAATAGATGCCACAATAGGAAGCAGCCAGAACAGGATTAGAAACATAAAAGCAGGTGTTACAAATGCTATGAATGTGAATTCAGACTTCCACTTCTTACTGCAATGAGAATCATTCATAATCTACCACTCCCATAACTGTATTTTTTGTTCAATAGCATACTTTTTATCATATATTTGAACACAAAAAATAGTAGCACAGATACCAGAATATGTCAACAGAATTGTTCAAAATAATTATTTATCATTAATAATTGAACAAAAAAATACTTAATACCGGAAAATTTAATATGATTCCTGGCGACAAAATCATTACCAGGAATCACATTTTTATAAATGCCGCAGATTCGTCCGATAATGGCGTAATGCCATTTCATTTTCTGGACTACATACTTTTTCCAATTCGGAAACCATCGACTGCCTGTCTTCGGGGAGTCTCCCTTCCACCCACACAGCATTAGAGGCTCCCAATGTTGCAAAGTATACCGGTATCTCCAGATGCTCGATGAGCGCTTTGACTTCTTCCAGCTTTTCCAGTTCGCTTTCCTCCTGCCATCTGCCTTTTTGAACTTCTCCATACAGCTCGGACTCCGGATAAATAGTTAGCATAGAAGAACCTATAATCTTTGGCCGGGTCATATTAAAAATCTTCGCACTCTCCAACGCCCCCTCAACGCCGCGCCCAGAACCGGAAACCCCGGTAAGATAGAAAAAATTATAGGTGATATGGGCATTATCAAGACGTTCCGCCTGAATGGCAATATCCTGTACTTTATATCCTTTGTCCATAAAATCAAGCGCCGCTTCGTCCCCCGTCTCGGCTCCAATCGTAATGCCGTCATATCCTAAACCATGTAGTTCCTGCAATTCCTCATCCGTTTTCAGTGCAACATCTGTTACACGGGCAAAGCAGCCAATTGTCTCACATTCCGTGAAATACTGATGGATAAGTTCAGAAATTTCCTTCAGCCGCTTAAACTGCAAAACAAACGGATTCGCCCCAACGAGATAAACGCGCTTTACCCTGCTACTCCTTTCGTGAAGTTGATACTGCGCCTCCTGAAGATCCGCCTCTATATCCGTTAGCGGCGACATACGAAATTGAAACGGAAGATCATCATACAAAGTGCAGAATTTGCATTTGTGGTGCGTACAGCCAGCAGTAACTTCAATAAGCAGTGAACCAGCCTCATAAGGCGGGCGCCAGATTGTACCTGTATAGTGCATAAAACAGCTCCTTTCCTGAACAAGCAGAATTAATATTTTTTTCTGGCTCTATCATAAAGCCATGCTCCTCCCATGACAAGTACGGTCTTTTTTTGAATATAGTATTATTTTTCCTACTATGTATTTCTTTTTACCGTACATTGATTTTCTTCTTTTTTCAGGGTATAATCCGGATGAGATAAGGAGGGTCGGTAGAATGGCAGACAATAAATTCCAGACAAAAGACGCGATGGCCCGCTGTGTTCCTATGAGCAGCCTTCAGGCCGTATTAAGTGGTAAATGGAAAATTCTGATTCTTTGGTATGTCGCGTTTTACAAAGTACAGAGATTTGGGGAACTGATGCGCCGGCTGGACGGCATCACGCAATCCACGCTGACCAAACAGCTCCGGGAACTGGAACAAGACGGTTTTCTGCACCGTGAGATCTATAAAGAAATCCCGCCAAAAGTAGAATATACATTGACAGAATTAGGAAAAAGTTTTATACCTGTTTTAAATCAGATGATGACATGGAGTGAAATACATCTTTGCCCTCCAGATTATACCAGCCCTTATTCCGGCAAAAAACTGCCGGATTGATTATTTCAGTTGAATCTAATCTGATATATAAGTTTCAGGAGGTGATACCATGAAAATAGGAATCTGTGATGACGAACCGCATGTCTGTAAGCAGATGCAGGCGGAAGTAAACCATTACTATCATAGCCTAGACATTCTCCCAGTAACTTTTTCCCATGCTGAACAGCTGATTGAGGCTCTGCGAAAGGATCCTGACAACTTTCTGTGTATTTTTATGGATATTGAGCTGGAGGGACTGGATGGAATCACCGCCTCCCGCCTGATACAGGGCATGAACCTGAATATCCCCATCATCCTTCTTACCAGCCACAGCGAATTTGCCCCGGAAGGCTACGAAATATCCGCTTTCCGCTTCTTGACAAAGCCGCTGGACCGTAAAAAAATGGTGGAGGCTTTGAAAGCCGTGGAAACCATGCAGATACGGAACCGGAAAATAGCAATCTGCCAGGATGGGCAGGAGATTTACGTCTCCTATCAGGACATCTGCTATATAAAAAGCGAAAATGTTTACCTGCGAATACGTTCAACCCGGCAATCCTATCTGGTACGAGGCACACTGCAGAAATACCTTGAGCAGATGCCTTCCCTCCTGTTTTGCCGGGTACACAGAAGCTATGCCGTTAATCTTTCGCATGTTCAGTCATTTGACGGGACGGATGTGATTATGGAAAATGCCTTGCTTTTTTTGGTTTCCCTGTACTCTTGCGGGGAGATTCCATACTCTTTCTTAAATGCCCGGTAAAAGCCGGAGTAATCCTGAAACCCGAACATCGGATACACCTCGCTTATCTTCACATGATTCAGGAGCGCTTCCCTGCACGCCGCCACCCGCTTCTTTGTGATGTACTGGTGGACGGACAGACCCATATTGTCTTTAAACGCATGGGAAATATGATATTTGTTCACATAGAACTCTCTCGCCAGACGCTCCAGTGTCAGCTCCTCATCCAGATGCTCTTCTATATAATCGATAAGCTTCTCATACAGATCACGCTCTTCCTTAGGACTCTTCGGGTGATTCTGCTCATAAACGACCCGGTTCAAATGCAGGATCAAATCATTGACACACAGCGGTATCTTTGCCGTTTTCCCGAAACGCTGTGAGTGGATTTCCTCAATCAGATGAAAGACCTTCGACTGAATCGTATTGAATGCAATCACGTCATTGTGAAAGATATACTCCTTTCTGACTGTCACATACTGCATCAGATATCCATAGTCCCGGCACAGCTCCACAAGCTGGTTACAGTATTCCCGGCTGATCCAGAACACAAAGCGCCGGTATGGCGTTTCTTCATCATGGACGACGGCGCGGTGCCTGATCTCCGGCGGAATTAATACCAGATCCCCATACTGCAATGGATATTGCTTCTCTTCGATTTTCATCGAAATATTTCCCTCTAAGAAAAAATAAAACTCATAATAGTCGTGAGTGTGCAGTTCTACCTTCGACAGATAATGTTCTTTATAATAATAGATTTCAAAGTCCTCCGACAGCATATACTGCCGGGTACTGAATTTTGTCTGCAAATTTTTCTTCATCTTATTCCTCCTCTTTTATCTTAACACCAGACCGCAACCCTTGCAATACACACAGCACTCCTGACAATTGGATTTTTTCCCTGAATGTCTATAATGTATTTCATAGTTAAATATTAATTTACAAAAAGAAAGGAAAAGAACACTATGGAAATGACACTCAGATGGTATGGTTCAAAATTTGATACTGTTACCTTAAAACAAATCCGCCAGATTCCCGGAGTCACAGGAGTTATCACTACATTGTATGACACCGCCCCGGGGGAGGTATGGAGCCGGGAACGCATCCGTGCCATGAAAGATGAGGTGGCTGCCTCCGGCCTTCACGTATCCGGCATTGAGAGCGTCAACATACACGATGCCATCAAGACAGGATCCGCCGACCGTGATACTTATATTGACAATTACATTGAGACACTTGAGAATCTTGGAAAAGAGGACATCCATCTTGTATGCTACAACTTCATGCCGGTATTTGATTGGACCAGAACCGAACTGGCGCGTGTACGCCCAGATGGCTCCACCGTACTTGCATACACTCAGGAGGCGGTTGACGCACTTGACCCTGAAAATATGTTTGAGTCTATCGCAGGCGATACAAACGGCACCATCATGCCGGGCTGGGAGCCGGAGCGTATGGCTAAAATCAAGGATCTTTTCGCCATGTACGAGGACATTAACGATGAAAAATTATTTGCCAATCTGAAATACTTTCTGAAGCGTATCATGCCGGTCTGCAACAAATACGATATCAATATGGCAATTCACCCGGATGACCCGGCCTGGAGTGTATTCGGACTTCCGCGTATCATCATCAACAAGGAGAACATCCTGCGCATGATGGAGATGGTGGACAATCCGCACAACGGCGTGACCTTCTGCTCCGGCTCCTACGGTACAAATCTGGAAAATGATCTGCCGGATATGATTCGCTCCTTAAAGGGCAGGATCCATTTTGCCCATGTCCGCAACTTAAAGTTCAATTCTCCGACAGATTTTGAGGAATCCGCACATCTTTCTTCTGACGGAACCTTTGATATGTACGAAATCATGAAAGCGCTCTATGACATTGGATTTGAGGGACCGATACGCCCTGACCACGGGCGTATGATCTGGGATGAGGTGGCGATGCCCGGATATGGTCTTTACGACAGAGCGCTCGGCGCAACTTATTTAAACGGTTTATGGGAAGCAATTGTGAAAGGGGCAGATAAGTCATGCAGGTAAATGAACAGGGTTTAGCAAACAAAAAGCAGTGGGAAGACAAGGGTTATTCTCTTCCGGGATTCGATAGGGCAGCCGTATCTGAGAAGACCAGACAGAACCCCTTCTGGGTTCACTTCGGTGCGGGCAACATCTTCCGTGCCTTCCAGGCAAAGGTCGTGCAGGATCTTTTGAACGAAGGTGTTTTAGACCGCGGACTGGTAGTCGCCGAAGGCTTTGACTATGAGATTATCGAAAAAATGAACCACCCTCATGATGACTACAATATCCTGGTAACCTTAAAGGCAGACGGCTCTGTGGAGAAAACCATTGTGGGCAGCGTGGTAGAGTCACTCACTGTTGACTCTGAAAATGATGCTGATTTCACCCGCCTTCGTGAGATTTTCCAGAAGGACTCTTTACAGATAGCCAGCTTCACCATCACTGAAAAAGGCTATAGCCTTGTAAATGGCAAAGGCGAACTTCTCCCCTCTGTTGCAGATGATATGAAGAATGGCCCGGAGAAGCCGCAGAGCTACATCGGTAAGGTAGTAAGTCTTCTCTACACAAGATTCCAGTCCGGTGAGAAACCGATTGCCATGGTAAGCATGGATAACTGTTCCCACAACGGCAGCAAATTGTTTGACGCAGTCCACACATTCGCCGCAAAATGGTCCGAAACAGGTCTGACAGCCGCTTCCTTCGTGGAATATATCGAAAATCCCGCAAAAGTATCCTTCCCATGGTCCATGATTGACAAGATTACTCCAAGACCGGACCCGTCTGTAGAGGAACTTCTGAAAAAAGACGGCGTAGAGGAATTAGACCCGGTAGTCACCTCCAAAAATACATATGTTGCACCCTTTGTAAATGCAGAAGAATGCCAGTATCTTGTTATTGAGGATGTATTTCCAAACGGGAGGCCCCAGCTTGAAAGAGGCGGCCTGATTTTTACCACACGCGAGACTGTGGATAAAGTAGAAAAGATGAAAGTCTGCACCTGCTTAAATCCGCTTCATACCGCTCTCGCTATATTTGGCTGCCTCCTTGGTTATGACCTGATATCGAAAGAAATGCAGGATGTTACATTGAAAAAGCTAGTAAAAGAAATCGGCTATACTGAAGGACTCCCGGTGGTCATCAATCCCGGTATCCTGGACCCGAAAGAATTTATAGATACGGTACTCAATGTCCGCATACCGAATTCGTTCATGCCGGACACCCCGCAACGTATCGCCACCGATACCTCTCAGAAGCTGGCAATCCGGTTTGGCGAGACAATCAAAGCATACGAAGCGTCCGATACACTTTCTACTTCTGACTTGAAATTTATCCCGCTTGTATTTGCCGGATGGCTCCGGTATCTGATGGGTGTAGATGATCAAGGCAATCCGTTTACTCTAAGTCCGGATCCTATGCTTGACACTCTGCGGCCCTATATATCCGGTATAAAGCTAGGCGATGCCGTAGACGATGCACTGCCAAAGCCGATTCTTGAAAACAGCACTATCTTCGGCGTCAATCTTTATAAAGTGGGACTGGCTCCCCTTGTATGCCGCTATTTCCGGGAAATGACAGCCGGATGCGGTGCGGTGAGGGCAACACTTGAAAAATATATATAACATTTTATATAGTCCGGAAGGGAACCTTTACGATGAAACCATTTATTAACGACGACTTTTTATTACAGACCAATACGGCCAGGGAATTGTTTTCCGGCCATGCGCGCAAGATGCCCATCATTGATTTTCACAACCATCTGAATCCGCAGGAAATTTACGAAGACAGATGCTATGACAACATCGCCCAGGTATGGCTCGGAGGCGATCATTATAAGTGGCGCGCCATGCGTGCCAACGGTATACCGGAACAGTTGATTACTGGCGGCGGACAGCCTTATGAGAAGTTTCTTGCTTGGGCGGATACCGTACAGAATTGTATCGGTAATCCTTTATACCACTGGACCCATCTGGAGTTAAAGCGGTATTTTGACATTGATGAAACACTGTCTCCCGATACGGCAAAAGACATCTGGGATATCTGTAACCGGAAGCTAAGGTCACCACAATACTCTGTCCGCAATCTTCTGAACATGCAGAATGTGAAAGTCCTCTGTACCACGGATGACCCTGTTGATGACTTAATCTGGCACAAGAAGCTTGCCCAGGAGCAGTCAGATTTCCAGGTGCTGCCCACCTTCCGCCCTGGAAATGCCCTGGATATTGAAAAGGATAATTTTCCGTCCTATGTGGCCTGCCTTGGTTCCGTATCACAGTCAGACGTGTCTTCACTGGACGGGCTGACCGAAGCGTTAAAGAAGAGGCTGGACTTCTTCATCAGCGCAGGCTGCCGGGTGACCGATCACAGTCTGGAGAATAGCTTCTATCTTCCGGCTTCCTACGAGACAGCCAATGGGCTATATCAGAAGAGACTCACTGGCGTTTCCCTTTCTTCCGAGGAAGCAGCCATGTACCGGGGATTTTTACTGACAGAGCTTGGACGGGAATATGCCCGGAGAGGACTTGTCATGCAGCTTCATATCGGCGCGCTCCGCAACAATTCTTCCAGAATGTTTGAAAAACTGGTTGCGGATACAGGCTTTGATAGTCTGAATGATTTTAATTATGCTCCACAGCTCTCCGCGCTATTGAACGCCATGGATTCTACTGACGAGCTGCCCAAAACAATCCTCTATTATCTGAATTCGAAGGATGTGGACATGCTTGCCGCCATGGCCGGGAATTATCAGGGGAACAGCACCGGTATCAGGGGAAAGATTCAACTTGGTAGCGCCTGGTGGTTCTGTGACCATAAGCGTGGGATGGAACGCCAGATGGACGCTCTGTCCGACGTTGGGCTTATCTCCCGCTTTGTAGGAATGCTTACCGACTCAAGAAGCTTCCTCTCCTTCCCGCGGCATGAATACTTCCGACGTATCCTGTGCAGCAAGCTGGGTACCTGGGTGGAGAATGGAGAATACCCGAAGGACATGGCCTATCTTGGCAAGCTGACAGAAGACATCTGTTATTACAATGCCAAAAACTATTTTAACTTATAGGATACATCATGTCCGATGCATATCCCGACATTCTGGTTAGCACAGGAACAGTCCTTACCATAGAATACTAACATCGGAAGGAAAAGGATATATAAAAATGTATGGGAAATCGGATACCGATTTTCCCGGAACGCGCCTATTGAATGTAATAGCCTGTATTAATGCTGGTTTTGATATAAGCGGTATGATATTAATTCTGGCTCTTATGTTCATCGGGGGTGAATTGACTATACGCAGCGTTTCACGTAATCTGTCAAAAGAAGATAAATTAGAAGAAATGGATGAGCGCAACCAGCTGATTGAACTGAAGACAAAAAGTCAATCCTTTCGGTTAACACAGTAGATTTGTTTCGGACTAATGCTTACATTTCTTATTATGGGAAAAATATCAGGAGAAAAAGCATTTATCGGTATGGGAGTCGGACTTGCATTTGCATATACCATTTCCATGTTTGCAGAGATTTTCACTTACTGCTATTATGAAAAACATACTTAAAGGAGGCAGCGGCAAATATTTAAAAAAACTTATAGCATTCATTGAAAGATAAGCGTGACGGGCAAATTGATATCCGTTCAAAGTACCACGCATAGGATAAAATAGATGATTGACAAATGGGTACAATATGCTGGGAAGTGAAAAAATCAGTAGACCGTTCTGCGTCAAACAGCAGGTTTCCAAGTTACTGAATACCTGCTGTTTATTGTTATTTGACTTAAATCGCCATATCTTCCGGTACCATGTCAATCCCTCTCTTTCATAACCGGTTGGAACCTGACCTCAATTTCCTGTCCACCCTCCTTGATAGAAATCGTTCCCTCATGGGCCATGATAATCTGCCGCACAATCCGCAGTCCCATCAGGTGTACATCCCCGTCAGGCATCTGTCCCTCATTTAAAAAACGGCAGATAGACGGCGGAATGCCTCTGCCGCTGTCATAAAATACCACATGAGGGCAGCCGTCTTCCAGCCAGGCACGCACCCCAAGGCTGCATCCGTCTTCATTATGGCGGATTGAATTACCAAGTATGTTTTGGAATGCCCGGAACAGGAGCTGTTCATCCGCTTCAAACGAGAATGCCTCAAATTCAGGCTCAATACAGATGGACAGCGGATAATACTCTGCATCTTCCAGGGAATTCAGTACATCTGCAGCGACCCTGCGCAGGATTGCTGCCAGAAAGACCCTTTTCTTTCGCAGCGGCTGCACATTATACTCCAGCTTGGATGCAAGGTTCAAATCCTCGATCAGATTCCGGATTCGGACGCTCTGTGCACGGATTAAGCCGGCCTTTTCCCGGATTTTGGGATCTGTATCCAATTGACGCTCTATCATATCTGCATATCCCATAACCAGGGACAGTGGGGTCCGTATATCATGGGATACCCCGCTAATCCACTCCGTGCGCGCCTCATCCCGTTTCTCCAGCTGTTCCCGCTGTGTTGTCAGACGGTCGGAGGTCCGGTTGATGGTATAGGCAATCTCCTTCACATTCCCTGTTTCCGCCAGATGGACGCTCCCTCCTGACGCCAGCTTTCCAATCGAATCCGCGATCATCCGCATCCTTCTGTAATAGCGGAATCCGGATACCAATAGAATCAGGACTGCCGCTGCCAACGTACTGGTAAAGCTCAACGACAGGAATGTAAAAACCGCCTTTAGCTTATCCATATCCTGATGGACCGCATAATTCCATATGCTTCCTTTCGGATAGCCAACCACCAGAAGTCCCTTTTCACCGCCCCATACATAAACCGGATAATCCTCCAGATACCAGCGTGTAAAAGAGGCCACCTGGGAGGTTGTGTATGTGTGGTTTAACTGCTCCGGCAGCTGATAGCTCCAGACCGGAGTTCCTGCATCATCCAAAAGCATGGCAAAGGAAGCCCCCATCTCCTGGAGACAGGCGGCCGCCTCCTGCCCATCTTCATCTACCGCCTCATATATCCGGGCGATGGAATCCCTCTTTCCGCCGCTGTCATTATCATAAAGCTTTGAGGTAATGACAGCCAGCAATACAAACTGCATTAAAACAAACATAAAAATGATCGCCAGTGCCGTAGCAATATAATTAAAATAAATCCTCATCAGGCTTTTCATCTGTTCATCCGATACCCTAATCCTTTCACCGTAATTAAAAACGCCGGTTCCGATGGCTTCTCCTCTATCTTTTCCCGCAGTTTGCGGATATGTACCATCAATGTATTCTCATAATCAATATAATTCTCTCCCCAGACCGACTCCGACAGGACATCAAATGTCAGTATCCTTCCCCGGTTTTCCATGAACAGTTTCAGAAGCTGGTACTCTTTATTCGTCAGAGAGATGGTCCTCCCCGATCCGTCCAGAACCCTCACCACCCCTGCAGACAGGTCCACCTCCCGATTACCTAGCCGGTAACACTCTGGCTGCTCCTCCAGCCGGTAGGTCCGTTTTAAGATCGCTGAGATACGCAGTACAAGCTCCCTTGGAAGGAATGGTTTCGTCATGTAGTCATCCGCCCCCAAATCGAGTCCCTGGAGCCGGTCCTCATCCTGATCCCGCGCGGACAGGAACAGAACCGGGATCCGCTGATTTTCCAGCACGGTCTTGATCCGCTGTAAGAAAGAAAACCCGTCCTCAAACGGCAGATTGACATCCAGAATCAGGAAGTCCACATCGCCGCTTTTTATCCTACTCTCTGCCTCCCTGCAGGAAAAAGCTGTCTCCACATGGGAAAAACCCTCCTGCCTGCAAATATTTTCCACCAGACTGCATAGCTCCTGGTTGTCATCCACCACTAAAATACGTGCTTCCGTAAGCTTCATTCCAATCACCTGCCTTTTGGTTTTATTATAGCCGATTTACCGTGACAGGGAATCACTTTTTAAATCATTTAAGGTAAATTTAAGGTTGGAGAAAGGAAGGCATAAGGATATTACGCTATTCTGAATTCGATAGAAAGCGGCGGCGGAGAAAACAGAAGATGTTCTGCACATTATGCCGCTCGACTGACAAGGAGGATAACAAAATGGCACAATATAGCATCGAAACCAGCCAGCTTACAAAAACCTACCGGGGTACTCCCGCCGTGGACCATCTGGACCTTCGCATTCCGGAGGGCGCCATCTATGGTTTTCTAGGCCCCAACGGCGCAGGCAAAAGCACCACCATGAAAATGCTTCTGGGATTAATCAGCCGGGACGGCGGGAGTATCCGCATTGGCGGAACAGAGCTGAATGACCGCAGCCGCATCTCCATCCTGAAGCAGGTGGGTTCCCTGATTGAGAACCCCTCTTATTATGGCAATCTCACCGCATATGAAAACCTTCAGATCAGCTGCATGCTGAGGGGGCTTCCTTACACGGAAATTGACCGGGTCCTGTCCATCGTGCGCCTGGATGGGCAGAAAAAGAAACGGACCGCGCATTACTCTCTGGGTATGAAGCAGCGCCTTGGCCTGGCAAATGCCCTCTTAGGCGCTCCCAAACTGGTGCTTTTAGATGAGCCTACCAATGGACTGGACCCAGCCGGTATCCATGAGATGCGGGAACTGATTAAGAGCCTCCCGAAACAGTTCGGAATGACGGTGATGGTGTCCAGCCACCTTTTGTCGGAAATGGAACAGACCGCCGATCACATCGGTATCATATCAGGAGGGCAGCTGATATTCCAGGATACTATTGCCATGCTCCAGGCACGCAGCACAAGCCAGATTTACCTGCGCACCTCGGATGACACAGGCGCCGCCTCCCTGCTGCGGGAAAATGAAGATCTCTCCAACCTGTTTTGTGAAAGAAAGGATACCATTTCTCCGGACAGCTTCTGTTATTTCACCGACAACGGCATCCGTCTTCCCTTCCTTCCGGACCGGATACTGGCACAGGTGATCCGCACCCTTATAAACCACGGAATTGAACTGTACCGGGCGGAGGAAAAGCGGCAGAACCTTGAGGATATCTATCTTGGCATGGTAAAGGAGGCGGGACTATGAGTAAAAAGACAGAATTTGCCCTGGAAATGCGCAAACTGCGCCGCCGCCACATCCCAATTCTGTTCCTGATGGTATTTGTCCTCATCACGGCCTGGACATACTGGTGCATTGATGACCTGGACGTCTCCCGTCTGAATGATGTGAGCGCCATGGTATTCACCAACCTACTTCTGATGAACACGATCCTGTGTCCCATTGTCATGGCGGCCCTGGCCAGCCGGATGTGCGATATGGAACAGATGGGGAATACCTACAAATGGCTCTGTACCATGCAGAAACCGGAACATATCTACCGTGGAAAAGTGATGGCAGGCAGTTTTTATATTCTCCTGTTCACCCTGATGCAGACGGTTCTGTTCTGGATCATTTCACAGCCATATGGCGCGGGCGTCGTGTCCCGTCTGCCGGGATACTTTACAACGATATTCCTGACCTCTCTCTGCATCTTTATCCTTCAGCTGAACCTTTCCCTCAAATTTACCAATCAGCTGACGCCTATCTTTATAAGCATAGGAGGCACGTTTACCGGACTGTTTTCCTGGTTCTTGAACCGGTGGCCGCTGCGATATCTGATTCCATGGGGCTACTATGCATCACTGTGTAATGCAGGGTATAACTATGATGAAACAACACGGTACACCACCTATTACTGGGATATGTATCCGTTTCTTTGGATGGCCGTCCTGACTGCCGCAATTATCATCCTGTACCGCCATGGACAGAAACATTTTTTAGAAACGGTCCGCGAAACCATATAAGGAGGAAAATCTGATGATCGTAAAAGCAATAATCTGCGAACGCATGAAATGCAAGGGGACCCTGATATGGCCGGCCTTTCTATTGATTCCCGTCATACCAATTTTACTCGGAGCGGGGAATTACCTGTCCAACCTGGAGATTTTGAAATCCGGCTGGTACTCCTACTGGACCCAGGTGACCTTATTCTATGCCACCTTCTTCTTCGCTCCTTTAATCGGAGCATACTGCGCATTTTTGTGGAGATACGAGAATTTCAACAGCTGCCGGAATACCCTGTTCGCCCGCCCGATCCCGTATCACACCATCTACTTATCCAAGTTCATCCTGGTATGCGCCATCTCTGCTATGACCCAGATATGGTTTGCCCTGCTCTTTATTGCCTCCGGGAAGCTTATCGGCCTGCCGGGCCTGCCGCCAGCCGACCTCTGTTTCTGGATGATCCGCGGACTTGCCGGCGCCTTTGTAATCGCAGCCCTGCAGTTTCTGGCTGCCACTGAAATACGGAATTTTGCCACTCCCATTGCTATCGGATTGGTGGGTGGCGTTACGGGCATGATTGCCGCCAATACCAGGGCCGGTCTCCTCTGGCCCTATTCCCAGATGCTTTTAGGTATGAACTCCAACAAATCGGAGGACGTACTTGGACAGAATGCCGCAATCTTCTTTGTGATATGCGTGGTTTATCTGCTGGGGGTATCTTTGATAGGGATTAAAAGAATAAAGCGGAATAATTGAATATAATAAAGCAAAGATATCTTTAAAAAGGCAGGCTGAAAGAAAATATCAGCCTGCTTTTTAAATTAACAACTATTATCTTCTTTAATCCATCTTATGGGGCCTGCGTATTTTTTTCACTGACAATGTTTTATTCTCTGATTCATATGCCTAACGGACGGAGTTGCCCATTCTTCATGATATACCAGTGTCCACACAGAACGCATTACCGGTGCTGTCTCCTCCACAGTAAAGTCCACCACAGTATGTATATCATAATCCACATGGTATACCCTCTATTCCACATATAAGTACCGATATCCTCAGGACACCTACTCTCTTCAGCATTCCTACATTATAGGCCCAATGTCCTGTTCATAATTACTTTCCTCACCTTTTCAAAAATCCTGCCGCTGAAACATTAGAAAAACTGATTCCCTCGCACATCTGCAGAGTAATTATATGCTTACGATTCTCTCCCGGCCTCCCCAGTCTGATATCCTTAAATTCGATTTCTCTAAGCTCATAGCCTTCTTCATCAAATCCACACAGTTCAATGGCATCGCAGGGAATCCATTCTCTCTGTTTGCTCAGACTCATTCCCGTCACATCTATATTCTCAAAGATGCATTTCTCGAAAACCGGCGGTTTCGGAGCACCGGCCCCGTCATCATTATATCCAACCGAATGGAACAGGATTCTGGCTGTCCGGCTGTCTCTAACTTTTACATTTTTCACATATCCGCCACGTTTCTTTGTTCCTTTGATTTCAATCCCATGCCGGGAACTGCTGATATCGCAGTCCCAAATCTGCACGTCGTTAATTCCTCCCGACATCTCGCTGCCAATGGTAATCCCGTGTCCCATGGCACATTTACAGTCAAAAATCCGGATATGCTCACTGGGCCTGCTAATTTCGTTTCCCTCCGGATTCTTGCCCGATTTAATGGCTATGGAATCATCCCCGGTATTAAATGTACATCCAAAGATCGTACAGTTGGTGGAAGAATCTGGATCCCAGCCGTCCCCGTTCCAGATTCCCTCCGAATAAAATGTGCAGTTATTGGTCACAATGCCGTCAGAGTAGATCATATGGACATTCCAGCTTGCGCCATCTTTTAACTTCAATCCTGACATGGTAATATTCTGGCAGTTGCTCATATTGATCAGTCTCGGCCTCACCCTTCCTGGAATCGTCTCCGGCTTCTCGCATTCCCTAATCTGCTCCCCAAGGGAAAGTAAATAATCCTTTAAATGCTCCGTTTCAGACGCAATCACCTTCTCTGCCAGGCTTCTCCCTCCGCTTGCGATAGTTCCTTTTCCGCGTATTACCACATTTCGACAGTTATAATCCCCTTGATGTTCCAGACTCCCCAGATTTAAAACGCTGCTATAGCATTCCTGCTCAATCCCTTCAAAACGGCTCCAGATTCTGGGAAGATAATCTTCCACCTGGTCCGTTCCCTGAAGAACCGCGCCTTCCTCCAAATACAGTTCCATATCGCTATGCAGCCGCAGCGCCCCAGTTAAGAATACTCCCTTTGGAAGATAGACCGCCTCTTCGTCCATGCAATCGTCAATCGCACGTTGGATCACCGCTGTATTTAAAGTTTTTCCATCCCCCACAGCGTGATATGGTCCTCTCGTAATATCCAGTAGAACCTTCTTTTTCCCTGTTTTTACCATAATTTCATCCGACACTGCCCGACCTTTCTCACTGTCCGTTTTTACTTTAAGCCTGTATTCCGTATCTGGCTCCAGATCTTCTAGTTCACAGTGTGTCCGGTCCACCGTATCTGCCTGCTTCCGGTTCAAAAACACCTGATATTGTACGCCTCCTTCCAGCCCCTCCGGTTTGTCCCAATAAAGAGTAATTGAATTCTCTGTCGTGAAACTGTGAAGTTCCTTTATCTGATTCATACTGTCTTTCCTCCTCTTTCTTCTAAAGATATTCCTGGAGTCTTCCGTCTCTTTTTCTCCATTTCCCCGTATTCTCCCGGCGTGACTCCAGTATACTTTTTAAATACTCTTGAAAAATAGCCAGAATTGGAATACCCCACATGAAAAGCCACCTCTGTTACTTTCCAATTCGTTTCCCTTAACAGATTCATTGCCTTTTCCATGCGGATTCCTTCAATATAAGAGGTGATATTGATTCCGGTCCGTTCCTTAAACAGTGTCGATAAATAGCTTACATTCAAACCGTATTTACGGGCCAAATCCGCTACATTTAAAGAGTCGTCATAATTTTTTTCGATATATTCTCTGATGCTGATAATTACATCCGCTGACTCCTTATTGCGGACTCCGTCCAGCAGACGGCTGACGATCTTTTTCAAACTATCTTTTAACTCATCAGAGGTCTGGTAAACGAGCAGATAATCCCGGCTTTTTAAATCATGGAACAGTATCTCAAAATCCATGTCTCCGCCCGCCTCCCTGGGCAAATGCCCCAATAGAACCAGGAGTTCTCCTACTCCGTCTTCAATTAAAGTAATGGAGTTCGTCTCCGAGATCAGCTCATTAATAATTCCCAAAAGTTCTCCCTCCAGGCGGTCAAATTCCTCCTTTCGTATCAGACTGTAAAGCTGCCCCAGTTTTCCTCTCATTTTCCGTTTCTTTTCTGCTTTTTCCGATGAATCCCTGTTCTCACAGGAAGAATAGGAAATAATTTTTTTCTGGGGACAGAACATTTTCCGCTTTAGAAAACAGAGGCTCTGGGCAACCGCGACCTTGAACTCTCCACGCTCGAACACGGTTGAAACCGCCGCCCGCATCTTTTGATCCCCCATGAGTTCCAGAAGATCGCTGCCGCACTTTTTCGCAATATCCTGACTCTGCGTCTCAGTGTTAATCAGAAACATAAAACAACTGCTCCTGGAACAGTCCCGCAGATAATAGGCAGAGCAGTCACTGTACTGTGACAAATGATCCTCTACCTTCATCCTGATCTCCACCCCATTCTCCTCGTCTGATGGCGCATAGATAGCCAGTGCCGTCACATACCGGTACTGAAAGATCACATTCTTCTCCGGTTCCTTTACAGAGATACTCCGTAACATTCTGTCCAGCTTCTCCTCATTGGCCTTATGAAGCAGCTGGCCCAGCATTTTTTCCAGTTCCTCTTTATTCACGGGTTTCAGCAGATATGCTTCCACTCCCAGCTGAATGGCCGTCTTCGCATAAGAAAAATCGCTGTATGCACTCATGATGATATAATTGATGCCCGGATATCGTTTTTTCGACTCCGTAATAAATGCCAGCCCATCCATCTTCGGCATCCGGATGTCCACCAGTACGATAGTCGGGCGGAAAGATTCCTGGAGCGCCAGCGCCTCCTGGCCGTTTGCTGCCTCCTCAATCTCTGTGATACCGAATCTCTCCCAGTCAATCCTGTTCCGGATGCTTTTTCTGATAAATTTTTCATCGTCAACAATCATCACCTTGTACATAACTCTCTCCTCCCTCAAGTATTATGCTGTTTTCCTTCTGTCTTGTATTTATGCAGACAAAAGGAATCTTCATAACAATACAGGTACCCTTTTCTTCCCTGCTGAATATCTCTATAGAATAAGTATCTCCGTAGAAAAGTTTCGACCGCAGATGAACGTTTAAAATTCCAAGGCTCTTGTACTGCTCGATAAATTCGAGTGGGCGTTCTCCTGTCACTTTCAACCTTTCGTTCAGCTCCTTCAGTTTCTCCTCCGGGATTCCTATTCCGTTGTCGAATATCATGATTGAAACCATATTCTCTTCCTTTTTAATCCGTATCCGAAGCATCCCGCCTGAATCCGTCTCAGCAAGACCGTGGGAAATGGCATTCTCTAACAGCGGCTGCAGGGTGAATTTTAGAATCCTGCAGTTTAAGCATTCTTCATCCACATCGTAATACACTTCGAACCGGTCCTCGAACCTTATTTTGATCACTGTCACATAGTTTTTAATCTGTTCCAGTTCTTTTTCAACTACAGTCACATTTTCAAATCTTGTATTGTAACGCAGCATCTCACTTAAGCAGGTACTGACCTCAATAACCGCATCATCCATTCCCTCGCTTGCAAGTCCCATAATGGTTTCCAAAATATTATAGATAAAATGAGGGTTGATCTGCTGCTGGAGCGCCTTGATTTCTGCCTCCTTTACCAGAAGCTGCTCGGACTCCACACGCCTCATCAGCTCGTTGATCCGTCTCATCATATCGTTGAATTCCCGGATCAAAATGTTGATTTCGTCTTCTGTATCAGGCTTAACCCTGGTGGTTAAGTCTCCGCGTTTTACCTGTTCCATGCCTTCCGCCAGACGCTTGAAATTCACCGTAATGATTGAGAAACACCGTTTGGAAATCAGGAGCGTGAATCCAACAATTACCAGCAGTATCAGGATCAGCACCGGGATAATCTGGTTCTGCCCTTTTAGAATCTCCTCTTTGGAACTGGCCAGGCAGAGATGCCAGCCGGTACTCTCCGAGGTGCCGTATGTAATAATATAGTCCTCTGTCTCATAGGTTCCGCTCCCATTTTCCGTCATTAATTCTGCAGGGATTTTAATCTCAATTTTATCATAGAAAAGAACATTCCCGTCCCCGTCCAGAATCGTCGCCCCGGCAATCTTGCTGAAGCTGTGGAGAAACCGTTTCTTCAGATAATTCATATCTATATCGATTTTTAAATATCCCACCACACCCGGTGTATATAAATCCTCAATTTTATAGACACAGGACTGGACAGAGGCACCATTCTCCGCATTCACGGTCATCAGCACCTTCTTATCCCTCGTCCATATGATTTCCTGATACCAGTCCGTATACCGGTAATCCGGAACGTAGACGGCTCGCTCTTCATTTTCGATGGAATATACACCATTCCAGTGGCCAGCCTTATAAAAACTCAGGGCTAGATCCGGATTGGAATAATAGTACTGGCTTTCAATTCCCCGAAGTAACGCTAAATCAGATACCGTGTCTTTATCATTTCTCATAAAACGGATCATGTCGCGGTTGTAGATGATTGCGTCCGCGATTCGGTCCACATCTTCAAAATACTGCTGCATCATGGTCAGATTTGATTCCATCAGATTCTGCCTCATATCCCTCGCCTGTCTCATGGCATTCTCTCTCATAATTCCGTACAGAAAGATAGCCACCAGAAGATTGGAGCTGATAATGATCAGAATCAAATACCTTAAAAACCGATGTGTAATTGTCTGCTTCATGCTCTCTCCCTCATCCTCGCACTATCTTACTCTTAACTTGGCCAGCTCTTCTTCAATCGTCTTAAATGTATACTCCAGCTCCTGTTCCCCCAGTAAATACATGGACACTTCCCTGCGCATCACTTCAATTCCCCCATTGTGAAGTGTGCCAACAGCCAGCCCGCGGGGCGCCTGGTCCATCAGGAAATATTCCGCATGTTCCGGAATCTGCGTGCCGGAGAGATAGATTTTTAAAACCTCTGGAGACTGCAAAAATGGAACAGTCCGGTTTTTTGCCAGAATCTTACCGCCTTCTTCTCCTGTACAAAATTTCATAAAACGATAGGTTTCTTCCGGATATTTGGTTGCCTCGGCCATGGCTACCACCGCGGTATTGTATACGTCCGCTTTCTCCGTTCCCTCCCAGGATGGAAGTTCCATCACATCGTATTCGATATTCATGCCTGTTTTCCTCAGTTCCTGGTTGATGGTATTTACTTCGCCATCTTCCCCAAAATACATTCCAAGCCTGCCTTCCGCAAATAAGATGTGATAGCCGCTCCAGTCATCATCTGTCCGGGACATATAGGGAGTTTTCTCCGCTGACTCACTGATAAACGCATGGCACCACTCCGCCGACTCGCGGAACATCTTTAAATCTTCTTCCTTAAAAGGGTCGAAAGCTCCTCTCGTTCGTGCAGGAAGCATCCACCACGAGCTGGAATTTTCAAATCCCAGTGCTCCGTAGACCTTCTTGTTATTTCCCCAGCCTGTCAATATTCCTGCCTTTTCTCTGTAATCCTCCCAGGTCCAGTTCTCCTGCGGGTACTCCACGCCCCGGCTGTCAAAAAGAGTTTTATTATAATACACACAAATTTTCCCAACCCGGTAGGGGATCATATACAAAGCGCCGTCCTTCTCCACATCACCATACAGAGAAGCATTTACCTGATTCTTCGTCTCATACCAGGGGCTTAAATTTTTCAAAATCTTCTTATTTTTCCAGATCGCTGCCTCCCCGGCCTCCGGAAAAAAGATACAGTCCGCCTCACTTTCACCATTTTTAATACGCATCATCTGCTGGCTGTACTCTGAGTCCGGAATCCAGTGAAGTTCTATGGATACATCCTGATTCTCTTTCTCATACGCCTGTACCAGAAGTTTTAAATTTTTTTCCTCATTTTTTCCCGCATATACGTCCAGAACCGGCACCATCTCTGCTTCCACTTCCACGGTTTGCTCTGTTTTCTGCCAGCATCCGTTTACTGATAAGGCCACCGTGGCAGCAAGTACAAAACTTCCCAATTTCAGATTCATGATGATCCCCCTTTTTCTGTAAAATCCTGTTTTCTCCAAAATGCAGATGAAAGCTGTCGTCCAGACGGAGGGACTCCCTCCGGGACAGCAGCTTTATCGTTTTTATTATCCTTTTAATCCGCTGGTACTGATTCCTTCCACAATATATTTCTGGAAGCAGAAGAATAAGATAACCGGCGGAAGCAGTGACAGAATACCCATTGCGAACATGGCCCCCCAGTCTGTCATGGAGGTGGGGTCAGAGAACAGCCGCAGTGCCACAGATACAGTATACTTCTTCGGGGAAGTCAAGTAAATAAGTGGGCCGAAGAAATCCTCCCATTTCCAGTAAAACTGGAAGATGATTGAGGTCACAAGGGAGGGTTTGATCAATGGCAGAATTACATTTGTGTATACCTTGAATTTACTAGCCCCGTCTAAAAATGCGGCTTCATCAAGTTCATTGGGGATGGAGCGGATAAACTGCATATGCTGGAAGATAAAAAACGCGCTTCCAAACCACAGCGGCAGGATCAGCGGCAGATAGGTATTCAGCCAGCCCAGTTTGTTAAACATGATGTACTGAGGGATCATAACCACCTGCCCAGGCAGCATCAGTGAGATTAAGATGGTCATAAAGCATACATTCTTAAATGGAAAATCCAGCCTTGCAAACCCATAAGCGACAAAGGGACATGTAACAACAACCCCAAGAACGCTCAAAATCACGACAATAAACGTATTCTTAAAAAAATAGGCAAAGGATATCCCTCCGAACCCTCTCCAACCATTTATATAGTTTTCTATTTTAAACTCATGCGGGATTAAATTGGCCGCGTCCACAAACACCTGGGAGCTTTCTTTTAAGGAACTGGAGATCATCCACAAAATCGGATATAAGGAGGTCAGGGCAAATAAGATGCAGATCACATGAAACGCAATGTTTCCGATTTGTTTTTTTCTTCTCATTATTTTTTCCCTCCGCTCTCATAGTAAACCCACGCGTCCGAACTTCTGAATACCAGTGCGGTAAAAAACAACACAATCACCAGCATGATGCACGACAGGGCTGACGCATATCCCATATTAAAGTCTTCAAAGCCTTTTTGGTACACATAAAGTTGATAGAATAAGGTCCGGTTCATAGGACCACCGTTGGTGACAACCAATCCCTGTGTAAATGTCATGAAGCTGTTGATCATCTGCATGATCAGGTTAAAGAAGATGATAGGGGACAGCATCGGCAATGTGATGGAGAAAAAGCACTGTACCTTATTGGCTCCATCCACCGTTGCCGCTTCATAATAGGTGGAGGATATATTCTTTAAGCCTGCCAGGAAGATCAACATCGGAGATCCGAACTGCCAGATGGCCATTAAGATTAAGGAGCCCAAGGCTGTCCTCGGGTCCGCCACCCAGGATATGTCCATATTGATTCCAGTAACCGCCGTAATCAGAGCATTGAAAGCACCGCTTCTGGAAAATAAGTTTCGCCACATAACGGCCACTGCCACACTTCCGCCGATGATAGAGGGAATGTAGAATAAGGTTCTGTAGATTCCAATCCCCCTTCTCTTCTGATTCAAAAGCATCGCAACCAGAAGAGCTGCCAGAAGCTTTAATGGCACAGACACCAGTACATAGAGAAAGGTTACTTTCAGGGATGCAATGAATTTTTTATCTTTCGTGAATATTTCAATATAATTCTGAATTCCGTTCCACTTCGGCACGCTTAACATATTATATTCTGTAAGGGAGAAATAGATCAGGCAGAGAAATGGGATCAGAGTCAGCACGATAAATCCGAATAACCAAGGCGCCACATAGAGATAACCTTCACAGCGCTTTCTTAATTTTTTGTTTTTCATATTTACCTCCGGTTTTTACATGCAAACGGGGGCAGGCCGTTGCCGCTCTGCCCCCGCATATCTCCTATGGAATCAATTAAGCTTAGCAGCTTCCACTAATTCGTCATATGCCTCGTCTGGCGTGATATCCTGATACATCATTCTCTCTTCGTACTCTGCCAACAGCTTCTGAATCTTGCTGCTGCCTGCCATAGACGGCCGATCATTGGCTGAGCTGTACTCTACAGCCTGGTCTACAATTGCAGACACTTTCTTCTGATTTTCATCAAAAGTGCTCTCCATGCTCTCACGCACTTTATCGGAAGCCGGCATACCGCGCTCAGCTTTCATGATCTTATTTGCCTCCACATCATTGATCAGGAAATCAATCAGTTTCGCTGCTGCCTCCTTATTCTCAGACTTGCTGGACATACATAAATGAAGGGAAGCCGGAACCATGGTTGCCTTTCCGCTTGTAGATCCCGGAAGCAGGATCATCCTAAGCTCCTTGTTCGCCGCATTAGCAAAATTTGCATACTGAGAGGCAGGAATAATATTAACCGCTGTTTCTCCCTTTACAATTGAAGAATCTTCCGGTCCGTTCTCTGCCTGTGATACATCATATGGCGGAATGAGACCCTCACCAGCCCACTTTAATTTCATGCCATAAAAGTTGTTAAATGTATCCTTTGAGAAGTTAATCAGGCTGTCGCCTTCCGGTGCATATACACTCTCCCCCTGCTGTCTGCAGTAATATTTAAACACATCGCCTTCCATCATCAAAAAATCGGCAGCAGCGTATTTGCCTGTCGCTTCTTTTAACTTTGGCAAATCTGCCTCTAATGCTTCCCAGGACTCATAACCATTTTCCGGAATTGTTAGGCCGGCCTTCTCATAGATGTCCGGTGCCACTAACATTGCTCTGGTGTTTACTCCGAATGGCAGCCCGTAAAGTTTTCCGTCCACCTGGCCTTCAGCAATTAAATTCTCCGAGATGGAAGATAAATCAATCAGGCCGGACTCTGCATAGCTATCTAAAGGTTCCACGATTCCGCCATCCATGAACTGCTGGAAGTCTCCCGAACCGATGTAGCCCTGATAAACATCAGGAATGTTGTTAGCCGTTGAAGCTACCGATAAATTTTCCCAGTAGGAATCCCACGGATAAAAGCTTGTCTCCACTTCAATATCCGGGTTCTTCTCCATGAACAATTTCACTGCTTCATTAGTCAAATCGGCCCGTTCCTGGCCGCCCCACCAGGCAAATCGGATCGTCGTCCTGCCGTCCTTCCCGTTTTTCACTGCCGATGTGGTCTCCACACTGCTGGTTCCGTCAGCACTTGTATTGTCGGTCGTCTGGGAGTTCCCGCCGCCGCATCCGGACAGCACCCCCGCCGCCATCGCTGCTGTCAAAAAAAGTGCCATAATTTTTTTCATTCTCATTACTTTTTCCTCTCTTTCTTTTTCTGTTTTTATTGTACTATCTTATTTTTATGTAAAATACAAAAATTCTTGGATGTTATGTGCACTTTTTTTGTTTTTCTTATTCCCAGGAACAGTCAACCGGCGGTCGGTCTCCTTTTCTGGTCAGATACAGCCGATCAATTCTGACACCAGAGGCCAGCACCGCAAGAGTGAGTACATGCTTTCCGCCGGAAAGTGCCAGACCCGCAAGAGGAATCCATCTCCAGACCTGTTCCGCCTCATATCTCCAAGTTTTTCCGCTGTTATATAAAAGTGTACGGTCCACAAAGTTTCCGTCAGCCGCTACTCCCAGATAGGAAGGGGAAGCCGGATCAATCCGGAGCAGAACCCAGAAATCATAGGTTCCTCCGTCACACCGGATCTGATAATTCAGATTCGGAGCCTCTTCCTCCTGTTTCCACTGCTGCCCACGCTTTCTCATATAAATGGCCAGGCCGCTCCTGCCATAGGATTCGCTGCTGCAGTACTGCCACTGGCCATTCTCCGTATAAGCGAATTCCGTCTGCTCATATGCAGTCACTGCATCAATCTTTACCACGCCGTCTTTTTCGCAGAATAAACTGTGAGCAGCGGTAAGTACTTCCTTCGGGCTTTTCGTCTTCCCATATTCCACCGGTTCTTCAAAATGATCCGTCGCTACAAGACTGTCTCTTGTCACCTCCCGGTTCGCATAAATTTCTTTCCTGGGCTTTAATTCAGGGGCTCCGTAAAACCGATCCGACCAGTCAAGGATCCGACCATTATTCAAAAGCGCCTGTTCTCTAGGAAACTCCCGATTTACCTGACCCGCACAAATAATTCCCAGATTGTTCTCCGCTCTTTCTTTCGTATAAATCACAAACCGCGAAATCGCGAAATAGGGATCAATCACCTTAAACGTCACCTGATGCGCGCCTTTTTTTAAATACGGAAGTTTTAAGTACAATTTATCGACGTTATTGGTGGAGTTATACGTCCAGGTATCACGCCATTCGTCATTTGCTAGGCTTTCAACCGTTAACACTGTCCCACGGTCGATCTTTACTCCCATGCGGATTCTTCCCGTAGAATTCAAAGATGGAAAACGGTGGATTTCTAATAGGAATTCTCCCTCGCTGCTAAAATATACCGGGAATGAGGCTTCTGCCCCTTCCTTATATCCTTCCAGTAAATCTCCCTCTTCCCGTCCCAGGTAGGAAATCAACCGGAATCCGTCCACGCGGAGTCCTGTCACGGAGACTGACACTACCCCAGCCTCTTCCGGATTCTCACAACCGGCAGGAACCGGGCTTACAAGAACTGGTACTTCACACTGCACATTGTCCGTCTCGTTCCGGATCAGAATAATCCCTGTTTTCTCTTCCTGAGTTTCCTTTACCGTTACCAGGATTCTTGTCTCACAGGATATCTCCCCGGATGTTTCGGAAAGCTGTATCCAGTCTGGAGTCTCCGCCCGCCAGGCGAAGCTTCCTTCCCCACCGTTGGAAATCTCGAACCATTTTGTTCCTGGCCTCACAAAACAGAGTTCCTCCCCGTTATTCCATATATGAACCAGCATATTCCTGCCACCCATATGAACAGACGGCGTACAGGCCGGATACATGGCAGTTCTGGGCGGCGGAAAATCTTCCGGCGTAACGATTCCCTTCCATTTTCCGCCCGAGATCCGTTCATTGTAGTAAAGAAGCAGTTTCCTCCTGGCGTCCTCATAAGCCCTGGTCTCCTTCACATAAAGATCGGCTGCCTGCTGCTTTCCCTGTTTGTGGCACAGAGTACTTCTGTCAGAGAAATAATATTGGCCCATTGTCAGGTAAAGGGCATGAATCCGCAGAAGGACTAACTGGAAGAACGCGTCTTTTTCCTCCTCCAAAAGTCCCTCATAGACCACATCTGCCTGATCCAGAATTTCCTGCAGTTTATGAAGCCGCATAACTCCCTCATCACCATAAGCAGTCTGGGAAAATACATCGTCCTCCATCATTTCCAGCTTGCGCACGTTGGCAATCTGGGAAAACCGGTTGAGCAGCGGTCCCATTTTCTCTCCAATTTTCCCGGTAAAGTTCCGGTCAATCCAATCGCTTACATAGCTGTCCACGTCCTGAGTCCGGCCCTTCGCGCTTCCCGCTTCCCAGGCAAGACGCAGGAAGAATTCCACCTCCATTTCAAGAGGCTTTAACGCTCCCACATTCAAGATCCACAACTTCTGAATCCCTTCGTCATATGCTTTCATCAGTTCGTACTTCGTATGGGTAAGAGGGATGGAACAGAAGAATAAGTAGGACCTTCCAGGCGGGGACCAGTAGGAATTATGATAATAGATTCCATGTCCGCCCACTCTCTTTCGGTCTTCTTCTGAAGGATAACGGCGGACATAGCCGTAGTTGTCATTCGCCCAGATCATCGTAAAATCGTCCGGTACCTTCAGGCCATGGTCATATAGCTCTAGGACTTCCTTATAAGGAATGAACAATTTTAATGGTGTCTTGTCCAGCTCCTCCTTAAGGATTTCATTCTGACTGGCGATGATTGTCTCCAGCAGTTCAATCTTCTGAGTCCGCAGTTCTTCCTCAGTTCTGCCATTTAAATTGCTGGTCTCAAATCCTGAATCATGGATTCCCCTCATTCCCAGGGTATAGCTCACCTCAAAATCCCGATTCTGGATCACGCTCTCCCTCCAGTATTCATGGAGAATTTCCCGATTTCTGCCCTCAATGGTGTAGTCATACTTCACACCTTCGTATCCCTTTTCTTTCAGCCATGGAAGCCATTCCCGGTTATTACTCCGCATCAGCATATCGCAGTGTGAGGTACCGACTACAATCCCCATCCGGTCTGCCAGGGCGCCGTTTTCCTTCCTGCGGTTAAAGGAATTCACATGCATGGCCGGCCATATATAGTTCGCCTTTAGCCGAAGAAGAAGTTCAAAGATCTTCTCATAGGTATGGACGCCGATAGTGTCCTCCTCCATATGAAGCTTCGCCCAGCGTTCCAGTTCCTCCTCATCATTGATAAATATTCCTCTGTATTCCACGGAAGGATAGTCGATAATTTCATAGTCCTCTGGAAATACCAGCCACTCTTTCTTCTTTACCGGAACGTCCGCCCAGAAATACCAGGGTGACACACCGATTTCCTCACATAAATCGTAGATTCCATAGATAGTTCCCCGCCTGTCCGTCCCTACAATCACTAATCGGTCTTTCGATACCGTCCGGATATATGCCTCTTTCCTGAAATTTCCATTTTTATCCTGAAGTTTTTTTTCATCAAAGAGACCTTCTATCTCTGCTGAAACGCCTGCCGTTCCCACAAGGATTGATTCTCCACCTTTGAATTCTCCAAGGGTTACTTCCGTTCCCAGTACTTTTTTTAAATCGTTTTTCAGATTTTCCGCTGCGATGCGGACAGCAGAATTTTCTTTCCAACTGATACCTATATGAATAGAGCTTTCATTTTTTATGGTTAATACCGCCAATTTTTCCTGCCTCCTTATTCCGTCACCTATTTGTATGCATCAACAGGCCCTATAGAAAAACTTTTAGCCTCCGCATATGCACTTGTCTGCTTTTGGGCCAGTGCGTAAAGTCCCACCACGGTTCCGGTAAAGCATTTTCCTGCAATCTCGCAAGATAAAAACCTGGTGGATGCCGTACCGGCCAATGTAAAGGGGCCACCTTCCAACGCATAGTAAAAATGATACTGTTCCCTGTCACATTCAATCCTGAGCCAGATATTCCCATCCCTCACCGGCGCAAAACAGATCGTCTGCTTAAAATCCTCTGCGGTCTTCTCCAGGACCAGGAAAACTCCATCATCTAGCCTTTTTTTACAAAAACGGTAATGGAATTTGGATTCCAGATAGATTAGCAATCCTGCCTCATCCCCTGTCTGCTCCGGACAGAACCGAAGTTCAGTCTCCACAATACATTCAAAATCCAATGGTCTTACGGCCGCAAACGTGCTTCCAATATCTGTACCGTCAGCCTGTACCGAAGGGATAAGAGAAAGCTTCCCATCTCCCCGTTTAAAAAGCGAATCCCTGCGTTCCCGCAGAAAAAGCCAAGGCGCCTCCCAGTTTTTAGAGCTAAAATCTGCACTCCAGAGCTGCACACGCTCCTGTCCGGCCCAAAGCGGCCCTTCCCGTTCAATGGTCTCCAGCTTATTTCCGCCCACATATGGCCAGCCATCCTTCCATGTAACAGATGTAAGGAATGTCTCTCTCCCCAGATGGCTCATGGTCCGCCTTGCCGTCCTGACTGCCAAATGAACCATCCACCAGTTTCCCTGGTGATCTTCAATTAGATCCCCATGGCCGGAGCATTGAACAGCTTTAACCGTATCATGGCGGTTGGTCAGAATCGGATTGTTTTCATACCCCTCATACTCTCCCCAGATGGACTTACTTCTGGCAATTGTCACCATATGGTTGAAAAAGGTGCCTCCCTCTGCGGCCATCAGGTAATACCAGCTGTCCTTATAATAGATATGAGGTCCCTCCAGGTGGCCTCCACCTGTCCCTGACCAGATGGGCGTGATGGGGCTTTTCAGCTTCCCGGTTGTCACGTCAATCTCCTCCAGTGTAATTTCCTCTTTTCCCGGGTGGACGCTCTGATTTGTACAGTAATACGCCTTTCCCCCCTCAAAATACAGGGAAGGATCAATCCCCCCCACCGGCACCCACACAGGATCCGACCAGCCCTCACGCGGATCCTGTGTAGAAATGATAAAATTGCCGTACTTCTCTACAGTGGCCGTCACATAGAAAACTCCCTCATGATACCGGATCACAGGGGCCCAGATCCCTCCTGAATTACCGGCATGTTTTAACGACAGCTGTTCCGGCCTGCTGATGCAGTTTCCGATTTGCTTCCAGTTTACAAGGTCCCGGCTATGGTAAACTGGAATTCCTGGAAAATATTCAAAAGAACTGTTGACCAAATAATAATCTTCACCAACTCGACAGATACTTGGGTCCGGGTGAAATCCTTTTAAAATGGGGTTCTGATATTTCATATTATATTCTCTCCTAAGTCAGTTTACTGTATAATCCTGCAGACGACAGCCGCAGATTTCAGCCCAGGCGCCCAGGCTAAGACACGGAAGCTTTCTCCACTCTCGCCGCTCCTTACAAGCACACTGGCCTCGCCCTGGAACATATGAATCATGGTTTCATGATACGGTTCACTCCCCATCAGATTTCCGTTATCCACAGCCAGGATTTCACCAGCTCCTTCCGCCGTAAATGTCACCATAGAGCTTTCACGGAAATATGGGTTTCCTGATTCGTCGCAGGCCGCCACGGTCAGAAGCCGCTGCTCTCCCGCCGGGATTTCCACCACTTCCCCTTCTTTGAATTTCAGCTGTACCGGTGCTTCCGGCGTGACCACCTCCCGATTGCACACCTCTTTCCCCTGGTTGTAGCCCACTACCTTCACCCGTCCGCGGACATAGGGAAGAAAGCCGGTAATCATCCGGTTGGGACACTCTGCCGGCTTCGGAAGATAGAACTCCTTTTCATTTAAGAACAGTTTTACCTCCTCGCAGTTACTGGCAATCATATACGGAATCACAGCCCTGTGAATCTGCGGAAAATGCCAGTGTTCTGCATACATGGGGATATCCCAGTGTTCCTTCACCCCTTCATCCTCCAGGCTGTAATCCATCACTGCGAAATACACCATGGGTTTCCTGCTCCAGTAACTCTGCATTATGTAATAGGATGCCCTGCGAGAACCGTTGGTACGGATTAAAGAGCCGCCCCAGCCCTTAGCCGGATACCCCATAGATTCTCCCAGATAATCGATTCCGGTCCAGATGATTCCGCCGATCACATAATTTTTCTCCAGAGGGACAAGGGACGGATTCTCTGCGGTAAAATTCTGCATCTGGTTCTCATTTCCCTTGAAAAACTGGTAAATCTCTGTTCCCAGAATCAGCTTTTCCGGAAAACGCTCATGGATCCTCTCATACCATTGTTCCTGGTAATTACAGGAAATAATATCCACCACCTCCGCAATCCTGGATATCCGGTCTAAACGCTCCTCCATATCATAGATTTCCGTATTGTCCTCCTCATCTACAAACTTCTGAATATCCTTAATTTTTGACAAATCCACATTGCTTTCCCTCTTAAAATGTGGATTCATCGCGTAACTCACCGGTCTGGAGGAATCCAGTGATACGGTATACCCTTTCAGCATTTTTAAAATTCGGATCATGGAATCCTGGGCCTGGTTTTCAACCTCGTTTCCCACGCCCCAGATGAAGATACACGCCCGGTTCCGGTCTCTCTCCACCATGGCTGATACGTCCTTCTTCCACTCTGTCTCAAAATATCTCCCATAAAGCCCCCCTGTCCATTTGTCGAAGCACTCCTCATAGACATAAAACCCCAGCTCGTCGCAGAGATCTAAGAATTCCTCCGCGTAGACATGGTGGGCTGCCCGAATGCAGTTGCAGCCCAACTCCTTTAAATCCATAAGCCGCGCCCTCCAGAGCTCCTTAACAGCGGCATTCCCCCGGCACCCCACATCCTGATGGATGCAGACGCCTTTTAACACAACCGGTTCTCCATTCACAAACATTCCCTGATTGGGGACAAATGAAAACTCGCGGATTCCCACTTTCTGCGTAATACGGTCTGTGCTCCTCTCCCCGTCCATTAATTCCAAAGTCAGTTCGTATAAATTTGGCTCCTTTGCTGACCAGCGCTTCGCATCGGGAATCCACAGGGTGAGGGGCCATTTACCGCCCTTGCAGGAATACGTCTCGTCCCCGCCGCGTACAGTCACGCGAACAATCCCCTCGATCCCTGGATTCACCTCAATGATCCCGACCTTCCCCTTCAGGCTGGTTTTTATGATCACCTGATTCTCTTCCAGATGGCGTTCTTCCATCTCAATCCATTTCACTGTTCGGTAGATTCCCGCTCCGCTGTACCAGCGGTCCGCGGGCTTCTTCGTATTATCCACCCGCACCAGAATCTCATTGTCTCCGGTATGCACGAAATCCGTGATGTCCAAGCGAAACGGGCTATAGCCGTACTTCCGTCCGCCCACCACTTTATCATTGACCCATACCGTGCTGTCCTCGTAGATGCCTCCGAAATACAGGTAATAGCGGTAACTCGACTTTTTCTCCTCCAGCACCTGAATCTTCCGGTACCAGCCGACGCCCCACCGGTCGCGGAAGCCTTGGGCCTCCCCCTCAGCCATCTCCCTGGAAAACGGGGCCGTAATCGCCCAGTCATGCGGCAAGTCTACCGTCTGGAAATGCTTTTCGCCGTCTTTCTCCAGTGCAAATTCCCAGTTATTCATGATTTTCGTTTCTTTTCTTGGCATGTATGTTCTCCTCCTCATAGGAACTTAACAGTTTTATCTAATTTAATCTTATCCGATTGCAGCTTAAAAATATAGCATTATTCTCGGATTGGACTTATAAAATTTTTGGATTCTATATATATGATTTGATTCACTGCGAAAAAAATACCAAGGTGTCAATACTCCAATAAAACTAACACTCTTTTGCAACTGTAAAAAGCAAAAAAACAAGCGGATTTATGCAAAACCGCTTGTTTTTTCTAATAATTATCTATTCTGTATTCCCTTTAACCAATCCACCGGCCCTCTGCATCAACCTGATACCCATCTGGTGTAATGTTGCTTACCAGCATTTCTCCATCACTGCCCAGATAATACCAGGTCTCCTTGTAGAAAAACCATTCATTACACTTCATGGATCCATCTGCATTGAAATAATACCATTTTCCATTCACCATTGACCAGATATCGGCACACATGGAACCATCTGGTCCCAGGAAATACCATTTATTCTGATCAGACAGCCATCCGGTCTGCATATTGCTTTCCGTATCAAAATGATACCATTTTCCGTTTATTTTAGCCCATTCATTCGTTGCATAGGTACCGTTGCTCTTCTTAAACCTCCATGGTTCATTCTTTCCACCCTGCCAGGTTCCTGTCACATTGTCATCCGGTTTGTATGTGGTCTCATGTTTGTATGTGGTCTCATCATCGTCGTCGCTGTTATCATCATCTGTCTGGTTTCCCAGAACCCTGACCGTGAAGCTGTCACGGAAAGTTTTCTCCTCACCCTTCTGATCCACGCTGCAATACAATACCTTTACCGACTTGGCCCCCTGTGTATCAAAGGGTGGAATGTCCAGTTCATACTCGTCTTCCGAAAGCACTCTCTCCCTGCGTTCCGCATTACTGGAGCTTGCCCTTCTCTCATAGGCCACTACCTTCATTCCTTCCGGCTCAAAGTTCTCACCAGTCTTATAAACAATCTTTTCAGGCTTCTTTTCCACCTTGATTCTGGTTGTATAATAGTCTTCCCAAGCCTCTGTAACCTTTACACTGAAAGATGCACTGAAAGCCTCTCCTTCTCCATCTTTATTTTCCGCATGATAGGTAACGGTAATCATTTTTGTTCCAGCTGTATCAAACTCTTCCTGGCTAATGTCATAGTCCTCTGGAGAAAGCTCTATTTCTCTGCGTATCGCATTGCTGGAACTCGCTGTTTCATAAGCGACTACTTCCATACCTTCCGGATTAAAGTCTTCACCAATTTCATATTCTGTTTTGGTCGGTTTTTTCGTAACTTTGATTCCGGTTGTATAAAATTCTTCCTCAGATTCTATGACACGTACAGAAAAGGAATCAGTAAAGTCTTCATTTACACCTTCCGCATTCTTTCCTGAATAAGTTACCGTAACTTCATTTACTCCGGCAGTATCAAACCGATTCGGCGTCACTTCATAATCCTCGGGAGAAAGTATCCGCTTTCTATCCGCATTGCTCTTACTTGCAGTCTCATATACAGTAACCTCCATGCCGGCCGGATCGAATTTTTCACCTGTTACATACTCCATTTTATCCGGTTCTTTTGTTACTTTGATGGTATCTGTATAATACTCTGCGTCCTGTACCGTTAATGCATCCAACGCTTTTTGCAGTTCCGCTTTCCGAAGGTCTATCGACTCCTGGTCCGTCTGATCCTCATCCATAATCTTTTTGGCTTCGTCAATTGCCTTTTTCAGTATTTCTATGCTTTCAGCCGTATAACTACCGGTTTTCTGTACTTCCTCCTTAGCTTTTTCCAACAACAGCTTTAAATCTGTCTTATCCGCCACATTGGCGTAAGCAACTCCAAGAAATGTAATAACTGCTCCTTTTTCACTGTTTGCATAGATATTTAAAGTAACCTCTGTCTCGTGGTCTACCGTTAGGCGGCCCGTCCGCAGCGCATCTATGCTGTTTCCTGCACCCACCTTCACGTTTTCTGCAATCATCACTGAGACCTTCTTACCGTCTTTGTCCTCGTATACAGCTTCAAAATTAGAACTGCGGGAATCGTTCCACCATTCATGGGACTGAACAGTAATATCATACTCTCCTGCTTCCAAAGTCAGCTTATAAGCGTATCCGTTCTCTTTTCCTGCTTTGTTTTTTCCATAATAGCCATCATGGAATTTATCACCATCGCCATCTGACTTTTTTCCGTCATATGTATCTGTAATTCCCCATTTATCATCGCTGTTTTTCCAGCTTTGGTCTGCCCTATCATTTAGCAGATCCAGCCCCAGTTTCTCTACGGCTTTATAGCTTTCGGAATCTTCTGAATTACAGTCAATAAAATATACCAGATTCTTCGGAACTACCTCTACCTTTGCCTGTGCAACTACATCAGAATCTTCTACTTTTCCATTTACTGTAACAACGGAATAATTTTCTTTAAAATCTTCCGGATCCAAATCCCATTCAACATTCTTTTCTACTATTTTCCCCTGTTCCATCACCTCCAGTGTCTTCGGGAGTTCCGGGAGCTCTCCATTCACCACAGCCGTCCGCTCTGCGGCTGGTACCTGCGGAACCAGTCTTATATAGTCAAGTCCGATTACATAACCAGAACTTTTACTGTTCTTTCCGGTTACCGTAAATCGCATTTTCTTTGTTCCATCTGAATCAAACTTTACGCTTCCGAAAGATTTTTCTGTAAATTCACTTCCAGAGGCATACATATCGACAGGATCTCCGCACTCTTCTCCATTGACAGCAAGCTGAATCTGGCCTCTATTATTAGCGGATCTGTATCCTGCGATCACTTCATATTCATAATCCGATGCCGGCATATCCAGATCAAATTCAACCCAGTCCCCAATTCCTTTCGGGATAACCTTCATCCATTTACCGCTGACACCTTTATCTTCCCACCAGAATCCGTCCAGTTTTGAGTCCGGAGACAGATTATATGGCAGGGATTCCACCTCAAAGAATGTATCTCCAGGAGCCATGGCACTGCCTGTTACTAACCGGATACAGGAGTATGCAGGGATTTCAATGATCACATCGTTTCCGGATATCGTGAATTCTGCCTTTTCATCTGTTCCCTTTACCCAGTTTCCTTCCTCATCATAATACCCTTCCTCAAGGCTGCTCACGCCATAGCCGGCAAGTCCTTTCAGTGTATACTTCGCATCCCGGGTACTTTCCAGAATAATTTCCTTTTCACCATGATCTACCACGATTCCAACACCCTTTTCGGGAGAAACATAGCTCACTTCAATATTTCTTACCTTTTTTTCAGCGCTTGTGCTCTTCCCCAACTGATTGAGAAATACTAATTTTTTTCCGCCATCTCCATCCGCCACTTTCGTAGCCAGATCAAAGGATATTTTATTAAGCATATGATTGATATTTCGCATATCCTCTACATACTCACCGTGTGGAACCGGTATCCCATTTTTATTATCATATAAGCCGTTTCCGTCTGGGCTGCATAAATCATATACATTATAAAAACTGCCGCCGGCCAGCGCCGCCAATATCCAGTTTGGTGTGCCGGACTTAGAACCGCTGTTTTCCATAATCATAGTCAGGTTATCTCCCTGGTCATATGGCCCGAGCCAGGTATTTTTATGTCCGAAATCATAGCAGAGCTGGGTATCTGCCCCATATGGGTCAGGCCCGATAAAATCTACGTTTGTTCCACCCTGTTTTCTCATTTTTTCATTATACGTAACACCGACTGCATCGGTTCCAGTATAGTTATTCACCCTCGTCCATACCGAATAATCGGATTCCTTTACACCTGCTGCCAGATTATTGGTGTACTCCCACATAGTCAAATCACGGAATTCCTGATCTGACATGGTTCCTTTTTTCTTCATACAGGTATCACAGTAACAGTGCTCTCCGTATTTAGTTTGATGCAGCCTTCCAACGGCTGGTTCATTGGCCACCTGGCAGCCAACTACCGTATTTAAGTTTCCATTTTCTCTGTTATACTCTGCGATATGGTCAAACATGGCTTTCATGGCTTCTTTTTCCTTTGCCCGAAGCTCAGGATCATTCTTGCACATCAAAAACCAATAGGTTCCATAAACCGGATCTGTCTTTTTCTCGAAAAACGGTGTTCCGTCCGTCTTTAACGATTTCTGGTATCCCTGGAATACATAATATGGAACACGGTTATCAATCGTGGAATTAACTGTATCCGTTGAAAACCACAGAAGCTCCAGTTTAATTCCAGCCTCCTCAGCCCAGCCGATTACTTTATCGAGATAATCCCAGTTATACACATCGTCTCTTGATATAACCAGCTGCGGAGCCGCCTTTTCACCCTCTTTACCGTCGATTCCAACCATATTTTTTGTATCTTTATCCGTCCTAAGAATAAAACTGGCTTTCTTATCCTCATCACAGTATTCATTGATGAAATCCGTCACATCAAAATCATAATACTGTGCTTTATTTACCGGATCATAGGAGGGAGTTAAGCCAAGATCGATGACGCCTTCTCCCGTAATCTCATAGCCATTGTGATTAGGCGCTCCGGAATTCCATGTCATCGTACTGCTGTCCCAAGAGTCATCCTCAATTCCATAAAGCCTCAGACTATTGGCCTCTTCTGCCGAATTGACCCATACACGCAGTTTCGATCCCGCCCAGTCAGCCCCAGCCAATTCTGCAAAATCAAATTTGAGATATGTAAGAGACTGTTCATCTGGAGTATCCGAATAACCTGACAGCATTGATTTTTCGTCTGAAAAATTCTGATCCGCATACTCTCCGTTTCGTATATAGGTTGTCTCTGATGCATCGTAAAATTGATCCGGCTGAATGTCCATCCACCGCAGCTGTGCATTAGCCACTGTGAAACCATCATCCCTGGCAATCTGAAACAGATTCTGTATCTGCTCATCGGAATAATGATAAAAATCCTTAACCTTGTCAATTCTGATTTGGACTCCATTGAAAAAAAACGGTTTTCCGTCCACCATCAGTGTCTGCCGCTCATAGGTATCTCTGGAATTGTCAACCCATGATACAGGCCGCCCATTATCGGAGGCCAAAGGCATTCCTGAGGCTGGAATTGTCATCATTGTCAGGCATAGTCCTGATACTGCCACAGTTTTGATACTTCTTTTTAAAGACATAATTTTCCCCCTTGCTCTTAAATTGTTAGTAGTTTTACTTACTCCCCGGAAATTGTAACATTTACATTATGTAAAATATATAAATATTCTCAGGTATGGCATATAAATATTTTGGATGATTTTGATAAAAGCAACAAATCCCTCATCATATAGCAAAAATATGCCATATGATGAAGGATTTAAGTCCATTGTACTCATGTATTTTTCTTTGCGTCTTTGATTTTCTATGTCATAGACACATCTTATACCTTATACAGTTTAATGCTACACTGACGTAATAATAATTACTCATATAAAATAATTTCATAAATATAAGATAATCCGTCCCTCAAGAAAGAGCCTGAGTCCTTATTTTCGTCCACCAAGCTGCTGATCCATGTTATTTACTCTATAATGTAAACCGACACAACGCTTCAGACACGCACACTTTATTTCTGATGAACAATTATCTTCTATTCCTTCTAACAAACAAGCTGCCCATTCCATATAAAATTTTTCATGATGTTTCCTCCATTCATTATATTTCTTATATATGAATTAACTATCCAACTCAAGGTTCTCCCTATATAGAAGTTTTGAGATGAAATTTTATTTCTACATTATCAATAAATCATTAATCCTTTTCCTTTTCCATATCTGGTTCCGTCCCTGTCATACAGAACCGTATATTCCTTCTTCCCAACTCGCACCCCTTCTAAGAGAACATAATCCCACTCCGGCGGAATCATCGGTTTAACGGCCAAAGATATTTGCTGCGGATCAAGCCCCAGAAGTCCTGTTATGATCAAATCACAGTACATAGAATGATTGTAGTCCTTTCCACGTTCATACCCTCCTTTTTCCGCTTTCCACCCGTCCTTTTTCAGAATTTCCCTGGATATCCATTCTCCGGTTTCCGGATCAGAATCCTCATCGATCCATGGAATTTTCTTCCCAGATTCCGTGATGCGGTGCTGGCTTTCAGCATAGATTTTAAGCGCTCTATGATAATCTTTCTCTGTCACAATCTCCTGATGGTAATTTCGCAGGAGATTTGCCATTGCCACCAGTGCCTGGGACGTTGCAAAAGGCCATACCGGACCATTCCACAGACATTCGTGAGGAACTTCATATTTGTATCTGGGATGTGCCTGATCTGCTGTACAGAATCCGTATTTTCCCAGAAAATGCTTCTCATCCATAAGATAAGCAAATGCCTTTTCATATCCCGGATCCGGCAGATTAAAGTACCAGGGAATGTATCCGATTAGTTCCCTCACGTTATGTTCCATTGGGATTTTTTCAAAATCCAGAGTCTTACAGTTTAAAAATCGCCCTGGCTTCGGATCAATCTCTGCCGGAATCACCTGAAAGAAGTCTCCACTCCATAAGGTCTTTTGCATCTGCTTCTTTATATTCTCTGCTCTCTCTGCATATTCTTCCGCCAGACTCTTTCTCCCGGCTTTTTCCGCAAATTGGGAAATCGCCCTGGCATCTGCATACAGATACGAGTTCAGTGTGGGGCGAAATCCCGATCCACTGATAGAGAATTCCATGGCATCCCGATCATCGATGGACCAGAATAAACCAGTTTCCGTCCCATGTTCCTTTATCCAGCCCTCAAAATTATCTGTCAGGCTGTCCAAAAGTTCTGTCCCAAGGCTGTAATCATCCAAAACACAGCAGTAATCCCATAATGCATCTGCTATCCAGGTGCTGTAAGAGCGGATGTCCCCGCTCCCTTGCAGCCAGAAGCGTATTGTATCCTCCATGATCTGCTGTCCATTTCTCAGCCATCTTCCTTCCCTGATGTGAAACCCTGCGGCGCAGTTTATTGAATTATATTTCCCCGACCACGGAACCTCTGGCAAGAATTCCGTAATCAGATAACCTTCCGGAATTTTCTTAATATGCTTCCGATAAGTCCACCATCTAAAATAATAGATTTCCTCAATTACGGGATCGGGACATTCAAACAGCGGCACGTTGTCCTTTAGCCAGCCCAGCGCATGCTCATTATCAATCTCTTGCTTATAGACCTCCTCATCTTCGTTATTAAACTTTTGTATATATTCTTCCAGTCTCCTATCAAGAATCATATCTTCCTGAATTTCCTTTCTGTTTCTATTTATTAAAACTCAAAATCCCGCCCCTCATGAAATGCCAGTCCAATCTGCTCCGGCGCACCGTTTCGGCCATTATACCAAAGCATCCATTTTCCATCCCAAAATATAGTAAATGGCTTATAGCACGCACTTTTGTCAAAGCCTTCATCGGGAGCGATAATCGGATTTAATTCCGATCGTTCCCAGTTTCGAATACCATCCTTTGAACGTGCCATTCCGATCTGGGCATAGTCCTCATCATGATAACCGATATAAAACATATAGAAATATCCGTCCTTTTGAAATACCTGGCACCCAGCAGCTTTGTGCTTTTCCCACTCAATCTTTGGATCTGCTTGGAATATGGGATTTTCGGCATATTTTTTCCAGCTGATACCGTCCGAACTCTCCGCATAACCGATGGCATTGGGTTCATACTGTTCCCCTGCGGAATACCACATCTTCCAAAGTTTTTTCTCCTCCGATTCGGGGATTTTCCGATATCTCGCTGCACCAATATATCATGGATAAAAAGATGTCGGAGGCCAGTTACTATTTGTCTGAAACTACCCTTGACGTAAAGGAGATTGCTCAAAAGTTAGGCTTTAGCGACAGCCACAATTTCATGAAAGTCTATAAAAAGGAAACCGGGATGACTCCCTCGGAATACCGGAATTCTTTCCCAAACAGACTAAATTATGATAGCTGAAGCTAAGTCCGTATCCTGCATATCAGACAGTAAAAGTGCAAGTAGAAAAATGCTGGGTGCGCAGCCCATCGACTACCGCACCCGGCATTGATAGCAAATCGTTTCCTGGCAAATTCCGTATCGGCCATGGCTCCCAACTTGGCAAGCATATCGTGAGCCATATCCATTCCCTAAATATGAAATCAAACAGCACAATTACCTGCTACGGAGCCAATCCAGCACCATAATCTTCTATGTCTCTCTCCGTGTCCAGACTTGCATCTCATTTTCACCACGATTCGCCCAGGCATAATAAGGAATATATTGCAATTGTATTTGTTCTCCTCTTTTATCGTCCGCATCATAATACAGCGGTGTATTTTCTTTCAGCTTTGCAACCTGCTTTCGTCCGCTTAATTCTACGCAAACCATAGTAACCCCTGCAATATCCCTGTACATTGTTTTGACTTCCGCGTCCTTCACTATACTTAACAGATGCAGACTACTTCCATTATCCACTTCTTCCAGACAATACACCAGCGGTCCTCTCATAACCGCGTTCTTACCAATGTTCTCTCTGACAAACGGATTTGCTTCGATCAACCGGACCTCCATAGGAAACTGCAAATGAATTTCTTCCTCCTCTTCCCATTTCTTTGTCACATAAAGGTATCTCTCCTTCACCTTTATCGTTGCACCGTTAATTTTACTTAATTGATATGCCTCTCCCCATTCCGGAATGTGGAAAGCAATGGTACATACTTCCCGAACGCCTTTTACATATACATTCACTTTACCATTCCACGGAAACTCTGACTGAATCTTAACTTCCATCTCCTTTCCGTTTATCTGCTTTTTAAGGATAGCTCCTATATAAAGATGTATAAATATGGTATCCTCTTTTTCCGTATAGGCATAAGAACCTACAGAACTTAGCAGCCTTGCCACGTTAGGCGGACAACAGGCGCAGCCAAACCATTTCTGGCGCACTGGTTTTACATGAGATTTTCGTTCATCCCTATGACATGCTTCAGGAACCACCTCTAGGGGATTTACGTAGAAAAAGCTTTTTCCGTCTAATGCCATCCCACTTAATACTCCATTATAGAGCACACGTTCCATCACGTCCGCATACTGGGCATCCGGTCTTATTTGAAGCATTCTTCTTGCAAAAAATACAAGGCCGACCGATGCGCATGTTTCCGCATAGGCAGTATCATTTGGTAAGTCATAAGGAAAAGAAAAAGCCTCTCCTATATTTGTGCCTCCAATTCCACCGGTAATATACATTTTTCTGTTAACAATATCACTCCATAAACGCTCGCAGGCCTCATAAAGTGTTCTATCTTCCATACATCTGGCCGTATCTGCCATTCCGGAATAAAGATATACTGCCCGCACTGCATGCCCTACAGCCTCTGTCTGCTGTCTTACCGGCATATGTGCCTGTTGATAAGCATACCGGATATCCTCCTCATGACCTGCCTTTATAGATTCAGGATGTTCCAAATCAAAATAATAGGGCCTTGTTCCCCGTTCATTTATAAAAAAACTACCAAGCTTCAAATATTTTTCTTTTCCCGTTGCCTCATAAAGACGCACCAGAGCCATTTCTGCTATCTCATGTCCAGGATATCCTTTTCGCTTTCCTTCTTCCGATCCAAAATTCTGCAATATACAATCCGCATAGCGTTCTGCCGCCTTTAACAGCTTATCTTTTCCTGTTGCCTCAAAGTACGCAACCGCACCTTCCGCCAGATGCCCTAGGCAATATAATTCATGATAATCCCGTAGATTCGTAAAAGCCTTATTAATCCCATTAATAATATAATATGTATCCAGATAACCGTCATCCTGTTGAGCATTGCATACAATATCAATGCCTTGATCCGCGACTTTTTCCAACTCCGGATCCGGTTCCTGAGCCAGTGAATACCCTACAGCCTCAATCCATTTATAGAAATCGCTGTCCTGGAAAACATATCCATAAAACTCCTCTTTCAGTTCCTTCCTGTCTTCCGGTAGTATCTCAAATCCACGATCCGTATATGCGGGTTCCTTAAAAGCTTTTCCCTGACGTTTTCTTTCTTCACTACGTTTACCAGCCACTTTAAAATTGTGCATGCAAAAACTGGGCGGGGCTTCTTCAAGCTGGTCGTTCAAAGCTTTCCACTGGAACGGAATCATTTCCTTACGTACCAGTTCCATCTCGCTTTTCCAGAAGGAATCCGTAATACGAATCCTGTTTAATGGTATCGGACTGCTATATTCTATTTTATTCATATTTCCCCATTCCTCTCTTTCTGATGGCACCTATTCTGCCTGACATAGATTTATTCTTTTACGCCTCCCAAAGTAATACCCGTAACAAAATATTTTTGTAAAAAAGGATAAATACACAGAACAGGTACCATGGAAATAAATATCTTTGCTGCATTTAATGTTGTATTAGACATCATCGTCATCTGTTTCAGCTGTTCCGCAGTCATCTGCGATGCATCCAGTTGGAATACAAGCTGCTTAATATAGGTTTGGAGAGGATAGTGGGTTGCGCTTGTGGAGAGTACGAGTCCCTGAAAAAACTCATTCCATTGCGCCACAATAGTAAACAAAGCAATTGTCGCAAGAACTGGCTTCGACAGCGGAACCACAATGCGAAGCAGAATATACCAGGAGCCTGCACCATCCACCATAGCCGCCTCCTCCAGCTCTGTTGGAATGCCTTGAAAAAAGTTCACCATCAGTATAAGGTTGAATACTGGAATTCCTCCGCATATTGCCAGACCAAATACATTATTAATTAATCCGTAGCTCTTCATGACCATATACCACGGGATCGTTCCTCCAGAAAACATCATGCAGAAAACAAATACCCATAGTATTGAGTTTCTGGGAGGAAATTCTTTTTTGCTTTTTGCCAGAGGATAGGCTGCCATTGTCAATATAGGTAAAGTAGTGATAAGAGAAAGCACCACTCTTTTTAAAGCCACAAGAAAAGACAAGAAAAAATTCTTTTCTTTCATAATATCGCGGTAGGCATTTGCGGTGAAATCCACAGGCCAGAAAGCCACCCGTCCGGCTTCAGCAGCAGCTTTCGAACTGAATGATACTGCCAGATTATAAATCAGTGGTAAAAGACAGCTGAGCGCCAACGCTGTCAGAATTACTGCAAATAATGCATTTACCGCACTTTTACCTAATGTCTTTTTTTCTACCATATCATATTCTCCTTTAAAAAATGGTGTAATTGGCTTTTTTATTCGCTATGTAATAGGATGATGATATGAGTAAGAAACCGGCTACTGACTTTAATAATCCGACTGCTGTTGCCAAAGAAAACTGCATATCATTGAGTCCTACCCGATAAACCCATGTATCGATAATATCGCCTGTGGAATACACTGCCTGATTATACAGATTATAAATCTGATCGAATCCTGCATTTAAAATATTTCCAAGTGCCAGAATCGTCATCAGCACAATAACTGTTTTCAATCCCGGAAGCGTAATATGCAACATTCTCTTCCAACGGCCCGCACCATCAATTGCAGCCGCTTCATATAGACTCGGACTAATACCTGTCAATGCAGCCAGGTAAACGACTGCATTAAATCCGAATTCTTTCCAAACATCGGTCCCCACTGCCAGCCCCCGAAATAAATCCGCCCTCCGGAAAAATGCAATCTTCTCCAACCCCATGGACGATATAATGCTGTTAACAGGGCCATACAAGCCAAATACGTCCAAAAGAATACCGCCCATAACCACCCAGGAAATGAAATGGGGAAGATATACAATGGTCTGTACCGTTCTCTTAAAATACACGTTTTTTATCTCATTTAATAGAAGGGCAAATGCGACTGGAACAGCTACATTCAAAATCAGTTTAAATACCGCGATTACAATAGTATTAACAAAAATCTGCAACACATCTTTCATTTCAAACATATAACGGAAGTTTTCCAGACCTACAAATTCCGATCGAAGAATCCCTTTGCCCGGATTGAAATCCTGAAATGCCATAATGATACCAAACATAGGAACGATGTTAATGAAAAACATCCAGATTAATGCCGGACATACCATGAGCCAGTAAATTCCTGTCTTACCCTTGAAAAAAGCAGTTTGTTTTCTCTTCACCTTTTATCTCTCCTATCTTTTTATAAGAACCGCCGCATATTCTGCGGCGGTTCCCCGATTACTGATTCGCGGCTTCCTGCACTTCAGCTGTTATTTCATCTCCTCCCTCTGCTTTCCATTCTTTTACGAAAGTATCGAAAGAATCAACAGGCTCTTCTCCAATAATAATTTTCATAAATATTTCATCTTCTTTTTTCTTTAAATTTGTCCACTTCTTCTCCATTGTGGGTGTCTGTGTGTAAATCAAGCTGTATACTTTATTGACAACACCTGCTTCTTCCGCATCGGCAACAGCTCCTGAACCAACCAGAAGAGAATATATTCTTCCAGAGTTCACATCACTCATATTCCATGTATGGACATCAAAATCATCATATGGCACCTGTTTTACATCTTTTACGGTTGCAATATCATTGTCCAGAAGCTTATATGCAATATTGTCATATTCAGGGATTTCTTCCCCCTTTAAATATTTTCGTAACACCTGCATGGTAAAAGAATTCTCGTCCATCGGGGTAATAACGATCCTGCCCGGATAATATGAAGCATCCAGTGATTTTACATCCATCTTCGCTTCATCTCTACGCAAAAAATTATTCAATAGGAATGCTGCTTCCGGATGCTCATAGCCTTTGCGTACCACCACATACTGATTCGTTGGACTTCCCAACTTAGGATACCACTGTCCGTCTTTGGCTTCCGGCGCCGCATAAGCTACCCATGTTGCATCTGGATCATTTGCGATTGCTTCTGCCAGATTATATCCGAGCCACCATGGATAAAAAAAGATTCCGGCCTGTCCGCTCTTCCATGCTTCATCCGCATCTTTTCTGACTCCTAATTCCTGATCCAATGCGCCGTTCTTGTACATTTCCTGCAGTTTGCCCAAAGCTTCTTTAGTTTCAGCTGTTGTGGAACCATAAACCGCTTTACCATCTTCTCCCTTTATCCAAAATCCGGGATAAGACTGATATGCCTGAAAAATGCCATCAAGGGTACAGAGGTTATTGGAAGCCTGGAGGAAATCTCCATAAAGCCGATTATTTACCGTTGGTCCAAGAATTCCTACAGTTCTGTCGCCTCCCATCTTGTTATCAACAAAAGCCTTTGCAACAGTCTCCAACTCATCTACGGTCTTAGGAACTTCCAAACCCAGTTTATCCAGCCAGTCCTTCCGAATCCACATCAGACTATATCCGTCTGCCTCTGTATTCACACTTGGAAGTCCATACATCTTTCCATCCACCGTAGCAGCTGCCATCGACTTTCCATCAGTGGACTCGATATTCTGCCGGATGGTATCGGAAATAAACTGGTCATAATAAGGCGTTAAATCTTCTATCTGGTCTGACTTAATCAATTTTTTAAATTCATTTTCTCCAACCACCATGATATCCGGAAGGTCATTGGAGGCAATTGCCAGATTCAGCTTCTGTGAATAATCCGCTGTGGATGCCTGCCATTTTACCTTGATATCAATATTAATATTATCCTTTATATATCTGGTATACTGATTGTCTGTCGTAGACTGTCCTTCCGGAATTGTCATGGTCGGATTAATGGACTGAACGATTTCGACCGTAATCGGTTCCTTATATTTTCCAAATGGACTTGGATTTCCGTTCTCATCAATCGGAATATTTTCTTTTACCACATTCTTTAACGCTGACTCATCTTTTGTACCGCATCCCATTATCCCTGTGGTTACTGCCATACATGCCATTACAATACTGATGTAACTTTTAATTTTCATGTACGCTCCTCCTTATTTTTTCGAATTAATGCCTTTCGATTCGATAAGTTCATTATATAATTACTCCTCTTATCTTTGAACTCCTTTCAATCATGCATAAGTGGATTATGATGATTATATTAGTGATTTCAAAGCATCAAAGTCCACCTACTCAGTAAAATAATCCCCCCGCGTTAATTGACTTTCGATTTTTCTCTCCCTATAATGATACTAGAAAATTATTAAATTAACGATAAATCAATTGGAGAATAGTATTGAAATGAAAACTTGTCAGAAAAATTTGTCACTAAAAAAAAGAATCTTTATTTTATTCTTTTGCATTCTAACGCTCATGGTGTGTGCCTATATCTTTGTCATTACACGTTTTATTACGCAGTTTACTCAAAAACAATTGGATTTTGACTACAATACTATTTTATCAGAAGCCAGCGATACTTTAGAAAATATTCTGTGGAATCTCACACTTACCTCTCAGCAGCTTCTGGACAGCAAAGAGCTTCTGAAAAATATCGAATCTTACCTGAGTACCGAAGACCTCTTAGAAAAAAAAGACTGCTATTATGAAATGTTAAATACAGTATCATCTCTTACAATGTCAAATACCGATATTGCATTAATTTATCTTTATGATATCGATGAAAATGAAATTATTTATAATACGCTCCCTAACATAAAAAGCAGTGACTCGCCAGTTCTGTATCAAAATTCCGATTACACCTTTTATGGACCTGGTAAAAGCCAGAGCAACTTCGTCGGTTCCCCCGTCGTCTGCTTAAAACGACAGTTTGAAGATGAGAATGGGCATAGATTTCTTTTATCCATTGAATCAGGATACTATTCTCTTGATAAACCATTTCACTCTGCCGAACAAAAATCTTCCTATTTTATATTTACAGACGAAAAAAAATCGGTTATATATAACACGCTTCCCAAGTCATGGAATGTACCAGATATCATGAAAAGCCTGAGTTTAAATGCCCGTCATGACTTTCACTCTTTTTGCAAAACAGGTCCCCAAGGATGGTCTGTCTATATTGTAATACCCAATGATATATACGCTCATGATTACAGAATGGTACTGCGTGATTTTGGAATTTGTACGCTCATCATTTCCATTATTGTCAGTTTTCTTGCCATATACTTTTGGAAGAGTGTTTATCATCCTCTGCAATTATTTGATAATCAGCTGAATCGGCTGCTTTCCGATGACGATTCCCTGGAAGAGATTCATTCTTCTATCCCGGAATACGATCATTTACTCCAGAAAATATTGGTCCTTCAGCAGCAGATCCAGCAAATGATCCCACAATTTGTTAATCAGGAAAAGCTTCATTCACGGATGCAGCTGGAAAAACTGCGCGCACAGATTAACCCTCATTTCTTAATGAATACGCTGAACACACTTCACTGGATGGCGCTGATGAAACATGAAACAGAGATTGACCGTATTACCCAGTCCCTCTCTCATCTGCTTAGCTATAATTTGGACAAACAAAGTTATTCCACAAATCTGGAAAGGGAGCTCATGGCATTAAAAGAATATGTTACTTTGCAAAAAGTCCGGTATGCATTTCAATTTGATATCAGCTTTTATCCAGAAAATACCACATTGAACTATCCATGCCCTAAATTTATCCTGCAGCCATTAATCGAGAATTCCCTCAGCCACGGCTATCAGGAAAACATGGATATCTATCTCACTGTACATGTTAATGATTCTATTGAAATTATAATCAGGGATACCGGTGCCGGTATCCAGGAAAACACTCTGTTAAAATTACAGCAGTTGACTCCCATACCGGAATCTCATCTTTCCGACAACATGCAGTTTGGAATTGGGCTTCAGTATGTGGTTCAGAGTTTGAACGATTTTTATGGCGGCAATTATAATTTTTCCATTACAAGCAGTTTAGGGAACGGAACCGAGATTACACTGAATTTTCCAAAATTAAAGGGAGGCGGATATCATGCTGAAAATATTAATTATTGACGACGATGCACTGACGCGCAAAGGTATACAGACACTGATGCCTTGGAATGCGCATAACATGGAAATTATAGGAGAAGCTTCAAATGGGAAAAATGCCCTGGAATTTCTGGCAGATCACGATGTGGACTTAGTGTTGGTTGATTTAGATATGCCTATCATGGATGGGATGACTTTCATAGAACAGGCAAAGTCCTTATATCCGAATCTAAACTATGTGGTACTCACCATTCACACTGAATTTGAATATATACAAAATGCGCTGCGTATGGGAGCAATTGATTATATCGCCAAAACCCAGTTTGACCAGGAAAATTTTGATCAAATACTGAACCGTATCAATTCCAGCATTTCAAAAAAGCTATCACAAAAACAAGTACTTAATCCTAAATGGAAAGAAAGCAAAATTCTTTATCCTTTTATTTATGTACTTATTACAATGGAGACCGAAAGCGATGAACACATCTACCAGTTCTGGGATATGAATGGGCTTTCTGGCCGCTCAGATATTTTTGAAATCATTTCCGGGGGATGGGTATTCACCGATGAACGCAGCACGTTCCTGTTTCCAGAGTGCTTTCCAAATACCACACTGCTGTGTATCTCAGATGTAAGCGACCTGACTTACTCACAGTTAGGCGCTCTTTTGAGGAACTATAAAAAGGAACAATTTTTCTACGACTATCAACCGTTGCTTTTGATTAATCACAAACGTGCTTTTGAACTCCAGGAAAGTACCTATATCACGGACGAAGCTTCCTTGGAAAGTTTAAAAAATAAATGGATTTCTTTGAATTGGGTATATAGAAATGAACTTTTTGATAAGATTAAATTCGATTTAAAAAACAGCAAGCTGACTTTCTCAAAATTATATCACCTTCTGCTGTCATTGGAAAATGTCTGGAATGCCTCTTACTCCCAGATGACCGGACAATCACTTGAACTTCCCACAACATTCTATTGCTGGGAAGAGGTAGAAGCCTGGCTGATATCCGTTTATGAGAAGACAAATATGATCAGTGCATCATCGAAATATTCTCAGGATATAACCAATCATATTCTTGCAGTAAAGCAGTATATAGATTCTCATTTTTCGGCCAACATTGTCACAAGTGAAATTGCCCGGAAAGCACATATGAGCTATGGATATTTCAGCCGCTGTTTTCATGATATCATAGGCATCTCCTTCAGTGATTACTGTATTCAGCTTCGGATTAATAAGGCAAAAGATTATCTTCTTTCCACTGACGAGCCAATACAAAAGATTTCATTTTGCGTTGGATATAATGATGAAAAATATTTCAGCAGACTGTTTAAGAAAATAACCGGTTACAGTCCCAGTGATTACAGAAAATTGCACACGGAAGATTAATTATAACAGCGCATCACTTCCATTAAAGGACTGGGCAATTGAAATCTTATTTATTTCCAGCAATTATGCTCCCTCCTTTACAGTTTTTTGCTATGGATTTCCAACTCATACTTATTCCCGTTTCGCAAGTCAATTTTCTGTTCTGAATACTGGTAAGAAAATACGCAGGAGATCGCAAGGGCTTTAAATGCACTATTCCCAGCCCGTGTTGAGTAAAAATTTTCCATAACCTTGGCCTGTATATTCTGGGCCAAGGGCAATACTTGCCTCCTGATAAATATCCGGCGTAATCTGCTCTACTCCGGCAAATCCAATAGCCTGGCCCGTCCTTTTTTCATATACAAAATACGTATCGTGATTTTTCTGATATTTAATGGTATTGCGAATACGTTCCCTGTCCGCTGCTTCACTGTCTGTCACTCGCCATTGCATATACCGTGCTGCTTCTGGCTTGGACCATACATTTTTGTTTTCAAACCACTTTTGAGTTCAGCCTGTTAAATTTTCTTATTTATTACGCTAATTATCCTCTGCAAACGGAATAAATACTGGATGCTCATAGACATACTTGTCCCTGTTTTCCATCGCCCTCCCTTCGCTTATGGGTTTCGCATCTTCCGCATCATATTCATATTCTGTGGAATAAAATCAAGGCTGGTCCGCATCCTTCATCCTATCCTATATGACTGCTTCCACCAAATTGCGTTTCGATTCTTTATAAGTAAAGTAAGAGTAACTGGAATTACCAGCGCCACTGGAGCCCTCATGAGCAAGCATTCCATTTTTACAGAAATAGTATCTGCTCCTGAAATCGTAATCCATCCGCATTTTATCATTATGCTTTACAATATATTCTCTTGCGGCCGCTATCAGTTTCTCATAAGAACCGCTGTCTTTTATCCGACATTCCCAATCACCATCCTTTCCTTCTTTAAATGCGGTAAAGCCGTTATAATAGTTAAACAGATACACGGTGCCGTGTTCATCTTCTGCTTCTATAATAAACTCTTTAGCAGCTTCGTCGTCAATTACGGACAGGCTTCCGCTCTTAGATGGTGCCAATATCTGCCTGGAACTGATAATCGTATCATCCGGACCCACATCAATGATATTGACACTCCCCTGTTCCCTGTATCTGGCGTCAGTAGCATGAAACCATTCATTTTGTTTGGTTACCTCCGGTAAATAGCTGTCCCAGAAATCATCTATATCCTCACCGTCAATAACAAACGTATAGGGTGCCACTAATTTTAAGTTCTTATCTGTAAGCTTTAGTTCCTCTGGCTGCGCCCTGCTCTCTGCCGGGGGGGGCATTCTGCGAGGTTTCCACAGGCTTTTCCGATGTACAGCCAGATAGTAAAATGGCTGCTGCCATAGCCGTCAATAATAAACCTGCGGTCTTATTTTTTGTATACACTCTTCTCTTCCTCCCTACCCGGCAACCGGAATATTAGTAAACACGCTTATTACAATGCCATCTTTTACAAGAGCTGTTATACTGATCCGCCCCCCTGTTATAATGGAATTTTCTTTAACCGCCTCCTCTGGTATCCTGCCAAACTGGTATAGATAAATTGCATCATAATCCTGTGCCTGAAACGGACTGCCCGGGTCTTCCAGGAAAAGAGAATCTCTGGGATAATCCTCCTTACTGCAGGCGGTAAATGGAAGCGAGGTAATGACCATACTTGATACTCTTTTGAAGCAGTTCATCGCTGGAAAAGTAGTCTGGATATTGGTCCTGGATAAAACCGCACGCCTCGCTCCAGCGCCCATCCGCTCCCTCATCTCCAAGCGCTTCCAAAATAAAATGCCTATCCTGTTCCGCCTCGTCCTCTGCCTGCTTTTTCAGGTTATTTATAATCTCTTTTTTCTCCGTCCTGGTACTGCCGGCTTGGTCTTCAGCCTGAGGTTCGGAGCTGCCGGTTGTAACTTTTCCGGACTCAGCTGATGGTTCTTCCTTTGACGGTTCGGTGCTCTCTGACAAAGGGACCATTATGGAAGCTGGTTCTGTTTCAACCTTTGCATATTGTGAGCACCCCACTCCTAAGCTGCATACTATAAATAAGCTAACTATTGTAATAATTTTCTTCATACAGACTCTCCTCACATCGCATTTACCGTTTACCAACAATCGTATACAAAACGGTATTTCTTACTGTATTTTATTTTCTGGTAAGTGTTCCTTCATATACAATATGTAGATAAAAACCTTCTTTCATTTCCCCCTTCTTTAATGTTAAATTTCCAGCATATTCTCCCTCAAGTTTTTCATTGTACTCAGAATAATAAATATCCATAGGTATGGTACTTCCATCAAAAGAATAAACACTTATAATTTGCTTTTCGTATGAATCATCCAGCATATTATTTGCATAAGACGTAAAAGATAATGTTAAAAATATAGTCACTAAACTGAACATACAAATAAATTTTTTCATGTTTTTTCTCATGGCCTCCTCCTTGTAAAGCAGCATTTTTATCGTCCCTATCAATTTCTTTCTATACCTGTATCATTAAATGAATCCTCTTTTTCCGCCTCTCCGCTTGTGACGTCAATCTTCGGCCTGTTCTCTTCCCATGTAGGATTTCCCTCCTTCGCATCAAATCCCAATGGCAGATACTTTTGAGGAATCACTTTTTCATAATCAATATCTGTAAAATGATTACAAAAGGTCAATTCTACATAGACGATTTCCTGCTGCGCTTCATCTGCCAGTGCATAGATATATCCGTAATAGCTGGCATTCACAGCTAGAAGCGGGTAGGGAAAATCCGTTGCGCCATAAATCAAATAATCCGTTGGCCGCGGAATCTGTTTCAACCGCTCTGTCTCTGCTTTATAGTCATTTACATCGCAGCGATACACCAGATAACTGAGATAGCATGGGTCCCAGGGATTATAATACTCATAATAAAAATCTTCTACTTCTGCCGATTCCGGCAATTTTTCCGGAAATATGTTGTTAATTACCAGATATGACTCACTTGTTTTCTTCAGCTTGGAAGTATTACTGGTTCGGTGAATTCCCTGTGCGCCAAAATATGTCTCATAATCCTCTATATCTGTAACTATATTTTTCTCTACCCAATGGGTGATAATACAAACCACCGGGGTTACGATAATTCCTACCAGTAAAATAACAATCAGAACGATCCTCAGCTTCACTTTTGTTCTTTTATCCATTATACGCTCCCAGCCTCTGCCTGCCCAGAGCCATGATTACTCCGCTACTGGCCGGCGCAGCGTTCTTCTCCCATCCCACTTTTTATTTCTTTGCTTCTGCATTAGGAATAACAATAAGAGTACCCGGACATATCATATCCGCATTTTTGATCCTGTCCTGATTTCTTTCCAGAATATAAATCCAGTCATCACTGTCTGCATAATAGTGCCCGGCAATTTTTTGCAGGCTGTCGCCTTTCCTGATGGTATATGCCTCAAGGTCTGTCGGAGTAAGAAAATAGCAATCCGGCTTACTTTTATACAAATTGGTGACATAGCTCACCCTTGACGTATAGGTATATGTGCTTCCATCCTTTAAGGAGCGGACCGTGACAAGTGGGTACACCTCCAGGGTTGTTCCGCCATGGCTTTTCCAATCATAATCCTTTGGGAAATCCGGTATAATTGGAGGTTCTTCCGGTTCATTGCTGATGTAAGTGCATTGTTTTCCAGAACCGGATGCCGTACTTAACGGTACTGCCCTGTAATACGGCGTAATTTTCCCTCCCTCTATGACAGTCACATCCGCGTCGTCCGAAGTGAAATCCTTAATATGATATTCATAAGATATCTCGTAACCGTCTGCCATATCCATGAGGATCTGTCCGCCTGCAAGGTTCCGATACCTGCTCATATCATGGGTATTATCTATGAATCCTTTCCCGTCAGGCGACAGCAGAATTTCCCTGTAATGGAACTCATAATTAAATGTATCCGCAGCCGGGTTTTTCAGAGGCGGATGTAGGGAGCGTGTCTGCACAGCGTGGTTATCCTCACAGACCCTGGCAAATTCCTGTTCGTTCAGTCCGCTGCTTTCTGCGTAAGATGAAAAAGGAACTGCTGACAGAAGCGCAATAAAAAGGGAACACATTAATAGTTGGATTTTAATATGGTGTTTCATAGACTTTTTCTCCTATCCTGCCTTTGAGACAAAGATTTTACATCATTCGATACCATAAAACTGTATTTTCCACCCCTCCGATTTCTTAATCAGCTCTATTGTAAGCGATTGCACTGTATCGTCAGAGGCAGATTGTTTATACTGCATTGCAATCACACAAATATCATCCACATTTTTATTTCCAATATCAGAAATACCATTAATCGCTATGACTGAAATATCCGCTGATTTTTCGGGATTAGAATATACTTCTATATCCCAGTCATACGGATCTGTAAGATATTTTTTAATCTCCTCCACATCCCCGCTAAAATAGGCCGCTGAAAATGTTTCAACAATATCCTGAATCTCCTTAGCGTCTTCGGATAAAGCAGGATCTGTTATTTCGGTATCTGCGGTCTCTGTACGTTCCATGCCCTGCAATAATTCATCCGTCTGGCTTTCCTCTTCTGTTGTGTTTTCAATCGCATACTGACTGCTTGTTTCCACTGTTTCTAATACTGTTGACGAACTCTCTCCGATGTTTTTCTTATTGGCACAGCCTGCCAAAGAGATTAGGGTTATAAATAATAATAATGTATTCATTTGAATATTCTTCATAAACATACTCCTTCCTTCTGTCTATAACTATAACGTATATCTGCCATATAATATCTTGTTCATCTGGCAGATATCCCCTTGATTAAAAACTATTTTACTGTATAAGTTGCATATAAAGCCGCACCATCTATCTTATTAAAAATCACTGCATAATAGTCATTACCTCCGACAGAGATATCTGTTACAAATTTTCCATCGTTCTGAACCGCATCAATGGTTGCTGCATACATTCCATCTGCCGTATAAATTTTCACGCAATGACTACCATCTGCTGACGTACTAAAACCTCCTTCCACATAATATGTATTGGGGAACAGAAAATCACGAATCCCATTCCAATTTTGAGAATAAGGCAATTCCGTCTTTTTTATTTCGGGTAATGTAGTCTTTTCCGCCCAAACCATATCCTGATCCATAATCCATTTCGCTTTATCTTCCAAATAAAGGATTCCAAGCTGGGAAGTAATATTTAACTTAGTGACTTCATAAATCAAATCCTTTATCTGCTCTTCAGACCTTTTGTTACCATTTTCATCTAATGACGGGCAGTCATCGTATACGAATCCTTTTCCCGGATATATAGGTACATTTATATTTTCATACTCTGAATGAAATGCCGCCGCTTCTTCTGGCGTTAGTTTCCTTGCTTCACCATTTGCTACAGTTTTTGTTCCCTGTGCCGCAAAAACCGATACTGATTTTGCAATTGTTAATATGAGAACTAAAATCAGTCCGCCTTTTTTCTAAAACTTTTCATTTTTTATCCCTTTCTTCCAAAAAATTTATACTTTCTGCAACTTTTAATATCTCATCTTTACCAAGATACGTGGTTATAATAAAAAAGCCTTTATCATTGTTCCAGATTAGTACATTCTCAAACCGTTCATCAGTGGCTGAAAAATATTGTCCCAGCGAACCATTTATCGTAATATCAGTAATAATATGATTTTCATTATCTACGTTTACACTTACGCTTTTATAGTTTTCCAGAGAAAGTCTTTCTCCGTTTTCATTTTCATATGCAATGTGGTACATACTAGCAGAATTAGATTCCTCTACTTTATAAAACCCCTCCGGGACATACCCTATATTAAACGGTTCCAGTTCTTCATCAGGTGCGTTATAGTCAATTTCGATATATCGGCTGGTAAACCGCACCAGAATATCATAACAGGCTGCTCTTACTTCATTGAATTGAAGCAGGGCAATGAAACTGACTCCTACGGTTATAAAGATCACAGCGACGATTTTTTTCGTAATTCTCTGAACTTTGCTAAACCATTGCCTGCGCCAGAAACGCTTAATCATCTTCCGGATTTTATAATCACAGGCATCCGATATCTGGAGATTGTCTATTTCCTCCTGAGGCGGATAAGGTTCTATTTCATTCATGCTGTTTTGTATAACAGCTGCTTTTAGCAGAACTTCAAACCACTCATCATTCAATCCGTTCTTCATGATTACGAACCTCCCTTATTGTGCCGCAATATTTTGTCCCAATATAATCTCATTTTGATGGTTTACTTATTTCTGCTCAACAGGTTACTTATTTTATATTTTCGGCTATTTTTAATATCTCATCTTTATCAAGATACGTGGCTATAATAAAAAAGCCTTTATCATTGTACCATATTAGCATGTTTTGGGACTTTTCATCTGTGGCTGAGAAATACTGTCCGGGCGAGCCATTTATCGTAACATCCGTAATAGCATGATGTTCGTTATCCAAATTTGAACCTCCGCTTTTATAGTTATGCAGAGAAATTTTTTCTCCATTTTCATTTTCATATCTAATGGAATGCATACCGGCGTAATTAGAATCCTCTATTTTATAAAATCCCTCTGGAACATATCCTATATTAATTGGCTCAAGTTCTTCGTCAGGAGCGTTATAATCAAATTGAATGTATTTACTGGTAATCTGCACCAGAATATTATAACAGGCGGCCCTTACCTCCTTAAATTGAAGCAAAGCAATAAAACTAATCCCTATAGTCATGAAAATTATAGCAACGGTTTTTTTCATAATTCTCCGGGCTTTGCTGAACCTTTGCCTGCGGCAGAAGCGCTTAATCATCTTCCGGATTTTATGATCACAGGCATCCGATATCTGGAGCTTGTGCATTTCCTCCTGAGGCGGATACTGCTCTATTTCATTCAAGCTGTTTTGTATAACAGCCGCTTTTAACAGGACTTCAAACCACGTATCATTCCATTCACTTTTCATGGTTATGAACCTCCCTTCTTATTGCGCAGCAATATCTTGGCCCGATATAATCTCATTTGAACGGTTTTCTTTTTTATATGCAGAAAATCGGCTATCTCATCATCACTAAGCTCTACTATATATTTTAATTCAAGAACCTCTTTATAATGTTCTTCCAGTTTATTGATTTCCTCCACCAGATAATCAAAGTATTCCCTATTTATGATATCTTCCAGAATATCGTTCTGTTCGGTCTCCACAGTTTCAATATCCTCAAAGGAATCTTCCTCGATTCTGCTTTTTCTGCGCAGGTAACTCCGGCAATAATTACGGGCTATGGTAATGACATAATTCCTGCTTCTCTGCTCATCAGACATATCTATTTTCTGCAGATTTTTACCGATGATGATGTAAATATCCTGCAATAAATCCTCTGCCTGAAATTTATCTTTTTCATAGATTGATATTGTGTACAGGACTATCTTCCTGTATTTTTCGTACAGAATTGTAAATTTATCACACTCCTCTTTCGTATCAAATACAAACAATATCATCCTCAGTCTCCTCCCGGTTATCAATGCTTTGCCTCTGGCAATCATTCTTATATCGGTATATCACAGTTTTCACTTCCTTACTGAATCTGTCTCCAGTCCAATGCTGTTGTAAGTGCGGTTTCGTAGCTTTGAATTTTAGTATTGTATTCTTCCTCTGTAATTTCAGTTCCATTTTGAGAATAGGTAAACATGGCAGTATCTCCCTCCTGGGAACCTGCTGAGGCAAAGGAATCCACCAATTTGTGACTTACCCCATCGGCATCTATCCTGTAAAAATCAACTCCAGATTCTCCCGCGCTGCCGCTATAACACACTTTTATAATTCCATTTGCATAAAGTGAAACATTCGTTCTGTACCCAAAGTCCATTTCCGGAAAAATATGAACCACATTGCTTCCATCAAAGGTATACAGGTCATAATTCCTGAGGGGAAGGCCGGAACCTGATGCGCTGTCTTCACCGCCCGCAATAATCAGTTCCTCTATCCCATTTCCGTCTATGTCATAAAATGCATAGTATACATCCTGCTTGTAGTTACGGATTTCAGCACCAATGTCCTCTCCAAAACTACTGTCATAGGCTTCCAAGTCCCCATGATCCAGAAGGTCTGTGTAAAAATCATTCTGAACCATATCCTTATATTCTGCCAGAACATGATTATAAACATCTGTATCACCAGATGATGTCTCCTGATTATCTGTCACATCATTCTTATTTTCTGAATCCATAATTTGAATTTCTTCCTTGGTTGAGTCATATCCGGCCTGTGCTTGTTCAGTACCAGGCCCGCATCCTGCAATTAAAAGTGTTACTGATAATGCCACTGCTGCTATCACATATGTTTTACTTATTTTTCTGTTTTTCATAATGCTCCTTAATCGAATTTGACTTTCTCTTTCTTCATCTGTGGGGCCTGTTTTAAAGCAGGACCGCGTTACTGTGGAAATGACACAGTAAGAACTTTCGTATCAAATACAAGCAATATTTTCTTCAGTCCCCTTCCGGTTATAAATGCTTTTCCTTCAGCAATCGTTTTCATGTCGATGTATCATAGAGGCCATAATATACTTAAACGGGCCTCTATAAATACATTAACGCATTTTTTTCGCATTGTACTACAAGTTTAATTTGATTTACACATTTTTTTACAAGCTGAATGTATATATCACAGGTTTTCTCCATAGAAAATATTGTACTCATGCCCAGCAACCATATTGTCACCCTCCTCATAAAAACAGCCCACAGATATCTTTAGACATATCCATGGGCTAATGTGAGGCTTATGCTACAAATTTTTAGTTTCAGTTTGTTTTTTATTTCGGCACTCATCATCTGTCTGGATGATCCTTGTAACTGGCGATATGCTTTCTGCTGAGCATATTAGGAATCAAAAAAATAAGTTGACTGTTCTGTTATAAACAGCATATCTCAATTGCCGGATACCTATTGTTTATCGTTACTCATCGTAAAGCATTTTACTTTTTTGAAAATTCCTGTAACTCCATATTTACAAATCGTGAAATCATTTCCCGATATAATGCTTCTACCATGTCTGCATCCGCACCATATTCTTCTGCTTTCTTCCGGACTTTGGCAATGACTGCTTCCACACGATCAGGGGCTTTGACACCGGCCTCATTCTTCTTAAATTTAGAAGCCTGAATCACATAATTCCCCCTCTCTGCTATCAGTTTTATGATCTCGTTATCGATTCGGTCAATATTGGAACGTACTTCTTCTAAACTGCTGCACTGCATAATCGTATCTCCTTTTGCCATATCCATTATAAAGTTATCTTTATTTCTGCAGAACTATTTCTTTCCACCTCTCATCATCCTTCAAAAATCCATAGCTTTCTTCATCCCGAAAACATTTTAATAAATTGTTCTTCAGTTCAGCCAGGAACTCCTCCCTCATTTCCTTAAATTCCATATGCCCGTAAAGAGGGGACCTATAAAAGCTGCCTATCTGCCCTATGCTGGAAAGCATTTCTTTCATTGTAGCAATGACTGTATCTGCATCCTGTTCCACTGTTGCAATATCAAGCCGGGAAGACACCTCACAATATTTTCCCATTTCAAAGCATCTCGCCAGCTCCTCCTGCTTCCTTACCAGCATATGCGCCCGGTCCATCTCGCCCTGATCCATTGCCAGCATATACATTCCATGAAGCGCCCCACTTGCCAGCTGATAATGTGAGTAAAGAAGCTCCTCATAGGCTTTATATGCCTCGGAGATACAGTTAGTCCTGCCGTAAATTTGTGCCTGTTTCATTTTCTTTATCGGATCCTGCACAGAAAAATATTTTAGATATTCCTCTGCCTTATCATATCTCTTTTTTCGCAGATAAAAGCTAAATAATGCATCGGCCGCACGGCTGCGGATTGTCTCGTCATCGCTTTCTAACCCCCGGGCATACAGGGAACAGATATAATCATCATATTGATTTGCGTCAGGCAGTTCCTGCACCATACGTTGTGCATCCAGAATTACTGCCAGCTGCAAAATCAGCTGTTCACAATTCGGATACTGTTCCAGTTTCTTCTTTACCCACAGAAACGCCTCTTCATAAGGCTTTTCCTTCAGCATGGAATCCGCTTCATAAACAAGTGCTTTTATTTCCTCTGCTGTCAGTTCCTCACGGAATGACAATAAAATATCCGTCGTAATGCCTAAAAGCCTGGCAATGGGCGCCAACAGCGTGATATCCGGCATAGAAGCTCCATTCTCCCACTTATTTACCGCCGGCGCCGTAACTCCAAGCCTGCCCCCCATCTCTTCCTGTGTCATGTTTTTATTTTTACGATATTTACGGATTACCTGTCCTAACTGCATATCAATGCCTCCTTATTTTTTGCATTGGCCTTTGCTGATTTTATGATAGCAGACAGCTACCATCTTCACAACTGAACAGGCGTTAAGTATCTTTCAAAAATATTAACTATCGCTCATATTCAAGATAGGCCGCCTCTTTTCAATTAGGCAAAGATAATCCGACCGTATGTATTTCAATTTGCTACTCTGCATTCTTAAAATATGTCGAATAACCATTATTTACAATTGTTCCATTTTGGGAGACTTGCCCCGCAATAAGAAACATATTCAAAATATCAACACATGAACCGCCGGCATTTATAATACAAAGGATAATAATAAACCAATTTGAGATTCCTAAAATTAATAAAACCGCAGGAAGTATGAAAGATAGCAGCAACAGCGGCATGATCGATATAAGCATAAATCTCTTTTTTGTCATTATTTCTTCCGTATACACAAAGCCGAATCCACCGTTAAATCCCCAATAGGTACATGGTGAATGAAATACACCGGGAACAAATAGGGCATGTATCAGCTCATGTATAAGCAGGAATAGAATGACAGCCAAAATATATCCCAGGCTTTTTATGCTAATTTGAAATTCGACTATAAAACCGTCCGAATTGATAAAACTTTTAAATACAGGTGAGAGTAAAAAAAGCCATATTCCATTGACCGTCATCAATATGATAGAAATTGGAAGCGAATACAAAATTGCTATACCCAAATTGGAGGGTTCCTTTAATCTATTCCAGCCAGATGATAGTAATTCTTTTGTTCTCTTTTTATTCTCGCCAGGTATTTTTTTCATAAATTGCATGTTTAAGTAATCTCCTCAGTCTCCTATTTGTGTTCCGTTCAACCTACCTGCAGGCGAAAAGCTGCTTTACGGGAAATAGTGGTTTACCATGCTCCTGGCCTGATTTAACCATTCTTCCCGCTCAGTGCAGCTGCTGTAAGCAACCACTCGAAACATGATTCGATCAAACACCGATACGCCGCAAAAATCAAAGATACAGTCCTTCCAAAGGCGGTTTAGCGGGTCACCAAATGTTTCAACTTCTCGCCTCTCGGGGGTATTTGAAGTATTGAATACAAGCCCTGCCTTTGCATTCAAAAGCCCAATAGGAAGTCCGCCGCCATTATCACCTTTCGGAAAAGTATAAGCAATGTTTTCCCGTAATACCCGGTCAACCCAGCCTTTTAATATTGCCGGCGGCTGTCCCCACCAGTTTGGGTGAACAATAATAATCCCGTCTGCTTCCCGGATTTCCTGTTGATGGAGCGCAACCAGACTATCTTTAGTTTGGTCGCTCACCAATTCTTCTTTGGGAATAACAGGATTAAAATTCTCCTGGTATAAATCATGAAACATAACCTGATGGCCGTTTTCCCTTAATGCTTCAACAACCGTTTTTGCAATAGCAGCATTAAAGCTGCCTTCATATGGATGTCCTAAAATAACCGATACTTTCATTGATACCTCCTTGTCAACTTTCCATTTATTCTGAATTCTACCCGTTATCTGCACCACCAATCCACATCCATAGAACCAACTCCTTTCAAAAAACAAAAAGCCCCTGTCCCCAAAGGAACAGAAGCCATAAACTCTGCAATGCCACCTACTCGGTTTTTCACATACAAACATATGCTCTCATCATAACGGTTAGAGTTTCCGTCAGCGCCTACTTGAAATTCGGGCTGCACTCATAAGCCCATTCACCGCAGCTTGAAATGCCTTCTTCCACCAATGAAGGCTCTCTGTGATTTCTCCGCCATGGTTACTCCGCTTACTCAACGGTTTTTCATGTAAAATTGAACTTATTGTACTCCTCTGCAGAAACACTGTCAATAAGGCATTTGTAAAAACTAAAATTCATAAGCCGCTCATAGACAATTCATAACCTCTTCATAGCTCAGCCCTGAGATTTCACAGCTTTCTGATTATGCCTGGAATTTCCCGCATAGTCAAATCTTGGACCGCACAGTCTAAATTCAAAGGTTTCCCGGTCAACCGCGCCAACTACCTGGTCACTGTCATACAGCTCCATCAGGAACGCTGCCATCTGCCAGCTGGTGTGGTAGGTTCCAAAGAGCCTGTCATAATCATACTCACCGGCATTGTTTGCCACTCTTCCAAATTCTGTTTTTGTGGCTGCCGGCGCCAGAACCTTGGCCCGCATCTTCGCCCCAACTTCCTCTAATTCCCTTGCCAGGCCTTCCGTGAATGTACTGACATAAAATTTTGCCGCACAATAAGTAACGGCAGTAGGTACGATTGTGTATCCGCCACAAGAGGATATATTAATAAGCTGCGTCCCCTCTGTGTCCTTATAATCCCGCACAAACAAGGAAGATAAAATCGTAAGCGCTTCCACGTTTAAGTGGAGCATACTTTCAATCTTTCTCAAATCCTGATGCGCCACGCTGTCATAGTTCCCAAAACCTGCATTATTAATCCATGTATCCAGCGGATACTCCTTCAGGCTTTCATAGAACTGATACACATTTTCCATAACGGATAGATCCGTGGCTCTGACCACCACATCCAGCGCAGGATTGTTCGATAAAATGTCTTTCTTCAGGGCTTCAAGATTATCCTGGCGGCGTGCTGCCACAACCAGGTTCCTTCCACGGGCGGCAAATGCCTTGGCTGTCTCATCACCGATGCCGGAACTGGCACCGGTGATTACCGTATATGCTCCTTTTTTCTGTACCATTTGAAAATCCTCCTTTATCTTGATATAATCGACTATACAATGTAGAGTAAACTCTATGTCAAGAAATTTTACCTGGAGGTGAATTTACCTTGGAATATTCAATCGGTGAATTTTCCAGGCTCACGGGCCTGGGAATCCATACCCTGCGCTATTATGAACAGGAAGGCCTTATTGCCCCGGAACGTAATTCCGGCAACCGCCGCCGGTATTCAGACCGGGACATTGCATGGATCAGCTTTATTAAACGCCTCAAGGATACCGGAATGCCCATTAAAGAGATTAAACGGTACGCACAGCTGCGGGCCGAGGGGAATCCGACGCTTCAGGCACGGCTGGAAATGCTGGTGCAGCACCGGCAGGCATTAAATGAACAGATTATGCAGCTCCAGGAGCACCGGGACCGGCTGGATGAAAAAATTGATTTTTACAGGAACGAAATCGGGAAGTAAAAGCACCATGCAACCAATAGTTTCCTGATAGTTGGTAGAAAGTAGCCACCCAGGCAGATATCATTTGCTTAAATACATTTCAAGGAGGCATATAACATGGACACACTGGGAAAACGCATCGCATACTACAGAAAACTACAGGGACTTTCACAAGAAAAGGTGGCCGAGCATATTGGTATCAGCCGGCAGGCAGTTACTAAGTGGGAGAACGATAATTCCAGGCCAAATACAGATAATCTGCTGCAATTATCCGCGCTGTTTGAAATTCCATTAAATGAACTGGTTTCTTCTTACTCGGAAGACCATTCACCAGAGGAGAAAGCAACGCGGATAGATGAAAATGGTTTGTTAAGAAACCGTATGCGAATCATTATCCCCATTTTCCTATTTACGTGTGGGATGAATTTACTGGGAATCAGCTTTCATACTTACAATGCAGATGGAGCTATAAACCGGGCGTTTTGGCTTTTTTCGATGCTGTCGGTTTTTATCCCTGCCTGTTTCATGGGTACTAATATCCTGCTTGACAAAGAACTTGACAGAGTAAAAACTGCAAGAGTGGAATTACTCTATGTCATTTTTCAGGCAGGGATTCTTATTTTAGGAGAAGTGTTGATTGGAAATATTATCAGTTTGGCGCTGTCTGCTCTGGTATACTGGGGTTATGTTGTGAAAATCAACAGGAGCAAATTAAACAGGCCGCTTTATATTGACAAATCAAAAAAACAAGCCAAACGTGATAGTTCTTCTCCTGATTTCCATTAGATATGCTCTGCGAATACCGTAAAATAGAAAGAGCTGCCAAAGTTTCTCCTGGCAGCTCTTTCGTTATACTCATATGGAATATCATTTATCTATAATTGCTCATAGGATACCGTACTGGAAAGCGGCTTGCGGAGCCTTCCATGGCGATCCGGCGACAATGCAGGTTCTTTCTCTGTATCTGCATAGCCAATCGCCAGGATATTGACCGGTTCCAGCCCCTCCGGAATTGCCAACTCCTCTTTCAGTACATCCGGCTTAAAATAGCAGATCCAAACGGAACCCAGACCCAGATCTGTGGCCTCCATCATCATATGGTCCGTAATGATACTGGCATCAATATCCGTCAGCTTTTTGCCGTCAAAAGGCCTTGTCCAGGTTACATTCCTGTCACTGCAGATGATGATTACCAGCGGCGCCCCATAAGTATTTGCTGCTTTTCCGACCTTATTCATTCCCTCATCACTCTCTACAACAATCAAATGCTGAGGCTGGTTATTTGCTCCCGTAGGCGCCACATGGGCGGCCTCCAGAATCGCTTCCAGTTTCTCTTTCTCCACCTTTTTTTCGGTATAAGCCCGAACGCTGTACCTCTTTTTTGCCAAATCCAAAAAGCTCATGATAATCCTTCCTTTCCTGTGTCAATTTTATTTTTAACCGAATACCGGAGGTAATTGCCTTATCCGTTATTCCATGCTATAATTCTAACATTGATTTTCAAAAAAGGAAGAACGCACTTTTTCCATATATACTATATAAAAAGATAGCGTGAGGAGGAACTTATGAAAAGCTGTCCCAGCAGTTATAACTGTCCGGTAGAAGCCACGCTGGACCTAATCGGCGGGAAATATAAAGCCCTTATCCTGTGGCACCTGATCGACAATATATTAAGGTTTAATGAAATCAGTAAGTTAATCCCCCAGGCGACACCTAAAATGCTGACGCAGCAGTTAAGGGAACTGGAAGCAGACCAGTTAATCACCCGCACAGTCTACCCAGTTGTGCCACCCAAGGTAGAATATTCTTTAAGCAGCTTTGGAAAAAGCATTATTCCGGTTCTGGATTCAATGTGCAATTGGGGAGCCGCTTACCTGGATGGACTGGATGTAAAACCGCCTTGTTCAAAATAACTGGTATCATTTACATGATCCACATGAAAGATACCTTCCTGTCAGATAATTGTCGTAATACTGGCGTTCCTTATTTTTTCCACTTCGGACAAATGGCTGTTGTCGAACAGGTAAATCATGGTTTTAACCGCAAATGCATGTGAGACAATCAGGACATTGTCGCCTTTCTCCAGCGCAGAATTCCCGATACCCTCCAATGCAGACTTTAAGCGTGTTCAGATTTGGTTCAAATGGTGATATGTGGCGGCAAAACTCTTGCTATTGCCACCTGTTTTGCTATTTCTTTTCTTGATTTTTTCTTGATTTTTTTCTATGACTTAAATAAGCTAATGTTCTCAACACTCCAAAACCTACTATGGCAATTCCTACAAAAAATATAAGTGCGCTATGAACCGCCTGAGGCATTGTTGCGCCCAGTCTAATATAACAAATTGCCAATACAATAGCGAATGCTCCCGCGCATATTACAGCTATCAACATATCTATAAAGGGAGTGCTTTTGAATCTGGAGCCGGTCTCCCAAACCCCATTATAGGTCATTACACCAATATACGCCACCCCGCCAACAAGTAAAACGACGGTTTCTCCCACAACAACCGATAAATTTGCCGCAATAAGCAACTGAATCACTATCACCACCGTACAAACAACAAAAGTCAAACCAAATGCAACATTTCCAGCCTTTGTCACCTTTTCTTTTTCCAGCTTGTTGTAATCAGCTACTTTCGATAACGTTTCTTTCAATTCTTTATCCATAATCTCGCTTTTCCTTTCTCCATCTAAAATTTCTTTTACTTCTACATCATAAAACTCTGCCATTTGAATTAGGACACTTAAATCTGGCATATTCATTCCCGTTTCCCTTAGTTAAAGATATTGTTGGGTATTTCAAGATGTGTCATTCGATTTTGCCGATAAAGCGGTAGAAGATTTCTACCTCCTGTTCCCGGCTTCCGTCCTCATTTTTGACCGCTTCATGGACAAGGATTTTTTCAATCAGCGTATTCAGAAGTTCAGC